>Ga0310786_10000046_pt1 | contig 193797 bp, 291 predicted proteins | sample AusTroGonzalo_MG_FD_203881 | JGI IMG/M metagenome (GOLD analysis project Ga0310786, IMG submission 203881) | Bovine rumen microbial communities from tropical cattle in Woodstock, Queensland, Australia - Gonzalo_03 (v2) (version 2) | ecosystem: Host-associated > Mammals > Digestive system >... | reverse complement strand
GATATTATTGAAGATAACGGACAAGGAGAATAAAGCTTATGAAAAGATATGTTAGGTCTAACAAAGAATTCCAATTTACTATAGAAGATGGTTTAGGAACAAATGGTCGCTTTATTTATTTATCAGATGGTGATGAAATTAGTTTAAAGTCTTTAAACTACACAAGCGTGGGTGAAAATCGAAAAGATTTGCCATTAACAGATAACCATATGTTAGAACACTATACTGAAGATTTCACTCTTTATGGTGTAGGAAAGAAGCCATATACAGTTACCAGAGAAGTGACACTTTACGATAATACTGTACGACCAAGATTTAACTCAAAAATAGTTAAAGTAAAATCAGCATAATTTTATGAGAAAGTAATCGGATAGCATATGAGTATTCACTTAATAGGTCCTGATATTTTATTAATGAGAAAGAGGTACGACGAAGCTCTTTCACTGCAAGGCATACCTGTCAAATATCAGTTTCCAAACTTAGCTAAAGCAAATGAACAAGGCGAGCCTGAAATTGATAGTTATTCAGAACCTATGGATACTTTTATCTTCTTTGATGGAAATCCTAAAGTTAAAACTTTCAAGAGATACGGATGGGTAGTTGATGGTGATGCAAATCTTCCCTTCTTATTACATTGTAGTTGGAATCTGCCCAAGGTTCAAAAAGATAGCATTTTCACAATGTCAGGTCTCTACTCAGAATTGACAGAAAGAAAATTCAGAGTTACAGAAATCACTTATGATATGGTAGCCGCAGACCATCTTGTTTGCCAAGTAATTCCTATTGCTAATGGTCAGCCTATAGTTGGTAGAACCAGAAAAGAAGTTGCTCAAACCTTCAATTCTTCTAGCCATTTCTTAAAGAACGATACAGACTACAGAGGCAGGGCTGTTGATGGTGTATACAGACCAGGAGATAAGTAATGTTATACCTTTACGACAATGCAATAGTTGATGACATCAAAGCTTCTATCAATGCTGATAATGCAAATCCCAATGTAGTGATAGCAGACCCTGAAACATATCAGGGAATATTATCACAGATTCAAGATGATACAATCACATACCCAGTAATCCTTGTAATAAGAGACCCTGATATGCCGATTATTCAAGAGCTTTGGAATTTTCCAAGGGCTCAATTTGGCATTCCGGCTGCTTTTGATAATAAAACAAACAACATATACTATGAAAAATCACTCCAAGTTGGGTTGCAATACACAATAAGAATATTGACCACAAACGTAGCTGACACAGATGAATTAGCCCGTGAACTCTTCTACAAATACTTATCAATGTATTATCTCACTATTAGACTTCCTTACGAATCTGATAGAAAGATTAGATTTGGCATTGAAGTAGATTTAGGTTATGGAATAAAGAGAGAATCTAGTAGCACAGAATACACTAAAACAGGTGCATTATATCAATCTACAATCCATCTCAATACACAAGGTTGCGTTATGTTGTCATACTCAAGCAGACACTTAACAAGAGAAGTATATGATACTTCAAGTGTATATTTTGAATCTCCGGCAAAACCTAACGACAATAAGTAATATTCTCAGTAAAATAAAATGGTACATATTTATCAACATCAGATTGAGATATGTGCCATTTATTGTGTTCACCATTCCACCATATTTTCTTCTTTGAATATTTATTGATAACTTTAAGACCCCATATTGGATATGCGTCTGTATTAAAAGAATTGTCTAAATTGTCTTTAATGATGATTTCAGGAAGTTCAAAAACTTCTTTCAAGTATCGAAGAAGCATAAATGTTCCGTGATTAATCTTATATCCTCGCTTAGTTACATTTACTATGATTTGATTCTCTTTCAATATGAAACACTGATAAATCTTTTCATCTTTTATCCAAGCCATTCTTAACACCGATTTATCATATACAGGAGCATGTCCGTTTTCTTTTAAGAATTTATTGACTTCTTTCTGACTAACTCTATAATGTAATTGTAATTCTGAAGTTTCAAGAATGTGTTGAGGGTATAATCTCTCCAGAATCAATATAATATCGTCATCATAATTTATTCTTATATAATTATAATTCATATTTATAACAGGATAGAATTCAAAGTCGAATAATAAGTTTTTCTCGGGAATCCAAAGTCGATACAAGTGACCATCAATTCTTTCATTCCAAGTATATTCAATATCACGAGAAGATAACCATGTTGTGGCAAGTTTGATTTTGTCCTTAATCACTTCCTCAAATTTCTTATATATTTCAGATGATTTATCAGGTCGGCAGATATTAACATATTCTTCGCATTGACGAATATTTTCAACACCAAATTTATTATAGATTGTAGTTTTAGCTCTCAGATTCAACATTGTACTAATATTATTTTAATTTGTGAATTTGATTTGAATAAAGGTTAAAAGAACCTTTGATATGAACATCAAACTATAATAAGAAAAGGAGAGCAAAATTTATGTTTACACCTTTAGCAATGGGTTGATTTGTGCCCTCGACATTAAGTAATTAGTGTCGGCTACCGCGTTAACTGCTCTGAATCCTTAAAGCCTGTATGCTACAACGTAATTTGAAAAGATAAGCGTGATAGAGCGAAAGCAGAAAAAAGTTACAGGATGACCTAAGGTGAAATAAAAGCATAGAGATATGTCCTAAAGGTTATAAACAATTGGTCTTCAGCAGCCACTTCGCTAAACTTAATATAGCAAGCGAAAGGTCCATCGATTATCTCCTTGAGGGAGAGTAGAATCCGAAGCAAATGCGGAAAGAAAAATGCGGCTCCAGTTCTGGATGAAGATATAATCACAACTTCTATCGAAAGATAGAGATTACAGAGTTGCGACCTGTAGATAAGACAAAGTACAAACCATATGTTAGGCGTTGATTCTTATGTTCCCTTATATAAGAACAACTTCGAAATCAGAATCTACAATATGGATGGTTCAAGCCCTGCAGAATTTTCTGACACATTGACACTTTCTACTCAGGATGTAGGAGAAATTCAGGAAACACAGGAAGCTATCACAGTACATTATGGTAATGGCTTCATCAAGTTCCCTCAGAAAGTATCTTACAATACCGTAACATGGACATTGAATTGTTATACAACACCTAATGTCCTTGAAGCATTGAGAGCATGGAGAAAGCAGGTTTATGACCCACTCACCGAGTGCCTTGGTCTTCCCTCCCAATATATGCGTCAAGTTTACTTCATTAAATATGACGGAACTGGCGGGCAAGCTCGTGACATAATCAAGTGCCCGGGAACCTGGATTTCTAGTTTAAACAACGGTGGAATGGACCAGACAGGCGGCATCGTAACAGTAACATGTTCCTTTGAAATTTCCCGTGCAATTTATTTGAAGCCTGAAGATATTCAGTGATTTATTAATCGTTATATAACTTGAGGGACAGCGTCGACGGACGTTTCAAATACCGCTATATTTGATTACCTCAATTTATATCTTTAACCTTGGCGGAGGTGATTATGACGAAATTATGTAAAATGTGCGGTAGGCCTTTTGAGCCTGCTTCTTGGGTGAATTGTATTCTGATATGTTAAAGGAAGTTAATTCTTAATCATGAAATTCTATATCAATTCGTCTAATTCTGACTACTTCTATTGGATTTTTCAAGATAAGTCCACTAAGACTGCGTTATACAAAGGTAGAGCGTCTTCTTTAATTGAATGCAGCGATATGCTAGAATATTATAAACAGCAGTATGGAAAATCTTGTGTAATTACTGTTAAAGAATTAGGCACTGATAGATGGATATGTACAAGGGCAAGTAGAATATAAATAATAACACATTCTTTGGTTCATGTCTAGCAAAGAGTCTTGAGAGTAATATCTCAAGGCTTTTTGTTTTAGCATGAATTTCTTTCAAACCTTATTTATATTATGATAGATTGGGATTTGCTTACAGAACTTGCAATTATTATATTTTGTATTACTCTTGTAGGCATAATAATTATTACAATTTATGAAAATATAGGAGGAAAATAACATTATGACAGAATTCGTATCAGTTCCTGCAATTGTAGTAATCTGCTATTTTGCAGGTTTCATTTGCAAATCTTTTAAGATTGAGAAACTTGATTCATTCATCCCTGTAATCTGCGGAACACTTGGGCTGATTTTGGGGCTTGTTACTTTCTATACAATCCCAAATTTCATTCCAGCAGATAATTGGGCAGACGCTGTTGCTATTGGTATCACATCAGGTCTTGCCGCAACAGGTATTAATCAGATTTTCAAGCAAATTAAGTCTTTGACATCTTCTACAGGAGATAAGTGATATGGGTAGTATTTATGCAAAAGATGTAATTGACATCGCAAAAGATAATATTGGATATCATGAAGGTCCGAATAACTGGACTATTTTTGCAAAGGTTCTTGATGATTGCGGATATTATGCACCACAAACTAAACAAAATGTAGCATGGTGTGCAACCTTCTGCAATTATTGCGTATTGAAGGCAGCAATTCCTGAAGATAGAGATGATGAAGAGAAAAAGTGGGATGCTCAGAATTTCATGTATCAGCCCGGTTACAATAATTATTCTGCTTCTGCCGCTCTCTTTGCAGGATATTTCAAGAATGCCGGAGCATTTTATGATGACCCTGAAAAAGGTGATATGATTTTCTTCAAGATGTCTGATGGAAATATCGGTCATGTTGGTATTGTAGAAGACACCGACGGTTGTATTACAACAATTGAAGGAAATGCAGGAGACCAAGTTCAAAGAAAATGGTATGACTACGGTGATAGTCGTATAGCCGGTTTCGGTAGGCCTTCATATGATGGCTACGAACCGGATACTCCTGAGCCTGAACCTACTCCTGAGCCTCCAAAACCTGACCCTGAGAAGAAAGAAGTCCTCATCAAGTTAGATGTTTTGAGCAGAGGTTCAACAGGCGGTCAGGTTAATACCTTAAAAGCTCTTTTAAATGAGTTCGGGTGGGCAGATAACCTTCCGCTTGATGGTGACTTCGATTATGACACCGAAGTAGCAGTTAATCGCTACAAAGAAAATTATGGTTTAGATGAGAATGGAATTGTAGATGCTGAAATGTGGAATTTACTTCTAAGATAATTCACTCTATCCACCTTATTATATTTAGTAGCAAGAGGCCTCGAGATATATTTTCGAGGTCTCTTGTTTTAAATCGTTATAATACTATGATATAAGGAGGATTATATGCAGCAAGGTAGACCCACTCAATTATCAAATTCGTCAAAAGAATTAAGAATTCAACAACTTAAGTTGCAAATAAAAGTGTTAGAAGAACAGTTAGATAATGCAAAGAAGGATTTGAGGAGGCTAGAAAAATCAGAATCGTTATAGTATGTAAGGAAACCCTTAGGCATTGTATCAATAATACAAGGAGTATAGTTTATGGTTAAGGCACATGCATCAAAGGAAACTTTTTGGAACAACGAAAGAGTAAAGCGAGGATGGTCTTTTAAGTATATTGCAAGGAAGACCGGAATTCCTCAGACCACTCTTGGTTATTGGTTTTCTGGAGCTAAGTCTCCAAGAAATGCGCGTCATATCCAGCAGTTGTGTGAACTTTTTGATATTCCATATGACAAAGGATATAATGAGTTCTACCACGAAGAAAGAAAGTGGGATTCAACTAGGAAGACTCAACATGTCTATAAGACCTTCTGGAATGAACTTAGAGAGAAAAATAATCTTTCTCTTGAAGATATTTCAGAAATGACAGGAATCAGAGTTGCAGTCATTTCAACTAATTTTAGTGGTAGAAATATTCCAAGGAGGCCGGCTCTTGAAAAATACTGCAAACTCTTTGATATTTCACTTGAGCAAGGAAAAGAAGAATTTCAGAAAGCTCACGAGCAGTATCTTGCACTCACAAGTGATTCATATGAAATAAAAATTCCTGAAGAAGCGGAGACAAAAGAGGTCAAGTCTGGCAACACAAATCAGCCTTCGAATATTGATTACACCTTCTGGCCTTCGTTGTTTGCAAATGCCAAATTTTCTTGTAAAGATGTAGCAATTTATCTTAATGTTGAAGAAAGCAAAGTTGCTAAATATTTCACAGGAGAAGTTGTTCCTAATTTTAACCAGATTAGAATGCTTTGCGGTTTGTATGGAGGCGTTGATATAACTACAGGAAGTAATGCATTCAATCTTCTGCATGAACATTATCTTACAGAACCGCAGATTACTACTTCATCAGAGTCAACTTCTCCTCTTGTCATTAATACTGACGATTTGATTTTTGAAGTACTCAAATTTTTCTACAACGAAGCTAGTTTTGAAGAATTTATGGAGTTGCAGAGACTTATCAATATCAAAGATGAATCTGCACTTGAGAAAATATATGGTATTGTCCCTCATAAGACATACAAAGCTCTGGAAAATTACATTGGTTAAAGATGATTGATAACAAAGATTTAATGAATTACAACAGAGGCAAGCAGGATTATATTCTTGCTCGCCTTATTGTTTTAAGAAAGTATATCAAAAATAATCAGATATTAGATGCTTTAGATTGTGTTGATGACATTTATCATGATATCGAAACAGATTATGATAATGATTTTAAATGAGAATCGTTATACTATGTAACGAAATTTAAGGAGGATACTAACCATGGCAATCACTAAATTCAGGGGAGAATATGAATTCCTCTCAAATATGCATTCTTGTATGGTTTATATCAATGGAGAATCTTATCCTTCGGCTGAACACGCATTTCAGGCCATGAAGTCGCTTGATAAAGATACAAGAATCACAATGTCTGTATGTCCAAGTGCAAAAGATGCAAAGAAATTCGGAAGAAAGATAAACCTTAGATATGATTGGGAAGATGTAAAAGTAGATATAATGCATCAAATTCTTAAATCTAAGTTTGAGAATCCTGAACTTGCACAGAAGCTTAAAGCAACTGGAAATGAGGAACTTATTGAAGGTAATACTTGGGGCGATACTTTCTGGGGCGTCTGTAAGGGTGAAGGCAAAAACATGTTAGGTAAACTACTCATGCAAGTTAGAGAGGAAATTTCATGAAAATATACGCAAGTAAAAATTTAGGAAAAGTTTACTATCTTGTTAAAGACCCTTATGTTGTAGTAACTATTGTCAAAGAAGGTCGTATCAAGGTAACAGATACTCCCGAGAAAGGTTACTATGGCGGAGGTAAACATAACTTTGTATCTTTACTTAGAAGTTTAGACCATGCAGGGAGAAATCCGGCTAAGTGGGTGTATGGAATACAACTAGATGGTACAGCACTTTCAGATAGATACAAAATCGTTCCTTATTCATCTGCCGGAATTGGATTCAAAGGTAAGAGTAGTGCATTTCGTGTAAACTATCTAGCAGAGTATGATAATGGCGACCTCATACTTAAGATAGCATCAAGACCTGCAATAAAAGTACCTAGAAATATCTATGAAGAAATTGAACAGGCAATTCTTAATAATGCCGATGGTGCAAATGACCTCAATAGGTTAGAGGTTGGGCATAACCTAAGTAAGCGAAATGGTAGAGCTGCAATAACTCGATATCTCTACAGAGTACAACATGGCGGCCTCCGACTCAATGAAGCAACACTTTCTCCTGAAGCAATTACTTATTTGTCAAAGCATACATGTATAAATGAAACAGAAGAAAGAATCTGGGTAATAGATGAAAATGTTCAGTATATAAACATCAAAGGACTTATCACAGGTTATATAGAACCTGATGGGGATGAAACAATTGAGGAACTTATTGAAGAAGGTCTAATTCCTAAGAAAAATATCTTCCATTATCAGTCTTGGTAAACCTTATATCATACATATAAATATAATTCCTAGGAGAATCATGTATGAAAATATATATCAAATCTGATTCACATAATGGTTACTTGTATATCTTTAAGCATGGATTAGGTCCCGGTACAATTCCTAAAGATGTAGCAATTGTCAAAGAAAAGGACCTTCCCAACGGCTATACAGCAGTCTGGCTTGATAGATTCTTAAGAACTACTGAACTCAAAGCTTATGATATCCCTTCCGAGACAGAAATAAATAGGTATCTTGACAGAATTGGTTATTGCCAGAAGGACGGAGACGTTGTTCCTTGCGATGAAGTTGAAGCAAGCTCTTATGTCAAGTCAGCAAGAGAACCTAAGTGGTGGGGTTCTAATTTTTCTTGTAAAGTAATTGATGCTTACAATGAAGGCAAGCTTACATACAAGAATATTGAAGAATGGGAGACCAAGTACAATGGCGGGACTAAGCCATCAAATATGGGAACAAAAGCAATTCTTGATTACTACATTAAGACAGGTAAAGACCCTCGTGATGACGTAGAAGCTTGTGGAGATATCACGACTTCAACAAAAATACATGCAAATTCAGATTGTTATCTTGATACTCAAACAGGAGATAGTTACACATATGATGATTTGAAAGAATATTGGTACAGCTTTAAAGATTGGGATTCTTCTTTAGCTGATTTCACTTCTTTCGAAGATTGGTTTAATACTTCCATTGAAAATGGAATATTTACTCCTTGTGATGAAGTAGAAGCTTGTGGAGATATCAAAGCTTCATCAGATACAAAGTATCTTGCTACAATGGTAAATTGTTCAAAAGATGAATTAGGTGATGAGTTCCTTGTTGAAGGATATTATGATAATCAATATAGAGGTTTAGCAGAATCCGCAGAAACTTCTGATGTATCTGCACTTAATGAACTTATTAATGATTATGCTAATAGAGGTTATTTTATTAGAGTTCATAATCTCACAGATGGTGTAATCACAGAATTTTCTCCAGATAATTGGTTTGATGATTTAGCTCGTGATGGCGGAGCAGCACTTTTTATGAGTTGGTGAGGTAAATAGTATGAAGATATATATTAAATCAAATAAGTGGCCTGATTACGAAAAGATTAGAGGGGCTCAAGAATTCTTAAATCAAGTAGCAACAGATAAGATTCATCTTGTTGAGGAGTGCAGAAATAAGCTTTTATCCACATATTCAGACCCTCGTTATCTTGATGAAGATTACGACTACGCAATTGGTCCTGTTCAATCTGAAATTCTTAGAGATTATAAAAGTATAGCAGCTGAAGAATGGGACGATTGCACTGTTGAAGAAGCAGACCAGTTATTTGATGATATTTTATCTGCTATAGATGATATAAATGCTGATGAAGCTACAGCTTGGACATAAATAGGAGGAACAATAAATGGCACTTATTCCAATGGATGAACTTCAAACATTAAAGAATGCTTCTGATGTAAAAACAGTAGCAGAGAGTGCAGAAGCAGACCAGCAAGAGCAAGCTATCGCTTATCTTATCAATACTGCAGCAAACTGCGGTCAATATGATGTAACATACAATGGCAAGATTCTTGAAACAGTTCTAACGAAGTTAGAGACTGAAGGTTATACAATTACATACGATATTGCAAAAGTAAATCCTGAAGATATTGCTCATATTAGCTGGGAATCATAATCTTAAATCAGAATCGTTATAATATATGAGACAAATAAATTAGCCCTTCTAAACAAAGGGCTACATTTTTAGGAGATTCAACTAATGAAAGTTTACATCAAATCAGCTGACCAAGCAAATGAAGAACGTAGGAATAGAAATTCCGAATCTTCTTCTGCTATGGATTTGATGCTTGAAAATGACAAATATCAAGATGACCCTGAGGTTGCAATGTTTTGGTATGACCCAGAAGAAGATGAACTATTTGGAATCAAAAGTACATTAGCAACAGATTTGAATTGGTATCATTCAAATCAATGGAATACCGATATAAGAACAGATAAGCATCTTCATAAAAATATCTGGCAAAAAGAATTCTTCAGAGGTAAAGATAAGAGATTTCAGGGAGACCACACACTAATTCCTAGGGGTCGAGTATTTGAATTCAAAGATAAAGGATTCATTGTATTCACAGGAGATTGGATAGATGATTATCCTCAAGTCAAACAATATATACTTAATGAATTTAATCTTCCCAGAGATACAAAGTTTGAAAAAGATGTCCATTGGGATATAGGGCATGGATTTTCTGATGAATTCTAAGGAGGTCAATATATGAAAGTTTATATCAAGTCAGCAACAAATGTAGCAGATATCGAAGCAAAAATCGCAAAGAAACAAGCTGAGATTGATAAGAAAGAAGCTTGGATTGCTAAAAAACAGGCTGCTATTGATAAGAAACGGGCTGTTTTTGAACCCGCAGTTACTGAAGAAGAACTAACTCAAATCAATAAGGTTTTTGAGTATCTCTGTAGACCTGATAGCAACACATACAGAAGACCTGATGGTTATAGTATATCACACATATTCAGAAAATATGATTGGGATTGGGGAAATCCTGTTCGTGATGCATTAAGCAGTGCAGAAGATGACGCAGAATCTATTGGAAATTCTGCTCAAGCAATTGTTGAAGCAGAAGCAATCAAGAATAAGTATGTTGCACAGTTAAATGCTATCAAAGAAAAAGACAAGAAGGTTGATGAAATTCCTGAAGTTATGAAAGATTTCATGAATCAGCTCATTGACGAGTGGGACAGATTCGACTTAGATATTAAAGAAAGGTCACCTCAGTTCTATCAGGAGCTTAAAGCAAAGATGCGTGAGGTGATGCCTACCTCATTCAGAGGTAAAGAGAAGACAGAAAAGTTATTAGAGCTTTATCCTAGATTTGCTGACAGATATGCAAGAGCAGATAGCTACGATAAATACAAGATTGAATGGGCAATGGAAGATAATTTCAAAGAAGATTATCTCTTAGTTCCCTTTAAAAGAGAATTTGGTGTATCATTAGATTATGCTCAGGACTTATGGAATAGGTCAGACGAACAGATTCATGATAGAAATATTAAAGAAGGTCAAAGAGTAATTCTTGACCTCACAGATAGAGTAACTAAGATAACTGGTCCTATTACTTCATATGCCGGATTGCATCTTACTCAAGGTAATGGCGGATGGGCTGTTCTTAATGGTGTAGTAGAAGGTGAGGATGGCAAGGCCTCAGTAGAATCAATTCTGGCCGGAGGATACGCAATTCAACGCTTGCATGTAAGAACTTTAGTTAAACCTATACACTGATGTAACCTTATTTTATATATGAAAAGATATGTTAGGTCAACTACTATAGATGCCCATGAAGGTGAGATAGGTATCTGGTGGCTTTACAATGGTAAAGTCATTGGAGAGTCTTGCCCTTTATCTGAAGGTGTAGAAGATAGCGGCTGTATCCAATTTAGTAAATGTGATAATCATGTTACTTTATGGGAGGACATAATCAGGGAGCAACTTCCCGAAGCTATCGATTTGATTCCAAAAGGATATAGGGCATTAGAAAGAGGTCGTGTAGTTTATAACTATCGTACACAAGTATATGAAATTACTTGTAGTTACAAAATAGCTTCAGACCTTGATGCAATAAATTTAATTGCAAAAGCTTTCAAGATATCTGATTTAAGATATGAAGTAGTATCTTTACGACATTACACATTACCAGAATATACAGGAAATCCTGCTTTAGATAACTACGAAGGAGATATGGAATGAAAAAGTATATCAGATGTTCTTATACACGAAGTGAATTGCCTAGGTATCAAGCATGGGCAAAAGCAACTAAGCATGATATTAGAAAAGTAGCAAGATGCCAAAATCAAGAAGAGTTAGACGCTTGTGATATAGAATCCTGGAACCCTAAGGCAGTTAAGAAGATTTGGGACGAATTAGCTGAAAAGCAAGGTATTGTAGACTTTGATGATAAAGTAGATTTAATTCTTGATTGGTTATATAATCATCTTACTTATATCGAAGAAACAATCAACAAATATGCTGATAATGTAGATAAGGCTGATAGAGTTAATGAGTCAATTGAACGATATCTTAAGATGGAAGATTTCGACTATGATATTCAAGACGACGGCTTCCACGTGTATACAGGAGTTTATGAAGATAGAGATTCATTAATTGCATTCATTGATGATTTGCTCAAAGACCTTGGAGGTAAGTACTTCGGTACAGGTAGAGGAGGAAGTTGGACCTCTTGGAATGTTAAGATAGACGGAATAGAATATCAAATTGGCCCGCATGATACTGATGATTGTTGGTTAATTAGAGAAGTTTAAGAAAGTCAAGTAATTACAATTTTTAACTAATTATAGGGAGAATAACATCTTATGAAAAGAAAGAAATCTAAAATAGATGCATCTCAATATCTTCATCCTGATTTTGATATCGCTTATAAGTGGGACCAAGAAGAAGTAAGAGAAAATCTTTGGTTTGACTGCAAGAATGGTCAATTTTTAACATTTGATGAAGTATTATCTATTATCGGAGAATCGACTGGAGTATATCGACTTAAGGCTAAGCATGAAGCTAATTATGATTTAGATGAATTCATAGATAAATATTTGTATGGTAAAAATATCTTTCCCTATTGGTATGGAGAAGTAATACAATTAATCGCTGATGAATTTAATGAAAGTTCATATAATGATGTTGTAGAAGATATGGATAATCCCATCGATGCTATCGAAGCTTTTGTATATAGCACTTATGGTGGAATTACTTCCAAGGCAAAGATAACATTATCTGATGATAATGATTGGTGGTTTAATGAAATTCTTGAATATGTAAATATTAACTACACTGACGGTTATGATTGGTCAGAAGAAGCAATGCTTCAGAATGGTGCAGACCTTTATGCAACCTATGGACCTGATGCCGGAGTAGAAGATATGACTGACTATGACGCAGAAAGTTATCTTGCATATGTTAGGTCTTTGAGGTGATATTATGAAATTATATGTAAAAGCATCAAAGAAATCTAATCTTGAATTACTTAAATCTTTCGTTGGAAAAGATGAATGGGTTCTTGTTAATAACATCAATTTTTATTCTGGTAAAGTTATACAGCGAGCACTCATTAAGATTAATAGGATTCGCGGAAGTGTTTGGTGCAATATCATTCCTTTAGATTTTAACTATAAAAATAATTATGATAGCGTTTTATCATACATAGTAGACCATGAAGTATCTATTGATAAGGCACTCAGTCATGAAGTAACAGCATTGAAAGATTGTGTTCAAGTTGTTGAGCCTGTTGAAAGCTATACTACTGCACAGTTGCGAGAAGCTATTGATAATGGATAACGAACACGGAAAGAAAGCCGAAGGTAAAATAAAGGAATGGTTACATCGTCCTGACGATGGTTATAGTTTTGACAGAATTCCTGACCAAGTTACCGGCATGTATGGTTCGTCAAATATTTGTGATTTTGAATTATACAAGTATCCATATAAGTATTACATAGAGTCAAAATGCACATATAATGATAATATTCCTTTTAGCTGTCTTACAAATAAACAAAGAGATGGGTTGATGTTGAAATCTCAAATTCCCGGAGTTTATGGATTTGTGATAGTATTATTTCAATCTCATAAAAGGGCATTTGTATTCAATATTCAAGATATTGCAGAATTAATTGACAAAGAGGATTCGTTATTAGAATTGAATACAAGATTAAACAAATCTGAAACTATTTCAGAATTGAAAATCAAATCCTTAAATATTAAAAAGATTTCTAAATGGCCAATTCCTTATAAAGAAATCAGGACAGTTCCAAATAATAGAAAAGAATTCCTTGATTACGAAGGGGAAATAGAAGAATACATTCCACAGTAAGTCATATGTTTTGCCATACAACGTCCGACGCAACATTGGTTGAAGGTAGGCACACCTTCAGCCTTTGTTGTATTCAGGATAACCTTAATTAAAATAAATTCAATAAAAGGAGAGGTAATTATGCCTAAGAGTAACAATCCCTATGACCTCATAAATGCTCTTGAGGAAAAATATAGTGAACTTGCCGGAGAAGAAGTATTTACTTCTACTAATATTACTGCTGCTGACGATGATGTTGATTTATTAGATGAATACATCGGAGATACAGATGCTGAATTTGATGCATTGGCAGATGAAATCGTTAAGTATAATATCGCCACTGATGATGAAATTGCATTAGTAGGCTCAGTAGCCGGTTGGACTGTAGAAACTCTTAATAAGATTATCAGAGCAAGAACAGGCTATGATGATATTGAAACTTATTTAGGGGAGGTTTATCCAGAATGAATATCAGAGCTAGTAAGGTAGATGACCTCAGAAAAGAAAAACAGCAATGGCAGATGAGACATGATGCCAGGAAGCAGTTATACAATGACCAAGAAGGTCAGTTCTCACAAGCAAGATGGGATTGGCAAGATAATATTGCAGATTTAATTAGAAAGACATTCAAGTCTTATATTGATAAGCTTCCCTATCTTGAAATCAATGTAGATTATAGTTGGCGTCAGATAGAAGTTAGATTCAGGTATGCAGATTATCATGGTCGTGACGCTGAAAATGTATCACTCCGCTGGAGCTATGATATTTCTTTAACAGAGAGTGGTCAGGTTAAAAGAGAGACAAATTCATGGTCCGGTTTTGACGCAGTTACTCCTGAACAAGTTGAAGACCTCATGAATTCAGCTAATTTCCTAAAAGCTATTGTAGACTATGATTGGGCACCGCTCCTCCAGGAAGCAAAAAATTCTATGCCTAAACCTTCTCAATATATTGCTGTTAGAGACCCTGATAGAGATGACGAATATAGAGACCCAGGTTATGATAGAATGATTAGAGAAGCTGAGATTGAAGAAGCAATAACTTCTGATAAGTGGTTCAAGACTGTAGGAAACTATGGATATGATAGATGGAGCTACATCATCTCTCAAACACCTAAATTTTATGAGATTACAAGTATTAGTGAGTATGATATCACACATGCAAGTGATACTAATGCTAATAACATCATCAATCATATTACAGACCCCGCAAATTCTTCACCCTACTACATTGATAGAGTTAAGAAAGATAAGGTCAAGTTTACAAATCCTATTGAAACAAAAACTTCTGACGAGTTAGTTCAGATGGTTGGACGAGCTTTATGAGAGTAGCAAAGTATCCGTTAACATACTTCACTTCTCGTACAATTGACGAGTTAGATGATATTATATTAGATTTGAAATCAATCTTACCTAAAATTGAGATTGCAAATTTATTTGTTGAAAAATTTGACCCCAAAGTATTTCAATCTAATTATAATATCTACATAACTGATAGATTAGAAAAATCTGTCACGCAGACACTGAAGTATGCTATCGATACTGAAATGTTAATAAGATACATATTTGATAAAGTAGAGGAGACTTCTTTATGAAAGTATATATCCAAGCTGTTTCTATTGAAGATTTAAGGAAACAGTATCCTGACATGGAGGAACACGATTTCGCCCAATTAGTTGATGTTGACCCTACTGCTAATTATGCCAGTAAGAAGCGTGGTAAGTTTATGCCATGGATTTTTAAGCAGAATAAGTTAGGCAATCTCACTAATCCTGATATCTATCATGATATTACTGATGCTTTACTCTTGCTCGAGAAAGACAGAAAAGCATTTCCTAAGCCGGATTTGAATCAGTATAAGACAGTAGATGAATTTATAGATGCATATCATATAGCACTTAATAATCCTACTCCTCTTTCAAAGCGACAGAAGGAGCGTGAAACCCATAAGAAAGTAAAACAAGCATTAGTAGATGATTCTAATGGTGAAATTGAGTTTCTTGCATCTGATGGAGATTGGGAGTTATATACACCTAAAACTTTTGCTGGTTCTATAGCATTAGCAGAAGTTGGATGTGATAAGACTAAACCTTATAAGTATCCTGAAGCTGACGATAACAATTTGAAAGCAAGATGGTGCACAGCAGCAAATGAAGGATATTATAACAGATATACAAGACAAGGACCTCTTTATATCTTTATCAACAGAAATGACCCTATCAATAAATTTCAATCATGTCCTGCATCTGGGGACTGGTGGTTTGATAAGCAAGATAGGAGCTTAGGTCAGGACAAGTTCTTAGAATTCTGTGAAGCTCATCCTGCTATCAAGCAATACTTTGGCATTGAAGAGCGTGGTGGAATCTTATACATGGGACAAAAGTGCTTAGGATTTGTACCTGGTATCAAAGAAATCACTTTACCTGATGATTTCAAATGGGGTAATATGCAAATTCCTAGAGATATTGAATCTCTATACATTCCTGATAGTGTCAAAATTTCAAATGATGGATGGTATCGCACACGTTTGAATGATATGCCTAATTTAAAGACTGTCAGATTGCCTGAAACAATGACAGAACTTCCAAATGGCTTCTTTAGTGGATGTGTAGCATTAGAGGAAATCACAATTCCTAATTCAGTTAGAATGTATGATGAAAGAGCCTTCAAGGGATGCACTTCACTTACTATTATTAATCATAGTGAAAATCTTATTGTTGTAAGAGAAGGGTGCTTCCAGGATTGCACGAAGTTAAAATCTCAACTTCCTAATAGTGTAAAATATATTGGAAAGTACGTTTTCGATGGCTGTAAAGAACTAGACCCCATACAGATGCCTGATAGCACAACAGAAATCATTTCTGCAGCATTTAAGAGTGAGTCTATAAACGGAATTGAATTAAACAATGTTACAAAAGTAAACTCAAGTGCATTCTACAAGTCTAATATCAGTTATATTGACATCTCAAAACTTACTTATATTGGAGGCAGCGCATTCCGTGATTGCCCCAATTTACAGGTTGTAGAGTTCAATCCTGACGGTGTTAAAGTAGGTTCTTATGCTTTTGCAGATAATGATATGGACGGACTTGTAACAGTTACAGATTCTACAGAATTAGGCCTCAGCGTATTTGATAATTGTCCTAACTTAACAATTGAATGGGATAAGGCAGATGAACCTTATGAATTTGAAAATGTAAAATTGATTATCTGTAGCAAAGATTGCAAAGAATTAATCAGTGTAAACAAGGGATATATCCCGATTGAAATCAGGGAGGATGGTACTCGATATGAAGTGGAATAACATCCAAGACTTTTTAGATGCTCTTGAAAACAGAATTGAAGATTTAGAGCAAGATGAAGTAGTAACAAGTTCTACTACAGTCTGCTCAAGCGAATTATTCAACGAAGATGAATTACTTAAGTTTGATGCTATCAAAGATGAAGCATTTTCAGTAGCATCTAATGATGACGAAGCTTTAGACTTGATATGTAGTAAGCTTCTTGAATTAGGATATAGCGATGACGAAATAACTCAAATCTTAGATTACGAGGGACTTTGATATGAAATTTGTATTTGCATCTGAAAGAGGGCGTCTTATTAGAGAGCGTCAAAAATATGTAGATGATTATAATGCTAAGAAAACTGCATATGACACTGAGGTAGCTCAGTTCAAATCTGCTAGTGATAATTATTCTACAGATATGGAGAATTTCATTAAAGCTTTCTTATCAAGTGAGCTTGAAGCAATTCCTGGAGCTCAGATAAAAGTAAAAATGTCTGAAAAGAATAATTATACAAAAGAAAGTGATTATTTTGTCAAGATGTATTACTATTCTAGTAAGCATGCTAATCCCAAATCTACATATAGCGATTATCAACATGATGTAGATGGTGGTCGAATTAAAGGAATTAGTTGGTCATATACAATCTTCATATGGACAAAAACAGATAGTAATTATAATTATGATACACATGAGTATGACAGGACACACACAAAGATACTTAAGAAAATCCCTAAGATTGAGGCTAATGTATTAGAGTCCGAAGACTTAGATATCCTTAAGAAGACATATGACCTGTTTGCTAAGATTGAAACAATTGATTGGCAAGTAATTCTTGATAGAATCAACAATGGTGAGCCAAAGGAAGCAGATTTTATCAAAACAAAAGACCCTGGTTATTTAGATACTTCTGAATTAGATGAACAAATAACTAATTACAACATTGCAAGAATCATTGGAAAAGATATCTGGATTAAAGTTAATATCGTTAGAGAGGATTCTTATGACCGATATTCTAGTTATTCAACAAATCCAGGTGTTGACGGCAAGGGCTGGATTAAGGTTGATTCTGTCACACCTAAATTCTACACCTTCCATTGGCTCTCAGGTGATTCAACATCATTTCCGGCAGGTACAGTCAATACTGCAGAACGTAGAACATATAAGATGAAAAAGATTTATATTAAGCCGATAGAACCTATTGAATATCAGACTACAGACGATTTGAGAGCTACTGCTGAGCCTTCTCTTAATGAGGTACAACCTTAAATGATATAAATGAGGTAGAAATATGATAAAGTACAAAAACATTTCGTCTTATCCACTTACTTTCTACGGCATAACATTCAACCCGAATGAAATCAAAGAAGTACCTGGTTTTATCAATCATGATAAGATGATAAAGGTCAAGGATACTGTTGAGCCGAAGCCTCCTGTGAAGGTTATTATCTCACCGAAGGTAGAAAAGAAAGAAGTAATTCCTACAATTGAGGCCCAGGTCAAGGAAAAACCTAAGCGTCAGTATACAAAGAAAGATAAAACAAGTAACAATACAACAGGAGGAGTCAGCAATGGCAAAGATAACAATTAATCCGATTTCAAATAATTATTCGATTAATGTTGTAAATTCTAATTATGCTACAGTCGCACTTCCTATCACGGCATCTTGGGGCCCTGCTTTTGAGGACCCGACTACCACAGGTAAGGATTTGAAACTTGCATTAGAAGATACAGTTTGGAGTAGGTTTAATGCTACACAAACCGGCTTGCAGAGTTTCGTTTCAACATTTAGAGGACCTGCTGCCAATTACAGAAGGGCAAAAGATTATTCATATTATATTGCCCTTTCACTTATTACAAATGGATATGATGTACTTGTTTGCAGATTATGCCCTGGTACAAGGTCTTCCGGTGAGTTTGTAGAAGAGAATGTATACGAACTCCTTACATCAGCACCTGCAGATTGGGCAACTGATTATGCTAACTACTACACAAAGAGTGGAGATAATTATGCTCCTGTTCAAGGTGTAGTTCAGGACAAGTATGTAAATGTTACAGGAGAAAGTGCTCCTGAATTTGCCGTAGATACTTATTATAAGTTAGAAGATAATGAATATGTTCTCTTATCATCTCAGCCGGATGATTGGGCAACTAATTATACAGACTACTATATCAAAGATGGTACAGAAACAGTTGCACCTGCTTTTGCTCAGAATACTTATTATAAGAAGACTGATGGCGGTGATACACTCAACATCAAGGCAAAATATGCTGGTACATTTGGTAACAACATCATAGTAACACTTAGAAAGGTTACTTCAAGCGGAATGACATATTGGAATGCTATTGTATATGCAGTAGATTCTACTAATGTAAGAACTTCGCTTGAGAACTTAGTATTCGTATTTGACGTAGACAATGCTACAGATAATGTACTTCATATTAGCGAGGTTGAATCCAATTTCATCACATTTACTAACTATGATGGTCTTACAGAGGATAGCGATTTAGCTGGTGATGCTCAGTTTGGTTCAGACGTTCCTACAATCAGATTAGCAAATGGTTCTGATACAGCCGCTCAAGATAGCGGAGACACTTATCAGACAGTACTTACTGCTGCTAAGGCTCTTGCTTCTGATAGATTCTTGCTTTCAGTCAAGGAAGAAGACCTTAATAAAGTAGAATATCTTAAGGCTATTGAAGATGCTTCTGCTGTTCCTGCACATTATGCTACAACAGATATGAATGTCGCATATGCAATCAGATTTAGAGAGTGGACATTCACATATGCAACTAAGGTACTTGACCTCCTTAAGGATAAGCTCACATATAACCCGAATAGAATTATCTCACCTTGGGATGACCAAAACTTCTACGAGCTTGGAGTATCTGACCCGAAGGCTCATTTCGGTACATTATCTCCGATGCATGTCAAACTCATGGATGTAGCATACAACAGCAGATGTGCAACAGCACTTCTTGATATTCCTAAGAGTTTGTCTCGTGATGGCGTTTGGAATGATTCTACAAAGGAATTTGAAGAAGGTTATGTACAGAAGTTATGCAGATATATTCCTGCCGAGTCTGTTAACCAGACAGGATTATTTACTTCTTCTTCAGCATTGTTTGCTCCTTGGGGTCAGTATACTTATGCTGGTACAAGCAGACAAGCTCCTGCGTCACCTTCCTTCTTAGCTCTCATGATTACAAGAGCAATGATTCTTAATCAGGCTAACCAGTATGAATGGGCACTTCCTACAATCAGAAGTACAAACTTCAAGCTTAGCAAGCTTGATTACACAGTACCTGAAGATTTGTTAATGAAGTGGCAGTCAAGCGAAGGTTGCAGACTTAATGTTATCACAAACCTTCCTGAAATTGGTGCTGGTATTTGGGGTAACTCAACATTATTTGAAGTTCCTCCGGCAACATATCAGGCTCTTGCTAACCTTTCTACAAGATACATCTTCAATGCAATTCAGGATGTAGTTTATAGAGTAGGTATTGGAATCACATATCAGTACAGCAATGCTAATGCATATGATAGATTCTATGCAGGAGTTACACCGATTCTTGATACAATGTCTAACCTCGGTGCACTTGTAAAGGGTGCAGACGTACCTGGTAGAACCGACCTTGATGACCCTGGCTATTCTGTAACAATGTCAGCAGACATCAACGGACTTGATTCAGTCAATGCAAATTCAGTAATTGGTAAGATTGTAATCAGGACAGCCGGTGTAATTGAAGATATCACAATTGACCTCATTGCACTTCCTCAGTCAGCTGCTTTGACCTCCTGAGTCTTTTTATAACATCTAAGGGCAGATGACGAAAGTTGTCTGCCCTTATTTTTTATTGAATCGTTAACTAAAGAGAGGAAGACAACAATGACTGAAGCCGAACTTGAGTATTGGTTAAATTTTGTAATTGACGAACAAGAAGAAAGCGAGAATGATTCATGTCAAAGTATAACCCAAGCGAAATCTTAGAAAGAGATATTCCCGATAGCGAATTATATGAATATGCAGAAGAATCTGAATTTTGGTATAGGATTCAATTCATACTTGTAAATGGATATATTAAAACAAGCAGAATTACTGCTCCTAACTTTGAATCAGCTTATAGATTCGCTCAATCCCAGTTAAATAGAAGAGATGACATAGATAGAATCTTAAGCATCACAGAAGTAGAGAGATAATTAAAATGAAAGTATACATAAAATCAGCAAAAGAAATTCCCTTAGGTACAAAAGTATTTATAAAATCTCCTGGCAGTTGGGCAGATGGTGAATGGGGAATCGTTAACTATTATGACGGTGAGTACTATCATGTAGGAATAGCCGGAGGGGAACCAGATTTGATTTTTGAAAGGAAGGAATTAAAGGTAGCTAAAATATGACATCATTCTTTGACCATTGGTATTTTGGAAAAGACGAAAGAGACCTTTTCGGAAGATTCATTGCTGATTTATGCGATGGTTGGGTTATTTCAAAAAGAGTTTCACATTGTGACGCAGGAGAAGAATTCAGTCTTGCTAGTGTAGCTGAATTACTTAAACAAGAATGCCCTGAATGCGACGAAGGACAAGAAGAATTTGATTTGTATACAGTATTAGGTGCCCTTGAGGGAATGTGTCACAACAACGAAGCAGTAGAAGTAGCAGATGGTTTCTACTATGTTGGTTCTTATCAAGATTGGCATACTGACGTAGATGCTCAAAATCGTTTAGACGAACTTATTGAAGCAGATTATGAGTGATAGGTAGCGAAGAAATATTTGAAGAGGATAGATAATGATTATAGAACGAGTTGAACAAATTCCTATTTCTTCAAATAATCCTAATTTTGCGTTATTCTTGCATTTCTGTGTTATGTCTAAGAACTTATATAATCATGCAAATTACCTTATACGTCAGGAATTCATTAACAATGGAAAATATATTCAATATCAAGATTTAGATAAATTACTTAAACAAGATATTGAATATCCTGATTATAGAAATATGCCTCATGCCCAATCAGCTCAGCAAACACTGCGTCTGTTAGACAGTAATTGGAGGTCTTTTTTCAAATCAATTAAAGATTGGTCAAATAATAAGAATAAATATCTAGGTAGACCTAGATTACCTAGATACAAGAAAAAGGTTTGTGCAATGGTCCTTATTGTGACAGGGCAAGCCATCACAATAAAGGATAACATCATTTATTTCCCTAAATCATTTGATGGGTTTACTTTAAGTCCTGTCTGTATAGACAGGGAAAATTTCAAATCAATTCAGCAAATTAGATTTATACCTAAGAAAAATAAAATTATAGCGGAGGTGGTCTATAGAATAGAAATTCCCGATGAAAAGAAAATAGATAATGGGAGATATTTAAGTATTGATATAGGCGTAGATAACTTAGCAACCGTAACAAATAATTTTAATGAAAAGCCATTTATAATAAACGGTAAAGGTCTTAAGTCAATTAATCAATATTACAATAAAAATCTAGCTCATTATAAAGAAGCAGCTAAAAGAATCAATAACCTTTATTGGACAAATCGTCAGCAAAAATTAACAGATAAGCGAAACGCTAGGATTAAAGATTATATTCATAAGTCTAGTCGGTATATTGTTAATTATGCTGAAGCGCATGACGTAACCTGCATTGTAATTGGGCATAATAAAGAATGGAAGCAAAATTGCGAATTGGGCAAAAAGAATAATCAACACTTTATTCAAATTCCATTTAACATGTTAATTGAACAAATTCAATACAAGTCAAGAGAGATAGGAATTGGTGTTAGAATAACTGAAGAATCTTATACTTCAGGAACAAGTTTTCTGGACTCCGAAGAACCAATTAAATCAAATTATGATAAGCGTCGTAGAATTCATCGAGGCTTGTTTAGAACAAATTCTGGCAATCTAATAAACGCCGATGTAAATGGCAGCTTACAGATTCTTAAGAAAGTATTCCCAAATGCATATGCAAATGGGATAGCGGTTGCAATGTCACAACCAATTAAAGTAAATTTAGCTTAAGCAAAATTGATTAATGAATGTTTCATAGTAAAATTTGTTAATTATAATTAATAAATTGAGAGGAAATAATGACATGACTGATAGAGAACGAAATACTTTCAAATACAAAGGTTACGATGTAACAGTAGAGCCTGATATAGAATCTGTATCAGGCCTTTCATTTCTTATTCCAGATAGAAACCTTCCAGGTCGAAGTTATCATACATTTTCATACTTTGATGACATTGAGAAATTTATCAAATGCGGTTGTGATTGGAATAAATTTTTAGGTAAATAAAAATCGTTATAGTAAATAGAAGTCATGCTTAAGATTAGGTGCATGATACTCGTTTCCTCGAACCTCTTGCGTATTGAGCGGCGTAAGAGGTTCTTATTTTTTTTGATAAATATGAATCGTTATATGAAGTATAGCAGCAATCAGAATTTTCCATTGTTGTTAATCTCCTTGGCTCGACCGGCTACTTTCTGAATTGGGTAGCCGGTTTCAATTTATAAAATCAATTTTATAATCTACATATACAATTTTGAAATTATTTCAACATCTTTATTTTTCTTCTATTTTATATTATAATAATAATGTCACGATAGGTATTTTGACCCATAGTATCAATAGTCCCATAGGACAGGAGGTCGCATATGAAAGAGTACAGAGTAGAAGTTAAGCCTTGGATGACCCTTAAGTCTTCTGATGGTTTCGATTTTATGCAGAAGTTCAACGATGATATCCCGATGCCGTTAGTCGTCATGTACACTAGCGGTAAGCTTGCTGAAACTCGCGGGATGGTTAAGATGACGCTTCACGGCGATATTAAGCAGAGGATTATCACAACTTGCATGGGATGCGGAAGACCGCTCACCAACAAGATTTCTCAGTTCTTCGGAATTGGTCCTATCTGCGGTGGCCACAATTACGTCAGCCCTTTTGATACAGAGGAAGAGCTCAACGAAGCAGTAGCTTCTTATCGCGAGAAGTTAGTCAACACAACTTGGACCGGCTGGATTGCAAAGTCTGCCATCAGGTCCATCGAAGATGACGAAGAGAACATAGTTTCTCTTGAAGACCTTCCGACCATCATCGAGAAGAAGGCAGAAGGCGAAGTCGAAGTAGCAGAGACCAAGGCAGTTGCCACAATCACTGCTAGGATTGATAAGCCTATCAGATGCACAGATGACTTCTCAGTTTTCCTTACTTTCGATTACAATAAGGAAGTAGTTGCTTCTGTCAAGGCTCTCAGAGCTAGATTCTGGGACCCGGATAACAAGAGATGGGAAATCGAGTACAGAGAGTTGAACGAACTCAAGTCCGCACTTTCTAGCTTCAATTGGGTTATCGAGAACGAAGAAATCGTTCCCGATGCCGTTGAAGTTGATGCAGGTTTCAACTTCAAGACAGAACCGATGACCCACCAGATGGAAGGCATTCAGTTCGGCTTAGAGCACAGCAGATTCCTTCTTGCAGACGACCAAGGCTTGGGCAAGACAAAGGAAGTTATTGACCTTGCACTTATTCGCAAGAACGCTCAGAATTTCAAGCACTGCCTTATCATCGCTTGTGTAAATTCTCTTAAGTGGAACTGGGTTGAGGAGATTGCAAAGCACTCCAACGAGACAGGTTATATCCTCGGTCAGAGAACGATGAGGCGTTCCGGCAAGACCTACATCGGTAGCAATGCCGATAAGCTTGCAGACATCAACGAGTTAGGCACAGGCTCTGCTATTGACTCTCATTATTTCATAATCACAAATATTGAGTCCCTTAGAAACCCTGAGATAGCCGCAAAACTTAAAGAGCTTTGTGATTCAGGTATAATCAACATGATAGCCGCAGACGAATCTCATAGATGTAAGAATCTTGAGACCAAGCAGGGTCAGGGCTTGGTTCAGCTTCAGCCTTATTATCGCATCGCGATGACAGGTACACCCTTAATCAATACTCCGTTAGACCTTTACTCAATCCTCAAGTGGTTAGGATATGAGCCCTACGAATTCAAGCAGTTTAAGTATCACTTCTGCAGATATGACGAATGGGGCAACGTAGTAGGCTACAAGAACATTGACCAGCTTAGAGCTCAGTTAGGTGCTATCATGATTCGTAGAACGAAGGGCGAAGTTCTTGACCTTCCCGAAAAGATTTACAAGAACGAATACGTCGACCTCACAGATGAGCAGAAAAAGCTCTACAATCAGATTATCGACGATGCAATTGAAGACCCGGAGCTTTCAGATGTCATTAACACAGAGTGCATGCTTGCAATCAAGATGAGACTTCGTCAGGTTTCAGGTGGAATTGGTCCTTTCAATTTCATCAAGAACAATCCGAAGCTCGACCGTCTTGAGCAGATAGTAGAGGAAGCAGTCTACTCCGGCACAAAGGTCATCGTATATAGCAATTGGATTCAGGGAATCAATCCTGCTATTGAAAGACTCAAGAGATTCAATCCTGTCGTCATCACAGGTGAGACACCTGATGCAGACCGTCAGGCAATCGTCAACAGATTCCAGACAGATGACTCAGTCAAAGTTTTCTGCGCAACAACAGGCGCCGCAGGAGTTGGACTTACGCTCACGGCAGCAACAGAAGTTGTTTTCTTAGACGAGCCTTGGACAAACGGTGCGAAGGAACAGGCTTGCGATAGAGCTCACAGAATCGGAACAAAGTCAGCAGTCACAATCCATACAATCATAGCTTATAACACATATGATGAAGATGTTCACGATATAGTTGAAGGCAAGAAGGCTCTTTCAGATAGAATTGTTGAAAGAAAAGAAGACCTCCTCAAGTGGAAGGTCGCATAATCAGGGAGGTAAGAATATGTCACCTTTAGATTTACTCATCATGTTTACATTCATTCTCTTTACCATTCAGGCCGTTAAGATGACAATCGCCTATTGGCGAGATGAAGAATAAGAATCGTTAGTATAAATGATAAAGTATCAATAATCCAAAAGGAGGAAATTATCATGTGTAATAACAAAGATGAATTCGACAAGTTAGTCGCAAAGAGGAGAAAGCTCTCCGCTACAAAGAAGAAGATTGAGGACAGAATCAAGGATATTGACCACGATATCATTGAATATGTACTTGCCAAAGGTGAAATCGGCGGTAAGGATAATAACTCTCTTATCGTATTCGGTGATGATTACAAAGTATCCTATATTACAGTAATTTCTCATTCGCTTGATAGCAATAAGATTAAGGAAATGCTTGGCGACAAGTTATCCGAATTCCAGACCGTCAAAACAAGCAATAAGTTAGATATTAGATAAGGAGGCACATATGCTTACACTAAGAAGTTTGATTCCCTCACTTGATGATTTTCTGATTGGAGATTCATCTACTCATAAGATTCTTAATCCAGATTCTATTGATTTTGATGTAGCTGTTGATGCAAGAGTAGATTCACTTACAGCAAAAGACAATGTTGTTGTAGTTTGGTTAAACCTTAATCCCAAGTCAGAAGACATTCTTGACTTTAACTGAAAGGAGAAAATATCAGATGGAAGATAGAGCAATAACTTATACAATTTCGCAGATAGATAATTCTAGATGTATGATTTACACTCGTGATAGCAGAGTTCACGGTGACGATAGAAGCATAGAATGTGTCAATTCAAAGCTTATCAATACTATGATTATGATTTCAGAGATTCTTAATGAAGAAGGCTTTGCAGTATTGTTCGAGGTAGATTGATATGGAAGATAAAATTATAGAAGCTCCCTTTACTTCGGAAGAGCCAATTAATCTAAAAGCTGCAGCTATTATCTGTACTAAATTACAACGATACAATGAATTAGAGCAGATTATAAAAGAATACAAAAAGGGTAACAGTAGAAATATATTCACTAATGATAAGTATTTCAGAAGAATACTCGAAGTGTTTGAGGTAGATTGATATGAAACCTAAATGGACAATTAAGCGAATCAAGAATCGTATTTGGCATTTGTATCAGAAGCAATATGTTGCTAACCATATCTGGTGCTATGGGTGTAAATATTTGCATAATCATACTTGTGATGTACTTGACCCTCTTGAAAATGACGACAGTTGTAAGTGAGGTAGATTGATATGACGAATGATGAACTGATTAAGCATTGTAAAATAAGTATAAAAGAGTGTGATACGCTTAAAGATAAGTATAGGGGTGCTAACGGTCACTTTAGGGATGAGCATTTAGCCACATTATTTGAAGGTATGAGTGAAGCGTATTGTGATATTTTGAACAGAGCATTAGGTAGAGATTTTAGTGCTGAAATTACGAAAGCAGATTTAGAGGTGGATTGATATGACAGATTATAGTAAAAACATCTATTGCGAAACTTGGGAAACAGAGGATGGTTATAGGATAGACATAGGATTCACTTGGTATGAGATGAAGAAGATGCCTTATGAGTATCGTTATGAAAAGCGGAAGGGGATATTTGAGAAACACGGATTTGACTATAAACATTCTTGTAAGATAAGAGAATGGTTCTTTAATGATAAGAACGAGATTTGCACAGGAGAAGATTGAGGTAGATTGATATGACTGTAAACACAGAAGAAGCAAATAAGGCAATAGAGATACTTAAAGTATTTTGTTCAGAACATTATTCTTGCCAAGATTGTCCGTTTAGTGAGAGTTGTGGTGATACTCCTGAGAATTGGAAGTTACTTAATGGTGAGGTAGATTGATATGAATTTCACAGAAATAGATTTATTCTTAATAGAAATGGTATTAGATGAAGTAATATGGAAATTACCTCCTAATAGCCCGAATTGCAAGAAGTTTGAATTATTGAATCAAAAAGTAAGAGGTTATAGGCTTGTTCTGGAACACATGAATGGCGAGGATTCTTAATATGAAGGTAGTAATTGATATACCTGATGAAGTTTTTGGTGATATTAAAAATATTGTTAAAACAAATAAACCATTACCAAATCAAAATATTCCTACGCTGTTAAGAATGATTTCAGATGGAACAGTTCTCCCAAAAGGACATGGAGATTTGATTGACCGTAATTCTGTACTTGACATGATGAATTATGGGATACTTGAAGATAATATTGGAAGCATGCTAGCAGTAATTGAAGCAGATATAGGAGAATAAAAATGAGTAAAATTGTAATCAAATTTATTGGTGATAGAGTATTAGAAGTTACTGATTATGACGATATAGAAATAATAAAAGAGGCTATACGCAGGAAAGAAAAGTGGGTTGGGATTGAAGAGCAGATTATAAATCTTGATAATGTTGCTTATATGGAGATGTATCAAGAATGAAAGTTGTAGTTGATATACCTGATGAAAAATTCAAGTGGCTTTGTGAAAATAATCCTAACCCCGATAAAAAATCTATTGTTGGTGCAATAGTGACAGGCACAGTTCTTCCAAAAGGACACGGAGATTTGATTGACAGGAGTAAATTAGTATTTTATCGGTGTAAAGAAAATGTTATGGATTGCCCACCAAATTATGATTTTACTTGTCAAAATTGTGAGTATGGGTGGACTTGCAAACTTAATATTGATGAAGCACCAACAATAATTCCTGCGGATAAAGGAGAATAAAGAATGAATATTAAAATCGGTATTCCAGTTATTACTTATGAGAAATTATTTAATGGTGAGCGTTATGAAATTGTACCTTGTTCTCATAACCCTAAAGAGCAAGAAATCTATTTATCTGATGAACAGATAATTGCTATTGTTGATAGGTACTTTGAATTAAAATCTAGCATGGCAGGTGAAGAAGAATGAGATTAGGTGATTTAGACGCTTTGAAAAAGGAAGTTTCAAAGGTAAATGGTTCTTATACCGAAATGAGTGCCAATCAGTTAGGATATGACATTTTAAGGCTTATCGACAATGCTCCAACAGTAGATATAAGCAGAGAAGTTTGGAATCAATCAAATGCACTGCTTGAAAAGCGATTGACTTATTTGGGAAGACCGCAAGGCGAGTGGATAATTGACGGACACCATATTCGTTGCAATAAGTGTAATGAGTACATCTGCAATACTGACAGAGAGGGCAATAAAATCTCTGATAACTTTTGTCCGAATTGCGGTGCAGATATGAGAGGTGAATCATAATGAGACTAATTAACGCAGACGAATTGAAAAAGGTTATTCATTGTGAATATTCAGACGATTTAGGAATATTAGAAAAAATCGACAATGCCCCGACAGAACCACAAGTAACAGTTTTTGCCGAAAATGCGAGCAAGGAAGAAATTGAGGATTTCAAACAGGAACTTGAAAATGTGTTAAAAAGACCGCAAGGCGAGTGGATTCCTGTTAGTGAGAGATTGCCCAAAGATAGAAAACTTGTCCTTGTAACGGCATATTGGCACGAAACTTATCAAGTTATGCAAGCCTCATATTTTGGAGAGGGTGAGAAAAACGGTTGGTGGTGCGTTCCTTTTAATAATTGCGGTAAGCATATGAGGAATGATTTACACGTTATCGCTTGGCAACCATTACCCGAACCATATAAGAAAGGCGGTGCGGAATGATACAAGTTGATATTTCAATGCCTAAAAATTGTGTCGAATGTCCTTTTGTTGTTCGCCCTAAATATTGGAATGAATGTTTGTTTACTCACGAAGGGATAACGACCACAAAAAGACAATGTAAATGTCCGTTAATCGAAATAAAGAAAGGCGGTGAAGAATGAGATTAGGTGATTTAGACGCTTTGAGAAGGTCATTTATAGATAATGATGTTGATGATTTCGGGTTAATCGACAAAGCCCCGACATTTGATATAACCAAAAATCAAGCCTATGACCAAGGCTTTATAACAGCTATGAAGTTATATGCAAGACCGCAAGGCGAGTGGATAGACACAGGCAGCGGGCAAGAATGTAACAAATGTCACGAAATACAGTACGGCTATGACAGTTTTAGACACTTTTGCCCGAATTGCGGTGCTTCAATGGTGAGAGGTGAGAAAGAATGAATTTTGATTTAATGAGTTATTTTATCGGTGATTTAGTAGGTTCGATAACAACTGCTATTGTTATTTTTGGTGTTTGGATAATTAGGTTGAGAGGTGAGAAAGAATGACCGATAGTGAAAAGATTGCAAAAATAAAAGAATTGCTTGAAAAGTGGAGATATGATATGGAAGGTTGGAGCGACAATTATATGAATGAAATTGATGATATTGTTAATGATGGGTGATAAAAATGTACAATAAAGAATTATTAAGAACATTAGAAACCCGCTTTGATAGACTTCAGACATACTTAGATAGAGAATTTGAAGAAGGAGAAGATTTATATTCTTTTATAGCATCTATTATGTACGACAAAGATGTTGCAGAATGTAAAGAAATGAACCCAGACGGAACTCTGAATCCTACAGGTAAAGCTATGAGAACTTGGGCTAAACAATTTATTCTTCCTGTAGTTGGTGAATGTGGAGGTATTTTCGAAGAGAGTAAAATATCAAAGCCAGATTTCGATAAGTGGTTAAATGATTATACTAAGAAATGAGAATGTAGAAAATGGGTTATGATTTAAGTAATATAAAACATACTTGCACGAATTGTGATTTGCGACATGACGGGTATTGTTCAGAAACATATTGGCTTGATGATTGTCCTGAGTTTGTGTTAGGTAAATGTTATAGGTGTAAGCATAGTGCAGAAGAACCTAATAATATTTGTTTAGGTGAAGATATGAGTGGATTTGGGTGTCCTAATTTTGCGGAATAAAGAAGGCATTGAGCCTACTCTTAAAAATATTACGAAACGGCTTGGTGAATATTTAGATATGAAAGATATGAGAGGAGAAAAAGCAAAATGAGAAATATTGACGCAGATGAACTAATTAAAACATATGAAAAAGAAACAGGCTATTCTTGGAACGCAAAGGGAATTTTAGAATGTCCTAAATGTTTTATTGATGACGCTCCAACAGTTGAACTCGAAAGACCGCAAGGCAAATGGGTAATCACAGGCACAGAACAAGGTGCAGTCGGAATGGTTTATACAATTCGTAAATGTTCAAATTGCGGTTTTGAACACAGTTTGTGTATTCCTGATTACTTTTGCCCTAATTGCGGTGCTTCAATGACGAGGTATGATAAAAATGAAAATAGTAATTGATATACCTGAAGAATTAGTTAATGACACTAGTATTGTGGCAGTAGATGTGAATTATATTAAAAATGGAAAGGTTCTCCCAAAAGGACACGGAAATTTAGTAGATGCAGATAAAGTAATTCTTGGTTTAGTTTATGGTAAGCATATAGATAATGCGAAGTGCGGAGAAATTGTTAAAATTTTCGATGATGCAGTAGTAATACCTGCGGATATGAGAGGTGAAGAAAGAAGAATGCACAATTGCCGAGATTGTCAATGGTGTTGGCTATCGGAAGAAGGCGATAAATATAATGAGCCTGATTATATGATTTGTGATAATGGGGCATCATACCATTGTGGACAAATTGTTGGGAAGATAGATGTACCTTATGAGATTGATTGCGAAGATTTTGAAGAACCGTTATAAGATATGAGAGGTGAGAAAGAATGAATAACGATTTAATCAGTCGTAGTGCTTTGAAAAAGTCATTAAATTTTGTTTATGACTGTGATTATATAGGCAGTAAATCAAAAGAGGGTATTGCTTCAGATATTATTGAGCATATCGACAATGCCCCGACAGTAGAACCTTTTGAACCTGATTATGTTGGTGCTGAAAGATTAAAGGCAAGACAAAGAGGATATGAAGAGGGTTATCATTATGGTATGGAAATCGGAAAAACATTAAATCCTAAAATAAAGCAAGGCGAGTGGCAGACACAGTATGAGACTGTTTGTGGATTTAAGTATGAGGTAAACAATAAGGCGTGTTCTAATTGTGGACATACCACTAAATTTAAGTTCCCACATTGTCCGTGGTGCGGTGCTTGTATGAGAGGTGAGAAGAATGACTAACGATAAAGAATTGGCAATCGAAACATTAAAAAGACGCAAGGCTTGTATGGAAAATTCTCCAACAACTGAACCACATTATCTTTCAGACTTACCCGATGAGATAATAAAATCTTTGCAGACAGTTGCCATTGATGTTTCAGACGGTTTTGTTGTATTTGAAAGGAAAAGACCGCAAGGCGAGTGGTATCACAATTGTCAAAGTGGTTGGCATTGTTCATTATGCTACGAAACTGTTAAGGATATGCCTACTGTTATGCGTGAGGCTGCTTTTAACTTTTGCCCGAATTGTGGAGCAGATATGAGAGGTGATAAAGAATGACATTTGAAGAAGTATGGAATGGATTAAAATCAAAAGATACAACAGGTACATTTGCAAAAGCGGAAGAGTTATCTCTTGTTTCTGTTGAGGCTATTGAATATGCATTTAATAGTGGATATGCGGAAGCAAAAGCAGAGTTTGAAAGACCGCAAGGTGAGTGGATAAACGCATACGAAGGTGACCTTTATTATACTACTGTTTATAAATGCTCAAAGTGTGGTCGTAAGGTAAAGATTGAATACCCAGACGTTATATCAAATTATCCATTTTGTCATTGTGGTGCGGATATGAGAGGTAAAGAAGAATGAACGATTTAACAGAAAACGAAAAAATTATATTAGGTATCATGTTTAGAAATTTGAAAAATTTAATCGAAAAGACTAACGACTTGGAGATTGGTGATGAATGGTTTTCAGAAAACGATTTGTTTTATTTAGCATGTAAACTTGGTATTGAGGATTATATGTAAAGATAGTATGAGAGGTGATAAAGAATGAAAACTTGTAAAAATTGTATATATTCAAGAAAAATTATGCCAAGGAATACAAATTGCCCTTCTGAATTTGTTTGTTCATTATCTGATGAAGATTTCCACAATTGCATATCTGATGATATGTCACATTTTTTAAGTAAGGTAATAGACCAACCACTGGAAGACGATGCAAAACAAGCGTCAATTCCATATTCTTATGTCGAGAACGATGTAAATATGCGTGAGGCATACGAGGCTGGCTATGAAAAAGCAAAGAAAGAGTACGAAAGACCGAAAGGTGAATGGGTAAGTCATATTCAATATTGCAAACAACATAATTTGATACCAACGGGTTATGAATTATTTGTTTGGTGCAATAGATGTAATTGCCCTAATGAAAAGAAAACCAACTTTTGCCCTAATTGTGGGGCATCAATGTTGAGATAAGAGAAAGAATGAATTGTAAAATAATACTTGTAACTATTTTTAATTATTGTTTTAAGAGAAGAAATGACACAGATTTTGTTCCACCTTGCGAAAGAGGTAAAGAAGAATGACTAATAAAGAATGTATAGAACATCTACAAAGACTGAAAATGGGCATAAACATAATAAATTCACTATGCCCTGCTTCTGATAGGGATATGGTAGACCTTGAAGCACTTGATTATGCGATAGATAAGTTGCAGGAGAATAAAGAATGAGATTAGGTGATTTAGACGAACTGAAAAGAGATATATGTAATTATCTCGCAAGTTTTATGAACGGTGAGGTTATCGGAGATATTGTTAAAATTATCGACAATGCCCCAACAGTAGAAAGACCACAAGGCGAGTGGGTAGAAAATCAAGTTGCGTCTTGTGGGCAAATTTTACGTTGGGGAGCAGACGTTGTTGAACAAAAATGTAACAAGTGTAACAAATACACATTGAGATGGAGAGACACTACGGTTAGCGAATTTTGCTCAAACTGTGGAGCAGATATGAGAGGTGATAAAGAATGACAGACCAAGAGAAAGTAATCAAACTATTAGATGAGTTAGGCATTAAACACGAAGTCAATGGCAACACTATTTACATTGATAGTTTCGAGTGTGACGGTGCAGAAGAATTTGGTATTTCCTTTTGGGATGGAGAGTATTACCCCGAAGGAAGTTATCACGAATTTTGGGTAGTTCCTGTTCAATCTAAGGAGTGATGAATAATGACAGATAAATATGTAAAAGCTGTAAAAGATGAAATCAAACATACGATTACTGTAAATCGTCAATATCGTAGTATTGAAAAACAAGAGTTTGCTAATGGACTTCAACAAGCACTTGATATTATCGAGAAGTATGAACGCAGAGATAGGAGAGAAGATAAAGAATGAAAAAGTTATTGCCTTGTCCTAATTGCAAAGATAGTTGGTTATTTGTGAGTGAATATGACTATGGTTCCGATTATGAAAATCTTGGTTATCAAGGAACTTGCAAATGTGGAAAATTTAACAAGAAAGTTACTTGGAATAAAACAAAAGAGCAGGCGGTTGAGGAATGGAATAGTCTTATAGAAAGCGAGGCAGATATGAGAGGTGATAAGAATGATACAAAGAAATTGCAAAAATCCTAAATTCAATGTGATTGTATGTTGTCAAGGTCAGCCTTTTTACTATCTACATTCAACATTGATAGGTGCTTTAGTTGAATATGCCTATCAGTATATTAAATATAAAAAATATGGGACTATGAATTTTTCTTTAAGAGAGTATGCGAGGTGATAAAGAATGATAATAGAAATACCTGACGAAAATTCAATTATTAAATGGAAAAATAACGATAAAGACGAATGGGAGGTTGCCGAAATATCAGATTTGATAAAGGCTTATGAGGTGAAGAAAAATGAGACTAATTGACGCAGACGCTTTAAGTGAAATGTTGGTCAAAACATATGAGAAAGCACCAACAGAACAAGCCTTATTGTTTGTTGCCCTACTGTTAAAGAATAATGAGCAAGTCCCGACAGTGGTTGAAGCAGATAAGGAGACAGAAGTATGAATGATTTTACAGTACAACAAGGTTGGCAGTGTCCTATATGTAAGCGAGTATATTCGCCACTTACAATGATGTGTTATTACTGTGGTGGGGAAAGTATAGCAACCACAGGAACGGATATAACAATTACAGGGACGGGAACTTTTTCAGATATTGATTGGAAGAAACAACAGACAGTAACAACTACAAGTAATCAACAAATACAGAATTTCACTAGTATCTCTAATGGTAGAGATACTTTCACTGCAGAAGATACGAGAACTTGTGATACGTGTAAACATCATAATAATCATGCCGCTGAAACATTACACTGTGCTTGTAGGGAGTGCTTTAAACATGATAGATGGGAGAAGATATAACATTTTAAGGAGATAAATAATGAAAAAAGTAAAAACTCCAAATAGCATATCTAATTTTGATACATTAGATGATTGGATTTATGAGTGGGAGCTTCGTGTCTTGAGCAGACAGAATACTATTAAGGAAATTGAAAATAGCGAGGAATATAAACTCGAAGAGAAGTTTTTGCAACAACAAAAATTCAAATCAAAACATAAGTTAAAAGAGGAAGAAGAGAAGCAATTGGCATGGGATAAACAGTTATTAGAATTTTTAACAGAACTAAAATCCGCAAGAGAACAATATGCTCACAACAAATCTGGAGGGTTATTATGAGAAAAGTAGAAGTCTATTGGTGTGATGGTGTCCCAACAAAAGAAGACATAGCTGAAGCATTTACAAAAGCACTTTTAGGGACTCCAGTATTAATCTACTGGCAAGTAACATATTCAGGGGTGTATTCTAGAATAATCACGGAAGAGACAGTTAAACAGATGACTTCCGAACAGTACTGGGAAAATTGCATACCGCATATGTATGGAGTGTGAGGTAAGTGTATGAGAATGGTCTATGTAATCGTTAAAGATAATAAGTATCACGAAGTACCTCGTGAGGAATATGACAAATTTGAAGGCGAAAAATACATACTTCCAAGTTTTTGGCGGTTGATGTTGGTGGGCGAATTGCTGCTACCTTATAGGTATATGTGAGGGATTGAATATGCAGATAGTAATTGATATACCTGATGAAATGATACCTATAAAACAAGAAATTATTGACACATATATTCATTTTATAGACGGTAAAGTTTGTGAAGTTGGTGGATATGGTTTCATGGTTCTCCCAAAAGGACACGGAGATTTGGTTGATAAGGACACTATTACAGTTGAAGAAGATGTTTATTTTCAAAATTATATTATTAACGCACCCATAGTAATCCCTGCGGACGAAGGAGAGTGAAGAATGGATACTATATTTGATATTATCGCTTGGTCATTTTTACCAGCATCTCCATTCATATTAATACTCTTTGCTATGATAATCGTTAAAGGAGAATAAAGAATGAAATCATTAAGTACATATCGGGTTAATAACCCAACAACTACTAGCGGTTACAGTATAACAGTATCAACTACGCTTTTTGGTACAGAAGAAGAAATAGAATATATGAAGAAGAATTGCGAAGAGACTATTGGAAGTGGATTAGTTCAGGAATTTCCAAGTCCCTTTACTTCTCAATTTAGAGGTAGTAATCCTTATAATTCATTCCATTGTTCAGGTGAGGTTGTTCCTGATATACTAGAAGGTGAAAATTTGAGGAGTGAGTGATATGAACGAAATTCGTTGGACAGATAAAGTATATCTTGATAGTCAGGGAAATATACATTATTCAAACAATACAGACCAAATGACACAAGACCTGATTAACAAGATTACTACTAATATTTATTGTGCAAAACCTATTGAAGATAAGGAGAATCAAGAATGAGTAAAATCTGTTTAAGAGATATTGCCGAAGGTCAGACAGGTTGGTTTTGTAATGATTGTGATAAACGAATTTTTGGGGTTTCAGAAAATTTATTTAGCCGACCTCTTATTGATAAATGTCCTCATTGTGGAGTAGTTTTTACTGACTATGAATTATGTCAATCTCGTATTGATATGCACAATAGGCTTATAGGTGAATTTCCTGAATTAGCAATAGGGTTTAATAAGGAGAATAAAGAATGAATGAAACAAAATTAACGAAAGTAGTAAATGACGAAACCAAAAAATCCATAGCGTGTTTTATCGTCAATAATCTTGGTATAAATTTATGTTCTGTAAGAGATATTCATGTTTCAAGACAAAAAGATGGTCAGATAAAGAATATACAGATTGTATTTATTCCTTCTGATGTATCTGAAAACCAAAAAAGAGTATCGGAATGGCGAATAAATAATCCTCACGGCAGTAAAATGGATTGTTATAGAGACACAGGAATTTCAAGACCTACCATAAATAAATATTGGGAAGATAAGGAGAATAAAGAATGAAATATTTTATAGAAGGTCTTTTCTTTGGTTTAATGGTCGGACTTTTTATTATGGCCGTTTTATCTTATGTTTCTGATGATAGGCAGACCAAGTTTTGCCCTGAATGTGGTACACGATACAGAGATGATTATATGTATTGCTCCTTTGACGGTGCAGAATTAAAGCTAAAACATAAATAAAGGAAAGGTAAACTGAAGTGCAAAGAGTAATCTATGGTAGAGTCCCCAAGATTAAGTCTGCTCGTGTTATAAGGACAGATGGATTATTCATCAAAAAATTTGATTATGATGAACTTGTTCGAGGTGAAGAATATCATCGCAAATGGATAGATGATAACATGTTCAATCTCGTAGGTATTGATGGAGATAACGATTTTAGGACATACTGGGTTAACTAAGGAGAATTTTTAAATGACAAAAGACCAAAAATCTGCAATTAACATTCTCTATGAAAGAGATGATTTTCATTATAACCTATTGTGGGAATTTTGTGAGCACAATGACATCGACCTGAAAGACGCAATTTATCATATTGCAAAGACCTTTCGACCTGAGGGCTGTATTGGTTGTCACCGAGTAGGTCCTTACCTTGGAAATCCTGATTGCGGAAAATGCTCAAGAAATTATAAAGATTACTACAAGTCTGAGGTTAAGTGTCATGAATAACTTACACAATTGTCCTAACTGCGGAGGGTACTTAAATGACCACGGAAGATGTGAATTCTGTGGTTCAAAAGTATATGATTTTTGTGATATCAATTTAGTTCTTGACCCTACAAAATCTCCGGAGAAAACATATCTAAGGATTAAAACTGATAAAGGCATCTGGACTGTCCCTGTCTATGCAGATAGTATGAGTGTATCAAGTCCAGCGACTTATATCGATTCTGTGTTAGGATTACCTGAAGGTTATCAGCGTCAGATGCCTGTATACCCTGAAATATCTTTACATTTTTACACTACAGGAAGTGGTACATATGAAAATGAATAAAGATTTTAATGATAAAATGTTTGAAGATATTAGAGAACTTTGTATTTGCTGTGCAAAATCAGTTGTAGTAATTTCTAAAAGATACAATGAAGACCCTCGATTGGTAAGTAAACTCTTTATTGAAGTATACACAAAGATTAATGACGAATTAGATAAGTCAACTTAACCTTGGTTATGTATGCCCTCCGAAGCCTCCGCCTTTTTTTTCGAATTTCATGATGGCCGACGGTTAAAGTGTAAATCATATTGATGAATATGGCGTAAATATTTTCTCCTGTAGCAAGGTCACAATTCAATATTCATGCGTTCCCGTCAAGTGCGTAGTACATTCAATCTTTTACGAGTTTCATTCAAATATATGATTTACACAAAAGGCATTTACTTATACAAAAATCGTTATATTTAGTAGGAGGTATACATATGAAAAGTACTGCATATCATCTTAGGCAAGATGGCAGATATTTCAAGGTAGTCGTACACCTGTATGCTATGGGAGATGACGATTTAAGTTCAGAAGCTGAAGTATCTGCATTCATTATCAATACTGAATCAGACGATATTAGATTAGCTAAAGAAGTTATTGATGCTTGGTTAGCTATGAGAATCGCATTAATTCCAAGGTTCTTTGAATATTCTATGGATTATCTAATTGACTATGTATTATCTCATCTGCCTTATAAGTTTATGTCACCTCTCCCTAACGGTGCATACTTGAAGATTCACAATGAGTTAGGAAATTATACAGTTGAAAGTCTACTAGATTACATTGATTCTTTAGATATCGATTACTTGCAAAATGCTATTAAGCATTCATTCAACCAGCAATTTTGTAGGGTGCGTTATGGTGGTCAGTATAATAGTCGAGCAGGTCTTCCCGAATTATGGTTTAGAATCAGTTCTGTTGGATACAATTGGGCAAATACTATCTATGAATTTGTAACTAACTTTAAAAACAAACATGATGTATTAGAAGTGAGTATTTGTCGAGATGCAGAGTCTGACAACACTGAAGATGAAATTTTCTACAAAGCAAAAGACGGTGCAGTTTATTTTCATATGCCTTTAGAAGAATACCTCACAGAAGAGCATGAACATTCTGTTGTATTCTCTAGTGTTAATTCGGGTGTATATCGTCATATCAAGAGCAGATTAAGTCATGGAAATATGCTAACAGATATTTTAGCTGATTTGCATTTTGATGGAATTGACGTCGACGCTAATAGAGTATGGGATATGTTTGTCAACCAAGAACGAAGCAAGTGTGTCAAAATAACATGAGACAGGATATACAACGAAAACAGTTTATAGAAAAGATAAATTGGTATAAATCTGCTATTGCAAATACTGAGTCACCTTACTTGCGTAGGGATTATAACAAAGCAATTAAGCGAATGTACCGCGAGCTTAAATGCTATGACAAGCTTCGACATTCTGCTTAATAGAATAGGAGGTCGTCAAGGCCTCCTATTTTGTGTGTATACAACCTTAAATAATGATAGTAGCGTATCTATTATCAACACTTTTGTGATAGATATAAGGAAACAAATAAATACATAGAAATACCAAATCAAACAACACTTTTGGAGGATTACTAAATGGCTATTTCAGAAAAAATCGAACTTTTAGGCAAAGGTCTGTATGGTGGAGAAATTCCTGATATTCTTACTTTAAAGAGTATTCCTACATCTACAGAATTAGACTATGTAGGCGGTGAAGATTTCATGGCTACAATGCTCGATGTTATCTTCCCTGCAGCAATTGAAGAAAAATGTGATTTCCACAGATTATTAGAAATAGATTTTTATTGGGTCTGTAGAGCATTAAGAATCTTAAACTATGGTCCATATATTACTACAAATGCAATCTTTTGCGGAGCTTGTGACGCAGTATCACGAGGTGAATATCAAGTAAATCTCCGCACAGTAGAAGTAAAACCCCTTCCTCAAGGATTTAATAATAGTATAACAGTATCAAAGAATGAATTCATCGATTTTGATGGAGACATTGTATTGAAACTTCCTACAATTCAAGATACTATTAATGCAGGTAATGATAAATTATTTGTTAGGTCTAATGGAGATAAGGATTCTGAGTTGGCTAAACTTTGTTATATGATTAAATCATTCAAAGGAGAGTCAAATCTTACTCCGGCTGATTTTAAGTTCAAGATTATCAATAATTTATCTTCAGCAGATTTGTTTATATTAAAACAAGTAGTAACAGAAATGACAGATTACGGTCTCAGAGCAGGAGGTACAACGGTTTGCCCTAAGTGCGGAAGCGGAGAAGCAGCATTTATCGCGTTAGTTGATGATAGATTCTTTCGCCCGACCTTGGGAAATCTCCGGGCCTGGAAAGCTGATAAACTTGCCGAAAAGTCAAGTGGACCCTGTGATGGAAACAATAAAAATTAATGGAGAAGTAAAAACATTCCATGATATGAGGCAAGAACGATACGAACGAATAGTTGATGAAACCTTATTCATATCTAGAGCCTCAGAAGGTGCGGTAAGTGCCGAATGGGTCATGGGACAACCAATATTTGTTAGAGAAAAATACGTAAAGTCTTTTGAGAAAGAATTAAAAGAAAGACAACAAGCTTTAGAGAAGCAGAAGAAGTAATTAATGACAGGAAACAATAATCAGCAAAATCCTAATAATATCAATCAGAACGGTGATTATAATCTCCTTAATGATATCAACACAAACGGTAACAACTCTGATGTAGTTGCTGCTGCTAAGATAATTGCTGACGCCCTCAACAGACAACAAACACAATATAACAATCCTGCTAATACATCTCAGTCTGTATTTAGAGATAGGCAGCGTGAGATGACTTTGGAAGCTAATTCTAGAAGAAAGAAGCAACAAGATTATCGCAGGACTGATAATTTTATTGAAGATTGGGAAACAGGATTAACTGATGCCTTAAAAGATTCTGTTGCCGGTGGCGATTTCAAGAAAGCAATGAATGGTGCCCTTTCTGAATTTGCCAATCAATTTGGATTTGAATTCAAGGATTTAGCTCATGAATGGGGCAAACATGTAGGTAAGCAGTTAGCTGATTCTAAACTTGGAAAAGCATTTCAAGATAAATTACTTAAGAGTGCCGGAAAATTAGCCGAAGGTATATTTGGAAAAGAGTCCGGTTCTGCTATCATATCAGCATTCAAGAAAGCTGGAGCTAGCGGAAGTTCTGAGCTGGGCTCAATGTTGGGTGGAGCTGGTGGAGCAGCCGGTGGAGCTGGTGGAGCAGCCGGTGGAGCTGCCGGTAGTGCAGGCGGAGGCCTTGCAGGCCAACAATTATCTCAAGGAGCTTTATCCTCTGCTGCTCAGAGTGCAAATGCTAGTAAGTTATTTAGTGGTTTAGGCGGTGCAGTAGGTGTAGGAGCAGTTGCATATCTTGCATATATTCAGCTTAAACCCCTGTTAGATGCATTAGGTGATTTCATCAAAAACTGGGGCAAAGGCCTCATGAAAGATGAAGATTTACGCAAGAAACGATTAGCTAATGCACAAGAACGTATCCAGAAAGACCTTGAAGGAATGGCTAAGATGCCATTCGAAATTCTTGAAAAAGCAGTCAATGAATGGACACAGACTTGGGACCAAAGCTTGTCTAAAGTAAGCTTAACTCAGGGATATACTAAAGAAGATGTATATGATTTATACGAAAGTATGTCTCAGAGACTTATTGATGAGGGACTTGGTTCCGTAATTCCTGCTACTGACGTAATACAAAAGTTAAATACAATATTAGATACAGGTCTCAGTGGTAGAATAGCAGAAGAATTTGCATACGAAGCAACTAAGTTGAATGCTGCTATTCCTAATCAAGATTTCACATCGTTTGCATCAACTTATGCACAGATAGCCGCAGAAGTAGTAAGTCAAGGCTATGACCAAGAAGTTGCGTTGGCTCGTGCAAACTATGAATTAGAGCAATTTGCAAGTAACTTGTTATATTCTAGTAGAACTTTAACAGGAGGATTTACTACTGGATTAAAGGATGCACAATCGTTGTTCCAGAGTTCAGTTGAAATTGCTCAGTCTGCTAAGAATATTTATAATGCTCATGATATATCGGCAGTATTAACTGCAGTATCGGGAGTAGTAGGAGCTATTGCCCCTGATTTAGCTTCGGGATTAGTAAACAATGTAGTTCAAGCAGCCATTGGTGGTAATAATGAATCTATTGTAGCTTTGCGTTCTCTTGCCGGAATTAATGCAAGTAACACAGAATTCTTACAAGCGTTTACTACACATCCTCAAGAAGTATTTGTTCAGATATTCAAGAATTTAGCAAGTCTACAAAGTATGTCGCCTGATAACTACATGGAAGTCGCAGAAGGACTTTCATCAGTATTTGGCGTAGACATGAAAGCACTTGCAAGAGTAGATTTTGCACAACTTGCAGAATCTGTTGCTTCAATGCAAATCAATCAGGCATCCTTGCAAGAAAACATGGCGTTGCTTTCTAGCGGAGAATCTACAACAACTGCTGAGCAGATGAAGTTACAAGAAATAAACAATACAATTCTTGAAGAAGGTCTTGCATATGTAATCGATAGTGAAGCTGGACGAATGGTTCAGCAACATATGTGGGATGAACAGATTGCAAATGAATTAGCAAATACTCAATATGCTGTAGACTTAACAGGTTCTTCATTAAGTGTATTAGAAGGATTACGTCATGCTGTTGCTAACATCTTAAATTTCTTAAACCCTATAGGATACATAGCTAAGGGTATAACAAAGATACAAGAAAATTATGATGAAGCCCAAGAAATGAACGAAGACTTGAAAAAAGTCTTAGAATTAGGTGCTGTAGGAAATAATAATCATTCTTATTATAATTTACTTACCCAAGGAACTGATTTAGGCCTAGTTAAGCCTCTTGTTGAAATGATGGGAGGCGTTGCTACTCAGATAGCTAGAGATAACACATGGGCTACTGTAATTAGCGGAATTTTTAATCCTATTCTTGCAGGAAGTACAGGATATGATTGGAATGAGGCTATTGATGAAATTGGAGGCAGCAGAAATCTTGGTAGTGGCGGAGGCATGTGGGAAGGTTATCGTGCGCCAAATGACGTAGGATACAATACAACATTTCAATCTTTATATTCAGGCTTTAATGTAGGCAAAAGTGCATTATCTATTGCAAGAGAGGAATCTAAGGCCTTAAGTCCAATAGTAAAGACCATTACTACAAGTGCTACTGAAGCTGCCGAAGCGGCTGTACGAGCTAGAAATGAAGAGTTTATAGCCGGTTTTGATGAAGCTTCAAAAACAATGTCATATGAAGCATACATGGCAACTGCAGAAGACCGTGGAGTTAGCGTAGAGGATTTGTATGATAGATATGGCGAAGAAGCACTTAGAGGTTATTATGAAGCTAATAGTGCTATGCATGGTGCTCAAATTGAGCAAGACCGTAAGGATGACGAGAAACTTTTTAGAGAACAAAATAGAGGTTTCTGGGATTATGAGACAGGTGCTAATGGAATATTTGAAACTGCTATTTGGTTACCTTTCCTTAATGATAACTTCAAACCGTTCTTTGATTCTGGTGCAAGATATGACCAGAGGATGGATGCAGTAGACCTTGCATTAACTAATATTCAAATTAAAGAAGATACAATGATAGCACAATTAGGTGATTATTCAGAATTCACTGTCATTGGAGCTTTAACTTCTATAAATACACAGATTGAAGAGACATTCGTTAGCACTAATAGCAAGTTCCAAAAATGCTTAGCTGACTGGACTAGATATATTGCAGAAAGAACTACTTATACTAGCGAAATTTCTGGTGCACGAGCTTGGGACGACTTAAAGCGTGCAGAAGGCGATATGCAGAATGAAACATTACTTGCTCTAGCAAATGCAATGAATGTATTTAGTGCAGAAGAATTACAGAAGATGGACCCTCAGTTGCAAACTAATGCATTATTAGGTAAGATTATTATCATATTAGAAGCAATAATGCAACAGAATAATGCAACAGTTGGAGGTCTTTCGTTGATTGATACAATCAGTGCCCTTGGACTCGGAGTAACATCTACTTCAAGTTCTGGGTCATGAACTTAAGAAAGATAATATTTGGAGGATAACTAACATATGCATTTTCCAACATTTAATGTAGCGTCAACAAATATATTCCCTTTGAGTAATTCTACTAAAGGTGGTCAGCTTGTTACAGAATACAATCTTCGTTCAAGAGAGATGGTAAATACTAAGCCTGAGATTACTTATGAAGTTGGACCTTCTTTTGTTCACGGACCTGAAGATTTCAAAGTATCTCTTGTATCGAGTGTAGAAGCTCCTGACTATAGTAGCAGACAATCATACACAATAGGAGAATATGTTACATATAATTCTTCTACTTATGTTTGTATTGAAGCAGTACTTACACCTGAACCTTTCAATAAAACAAAGTGGGCATTAGTTACTTCGACAGGTTCTATTCTTCAAGTAGCTCCAGGTCGTGCAGTAATAAATGGACATTATGTTCAATCGACAGCTCCTATGACTGTAGATTTAGTATTAGCAAATGCTCAACTTTCATTGAACAATGCAACTCCGCTTTTAGGTAAGTTATCAATCGGCATTAAATCTTATTATAGTGAAGAAACTACAATGGCAGGTTCAATGCTCATTGAAAATGAAGATAATACTTACATTGGAGTTCAGTTAGTTGTACTTCCTACAACTGATTTTATTACTCCTGCAGATTCTCCTAAAGATAGAGATGCAGTTACTGCTGATTTGAAGTTAGCAGATTTCATCTATATCAATGGTGTTGTAAGCACTATTGAGCAGAATTCAGAGAAGATGAGCTGTATTGATTCACGGAGAATTGGAGATGTAAGTCAGTTATTTAATGACCACTTCATTTCAAAGGATAATTTGAATCCTCACATGTTGTATACATTCTCCGGTCAGGGAGGCCAGACAGATAAGGCTACATGGTGTGATTCAACAGGAAGTTTGATGGTTTGGGATTCTGAACCTCAAAATCATCTTACACCTGTAAATCCTAACGATACAATTCCTCAAGCAACATTCTTATCAACAAATGATGGATATGTTCACTTAGCTGTACCTCATCAACAGATTGATTCTATGAAGAATACAGCAGGACAAGATTTATACTTTGGCATAAGGGATATCAAATTACCGAAAGCTAATTATCTTTCTGGTGCTCCTGGTACTGTTGATGCTGAATATACTCAAGTAATAAAGAATTTAGGTGAAAAGCTTTCAGGATTGCAGACAGTAGATGTAAATTCTTATATTCCTACAGCGTCTGGAAATCTCATCTTGTATTTAGATACTAAAGATGTTGATTATGTAATGCCCACAATTCCTACAAGTTATCAAAATGGTGATTATATATTTGTAAGAGAAGATTTTACTGCACAGATATCAACTGATGCAGGAGCGGCTCCTTCTACAATGTATAAAGTATTGCCTGGAACAATTTCAAATATTGATTATTCGGAATCTTTACCTTCAGGTGTAAGATTAGGTGATACAGCAATTGGTATCTGGACAGGAGATAACGAAGGCTTAACAGATTACAACGAAGACACAGGTGTAAGAACTGTTGATACAGAAGCACTTAAGCATCTTGCAGATTTTTATGACACAAGTAAATCATATGTCAAGGATGATTATGCTGCATACAATGGTGCATTATATCAGTGCCTTGAAGCTACTTCAGGTGATTGGGACCAAACAAAGTGGAATAAGATTCTTAACGAAGATGCAACAACACTCTTTGGGTTCAATTCTTATCGTGGAATAAAAAATAAGGATTATTTTGAAGTAGACTTACATAATGATGAAGATAATGTTGTTACGCCTTATTACTACGTAGTAATTGGTACAGGCCCGCGTAGTTGGTCTGACTATATCTTAGTAACAGGCGGAATTCCTCTTGCAACTACAACTCAAGCCGGAGGATTTTATAATACAGACCCGTTAGCTACTGATAGTGGATATGTTACATTAGATTCTGACGGAAGACTCAAGTTAATTGATTACGAGTTACTCCGTTCAGGAACATTAGCATATCAATTAGGTGAAGATTTCACATTACCTACATCACTTACTTCTTCTCAGGTACAAGCTAACCTTGATGAATATGTAAATAATAGAATTGCATTTCCTTTCAATGCAAATGCTTCAGCTGTACCGCAAGTTATTAATATCTACATGACATTACCTGAAGAAAGTAATGCTACTGTTATTAATATCAATAATATTGATTCTAGATTTGGAACAGCAGTTTACTTACATATCTTAGGCAAAGCAAATTCTAATACAATTATCAATATTGTAGATTGTGAAAAAATTAGAATTGATAGCAATATCGCAGGAACTCCTGTTATCAATGTATATAGAAGTTGCATATATTATGATGCTACAGTATTTGATTATATCAGGTCTTGTGTAATAAGGACAGGAACATTCACAGGTTTCTTAGATATTACATTGTGGTATGATAGATTTAAGGACACTGACCCTGATATTCAAGTAAATGGAATGGAGATTTCACAACCTGCGGCTACACCCACAGTACAGGATATCACCTTCTGGAACGAAGCCAATCCAAATGATAACCACTATTCATCTGCATTACGTAGTATTACATTAGGTGGAGATGGTAATATCATTGAATGCAGCTTATATGTAGCAAATGGTTCTACTGCTACAAATGTAATATATGGAAGGTCAATTATCGGAGGAATATTCAACTTACCTCAAGGTTCTGAATTAATATATCCTGAGAAATGTATTGTGAAGCCTCTCAAGGTAACAGGTACATTTGTAACCGCATATAAAGTACAAAATAATAACTGGATAATGATTACAACAAATTTCACAGCTGTCACAGGAACATATAGACCTGATAGTGACACATTCACATCGGGAACTATTGCTTTTGATGCAACAACAGATTTGTTAGATGCTCAGTATATGACAATGGATGTTAATGCAATAGACGGTTGGGAGCCTAATTCTTATCATATTTTCTATGGTGGTTCAACAATTAATGGTACAATTATATGACAGAATTTATTCATGACATCATAAAAATCAAATATTCAAAACTCGGCTACTTACCTGGTTATCCTTATCACCTTATTTCTGATAAAGAGATGTTCAATGCTTTTATCAATGTAAATGATGATGACAATGAGCATTTCTTTGAAGATAACTATCCTAATCCCTTTGAGGAACAGGATGTAATCTACAAGAAATTAGATAATCATGGAGTTGTAATTAGCGAAGTGAGTCTCCGAGCCGAATATGAAAACTTGAAGTCATTCATAAAAGATTCTATCAGCCAGTGTATATCTGATGTGGACAATGGTCTTGAAGCTTCTTTGCCCGATTGGATTTATACTTATATGTTAGGAGAAGTTGTATATGCAAATTCTCCCTACCTAGATATTTACGATACATTAGCTCTCTTAGGAGCTAGTAACACCAATAATAAGTTTACACCCACAGCCTGTGCTCTTTGTTACAACACGAGTTTAAAATATATCTCAACATTAGCTCCAGGTGTTAGGCCTGCTTCTGTTTTTGGTGAACCTCATGTAATAAAACAATTACGTCTGGAGGCATAGTATGAAATTTTTAAAGATTGATAAACATACTACACTTTCTGATTTAGGCGATATTGTAGGCGAAAGAAATGTAGATGCTGTACTCAATATCAATAATATTCCACGGACAGTCAAAGTAGGTAAAGTAGCAATTGAGCGTGCTGAAAGTCTTACAGGAACTACAGATTGGCAGACTAAGTTAAATATTTTGAATACAATGGTAGGCGATTCTGATGTTTACGAAAAAGCTGCTTTAGGGACAGAAAGCGATTGGAATTGTTTAAGTCAACTTAATACTTTTCCTGATTATTTCAGAATTCCTGAAACTATTGAAGTAGCAATGTCTGATTTGATTCTTGGAAATGGAGAATCTGTTCCTTCTGATGTTCATGAAAAATGCGAATATTCATTGAAATCTAATATAAGTCATGAGATTGACCCCTCAATATTCTTAGAATATAGCTTAGCTTCTTATGGTTCATTTGGAATGATAAGTGATTTAGCCCCTGAGGGTGAGAAGAATCCTTTTGAATGGTTTAAATTGCCTTGGGGCAAGATTAGTTTATACTCATCTATATTAGATGATAAGAAAGATTTTCCTGTATATCCTGAGGAAATATCAGACGGTCATAGTGCTTCATTTGAGCAGATGCCTAGTATGCTCTATGAATATGAGCCTTGGTATGTTTATAAGAATTCAGGTCCTAGACAGAATACTTATACTTTCCATATGCATCGAGATATGTGGACAGGAGACCACAGAGACGGACTTGCAAATGAATTAATTAGATTTTGCGAAGCAAACTGCTTTCCTGAGTATACAGGTTCATCTGTTATCTTCCCTACTGTTACACTTTTGTTAAACGGAGATAAACTTATAACAGGTATTATGAATTCTTGTAAAGTAGATTGGAGTGGTCCGCTCGGTCTTGATGATTTCTACTTAGAATTTAAACTTGTTCTTGAAATTACAGAAGTATCTGATACACCTCTCAGTTACTCAACAATTATGCAGAAAGGGCTGATTACATGATTCCATACAGAGATTTAACACAGCCTTATGACGAAGCTGAGTACACAGGCATTGCATATTCTACTTGTAGAGATTTCGAACATATTTCAAGGTATAGAAATCTTCGTCAGGTAATACATTGCCCTAATTCGGCTGATAGGTTTGTAACACTTGAAACTACTAATCCAGTTACAACTAATAAATTGAATGTAATCTATCACGTTGTAGAATATTCGGAAGAGAATAGATTAGATTTAATTGCAAATAAGTATTTAGGTGCTCCTACATATAGTTGGATTATTTCATACTTTAACAGCATTGAAGATGGCTATACTGTCAGAGAAGGACAAACATTAATCATTCCACGGAATGTTTCTGATTTATTTGCAACAGGAGAAATCTTAGCCCCTGTTGCTGCACTACAACTTAACTTAGGAGAAGAATAATGTTTAAGCAGCCGTTTTGTACATTTGTATTAAGTGGAGTGAATCTTACTTCTTACGGCTTTGAAATTCCTAGTCCTTTCTGCTCTCTTGAATTAAGTAATTCTCAAATAACTTCATTCACTTCTTGGACACTTAATGTAGTTGTGGGAGGCGACCAGGCTAAGAAATCAAATGTTGCAGCATTTGAAGCTTTATTATATTCTGCAGCTCAAGACGCAAGTAAGTACCCAAATTCAAGCGGAATTCCTGTTTGTTTCATGTTTGGTTGGCTTAATAAAGACGGTTCAATTGGTGAAAATGTAGCTTATCAAGGATTCACTTTACAATTCAAAGTATCTACTGATGGCTTATTCATGAGATACACAGTAACCGGATATGCATCAATTGGATATAAATTTGCAGTCCCTGTTATAAATATTCCAGCTGTGTGCGGAATGGTTCAACCTTCTGCTCTTGTTGAAGGCGTTTGTAAGGCTCTTGGAGTAGATGATTATTATGATTTAGATATTGACCATAATGACGCAGTTACACTAGTTAATCACGGTGCAATGAGTACAAGCCTTGTTGGTTACATTAGAGGTCATGTGTCTTTGAGCGATGATTATGAACAATTTCCAGGTTGCTTAAAGCTTTCTAAATCTTATAATAGCTCAAGAGAGGCTGCAGGAATTAAATATGGTTGTGGAAATTTAAGTACATTAATGAACAACCTTATAATTACACCTCTTAACGAGTATCTCAAAAAGAGTATTGTAGATGAAACTCCTCAATGTTCAACATTCTCTTTCTGGGTTGAGGAACCTACAATGACGAAAAAAGGAGTTATCCATTACAAGAGTAATGCAGGGTTATCTACTCAACATTATGGAGATATGTTAGAGTATGGGACCGCTAATACAAATATATTATCATTAAGTGGTTCTTATAGTGGTGTTGCTTATAACATGAGCAATATGTCATTCTCTTCGCTTGGATTTACTGTTGACGGTAGTGGTAATACAATAATAGAGAATACTCGAATTGTTAATAGTTGGTCTGCTACACTTGCAGATGTATTCCAAACTGCTAATATTATCAATGATGTAAATGCTCTTGCATCTCAATTTTCTGGAGATTTTACAATAACTATTCCTGGAAATGTAAAACAATATAGTGTAGCACAACCTGTATCGTTATTGATAATGTCAGGTAATACAGTTTCACCTGTAACAGGTATATACAATGTAATATCTGTTTCACATAGTATTTCTAATACATTTGTGACAACACTTAAAGTTCAGAGGTTAGTTATGAGCAATGCAAATGAAGTAGCAGCTTCTCAAGGAATAACTGTGTTGGGAAGCAACGGCTATAGTACAGCATATACTCAAACTAATAACATTAAATCGACAAGCGAAGTTGATTTTGAAGACTCAGTTTATCCAGAATTTAGGGAGATACCAGGATGAACACAAAAACATTATCAATTTTAACAGGAATAGAAAATGTAGAAGTCAAAGATGTTCTAAGCCAAGGATATTCTGGCAGTACTTCATTCAATGCAGGTTGTTGGATAAATACTCAAGATGTAAATAGTATATGTGAAGGCACTGTTATTGATATTGGAAGAGACCCTAAAAATTCTACGTGGAGTGTTACAATAGAAGTAACTTCTCAAAGATGGGTAAGGTATTGTTCATTGAGTGCAGTAAAAGTTATTCTTGGAGCACCTGTATATGTTGGAACTTCTATAGGATACAGCTATAAGAAGCTCATGCGATTTGAATATTGTAATCCAGATAAAGGGCTCTTTCCTGTAAGAGTTTCTATGAAACAATTATACAAGCATGACCCTACTCCTATACTATTGGGTCAACTCGATTTAACTGAGGTAAGTTAATGGACGAAGAGTACGAAGGCTACGACGAAGACGAAGAGGAAGAGGACGAAGAAGGTTCGTCAGATGATTCTTCTGAAAGTGAAGAAAGTTCTAATGACGGCAGTGAAATAAATACTGCTGTTATGAGACCGTTTGTGGCTACTTTATCACCTCAATTCAGTAATACATTAGATTATACAAAAATAAGACAAGCTCGAATCAGTGCTATGGCTTTCTATGGTGGTGCACTTTTCGATGTATCTCATATGCAAAGGACATATGAAAATCCTCATTTAGCAAAATTGACAACTGATTGTAATAATGCTAACATGCCTTTCATGCTATATGTGATTACTCGAGCAAGAAGTGTAAAAGAAGCTGATGATGAATGTCAAGCATTGTATTATGTAATATCTCAATTTCCTCCAGAATTAGGATTATGGATTAAAATTGAAACAAACAACAGTACATCAACAAATGATGATATTATAGAATTATATTATAAGTATGCTGAAAAATGGGGCATAAAATCAAAGATAGGGCTATATCTAGATTATGATAGGTTGTCTTGTGTCACTTGGACACAATTCCAAGATAGATTTTATCTTTGGTTAGTAGCACCCAAGGATGTAAGCACTATTGATGATGAATTATTACAGCCTGAATTATTTGAGGTACCATAAATGGCAGGAGCACCACATCTTGACGCATTTTTAGACGCAGCAAGATACTTCTTAGGGTTATCAGAAGACCCAGATGGGAGTAATCTTTTTACTGACCCTAGAGGCGCAGAAATGTTTGACCTTTGTCATTCTACCGAAGTGTGGGCATATCCTCCTTGTGCATGGTGTGCATGTCTTGTAACTGCCTGTGAAGTCATGGCAGAAATTGATTGGAAGATATTAGGCCCCGGAGATAGCGTAGGTGCAATTACAGGTTATAGCGTAGACCAGTATGATGCCGAATGGATTGAAGGCCCATATTTTACTGGTGGAGATGTATATCCTGAACCTGGTGATTTAATTTCATTTGTAGGTGACCCCGCAAGTACTTACTCCGGGTATGAACATGGTGGTCATATTGGTATTGTTGAATATGTCGATGAATATGGTGTTCATACAATTGAAGGCAATGCTGGAAACTGCTGTCAACGACTAACACATTCATTGAGTAGTTCTAGTATTAATGGATATGTTAGAGCTAGATGGGAAGATATGGGAGATGATACATCAGGTTCTTCTAGCGGGTCAGGTAAGAGTGGAGATTCAAAGAAAAAGAGTAAAAAGAAAGGTCCGCTTTATAAATCAAGAAATGATAGACATGATATGACCTTAAGACAAGTTGGGTACCTTGATGGCAGTTATAATTTATCAAATACTTCTTCAAGTGTTGCAATATCTGTTATCAACTATACTTCTTTGTTAGGTGATTTATATGCCAAATTTGCTCCTGATAGTTATGAAGAAGGCGATGCAAATGAAGGCTATGATATAGATACTTCTCAATTAGAGGGAGTAGTAAAAGAATGCGTTGATTATTTGTTAGAAAATGATTTCAGTGCTTCTGCAGCTTCCGCATTAACTGGATGTCTTTATGCATATTCTACTATTCGAGTCGATTACTGCAAAGATTTAGGTATGGTAGATGGCACAATGCAAAGACTTCAAGGAATAGCCGGATGGCCTAATCCCAGATGGGAATGGGTCAAAGACCAGTTAGGATATGATAATAAGTATAACCTTATCGGACCAGGTCAGTTAGATTGTGTTGTAGATGAACTTGCAAAAGATTATGCTAATCTTTTATCTTCATTTAAGCATAAAGCACTTTCTCCTCAGTATACACAAGAAGCAACTGAAGCTATTATTCACAAGTATAATGATTATTTTGACAGTGATGCAGCAATGAAAAGGGCTAAAGAAAAATCAGCTGAAATTTACAAAGCCCTAATCATAACAAAGAAATCTTCTGGATATGCCGGAGACAAAGACCTCAGGGATATTGATGGAAGAAAGCTTACTGTTCAATATACAGTAAGTATCCCTAGTGATATAGCACAATCTGGTATTGATGGGAACTATACAAGCTATTCTTACTTCTATCACAGATGGGCTGCTGGGACTATGCAAAGAAGAATAGCTGACCAGTGGGCATATGAAGGTTATCCTTATGATAGAGGAAGTATTGCTTTAGTAGGTGGCTATTATTGCGTAGCAGTAGCTACTACATTTGGAACTGAGGGTGATATAATTGTGGTAAATCTTGCAAATGGAGATTCATTTGCAGCAATAATTGCAGACACTAAAAATCCCAATGATTCTAATTGCGGTGAATATGGACACTATTATGATAATGGGTATCTCAATGTAATAGAGTGGGAGCGCATCTGCACATATGAAGGCTCAGTACAGACGGAAGGTTCATCATATAATATTGTTGACGGTATCGAATTAGGTAGTTGGTCTGGCGAAGATGTTACAAGTATCACGAATTATGGGAGTTATGGATTATGATTAGACCCTATTTTTTACATTTTAAAACAGTTTGTAAACATAAGCATTATGTTTTAAAAGAATGTATTGCTTGTGGAATATTTTGGCAAGGTTTATTTCATGATAATTCAAAATTCAGTATTGCAGAATTTGTTTCATCTGCAAAATATTTTCAAGGTAATAGAAGTCCCATTAACGCTGAGAAAGAAGAAATAGGATATTCAAAAGCATGGCTACATCATAAAGGACATAATAAACATCATTGGGAATATTGGACAGATTTTGCAGATGGTGGTTCTATTGTAGCGAATAAAATGCCAATTAACTATGTTATCGAGATGGTGTGTGATTGGATAGGTGCAGGCAAAGCATACACTAATGAAAAGTGGACACAGAATGAACCTTTAAACTATTATGTTAAAGTTAGAAAAGGCAGGCATTTTCATCCTGACACAGAAAAATTGATATTAGAATTTTTGACCCTAATTTCAGATAAGGGATTAGATGACTTCCATAAGTATGCAAAGACAGTTTTGAAGAATTATAAGAGAGGTCTGTTATGATTGTATATGGATATGTGAAAGGTTGCAAATATTCAGGAGATGGCACTCTCCTCATACAAGTTAGGGTCCCAAATGAGCATGGCCCCTACCTTAAATATGATTATAAAGGACAAAAGATTCGTAACTACGTTGAAGATTCTGACCTTCCGTGGTACCCATCTTTGTTGCTTCCCTACATGCCCAAGGAAGGCGAAGTTGTAGCTCTGACAAGTCTTGATAACACTTCGTCTTCTTGGCTTGTATTGGGACTAACAGGAGGTTCTTATTCTAATACTAGAAGAGGAAATCAGTGAGGTAGTATATGGCAGAAACAACATCTCTTTCATTTCCTAACATGTTTAATATAACAGGAAATAAAGTTTCCGTAGATGAAGATTTAAAATCTATAACAACAAGAACTAGATTACTTATTTTATCTGAACCTACTGAAATGTATAATGACCCTAATTTTGGTGTTGGATTAAAGCGACATCTTTGGAAGTATAATACAGAGAACGAAAAGGCTTTGATTAAAGATAGAATTGTAGCTCAACTTAGAACTTATGAACCTGATGTTGAAGCGTCCAAAACTCAATTTACTGATGGTTTATTATTCAGTGGAAATTCAAGTTTGACTTATGCTACACAAGCAAATGAGCTTAATATGACAGTAGCGTTAGTAACTACTTTTGGTAAAGAGATTTCGCTAGAATTAAATTCTGAACCAGAGCAGAATAAGACTTTAACAGTTAATCAGCAAGGGTGGGTCATTGAGGAAGCATAACATTACTACCTTATATGATATATGTAACTAATTTAGGAGAAATATAGATGGCAGATTCAAACCGTGGTCTTGTCAATTACGCAAGCAAAGATTACCAATCTCTCATGAAAGAGTTTGAGGCATTAGTTCCCAAGCTCACTGATTTGTGGAAACCGGAAGCCGATGCCGACCCTGGAGTAGTTTTAGAAAAATTATTGGCAAGTGCTGCCGATATGTTAGGTGTAAATATTGATTATCTTGCAAGTGAGTTATTTGCACCTTCTGTAGTTCAAAGAAAAGATGCCGAAAAGATATTTGGCCTTATTGGTTATGATTTAGGTTTCTATACAGCTGCAAGAACTGAAGTTACATTCACTAATACAGCTTTAGGGACAACCAATCTTGATTTCGGCTTTAATGGTTCTAATTTCTGCACAGTAAATGCATATTCGGATATTACTAATACAAGTCGAGTAATTACTTATAATATCTTACCAATGACATCTAGTTATGGTGAGAGCGAAAGTAGAAGTAGGAGAAATGTTCTTACTGATTATATCGACGTATTTTCTGAATATGATACAGTAACATTAGGTCCCGGAGAATCTTGTACAAGAGTAGCTATCGAAGGGGATTTAAGAAGTTATTCTGTCTCAGTAAAAGAAGTTATTCAAAATAACTACATTATAACTTTGCCTTCTCAGCATGTTGATACTACAGCTGTTTGGGTTAAAGGTAGAAATTCGTTATCTTCTACTACATTTGATAAAACACAATGGGTTCAAGTAGCAAATGTTGCAGAATTCAACACAGCAGAACCGAGATATTGCGTTACTTATGATAATTATTCAAACGCTCAAGTAACTATTTCAAACTATCTTAATCAGTTATCAAATTATGAAGATTATGTTCTCACGATTCTTTGGATTGATTGTTCCGGAGTAATTGGATGTGTTGGCTCAAATGTTCTTACTAATCTTATTTTTGCTAAAACAATTTCAAACGGAAATCCTCCTTATGAAAACGGAGATATTTCTTTAAGTAATTTGTCAAATACAGTAGAGATGCCTCACACATATACAGTTACGGGAAGGTCTCCTGAAACTGCAAAAGAAGCATATCATAATAGTAGAAATTATATCAATACTTGGGACAGCCTTGTTACTTTGCCTGACTATACAAGATTCTTGAGAAGAGAAGCCGGAGTAGATTGCGGAGTAGTACTTGATTGTCAGAAGGCTCTTGAGATAAATCTTGCAATATATAATGATAAGAATTTATCTGAAGGACAAAAATCCAAGATGTATATCACTAATAAGGACTTTCCTACTAGTGATTCTACTTCATTCTACTGGAGAGATATTCTTGATGAAGAAATAGTCGATTTAGCAAATAAGAAAGAGCTTCCATTTGCAGTAAACTTCAAAACTTCTACTGCAGTGTGCTTTGCTATTCATAATGACTTCAAAGATGACACATGGGGTCACGGTCAAACAGACACAGTTCAGATTTCTAGCTTGCCTGGGTATACAAGATACAAGCCACCTCAAATGTTCCTTGATAATATTGTTGCAGACTTTAGGCCTCTCCAAGCTATGACAACAGATTTGCAATTTGGCTCCTGTAGGATATTTGATTTCTACATTGTAGGTCAAATCTACACAAATAGGCCAGTTACAGCTGATATAGGAGAAATCATTCTTTCAAAGGCAAAGGAAGCTTTAGCTCTTTACTTTGCTCCTGCTAATAGACAATTTAATCAGAAGCCAACAGTGATGGAAGTAGTAAATATAATTCAGGAATGCGATGATAGAATAACATATTTCGATGCAGGTAGCCCTAGCAATCCTGTAATCAAGTGGAATAATTGTGACCCTGATGCATTCAATTATATTTCATTTGCGAGATACAACGAACCCGATAATGCAAGTACAGCAATAAGAATTGCACCGGAGTGTTTAATTAACTGATATGAAGATAAGTGATATTTCAGTTCCCAATGAATACAAGAAATCAGCGGATTTTAGATTTTTCATTCGTTGGTTCGAATATGCTTTGACAAAATTACAGTATGATATCACAAATACTGTAGATTTGTATGACGCTTTGAGGTGCCCTAAAGATTTGTTATGGATGTTAGGCGATACAATCGGCTATCAGTATGACGATAGATTCTGTGCAGCATTCAATAGATTTGTAATATTATACTTTATGTCTATGATTAGGTATAAAGGAAGTCAATTAGGTGTTACATTAGCCGCAGAAGTTAATCTCAAACAAAAAGCGATTAATGATTATGGTAAAGAAAACGACATTCTGTATAACAGATTAGAGGATACCTCAATTCCTGCTAATTCTGTTTATGTAGAACCTAATGTTGAAGATAATTGCATCAATATAATCTACTTTACAGATGAGAAGCCCATTGATGCTTGTATTGAGTATGTACGACCAATCGGAATGTACTGCTTCCAACATGCAGGCGTAAAGATAGATTCTATGACAAAAATTTCTGTAGATGCAAGATTAGCAAATGTTGCTGATGCAACAGGAATCATAGGACCTACAAAAGTTGGACATTATACAAGAAATGATTACGCAAGAATGCAGAAGATGAGGAATGATAATCCTCCTATTCTTGATACTCGTGATATAAGAAATAAAGTATATGCAAGAAATCCTGCTTATGACGAAAGTCAAGAAATTGCACCAAATGTAGATGCCGGCTATCGTGCACTCAGTTCACTTCAGATGGCTAATAATGAACACACAGTTAAATCCTTATTCAGTAAGCCTATATTCGATTTAGGTTATGGACCTACAGTAGATACAATTACAGAGGTAGATGTGAACGACCCGAAGTATAATCTCAGATATAATAGGACTATTGATTTGAATACTCAACAAGCCGTAGAAGGTACACTTCCTGTTGAGACTCTCAATACATCAGAAACTCAACATTATAATGCACCTGTGCCTAAGGTCAACGGAGTTATGTTACAATCAGGAGATTCAATGGATAATTGAGGTAGGTAGGTATGAAAGATAGAAGACAGTTGCCTGCACTTGAGAAGTCCAGAAAAGTCAACAAGCCTGACCTTCCTGATATCTCTGATAAGAATTATACTGATTCAATTCTAAAATATGGCGGATTAGCTACAAAATTTCCTCAATTAAATACAAATGCAAATACTTTAGTAGCGGCCATAAATGAGCTCTATGCAAGGCCTATTGCAAATAACAGCCATAATATATTGAATGGTGGAGGTTCTATGGTTATCGCCAATCCTCTTGTTGGTGATAATTATGTTTTGGGAACTAGTGAAGACCAGTATATTGTTACAAATTTAGGCCAGTATATCCAGGTATATCAGGGTGAACCCGCAGGATTATTGTACGCAGTTAGTATTGATGGATTTATTTATGATATTGAGAATGTTAGTGAATGCGATATTGATGAACTTCAGAATGTCGATATTTCAGATGCACGAAATGGTCAGGTGCTTCAATACAATGCAAGCACGATGTCATGGCAAAATGTTGATGCCTCTGCGTTTACTCCAAGTCTTGAAGGATTGACCGATGTAAATATTGATAATCCTCAGTCTGGTCAAGCATTAGTTTATGATGTTGAATCTAGCGAATGGATAAATGGTTTAGTTAGTACTGTAGGTGTATTAGATGATTTAACCGATGTAGATATTGATAATGTTACAGGCGGTCAGGTTCTTAAATATGACCAAACATTAGAAAAATGGGTAAATGCAGATGACGCAAGCGGTATTTCAAGATTAGACGAGCTTACAGATGTAGATATCACTAACCCAACCACAAATCAAGTACTAACTTATAATGGTGAAGAATGGGTTAATGAAACAGGAGCAGGAACTTGGGAAGGCACTCAAGCAGAATATGATTTAATCGAAGAAAAAGACCCAAATATTGTTTATTATATTACAGATGCTCATGCACAAACTTTTAATGCCGATGCAGTAATGTATAATAATACTAGGTCGGGATTATCGGCTACAACAGTCCAATCCGCTCTTGATGAGATTGTAGAAACCAACGTCTATTGGACAGATTTAACTGGAACATTAATGACGGGTGCCACAAGTATTCAGTTTCATGATGACGCAATAAAAAGGACTTCCACTGTAAATGTCTATGTAGATAGTGCATTTTTTGGGGTATCTCCTATATCTATGTCGGTTATAAATGGTTATATTACATTAGGATTTGAAGAGCAAACACACGATATGCCTGTGAAAGTGAGAATTAGTTAATATGGCTTGGGTTCCTGCCGAGGGTGGTAAAATTTATGCTGATGGTAACGAGATTGTATATCCAGTAGGTTCGCCATCAGACGATAATAAACTATATGTAGAGAAAGATATTAGTGCTATTGCTAACGCATTAGGTAAAAGATTGAAGGTTTCAGAGATGGCAGATGCTGTTGAGACCGTGGTAGAAAGTAATGGTTTATTTATATGTAGTGGCAGTATGCTATTCATAGATATGAATATACAACTTTATGACGATTTTGCAGTAGTTACTTAATGAGGTGATACTTTATGGCAACACAGATGTATGATACGACAATATTTCTGACTTCAACTAATAGAGAGGATATGTTAGATAATTTCTATAATTGTTTTAGTACATATGACACTAGATTTACTCAAGAAAGTGGTACTAAATATGTAGTTTTTGATAACAGAATTAAAATTGATGTAATTGCATCAAGTTCTATTCGTTATTTGGATATGAATGATAATGTAATTATGACTGCGGGTAGTTTTACTAATAGAAATCAGACAGAACTTGTTCGTATAATTATTACTGACCACAGTTTTTATGCTACAGTATGTAAAGATAGCGAATGGGGTTATACTTTCTTTATCTATGAGAGTAGTTCAACTATAACTTATCTTGCTTTATACTTGAATACTAATCGTGCTCTTGATTATAGTAGTTATATATACAGATTTGATTCTGCTGGTCTTTTAAATACTTCAGGTTTTAGTATTGTAAAAATATGCGGTACACAGTTGAGTTCTCCTTATATATTATTTTCCACTACTTGTGCCATAATTACATCGGCAGGTTCGGTTGGATTATTACCAGATTTTAGAAGTTGTTCATTAGTAACACGATATAGTACAGTAACAGTAAACAATAAAAATTATCTAGCGATAGGCACAAATACTCTTGTCGAAGCTCCAGCATCATAAAAGGTAATGACTCATGGCAAAGATAATTAAAAATAATATTCCATACACTTCGATACCTAGTTCAGCAAGCATGCTTCCTTATGACAATTATGATAGCGGCTTGGAGGCTACTAATGTCAAAGATGCTATTGATGAACTTGCTGCAGGTGGGACATCTTCCACATTAGCAGGGTTAGCTGATGTAGAAATTACTTCGGCTACTTCTGGTCAGGTCTTACAGTACAATGGCTCTGAATGGGTAAATGCTAATGGTGGTGGTGGCGGTGCAACTACTCTTGAAGACCTTACAGATGTTGATATTTCCTCTGCAAGTAATGGGCAAGTATTGACTTATAGTAATGGAGAATGGATAAATAATAATGTTCCTTCGCCTTCGGTTGCTTTAAATGATATTACTGATGTTAGTGTATCTTCACCTTCAAACGGTCAGGTATTGAAATACAACAACGGTGATTGGGTAAATGCAGCTGAAAGCGGTGGTGCATCTTCTCTTAATGAATTATCTGATGTAACAATTACTTCTGCATCTTCAGGTCAAGTATTAAAATATGACGGTACGAAATGGGCAAATGCCGCTGAAAGTGGTGGAACAACTGTAATAGCAAACCCATCAGGCTCCAGTTCTGCTGATTTAACTAAACTTCAAGTAGATAATACTATTTATGCTATTCCGTCAGGTGGTTCTGATGTATCTGTTACTCAAATTCAATCCACAGGTACCAAGATTGCAACTATTACTGTTGATAGTGTTAATACTGATTTATATGCTCCTAATGGTGGTGCTTCATCTCTTAATGATTTAACCGATGTAACAATTAGTTCGGCTACTGGTGGACAGATTCTTTCCTATGATAGTGCAACAAGTAAATGGGTTAATACAAGTAGTCTTACAGTAGTTCCTACAACTACTGTATTATCTCACGGAACAGTTAGTTCTGATAGTGCGTATGTTACTTCTACTTTCCCTGATATTTCCAGTAATAAGTATGCGATTGTAAAAGTATATGATACTGTTAGTGGAACTGATTATGAAAATTTCACGCTTATTCCCGTTAATAAGATAGGTAGCGGAATTTCTTTTACGCTGGCACTTCATGTAAATGTAACATTCCTTCTAACTAAAACAAGTATTAAATCTACATCTTATAGTGGTTCTTGGCAATATATCTATGCAGATGTAATGGTAGCAGATACTTTAGAAGGAATATCCGAACTTACTGATTTAACTGATGTTAATATTACTTCCGTTACTGATGGTCAGGTTCTTAAATATGATGGCACTACTCATCAGTGGATAAATGGTTCTGGCGGAGGTGGTAGCGGTGGGCATACCATTTTAAATAATGCTGGTACAAGCCTTACGCAGAGAAATGATCTGCAATTTAAAGGTGCTTATTCAGCCGATAATAATACCGATGCCATAACCGAAGTCAATGTTGTTCGGGAGATGACAAAATCTCAATTTAATTTACTTTCTGCTGATGAAAAAGTAGGTCTTATTCATATTACTGATGAAAGTGATGCTGCACCTTTATCCGATTTACCTGATGTTAATTTGACTTCTTTGGCAGATGGACAAATTCTTAAATATGATAGCACTAATCAAGAATGGGTAAACGCTAATGAAAGTGGTGGTAGTTCATCATTATCGGGATTAACTGATGTAAATATCACTTCTGTTTCGGATGGTCAGATACTCAAATATGATAGTTCTTCTTCTAAATGGGTGAATGGTACAGGCGGTGGTGGCGGTGTATCTAGCTATGATGATTTAACCAATAAACCGCAAGTAAATGGAGTAACATTATCTGGTGATAAAGATAGTGAAGATTTGGGTATTGTTTGGGAAGGTACTCAATTACAGTATGATGCTATTGTAACGAAAGACCCCAATACCACTTATTATATTACTGATGCCGATGATGGTGGAGATAGTTTTCAGCCTGTTATTTATTCTGAAATAGAGCGTGAGATTGGTGTTTGGGCAGACGGAAAACCCTTGTATGAAAAGACAATTTACAATGCAGGAGGAGTTACTGGTAATTTTACAATACCTCATAATATTTTAAATATTGATAGAGTAGTAGGTTACACGGGAACAGTAAAAGATACTGCATATTCAACTTATGGACATATTTGGGTTCTACCAAGAATGTCTGCACCGTATCTTGGTGTCGATAATGTAACAAGTACTAATATTGCCGTTGTAAATCCAAGTGATTTTGGTACTCGATTAGTTGATTGGTATATTGCAATTCAATATACAAAAACAACCGATTTTGCAGGTTCTGGTACTTGGACACCTCAAGGAGTTCCGGCAGTTCATTATTCAGAAAATGAGCAAGTAGTTGGTACTTGGTTTGATGGTTCTACTTTATATGAGAAAACAAAGAGGGTAAGTGTAAACTCTACGGGTACACATACATTATGGACAGATGGGAGCGTAGTTGTGCGTGACTATGAGGGGACATTTATTTTTAGAAGTAGTGAAAACACACTTTCCTTATGTTCGAGGCCTATTGATAACGCATATAAAGCAATTCTTGAAGGTGTAGGTAATTCGGCTCAATACGGAGTATATGCTGATGTTACGCTTGGCACATCAAGGACAAACTCATTGGATTTACGATTAACAATTCGTTACACAAAATCATCCTAAAGGAGAACTACCATTATGCCAAAAATCATTAAAAATAATATAGTTTATGGTAGCGGTGCAAAATATGTAGAACTTACCCAACTCCAATATGACCAGCTTACTGATGCAGAAAAGCATAATGGTAAGATGTATTTTATTACTGATGCTAATGGCGATGGGCAGGATTTCCAGCCTGTAATTTATTCAACTACTGAAAGAGAGATTGGTGTTTGGACAGACGGGAAGCCTTTATATGAAAAAACTTTAGTGGTTACAAGTGGAATATCTACAAATGCCGAAAATTCGATTCCTCACGGAATATCAAATATTGGGGATTGTAGGTTTCCTATAAGCGGTTATATTGTAAGGTCATCAGGGGATTACACCCCTATTCCTGCTACTTCAATCGGTGGTTCAACATATTATAATGGTGTAGAAACCATTGATACTACTAATGTAATTGTTTGGTTAGGTTCTTATTCAGGGCAGTCTATATCTAAACTTATTGTCACAATACGGTACACAAAATCAACTGATGTTGCAGGAAGCGGTACTTGGACACCACAAGGCGTACCTGCGGTTCATTATTCAGAAGATGAACATATCATTGGCACTTGGGTTGACGGCTCTACTATCTATGAAAAAACTATGAATCCGACTTGTTCAGTAGGAGATAATACACTCAATCACAATATATCTAATTTTGGTAGATTAATTTCAATTACAGGAGTATGTAAATATAATAATAATTCTGAATATTTATATTTACCTTATACTTCGATATCATCAAGTTATACGATTTATATTTCAAATGTTACAAGTACAACTTATAAAGTAGGTGTTGGTAACGGATTTAGTTCTATACAAGATTGTTATGTGACAATCCGTTATACAAAAACAAGTTAATGGAGATTTGATTTATGGGGAAACTAATGCTAAACGGAAGATGTTATACAGCAAGTAGTGATAACTATTCTCTAAATGTATTATGGGATTATGTTACTGATAATAGTGGTAGTGTTCTTTTCGGGACATATACAAAAACACTCCATTCTAATATCAATAATTATGATTCAATTATTTTGGAACTTATGTCAAGTAGCGGTGATAGCGGTTATTGGAACGCTACGGTCTTTTTTACTTACAATGTTAAGACAATAAATGAATCAAAGAATCCCAACCATGTTTCTTTAAATTCTTATGATACAAGATCATCTGCTTTTTATATCAAAGATACAACTATTCAGAAGATTATAGATAATCAAAGTAATATTAATGGCCTTGTAAGAGTTTACGGTCTTAATATGGGAGGTAGTGACTGTTCTTGGAATGACCTTATTGGAGTTTTGACTGCAGGGCAGACAAGCATACAGTTTGTAGATAGCATTATCACAACAGATTCTACTATAGATGTCTATACTGATGCAGATGTTGATTATAATTCAATAACAGTTGCTGCTGGCAGTGTAACATTAACTTTTGATGCACAAGCAAATGATATGAAAGTGAAAGTGAGGGTTAGCTAATGGCTTGGATTAGGAGTCATAAAAAGGGTTCAGGCGGTGCTTCAGCACCAATAATTATTTCTGCCCAATCTCGCAATACTAATAGTATAGGCTCTTTAACTTATACTTTTACAGAAAGTGGAACATTTCAATACTATGCTTATATAATAAAATCAAGTACAGCTATTTCAACAGATGTTACGGTTAAATTAAATGGTGTTGCAATAACTCCGATCCTTTACTTGATAAATGGAGTGGGGTTCTTTTACGGGAATATAACTATTAATGCTAATGATGTTATATCTATTGAAAATACCAATGCCATATCAAATTGTGGTATGCAATTATTCATACTTCAAAATGCAGATGTGTCAAATTTTAGTCTTGTTGGATATTGGGGAGCGGATAGTAGTTATTCTGCACTTAATACAGGAGATAGTTTTTATCTGAATGTTTTTCAATGCGGTTATTATAATAACAATAATAATTTTAACTGTGAAATCGGAAGATGTGGAAATCGAAGTGTAGCTACACCTAACGAAAGTGCTTATTATTATGGTTTCACTTATATAATAACAATATAAGAGGATAAATATATGGCTCTATATTTGAATGGAAATAAAATTTCAAACAGTATGGTAGTTAATGGGGTTATACAAAATAAGCCCATTAATATTTCTGACTTTGTATTTAATAATAAAGTAAATACTACTGTTCCTACTGTTACGAAAATAAGTGATTATGAATTTGCTTTATCATATCAAGATCAGCCTTCGAGTGGATATGAACAGTGCATATTTAGAGTTACTTTATCTGCGGGTACTTATGTTGCTCAAATAAAAGCAGCTATTGATAAAAATCCACCTTATTATAATCAATATACTTGGGGTATTTATTCCTCTAATAGTTATTCTAATGCATCAGCATATCCGAGAACATACGGGTTTTCCACTTATGTTCCATTTGTTAGAACCGATACTGATGAGCATACTTATTATGTTCCTATTGTTGTCAGAACAGATGGTTATGCCTATATATGTTTTACTACCTCAGATGATAACGGAGACAACGCTACTGTTACTGTGAGTTCTTTGAAAATTTATCCTGCTATAAGTGTTGTTGAAGGTACTTCCACTCCAATTTTTTCGGAGACTGTCCTAGTAGATAATTCTTCTTCCTTAGCAACTTCATTTACTTTTAGTGAAGATTATCACAACTATGATTTTTTAAAGTTTATTATATATAATACATCAAGTGGAGTTGAAACTCCTATTATAACTACCCCTAGTGCTGTAGATGCTATATTTAGTATAGGCAATTATATAAATTTTAATGAATTTAGTAATAATCAGTATTGCACATACACACAAAGTAATTTAACTTGGAGTCGTTCTGGGTCAAGAAGTTGTCTCATTTCAAAAGTAATAGGACTTAATTGTACAAATTTAACAGTCGAAGAAACAGAAATATATAAAGCAACATCTCAAACAGGAACAAGTGTTGATATTACAACACAAGAAGACCTTATGAGCTTTGACTGGATATTATTCTGTTCAAATGACGGAAGTTATGATGAAGTTCAGCCGTGTATAAATATATTTATTCCTTCTAATAACATGTATGAGTTGAAAGATGAATATGCACTTATGTATGTGTTTAATCCTTATAATACATACTCGATTGTATATATCAGTAGAAATTATATATCATCAAATACTTATGCACATGTTGTAGGAATCAAATTCACATCTACATAACCTTTTATAACTTCAAAGAGGTACATTAACTATGCCAGAAGATTTTCAGTATAATCCAATTACAGAATATGAATTTCAAGATGAATTCATTGGAAGTGGAAATGCTACTGAATTTCAACTCAGTGAAATTGCAACTGAAATTATTTCAGTAATAGTAAATGGCACCGAAACAAGTTCTTATACATTTGATTTAGAGAATGATACAATAATACTGAGTTCTGCTCCGGCTGCTGGTGTAATAGTATCAGTAGTGTATAAGATTGATTTTAGTTATGCTCAAGGACCTGTGAAGCTTGCTTCTGCATCCGATATAGCAAGAGATGAATCAGGATTAACAAAACCATATCTACATCGAAGAATTGATAATGAACTTCCCGGTGACATTTCTATTGATTTTCATGAAGAAAAATTCATAGGAAATGGAAGCACAAAAGTATTTACTTTAGTTAATCATACAGATATAGAAGATGTAGTAGAAGTTACAGTAAATAATCAAGAAGCTGAATATTCATTCAACTCTAGCAATAGAAAAGTTACATTGACTTCTGCCCCTGAAGATAAAGCAATAATTAATATAGTATATTATTTGTTAATCTCTAATGTTTCTCCTGACCAATATTCAGTATTCGTCGGAGGATTAAATTCTTATAGAGGTGTTGAGCATTTTTATCACGATGAAAATTCAGAAGTATCGGAGATACCATAATGATTGAAAATCCGTTAGATATAATTAAGAGATTAGATGTAAAGCAGAATGTAACTATTCGTATTATTGATGAACCTACAGGTAAGGTTGTTCAAGAGCATGTAGGGCATAATTCTGCGACTAATTCACTTCTAACAGGAATTGCTCATTACTTAATGGGCGATGGTGTATTTAACCAAGGAGGAGATATTCTTTCTGCTTGGGTTCCTCAATATATTTCATTAGGAACTATGGGATTAGTTTCTCAAGATGCTGATAGTGATTATCTGCCTATAGGTTTAGGCTCTACTCCTTTAGCTCCTTCAGATGCTACTGATACTGAAGAAGAGTTAAATACAGTGTTAAGGTTTACTGAATATCTTAATCAGACGCCTGGTTTTGGTGCAGACGGATATAGCGATAATGTGAACAATGACCGCGAATGGTTTGGGTTAGGTCTTCCTTATTCTGATAAGCCAGCAAAATTAGAACAATTCTTTGGAGATGCCGGTTCAAATACATACACACTATCTTCACAAGTACTTGATAAGTCTAAATCTAATATTGTTTCTATAATTGTATATCCTGATGGAGTAATCAATCAGGATATGCATAATACATTGATAAGTAGAGCCGGCATATCGGCAAGTAATTATTCACTTGATTCTTCAGGGACTAAAGTAACAATTACTAATGGAACTTCTTATAGTGGAAGAATAGCAATCCAGTATAAAGTAGCAAGTGACGAAGCTATAAATTGCGAGCTGATTAAAACATCAACACTTCGCAGTAAGATAACTTATCGTAATATCGTTCCTGAGGTTCAAGCAGAAATTCCAAATACTCTTGATGTTATTTATTCTGCATTCATTTCAACTGGTGCATTAAAAGATTTTAGAGGTGGAAATGATTATATCTACATAACTGAAGCCGGCCTTTGGTCAAGAAGTTATTATGATACAAGCGGAGATAACGGCTTATTAGCAGGATATAGGATTCTTCCTGCTGATGACGAAATATATGATGTTAGATTAGAGCAATCATTTGTAGGTGATGGAGTTACAACAACATTTGAATTAGATAAAGAAGTAAGCGAAATTTTATCAGTAACAATTCATGGAGAGCAAGTAACTTCTTATGAATTAGTTGATAATGCTATTGTATTTAGTGAGGCACCTCAAGATAGTGCCCCTATTGTAGTAACATATACAACAACAAGCACTGAGTATACTTGGAAAGACATGACTAAAGAAGAAAATAGACAGAAGGTTCAACAAAGTATACTTAGAATTGGAAAGAATCAAGTAGCCCAGGTAGTTTGGAAATTACAATTAGGCGGATTACAGCAGTTGAACGGTTTAAGATATATCTATCCTTCTCAGTATCCTGAAGAAGTTTGGAATATTTGGTCATCACATTAATAGGAGATATATTTATGAAGCATATCAAAGCATCAAAAAGACAATTAGAATGGGAAGCTAAAGAACGAATTGAGTGCGATAACTTCTTAGGTATTGAAGATGGATTCTTTACACGAGATGATTGTATCGAATATATTGAGATTCCGCTTGAAGAAGCAATCAGAGCTAAAGAATGTTATAATTTCCAACAAGACGACCCCATTAATCTTCGCTGCTACATTGAAGACGACAATAAGTTAGATGTTGATGTAGACGTAGATGATTTTTTCTTTAATATCAAATTAGATAAACCGATTGATATGCGAAGAATTAAATATCCCAGTGATTTGAAGAAATATGTTCCGGAACTTTTACAGAAGTTTGACACAGAATATCTTAAGTGTATTGGAGATTATGAAGAGTCTATAGCAGGTTGTGATACAATCAAAGCAGCAATAGAACCTAATCCCGACGATTGGGAATTCAAAGCAGTTCCTCTTCGTTCTTTGAAGAAAGGCGAATACTTCACTATCAAGCCTATTGCATATCCCACCGATAAGCAAGTATATATCAAAGACGAATATGATAGAGAGGAAAAGAAATTCATGTGTGGAAGATGCGATGACATCTCATATTCTACATACTTCAAAGGCGATAAGTTAGTATACCCTGATAATAACTTTGAATATTGAGGACTATCATGAAGAGATACATTAAGGCTCATGCAGCCGGAACAATCGGAAAATATGAAGGAAAGTCGCTAGAGACTTTTGAACGCCTCACAAATGGAATGAGGTCATGGACTCCAAATCAATTCTATGTAAATGAACAATATGGTCAAATATTCTATATCAGCAGCCAAGGATATCTTCACGTATTGCAGAAAGAAAATGGCTGTGTAGAAGATTATATGTTGACCAAGAATGATGAACTCAAGTGGGTTTCAACATATTGTCGACCGAAGTATGATAAAGAAGATTGGGAACAATTTAAGGGCATGATAAAAGACGCAGAACGAGTATGAAATCGTTATAGCAAGCATCAAACCTTTTATTTTTAATATTACTAAAGGAGTATACCTTTATATGAATGATTTAAGGCAAGAAGTTATTGATTATATTCTCAGTGACACAGTTACAAAAGAAAGATTTTCTGATATTGAAATCTGCACTGAAGACGATAATTACATTGCAAATGAAGAAGTCTTTGATATTGTATCAAGATATACTGATGAAGACTGCATAAACTTCCTTAATGCAATGGAAGAGGGTGCTGATATTGTTGCCGGTGGGTGGATTGATTTTAACGGAGAATATCAGCCTAAATCTACTTATGCTTCAACTAGTATCAAGTGTGGTACAAAGTATCCAAGTAATTATGTAAAAGCTGCAACATATCCTGAAATATCTGCACAAGAATTTGACCAGTTAGTGGATGCTTATAGAGATTCTGGTGCAGGATGGTCACTTATAGTAGCAGAATTAAAGGGTACTTACGGATTAGATATAGCAAAAGAAATAGCCGATACAGTATGTTATGAAAGAAGGCATTAATCATGAATGAAGAAACATTGTTTACTCCAGCAGCTTTGTTGGACTTTCTTTGTCAGATAGATGAATTAGCCGATTATGCAATAACAGTAGATGAAAATGATTCTACTGTTAAAGTAACAATTGGAGAGTCAGTTTATACTATTAATAAGAATGAAGCCGAGCCTGTTGAAGTTGAACCCGAAGCTGTTGACGAAGTAGCCGAAATCAACGATGCTACTTATGAAGAAATAGACAATACAGATTATGAGCAGTTTGCTGATATTCCCGAAGATGCTCCGATTGAAGCAGGAATCATTAGTGAAATCCTTAAGACACTGGCAGTTGGCGGAATGGTCAGATTAACAGGTAAAGTCCTTGGTGACGACCTGAAGAAATAAAAGGAGAATATATCTCATGAAAAGAACATTCACTAAATATCCTAATAATTATATTAAAGCATCTTATTCTAGTACTGAACCTCTTTCGCCAGAAGAACGGGAAGATAAGATTAAAATTATTCAAGGGCTATCTGGATTAGATTTGTTGAGTCATTTCAAAAAATATTTACTCATGTGTGAAGGTTCAGCAATTACTGCCCCAAATCACGAACTCGGAGATATTCTCGATTTACTTGAAGAAGAAATACTTAGAAGATTAGGTTAAAGGAGAAATAAAGAACCATGAAAAGGACATTCACTAAATATCCAAGCAACTATGTGAAGGCTAGTAAAGAACTCAGGTTATGGGAAGTTCAAAATAAGAAGGACGGTTCTTGGGTTGAAATACAGGCATATGGACCAAAAGAAGCTGTTGAATTGGTGGCTGGAGAACCTGTAATTTTATCTAAAAATGACGAAAATTTTGATTATATTACTCATCTGATAGGCAGTCAGAAAGATAAATATAAAATGATGACTGGTTCATATGGCAGAAATTATTGTTACCGACTTGCCGATAAACCTGCTTATGGTGTAAAAGATGATAATTTTATTTCGGAAATACCTTATTGGCTTGAAGGGCAGCCAATTATGAATTACATAAGAAGATATTTTAAGGTAGATGAAGCACAGTTTTATGATGAGCCAGTTGAAAATAGTATCCCCATCTATCTTTTAAGCGAAGTTTATGGTATTAAACAAAGTTGGAGACATCGAACAAGATATCCTGAAAAAACTAGGACCCCTTTACACGATTTTGCATATTCTCCCGATTTAGGTCAGGGAATATATGATGATATAGCACTTTTAGTTGATGGCAGATATATGAGTCTTAAAAATGTAGGACATATAAAAACAGTTACTGATGCATTTAATAATGCTATTGAAGATGTTTCATATTTAGTAGCACCTAGAAGATAAATGGTAGAGGAGATAAGATTATGAAAAGAACATTTACAAAGTATCCTAGTAGTTATGTAAAGGGCAGTAGATATACTGATGATGCTATAAATAAACAGAGAGAACATAATTATACTATGTATCAGGCTCGTGAAAAATGGAAAGCTGAAAAGATGGCTGAAGGGAAGTTATCGAATAATAATTCCGATAGTACAGGATACTGGCAAGCCGTAATGCAATACTGGCCTGAAGATGGAAGTGGTAGACAAGAATATTATGCTTTTACTACTGGTTATGATAGGGATGAAGCTAAGTTTAATCTTTATGATAATGAATTAGAGCAATGCGATTTAAACGACTATATGTTTTGTCTATCTCCAATTAGTGAGGAAGAATATCTTGATGGCGTGCGTAGATACAATGATGGACAGCGTTGGAGATAATCACAATAATTAAGAGGTTAGGTGTAAAGGAGAAATAACAATGAAAAGAACATTTACTAAATATCCATCAGACTATGTAAGGGCATCATTTTTCATGAATGATGAAGTCCCTCTTGCTAGAGATGACGAGTGGGCAATGTATTCCCCTACTACATTTGATGCTTGTGCAAAATTATCTGAAGGTTCGAAGTGGGCTACTGGTAGAGATGAAAGATACTTTAATCAATATGCCAACAAAGGACCTCTTTACATCTTTGTAAATGAATCAACAGGTGAAAAATTCCAGTCCCATCCTGCTACAGGTTCTTGGTTCTATGATGAGAATGATGTAAATCTTGGTAAGCAAGCTTTAGGTGAGTTTCTTGATGAACATCCTAAATTTATCAAAAATGAATTTCATGATTTGTTAAGGGAATATGGTCGCAATAGATTCAAGTGGTAATTAGGAGAATCATATGAAACTTTATGTCATATATGCAACAAATGAATATAATGATACTTGGGCAGAAAAGATATACTCTAATATTGACACTGCTAAAGATTATTTGATTGCAAATCTTGAATATTGGAAAGAATCTGACCAAAATATTACAGAAGACATCAGCATAATTAAAGAACTCAGTGATAACGACCTTTTAGATTCGGAGTTTTATGTAGACTTACCTAGACGAGGTATTGAACTCAGATTAGGTCTTGCAGAAATAGATAGTGCTGTTGACATAATTTAATTTCTTATACAATTTGATTCTTTTTGATAGCAGGTAGGCTAATTTCTATCTGCTATATTTTTGTTGAAATAACCTTTATTATTTCAAATAATCTAGAATAATTTCAGAATTTAATTTTGGAGGCGATATAAATGGCAAAGAAAACTGCAATTAAAGCAACTGAAATGCCAAAAACATCATCTATCATCGGAACATTCACAGGAAAGTGTTGTGATGCAGCAGTATTCAATAATAACGATATGAAATTAAATCGTGAATTATTTGAACACTTGCTTGCTTCTGATGAGTATAAAGATGCAATGGAGCACAGATATTACATCGGATATCTTGGCCACCCTGAAGACCCAGGTGCACAAACATTCCAAGATGCATGTATTGTAATGACCTCAATGGAAATTACAGACGATGATGAAATCTACGGCACATTTGATTTGATTGATACTCCTGTAGGAAGAATTGTTGAATCATTTATAGACGCCGGAGTACAATGGGGCATATCTATTAGAGGAGCCGGCGATGTAGATGCAGAAGGAAATGTTGACCCCGATACATTTGTATTTAGAGGATTTGACCTTGTAGCATTTCCTGCTTATGCAGATGCTGTTCCTGAATTCCAACAGATTGCTGCTTCAAAGAATTTAGATGACCAAGTTAAATTTAAGAGAGTTTGCGCTGCTATTGAAAAGAATATTCAAGATGTAACTGATATTCATACAATTGAAGCAATGCAGAAGCAGTTCAAAGAAGGTTCTGAGCAGTATGAAAAGTTAGAAGCTCGTAAAGAAGATATTGGCGTAGCAGACCAAAATATTCCTGATGACGACGAAGAGGAAGAGTGCCCCGAATGCACTGATGAAGACAAAGAAGAAGTCATGGGCAAGAAAATCAAAGCAATGACTGAACTATATCTTGCTGAGAAGGCAGAAAACAAGAAGCTTAAATCACAATTAGCTTCAACAGAAAGCATTCTGTCTGCTACTAAATTAGAATCTAGAAGAAAGATTAGAGCACTTAAGAGAATAACATCAAGCCAACAAGATTTAATGCAATCAAAGTTAAAAGAAGTGAATGCATCAAATGCAAAATTAATTATATCAAATAAGAATTTCAGTAAAGAATTATCTCGTATTCAAGCATCAAATTCTGAAATATCTGAAAAATTGAAATCAGTTAATAAAAATAACCTTATTTATAAACAGAAGATAGAGAATTCCTCTTCTGATATTAAGGCAAAAGATATAGAAATTGCCGAGTTGCGTTCAGAACTTAACAAAACTGTTGTTGCTAGTACTAATGCAACGAGAGAAGCATCAAACCTTGGTGAGCAAATTGAAAATCTCAAAGCTAAAATATCAGCTTCTAAGCAGGAACTTAATTCTGCATTAGATAGAGTTCAGGCAATGGAAGATATGTTGCTCGAATATCAGCAAGCGTATGCTAATATTTATGCAAATGCAATAGGAATTTCAGTGTCTGGCTTACAGGTAACTGCGTCTACTTCCGTCAGCGATTTGGAAAACTTAATCCAAGGAGCAACAAATACAGCTAACATAGGCATCCATCCTTCATTTGATGAAGAAGCACTTTTGCCTACAGAAGTTGATAATTTAGACAGTGACGGTGGAGATTTAGCAGTCCTTTAATTTAAACTATATTAAAGCTATTAAACATTAGGAGAATTAACATGGCTATTAAAAAGACAACTCGTAGAGTTACTCCTTCTACTCGTGTTACGGCTTCTAGCAGAATGAACAGACCGGTAGCTCGTCCGGCTTCAAGAATTGGTTATTCTGCTCCTCGTAGCATCAACGCAGGTACATCTATTACGGCTGCTGGTCGTTCTAGAATGGCTCGTCCTGTTGCAAGACAGTCTGTTGCAGCTTCCGTTCAGCTCACACCTGAGCAGAGAATCTTTGCTAATCAGCTCATCAGCAACACACGTAGACTTACTTCTATTACGGCTGCTACAAATACTTCCAACATCATCGCTAAGCCCGATTTCGTAGAGCTCCTTCCTATTTTCGTTCAGAAGCTCCTCGTTGAGGACGTTTTCGGTTCTGTTGCAATGAAGTCTCGTCAGCAGATTATCCCTTACTTCAAGGTAGTTGCAGAGAATACAAAGGGTGAGACACATAAGGGTGATATCCTTTCTTCTGCATTTGTTAACCGTCAGGGTTATGATGCAAACTTCACCGGAAGAGTAGTAAAGAATGAGACAATTGCTAATGCAACAATCGCTTATACTCCTATCCTTCCTGGTTCCGTTTCCTTCGAAGTTACAACAGGTGGCACAACAACAAGGTATGTTGACGACGGCGCAGGCAATATCGTTCCTGTAGGCGGCGGTGCTGCTGCTGGTACAATCAACTATGCAACAGGTGCTATCGGCACACTTACAGGCGACTCCATCGTTGCTTCTTATGAGTATGACAACGAGACAGTTGGTCCTGATGATGCTGGTAACTATGGCGCTAAGATGGGTAAGGTTTACCTCCAGCTCGATGAAATCAACCTCATCGCCGAGGCTCATGAGCTTGCTTCTTATTGGTCCATCTACTCCGCATTTGCAGCTCAGCAAGAGTATGGTGCAAATATCGGTGAGATTTCCAAGGAGGCTGCTTTCTCCGAGCTCACAGCTGAAATCAACAGCTATTGCTTCAACGAACTCCTTAAGGCCGCAACATATGCTCCTCAGTATAACTGGGATGCAAGCCTTGCATTCAATGGTGCAGTTATGCCTTCGGATTTCCTTAACCTCTTCAAGTTCAAGCTTGATGACGCAGCAAATTCCGTATATCAGGCAACAAACCTTGCAAGACCTAACAGACTCGTAGTTGGTACAAAGGTAGCTTCTCTTGTTTCTAGACTTCCTGGATTCAGTGCAGCATCCAACGAAGAGACAGTTGGACCTTACAAGCTCGGTACACTTGACCAGTATACAATCTACGTTGACCCTTACTATGACCCGAATACTTGGGTTATGTGCTCTAAGAGCAACGACATCAGACGTAATAGTGCTCTCCTGGGAATTTACATGCCAATGGTGAAAACAGATGATATTGGCCTCGCTAATGCTTCTGTACAGAGCGGTTATGCCACGATGTTTGCCGCATCCGTAATCAATCCTCAAACCGTAGTATCCGGCAAGGTTCTCGGAGCTTTCTGATAAACCTCAAACCTAACAAGGTACAAATTGACCACTTGCGCCTTGATAAAATACTAAATCTAATTTCACTTCAAATATTGCAGCCTCGAGAAATCGAGGCTGTTTTATTTTGTTTGAATTTAACCAAATAACGCTGAGTTTATAAATATACCATTTATTTTTGCACCATTCTATACTATAATATAGATATAGGAGGTGTTAATCATGAGTAAACTTAGTCCTGATTATACAAAGATATGTCAAGTATGTGGGCAATCATTTCATCCTACGTCTACTCGTCAGATGAATTGCAACAGGCCGATTAAAGTTCCTTGTGTAATATGCGGAAATTTAATGGATAGAGTGTGTTCTACAGTGCCTCAGAAGAAAACTTGTAGTGATGCATGTGGTGTTGAATTAATAAAACGTCGTCAAGTTGAATCTGGGAGTAAGTTGACTAAGAAGTGCAAATGTTGCGGAAAAGAGTTTCATCCTAGATATATTAGAGAAGAATATTGCGAAGGTCCTCATTACAGTACTTGCGAATTATGCGGTAAGCAGTTTGAATATGACCCTCATCGTGAGCCTAATAAAACTTGTTCTGATGAATGTCGTTATATCTTAGCTCAACAACATACAGATAAAGCAGCTGCTATACAGCATCAGAAAGAAAATCTTCAAGCTAAATATGGCGAAGGTGTTGAGAACCCTTTTCAGATTCCTGGAGTTATTGATAAGATAAAAGAGACTAATAAACAGAAATATGGAGTTGAGTGGTATACTCAAACTGATGACTACATTAAAAAATACGCGAATACTGTTAGAAGGAAGTATGGTGTTAGATATCATTTGCAGTCTCCTCAAGTTATTGCTAAGCGAATTGATACTGTGCGAGACCGATATGGTGTCGATAATGTATTTCAAAGTGAAAAGATAAAAAGCAAGATTAAACAAACATCAAAGCAAAAATATGGTGTAGAGCATCCCATTCAGTCTCAAAAAGTCAAAGCAAAACTAATACAAACTAACCAAAATAAATATGGAGCTAATTCTTATACTGCTTCCTGGAACCATCGTGAATCTATTATGGTTGACCCAAGCAAATCTGAAAATTATAAACAGTTTCTAAGTGACCCTGAAGATTTTATTTCTGCTCATTTTGACCATAAACCCAATATAGCTGAACTGAAAGTTACATTGGGTGTTAGTGAACATTCTATTGAAGTATTCTTAACTAATGAAGATAAACTAGATTTAGTTGAACATAAAGTATTTTCTTATTTTGAAGAAGAGCTCATAGCTATACTGAAAGATATCAAGCCTGATTTAGAGATTCAACAACATAATAGATTTCTTATCAGTCCCTATGAGCTTGATGTGTATCTACCTGAGTACAATGTAGCAATTGAGATGAATCCTACGGGTACTCATAATTCTACATATACTGCATATGGAGATACTCCTCTACCTTCAACTTATCATAAAATGAAAACAGACTTATGTGAAGCTTCAGGAATACATCTATTTCATATATTCGGATATGAGTGGGCTCATAAGAAAAACATTATCACATCTATGTTGCGAAACATTTTGGGTTGTAGTGATAAGATACATGCCAGTAAGTGTAAGTGTTGTAAAGTGTCTTCAGAAGAAGCTAAGAAGTTTTTAGAGAATAATCATCTTAAAGGATATAGCGATTCCAACATACACTACGGACTTTATAATCAGGATGAGCTAATTCAAGTAATTGCAATTAAGCATACAGATAGATATGAAATAACTAGGTTAGCAAGTAAGCTTAATACTTGCGTAGTTGGAGGTGCTTCCAAATTATTTAAGCAGTTTATCTCTGAATACAGTCCTACTGATATTATAACAACTTCAGATAGGGCTTATGCTAGTAGCAAGCTGTATTATACATTGGGATTCAAAGAAGTCTCTATCAATGATGAACAGGGTGTGTGGATAAGAAATTCTGATAATCAGGCTATTGAAGCTAGCGAAGTAACACAGCAGATGGTAGATTTACACAAGTGCATACAAGTATTTGACTCTGGTACAATAACTTGGGATTGGAAATCAACATGAAACATAGAAGACCTCCGAAATTAATCGGAGGTTTATTTTGAATTATAACTCATTCCAATGAAATACGCTATCTGATATATCAGGCATTGTCATTTGAACTCGCCCATATCTATTAACAATTGGTTCTGCTACTCTAATTCTTCCATAAGTTACTATGTCATTATGTTTAGGGTCAAATGAAGATTGAAATTCCATGAAAGGTAGAAGTTTAGTAGCTAATGTTTTTGATATCTGCTGTAATGTCATTTCAGCTGCCTGTTCTTTGCCAATATCAAATAACACATAAGAAGGTACGGCTACACAGCAGCCAATTGTTGACCACTGTAGATTTGAAGTAACCATTTTACATAGTGTCATATCTTCTTTTAGCATGTATTGCATGCCACAAGACTGACAAGTAAGCGTCACACCGTCAATTACTCCACCGCAGTTATCACATTGAAGTTTTCTTAATCCGCTCATCAGTTATCTCCCTTCTTCTGTATCATCAGGTTTCTCTGTTGGCATCGGAAAATTAAACATCTGTCGCATCATGTTTGCCAAATCGTGCGACTCTTTGTAATGTTTGATGTAATCTTCTTCAGTCATCTTACCTAATATGTATGCTTTATCAGTGTCATCTATTACACCCTGTGTGCATAAAACATTAATAATTCTTGCAATAATTTTACTAGCATCCAATAAACCCTGTTGAGTTTCTGCAAGATATTGAGTGAGTTCTTCAGTGCTATAATTTTCATTATCTGCCATTCTTATTTATCTCCTCTTTGTATAAAATCTTCAGTCCTTTCTCTGCTATCTTCAAGTAATTCTTTTTTGAAATTTCTTGCTGCTTTGAAATCAATTTCACAATACATGTGCTTGATTCCGTCTTTGAGTGTTACTCCATGTAAGCGAATAATATGATTTGGCGAATACTTTCTAGGTGTTAAGCACCTGATATGAGATTTATCATATTCTTTACTGAGTTTTCTCTTAACATACTCCTTAGCTGGTTTATATATCTTTTCATTACATACATTGTATGCTTCAGCTCTTGCAGCCTGAATAAGATAATCCGGCTTTGCATCATACCCAACTAACTCAAACTTAGCAATCTTATTATCGAATGCTTCTGTGATATCTTTATTGAGAATTTCACGATAAAAACCTACTGGCTTATCATTCTTAGGTGATACATCTGGCTTCGGTATTTCTGTTATTTCTTTAATCATACATAACCTCCTTTAGTCTGATACATAACATAACGATTTTATAAAATCGTTATGAATAGTGAGATAACCTTTTATCTGTTATAGTGATATTTATTTTTGAAGGAGAATAGTTTTATGAAGATATATGTAAAAGCTACTGAAGTTCCTTCTATTACATATTACAGAGCAGTACCTAAAGGTAAAGACCCTCTATCATTTCGGTGGTATGAATTAGGAATACATTGCGGAAGTTTAGGGCAGGCTCAATATTTTGCAGAAAATAGAGATTGCGATATCTACGAAATAAAGCTTAATCCTGGAGTTAAATTTTCTAATCCTATATCTGATTTTGAAGAATGGACTTCTGTTGAATGCCTTGATGAAATTCTTAATGTTGGATTTGATATCAGCATTTCTAGGGCACAAATAATTAAAGATTTACGAGATAAAATATGGACAAAAGAAACTGCAGCAGATTATATCATTAATGAAGTAGGAAGCCCTGCTGTTGTTAAATATAATAACGAAATAGAATTAAATGAAGAAGACATTATCATATTAGATAAATCAATTATTAAATCTGTAGAAAAAGTGTAAAGTATCCGGTAACACAAAAGGAGATAGAACATTATGAAGATATATGTAAAAGCATCTGAATCTAGAATTCCTACAATACAAGAATATTTATCTGAAGTCGATACTAGAGATACTGATACTATTCAGCAGCTTATGAATATCAAAACATTCAATGGTAAGCTATTTTCGGCACCTTCTAGCCGAAATGAATTAGGTAGAACACAAAACTATGAACCTGAAGATAAAATTATTCATATAATAGAATCTCAAGATGATTGTCGAATATATAGTATTCCATATACTTCGCCAAAATTTCATGGAGTTACTGGGATATATACTTTTGAATTAACTTGTTATGACGACGGTTCGTTTAAGTTCGGCGATGGTAAGATAAGAAAATTAGGACAAGTTTCAGATAACACATTGAGCAATGATTTAAGGAGGGCTCGAATATGAAGATATATGTAAAAGCATCAACATTCTCAGAAGATTGGTATATTGCAGTTCCGTCACATGTTGAAGACCCAATAGCAATGTATTGGTATGTACTGGGAACAGATGCTGTAGGGGAATTAGCATTGCATTGCTATGGGCTAGAAAAAGCAGAGCAGCTGATTGCAGAGAGAAATCCTAAAGTTAACTACGACATATATAAAATCAGTATTTCACCCTCAGTCCAATATTCTAACATGATTTCAGGTAGTTTAGGTCAGAGCTGGACCACCCCTAATAGCGTTAAAACAATATTAACGGAGGGTTTTGGTATAGATGTTGACTACCAAACACTGCGTGAAGAGCTGCCGATGCCAATACAGGCTAAGGATTGTATTAGATATATTGTTGAAAAAGTAGGTAATCCTGATATAGTTGTAAGATACAGTGACTCTGCAGAATCAAATGGTCAGGGTATCATTGTGTTAAATCCATCGGATATCATAAGCTGCACAAAAGTGAAAACCTTAACTGGAACCCCTAAGAAGAAACCACATTTTACTAATAAGCAATACAGAGCAGAGATATTATCTCAACTCAATAAATGGATTGATGACGGATACTACGGTTTTATAGATGATGATATATTTGTAGTGTGCGTTGATGATGGAGATATTCTTGCTGGTACTATTAGTGAAACACTAAATAACTGTCGTGATAAAGCTAATCAATATGATGATTTATATGATATTGTATGGTATAGCTTCCCTAAGATATCTCCCGATTTTGGCAAATATGATTCCGATGATAAAGAAGAAGTTGAATATCTATTTGAGTCTACAGGAAGAACATTGCCCAAGGGGTTCTGGAACTGAAATGAAATTATTAATACATAACAATAATTCCAATTATATTAGATGCAGCAAGAGTATTATTGCGTCTACAAAGCCTCGAGATGTATTGACCACTTGCATGCGACAGTACTTTCCGGACCTTACAGATAAGCATATCTTTAATGCAATAAGAGATGCTATATTAGAGTGGAAGAAAATTACAGGAGATAATAGTGAATATGGTTTCTGGTTTCATCATATAAATGGAAGACCAAAAGACCATAGGCCCGAAAATATCTTGATAATAGAGCCGAATACTCACAGAAAATTGCATAATGTAGGGGATATTAGAAAAGAAATTGCTAAGAGTAGCGGAGATTTAACAGGAAGATTTGATGCTAATGAAGCTTTTGACTTTGATAATATTATCTTAGATTCAATGAAAAACAAAGATTTTATCAAGAATCGAACATTGGCATACATCTTTGAAACAGTCATTACTCCTCTAATTAGTGAATTTGAGTCATCTGATTATACAGAAGATGAGATGCAATCTAAAACACTAGAAGCTCTCAAAAAATCAAATATCAAAAGGCTTAATATAGATGATATTAATGATTACATCAACAAGGGTTTCAATACACATCCTAAGATGAGCACTAAGCGAATTGATAAAGAAACAGCTGATGAACTCATTAAATATTTGGAATCTCTTCAATCAGACTATGAAAAAGACCCAACAAAACAGCCGATGCATATGTATTCACTTCAGTATATGAAAGAATTCTTAGAAGACCCTAAAAACATTGTAACTCGAGAAGAATTATACAATGAATACCTTCAGAATTTGTGGAAACATTCTGATGAGAAATCTTAATAAATTAAACCTCCGACTTAATACATCGGAGGTTCTTACTTACGAGATTTAATGTAGCTCAATTTACTCAATAATGTTTAATATCTCACCAATAAGCTTATTAACTTTATCCTCAAAATTTGAGTAATTATCAATGACAACCCTTCGAGGATGTGATGCCCATACATTGTATACTGCGTCATCTGCGGCTATTGCTGCTTCTTCGCTAGATTCAAATCTAGCAGCATTATTTTCTTGGGTGTATATCAGGTCACTACTTTTGGCTGTTGACATAAGATGAAATACTGCATAATAACTATCTCTAATTTCTATCTCGTTAGTATGGAGTTCTCTTAATGTCTCTGACCACTCGTCTAATGCCATATACGCTTTACAATCTAGACAACCTCTATCTAGAATGATAACTGTTTTACCTTCTTGATGTCTAGCAAAATCTTCGCAGATTCTTTCTTTTTCAAGTTGATATTCAATCAAGTATCTTTGAAACTTCGGGTCACTGTATTGTGCCCCATGTGTCAAGAAATCAGTAGCAGACTCGGATACAATAAGTACTTTGTAGCCGAGCTTTCCTAATTCTTCTTGTATTCTCGGCATTGCAGATGACTTTCCTGCACAAGGTCCTCCCGTGATTACAATCTTAGGTATTTTCATTTCAATCATCTAAACTCTCCTTTATTTTTTGGTAATCTCTTAATATAAGGATTGTTTTATTGTATGCTTCAATAACATCTTCAGTATCTTTACATAAATCACATCTTAGACAGCCTTCATGTTCATATCGTTGACATTTTGGTGTATCTTGTCTAAGTACACATTCTCGTTCAGTTTCAATCAAGGAAATAACTTCGTCTAACGTCATATAGCCTCCTATTCATATATGATTCCATGTTCTTTCAGCAGGTTGAATTTTTCGACAGCAGCTTCGTCGTAAAATGAATAGCATTGCTTGTCTGCTAATCTAATTTCTAAGTGGTTATTTTCGTAGTAGTACACCGAAGTAATCTGTTGCGGATTTAGCCATTCGAATCTAGTAATCTTTATGCAGCTCATAATCGACTTATTCTCCTCTGTAAAATTATACTATCTTACAAACAGTAACATCATTATCATAATAATCATACAAATTGCAATAATCAACTCCATATTTACTTTCTCTCTTTAAGCGGACAGTCTTTATTTCTTTCTTCAAATGGGTCGTAAAGTTCTTCACCTGTATCTTTGTTATAAAAACAACTATCAGGTATTAAATTACACTGGCCGAATTCATTATCATAAATAGGACAATCTATGCAACAACTTGGCATATCTATATCAATTTCAATCATTTTCTTTATGCCTCAATATAGCTCCGCAATTTTTGCAGTTGGGAATAAATCCTTCTTTTTCTTCAATGTATTCTGTTCCGCAGTAGATGCAATGATATCTCCGCTTTTCGATTCTATTGAGAGCATCTTGTATGGTAATCGGTGGAGAGCTAATAGTATAGCGATTTGTTGTAGTTGTATTTGTATACCATATTGGAGATGTGCCTGTAGTTGTAATTGAAATAATATCTCCGGTACTATCACCTCTTGAAATTGAGCAATACTTTGTTGAGTCTGTGTAGTTTACATGATTGCTTGTGCAATCAGATACTGCTGTAGTTATCATTCAATCACCTCCTATAATTTCTAGCGGGTCAAGAGCTGCCCATAATCTAGCAGCATCTTCCTCTGAAAGGCTGACACTTAAACAAATTGCATCTTCAAAACTCATTTCATTTTCAGCCCCTATAGGCTTGAAATGGATTCCGTCTGTTGAATACTCAAAATGAGATTTCTTGTTATCATTGTTGAGGTCATCGGGATTCATACTCAGTCCTCCTCATAAATATATTTACCTATAAAATATAAATTTCATAAATTATTATATATAGATATTAACGATTGTATATCTTCGTTTATGAAATTTACTAAAAAGACCTTCTGAATGTAAAACTTGAGCATCAATAGTTAAGACAAAATATTAATATATATTAATAATTATTTATAAAGTTATAACGATTCATGGTTGTATCGTTATTACAGATGTAAACCTTATTTATATTTATCTATACTTTGATAGTGCTTATTATAGGAGTATACATTATGAATAACCAAGATAAAATTCATATACTATATGATATCCAAGATGAAATGATTTCACTTCTTCAGAATGAAGGAATTAATGATGTAGAGCCTTATGGTGTTAGAATTTACGAACCTATCCCTGAAATTGGAATCATTGATATTTATGTCTGTGGCGATTGGAAGCATGATTTGTTAAGGTCTGAGTATATTATCAAAGAGAATTTCGAAATACTTAAGTATGAAAGTGAAGAGCTTGAGGACACAGGTTCTGATTGGGGTCCTGAGCTATATCATTACTATACCTACATTCCTAATTATCGTTTGATATAAAAATGAGGTGAATTTATGAGATTCTACATTAAAGCAACTACAGATTCAGTTATAGGAACAGTAGACAGACAACTTCTTGATTATTTAGGCGATAGACTCATTGCTAAAACAGACGCGTATGATGGCTATTGTTATTCATTTAAAATAAATCATCACAATGTATATCGAGTATTTGTACTTCCTGATAGATTAATTTTTCAATGTGTACAATATGCATTTGATGTAAATGGAACAGAATTTTACGACGATGCACAAGATTACAAAGCTGATTATGACGCAGGAAACATAGATAATTGGTTCAATCTTATAGTCAAGTGGATTGACGAATGTGAGAATGCTAATCCCGAATTTACAGAATATTTGGAGGAATAAAGATGAAAGTTTCACGTAACAAGAAAATCGTTGCAGCCGAAGATGAAAATAAGCTCACACTCGAAGAGCTTGTGGAAGAACAAGGCGACGCTCTTGCAGATGATTTTGATTATGCAATGTCTGGATTTGATAAGCTTTGCAGAGATGGAAATTGTCAGGATGCTCTTGATATAATGGATAAGTTGTCTGCTGCTATTCAAGATGCAATTGGTGAAATCAGTGAACTTCTTGATGACACAAGTGCACCTGAACCGGAGATGTAAACAATGTCAATCAAAGAGATGATAAAATATTTAGAATCTCGTGGCTATAAAATAACTGAGCCTAAAACAGTTACTTATGAAGTAGAAATATCTTTCAACGGATACATAGATTCAACAACTACAATTGAAGTTGAAGGTCCAAGTAATTGTAGCAAAGATTGTTTAAAAGGAATTCTTCTAACTGATTACATGTATGAACTCATTGATGAGTTAGGCATACAAGAAACAGAATCGTTAGATGAAGATGTTTGGGAAGTAACTTTTGACTTTGCAGGATACAATGGAACAGATACTACATATACAGTAGATGCTGAGGATGAATACGGAGCAATTGAAGCTGCTCAAACAGAAGCATTAGATGATTTTGATATCGTCAGTTTTTTAGTAAAGGAATAACATATGTTGAGTTTTTCAGACATACAATTAATTGAAGATGAAGCAGTAAGCCAGTATGTATCACAAGGACTTTCAAAGACATTTGATGATGAAATAGTCGATGGAGATGTTCCGAAGTGGTCAGATGTAGATAGATATTACATGGTTCCTGCTTCTTGCACCGTACCTGGTAACATAATTAGTGATTGGGTATATGGAGATTTCTGGAGTATAGTAGACAAGTATCTAAGGACTCAAGACGCAAAGAATTTTTATGACTTAGCTGCGCCTTCTGATATAGAGAACACAGAATCATATATGGATTTTTGTTTAGAACAATGTCAGAATGCTGAAGACATGTTTTGGGATTATGATTATGATGAAAAATGCTTAGAATACTTATTAGACCACGCAAATTTTGACTAATTCTTTCCCACTTTTACTTTCTTTCCTTTGTAGCCGAGACAGAAATGCCTCGGCTACATCTATGAAATAAAAATAACCTTAAATATAGGTAGAAGTGAAATTTGCTATCCTTGACCGGTCATCAAGGAACTATCAAATTTTTTATCTTATAAGGAGGCAAAAGTCATGGCTACAATCACCATTACTTATACAAAGCCCGTTGATGAGAGTGTAGTACCTGCTTCACAGATTTGTGCTACTTATGTTCCTGCTAATGCTGCTTGCGATAATGCAGTTTTTGACGGCACTTATTATGACACAAATGTTCCTGGTTACGGTGCAGGCATGACACCTGAGGAATTCTTCAATGCTCAGGTAGCTCATCCCGGTCTCATTGCTGCTCTTCGTGCTGCAATGCGTGCTGGTTCCTATGATTGGGAAGCAACAGATGCTGATGTTCAGTATGTTGGCGAGATTGCTCCTGCTCTTAAGGACCAGGGTTTTGAGTTTGCAGGCGCTTCTTCCGGTACTTAATCTTTAAATACTAAGGATAACATCTAATCATGACGATGCAAGAGATAGTACAGCAAGTAAGCTTTATGCTCGGTATGCCTGCCAATAGTAATATTGAGGAGATGCAAATCGAACAAGCAGTACTCATTGCATTTCGTGAATTAAAGCGTTATATGAAGACACCTGTCGACTTGACAATTCCTTTTCAACATAGGGTTGACCTTGTTGCATTAGGAATAAAGACGAAAAAAGTCTTAAACGTTCAATGTGCTTATCCAAGGGTTGGTCTCGTAATGAGCTCCATCGACAGCGGAAATGTATTTCAAGTAGCAGCCGCAGTCAATACTTATTCAGCGATAGGTCAAACTTCTTCATTGAATATTGACCCTATCATGACTGAGATGGCGATGGCTCAAGTTAGAAATACTTTATCTACTGATTTCCAGTGGAAACACGATGTAGATAATCAAGTTGTTTATGTAGCTCATCGCGAACCAGTTCCTACTCAAGTAACAATAACATATGTTCCTGATTATCAAGATGTCAGTGAAATAGTTAGCGATACTTGGATAGATTATCTGGTAAGAATGTCTGAAGCTTTAATGAAGAAGTCATTAGGCCGAACAAGGAGCAAGTACAGGGTAGATGGTTCAAATGTCGCACTAGACGGTGAAACCTTATTAACTGAAGCTAATGCAGAATTAGAAGCAATAAGGACAGAACTTGAGGCGAAAAAGAACAAATTAGTCGCACTTAATTAATTAAGGAGAAATAAAACTATGAAGACAACAAAGACAGTACGTGCAAGCAGAAGATTAGCTACTTCCGCAAGACGCCCCGTCCGTGCATCTCGTAGACCTATCAAGTCCGACGACGAAATCGAAGAAGTTGATGATTTCGAGGAAGTTGAAGAGGACTTTGGTGGTGATATTCCCGATGATGTTCCGGCTGAAGAGTCCGAGCTTCTTTTTGAGGTTGAGGACGTTGCAGAGGTTCTTGCAGAGGTCACAGGTGAGCCTGTTGACTACACAGTAGATGATGAGACAACAGAAGTTACTTTCACAGTAGGTGAGGAAGAAATCACCGTTACACCTGAGGGTGACGAAGAGATTGTTGAGGAGTCTACAAGAGTTCGTGGTCGTAAGATTGCAGCAGCTCGTAGAATGCAGAGGGCTAAGAGAGTTTCTGCTTCCCGCAGACTTCGCAATCGCAAGTAATTTCTAGAAGTTACTTAACTCAGCATCGGCCCTGTAGGTGATTATTGATATTGCCTACAGGGCTGTTTACTTAAGATTTAGAGGATATCAGACATGGCAAATGAGTCATCTGCATTGAATGGTATAAAATCTATAATATCTAAACTATTCAAATTATTTGATAATTTTATTGACGGTTATTCAGTTACAAATAACAAAGTTACTGAGCGTCAAGGCGGAGTTACAAACTCTATGGTCATTACTACTGACATCAACGGAGAAAAAGTTGACGTTAGAGTAGATTTAACTGCTACAAATGTTGGTAGTGTTTTTAAGCAATATACAAATGTAATCAATAACTTAGACTATAATTCATTATTTAGTGGAATTAACAAAGATGAGGAAGTTCCTACTAATCCCGATGATGAAGATATCGATGACGAAGCAAGTGCTTCTACTGAAATAGAAGCTCGTTCTAGAAATCAAAGAAAAAAGAATCAAAAAGCAAAGCAAAAAGCTCAACAGTCCGGACAGGTGCACATAAAGTCAAAAGATGTTGTTACTAAACTTAAATTTCTTATCGGTGACACTGCTCTAAAACTTGACAATGGACAATATGTAGGTGATATTTCATTAGCTACAGCTATGAAGAAGGGAGCTGATGGAGGAGTTGAGGGAGGTTTCCTTGGGGTTAACTTGCAAAAAGTAGCTCAAAAAGACTTTCAAACTCAAGGATACGTGAAAGTAGGATATTGGAAGTCAATAGCAACTAGAGAATTAAGATATACATTGATGTGTGAAACTGCTAATGATGACGCAGGAAAAGTAACTAATCAGAAATTAATTGATTGTGCAAAATGGGTATCAAAATATATTGCATTTGTTGAATCTCGTCATAAACCTTCTGAAGTAAATGAATCTACTCAAATTGATAAAGAAGCTATAGTAGCTGAGCAATTGAGTGCTGAAGAAAAGAAGGCTAATGAACAAAATACAGAACGTATTGCTAATGTTCTTGTATTGCCTATATTAATAGAGATACAAGCTCAGTTACGTGATTTGTATCAAAAGAAACTTAACGAAGAAACATCTTTAGATACTATTATAGACCACAATGCAAAATATGAAGAATCTGAGGAAGAAGGAGACCAAAATGGTGAGGGCAATCCTCCCGACGACCAAGGAAATCCTTCCGACGATGGTTCAGGAAATCCGAATGGAGGCGATGAAGATTTGAACAGCAGTAAGCATATCAGTATAACACTAAAGAAGGTTCAAGCATCTGATGACTTATCAATATTAGCATTAAATTCTAATTATCAACCTAGCGAAACTTTAAGCGATATTGATGAGATAATTAATCAAGATGACTTTATTTCTGTATTAACAGAAGAGCCTCAATCATTTACTATTGAAGTAGATGACGAAGGCTTTGATATTGAGCCTTGTGAAGCTTGTGAATGTGACCCTTGTGCTAGTTTATGCGAAGTATTCAAAGCAGCAATCAGAGCCTATAGAAATCTCTACATAATACATTGGATGTCATCTGGAAATGATATGATGAAATTACATATCTTAGCAGAAGACATGTATAAGGAACTTATCGAAGAGATTGATACATTGGGTGAATTACTTGTAGAGAAACAAGGCACAGTTCCGCAGTTAGACTTTCCTTGTGATTATGTTCCGGTTCAAAAATATGAATTCCAGGGTAGCCTTGAGACAATCAAATCGTTAGTAAATATGTATTTAGATTGCATTGATTATGCATATCCTAACCAGACATCAGATGTTCAGAGTACATTAGATGAATGGATTAGGTATTGGAATAAACAAATGAATTATTTTGTAAAGAATCAGGAGGAATAATATGAGATATATTTTGGCATATACTACCAAAGATGGAATCAATGTTAGATTAATGAATGATAATCAAGTCGTGCAGTTTATTCGTCGTTTTCTTTTTAGTTTCCCCGAAGATATTACTACAGTAGCTGAATTAAGTGATTATTACTATCACGACGGTGAATTTGAAGATTATGGTTCAACATACCTTACTCTTACAGATGAGAACGGTGTGCTTATACTTAAACTTTGAGATATTGGAACAAGCAGTTGAATTATTTCTTAGAGAGGCAGGAAGTGTGAAGAGGTATATAAGGCCTAAGAACAGTAACAAACCTATTATGAATGATTCTCAAAAAAGAGGATATAATGATGCTGCCCCGATTGCAAAGAAGTATGCTAAAGCAATGAGAGTACTTGGGCGATGATAGATTTGGATTATTTAATTGGTGTAAATGAATATGTTTGCAATCTTGCAAATGAAAATTCAGTATGATAAAAGATTTAATATGGATAGGCGTAATTGGGTTTTAAGACCTAGATTAATAAAGTGAGAAGGTGCAAAAAGATGAATATTTATGAACTTGCAGAAGATTTATCACAAGAGATAGACGAAAGCGGAAAGACCAAATGGTCTGCTAAAGATGTAAAAGAATTCTTCTTATCAGAGGGCATTAATCTTAGTTTAGATGAAATTCTCCAGGTTTGGGGTGCTTGTCCTAATCCTGTTTGTGCTTGTGAACTTTTAGGTTGCGACGATGCAATCTTTGCTTCTGAAAGCTATGATGCATTTACAAGAAATTCAGATATGGAAGAAGCATTAGCTCCTGTATTTAGCGATTTCATGGAGAAATGGGGCGAAACAATTGGAGATTACGAAGAATTAGAAGAAATTGTTTCTAGTTGTCTTGAGCATTGGGCAGTAACATCAGACTACTTTGAAGAATAACTTATGTCGTTAGCAGCGAGTCCAACATATCGTCAATTAACAACTGAAGTAGGCCCTTATGTGGCTGTTATGATATTGGCAGAAAATACTCGTGAAATAACAGAAGCACTAGACAACAGAATAACTACGGCTTGTGCTCTCGATTATGTAGCAAATGGGCTTGTACCTGACCCAAAGGACTTTCCTGACCACAGGTTAGATAGAGTTAAAGATTATATTTCATATATAAGCGATAAAGAGATACAAAGAGCAATAATTGCGTCTTATGAAGAATCCTTAAAAAAATTTCACCTTATATATGATTATCAAGATGTTCATGACGAACCTAGAAGGTCTCGAATCAGAATAATATTAAACATATTGTGGGACAATAGGCCACATAAGAAAGGATAAATCCATGAGAGATATTAGTCAAATTGAAGAATTTTGTGATGCAATGAGAGATGTTATCGACATACTTGAAGATATGGATGATGAAACTCTTGAAGCTATCAATGATAAATCTGAATTAGATGGATATGCAAGAGTAGATGAGTTATCTGATTGGTTAAGATATGCTTGGTTTGCCAGAATGGGTGATGAGAAGACAAAGCAACTTTGTAGATTCCTTGATGGTTACTGGGAACTTTATCCAAGTGAAGCTACTGCACTCCGCCCTAATATTGATAAAGCAAGAAAATATTTAAGTCAGAAATCCGGTTTAACTGTATCTAGAGAAGAAGCTGAAGCAGCTTTAGAACTTTGGGACTTCACAGAAGGAGATGTATAATATGAGTAGAGAAGGACATTTATCTTATCTGAAGTATTGGAAAGAGGATACTTCGCAAGTTGCAGATGACCTTGGAAATTTAGTAACAAATTTCGGTGTAGCACCTCAGGAAGTTCAAGATTATCTTGGTGAAGATGAAGTAGCTACACTCATGGAAGCATATGAAATTCTTTTTGACTTACAAGAATATATAGGTAAGCTAATATAAATAGGAGAAATTAATTATGGCAACTAAAAAGAAGACAGAAGTAACAGAAGAAATCAAGGAAGTTGAAGCTACAGAACAAGTTGTAGAGGAAGCCCCTAAGAAGACTACAAAGAAGTCATCAAAGAAAAAGGTAGAGGAAGCTCCTGTAGAAGAAACACCTGTAGAGGAAGCTCCTGTAGAGGGAGTTAAATCTGAACCTGAAGTAGAGGTTGTAGGAAAGAAAGTAGTAGAAATTACTACTGAGCCGGCTGCTAAAGAAGAGCCAAAAACAGAAAGTTCCTATCAGATTCAAGTAGTATCACCTAGTGGAATTTTTACATTCAAGAAACCTGGACTTGACCAGCAGAAAGGTAAAGTTTATGTTAAGGGAACAAAGCTCATCGTTAGCGAAGTAAAAGGAAATTGGGCGAAAGTTGGAGAGGATAAGTGGATTATCCTCAGTGGTGCTGTCGCTAAGATTTGATAAATAACGTAGGATTGGCGGCCTGTAATAGGTCGCCTTTTCTATGAAAGTCCGAATCGTTAAAGTAGTTATCATTTATTATTTAGGAGGATACTACAATATGATAATTACTAAGAAGCATAATTCTGAGGAGTCTACCGAGTTCGGACCTCTCCTTAGACAAAAGATGTCAGATAAGAAAATTTCTATGAAGGGTCTTGGGAAGGTTGTAGGCGTTCATAGGACAACAATTTCTGATTATGCATCAGGCAAGTATTTGCCTAAGGAAGAAACATTCCACAGAATTCATCAGGTTATTCCCGATAAGGATTTGTATGATTCTTACTTTAAGGCTGTAAGTAAATCAGAACCTAGGAAAAATAAGCAGATAATTCCTGAACCTTCTGCTTATAATTATTACAAAGCTGAAGAAGAGTCTATAGTTAACAATGACACTCCGCTCAAGGACACTGCCGGAACAATTACAGTAAATATCTCAATTTCAGATAAAGAATATATATCTCGTGCACTTAAGTTTACATTGGACTATTTTGAAGGTGTAGGGAAATTTCTTGCTCCTACAGATTATGAAAACTATCATAGATTATATGGAGAATTTTCTGATAAGCAGTAAGAGCAAACCATTGACAATTCTTACTTTAAATATATAATCTATATATCAGGAGACTAAAATGGCTAGAGCAACAGAAAAAGCATACATCAAAGGCCTAGAAGAGGGCTATGCACTTGCAAGAGCACAGTATTGTGGGATTGCTAAATCTCAGTCTACTTCTGAACTTATTCGTCATACAAAGAATCTAGCAAAAACTGCAAGAGAGTCAAATGATGACAAAAGTGAGAGATTTTACTTGAGTGTCATTGAATATCTTGAAGAATATGTACAAATTTTCTGCAAGGAGTAAAATTATATGTTCTATCTTGAAACAAAAGACGGCGATAAATTTTTTACAGAATCAAATTCAAGTGATAGAGTAGAATTTGGAAATATTATTGAGCAGAAATTAGGTTCAGATGCCGTTGAGTTGTTTAATCAGCTTATTCAAGAAGCTGAAGAAGATGGATATAGTGAAGGTTTCAACGACGGAAAGAATGATTATCTATCGTTGTAATCGTTATTATATCTGAAGGAGGATATAACAATGCGATGCGATAGATGTTTAAACGCAAGGACAGTAGTTTCGGAAAACGGATTACATTCAGTATGTTGTCTGAACGATGCAGAACTTACTTCTTGTCTTTTGCATAAAGAAGACCATTTCATCGAAAACCCGATGAAAAAAGAACCGAAAGGATAATCGTTATAATATATGTAACCGCCACCCCTCAAATTAGGGGTGTGGATATAGCCAATATATAGCCTTATCGCTTGAAATGTCACCACATACAGATATTGGTATCTTCTGATTTGAGGGTTGGCGGTTATATGTGAACCTTGATAATTTAATAGTAAGTTTGGTAGATTCTTATTAAAAATCTATCGCCAAAGGCACATACAGCAATTATACATAAAATATAAAAGCAAGTGAAACACAACGTGCCTTGAATAGAGTTTGGTAGGTTCTCTTCAAAAACTTATCACCAAAAGCACTCGGATGGCTATGCAACCAACCCGACGAGGTTAATCTTTATTAAGAGATTCGGAGTGCTATATAAATGAATATGAGCCGCCGTAGAGTGATAGTTGCTTCATTGTCTACGCAAGTTTGGTAGGTTCTTGTCTAAAAACCTATCACCAGGGAGTAGTCAATCTGAATATCTCGTAGGATATCATACGAATATTTGGAGAAACAAGGGTTTGCAAATATGACTATAAGCCACTCCCACCAAGAGTTTATATAGGTATCTCTTTAAAACCTATTACCAAAGATGGGTTAGTTCGTTCAAGTTCGTACTAACTTAAATGAGAGTAACGGAGGGTTCGCGCCCTGACGCTTGAACCATCTTGCCAATTCCTATACTGCGTTAGCGCAAAGGCTAATCTCTTTAGCAGATTATGTCGAGCAGTAGGGCGGTAGTCACTCGCCGTTAGAGTGTCAGGTAGTTGTGAGTGCTACCTAATGACATGGAAATACGAAGAGGCAGATGACTTCGGGGGATTCTCCACACTCACATTAGATATGAAGTAGTGGCGGAATGGCATACGCAGTCGGATTCTTATAGAATTTGGATGGGATATTTATATCTAAGTTAGGTTCAAATCCTAACCTACTTCACAAATTGGGACACTCCGTCTAGTCAAAACCCTTGACCGAGGTTGTAGAAATCGGACGGTGCGGAGTACAGTATAACTGTTGGGAGATGGCTTGGTTATACTAAAATATGGAGTAGTGGCGCAAAGGTAGACGCGAGGTGGTCATAATTATTATGACGGAAAACTATCCGAAAGCTGTTAGGTTCGAGTCCTAACCTACTTCACCAATAAGGTTTTTCTTGTGTTCCTCGGCTAAATACACAAGCGGAGTTGATTTCAGTCTCCGAAAGCAAGGAAATCGAGATGGTAGAACTCTAATCTACTGAGATGACCGCAAAGACATCTGACCAAAATAATCGTATGCCTAGGGTTCTGATTATTTTATAAGCAACGCCAAAGCAATCTTTGCAAATACAAGGACATGGTGTAACGGTAGCACATCGGTCTCCAAAACCGCTAGTCAGGGTTCAAATCCTTGTGTTCTTGCCAATGAGGTTAATCCTAAGTACCTCTTCTAGAAAAATCTTAGCGTGGAGATACGGTATAGCACACGAAATAACGGCAGTACCTAGGAGAAGCAGAACTTCTAACAGTATTCATACGGGTGAACGTGACCTAAGAGGTTTACGATAAACAAATCTGCATTATATGAAGTAGTGGCAGAGTGGGTGAATGCTAAGTGAACGGTAGTAACGAGTCTGAGTGAGAGTCGATTCGAGTTCGGCTATCTCCAAGTTCGACTCTTGGGGGTGCAGGTGCAATATCAAGGACATAGAGGTTCGAATCCTCTCTACTTCACCAAATCGTCATATAGACGTGACTTTAGACATTTCAATAAGAAATTCCGTACACTCCGCGTCGAGGGTGTGACTTTTATAGGTAAAGCCGAAGTTTTCAATATGAAAACTGTTATATGAAGAAGTGCTGGAATAGCAGACAGGTTATCCTGTAATGATAACTACTCACAATGAGGTTGAGTCAGGCTAGGAATGTTATCGCTGATAGGTGCAAATCCTATCCTTCTTCACCAAAAAGGTATATTCTGAATACCTTGCGTGACTGCGAAACTTCAGCGGGTGGCATCGATATAGTGCTAAAGGTAGGCATCGCCTTGTAAAACAAAGAGTATGAATAAAAGGGAGTCACGGTTTCCTAAATGCCAAAAGGATTAGTCACCCACCGTTTTCACAGCCTAACACCGTCCTTGTGCTAATCAGGTTTGGGTAGCGGGAACTTAGAGAATACCTGATAACTCTAACAAAGGAGGTTGAGCCTCCAGATAAGTTTGATAGGTAGCTTATTAAAAACCTATCACCAGAGGTCATCTCACCTCATGTCACAACGAGACGTACCTTCAACGACAATGAGGCGTACTTATATCTTACTTCGATAAGGGAAGATACACAGTACATGTTACGGTGCTAGGAAATAAAGAGATGACAATCTTGCGTAACAAAACCGCATTGGAGAATTGCAATAATCCATTCACCTCATATTTGCGGTATACAAATGAAATAGAGGGAACTCGGAAATACTCCGACAAGGGAGGTTGAGCCTCCCACCTTTCATATGGTTAGAGGCAAACATGAAGAAGCAAGGAAATATTAAAGCTCAAAGACAAAGGCACAAAATAAATAATGAAGGAGTTGCTAGATTAGACAAATACTACTTAACAGTAGATGGCAATCCTACTTGTAGACCTTATGCTTACTGCACACATTATCAAGCATACTTAACTAAAAATCAGTCGATACTACATAAGTGTGTTAAAAGAAAATGTAAAAACTATAATTTCCTTGAAGAGAATAAAGAAGAATGATTACAAAGTTTCAATTTAGGTCTGTAGAAAAATTAGTTGATTCCGGTGTATATAATTATGTGCAAATTCGTCAGCAGGTAGGTCTAACTTCTGATGAATTAGATGATATAATTGAAAATCTTGATTATTACAAGAAGAAATTTGACGAAGAAGACCGAATTGACGAAATTGAAAAATTAAAAGGTGCAAAGAAAGTGCCTTGGTGGAAGAAGAAATAACTCCCAAATCGTTATTATACTTATCTTGCAAAATGCAAGGAATATATAGATACAGAGGAATACGCAGATGTCAAGCGAAGATATAACATTTTGTGGATATGCTAAGTGCCCTAATAAGAATTGTGAGCGGAATCAAAGCAATATCAAACAGTATTGGTTAGACCATAGCTTTGCATTATTTACAGAATGTGAGTTCTGGAATGATGATTTAAGGAGGACACATGAAAATTAATTCAATTTACATAGACGGTCTGCATAACGCCGTAAATAAAACTTATGATTTTGGAGATATAACCTATCTCTTTGGGCATAATGGAGCAGGAAAATCTACTGTACTCCAAGCTATCCAATTTGCTTTGCTGGGTTATATTCCAGGAACGGCTAAAAATTCAAAAGAAGCTATACTCCGCCATTCTCCAAAAGGTGATATCACTGTTAAGTTGAATTTAGATGGTGTTACCATTACTCGAAGAATAAATAAGAATATGAATCAGGTTGATGTTCAACCGGGAACAGTTGAACTTGCTGATATTACAAAAGAACTTGAATTACCTATTTTCAATTTTAATGAGTTTGTAGGTCAAACCGCTAATAAGTTGAAGGAGTATTTTATTAAGAATATTCTTCCCACAACAAATGGTACTTTGAATTGGAATCAGATACTGACAGAAAGTATTATAGATTGCAACTTTGAAGATAGAAATTCAATGGTTGAATATGGCCTTTCATTGATTTCTAACCTAGATGGAGAAATATTAGACCAAGTTATTCAGGCAAATACATTATTCAAAAATGAGCAATCTTTTAATAAGTCAGAAATACAAAGGTTGCAGAATACAATTGATTCACTTATTTATTATGATGATTATTGTGGTCCTACTAATTTAGCAGAAATAAATTCTAACTTACTTTCACTTGGAGCTTTACGAGACCAACTTATCAGATACAATTCAGCTTGTGAGGCTACAAAATCAGCATCAGAAGAATTAGCCCATCTCAATCAAGATATAGCAGATATGGGAGGTCATGATGCTTATGACGAACTTAATGCTAAACTTCCTCAACTTAAACAAGAATATAATGAATTATCTCAATTAATTTCTAATAAGCAGAATGCACTCTCTGCATTAAGAGCTACAGATGCTACTGCTGATTCAATTATACAGAGTAAGGGAATATGTCCCTATACAAATGAATCTTGTAAATCTATTGTTGCAAAAATTGATGATATACGAAATGAATCTGTTAAAAGAAAAGCTCGTAATCTTGAATTGTCTAAAGAAATAGAAATAGATTCTACGAAGTTAAATGAATTACATGTCAGTATTAGAAAATGCGAATCTAGTATAAATGATTTCTTGACAACTTGGAATAGAGTAGTAACTCTTGAAAAGACTATGCAAGATTTACCTCAGAAACCTGAAACAGATAAGACTGTATTTGATTTAGACCAAGAGATATCTGTTTTAACAGAAAGTAAGAACAAATTAGAAGCAAATATTCGTTATAATGAAACTATTGAAACTATAACTAAACTGAAATATGAAGCAGAATTAAAGGGTCAAGCATTGTCTAACTGGGTTAAGAAAACAGACACTAATGGACTTCAGACAACACTGATGATTAAACCATTTGATGAATTAGCAGCAGGTATGACAGAATATATTCAAAAGATGTATGGTAATAGCGATTTAAAGGCTCATTTCAATATATCAAACAAAGCAAATTCATTCAGTTTTGGATTAGTCAGAAATGGAGTTTATATTCCTTATGATATGTTATCTTCTGGTGAAAAATGTTCATACAGCTTAGCTTTGATGATTTGTATAATCAATAGTAGCAAGTCACCACTTAAGCTCTTACTACTTGATGATGCATTTGACCATTTAGATTCTACATCAATAGAAAATACATTCGCTACTTTGAAAAATATTCCTAATATTCAGTTTATCTTAGCCGGAGTTAAAGAATGTACTAATGCACAGGATATTTTGATAAATGTGTAAACCTTTATTATTATTGCATCAATAATTCGTATGTTGTTCATGGTCATATTGGACAACCTCCTTTCAAGCAAACCTTCTTCGTCACCTCCGAAGGAGGTTTTCTTATTTTAGAATCGTTATACTATGTGTAAGTATCTATACATCAAAAGTACAAGAGGTACCAGGTATGAAATACAAAAATATAACCCTAAAGAAGTATCAGATAATCAAACACATCATCAATAAGTATGCAGAAAGTCATGATAGTGTAACTCCTAACATAAGTTATGACAAAGATGCCGAGATTTTAGATATCAGTGGCATATCTAAACCTATAAGTTTTAACACAACAAGTGTTGGAGCTGTTCCTGAGGGTGCATACGAAGTTGTTGGTCAGGTAATAAGGTCTAAAACAAGTGATGGTCACATTGACGAAGATGGAATGAACATATATGATTCTGCACAAAGAGTATTCAATATTGCAAACGATAATAGACAAGAAGTGTTTGACTTCATAGCAAAAAATAGTAGGTCATCCTATTGTTCATGTTGTGGGACTAGTAGAGACCGAAATAAGTTATTTTATATAAGACGAGCTGATACTCCAGATAAAATGTATCAGGTAGGTTCCTCTTGTATAAAAGAACATTTTGATACTTCATACTTTGACCTCATGAAAGAGATTTCAAATGTAATTGAACATGAAGGCAAAGTATCTCCTCAATATTTTGCAGATTACAACCTGCTAGATTATCTAGCATTATATTGCATATTCAATAAGACAACAAATAACATAAAAGTTTGTTGCAAACAGGTAATAGAGATACTTGATAGTTATGATGATATATCTCAAACTCAGTGGGCTAGTAAATTTTTATTACAGAAATCAGAAAACTTTGATAAGATAACAACTATTGCAAAATTTTATTCTTCATATCCTAACTATGCTCGTGAAGATAATATTTTTGCAATAAAGACTGTGCAATCAATGGCTGAAATGCTGAAAGATAATATAGATGTCGACCCTTATTATTCTAAATCAAATTGCTTAAATGTAGCAAAGATGTATCTTTCACTCTTATCTGATTATGCAATTGATTATCGTAAATATACAAGAGATTTGTTCAAGTATAATGCATACCTTGTTGAAACTACGCTAACAGATATGTGGAATGAATCAAATACTTCCCCGTATAAGCTGAATTTTAATCTTGATGCTCGTGTATTCAATATTACTGTAATTAATAATAAATCAATTCCAGTTAAGAATATCAAGATAGTAGTGCCGCTTGATAATTCTGGCAATATGATAAATGAAAGTAAATCAAAATCAGAATTGCTTGATTTACTAGCAAGGATAAATAAAGCTACGGCTGTTAAATCAAAGAAGAATGATGTCATGGATATCTTAAATAAATATAAAGATGAATGTATAGCAAGGTATTCTAATTTCAATCCTGCTATCGTACTTAAACATGATGCATCCACAATTAGATTTTTTGATTATGCAAATGAACCCTTAGTAGTAAATATTATAGATGATATTGAGCAATCTAAGGTGAAGTTGAGTACATTCATAAACACGTTGTATGTTCGACAGAATTTAGGAAACGCATACAGAGAATTCTCAAAGAAGTATAATGGTAAACCTGTTATGGCATGTATGCAACCTAAGCAGATGAATTTGCAATTCAGCTGTGAGTATATCGAGAAGCAGTTCAAATCAAATTGGCCTGAAGATAAAGTATTATCTAGAATCAGTTCACATGCAGATACTGCAGGGGAGAATATTAAAGTTTACTACAATAAATCTCAATCATTATTGAAATTTCCTGTTAATTCTATTGGTATAGTATCAGGTGCAGATTATGATATAACTGTTCGCATTAAAACATTTATTGCTAAAGAATTAGGACTGCCTGATAATTTCTACAGGAATATTCGTCCGCCTAAATCAGCTGAAGATAAATTAAAAAATAGACCTAAGAAAAATGTAACAAAATTATTTGCATCTATAGGTGCATCTGCTAGCAATCTAGTATCCTTACGCAAGATTAATGTATTGAATGACATATCTGGTAATACACTCGGTGTAAGCGCTAAAGGTATTGGAAAGATATTAGTTACTATCGAAGATGGGAATCCTATATGTGAAAATGATATCTACAGAGGTAGAATTTTGTTAGATGGTCATTTAGTATCAGATAGCAAAACATTTGATAAGAAAACATTCAAAAATGCAGTTCATGCTCTTGAATATCTTGCATACTTGTCTGACGATTCAAATAAGCTGATGTGCAGTATTGATATAACTCCTACAAAACGAGGTAATTATTATACTTATAAACATCCGCTATCTTTTGGAAATTGTACAGGTGTTTTACAGTTTCGCATAGTTCAAGAAAATGATAAGTTCGCATTAAAATATAGTCCTAAATTTGTAGTAGAAAAGACCTTAGGTGAAGATAAAGTATCACTTGCAATGCGTCCTAATTTTAACAAAGAATGTTGGGAAGATATTCAGCAAGGCATCTTGAAATTAGGAGATTTACAGCGAGGTTCGGGAGTTATAAATGGACAGAAAAATAATAATCTGATTTGTGGTACCATGTGGATTAATGATGGTGAACCTCAGCAGATTACTAATGAAATGTTCACACAGGTAACAGATATCAATATATAATATGATAATCGTTATATATTGTAGGAGGTAATAAATATGGATACTGAAACAAGACAGAAACTAATCAAAGAAGCATCACAGAAGTACTATTCCAACGGAACATCTCCGCTTTCTGATGCTGAATTTGATGCATTGATTGAAGAGGAACGGGCTGAGAATCCAAATTCTCCTCTATTGTCAGTTGGTCATGGTTATGATATTTCAAGCACTTCAGGAGACAAGTTTCCTCATAAATATGGTGTAGTTGGAAGCTTGCCTAAGTGTCATAGTTGGGATGAATTTCCTAAAGGACTGAGAGATAAGAAAACTTGCGTAACGCTCAAGTTAGACGGCTTAAGCTGTGCGATGTATTATCGAAATGGTGTAATGTATCAAGCCCTAACTAGAGGTGATGGTAACATTGGAATTGACATTACTGACAAGATACATAGAATAGTTCCCGAGTACTTCACTCTTGAAGATAAAGAATTTACAGGTGCAGTTAGAGGCGAGATATTGATGTCTTTAGATAAGTTTGAAGAGTTCTCACTGACACATGAAGATGCAAAGAATCCTAGAAATTCTACTGCAGGGTTGATTGGCATGAAAGAAGTAAGCGACGACCTCAGATATCTAACAGTAGTTGTTTATACAGCTATTGGAATTGAATCAAATCAATCATATCCTTTTCCTCTTTATCCTTTCTCAGATTATGAATCAATGCATAGCTGGTTAGTTGCTAATTTCAGAAATGTTGTATGTATGGTATCTCGGGAGTACTCAAATCTCGAACAGTTTGAAAATGATATGAAATCCTTAAAAGGAAGTTGGTATACACATTATCCAGCAGATGGGCTTGTTATCACTTCTAATGATATCACATTTAATCAAGCTGAAGTAGGTACTAATATCTCCTATAATGCTTCTGCATTTAAGTTCAAAGCAGAATCTGCAGTAACTACAATAACAGGAATTGAGTGGAATCTTAGTAAGATGAAATATTTGATTCCAATTCTTCATGTCGAGCCTATTCAGTTGTCAGGAGCTACCGTCAAGAAATGTGCCGGCTGTAATGCAAAGATGGTCACAATGAATGGTTGGGGTGTAGGGGCAAGAGTTAGAATGCTTAGAAGCGGAGAAGTCATTCCTTATATTGAAGAAACACTTAAGCCAGTTGCACCTGAAGTTCCGGATACTTGCCCTTGCTGTGGAACTGCTCTCACAGTAGAAGGTGTTCACCTCAAGTGTCCTAATCCTGATTGCAGAGATATTCAGATTCAAGATTTGCTTGTATGGTGTAATAATATAGCACCTATTGATGGACTTGGGGATATTTTGAAGTTGAAGTTCTTTACAGAATTTTTGAAGGACAACATATCCATTGAATCTGTATATGACCCTAAGAACGACCATCTTATTATGGCCGCAAGATTCTCTTCAGGTGACCAGATAATTGGTGCTCAGTATAGATTATTTGCACAGATGCTCAATGGTTTGTACAAGAATAAAGTTTCTATTATATCTGCTCTCAAGGCTCTTAATATTCCTAGATTAGGTGACGCTACTGCCGATTTATTATCTCATTATCCTGAAGATGTAGTCAAATTGATGAATGGCGAAATTCCTTATAATATGGCTTATAGATTAGGTGATGCTAATTCTCGTTCAATCATTCAACATATTGACAAATTTAAGAGATTGAATTTAATAAAGGAAAATTTAGTATTTGACAATGAAAACAGTAATAATTCAAAAATTAAGGTAGCAATTACGGGTTCGTTAAGTATTCCGAGGAAATCATTTGAACAGCTTCTTAATAACAAGGGATTCATAGTCGGAGATATTACCAAGGATACAAAATACTTGATTACTGATGACCCTGATAGCTCAAGTTCAAAGAATAAAAAAGCTACACAGCTTGGTATTGAAAAGATAACAGAAGCAGATTTCAGAGCAAGGTTCAATATTTGACGGAGGTATAACATGACAGTTGAATTATCTCACGAAGAATTATTTCTTATTGAAATGGCTCTTGATGAAGTCCTTGTTAAATTCACACCTGATTCTAAATTGTATGAAAAATTTCATTTAGTTGACCAGAAAATATATTCTATTAGAAAAGCATCAGAATCAAGTACTTCTACGGATAAGTGTCCTTTTGCAGATAGAACCAATTGTTCATATTTTAACCAAGGCGCATGTGGTCTATGCACATTTAACAACCTTTTATAGAAGTATGAATCTATAGGAGGTCTAAGTATGAAAATTACAAGGCGTTCAATTTTTGCTGCCGATGAATTTGATGATTTTGAAGCTGATGACCAAGCTTTAGGTGACCAGCTTGATAATATTCAAGACAACATTGAAGACATTCAAGATACAGTAGATGATATTGAAGAAGATGACGAAGCAATAGACATTGAAAACAATATTGTCAATCATCTTATTGCAGAATGTGAAAATTGCAAAGGAATTTTTATTTCTGCAATGATTGCTTCCGAACAAGAAGTAGATAGTGTCAACGGTGTTTGCCCTCTTTGTAATAAAGAAACTACACAGCAGTTAAAGTGGATTATTAAAGACTACCCGGAGTAAGTAATGATTCGTAAAGTATTTGGAATTATTTCATACTTTCCAGATAATGATAGTCAATATCATATTGAAACTCGGAGAGAACGTTCCAGGCGTTGCTCCGAGTTATTACTTAGATTAGGAGAATTATGGCCTGATATTGATATAATGATTATTGCACAAAATTGGCAAAATTATCAGGTACCTCCTACACCTAATACTATCACAATATATAACTATGACAAACTCGGGATACTTGGAGCAAGAAAAGAACTCAGAAGAAAATTTTTAGATTCTAAATATGATTACTTAATCATGTTAGATGATGATGGTCGTATATTGAAAGCTGACCCTCAGTTATATGTTAACACAATAGATGAGCATCCTGACGGTATTGGAGTAATTAGGCATAGAAGTTGTCCATTGATGTTTTTAGCAATATCAAAAGCTATCTACAGTAAAATAGATATGCCAGATATTGACCCAGAAAGGGGAGAAGGTTTTGAAGACGATATCTTTGTAGCAAAATGCTTTTCTCAATTCCCTGATAAAGCATATGATTTTCCTGAAGGATGCATTGAAGAATTTTCGTTGAAATATACAGGCCCTGGAGCATGTCCTTCTACTTGGGCTAAGGAAAAAGAATATGATTGGAACTACATGCGAAAGCTCACAAATGCACAACTTGAGGGAATGAATAATAAGCGAGAATATACAGAAGAAGATGTGCAGCCCACAATGGACGCAGTAATTCCTTATGTGAATAGTGCAGATAAACATTGGATACTTGATTTCAATAAAGCAACAGGAAGTTACTCTGCTTCAGGAGTTAGATTTCGTTCTTGGGGTACATTGAAGTATCTGATTCGCGGAATTGATGAATACATGCCCTTTGTGAAGCGAATAATCTTAATTGTTGCTCGTGAGAGTCAGATTCCTGTATGGTTAGATACGAGTAAGGTTAAGATTGTTTATCATTCTGATTTTATTCCTAAACAATATTTTCCTACATTTAATAGTTGTACTATTGAATCATTCTTATGGAGAATTCCTGATTTATCAGAAAAGTTCATATATTTCAATGATGATATGTTTCCTCTTAATCCAATGGGAGCAAGTGATTTCTTTACAGGAGATAAACCGCATATCTACTTTCAAGAACACATACACATGAATCCAACAAGCATGTTTGAACATCAAAGCAGGACAGGGATTGATATGATGTGTAATGCACTTCATCACGATAAATATCCTGCAGGCGAAATAGTGAGGCCAGAACACACAATAATTCCGATGCTTAAATCTACATTAGAGAAAGTTGGCGGATTATGTGGAGAAAAACTATCGCAATCTGTTTCAATGCTACGTAAGAAAACAAATGTGAACCAACATATTTATTCTTACTATCAGTATCTAACTGGAGAGTATGTGCAATATTTGCATAGATTTTTGTATGTAGATATCAAAAACGATTTATCGTATGTCAGGCCTGCAATAATCAACAGTGAATTTCAAATTGTATGTCTCAACGATTCAGATAAGATAAAAGATTATAAGAAATCTAGACAGGAATTGATTGATATTTTTGAAGAAAAATTTCCAAATAAATGTAAATACGAAGTTTGAATCGTTATTCATATTGACATCAAGGTTATTACATATTATAATCAAGTTGTCAATGCAGATACGTTTCGGTATCAATAATTTAATATTTGTGATATCATTCATTTGATATAAGCACCGCTAAATCGAGTAATCTGCGTTGACACTATGATACCGAGGCGGTGCTTTTTATTTGAGGAGAAAAATATGGAAAACATATATGCAGGTGTAACAATAGAACATTCTAAACCTGTGTTTAACTGGAATGTTGACAATGAAGCTGTCGATATATTGCGATTAGCAAACCCGAATTATGGAGAAGTATTGATTAGTGATATTCCTGTTATATACGGGTATGAATTTAAGAAAAATGCGAGTAAAGCTGATATGAAAGTATTTCGAGATTTTATTAAAGCAAATGCATTAATTTCTGAAGATGTTCAACAGTTTGTTGAATATGGAATACTTCATCTTGATTATATCTTTAATCTGGATAACTTAGGTTATGCAGTACATCCACAATCTCGAACTGGGCATGATATAATAGAATTGATGGGAAGTTGGATTATGGAATATAGTGATGCAACTATGTCAGATTTTGAACTTATCAAAGAAGCATATAAGAATGTAACATTTGATGCAGAAAAAGCTAAAACAGCACTTCGCAGAAGGAACATGCCTGAACGAGAGATAGAGCGAATTATTTCTGAAGTAGTTTATAGATTTGATGCTTTGAAACAAACAGATAAGCTATTTGAAATCAAAATGTTTTTACCTCGAGAAATTCGTTCAGGCTTTCTCAACTATCTTAAATTCGCTGATGAAGATGAAAAAATCGCGTATGAAGCTTTACAAGGAGTAGATGTATTAGTTTATGATGATTTAGCAACCAGCGGAGCTACATTAAAAGAGATAAATCGATACCTTAACGCAATAAATCCTAAGAATAAACTGCATTCTTTTGTTTTACTTAAGCAATAACCTTTTCTATAACTATGAAACGATATATTAAATCTTCGGTTGAAGTAGACATTGATACAAGTTTATTTGAAGGCACACCTATTATTCCTGATACAGGTATGTCATATTATAACGAATTTCTTAATACCAAGGAATTAGATTATAAGCGAAAAGCAAAGAATCGTGACGGTAAAATCGTGATGATGACTCCTGATATGTATTTTTGGGAATGTAGTCACAGCGGTTTCAATCATTATGTGTCTGAAAATGAGCTAAAGAGACAACGCAGAGTTGATGCCAAGCAACTTGAAGAGCTGAGAGAGATGCTAGAAAGCGGCAAGAAGTTCTGGCTCCCTGTTCTTAATTATGCCGACCATTCACAAGAAGGATTGCACAGAATGATGGTCTTAGGCGATTTATATGGGTGGACTAAGAAAGAATATCCAGTCCTTGTAGTCACTCCTTACGACCAAGAAAAAGAAGATAGATGGAAGTTGCAAGACGAAGCCGCAAGATTCTTAGATAATAATTTTGAAAAAGCATGTAGATGGGCGATACAAAAATTAAGAGGGTACAATAAACCTGTTCCGGATAATTTAACTCATTTACTCGATGCACAAGTTTCAAAAGAAGTTAAAGATATGTGGAATATCGACATTGAAGTTGAATCGGAAATCAAAGATGTGGAAGAACATCCGCAACTCAGGATATACCTCACAAAATATAAAACATATGAATTCGATATGTTAACAGACCCATATACCCAATGGTTAGAAGATTTGTTTGATGTATATGGAGAATATAGCTCATCTAAGCCTTCTTATCCTGTAAATCACGAATTATTAGAGGATTTAGCTGATGACTTGTTTATATAACATATAATCCATACATTTCTACTTATAGTGCCTCCCGAATCGTTAACATACATAACACCACACCTTCAAACAAACGATTTGGGAGGATTTTTATGATTGATACATCATTACTTGAAATTTATTTATCCGATTACATTGACATGGTAGGTCAAGAATATGATTTAAACAGGAAATCTCAAGAAGATTTGACAACACTCTATGAGAGTTTAATTGCAGGTTCTTTAGCAATTCGTTCGCTCAGTCATTCGCTTGAATCAAATTCTGGAGATTTTAGTAAAGTAATCCCTGTAATTAAAATAATCATTGAATGGTTGAGAACAACAGATTTCTATTGTTGTCCTGCTTCTACAAAATATCATGGAGCTTGTCCTTGTGGATTACTAGTTCATTCACTGAGAGTGTATAATCATGCAATGGAGTTAACTAAAATAAAGCACTTCAATGAAGTCAACAAAGGTTCGGCTACACTTATGTCTTTATGTCACGATTGGTGTAAAATTGACAGGTATGAAACCTATTTCAAAAATGTTAAGAATCCTCTAACACACGCTTGGGAAGAACAGTCTGCTTATAGATGTAAAGAAAATTCTATCGGTCTTGGGCATGGGCCTCAGTCACTTGTAATGATTACTCAGCTTTGTAATACAAAGGAAACACATCTTTCATTTGAAGAAATGGCAGCAATAAGGTGGCATATGTATACATACGATGTTACTTCTTATGACATCAATGACTTGAACAAATGTTCTTCTATTCCGCTTGTTATGCTTATTCAATTTTCTGACCAGATGGCAGCAAGTGAAGGATAACTAGAATCGTTATATTCAGTGAAGGAAATAAATATGAAAGTACTTGTTGACATCGACATTGAAAAAGCAAGAACTATTTTAGAGACTTGTGCAGGGAGTTATGAAGAAATGCAACAAGTGTCTAGTATGAATGATGAACAGATAAAGAATTTAGTTGTGAAACATATTAAATGTTGGGCAGTTACAGAGGTGAAAGAATGAAAAAGATTATCTTATACTTACTTTATACAATTTCATTTGCATCAGTTTTGATAGCATCTGGAATCAAAGAAGTCAAAGAATGGTGGGATATAGCAAGGCCTTTCTTTGCAGTATGGTTTATATGCTTAGTTATTGCATTGACTATAAGTCATATTACATTAATTAGGAGGTATACTTATCCTATTTTGGTTTGCATAAGTGCTTGGGCATATAAACATAAGATAGTTATGACACGATTCACTAGGAATACACATAGAGTATATAAGATGAATAATAGTTCTTATCGGAAGCTGTTTGCATACACTCAGTATATGTTCGATAAGTACCTTATTTTAAAGGACATCGTATAACAGATATTGATGTGCTCATTGAGGTTCTCCGTATCATATGCTTATCACCGCATTTATTATTAACCAACCGCACTAAAAGAAATATCTCCTCAATGAGCATTTTAATATCTGTTATATAATCAGGAGAAGAGATGAATTTAAACACAGAACAACAGCTTGCAGTAGATTCCAAATCAGATAGAATTCTTTGTCTTGCAGGGGCAGGTAGCGGAAAGACTGCAACATTTATTGAGAGAATTTCAAAGATAGTAGACGATGGTGTTATGCCTTCGTCTATTCTTGCGTTAACATTTACAAATGCTGCTGCTACAGAGATGAGAGAAAGATACGAAACTAAACATATTGGACAGTTAACTCCCGAATTTAGGACTTTCCATTCTTTCTGTTATTCAATTGTATGTAAAGATTTTGCTATTAGGTCAGCTTTAGGATATACAACAGTGCCTAATATTGCATCAGAAGCCGAAGAAAAAGATATTAAAGAAAGAGCTAAAACACAGTGTAAGATATCACTTTCTTCTGACCAATTAACACATCGTGTAGGATTATCAAAGAAGGAACAATTCCAAGCTGAGTTATATGATAAAGCTGTTCTTAGATTGATGAAGCAAGAAAATCTGATTACATTTGATAAACTAAATAGCGAAGTAGCTGATTTGTTTGCTGCAGACCATACATCAACACATCCATATAAGATGAAATACAAATATATATTTGTAGATGAATTTCAGGATACAGACGCATATCAGATTAAATTCTTAAATTCTTTCCCTAATACATATTTTTATTTTTGTGGTGATTGTTTACAGAATCTCTATTCTTGGAGAGGCACAAGTAATGAATTTATAAAAGCACTTTCAGAAACACCTGGATGGGAAGTTATCAAACTTTACACCAACTATCGTTCTACTTCTGAAATAGTTGATTTTGCAAATAGATTCAGCAAAAGTTATGCTAAAGATTCTTATCGTGTTGAGATGAAAGCAACTAGAGATGGAGATAAAGTTATCACTAAACTCATAGAAGCTCCAAATAGACAGGAATCAATCAAATTATCTAGTATTGATGATGTACTAAATGAACTTGATATGTTATCTGGGACCTCAGCTATTCTTGTTAGAACAAATAAAGAATTAGCCGAAGTTACCGCTTATCTAAAAGAAAAAGGAATAGCTTATACATCTAGTAGAGATACAAAACTTATGCATTTACTTGAATGTTCTGTCTCAGATGAATATATGATTGGTTGGTTAGCTTCATATCTGACATCTGACAAGTATGGTGAATACATAAGATTGTCGGCTAATAAGACAGCCCCTGATATTAATTGGTTCTTATCTTTATACGGAAATAATTCAAAAATATCAAAAGACGCAACAAAGGTCAATAAACTTAGAGAGATTGCTACAACTCCTGGAGCAGTAGCGCAGAAAATCAAAGCAGTAGAAGAATTACTCAAATTAAAAGGAATGGGAGTTCCTGATTCTGATTTATTTGGAATTGAATTTCTAAAATATGTCAAAGACCACGCAGAAGAAATAAAGTCAAATGAGTTATATGTAGGAACTATTCATTCTGTTAAGGGTCTTGAATACGATAATGTATTTGTCATGAACGTAAATTCTTATTGTTTTCAGATAGACAAAGATGAAGAAATGAGTAATTTGTATTATGTGGCATGCACACGAGCTAAAAATCGATTATTCGTCTATAAAGTAGCCGGTTGGTATGACTAATATTGAAATTATTTCAATATCAATTTAGTATAAATAAAATATAATTTATAATTAGGAGGATACAATGAGTTCATTAGTCAAAGAACGAAACGGTGGACGAAGATTTGAAAGAATCAGCAGATGGAATAATCTTGATTATACAATCATTGCAGATAATAATCGTTTTGCTAAATATGCAGACAATGCGGGAACAGGTAAAAAATTGACATTAACATACTTTAGATGGAAGAATCAAAGATATCCTTTTAATATGTTTGGAAAATTAATTAAACCTATGGTATTAGAAGACTTTTCAACAATTTCTAGGCAAAGTGTAGAAGACTGCAAAGTTTTCTTAGAAGTTAATGCCACAAAAGATAAAGTTAGATTATACAGAGAGGTATGAAATGGAGATTCAAGAAATAAATCAAGATTCTTTAAAGAAAATTATTACTTGTAAAGAAGATGAATTCATATTTGTTACATATGATTCAACAAAAGACCCAGATATGACTTCTGAAATCTTACAAGAAGTTATTTCTTTCTGTCAGGACAACGGTTGTAGATGTCTCTGCTTACCTGAGACAGATGATAAAGTTTCTGTAGCACTTCAAGATTACGACGCAGAATCGTTAAGAAGACTTGAAGGATTAGTACATCAGGCATTGATGAAAAAGTCTAAAATCATATTAAACTAACATGGAAAAGCTTTACATATTGAAATACGTCAAAGGAGACGAAGATAGTTTGAGCCAGCTCATTGTAGCTGACCCATATAAAACTTTGCCGAATGGGAACAAAGAAATCATAACTATGATTGTAGGAGATTATGCAGACGAACTCTTTCACGAGCTGATTAAGGAAGGTGACGACAATGAATGTGATGATAACAGGTAGCTCAAGAGGAATGGGCAGAGAGGCTGCAATTAAGTTTCTATCTGAAGGTCATAAAGTTTGGGGTATTGATATTGCAGAATCTTCTATAGATGACCCCAAGTATTATCATTATGTATGTGACATATCAAAAGACAAACTCCCTGACCAGGTTGATGACATTCATGTATTAATTAATAACGCTGGAGTTCAAGGCACCGAAAATGATATGGAAGTCAATCTTCGAGGTCTTATAAGGTGTACTGAGAAATATGCACTTAAGAATTCTGCAATTAGAGCAGTTATTAATCAAGCAGCAGCATCAGGAACCACAGGTGCTGATTTTGGTGAATATGTAGCAAGTAAAGGCGGAGTTATCGCTTATACAAGATATACAGCAAAAGAGATAGCAAAATATGGAGCTACTTGCAATAGTATTAGCTTTGGAGGAGTTATTTCTCCTGTAAATTGGGATGTCATGAATGACATGAAAAAGTGGAATAAAATTATGTCTATGACACCTTTACAGAAGTGGGCAACATCTACAGAAGCTGCAGATTGGATATATTTCCTTGCTACAGTAAATAAGAGCTGCACTGCTCAAGATATAATAATTGATAATGGTGAGATGTTCAATCACAAATTCATATGGTAAACTATTTTGCATCTTTAAGCGATTTATATTATAATAAGATAAGTAAGAAAAATTAGGTCAAATAAGAGATACTTAAAGCGATAAAAAGATACAAATATAAATATCAACGGAGGTTAAAGATGTCAGAAATTACAGACATTAACTTGTACAAGAGTGGAGAACAGAAGATTGAATGGGTTAAGAATCATTGTGATTTACTCAGACAACTTGAAAACGAATTTGAGGAGACAAAGCCCTTTGCAAATTTGAAAGTAGCCCTTTCAGTTCACCTTGAAGCAAAAACTGCTTACTTATGTAAAGTACTCAAAGCAGGCGGAGCTGAAATGTATGTAACAGGTTCTAATCCATTATCTACTCAAGATGATATTGCAGCAGCTCTTGTTAAATCAGGAATGGAAGTGTTTGCTCATCATGGAGCATCTCCCGAACAGTATGAAACTGATATTGAGCAGGTTATCAAAATTGGCCCTAATATCATTATTGATGACGGCGGAGACCTTGTAACTTTAATTCATACAAAGTACCCTCATTTACTTCCTAATGTCATCGGAGGGTGTGAAGAAACTACAACAGGTATCTTACGTCTTGAGCAGATGTATAAAGCAGACGAACTCAGGTTCCCTATGATTAAGGTCAATAATGCAAAGATGAAGCATTTCTTCGATAATCGTTATGGTACAGGCCAGTCAGTTTGGGATGGCATCAATAGAACAACAAACCTCATTGTAGCCGGAAAGACAGCTGTAGTAGCTGGCTACGGATGGTGTGGCAAGGGTGTAGCAATGAGAGCAAAGGGGCTTGGAGCTCAGGTAATAGTAACAGAAGTTGACCCTGTAAAAGCTTGTGAAGCTATCATGGATGGATTTGATGTAATGCCAATGTCGGAAGCTTGTAAGTTAGGTGATTTCTTTATCACAGTTACAGGTTGTTGCGATGTTATTACAAAAGAACACTTCCTCAATATGAAGGAAGGTGTTATCCTTTGCAATGCAGGTCACTTTGATTGTGAAGTGGAGATGTCTCAGATTGAAGAAATTGCTACAAGCAAATTTGAAGCAAGAAATAATATTGTAGGATATAATCTTCCTTCTGGTAAGACAGTATATGTCCTTGGAGAGGGCAGATTAGTAAATCTTGCTTGTGGAGATGGGCATCCAGCAGAAATAATGGATATGAGTTTTGCAATTCAGGCGCTTTCTGCAGAATTCCTTGTTAAGCATGAAGGCAATATTCTTACAACATTGATGAATGTTCCTGATGAAATTGACGATAGAGTAGCAAGACTCAAATTGAAGGCACTCAATAAGACAATAGACGAATTGACAGAAAAGCAGAAAAAGTATCTTTACGGCTAATGATTACAGTAGTTCAGAAACAGGATATTTACGAAATCAGGTTTAGTTATAATCCTGAGGTAATTCAGTTAGTTAAAAATGTTCCGGGACGACAATATGTTCCGGAACAAAAATACTGGACTATTCCTGTTGACAGATTAGGTTTCTTGATTGAACAATTTAAAAATAGTCCGTATTCAGACCAACTTAAAATATATTCTGCAGAGCATCTGTATGAAAATGCTTCGCTAGATTCCACAAGTCAGAATAATATTCCTGATGTTGATATTTCAAAAGTACAATTATATGTTCAAGAAGGCAGTAATGTATTTCAACATCAAAAAGATTTTATGAAATTTGCTATTGACCGACAGAAAAGAGGTCTTTATAGTGGTTTCTTATTAGCAGATGAGCAGGGCTTGGGCAAGACGCTTGAAGGATTGAATCTTGCATTATACAATAAGAAAGTAAATAAAATCAAACACTGCCTTATCATAGCATGTGTCAATTCTGCAAAGTATAACTGGGTAGCTGATATTGAGAAACATACTAATGGCGAATATAGCCCTTACATTCTAGGTTCTAGATTGAAAAGAGACGGTACAGTGAGAACAGATGGAGGCGGAGCTGAAAAGTTACAAGACCTGATGTGCGGTCATATGTATGGCAAGAAAGACCAACCTCTTTTACCTTTCTTCTTAGTTGTAAACATTGAAGCATTTCATTATAGGAAAGATAGACATTACTTATTTAGAGAAAGATTGACTACTCTTTTGAATAAGGGTTATATTGGAATGGTGATACTAGACGAAGTCCACAAAAACTGCAGTCCGCTCAGCAAGCAGGGCAAGCAGATACTTAAGTTAAAGAAAGACTGTACTGCTAAAGTAGAATGGTTGCCTATGACAGGCACGCCTATCGTCAATAAACCTACTGATGTATTTACACCTCTCAAATTAATTGACGGCCATACATTTAATAGTTACTACAATTGGAGAGATAATTTCTGTATTTATGGAAATTTTGGAGATATAATAGGATATAAGAATATTCCTCAACTAAAGCAGATGCTTCAAGGCAATATGCTAAGAAGATTGAAATCAGAAGTATTAGACTTGCCTCCAAAATTACATACTATAGAATATGTAGAAAATACAGCATATCAGGATAAGCTCTACAAAAAGATTCTAACTGACACAATCAATCATAGAGATGATATCTTATCGTCAAAGAATCCAATGGTTAAGATGCTTAAACTTAGGCAGGTAAATGGTAGTCCTGAATTAGTAGACCAAGGCCTTAAAGTAGACAAATCTTATCTCACTAAAAATTCTAAGATGGCTCGATTGCTAGATTTAGTTAACAACATCATAGCAAATGGAGAGAAAGTTGTCATATTCTCTAACTGGGTTGAATCGCTAAGGACAATTTATAGATTCCTAGCAAAAGATTATAAAGTATGTTGTTATACAGGAACAATGGAACAGTCTGTTAGAGAACAAGATAAACAGAAATTCATTAATGACCCAAGTTGCCCTATTCTTATAGGAACAGTTGGTGCATTAGGAGTATCACATACCCTTACAGTAGCCAACAATGTAATCTTCTATGATTTACCTTGGAATCCTGCTACAATGGAGCAAGCTGAGGATAGATGTCATCGAACCGGAACTACTTCTACTGTAAATGTATACAGCATCATTACTAAGGACACTGTTGATGAAAAAGTGTATAAACTGATTCAAGACAAAGATGGTATATCAAAATTCATAGTCGATAATCAATTATCATTTAAACAGCATCCAGAATTGTTTGATATTTTATTTGGTAAAAATTAAAAAATTAGGAGGATATAAAAATGAAACTTTATTACGACATGTTTGTTCCTTTTATGCCTGATGTATCTCAGGATGATAAGGGAGAATTCGTCAAAGACGATAGAAAGGCTGCAGGCAGACAGGCCATGATTGAGTTGTCTAATTTTCAGATGACAGGAAATTTGTTATCACTCTATCAATGTGTCACACTCGCTTGTAAATATGCAAATAGAGATTTAGTAGAAGTTATTTTAAATGTAGACAAAGACAAAGATATAGAAATTCAAGATGGCACTAAAGTTAGTGATATCATTGATGAGGCAGCTAAACTGCTTTTTAGTTCTATCAATCCTGATAATGGATTTGATTTAGAAACATTTACTGCAAATATACTTACTGCTGCTCATGCTTTATTTGTTTCTTTACAGCAAGCTAATGCATCTGCTGAAGCTGAAAATGCCGGAAATGATAAGAATGAAGTCATCCCGGAAGATAAGTCCTCTATTTGATTTACACTAGTTTAAATCGTTATATTGCATATCAAAATACCGGAGGTATCAATCATGAGAACATCAACATTTGCAAACATTGGAACAGATATTTCATCTTGTAATTCTTCTGAAGAAGTCCTCAATAAGGCAGGACTTAACTACAATGTAATCAAGAAGAGCATCAAGTATCAGGGTGATGACGGTACATTCTATGATTATCCTGATAAGGTTCTTACAGTTAATGAATCTACAGGCAATGTATTTGGTGTAGTTTCTTCTAAGTATGAAATTTGTCAGAATCGTGACGCTTTCAACTTCATAGATTACATTGGAAATGATAATGAGGGTTTTGAATATGTCAAGGCCGGAGAAATTTCTAATGGAAGCAGCAGTGGTCTTGTCTACATCATTTCCAAGATTCCTGATATAACTCTTATGGGAGACACAGTTACTCCTTATATCATCTTCCAGAATTCTCACGATGGTATGAATTCAGTAAAAGCTACTATTTCTCCTCTGAGAATTGTTTGTCAGAATCAGTTCAATATTGCTTTTAGAGAAGCTTCTAATACAGTTAGAATTGTGCATTCTTCTCAGATGGATACAAGATTGATGACTGCAAGGAATATGATGCAGGAAGTTGCTTCTTATATGTCTACATTCGAAGATACAGCAACTGAGCTTGCAACTAAGAAGATTACACAGGACCAGCTGATTAAGATTTTTAATGATGTATTCAAGTATGACCCCGAAAAGATGACAAATCGTCAGGTAACTAATTTTGATATGAATAGAGCAGAATTTATCAGTTGCTACAACTCAGAGGATAATCAGAATTTTAAGGGAACTGCTTGGGGTGCAATCAATGGTGCAGCAGACTATCTCACTCATCATCAGGGACAAAGAAAATCTTCTGCAGATGCAATGTTTGTCAATACAACTTTCTTATCTATTGCACTTAATCAGATTTTTAACAGAGTAGCTACATTGTGATATGAGTAGAGAAGACGAAGAACAAAAAAGACGACCTAAGATGATAGATTACATACCGGAAGGAGTGCCTTGCAAATCTTGCAAGCACTCTTTGCCTGTTGATGCAAGACATGATAACTACTACTGTGTAAATGTTGAATCTGTGATAGGAATTCATCGAGGTGAACATGTTTGTGGAAGAGGAGAAAGCAAAGAAGTAAAACAAGAATCGTTATAGTAAGCGACCAAGGAGGTGACAAATATGAAAATCCTCAATCTTCACGGACTTAACGGTTCAAGTCACAATACTAATTACAACACATTAGTAGAGTACTTCAAAGACAGAGATGATGTAGAAATCATATCTCCTCAGATTGATTACGAGAATATATCACCGTCAGTCCTCTTGCTCAATTTAATTCACGAATGTACTAAACCTGATATAATTGTAGGAAATTCCTTTGGTGGATTTTTTGCTTATGTTTATGGTGCAGCATTGGGAGCTAAGACCTTATTGGTTAATCCGTGTATTCCTCCTTATGAATATATTCCTGAATTAGTTTCAGATTATATGTTTACTGATGATTTAAGAAGTATTTGGACAAGATATTCAGGTACTAACTTTAATTATAGCTTACTTCTAGGTGATTCCGACGAAGTACTTGATATCCAGAAAACCTTGAATACATTGAATCCTTCGCATAATAGAATTACTATAATTAATGGTGGACATTCACTTAGCGGAGAACAGTACGAACTTTGGTTTAAGGAGCAGTTAAAATGAAAATCTACAGAGTAAGTCCTAATTCTACAGCAATCACTGCATCACATCATCTCATTACTGATAGGAAGATTAAGCAGATGCTGAGTTCCGATACATTTGAATTCTTAAATACTGCTTATAAGTATATTGGAGGTTTCCACTCATTTGATGATGAATATGATTTCATCGATAATTCCTTTTTATGGTATATTACATATGACGGCAAGCTTGAGAATATGGATGATTTTGACATCTCAAAAGTATATACTGTGAGTGTATTTAAGCAGAAGTTTGGTATCAAGTTAGTTGGTGCCGGAAATAATAGATACTATGGTATTGATGACGAAGAAGAAAGGAAGACAAAGAAACTTCGTGCAAGTGATGCCCTTAAGCAACAGCTTGGTTGGACTCTGAAGCATGGTTGGATTGAAGCTAGTGGAGCCCTCGAAGGATTAATAAGAAATAACTTCTCAAGCAAGTATATTATTGAACCTGAAATATTACAAGAAGCTCATGTTTTCAAGGACATGGAAATTGCTAATGATAACTTACACTATACAAGAAAGTTATCAAATGGAATGGAAATTTACAAGATGGCTTTCGGCAAGATAAAGTTACCAAATTCTTAATCGTTATTCTATTGAGAAAGGTTAATGATAACCTTTCTAGATATTGAGGATTCGTATATCGGTTCGTACAGCGGTCTTTGACACCGTAGGGGCAGGTTCAACTCCTGCATCCTCAACCAATACATATTTCAAAGGAGTTCAGATGTATCTAGAACCTTGGCAAGTATTCTTAGGAGGTTGTGTTATTGGAACATTAATTTCCTTTATTGTTTTGACTGCATTCTTGATAAAAATGATAGGCCAGATTGGAGTTAAAGGAATTCGCATATCTGACTCTGATTTGAAGTCTAAGTATGAAGATGTTGAACAAGATTTAGTAGCCAAACTTTGTTTTATTCTTTTAGCAAAAGGATATTTAGATGAAATGGACAACGATTTCATGTTAGACAAAGTAGCTTTCAATAGCTGGAAAGAACATATAGAAGAACAGCTTGCTGAACTTGAAGACGAGGAGAAAACATATGACAGAGACCAATCTCAAAGGTGATTTGATTAGTCGAGATAAAGTTAAGATTGCAATTTCAAAATGCCATTCTATTGAAGAAGCATTACTTGTTATTGATTCTCAGCCTACAGAAATTCCTGATGATTACTACAAAGGATTTCAAGCAGGATTAGCAAAAAAGTGGGAATAAAGCAAAATTATGAATGAATTCTTTTCAGAAATATTTGCATTTATAATATTACTTATTGCCCTATGCGGAGTAGTAATCTTATGTCTTGATTATTTGCCATTCATATTCTTTTGAGGAGGAAATTATGGAAGATAATAAAATAGTGATAGCCACAGAAGATGTAACTCTAGTGCAGCCAAATTCAACTATGATTAAGATGCGACCTAGAGAAGTAGAACCTACCAGCAATGATTCTCAACGATATTTTCGTGAACACGAAAAATTAAATTCAACCAACTAATAGCTTTGCTTGGGCTATAGTTCATACCTCCGGCCGCCACCTCTTTTCTCATTCAGGTGGCGGCTATTTTAAACCTTGTATAATTTATACAGAAAGGATAGTTAGAGGAGTGACACTGCATGGCAAAATATAATAAAGTTCCGATACATAGGATTGGAAGAACTGCAAGTGTTGGCGATGAAGATGTATTTGTATTTGAGAAAAAAGTAGAAAACAAATACATAACTTATAGTGTCACTCTACAGCAGTTGTACGAATATCTTGACGCTTCTAGTCAAAGCGGAGGTGGCGGAAAACCTACTGATATTAAAGCACGTGAGGTCAGCTATTCTAACGCTATTAGTGAATTAGATGCCACTGATGTCCAGAAGGCGATTGATGAATTAGCTGAAAAATTAAAAGAAGTTAGTGATGAGTAAAATATAAGGATAAATTCAAATGCCAAATGATAAAGTACAAATAAATAAAATAGGTTTAACAACTAATCTTGAAGGTGAAGATGTATTCGTTCTTGAGCAAAAAGCCAACAATAAGTATATCACCCGTAGTGTTACTCTTAATGAATTAGCCGATTACCTCGGAACTTCAGGAGGTGGAGGCGGTGGTGGCAAAAAAGTTAGAGCCTCTGAAGTTAGTTATGATAATACTACAAGTGAACTTGATGCCACGAATGTTCAGACAGCTCTTGATGTTTTGACAGAAAAATTAAGAGCTTATAGTGGTATTGGCTTGGCTTCTTTGGAAGTTGATATTCAAGAAGCTGTTATTGAAGAAATTCGACCTTTAGACGAGGAATAATTATGGCAGATATTAAGCGAACACAACTCGGTCTAGATATGGATGCTTGGATTTATTTCGCTGAAAGCATGAATTGCGAATTATTAACTGTAGATGAAGAAGGTTTTATCTGTATAAGTGATGTGTTCCGATTTAAGTTCGTAGGTGAAGGTAATCTTCGACAGATGGAACTGTATGTCAATGACGAACCTACAGCTGTTTCGTCTGAACTTAATACATATGGTGCAATTGTTACTTGCGTATGTAGCCCAGATTTTGTTTGGTTTACTATTCTTGATAATGCTGGTTATTATGACCATGCTCGTGCAAGTTGGAGATTCTTTTATGAACTTGTCGGTGGTATGCATTTATATAAATGGGATACAAAGATTAGAAATGATATTACTACTTCATTTGGTACGATAGGTGCGATTATAGATAAAGAAACTGGATATCAATATACTCATAATGCCCGATTAAATTTCAATACAGAGCCAGGGACTATTCTATATACTTCAGATGTTTTATTTCAAAACGATACAAAAATTGTGGTAGACCCAAATTTCTTCGCTTGTACAGAAGTCACCGAAGACCAAGTAGTTGTTTTTAATATGCATGAATATTATTCAATGAGTCCACATATATTAGTAGCCATGTGGGACGAAGCTGAAGAGGAGACAGAAGAATCATAATGCCAGCTATTTGGTTAAAAACAAGTATAATACCAACTCCTGCAGTTGAAGAAGGTAATGATGAATGGTATCCCTATTGTTATAGTGAACTATTTGACGCTATCCTAGCTCAAATAGATTGTCCATTGGTTAGTATTGAATATAAATCTGCTGAAAATAAAACCATTATGACAATAGCGGAAGATGAAGAATCTGAAGAAAAAACTACAATTACTTATGTGTATAGTAGAAGTGGTATTGAATTACAGGTAAACGACGAACATTTTACAAATATTAGTGAATATGGTCACACCGTTACAACTTGGATACTTTATTCAGATACGCTGTTCTATATTGCTCACGCATTTGATAATAGTAGATGTTTTACTTATATTTATGAGATTGTAGAAACTTTTTCTCCCGAAGGGTTATTTGTAGTCAAGCAGTATGAAGGCTGGGACGGAGGTTCATATCTTCAAAGTTTAGAATTAAAAGAAAGAGATAATGAGGAAGATAAATTAAGACATTTTCCTATGTTGCCTTATAAAACAAAGTTCAAAACTATAGATTATACTTATAGCAGAATATTTAGATATGACGCAGACGAAAATAAATGGGTTATTACTCCTTATGCAGATAATAATTTTTTATCTTGCTCTAATGTCCCAGTTGATGCAATTGTATCCTTTGAAGAAACACGACATTATGCTATTGATACAAATACATTGGTAGAATTAGAACCTGCAGAAGATTATGAATATGAACAACCTGAAGACGAAGATTCTGAGGAATAAATATGGCTACTTATAAATATATGAATAGCGTTATAGAACAGAGAGTCCCTGAAATACAGGAATTTTTCGAAGATGTATCCTGCCCATTTTTATCTGTTACAAATATAGATAATGGAGTAGAGCTTGTAGTAGATGACAGTACTAATTTAAAAATCACTGTAGAAGATAGAGGATTTACTTACATTACAATAGATGGGACAACTAAAGAGGATTCCTTGGTGAACTGGGGTAATCCTATGGTATGGGTTTTAGTGTATTCTGATACATTATTATTCTTTTATGATTATTCTGCTCAATGGTTTGGCGGTGGTGCAAAATTCAGTTATCTCTATGAAAAGTTAGACACTGGGGACTATGAAGGCTGGCTTTCGAGGAGTGGTGGTAGTGGTTCTGATATTCATATTTATGAATATCTTCTTCGTAACAAAGAAACAGGAGCCGCATATAAACATGGTAAAATGCTTAATTATGTTGCTCCTCAAAATGAATTCGGAGAAGATACCTTGGAATATTGTACTGATGTTTTATTCGACCCAAGTGGCAAAGTAATCACACGAATTGAAGATAAGAACTTTTTTAATTCATCGACAGTAAGTCAAACACATCAAATTCCGAGTGGGTCTACGAGTGGTATATCACCGCTTATCACAGATAAATTTAATATTATAACTTATAATGGTCAAGAATATCTTTCTTTGGAAACTAATCTTTTAGTTCCTTTATTTGACCCTGAACCAGAGCCAAATCCAGAGGAAAATTCTGATTAAGACACTACCCATCATTCTTACTTCCTTTCATCGAGAGCCTCGGTACACTAAATGTACCGAGGTTTCTTTAACCTTGTATAATAGATGTAATATATTTATAAATAGGAGATTCAATATGCCAACACAAATGACTTTAGAAGTTCCTAATGCTAATACGACTATATCACCTGGGAATAAAATTCAAATCGGAAGATTTGATGCTAAAGTTTGGATTGTCAGATTCGGGTGGTATTCTTTTGGTGGGAATAGGTCGGTATGCGGTTGGTATCTTGAAGCTGAATCTGGTCAAGAGATTAAACCTATTTTTAAGATAGATTTAGATGATATTTATATTATAACAACAGGTTGATAGGATTTATCTGTTATTATGTCAGAAAAGAAGTCTATAGTTATCCCATCTACCAATATTAGATTATATGATGGTGATTTAGTTACTATGACTAATCACCCTAATGTTAAATGGGTGGTGCATTATGGCTGGTTTATATTTAATAATTCGCAATTTCATGATTGGTATTTTTCTGCAATACATAATGGCGAAAATCTCCCAGTATCCTATGTAGACTTGACTACAGTATCTTTAGCTACATCAAAAACTTTAGGTTCTACTTACCATGATGGTAAAGCTGTCGGATACACCGCAGTATTTACACAAGAAGATGCAGAAACTCTCAATAGAACATTTATTTCTGTTGATACAGTAACACAACGAGATAATCTTGATAAAACTAAAATACCTAATGGCAGATTAGTTAGAGTAAATGATTACTTGGGTAGTGTTGCATATTTTGCTTGGGATTCTGCCACACAGCAATGGAACAAAGCTGAGTTAGACGAAAAAGAAGTATTATATGGTACTCAAGAATACTGGGATAGTCAACCTAAGTTGATGTCAACAAGAGGGTGTATTTATGTTTATAGCGACCATGCCGTAGATGCTCAAGGTAATGAAATTCCAGGAGTGAAGATAGGAGACGGGACTTCTTATCTTATAGATATGCCTTTTGTAGATGAAAAATCTACTGAACATATCTTAAATTCCGCTATACATATAACCCCAGAAGAACGCACCGCTTGGAATAATAAAGTAAGATGTTACATAGATTTACAAGATTCACAACATATAATATTTACAACCGATTAAGGAGATGAAATTATGTCAGCAATCATTTGGACTTTAACTCCTACAATTATGCGAATTACATTACCCAGTGGCAATACTTACTACTTCAAAGATGAAGATGTGAGAAATTGGGTAGGTGATGGTGTTACATCAGGAGCTGAAAAACGATTATCAGATGTAGAATCAGCAGTATCAGCTCTTGCAAATGCGACACATTGGTTAGGTATTACTACTACATCATTAGAGGATGGTTCAACAACTAATCCTATTACTATTAATGGAAGTAGCGTTACTGCCGTTGGCGGTGATATTGTTCAAGATAGTAATGGTCAGGAATACATTTTTAGTGATAAAGTAAACCCTAATGCTTGGCAACAATTTGGTGCAAGTATTGGAACGCTTAAATCATTTGCTTTTGTCGATACTGGATATGTCACACTTACACCTTCAGGTAGTAATTCATCCAGTTCTGTGACGGGAAGTTGTTCCGTTACTCCTTCGGGGACAATTAGCATAGGAAGCGGTAATGCTAATTACACGCCTGCAGGTTCAATTTCAGGGACAGGTGTAACGCTTACAAGTAGTAGTGTTGGAAGTGTGACAGACGCAGGTTCAATGCCCACTTATACTGTAGCAAATGAAGTGCTTACAATTACTGCTGGGGCAGTCCCTACAGTGTCTAGCGTATCAGTAGCAACCGGTGTAGATACCGTGACTGACCCCTCATTTACAGGGACAGGTGCAGAACTTACATTTACAGGTTCGGCAAGTTCAGGCACTATTTCAGGAACCGCAGCAGCTCAAACATTTACAGGAACAGAAGTAACACATACAGTATATCCGACTGCACAATAAGGTAAATATATGGCTGATATATCTAAAATCGTATTACCAGGGAATCTTGAATATGAGATAAAAGATGCCAAAGCAAGAATGGTTATTCTTCGCTATGGCATTTCTACCTGGACTGATTTTATAACTGCATATCAAGATAACTGTGTAGTGTATTGCCGAGCCTCTTCTAACAGTAATCCTGCGACAGGTTCTCAAACTCGATTAGCGTTCATGGCTTATGTTACAGATATGACTAATCCTACAAATGTAGAGTTCCAGTATTATCGCTCTATGAACAAGCATACTGATTCTCAACAAGGCAATCAGGTATATGTATATAAATTAACTAATGCTAATAAGTGGACAGTAACAGTGAGAAATACTTTCTCAAAAGTAATTGCTGGAGATAATATTACAAGTACATTTGTAGAGAGTGAAACTAACAGTTCAATAACTCTATCTGCCGATTATGATACAACAGTAACGCAAGATAGTACAAAGTTAATTACTTCTGGTGCGGTATATACGGCAATATCAAATATACCTATCCCTCAGATTCCAACATTACCTATAACCGCAGGTAATTATGTTTTAAATATAACAATAGTAGATAATGAGCCTGTATATAGTTGGGTGCCTGAATCTCCATCATCAGGAGAACCACCAATATATAGAACATCTGCTATGGGTCATTCAAATAAAGAGGGGCAATTAAATTATTCTGTGGAGGTAACTACTGAATGATACACAATAATTTTAGGAAGCTGATGAGGTTGTTTTCTAGAGGCTCATCATCTACAAGCACTAAACCATGGATAAAAAATTTTACAGATATAACTGGTTATACAGGGGTTCAAGACGGCTTAGATTATTCTCATGGAGAAACACTATTTTATAATATAAGTTATGGCAGTTTTACTACGCATACATCTATTGCTCCTGGAAATTATTGTGATTGGAGTTACATTAAGACATATACGAGTAATGGATTTTATATATTAGGTGGTCAACGCATAGAAAATGAGCCAGATTATACTTTAGGAAATGTTCCAACAGGTTTAAAAGTAGGCATGATGACTACTAGTGGTTCGTCGCTAGATGTATATAATTATTTAATAAAGGGAAATCTAAATAATAGTAATAGCACAGAAACTATTACCATTGACGAGATTGCTCTATTTTTTCATATTCATCATTCTAGTTCTTATACTGCTTGGCATGGGCAGTATAGCGACGGGGATTTTTTGCTCATTAAAGAATATTTAGAAACACCTGTAACATTGGAACCTGGTGACGATATTGCAATTAGTTTCAATTTATTTGGCGACGAATAAGAATAACTACATAACCTTGTATATTTAATATAATACTTTTATATACAAGGATACTTATGGCTAGAAATTTCTTATACTGCGAAGAAACAGATACAAAGATATATCCCAATGATGTTGTATCAATATCCACTTATCCTGAAAGTAAGTGGATAGCTAAAACTGGCTGGTATAAGATAGGTGAAGCACAGAAAAATGGCTGGTACTTTGTATCTATCGTAGATAAGTATATTATTCCTATAGATATAGTAGATATCAAAAATATATCGAAAGAAACTAATCAACAATCAACTGCAGTTAGACCTGAGCCTGAATCGACAGCAGAACAGTTGCCTGAAATTAAGTATCTCTATTGCGATGCTACAGATACCAAGATTTATGCTAATGACATAGTAATTACATCATCTGGATTAAATCTCGTAGCAAAACACGGATGGTATTCATATAATAATAGAAGTGAAAACGGATGGTACTTTATATCATTAGAAGATAGGTCAATAATTCCTGCAAATGATATAGACTTATCTACTATTGTAAAAGAGCAGGTGCTTGGTACTTCTGAATTCCGCCCGACATTACAGGATATTGATACGACTCCTGCGGAAAGCAAATTCATAGTAATCCCTGGAACAGACATCAGATTATATGATGGTGATATTGTAAAAGTATCAAATAAACCGAAGATTAAATGGGTTGTTCATGTAGGTTGGTATATTTATAACGAAGTACAAAACTTCGGTTGGTATTTTGTATCAATTAAAAACGGAGATATACTTCCTGTTTCTGCAATAGATTTAACATTGTGTACTCTTGATACTACAAAGACACAGGGTTCTGGAATAGCAGACGGTAAGGTTGTTAATTATACAAGGCCATTTACTCTTGCAGATGCAGAAATACTTAACAGGACTTTTATTACACTCGATACATTAGAACAGAGAGATAATATTGACCCCCATAAACTCATTAACGGTAAGATGGTCAGAGTCAATAATGAAGAAGGTCCTGCTAACTATTATGTATGGAACGCAGAAACACAGAGTTGGGATTTTTTAGAAGTGTTCGGAATACCTGAAAGAGTTGGTACTACTGAAAATCCTATAATCCTATCTGAATTAGAACCCTCCTTATATAGAATTAGAGGAACTTATAAGATTTCTCCGAATCATCCTACAACCTTCATCACTACTATAGACCATTTATCTTTTGTAGATGAAGATGATAATATCAAAGTAATCACGGAGCATAACATCACGGACTATATAGTTGAAGGTGATGATGTAACATTCACAAATAACTATGCAACAGAACTATATGTCGAGCAAAATTATGCAACGAAGATTTATGTTGATGATAAGATTGCCGTAGTCGAAGCAGAAATTTCTGAAATAATTTCGGAATTTCACGATAAGGTTATGGAAATTGTTTATGAAGTCTTGGATATTGCCCTCAACGGCATTGAAGAAGAATATATTGATAATTTATTTAATTAAAGGAGAATAAAAGATGTCAATGGACAGAGACAGTTTAATAAATTATATTGATAACACTTATAATACTAATGAAGTTACCGCTGATTTTCTTGAACAGACAATGATAGATATGTTTGAAGATAAGCTCTTTAATGCTGACGGAGAGTGGGATGATAGAGGTCCTGATGGAATGTATTCTAATTTATCTACTTCCGATTTAGTAAAACTTAAAGATATATTAGATAATAGTAATATTGAAGATGCTGATACATATGATGTTTCTCAGGGAGCATCAATTTCTAATCAATATCCTTCTGCTGACGGGAAAGTATATACATATAAAGGATGTTCAATTTATGCCGAAAACGGTTCTATTTATATAGAAGATGAACTTGTAGATGAGATACCTCCCAGTTTATTATCGAACAAAGCAGTTCGAGAAGCAATATATTTAGCCTATACTAATTTTGGAGATACTTGGGTAGGAACCATATATAGAATCATAAGAGAGCGAGCATCTTTTAAGGATTTAGATAAGATAGAAAGAGTATTAAACGAACACGGAGATTCTTTATACAATTACTAATTAAAGGAGATAAGATATGGCAACCGAAAAGTTCTTTTATTTAGATAAAGCAGGGTTAGCCCAATATGATGCTCTCATAAAGCAGTATGTGGATGACGCAGACGCTTTGGCAATTAAGTATATCACTTATGATACTGCGACAACACCTACTACATTGAGTTTCTGGAAGGTTGACCCGACAGAAACAGGAGCTACTGCAGCATATACAGTAACATTCCCTGACGCTTCTACATTGATGACAAAAGTAGCAAGTGCTACATCTGGTCATATTGCTACATTGGATTCTAATGGTCAAGTAGTAGATAGCGGACTTGCTGAAGATGATGTTATCAGAAAATCTGGGGATGCCAGTGCATCATTTACTTCTGGACAAGTAGCCATATTCGGTACAGATACCGCAAGTGGCGCTCCGACAGTAAAGGGTTTAACTCTTAATGCTACAAATGTACCTTTTGATGATACTACCGCACAGACAGGTTCAAGCACCGTTCAGGGAGCTATTGAATCTATTGCACAAGCAACGGGTGGTGGAGTAGCTGCTAAGACAGTATATATTACAGAAACCGCAGGTGGTTCAGGCGATTTATATTCAAAGCGTTATGGCATTTATCAGGGCGGTAATGGTTCATCTTCTTCTCCTGTTCCTGCAGAATTACTTGCTAATATCGACATACCAAAAGATATGGTAGTCGAAAGCGGTTCTGTAGTTGAAATCGTTTTTGTTGACACCGATGATTCACTCCACGAAGGTTCAGCTTCAGGACCCGATGTAACAACTGCTATTAAAGGAAGTGGAACAGCTACTGCGGCTGATGCAGGTAAATATATTAAACTCATAATTGCCAATGCTTCAAGCACAGCAATTTATATTAAGGTCACAGACCTTGTAGATTTATACACAGGCGGTACGACTACATCAGGTACAATTTCAATTGATGGTTCAAATGTAATTACATTTGATTTATCTGCTTCCGTTCAGGCTTCCTTAGCAAAAGCGGATACCGCAGTACAGTCAGATGTAATTGCTGATGCATTTAATACAACTTTGACTTATGCCTTAGGTGATTATGTTATGTATAACGGAAAACTTTATGAGTGTACTACGGCAGTAACAACACCAGGTGCTTGGACAGGAAATACAAACTGGACAGATTCAAAAGTAATGACTTCATTCCAGCCGATACCGAGTGCATACATTCAGAGTTTATTTGCATAAGGACTATTTTAAGATATGCCTGATATTGATAAGAATTACTATTTAGATAGAGAGGGTATTGATACCCTTGCAACAGAAGTAAAGTCGAAGATTGCAGATGCGGCTAAAACCGTGAAGCAATCTGCAACTACTACTAATGCTGATTACGAAGTGTTGTTTTCTCAAACAGCAGATAATACTACTCGCATTGAAGAGACTGGTAAGAATAGTAATTTGAAATTCAATCCTTCAACCGGAAATCTTCAGGCAACACAGCTGAATGGTGTAACTATCGGTAGTAACCCTAAATTTACAGATAATGATACTACTTATACATTTGCCAATGGCACGAATGGATTTACAGTAACACCAAGTGGTGGTACGGCTCAAACTGTAACAGTAACACCTAGTATTGCAAATAACATAACGGGTTCGGGTACAAGTGGTTATCTCACAAAATTTAATGGTGCTAATACTGTCACTAACGGCCCTGCTTTAGGTTCAGATACTACTAAATATTTGAGGAATGATGGTAGTTGGCAAGTTCCTGTCGGTACAACTTATTCTGCCGATATGGGTTTAACTCTAGTTAATAATTCCTTTAGTGTAGGGCAAAGATGGACTGCAGTTACAAAAGGTCAAACATGGAGTAGGTTGTACCTTGCTACTCCCGGAATAGCAACCGTTGGTTCCAGTGGATTTTTAAACATAACCGCTACTAGAAGTTCAATGGTAACTAACGCCACTTTTTATATCACTACTTCCCATAATGGATATGCATATTCTACTTGTCAGTGTATTTCTTCTTGTAATTATACTCAAGTACGAACTCGTATTGTTGTAAATGCTAGTGGATTTTATTATTTTGAGATTTATGACGATAAGGCTAGTATTGCATCAGGTACAACTCAGACTTGGAATTGTTGCTTTGTGCCTTTTGCTTCTACTACATTAACACCATATACCACATTTACAGATGGTACTACAGTTCCTGATGGTTATGCAGTAACTAACGATTTCACTACTACTGGAGGCAATAGTGCCATAGCTATAAAAGATATCAGTCGTAGTGGAACAACTTTTACCGCTACACGACTTAATGGTTCCACCTTTACATTTGACCAACAGGATAATGACACTAAAAATACTGCAGGTTCTACTGATACCTCATCAAAGATTTATTTAATTGGTGCTACAAGTCAGGCGGCTAATCCTCAAACTTATTCTGATGACCAGGTGTATGCTACAAATGGCACTTTAACTGCTAATAATGTTGTTGCGTCTGCTAATTTAGGTGTTAGTCAAACTGCAGGTACTTCAGGAGGTATTTCTTTATATGGTGGTGCTGGAAATGTAACCAATTATGGAATTGCTATGCGTACTACTGCTAATAGTGGTAAACATGGATATGTTCAAGGAGATTGGGGTGGTTATTTTTATTTTGCAGGAGCAACTACACGAGGTTTAGTTTATAGACATGCTAGTGCAAATGTAGCTTCAATCAGTGGAGATGGTAATGCCGTTTTCAACGGCTCAGTAACAGTAGGTGGAAATGCTACCAATACATCTGGTGCAAGAATGGAATATAATTCTACAACCCAATCAATAGATTTCGTTTTCGTTTAATATGTCATTACAAGTATGGTTGCCATTTGTTAGAGATACTAATAATCAAGGGGTAAGTTCAGTTGCTCCTAATATTACTTCGACTTATGGTTCAATCACCAGTAATGGTAAATTAGGAAATTGCTTTCATACAACTTCTACTGGAGACCTCGATACAGGGTATTCTGTAGATTTGACTAAAACAAGTGTATCATTATGCGGTTGGTTTAAATTCAATAAAGCAGAGATTCAAGCCGTAGTATCAACAAAGACATATACTTCTTCCGCTGTAAATGCTACAGCTAATCTAATTGGTAATAATAGCTATGGTGGTATCGGGATATGCTTTACCACAAATAATTTATATGCAGATAGTGGGGTTTTATCTGCTCTTAATATTTTTGGAGCATTAAGAACTGCTACTCCTGCAAATAATTATACAACTACTACAAAGACAATAACTTTTGATGAGTGGATTCATATATGCGTTGTATTTGATAAAGATGCTTTAAAATTATTTTCATATTTTAATGGGCAATTATATGCTACTACTAATATAACGGCTTTCACCGAAGCGGTAGTAAGGGATATTTATATAAATTATGCTCATATTTACGCTGGTAGTGGTCCAGCGTGTGCTATCCCATATTATTGTAATGATTTAAGAGTATATGATCATGCACTATCAGTTAAAGAAATCAAAGAATTGAGTAAAGGCTTAGTTGCTCATTATACTTTGGGAGATAGTTATTTAGAGGGTACTACTAATCTTATTACAAGTTATACTGCTGGAGGTAGAACTACCCTTATTGATAATGGTAATGCGGTACAGACTACAGGTGAAAATTCAGATACATATTTTAGAATAAATACTCCTGCACTTGTTAGTGGAACGACATATACATTAAGTATGTGTGCTAAAGGAATATCTGTTGATTCTTATTGGAAGTTTAGATTTAATAACAATACATCATTTCCATTTTTTATCTATAATGGATATAATACCTACACTTTTACTGCGGATAGTTCATTAAATGGGATTACTAATGCTTTAATTGATGATGAATTACGACCTGATTATGCTAATAAAGCAATATTTTATAATATTCAACTAGAAGCCAAAAATCATGCTACTGGTTATGCTGGAATGGGTGGTACTCGTAGTGATACAACAGTATATGATAGTAGTGGATATAATTATCATGGGACAATAAATACTGCCATGACAATTAGTAGTAATACATCAAGATATTCAGTCAGCACCAGTTTTAATGGTACTGACAATACTATAACAATTCCATTCAATACTATATGCCCAACTAATATATTTACAATAAATATATGGTTTTACAAAGATGCACTTGGCTCCAAGAACTATGAAACATTATTTGGTGGACCTTCAGGCTTTGAGATGGATACAAGAGCTGGTTCTGCAACAACTTTATCTTTATATATGGCAAGTACTCGTGGTGGTAATATATTTTCTCCGTTAGAGTTTAATAAATGGAATATGATTACAATGGTGCGAGATGGGACTAATGAATTATATTATGTAAATGGAGATTTGAAGAAAACAATTGAGGCGAAATCTATGCCTACTGGTGCTTATCGACTTGGTTCTTGGAACGGACTTACCAGTCAAAATTATTATGGTTTAATGTCGGATTTTAGAATATATGCAACATGCTTATCCTCAGATGATATAAAAGAATTATATCAAGTAGGTGCAAGTATAGATAAGTCAGGTAATATGTATGCCTATGAATTAAAAGAGGTCTAACTATGAGTGCAAATATTACTAAACAAGGTGTTGCACAAGCCGATATGGTATTAGGTGCAAACATAATCCCTAATACATCCAATATCGAAGCACAATATACTTATCCTGATTCCAGTTATTCAGATAAATTTTCACCTATAACAACGGTGATTCCAACCGCAACACAATATACTTTATCGTTTTACGCAAAATCTACAGTAGCAGGAGATAAAATAAGAACTCATTATTATAGCCCGAATACGACTACTACTTGTGTATCAAGTCAGGGAACAACTAAAACCGCAAGTGACGGAAATATGGATTTTACACTTTCTACTAAATGGGAAAGATATTGGGTTGTTTATACTCAAACCGAAACAACGGCAGTTAAGCATGTAATTTGTCCAAGAATGTTTAGTCAGGCATCCGGGGGTGCGACAGGCACAGGAGTTGTGTCTATGAAATGTGTAAAGTTAGAAGCAGGTTCACACCCTACACCTTGGGTAGCTAATAGTGCAGATACTAATTATATTGAGAATGATTGTGGATTTTTTGAAAGTCCGGTTGATCAAGCCAAGATCTATGATGGTGTATATGAAGCTAACCAATTTTACGAATTATAACCTTATCTAATAATATATGTTTTTCTTTATTTGGAGGCTATAACCTGTGGCTCAACTAAATGACCTTATTGTTAATGGTGCTACAAGATTACTTAATTCATTAAATGTTAGTGGGGGCATTAACTCAACTAATGGATTATTGAAGATAACTAATAATGGCACTACTACCACGATAGGCTCGCAGAACTCTTCTTTTTGTCATATATATAATTCTACTAATGCTAATTTTATTTTTAATAAAAGTATTTTATGTGTTTCCGGTGATTTAGGTAATACATCATATCCTTTTAGCAACTTATATCTTACATCAAACATAAATTTAAGAACCCCCAGTTCAAGTTCAGACGATAGTGGAGATATTGTTTGGTATTATGGTAATGGTAAAGAAAAATCAAGACTTTGGACCGCTAATGACTATACTTCAAAAAGTGGTCCACAGTACCGAGTATATAAATCTGACGGTACTTCGTTATATTCAGGTACATTACCTCTTGCAGATGGTACTGGTGCATCAGGTACTTGGGGAATATCTGTTTCAGGAAATGCGGCTACGGCTACAACGGCTACAACGGCTACAAATCTTACTAATTTTAAAGTAACAACAAATTCTAATTTAGGAATAGACGCACCCGGAACTAATGCTATCGGTTATGTTAGTGGTTTGACAAAATCCGCATGGAATTATCAAAACACAGATGGTGCATTATACACTCAATTTTATAGTTCGAGTTGGCTTGGAGAAATATACCAAGATTATCGTACAGGTAGATTATCTGTTAGAGGTAAAAATAATGGTGCTTGGCAGGATTGGCTAAATATAGCAGATGCTACAGAATATCCTACTGGTACTCGTTATGGCACTAAATCTTCCACAACTAAGATAAAGATAAAGATAAATTCTACAAGTTCATGGATGCTTTGCTTTGTAGTTACTTTATACCAAGGATATAAAGCAAGTAAAGTAATGATTAGTGGTTATCAGTATGGTTCTAATTATTGGTATCAGCCCGAAGCCGTTTTATTAGGAGATAGTGACGGTGCTACTTCAATATCGGTATATTTTGGCTATGATAGTGCTAATAATCTGTGGGTAGGATTTGATGGGGGCAATTATACAGGTGTTTCAATAAGTGATGTAACAAACGGGTATACACAACTTACAAATTATAATGGGTTGTTTACAATATCTTCGGTATCATCATTATCTACATTACAAACTACTGTTACAGCTTATGGTCATTTATCTGCAAATAACCCAACAGGCGAAGGCTCTTTAAGTTTAAATAGAAAATCAGGAACAACAGTCGGTCCTTTATCGGTTACGGCAGGATTTGATTGTACAGCAAGTGGTAATTGTAGTTTTGCTACTGGGATGGAAACGACCGCAAGTGGTTTAAGAAGTTTCGCCATAGGTTCAGAAACAATAGCAAATCGTCAGGCTCAATATGCTTTTGGAGAAAATAATGTTGCTGATACGGGAGGTTCAGGAACAACAACAAGAGGTACTTATGTTGAAATTATAGGTAAGGGTGTGAGTTCTAATTACAGGTCAAACGCAAGAACTCTTGATTGGAATGGGAATGAAACATTAGCAGGAACTTTAACACAATCTTCTGACAGTAGATTAAAAGATATTATTGATGAAGAATTGCCTGATGTTTCATCTATTAGAGCTGTTAAATTTAGATGGAAGAAGTCAGTAGGGAGGGATACTAATGAACATATAGGATATATTGCCCAAGATGTAGAAAAAGTTCTACCTTATCTTGTGACGAAAGATGCTGAATATAATAGAACTCTTGATTATGTTGCTTTGCTCGTTGCAAAAGTTGACAATCTTGAGAAAAAAGTTGCTAAATTAGAGCAGTTTATAAATAAATCTTAATTAAGGAGGAATTTTACATGGTCTATGCAATAGTAAAGGTAGTGAATGATTCTTATGCAATTTATGCTGAAGGAATAACAGATATTTGTCAGGCAAAAACAAATTTCCATGGTCTTTGTCAGACATTATGGAACGCTCCTGATGTAATTACTGCATGTGTAATGATTGTAGATACCGAACTTTGCGTTGTTGATGGGTATAAAGAATATATTTCACATCCCATCCCGCCTGTACAGGATGTTGAAGCATAACTTAAATTCATATATCTAATATTACCTTTTCATTACGAATTTAGTTGATACTTAATTTCTCCATTGATTTTAGACATTTCAATCGTTAGTATAGATGAAGGAGGTCAGGTATGTACCTTACAGAAGATGAATTACAGGCTATATTGACCTTTATCAAAAATCACGAAAGGAATGAAGTCCCTGATGAAATCTGGGATTTGTATAACAAAATCTATGATGAATTGGACGAAGATTAAACAAGTAATAAAAACTCCAGTATTTTGCTTTTTCTTGATTTTTGTAATAATTGCATTAGTATTCACAATGCATCAGATAAAAATATTCGATTTAAAGCATGATATTAATGAATTAGTAGCGGTGCATGATTATTCAGTTTCGACTTTACATTCATTGCATTCGGAAAATTCAGAAGATATTGCAGAATTACAAGAAGAAATTGATAGGTTGAAATCAGAAAATGCAATGCAGAGTCTTACTCTAGAAGAACAATCTGAAATGCTACTAAACTATGAACAGCATGTCACAGATTTGAAGAATGAATTAAATGCATATGAATTAGCATTAGAAGAAGTTGCCCCTAAGATTGAGCTTCCGACTACTTGGGAAGGTCCTATCCTTACAAAAGAGATTGGAGGAAATATGGGACCTGCGGGCAGAGAAACATATTACAACCTGAATATGAATGGTTGTATAAATAAAATGAGAGAGTTAGGCTACAGCGAAGAAGAGTACCCTTATTGGGTCAGAGACGATGGTGCTAAGATGCTTGGTCGCTACGTGATGATTGCGGCCAATTGGAAAATAAGACCATTAGGCACTATCCTGGAAACTTCATTAGGATGGAGCATTGTTGTAGACACTGGCGAATTTGTTGCCGATTATCCTTATGGAGTAGACATCGCAGTAGATTGGTGATTTTCCCACAATGAGTAGAATTAAATCTGCTGTAATAACAGTTATGCTTCTATGTGTAATTGTTATTACAGCAGAACAAATTAATAATATACCTCAACCGAGTTTGCAAGAAACAGAAGATTGCAATGATTTAGTTATTGCTAAACCTACATTAACACCTTCTCCCACTCCTACTCCAACACCTATACCAAACCCGATGATTGAATACTATCAAGATAACTTCAAAGAAAGTCTTGATAGCGTTTCTATATCTGCAGTTTATATGGAATTTGAATACATCGGAGAATACTACATAACAGCGTATTGTCCAGAAGAGTGCGGATACAGAGTCTATTCAGACGGTACAGATAACTTTCCTAATGGTTGGGTCACCTCCACAGGTACAATAGCACATAGAGAAGAAGAATGGTGGAACCCAAGCACATGTGGAATAAATACATCAATAAACAACTATGGAGATTTATTCTTAATAGATGGAAAGGTTTTTGTTGCTGAAGACACAGGTCCCGGTGCTGTTGGTCATTGGATAGATACTTTTATGCCTGATTATGAATCTATGGCAAATTTCGGTTCACATTGGACTGGTGTTTATTCAGTTAGTTATTTAGAAACTGAGCCGGTCACAGGGTGGCACTTCAATATAAATTTCTTCAACTCCTAATCGTTATAGTATTTAGGAGAATTTTAAATATCAATCAAACATAAATATAAGCGAACCGGATATGAGAGGAGAGAAAGAATGAAAACCTGTAAAGAGTGTATTCGCTCAAAAATTATTACTCCAAAGAATCCAGAATGTATGCCCGAAGCAGCCTGTACTTTATCTGATAAAGAATTTCACGACTGTTTATCTAATGATAGGTCAAGGTTTGAGGGTAATCAATTATATTTGATGTGTGGAGGTAAAGAATAATGGCAGATAAGGAAATTTTAGGGGAGTGGGTAAATATTTCTCCCTATGATGATGAGGGTGAGTGTTCGAGATGCTGTTATGTTTCAAAGAAATATTATAATTTTTGCCCGAATTGTGGTGTAAGAATGACGAGAACACATATGTCTAATGAGGAAGTGATTAGAGAACTTAAAATCTTAAAGGCGGAAAGCACAACAGAGTTGACAGAGAATGCTCTTGACCGTGCTATTTATGCTTTGGAACAGATAGCATCTAGCGGTGATAAAGAATGAAATATGATTGTTCTATCTGCTTTAATAGAAAATACTATCCACCTAACGCAATACAAGATGTATGTAATTTTTGCAAAACTCATAATGGGAGATTTTATAGACCTGATTTAACAGATATTAAGGGATATGCGATAAATTCTGTAAAGGAGATACAAAATGACAAGTGATAAAATCATGCTTACAGATGAACAAATGAAGAAAATGAGTGATGCCAATAAGTTTTTTGATGATATGAAAAAGATGGAAGAAGAAATCGAGGATGTTTTGTCGAAGTACGGTCTTGCAATCAAGAAAATGTCAATTAGCGGAGATAACGGAGAACAGATTTACGATAGAGGTTTTATTTCCATAAGAAGTAAAGAATAATGACAAGTGAAGATATAAATAAAATGACAAGTGAAGATATAACTAATCAAACCAACTGTAAATTCTGTCAGTATCATTATATGGGAGATACTTTGTATGAATCTGCTGATTGGGATAATGGTATAGGGTTTGATTATATTAGAGATATTAAATTCTGTCCTATATGTGGGAAAGAATTACAAGTTTATGGGGTTAAAAAATGACAAGTGAAGATATAAATAATTTGATTCAGCAACGGAGAACTGAGATTTGGCAAGACATTGAGAAGTTATCAGAATTGAAATCTAATTACAACTGTTTTGACGAATCCGAAGAACCCTATTACCGAGCATTATCTAATGCTATCGAGGCTTTAAGAGCAAAGGATGCTATGTTAGGTACAACACGGAATGGTAGAATTCGATTGTGAGGTAATAAAGAATGAGCACATACTGGTACGAAAATCGCTTAGTATATTCTTATGAAGTCAACGGTGTATTTATTCACGGTAGCGTCGATTTCTGTCCGAATTGTGGGGCAGATATGGTGATAGGGAGGTAAAGAAGAATGAAAGTTTATATTAGATTTGGAGATATACCAAAAGATTTTCAATCCAAGGTGCATAAAGGTGATGCAATTGTACGAAATGAGGGTGGTGTAAGTGTATGGAATTGCATACAGGCAGACGATGAGTATTATCCTATACTGCCTGATAACCCTAATCTCCATGCAATAACAGATTATTTTCGGATGTTGTTTTCTGATAAGCCTATATATCTTGTTACAGGGACAGAAATGTTTTTAACTGGTGCTGATGGTGAGCCATTACTTATGGATGATATAACAATTATTAAAAAGTTAGACTATTCTTGGTTGAGAGGTTTAAAGAATGAAACTGATAATTGATATTCCTGATGAAATATATGATGACATCAAACACGGATACATTTGTTCTGAATATGCAGATACACTTATTCAACTAATTCCAAATAGCATACCTTATGAAGAAAGAACGCAAGGCGAGTGGATTACGGATAATTGGGGGTATGTTTCACTGTAATTATTGTATGAGGGAAAAGCAACAACTTTTTAATAACTTTTGCTCATATTGTGGTGCATCAATGAAAAAGGAGGAAACAGATTGAATGTGAAAATTCCTTGGCTTATGACCTTGCTATTAAGGCATTAGAGGAACAAGCAAAAATAATTGACAGTTAGGAAAAAGAAGTAGGATTGTCTGATGAACAGATAAAAGCTATTGTAGAAAGATATTTCGAGTCGCCAACGCTAAATTATTGCAAGGCAGAAAGAGGCGAAAAGGTATGACTAATGAAGAAGCAATCAAGATATTAACAGATGCAAGAAATATGCTTATAAGAACACATGAGATTTATCACAACCCTGATTTTGAGAAAGCAAAACAGGCTTATGACCTTGCTATTAAGGCATTAGAGTATGAACAGTATACTGATTTCTGTTAAGAAAGAGGCGAAATGGTATGACTAATGAAGAATGGCAAGAAGCGATAAGAAAGAATGTTGCAGAACATACGGTTTTATCACCTGCACATATGAGGAAGGACTAATGATGCTTATGGATAATGAAAATTCTTGCTCAAATTGTGAATTTTGGAATTGTCGTTATGGTTGCACTAATGTCAATTCGGAAGGCTTTCACAAGATTATACTAAATAGTAAAGAGGCTTATTGCGATGCACACAAAGGTGAGAGGAAATAAAAATGAGTAATGAAGAAGCAATCAAGATATTATATCATACAACAAATTTGGGCTATGGAATCATTATTGAGGAAATGGAAGGATATACCACAAGGGATATCAAGATAGCGTTAGATATGGCTATCAAGGCATTATCTGAAAACCATCAGGTATAGCAACCTTTAATATATTATCAAAACTAATGGGGTGCTACAATGAAGTATTCTAAACTGCCTAAAATATACAAACAAATTGTTCCTGAATCTTTGTTACTTGATTTTTATAATAGAGATTGGTATGAAAATGAAGAATTAGACGATGACAATCTTGACATACTTGCTGATTACCTTGCTGAGCAATTTAGACCTGTCGTTGAATCTATTGATTTAGACGGACCCGATGATTTTATGCTCTCCGGCTATCTTCAAGCAGGTCCTTGGGCATCAGAAAGAGATAAAGATGAAACAGTCACGATGAAGCTCCATGGCCAGTTTCAATTCTGCGTATATGGTTGTGAAAAATATGGCAAGAAAGCATTTGCTACATTGAGCAAAGCATTAAAGAGTAAGAAATTCAACGGATTCAAATCATCTGATTTATTTCAACCAGAAGATACTCCCGGAATTTCATTTAACGGAATTTATCAAAATGCTGATACAGTCTATATAAGCGGATGGTATGAATTCAGTGAAGTAACCGTTGATGTAGATGTTCCTAAAACACAAAAATATTTAGTTGATATCCTTCCTTACGATGCACATCTCGTACCTTTGAGAATGAAGATAACAGCACCTAAAGGAAGCTCTGATGAACAGCTGAAAGAGATTGTCATTAATGATTATGAAAATAAGTTATTAGACGTAGTTACATGGAAAGATATTCAATTTAGAGATTATGGAGATAACTACTTTGACTGCACTGTGACAATTACATTTAAAGGAAATCCTTATAAAATTTCTTTAGATAATGAAACTTCAGAAAATCTTAGATACAGTGATAATACTTCGGCAAGAATGTGTGCTTGGGCACAGTTCCTCGAAGATTTAGAAGTCGAAGACGTATCATTTTTAGAAGATTAAGAATCGTTATAAATTAGATATAACCGCCGAGTTTTGTAATTCCTTGACACCCTCGGCGTTATAAAATAAAAATAAAAGGAGGAGACCGCATATGGTTTCAAAAACAAAGACTAAGTATTCATTAGTCGAAGAAGTGAAGGACACAATGAGAGCTATTCCCGGGTTGGTAACAGCCTTTTTCATCCTTTCAGTTGTGTCAATGAATCTTTTAGCAAACAAGTCCATCTTTAACTTACCTTGGCTTGCATCAACTGCCGGAATTTTTGTTTCGTGGATAAGTTTCTTATGCATGGATGCTACATGTAAGAGATTTGGAGCTCGTGCAGCAACGATTCTCAATACAGTAGCTATGGTTGCAAACTTATTAACTGGTATAATCTACATGTTAATTTGTAAGATTCCCGGAATTTGGGCAGCAAGTTATTCAGCCACAGACCCTGCAGTAGCTGATGCAATCAATGCAAGCGTAGACGCAACATTCTCATCTTCTTGGTTTATTGTAATTGGTTCTGCTGTAGCAATGTACCTTGGTGGACTTGTAAATTCTATTGTTAATAAGTTCATTGGAAAGAAAGTAGATAAGAAAGATAATTTTGGCGGATTTGCTATTAGAAGTTTCTTATCAACAGCAGCAGGTCAGTTTGTAGATAATCTTGTATTTGCCTTGTTTGTATCTTATATTTTCTTTGGATGGACACTCACACAGGTTTTCGTCTGCTCATTTATGATGATGCTCTTGGAACTTGTAATTGAGATGGTATTCAGCCCTATCGGTTACAAGATGTCTAGAAATTGGAAGAAAGACAACGTAGGTTCTGATTATCTTGAAAAGTATTCAGTAGTATAACTTACATAAACTAAAATCGTTATATAGAGTGTAGCCATCATCTATGGTTACACTCTATCTTTTTATAAGGAGAAAATTATGACAGATAACACACAGGACATTCCTAGGCCGAGGATTTAATCATGGAAGAGTGGAGACCAATAAAAGATTACGAAGGTGTTTATGAAGTAAGCAATCTAGGAAAAGTTCGTAGTTTAGATAGATATGAATCTTTTAAGATAAATAGAATTGTTGTTAGATTCCGTTCAGGCAGGGAGTTACGCCCACTTAAGACGGGTAAAGACCCTGTAGTTAATTTGTATAAAGATGGTTCATTTACTTCTATGAAATTGAGTCGTTTAGTTGCAGAAGCTTTTGTAGCTAATCCAAATAAATATTCTTTTATAAATCATAAAGATTCTGATAAAACCAACAACTCTGCGAATAATCTTGTTTGGGTTCCATATCATACTAGGTCGAATATATCTAATAATTTAAAAGAAGAATGGCGAAATATTCCTGGATATGAAAATATATATGAAGTATCTAATACTGGAAAAGTAAGGAGTATAACTAGGCGGGTTCTGCGTGAACGTAGTAGAAATGCTATATCGTTTGAAGATTGCCCTGAATATGAATCTAGAGAATTAAAGCCTTATAGATTTAATAAGAAATCAGGCGTAGCAGTGTATCATCTTCATAAAAGATATAAGACAGGCCGATGTGGTCAAACAGATGCTTATTATAAAGCAGAAGATTTAATTAAATCAGCATTCCCTGAATTGTATAAAGAGGATTAATCTATGGAAGAACAATGGAAAGCTGTACCTGGTTACGAAGGTTACTACGAAGTGAGTAACTTAGGTCGAGTACGAAGTTTAGACAGAACAGTTTCATGCATTCGTGCAGGTAAATTAATGACAAGGTCATTTAAGTCCAGGATATTAAAACCTGTTATGTGCGGTGCATATCATCCACATGTATTATTAGCTAAAGATGGAGAACACAAAATGGTTCGTGTGGATAGATTGCATGATTTAGTATGGCCAGGTCCTGTTATAGAAGATACAGAAGAATGGCGACCTGTTCCTGATTTTGAAGAATTATACGAAGTAGCTAAATCGGGTAAAGTACGAAGGAAAGCACGAAAGATATGCAGATGTAGAAACATAGACGGAGATGAAGTTAAAGATTCCGTGGCCTATATTGCAAAAGAACTTAAACCGCAGTATTATCAAAAAATGTCAGGAACAGCTGTATATCATTTTCATCGAAAACATGAATCTGGATATCGTGGACAGATTAATGTATATTGGCCTATAGATGATTTAGTTAGATTAGTATTTCCAGAAAATCAGGAGAATATATGACAAATGCAGTATTGACAACATTAAGAATCGTTATTTACAATAGTAAAATTTAGGAGGATTACATGGATAACATCAGTAAATTACTTCATTATATATCGCCTGTATGTAAAGTACCGATAGAAGTTGATGGTAAGGTATATGATAATCAGGCTAAGAAACTTTCATTCTCGCCATCTTTCTTCTTGATTGATGATTGTGTATGTTGCGGAACTTGTTGTATGTGTGTCCCAGAGATGGTTGTACTTACTGAACACGAACATGAAAATTTAAAGAATTGCACAGACCAGGAATTCATTGATTATAGCCTCCCAGTAGAAAATTTACATACATTTAGAGATACAATCGAAGTAGAGTCACATATAATCAATGGAAAAGAAATAAAGCTTTACAGGTGTTCTCAACCTTTGCAGACTATTCATAATCCTTATAAGAATCGTGATAGTAAAACTTGTCATTACTTATTTAAGAATGATGAAGGTCTTTATAGATGTGGTATTCATCCTGTGAGAAGTATTACTTGTAGAGTACCGCATGTTAGACTTTTCTGCAATAATAAAGGAACAGTTTCATTTGCAGTTAGTCAGTATGGTAGAAATTGGGCTGTAGGTTGTCCTATCAAATTCAAAGAATGTGAGACAGAAGAAAAATTCAATGCTATCAAAGCAGACAGAATTGCATTACTTGAATATCTCTTGAGAGTCGCTAATGATTTGAATTGTGATACATATCTTCCAGAAATGATTCAGTACATCAGCAATGCAGCATTTGAAAATCATAAGCAATTTTTAGGTAAAGATATTTTACCTATTATCAATACAAAATCAAAAATGTTGGAGGGAATTGTATGAGCGTCAACAATCTTAGTAAGATAATGCAGTATTTGCTTCCTTTATCAAAGAAAGCAGTTACAATCGATGATGAGGTATTTGATACTAATCGGAAAAGCCTTATTTTATCACCTACATTCTTTGACGTAGATGGTTGTGATAGTTGTGGCAAGTGTTGTTGTATCACAGAAAACTTACTTCTTACACAAAAAGAATATGAAAGATTAATGGCTTATACAGACCAGGATTTTATTGATTATGGGCTTCAGGTAGAAAATCTTCACAATCTTCAGAGTACTATCGTACCTACTAAACATATCATTAATGGAAAAGAAATCACCGTTTATGTATGTCCCGAAAGAAAGCAGCGAATGGTTGTAAACACAAAAGACCCTGAAAAAGAAAGAGATGTCTGTTATCATCTGTTTAAGCTTAAAGATGGAATATATAGGTGCAAGATTCACCCAGTAAGGAGTATTACTTGCAGAATGCCTCATACAAGAATATTTCATAGTAGTTCAGGTTCTACTTCTATCGGAATTAGTCAGTATGGTAGAAACTGGGCTCTTGGCTGTGGAATTAAATTTAGGTCACCTGCCACAAAAGAAGAATTTGAAGAACAGAAAGCAACGAAGATTGCTCAGTTTGAATACTTAAAAGAAGTTTCTGATGACCTTAATATCGAAACATATCTTCCTGAATTGATTGATTATATGAAGAAATGTACATTTGATAATTATAAAGAAATGTTAGGTAAGAATTTACTTACTATTTTTACATCTAATCATTCGTTATTCAAAGATATAATATAACTTAGGAGAAAATAATAATGAAAGATATTTTCTATTGTTCTGCATTAGAATTAGGTAATTTAGTTACATCAAAGAAAATCAAGCCTACAGAGATTCTTGATGCATATGAAAAGAGGATTGCAGAAATCAATCCTAAAATCAATGCTATTGTATATACTAAATTTGAAATTGCTAGAATTCGTGCAAAAGAGATTGAAGAAAAAATTGCAAAGAATGAATACGTCGGACCCTTTGCAGGAGTTCCTGTTGGTTTAAAGGATTTCTTGCCGTCTAAGAAAGGGTGGTTATCTTCTCACGGAGGCGTTAACTGCCTTGTATGTCCTGACGATTATGATTCTGAAATATGCAAAGCAATGGAAAAATTAGGTGCTATTGTAATTGGTAAAACTAATGCACCAGCATTTGGATTTAGAGGAACAACAGATAATAAGATGTATGGACCTACATCTACTCCTTTTAAGATAGGATATAATTCAGGAGGTTCTTCAGGAGGTAGTGCATCAGCAGTTGCTTCAGGTCTTCTTGCAATCGCAGAAGGCGGAGATGCTGGAGGTTCAATTAGAATTCCTGCTGCATGGTGCGGATGTTTTGGATTCAAACCTTCAGCTGGATTAGTTCCAAGTGTATGCAGACCAGATGCATGGACAGCTACACATCCCTATTGTTGTGGAGGTCCAATAACAAGAACAGTAGCCGATGCTGCAAATGTTCTTTCTGCAATGATAAAGTATGACCCTAGAGACCCTATCAGTGTTCCTACTCCTCCTGATTTAGTGAGAAATATAATTTCAAGATTAACTGTAGTCGAAGGTCGTAAATTCAAGATTGGATATACTTTTGATTTCAATATATTTGCAGACCCTGAAGACGAAATCAAAGAAGCAATGATTAATTCATTTGAAGTACTTCGTTCACTCGGATACGAAATTGAACCTGTTACATTTAAGTTCAAATATTCAAGGGAAGAACTTGAAAATGCATGGTTACGTGGAATATGCATTGACACTGCTATAGATTGTGAAATTGATAGGCAAAATGGATTTGATTTACTTCGTGATTATGCAGAAGAATTGCCTGAGGCTTTTATAACATGGAATAACATTGCTCTAAAATCAAGTATGCTAGATTATAGAAAATTTCATGAAATCAGGACAAATATACTTGATGCACATTATGACATATTTGATAACTATGATATAATACTAGCCCCTGTCACAGGTTGTTTACCTGTTAAGAATTCAGATGATTTTGATACAAAGGGACCTGAATATATCAAGAATGAAAAAGTTGACCCACTTATTGGATTCGGCTATACTTATTTAGAAAATATGATAGGAACTCCGGCTGCTTCTATTCCAATCGGACTTTCAAATGAAGGACTTCCTATTGGATTACAAGTTATTGGAAAGAGATATGAAGACGACAAAGTATTTGCAATATGTAGACAATTAGAATCTAATCTTCCTTGGAAAGAAAATTACGAAAGGTTGTTTAAATGATATGGTTGATAAAATAATCATTGGAATCTTATGCTTAATATTAGGAATTTTATTTGCTAGGATTTCTACTCACTTTGAAGTACATAGCTTAAAGAATCAGTTATTTGAGTCTGAACAGAATAATGAAACTATTATCAAAGACAATACTGACTTAGTTAGACAAAATGATGAACTTCGTAAGAAGTTATATATCACACATAAGAAATTATCAAAATACGAACCAGATTTTGAGGATTGGTAACTGATATTTAGTGGCCTCATAACCTTTTATGAATGTGTAAGGTTTAATTACACATTCATATTTTTATGTAAAAATACATTGCGAGGTCACTTAAATGCCGACAAGTATTCAAAGAAAATATTATGTTACAACATTTGATGAATTATCTACAGTTCCATTAGTTGAAGGAAATGTAATTTCACTTTCTGATACAGATGGATTATATTATGATGTAGGAAATCCTGCAGGAAGTGGTCAGTCTGTTGTTAGAAGAAAAGCTAGTGCTATTGAATATGTAGAAAATTTAGCAAATGCTAGACACGAAAGAGATACAATATTTGTAGTAACAGAAGGAAATGCTACCACAGGTTACTGCTGGAATGAAGACAATAGCGAATTTTATCCAGTATTCAATAATGCTGAAGTATCAGATTCTCAAGTTCAGTCTGTTAAGCAAAGTCCTTGGAATACAAAAGCCTACCTTGTAGCAAGTGCTCAACAAGATACCTGGACAGGAACTTTATTAAAGACACCTGATATTTATATCACAACTACTGGAAAGATTCATGCAGATATTGATGGTTCTGCTACTACAGCAACAAGTGCAAATTCTGCTACTACAGCAACAAGTGCAACTAGTGCAATGAAGGATAGTAGTAATCATACAATAACTGATTATTATCTTCATGATGTCAGCAGTAATGCATCTTCTGATTTAGGCTCTGCTCTTACATTTACATTAGGAAATGGAAATACAAAAGTAGTTAGAGTATCAGACCATGTCTATTCTCAATTTACTAGTTTACAAGCAGGAATAGTTCCTGCGGCTTCGGGTGGAACTTTAGCTGATTTAGTACTGACAGGTTCTGGGTGGGTTGATAAAGCAAATATATCAATTGGAACGGCTACATCAGCTGACAGTGCAACAAATGATAGTGCCGGAAATCAGATTGACGCTACATATTATGCAGATGTAGACTATACTACAGGAGTAGGATTAACATTAACTTCTGCTGATGGTAATACATCAAAAACAGTACAATTACCTATTTCTGATTATTCAGTATTTACTCCTTCTGCAGATGGTCTTGTACCTAAGCCTTCTGGTGCTGGAGAGACTGCCAAGTTCCTTAAAGGTGATGGCACTTGGGATTCTGTTCCTGTAAATGATTATCAAGGTGCTACTGCTATTGCTGCCGGTGAAGCAGGATTAGTTCCTGCTGCTGCAGCCGGTGAAATGAATTACTTCTTAAGAGGCGATGGTGACTGGGGAGAAATATTTAGTACAACAGAAGCGGGATTAGTCCCTTCTCCTTTAGTTGCAGATGCTAGTTATTCATTAAGAGCAGACGGTACTTGGGCAGCGTCTGCTAATACAGATACAAAAGATACAGCCGGTTCGTCTCAAGTACAATATGGCATACAAAATACTGAAGCATTCACAGGTGATGGAACTACAACAGCATTCACACTTGAATATTCTGTAGCCGAAATTATTTCTATAACAATAGATACAGTAGAAACGACAGCTTATACTTATGATAGTACTTCAAATCAAATCATATTTAACACAGCCCCTGCTGATGAGGCTAATATTATTGTTGAATACAATTCACCTGAAGTAGAAATCCTGTATCTCATCGGTGCAAAGACACAGAATGGCGGTTCAACAAGCCCTATAACATATTCAAATAACAGAGTATATGTATTGAATAATATGCTTTATGCAAATGATAATCAACTCATAGATACTACTTCGTATCAGAATATGACAAATAAAACATTTGATGGAAAATCATTGGGAACTTCTGCTTTTGTTGAAACTTCAAGTACTGTTGAACAAACAATAGTAACTATAACTGATGAATTCACAGGAGATGGTGTAACTACAACTTTTGTAATCAATTATTCACCAATTGAAGAACTCCTTGAGGTAACACTTGATGGAGTTGTTCAAGTTGAAAATGTAGATTATACCTTTGATTCAACTAATTATACAATAACATTTACATCGGCTCCAGTCGTTCCTTATTACAATCTTCTTACAACAGAACCTGATGATTGGGAAGATAACTATTCTGATTATTTCACAAAAGTAGATGATGAATATGTTGCTGTAGAAGGTGCTGCACAGTATACTTCAAATAATAATCCTAACTGGGATGAAGTTATGGATAACATTTGGAAGTATGATGGTGGCACATATACTGAATTGGATTATAAGCCTGCAGACTGGGATACAAATTATACAGATTATTTCACAAGAACATTAATTGCGCCTACATTTGCATTAGACACATATTATGAATATATTGCTTCTAAAATAGGAATTACATATAAGGTACAAGACCCGTTCTATAATACAGAGAATGTTCCTACAAATAGTGCGGTAATGTCCTATACAAATACAAGAATTAATCCCATTCAGTCTAATCTTGCATCTAAGTTATCAAATTCGTGCGTAGCATCTAATTACAATGAGAATGTAAGCGATACTTTCACAGGAGATGGTTCTACTACCGAATTCACCCTCACGAAAGTTGCATCAGGAATTACATCGGTCAAAGTAGCAGGTGCGGAAACATCAGATTATACTTTTGATGACACAACAAATAAGATTACATTTACATCTGCTCCGGCTGTTGATGATGAAATAGTTGTAACTTATACTTTAGCATACTCAATTGGAGATTATGTAATTTATTATGATGGTGATACAACACAGCTCTATAGGTGTAATACAGCAATTACTGCTCAAGAAGCATTTGACCCTACGCATTGGGATTCAATTCGTGTAACCGAGTTAGTGAAGTATCATGATATTTATTCTTCAGGAGAAAAAGTTGTAGGTACTTGGGCAGATGGTACTACATTATATGAACAAACATTAACTCTCAGTTCATTGTCAGCATCATCTTCACAGACTGTAGCACATGGAATTTCTGCTAATATCATCTTTATTAAAGAAGGATTTACAAGTTATACATCTTCTAATGTTGCATATAGTGGAATGATTTCTGCTTATGATTCGACTGCTGGAGATGAAGAATTGTGCATTAAGATAGATGGAACAAATATTACATATCTTGCAGGTACTGCATTAGCTAATGCTACTGCTTACATCACAGTTAGATATACAAAACCAACAATCTAAAGGAGTATGAATAATGGCTCAAGAATTATATAATGAAGGAAGAGTAGTCGGGTTTTCTGCTTGGGAAATATTTGCAAGAGATGCAATTGCTCATGGAATTTCACCCGAAGATATTCCTGATGAACATGAATGGTTGACTGAAATGGTGTGCAAGGGCACATCAATGATTCTTCGAGTAGACGCAAATACTCCTAAAGGATATATTGATTATCCTTTACCTGCAGATTCTAAACTTACTGCAGCCGGAGTAATCATTGGAAGCTTATTCATAGGTGAATGCGATATCGCATGTGACCAACCTGGAGGTGACCCTACTTGTAATTTTGCTACTAAGGTCACTTCTTATGGACCTCTTATTAGTAACGTATCCGGTTCAGGCAAGCATCCCGGTTCTGCTCCTGACAATATTCCGGCAATATTAAGAGATGGTTATCCTGATTATTCTGACTACATTGATGAAATAACAGAATTTGTAAAAATAAATGATGGTATTGTTTATACAAAAACAGCACAGTGGATTCCTACAAGTGACGGAACTCCTTATGATGATATCAATCCTGATTTTCCAAATTCAAGATGTGTAGTAAGATTATATATTTCTGAAACAATCAATACTTCTATTTATATCTTACTTACAGGTTTTGAACATAAAGCTTTCTTAGATGTTATTTCAGGATGGGCTACATCGAGTGGAGGAGTAGCAGTTGGAGGTTCTACTGACATTACTGCTAATAATTGGCAGAATGGTGGAATGATTGGTCCTGAAACAATTCCGTGGGCAAGCAAAATCATATTTACAGTTCCAAGTTCTGCTTATTCACTTTCTACAAATATCACAAGAACACTTCCTAAAGGGGCTAGCAGTTTTGGTGATGGTGACCCTATTACTATTGATAGTAAGGTCCACATTAATAATTACATTGAATACAAGCCCAATGTAAGTCCCTTCATTGATTTTGATTCAATCAATTTACTTGATTATTATATAAATGTTAAGCATTTTTCTGCTGACCCTACAATAACTGAACAAGTGACTGCTATTAACTTAGGGTTTGTAGGAAGTTATAATGCACTTATAGCTTGGTATCCAGGAATGTCATCTAGTCAAGTAGCAACTGCTGTTAATGATGATGACGTAAGTAATTTCTTCCCTCCTGCTTTATACGCCGCAAAAGTAGCAAGCTCAGGAGACCAAATGTTAGTCCCTGTTGATACAGCTGCCCCTGGAACAGTAAAATGCTTTAATACAAAAGAAGAGGCAATCAATTATCGTACATTACTTCCTAATAATTTCTCAATTTATCATAATACAACTAATAATACATATTCATTTGTAGATGGAAATGATGAGAATAATTGGTTCAGTTCTGTTAAGTTAGAATATTTAGATGCACCTATTGCAAAACTGACTACAAGTACTAAGATTGCAAAATTTGTAGCATTAACAAATTCAAGCGGAGTTGATTATAGTACATCAGGTTCAAGTGGACAGATTGCAACAACGGCTTCTAGAACACTTTCTTGGTCTGACATGCTTACAGCATTAAAAGATAATAAAACCATAAATATATTAGGAACAAGATTATCAACATTTAGTTCAGAATTAAGTTCTGCTAATACTATAGGTATTACTAATGACAATACAATAACTAATCTTGGAGCTACAAGGCTCACAGTTAATCCTTCTGCAGGTGCTGATGCAATTGGAATTACTCAAACAACAAGTTATAATTCATCTGTTGCAACTGTAGACAAAGGTAAGTCAATTAAGACCGGAACTAATTATATTGAATTTACACATACTAAGACAAATGGACAGACAGAAAACTTAAGATTGTACATAGCAACAGAAACTCCTGGTACAACAAATATTCCTGTAGGTTCCATTGGAATAGGTTGGTAATAATTAAATGGCAAAAACTTCTACTAAATTCATAGGCATACAGTTACACGGTTGCGGAGTAGCAAATTCAGGTGATTATCCTGATATTTGTGTATCTTTGGAAATCACATTTACTCGTAGCAGCTCTACATCAAAATCAGTTAGTTGGAGCGTAGGTGGTGTAGATATATCAACAGGTTCAGCTGATAGTTATAGATATGATTATCCCTTCTATTGTAAATTGGTAGTAGGTAGCTCATCACACAATTTAGTTTCAAAAGGCAGTACTTCCGGTTCAGGATGGAGAAATTCCGTAAATGTATATGAAGATTTTAGCGGCTCATTTTCTTCTACATCCAGTTCTGTTACAGTTAAATTCCAGGTAGAAGGTGGCCACTGTTTAAATGATGGTCAATACTGTTTTGGGTCAAGCGGATGGTACACCGTTTATTCAAAGAGCGTTAGTATTCCTTCCTATTCAAGCGGTAGTAGCGGAGGTGGAGGAGGTGGAGGAAGTAGCTCCTCTGCTTCTTATAACATATATTATTTACCAGGTAGAGGCACCGGTGCTCCTAGCCCTCAGTCCATAGTACAAGGTAAAAATGTTGTATTATCTACTCAGGTACCTCAATTTCCTTTTACGGTTAAATATTACAATTATCCAAATGGTGGAAGCTTTGATTTATCTCAGTTTACAGATAGTGAAACTGTTTACAGAAGATTTGCATATTGGCAAGCTTATTATAGCAGGAACAACCACTTCCAATGGATAGGAAAGTGTGATGGAGAACATACTACATATCCTCGACATTTCATTTCTGGAAGTAATATTAACTATGCATATAGTTTACCTTCAGGGGTAGATACGATTAATTTTGTAGTGCTTATAGTTGGAGGACGTTCAATAACTTTATATAATTGGACATCTGGGCAATCTCCCAAAGATTCTAATTATCCATATTATTGGGCTCTTGAAACTGCAACATTTCCTGGACAAGCTTATTACGAAGGAAAATGTATCACGATTGGTATCATAGATAATAAAGTATTTAAACCAACTCCACCTCCTAAAGGCGCTCAGTTAAATATTGATTACAATGGTGCTGACTATTCATACCGTGACGCCGGTGAAAAATATCAGCCAGGAGATACTTATGATACTTCAGGTAAGAACGGTACTCGTGATGTATATATGATACCTTATTGGGATACAGGCGTAGTGCAACTTAATCCTATGCCTGATGGGTATAAAAAAGTTAATTTTGATTACAATGGAGGAACTGGTTCTCCTGATAGTATGGCTGTATTACAAGAAAAACTCGGTTACTATCATATGAATAACAGATTAAAAACAGCTCCAGCCCCTGATTCCGGTTTAAGAATCTATTACAAGCCGAATTCCTATCAAGAATTAGACCCTTCTGGCAATCAAGTAGATTCCACTCCGCTGCTGTATATTCAAGACCTGCATGGAGATGGTAGTACAACTGAGTTTACACTTGATTTACCTTGTTATTCTATATGGTATATAAAGATTAACGGAGAAGTACAACCTGCAAGTTCATATTCTGTTAGATGTAGGACACTTACATTTGAAACTGCGCCTGCAGCTGAAACAGAAATAGAAGTTAAATTTGAAGGCGTGGCAGTATATTTCTATGAACAATATACAGGAGATGGAGTAGGGAATACATTCATTCTTGAAGAACTTTGTGATTTTGCTTTTAAAGTAAAAGTTGACGGAGTTGTTCAGGAACCTGGAACATATACTTGGTATAAGAATTCAGTTACATTGAATTTTATCCCTGCTAGTGGTTCTATTGTTGACATTGAATACTTGCAATATAATACTCGTTCTAATGAACTCAAAGGTGATGGAACAACTACAGTATTTACACTTCGTGGACTTTTATCAGTAGTAGAAAGTGTTGCTATAGATGATGTAATACAAGACCCGTCAACTTATACAGCAGACGAATTTACTCTAACATTTGAAACTGCGCCTGCAAATAATGCTAATATCATGGTTCGTTATTATTCTAATGTAATATACACCGACTGGGGTGCACAACTCTACATGCTTGGAACATGGGGTGTTGGTAGAGTACCATATGACCAGTTGCCTATACCTAAGCGTTCAAGTTATGCTTTTGAAGGTTGGTATTATGATAATGCATTTATTGAACCTGTATCAAGAGAAGAAGGACTAATAATTCCTGCTTCAGAGTCAGAAATTACTATTTATGCAAAATGGTATGAACTTCCTATTAGACAATTTGGAAAAGATGGAAAATGGCATAGTATTGATTGTCCTGTTTGGCAATTTTGTGACGACCAACAATGGCATAAAGTTGCTCATGTCTATAAATTCATAGAAGACGAAGAAGGCGGACATTGGGAAGATATTAGTGGAATATTTACTTAAGAGGTTAACATATGAAAATTTATGCTAAAACAAAACAACACTTTGACGGTAGAGAAGAATATTACAACAGACTTCCTTTACCTTCACAAATAAAAAGATTAGGTAAATATTTAAAAGAAAATCTCAGTGGAGTTTATAAGGTACAAGAACCTCCGAATGAATACATTATCTATACTACAATAATGTATCAGATTCCTCTCGAACTCCGGAAACAGATGAAAGAATACAATAAGGAATTAAATGGTATTGAAGAAGATATTTATGAAGCTAATATCTATTTCAATATCACTACATATGGAAAATATATCCGAGTAAATGTTATCTTACTTGATAAATATGAAGTAACATTAGGTTATTTGAGGTTTGAACCTAAGGATTTAATCAGCTTACCTGATTGTAAGAAAAAACTTGTAGATTTCACATATAAGAAAATAGAAAATTACTTCAAGAAATATGAGGTACTAATATGAGTGTATATGGTATTCACACAGATGATAACCCCTTCTACTGCAGATATGACGATGATTGCTGGGTGAGTCTAGCAAAAGAAATTATTGCATATTCTGCAATAAAGTATTCTTATCAAATTCCAACAACTGCAAATAGTCAAGAAGAATACCTTTTATTAGATAAGCGGACTTATTTACCGATTCGCAGAAGTATCTTGAAAAGTGTTATGAATGGACCGTTAAGAAATGTAGCAAACATTGAAGCTGTCTATAGTGCATTTGAAAAGAAGAGAATTGCTTATAAGAAATCAATGCAAATCCCTTGGGAGGATGAAGAATATGCAGACCTCACAAAATTCTAAATCATTTTATTTAGATACAATTGAGGCTCTCACTATGTTAGGCTTTGAGCCTATTGAAATGAACTTTTATCGAAGAACAGATAAAATTCCTGATGAATCTAAGGTGATAAATATTTACTGTGAATTATCTCCTGATACAATCACAGTAACATTGTATGAAAATGAAAAATTCTTAAATGAAACTTATTGTGATTCTACAATAGAATTTATTGATACAGTAGAAAGAATACTCAATACATATGGACTAGAAGCAGTAGAATTAGTTGAAATTGAGTCTAGTGAATTAATCAAAGGCAAACCTATTTTTGCTAAATCTAATTTCTCTACAAAGGATTTCATTAAGAAATTAATCAGAGTAAAGTCTTCTAATTTGTGGAGCTATGCATTTCAACCTAAAGATTATAACAAAGGTGATATGTTGATTCAATTCAAAGGAGCTAATGGAGGCCCTGATGATATTTACATATACTATGATATTCCTACAAAGATTTGGCAGAAATTCGTAGCAGCCCCAAGTAAGGGACATTTCTTTTGGCAATATATTAGAAATGTAGCAAAATATGCAAAATTAACAGGAGATAAGAGAACTCATCTTCCTAACGGAATTTGAGGATATAGTATGAAAATATATTGTTCCACAAAACCTAGCATCAAAGTTAAAATAAGAGATGTCCTCAAAGAAAGAGGAATTTCTCAGAAAGAATTGGCACATATGACAGGAATCAGAGAATCCACTATAAGTGAAATCTGTAGAGGTTGCCGGTCAGGAATCAATCTTCAACATCTATCTACTATAGCAGAAGCTCTTGAAATTTCAGATATAAGAAAACTAATCGATTTTAACTAAGGAGAAATATTCATGGCTACAGATTGGAATTATTTTGATAAGTTTGAAGATATAATGGACACATTCCTTCCTGACTATGGTGAAGGTGATACATTAGCTAATCAAGCAGTAACTGCTATCACTAAACTTGTATATAAATGGTACAACGACGGTGATGTATATGATAATACTTATGGATTAGAAGGCTGGGCAAATGACCTCTCAAGTTATGCCAACTGGTTATATAGATATATTCCTGAATCTCAAGAAATTCTTGATAGAATTGAAAAGGCTAATACCGAAAGCGATTATGAAGATTTAATCCTTCGTCCTCTTGCAGATAAATTCTTAAATGCTGATTATCTGAAGTATTTGAACACATTTGCAGAAAAGCAAGGAAGTATTTATGATTGTGATGGTCCTTTTGAATTCAGAGATTATGATGAAGAAGAGGAAGAGGATGATTGGTACGAAGATGAGGACTATAACGAAGACTACGGCGATGAAGAATATTGAGGAGACACATACATGAAACTATTAAAATCTGACAACATTGTATATTTTGCAAATCCACATAGGTTAGAAGTATCTTATGGATTTAGCGGGCCTTATGTCGTTTGGAATTTATATCCTGTAGCAATTTACGATTATATCAATCCTGATTATAGTGATAAACAGGGATGGTTACAAGAATTCAACAATGGTAAGCAGGTACTTGATGATATGGACCAGTTACTTCAGTATCTCAATGATGAGGCTTTTATTGATGTAGCAAAAGACTATGGTTATGAATTTGTCGAAGTATCTGGTGTTTATCTTAGAATTTATGATAAAAACGACGACACAATGTCAGCTCCCAGATTAATTGATACTGATGGTGCAGTATACAATGCAACGAACGGATTAGATACAGGCTACTATTTTGAAGGAGAAGTGGTTGATTTATGAAAATCTATATTAAATCGTCAGCATACAAAAGAATCGCTAGGACTGAAGAATTTGACAATGGTCGTGTTCTACATAATGATTGGCTCAAGATTTCAGATGAAGAAGCTGAAAAGTTAGCCCAGAAGAAATCAATTGACTACCCTGGTAGCATTTGCTATGTTCAGTATGACGACATCATGAATCCTAGTTCTGATATTTATTGGGTTGACGGAGTGAGTTACAATAACTATCAGGATGCCCTTAAGGTTCATCAGAATCATATTTCTCAATATGACGAAGAGACAAAAGATTAAGGGGATTTGATACCTGATAACTTAAGTTAGCCCTTTGAGATTTTATGTATCTCTAATTTGAATATAGTTGGTATTATCTGATTAATGCGGTCTTGAATCAAAAAGGCCGCATATTTATGGTTTCAGTCATCAAGTTCGGAATAATACTCATCGCTAAATGAAAATGCATCTTGTACACTAATTGCTTCTTCGAGCTGTCTCCTTAATTTTTCTTCAGCTCCAGGTCTAGCTTCTACTAATTCATTGAAGGGAATTCCATACATTTCTGACATCTTAAGTAAGAATGAATCTTCAAGTTTAGCCTCTCTTTCAAGCATTTCGTGGACTAATAAATCTTCGACAGAATCATATTCGTCATTATACATTTCTTCAATTCTGTCTTCTACAATAGTACTTGCCGGCTTATAAAGTGAAATATCATTTACATCTGCAGTATTAGTAGTGCAGAATATTGACATCAATGCTTCCATTTCTTCGGGAGGAAGGTGAACATTCACTAAATCTTCATAAACAACCTCAGTGCCTTTCTTTCCTAACTGTTCGCCTGCCTTGATACATAATGAACGACGAAGTGACCATTTAACATCAAATAATTCTCTTTCAATACACTCTGTGAGTCGGGGCTTAAAGAAACTAGTGAAAGCCAAATCATCACGATATCTTCTGTTCTTTGAATCTGTTACTTCAGGTTTAAACATAAATTTAGCCCACAAACAGTTGGTCATAAAACTGCATATTGCGGACTGATATTTATCTTCTATACTTACATATTTACTTACAGGTATCTTTAATCTTGCCACATACCAAAAGAAACTTTCATTAATACATATAATTTCATCTCTGATGTCTCTATAAGAATCTCTTTCTTCAAGAGTAGTCTGAGGTAAGAAACTATATAGCTCCAAGGTCCTCAATTTTATCCAATCATTCTTTTCTTTCTTAGAAGCATCTTCAGATAACTTCGGCAATTTCGTAGGATAGGCAGAAGGATAATCCATAAACACAGTACACCTCTCATGCATCAATTTAAGTTACTGGGAAGGGATTTGAAAAATATTGATATAATTAGATTATATATAAACATTAGAAAAATAAAAGTAAATTTCATTAGAAATATAGAAAATTTCTTTTAAATTTTTTAGATTTAATTTCATCGAGATGAGACCGTAAAGAAATCGTAATGTTACACTACATCAACATATAAAAGAAAATTTATATTTACCTACATTAAATCTTCAAATTATTTCAAGATTGATACAATATCTAAATAAATGATTATATTTTCAATCAATTCAGTAGATATTTCAGAATTGATAAGATTTGTCAACTTGTAGGACTATTAATTTTCACTATAGTATAATAAAGATTCAGGAATTATTTCAAGAAGTTGCCGATATATAGATATATCAATTGAGATATAAAGAAATATAAGAAATATAAATTAATTAAGTTATAAATTAATTTCATTCTTATTTTCGTTTTTTAATTAAATTATTATATATTGATTGCCCGCTCGCCTCGCTGCTTCGCTCTTTGAAATTTCTTGCTCTACAACATTCGTCCCCTTGACCGGCAGTATATGTACCCTGTGAATCGTTAGATATAGTGTAAATATTGCTAAGGAGGAAGATAGTATGACAATTCAGGAGTTAGTTAAAATAATCAACAACAGGTATGAAAATGATTGCATTCATATTTCTTCTATCATAGAAGATATTGATGACTATATTTTTGAAGGAGAAATTCCTAGTAATATTGAAGTTAATGTAGTTACTTGTGAGGACGAAGAAGTCGAAAGGCATTATCACGAGCTTGTTGCTGTTGATACATTTGACGCTAGAGAATGGGCAAAGAATCCTAGTGAAAAGTCAGGTGTATTCATTAGTGCCGAGTGGAATGAGGCAGATAACACTCTTGATATTTGGTTCATTCCTAATGTCAGTTCTGAGCATTACTACGGAATAGATGATTAAATGAGAATCACTTAAAAATAATTTATTTTTCATTAAGTTCTACTATTTATTTTTCAACATTTCCATTATATCATAAGGATAAGTTCACTTGTGCAGATACCGCTGCCGACTCCATTTTTGATATTTGATATGTTTGCGGTATCATTCATATTATCTATCTTAAGTGGAGCCGGTAGCGGTATTTTTACACTACTACAAATCGTTACATATCAAAACAAATATCGGGAGGTAAACAGTGCAAAAAGAAAAATTAAAGTACTTAGAAATATATCCTTCCGAAGTTGCTGCTAAGAAAATCCTTGCTCATCTTGATAAGATGTTGAAAGAAAAGCCTAAGGTGTATAAGAAAACTATCCTCAGGTATAAGAAATTAGCAGAACTTCTAATGCAGTGTTTAGACAAAATCAATAAATTCATAGAATCTGAAACACTTTTATCCTCCGATGATACTGAGTTTGACGAACTTAGTAAGCCGGCAGATGATGATATCAAGTATTCAAAGGTCAGGAGTCCGGAGAATTTTGATGACTTACATACATCAGGTCAACAGTATAATTCTGCGTCAATACTTAAATATAGTACAATTTTGCAAACCGGAACTAATGTCGATTTTGGTTATGAAGAAATTAATCAATGTGCATGTTTAATTAATCAATGGTTTCAAACAAGATTTCCAAAGAACAGTAATTCAGATTTCAGATATAATATTAATCAAATTCCTTTATGGATTTCACAGATAATCATAACATATGGGTACTACTTTGAACAAGGCAAAGTATATGACCTTCAGCAAGAGTTTAATTCATGGTGCAAAGATGTTCAAGAAGACTCACATAACATATATAGGGTTCCCTATTGTGTCTACAATACTTGTAAGTCAGATAAGCGAGAATGTTTTACATTGTCGGCAGTATTAATTTCTGATTTATTGATTGAAAAATGTTACTATTCGTTATCTAGTAATATTGATGAAAATGATGTTGTATCTCTTGTAAGAACAAATAATCCTGCACTTACTGGTGCAATTAGAACAAGAGTAAATAATCAGAACAATTTACTTGAAACATTAGAATTTACATCAACAGCAAAAGGAGGTAACATCTAATGTTATACTCCAACAAGCATAAGATTAAATTCACAAACATTTCAGAAAATTATCAAGTGAAGAAATCGTATAAAGGCACTTTGTCTTCAATGCATTCTTCAGTAATCACGTATGTAGTAAAGCATTATCAAGGAACTGCAAAGTATAAGGAACAGGTTGTTAAAATTATCAACATTATAACTTATGCAGTATATTCATCTGAACCTCTTCCGTTTGATTGGTCTCCTCAGAATCCTTTCGTGAATATGCCAACAGACATTGATGAAGATGATATTAAGAGGGTATTAGGTGAAATTTACCTTACAGTTGATGCTATTGATTGGGATTTAAAGGTAGTAGAAGAGCCCGATGATTCTGTATATGCAAGTAAGCCTGTAAAGAAAGAGCCTGTCAAGAATATAATAGAAGTAGCAAAACCTAAATTTACTCCTGTAGATGCAGCTCCTTCTGTTGATTATTCTATCAAGCCAACAGACCCGCTCGATTTGTACTTACAGGCACCTGAAGTTCCTCAATTTGATTATAATAAACCATTCATGCAAGGAATGGACGGAGTAGACAAACTTGTAGTCTATACAACATTGCCGGAGATTCCACAGAGACAAAGAGATATTTCTGCTACAACTGATGTCAATAAGATGTCAGATAGTGATTTATTGAATTTATTTCCTAATCATTTTATTCAAACTCGTGCTCAAGCAATGTATGAAGATATTGGATTAGACAAAGATGAGCAGTTTGGAAATATCATTCCAATCGAAGGCTATACAAGGGAGCAGGTACTTAAGTGCATAATTGAATATCCACATTTGTATAAGTTAGCTCGTCATCAGAAAGGTCTACAGAGCAACACAGATTTTCCTAGTTTCTATGGTTGGATTGAAATAAACGGCGAATTAGTTCCAACAATGGATATTTGGGACTCGTTAGAGATTTCAAAGCAGATACCTCGCCAAGCAGAATATGTTAAAGAATATCTAGTAAGAAAGTATCTCCTAGATAGAGATATCGGAAATGTCTATTTCAAATATCCTTTGTATGGTGAGTTACATCCTTTCTTAACTCTTGTAATGCCTGCAGAGGAATATATAAAGAGAGGATATAATCCTATTGATATTGCAAGGCAGTGTGTAAAGAGTCGTGTTGCTTTTAAGCAATCAAGAAATCCAGTAATCAGGAGGTTACAGCAGAATGCATGATTGTATCTTCACAGGTTTTTGTGTAAACGGCGAATGTGATAAAGCTTGTCCTGATTATGTTCAGTCTTCTTATTTGCTTGAAAAGAATAATATCTCGTTAAAGAGTAATGTATTTCATGCAGACCCTAAAATGCTCCAAAAGTATATCGACATTGTTAATAATTCAGAAGAGAAGAGATTAATAACAGTAATAGCAAATAATACAAATGAATCTTCTGAGCTATTAACATATTGTGGTATATGTAAACATTGGAAGCATAGTAGGTTACACATGAGTGTTTACAACCTCAGATTTTCTCAATATCTTGACGGTATTCAGAAAAGTTGGAATACAAAAGGAATGACTGAAGAGGTTGAATACATTAAGATATGGGCTGAAACTGCAAAATTGCTCATTATCTCAAATATAGATTATGTAAATTTCAAGGAGTTCCAATGTCAGACGCTGTTGTCTCTTTTACAGAATAGAGACGCAAATGGATTAAGTACAATCATTGTATCTCCTCAAATAAAATCTCTTGCCGGTGATGGTATTTTCTTTGGTCAGTTAAAGAATATGATGACAAATTCTGTTCAGAAGTGATAATTTATAATGACAGGTTCAATTGAGTTACAGGTTATTTCAAAAATACTTACCTCCAATGATGAAGCATTGGTAGATGAGCTTTGTAGTTTTGACGAAAGTTACTACGAAGCTTGTAAGGAAGAAATAAAGTTTATCCTGGACCACAGGGATAAGTATAATGTTGTCCCTGATAGATTTACATTTTCTGCAGAATTTCCTAAATTCCAAGTTGTAGCTGTAGATGAACCTCTTGATTACTTAGTAACTGAAATAAAGAAGAATAAGCGTCATATCTTATTCTTGAATATGTTCAATAAGTTGACAGATATGGGTTCTGCTGATGTTGACGTAGCTTGGGAGTTTGTAGCACAGCAATTAGATGCTGCTGATTCTTTAACAGATGTAGCTCCTATGAATATTATCAAGCAGGCTCAAGAAAGAAGTGACCAGGTCATAGAATGGTCAAAGCAAAAAAGAATTCCTACAGGTTTTGCCGAGTTAGATAAACTCAGTTATGGTGGTCTTTCTACAGTAGAGGAATTACTTGTATTCGTAGGTCGTTCAAATGTAGGTAAGTCCTGGTGCTTAACAAGGATTGGCGAGGCTGCTAATAGAGCCGGATTTAATGTAGCATATTATTCTCCAGAAATGCAGGCCGCATATTTGGCTACAAGAGTTGATACTTGGAGAGGACATCATCAGAATAGTAAAATATTCACCGGTCAATATTCTCAAGAATACATCGACTACTTAAAGAAACTTCCTGAAGAAACTAATGCAGATTTCTACATAATTGAGGATAAAGATATGCCTGAGGGTGTATCTCCGAGACATCTTTCATCATTTGTAAAGAAACATAATATTCAGATACTTCTTATAGACGGTATTTCATACATGGTAGATGACCGAAAGGGATTTAGTGACCATGAGAAATATGGAAATATCTGTCATGATTTATTTCAATTAAGTAAGAAATATGGTTGTGCTGTAGTATTAGCGGCGCAGGCTAATAGAGAAACTAAAGAATCTAAAGATGATAAAGGCGTGCCCTTCCCTACTATCTATAATATAGCAGGTTCAGATGCAATAGGTCAGATTGCCACTCAGGTATATGCAATTCGCCAGATATTTGACAAACATGTATTTGAAATAAGACTTGAGAAATCTAGAATGGCCTTAAACGAGAATAATACTTTGTCTTATTCTTGGGATGTAAATAATGGTAACATGCAGTATCTTCCGGGTGGAGCAGATGAAGACCCGATGATAACTACTCCTGAAATCAATACTTCAGAGCTTACTCCTTCGACTGGCCCTGTTCCTGATATCATTCAAGGACTTGACCTCACAGACGATGACGATTCAGGCCTTGAGTTCTAATCAGAATCGTTATATAAAGTGTCAAGGAGGTGAGTATATGTTTATTATTCAGCCTATTAATAAATTCTACAATAATCGAAGATTTGTAGGAATTCATAGTGACACTAATTTGCCTTACATTGTATATGATGGCAATCCTGATTGTCCTTCAGCTATTCATGATTTTGAGTCTGTTGAAAATGCTGTTGATTGGTTAACAAACTTTATTCAAAGAAAAGATATTGATACTATCTCATTATCAATTTCTCAGGTTGTAGATTTGTCACTTGTCAATAATGCAAATCAATTCGTGGTGCACGAGTGTGATATTGTTGATGGGGAATTGAAGATAACTACTTCCTATCCTCAAACTCAATTTGATAGAAACAATTGGTATAAAGGATGACTCCTGAAGAGAAAGAAGTTAGCGATTGTTTAGATAAAGTATTTGCTTACTGCAAGAAGCATAAGAATTGTGAGGGATGTATATTCTTTCGTAAACTTGTAGTAGGTCCTGTTGGAATTGCATATTGTAAAGTAACATATGCTCCCGAAGTATTTGGAGAATCAAATGACTGAAGAACAGATAAGAAGTACATTAAAGGTTCTAGAAAGCTTTGGAATGCTACAGTTAGTTAAACCTGTAGGTAATTATTATCAGATTCACTGTCCTAATAAAGCGGGCCATGTTGGGGGAGAAGATAAAAGGCCTTCTTGTGGTATACTACTTCGTGACGAAGTAAGAGATGGTAAAGTAACTCCTGCAGGATGGTGTCATTGTTTTGCTTGCGGCTATCGCAAGATGTTACCGGATGTAGTAACTGACTTACTCAAAGACAAGAACATTACTCGTTCAGGACTAGAATGGCTTAAAGAAAATGTTCCTGGATTCAATTATGATGAATCTGACTTCGATTATCTAATTCCACCTGAATTATCTTCCGAAATAGTAAATAAATATGCTATAAATTACATTCAATCTAAAATGAATACAACTCCTGAATATGTCAGTGAAAAAGAGCTTGCATCTTACAGATTGATTGTTCCTTACATGTATGAAAGAAAACTCACTGATGAGATAATCAATAAGTATGACGTAGGATATGATGCAAATTTCAGACCTCAAGGAAAGAAGAATCCTATCCCTTGTATAACATTTCCTATTCGTGATATAGAAGGACATACTCTCGGATTTTGCAGAAGAAGTATAAAAGGAAAATTCTTCTTTATGGATAGTGGAAAAGCAAAATCTGTTTATGGATTATATGAACTCCCAAAAGGTGCAAAATCTGTTGTTATAACAGAAAGTTGCTTTAATTGTCTTACTGCTTGCAGATACGGCTATAATGCCGTAGCACTTCTGGGTACTGGTACTGAAGCAGAAATTCATCAGCTCAAGATGATTGGTGCAAGTGAATTTGTATTATGTCTTGATAACGACAGTGCAGGACAACGAGGGGCTAAAAAGTTAAAGAAAGCTCTCTCCAGAGTAGCAATAGTAAGAATGATGACTATCCCTCCTAGAGTTGACCCGCAGTCGGGAGAAGAGATAGCTCGTGATGTGAATGATTTGTCAAAAGAAGAGTTTGACTTCTACTATTCACAAAGATTTTAACGAAATATATGAAGGACACATATACAGGGCTTTATTTTTTCATTATTTTATATTATAATTAAAATGTCATTATAGGCAGTGGCTCACATATCAACAGTCACATCATATCAAGATTCCAAGGAGGAAGTATTATGTCACAGTTCAGAACCACCCGTAACCTTTACATGGAATACCTTCACGATTTCGAGTTCCCGCTTACATACGAGGCATGGCTTAATGCTGATGACGAGTATAAGGCGGTTCTTTTATTTGTCAATTTCTTTAATGAAATTGAGCTCGCTTGGTACAAGGAGAGGTATTCTTATGGTCCTGCTCTTGAGGAAGATGCTATTTCTGAGGTTAACCAGTATCTCATGAAGAACGTACCTCTTATCATGGAGAATCCGAAGAGATTCACACCTGGTTACATCTATAGAGTAGCTGCTAACTGCATCAGTTGTGTAGGAGCTTCTCAGGTCAACATTAATCAGTATAAGTTGGAGATGTCCAACGAAGTAACCGCCGAAGATGGCATCGTCAATCTTTTTGACCTTGCACCTTCTAACGATGATACTTTTGAGGTTCAGCAGGCAAAGGAAGCTGTCTGGGAGATTATCGCTAAGATGGGTCCTAAGGCTGAGAAGGTTGCAAACAAACTCATCAATCCTGATGATTCTCTTGCAGTTTCTCGTAACAAGAACAACGGCGATAGATTAGGAGATGTTTCAGTTTCTAAGAAAGAGTTCGCAGAAATCATTGAACAGCTTCGCAATAACCAGGAACTCCTCAAGATGTTGGAGCTTGCTTGTGGTTAAGTTAGTCTACTTATAATCCTAATATAAGTTGAAAGAGGGCCCGAAAGGGCTCCTTTCAACAAAATGGCGAATCGTTAAAGTATGATATAAATAATGTAGGTTGTAGTTGAACATCAACAAGTGCAAGAGTACAGGATACGAAAGCCCACATGAAATAAATCAACACATATCAACAGGAGGAAATTTTTATTATGGCTTTCAAATCCGTAGAACAATTCAACGACGACCGTTATCACGGCCTCTTTAGGCTTGTCAATGATGGTGACCATGCAGACGTAATCTTTCTTTATCAGTCTATGAAGGATATGTTAGTTGCACAGGCACACTATATCAAGTCAGCAGATTATTCGGGATATGTTCATTGTTGTGAACAGGGTTGCCCCGCTTGTGGCAAAGGAATTCGTGTTCAGACTAAATTGTTCATTCCTATCTATAACATTGACAAAGATGAGATTGAATTCTGGGATAGAAATATGAAGTTTGAACCTGTAATGGAGCAGACAGTATTCAATAGATTCCCTAATCCTTCAGAATTTGTATTTAGAATCACAAGACATGGTGTTCCGAATGATATCAATACAACTTATAGTATTGAAGCAGTAGGTAAGAATGCTATTGGACCTTATGGAGCACTTCTTGCTAAGTTTAATACAAAGATGCCTGATGCATATTCAGTTGTTATCAAGGATGCAAGTGTATCTGAATTGACAGCAATGCTTCAGAATTCTGGAAATGAATCTGCTGCTAATATGCCGGAGTACACTCCTATTCCTAGAGCAGGATATCAAGCATCAATTCCTGAAACATATGTAGATGCTGCAGAAGCAGTTTCGTCCAAAGAAGAGACTGTAGCAGTAAACTTTACACCTAATGTAAATGGAGAGGCTCCGGTACCTTCTGAAGATTTTACTTCAGATGATGGCAACGAACCTCTTCCTGAGTCTGAAATTACATTCTGATTTCTTACATTCGTTATCTTTACAAACTTAGAATTGACGAGGATACATTATGCCGTTATTTAGTCAAGCTAAGATGGATGAAATCAATGCGATTGCTGAGAAATCAAAAGAAGTACTCAAGCCGATAAAGGTATCAAAGAGTGTTACATCTTCTCAGCATGAGATTCAAGAGTCCACTAAAGCTGTATTAGAATACTTCAAAGACAGCCCTGCAATATTAATCACGAGTAAGGCGCAGTTACATGAATATGTAGTTAAAGCAATTGAAAGTGGCTATTGTGGAATAGATACTGAGACTACTGGACTTGATAGGACACACGATACAATAGTAGGTGCATCGCTGTATTACCCAGGCGGTGTAGAATGCTATATACCGTGCAAACATCTTGCTCCAGTATTCGAAGTACCTTATGAAGGGCAACTTAGTTATGAAGATGTTGGAAGTGAATTGCAATTATTTGTAGAAGCAAAAACCAAGATGATTCTTGCTAATGCTGATTTTGATATTGCAATGATTTATAAAGATTTCAAAGTAGATTTAATTCCGGTTTGTTATTACGATGTAATTTCTGCTTGGAGATGTATTAAAGAAGACGAAGAAGATAATAGGTTGAAAGCTCTTTATATGAAATATGTAAAGAAAGGAAAAGGCGACCCTAAATCCTTCTCAGATTTCTTCAATCCAAAATTATTTCCTTATTGTCAGCCGGAAGTTGCTAAATTATATGCAGCAAACGATGCTAAAATCACATATGAATTATTCATGTGGCAATTACCTTATGTAACTAAATCAAATCCCAAGTGCCAGAAGCATAAGTTAGAAAAGATTGCTGACCTTTGGTGGAACATTGAATTGCCAATGATTCGTGTTTGTGCATTAATGCATAGAGTAGGTATTTACTTTGATAAAGCTGATAGAGATATCTTAAAGGAGAAATACGCGAAGCGTTATCAAGAAGAACTCAATAAACTCTTTGGAATGGTCCAAGAGGTAATGGATGAATCTGATGCAATAACAATTTCTAAATCTCCTTTTAAGAATGGCGCAGCATTCAACGAAGCAAGTCCTCCGCAAGTAAAATATTTGCTTAATAACTTCATGCACCAGGATGTAGATTCTGGGAAGAAAGATATATTGAAAGAACTTAATCTTCCTATCACGAATCAAATATTGCAAGTACGAGCAATCAATAAATTACTCAATACATTTATTGATAAACTTCCAAGAGAGGTTGCAAAAGATGGCAGAATTCATGCAACTTTCTCAAGCATGGGGGCGGCAACCGGCAGAATGTCAAGCGCCAGCCCCAACCTTCAGCAGATACCTTCACATGCCTTAGATGTCAGGCATGAATTTAGAGCAACTCCTGCTAAGGAAAAGACAGATGCTTGTGAGTTGATTGATAATCAATTACAAATTACTCTTGGTAGCTATGATTCGGTTACACTAAATGGCGGATATCAAAAAGATGTAATAGATTTGTGCATTGGAGATGAGATTATCTCAATCAAAAGTGCATTAAAAATTAGTAATATTATTCATAATTTACCTTATACTACTATATCATTTGATTCTTCGACAGTTGATAGCATTAAGCATACAACTCCACCATATGTTATTATGTCATCAGACTATTCCCAGCAAGAACCTAAACTTTTGAGTTATATCTCTCAAGATGCTAATATGATGAAAGCATTTAAGGAAGGTAAAGATATTTATTCTACAATTGCTTCTCTTGCATTTAAGAAGCCTTATGAAGAATGTTGTGAGTTTTATCTTGATGAAAATGGTAAGAAAACAGACCAAGTTAATCGAGATGGTAAAGAGAGAAGGTCTCAAGCAAAAGGTATAGTATTAGGCGTAACTTATGGCCTTTCTATCCCTTCTTTAGGTGAAAATTTATTCGGTGCTAATAAGCAGATGACAGATGAGGAGAGGACTAAGGCAGCACAAGGAGTGTATGATGCAGTACTTGAAGCGTTCCCTAATCTTAAGGCGTTCATGGATAGGTCACAAGCTAATGCACGAAAGTTTGGATATGTTGAAACTATTTTAGGTAGACGTAGGCACATTCCTGATATGCAGTTGAAGCCCTTTGAATTCAAGGCAGGTAAGGGATATGTTAATCCTGATGTAGACCCTCTTGACCCTAGCACTCTTCAAAATAAAAATGAAATTCCCGAAAGAATTGTTAGACAATTAGAAAAGGAATTTGCTAATTACAAATATTATGGAATGATTGTTAAAGCAACAAAGCGATTAGATGGTGAGCATATCAGGGTTATCAATAATTCACGAAAGATTACAGATGCATCAAGGAAATGCGTCAACTCACAGGTACAGGGAAGTGCCGCAGATTTAACAAAAATTGCATTATTGAAAATTTTTAACAATAAAGAATGGTGTGAGTTAGGTGCAAGAATACTGTTGCCTGTACACGATGAGTTGATAGCTGAAGTCCCCATTCGTAATGCAAAAAGAGCTGGAGAGTTGTTAGGTTCACTAATGAGTGAGGCAGGAAGCTTTTTACCTTTTACAATTAATTGCGATGTAGAAACATCTTATAGATGGTATGGTCTCAGTTATCCTTGTGAATATGAAAGACCCGAATCGTTAAACAATGAAAATCCTTTTAGCAGTTTAACTGAGTCACAAATCAAATGGATACAATATCATCTATTTGAGTGTGAGTATACTTTGCCTGTGTATAAAGACAAAGACGGCAAGAAGCCTCTCGGCGATGCTGCTTTAGGAGTAAATGGAGTATGGTCTCAAGAAACAGAAAATGCAGTTAATGATTATTTACATCGGCATAATATAACATTACCTGAATTTATGGATAACATATTTCACAGAGTAAACGGAGACATAATTAAATAACAATATAAAGGAGAAATCAAAATGAAATTTACATTGTCAACAAAGCCGTTACAGAATGCAGTGGATTTAGGAATTATTAAGGAAAATATTTCTAAATTCAATCAGAAGAGCTGCCTTGCTCAGGTTACAGCAGACAGAGAGAATTTGAGAATTAACATTGAAGCACCCTCTATTTACACAGAGATAGTTCTCAGAGGTTCGGGTGATTCTGATACAGCAGAAACAATTTTTGTTGATTGTTCACTTCTTAGGCAGTTGATTGATTCCTTTGATAAGGATATCACAACAATTGAATATGTAGACGGAGGAATTGCACTCCATTCAGGTTCAAGCAAATTCACACTTCCTAAGTTGATTGATTCTAATAATCTTTCATTAAATAGGCCAGCAACAACAGATTCAGCAGATGGTATTGAATTAAAGTCAGGTGATTGGAAGTTTGTTAAGGAACACCAGATGTTTGCTATTTCTGTTTGGATGATTCATCCTGTCTATACCAAAGTTTGGGTTGGTGCAGATAGTAAAGTAATCGTAGGAGATATTGATAATGTTATCTTTACATTGTCTAATAAGTCAAATCTCGGTTCTACTTGTCTTTTGAATCCTACTATCATCAATCTCTTTACTAATCTTCCTGAAGGTTCCAAGATTAAGAAAGTAGACAATAGTTATGTCCTTAGCGTAAATACAGACGGATATACACTTACTTCTCAGTTTATTCCTGAATATGAGACAGACGAAGGCGTTGGTAGCTACAATTCAGAAGCAATTCTTGGAACATTAAATAAGCCGGAGTCTTACATTGAAGTAGATGTAGCTCCTATTATCAAGTTCCTGAATCAGGCAGATATCGTTGCTACATCTCAGGATACGTCAACTTCGTTTAAGGTAGAGAATAATACACTCACACTTAATAGAGGTTCAGGTGATTTCAAACTTGATATTACAAAGACAGGCGAGCTTAACGATTATGCCGGAGATTTCAAGTCAACTTTCTTCAAGTCAATTTTCTCTAGCATCGATAGTGATAGAATCAAGATTGGCCCTGTCTACAATGAAGGCGAGCTTTCAGGAAGTCTTTTCTGGACAGATAATTTGGCAATCGTATTAGCATTCCAGGAGTAATATATGGCATTTCAACCTGTAGAGAATTTTAGAGTTGCAAGGTTCAATTCTTCTCTCAGTAGTAATTTCCTAGATTATTATGAAAATGCTGTAGATACTTTCATCAAAAATCAGGAAGCAGAAAAACCCTCGGCTACTTTTGCACCTTCGTCTATTAGGTGCAAAAGAGTCAGTTGGTTCAGACTTAGAGGAGTAGAACCCGAAGCTGAAAAGGCAGTTGATAGAGGACTTCAATTTACTGCAGATATGGGTACTGCTTGTCATCATATCATTCAGTCTACTTTGATAAATTCTTTAGGCTGTGATTGGTTAGATGTAAAGGAGTATCTTGCCAGTTTAAATCCTCCCTATAAGTATACATGCGAGCAGATGGGGTTTGAAACAAGAATATCTATTGTTGACCCTCCGATTAAATTTGCACCTGATGGCTTAATAAAATTTGAAAATGAATATTCATTATTAGAAATTAAGTCGTCAGACCACACAAGCTTTGAGAAGCTCACAGATGTAAAATCTAATCACTTAGACCAAGTAAAATGTTATTGTACATTACTCAATTTGCATAGAGCATTAGTCCTTTATCAAGATAGAATGTATGGCGATTTGAAATGTTACGAAGTCCGAGTATCCGATAGTGATATGCAAGGAATGTGGAATATGTTCAGGGAAGTTCAGGATTGTGTAGCAAAGAATATTGCTCCTCCTAAGCCTGTTGATTTGAGATATTGCACTCCCGGATATTGCAGATACTACGAAAGATGCAAGCAGTGGTGAATCGTTATAGTATAGAAGAAAACATTAAAGGAGGATACCGATGGCATCTCTCGCTGTAAAATATAGGCCCCGAAAATTCGAGGATATGACTGAACAAGCGTTAGTAGTATCTTTAGTAAAGCAGATGTGTGAATCTGAGAAGCTTCCTAATAGAAATTTCTTATTCATTGGACCCGCGGGTACGGGCAAGACGACAATTTCGCGTATCATAGCAAATGAGCTCAATGAAGGTAAAGGTGAGCCTATTGAATTAGACGCAGCATCTCATGGAAGTACTGAAGAAATTAGGCAGATAACTTCTCAGGCAGCAACATTTCCTGTAGGAATGAAATACAAGATATTTATTATAGACGAGGTTCATTCAATATCTTCTCAAGCATTTCAAGTATTTCTTAAGACACTTGAGGAGCAGCCTGCAAAGTCTATCTTTTTATTCTGTACTACAAACCCTGAAAAAATTCCGGCTACGATTTTATCAAGAGTACAGACATTCAGATTGTCAAAAATAAGTACTAAAGGAATACAGAATAGATTACGATATGTAATTGAACAGGAAAACAAAGAAGGACAAAATATTACATTTGATGAAGAAGCATTAAACTATATTGCTAGGTTGTCAAATGGAGGAATGAGAGATAGTTTAACTAATCTTGATAGGTGTCTTGCTTTTAGTAAAGAAGTGACTCTTGCCAATGTTAGTGAGGCATTAGACCTTCCTGATTACAATACATATTTTATGCTTCTCAATCATCTAGTTAAGAGGGACAACGAGAATGTAACTAAAATAGTAGATGAGGTCTACAATTCTGGTACAAACTTTGTAAAATGGTTTGAAGGCTATCATTCATTCTTATGCAACATTATCAAGTATATCTATATGAAGGACATTGGAGCTACTATGATACCTTCTCAGTATGCAGATAAACTTGCTAACTATACAGAGGCTCATGCAGTCTTATGCCTTAAACTTGCAAATGTATTATTAGCAATGAACAAGGATTTGAGAACAACTCAGTATCAAGTAGAGACTGCATTAACATATTTGTTGAGTCCTGTTAAGAAATGAGGTAAAATATGAACGATTATGAATACTCTGTATTAGTTGGAGATACAGTTTTAGCAAGAGGTATGACATTAGGAATTGCAATGATGCTTGTTAGAGCAGAATTTAGTGAATTTCCTGAGGATGCTGATATGAAGATTTCTATTCAGCGTAAAGCAATAGAGAAAACATCAATGCCTAAAGGAGGTGATTGATTTTGAGTTCAATATCAAATGCAATGGAGGCACTGAAAGACGATTTCAAGTCTGCAGATGATGTTGTATTAGATATTTATAATAAGTATTTCGCCAAATACTTCGTAAGGGAAGCTGAAATGTATGCTCGATTTCAAGATACAGATAAAGCAATTACTGATAAAGAACTTGAATGGATTATTACTTCCCTTCCTTTGGAATTGATGGCAGCATCAGATGCACTTGCACAGTTTAAGCAGCATAATGAAATTATCAAATTAACTATTAAACAGCGTAAGAATCAAACACAGGAAAGCATTGACGAAGAATATCGTCTTATGTCAATTGTCTATAGTTGTGTTATTAGTAAAGTAGAGAGCAAACTTTCTTTTTCTAAAGAATTGATAATGGGAGCAAAGAAGGTTTGGGATGCTAGAAAACGTACAGAACAAGTAAATCCTATCAATGAAGCAAATAGCTTGCCGGATTATACTCCTATCAAGAGACAGCAGTATATTCATGGAGGAGATTTGCCGAATGTCAACATTTAGTGAAATTATCAAAAAGTGTGAAAAAGATTGGGCTTGTCCTGAATTAATGGAAAGTGTCAATAAAGCGTCAGGTAGAAAGATTCCATTTTCTTCACCTTCACTTAACTGGGTAACTTACGGTGGAATTCCTAGAAATGCTATCACAGAGTTTTATGGAGTGCCTGGAGGCGGTAAATCGACAACTGCTATTGATATCTGCAAAGGTGCTTTAGATTTGTTTAATTCCGAGTACGAAGCTGAAGTACAAGAATTAGAAGAAAAAGTAAATGAAGGCAAAAAGGAGTATAAGACAGAATTATCTGACCTTCGTGACAGAGGTCCAAAGAAAATCCTTTATATTGACCTTGAGCATTCATTTAGTAGAAAGTGGGCAGCTACTTTAGGAATTACTAATAAAGCAATTGAGATAATGCAACCGCCTGATATTCCTGCAGAACAGATTCTACAGAGTGTTCAGGAATTAATTGAATCTGGAGAAGTTGGACTTATTGTATTGGATTCTATTCCTTCGTTAGTTACAGCTTCTGAGTTAGATAAAAAATTTGGTGAAAGAACTGTTGCATCTCTTGCCGGATTGATGACAATATTCTGTAGAAAAATTACTCCATTACTTACTAGATATGATTGTACTATGATATATATCAATCAGTTGAGAGTTAGTATGGATAACCCTTATGCAGACCAAACACCTGGAGGAGAAGCAATCAAATTCTATGCTTCCTTGAGACTTTCATTTAAGCTTGGAAATCCTGTTGATTTCCTTGGAGGAGAACTTCCTATGAAGGCTGAAAATCCTGCTGGTTACTTAATAAATGTAAAAGTAGTTAAGCAGAAGTCTGCTCCTTTTGATAGAAAGTTAGGAACTTATTATCTTATGGCCCAATCAGGCTTGAGAGTTGATTACGAGTATGCTAATCTTGCAATTAAGCAGTATGAATTAATTAGAAAAGGCGGAGCATGGTTCACATTCTGTGACCCTGATACTAAAGAGCCTCTTGAAGTAGACGGAAGTATCGTTAAAGTAAATGGATTAGCAAAAGTATATGACTACTTGCAGAATCATCCAGAATATTATGATAAACTTTGTACTTACATTAATGCAAATATGGGTCAAGTTGAATTAGAGGAGTTTTCAGGTGACGAATAAAGAAGCGTCAACAAAACAAGAAAAGATGGTTGCAAATTTCATGGGTTGGAAGGTCGTCACTGGGAGTGGTGCGCGACCTTTTCGCCCAGGAGATGTCAAAAATGAACATTATATTGTAGAATGCAAAACACATGTGGATGAGCAACCTAACGTAGTATTTGTCAAATCACATTGGGATAAGATTAAGAAAGAATCAATTTCAACAAATAAGTATCCGGCATTAATTACAGATAATGGGACTCAAAAACCTGCAAATACTTGGGTCATGATACCAAAAAGAGTAATTACTTCAGAAAGTATTAATCAAATATTAAATTTAGTTAATACTTCTACTTCAGGTAATACTATTACATTTTCAAATGAATCTGCTAAAGCATTGTATAATAAACATTACTGTGCAAGTACGATAAATTTCTTCATAGACAACTTTGGAGATGAATCGTTAGCAATAATGACGTTAGATGAATTTAAGAAATTTTATCAGGAGCAATTTGAATCATGAAAAAGGTATTCGTTGCCTTACTTTTAGTTTTAATGATTGCACTTTTAACTAGCTGCAATTATCAAATGGTTGACCTTACATATAATTTCGATTATGCGTATATTAAACTTCCGACAGGAGAAATTATTGAAGGTAAGGTTCAAAGTTGGCGAGATTATGAGGATGGAGACCAGCTACAGATTACTATAGATGATGTAACTTATTTAACTCATGCAAGCAATATTTGTTTAATATCGCATTATTATGAGAATCCAGGTGAAATGATGGGAGATATTTAAGAAATGAAGAATAAAATAACTGTTTTAGGTCAGGAATACAAGATTGAATATCACAAAAATTCAGATGATGTTAAATTAGAAAAATGTTTTGGGTATCATGAACAATTTTCTAAAAAGATTGTTATAGACCAAGATTTAATTGACGAAGCTAATGGTAAAACACATAACCCTAAAACTTCTGAAAACTTAGAAATATATGTTAACAAAGTATATCGCCATGAGGTAATTCATGCGTTTTTTGAAGAAAGTGGATTGACATATCATTTTGACCGCACAGAAGATGAAGATTTTGTAGTGGATTGGATTGCCAGACAGTTTCCTAAGATGAAGAAAATATTTGAAGAATTAGGTGTTGAAGATTAAAGGTGAACAATGTTAACTATTCAAGAACTCGGTCTAAGTATAATGGGAGATACACCTAAGAATTTTTATATCTTAGGTGGAACAGAATTTGGAATCAAAGAGAAGTATATTGACATACTTGAATCTAAGATAGGTAAGAGAATTGAGCACTCTAGTGTTGTAGATTTGATTGCTTCGATGGAGAAGAAACAACTCATTCCTATTCCTCCTTCTGTTTATGTTATTAGGTACGATAAAACTTTTTTGAGTAAATTGTCTGAGAAGAACGGTGAATTTGCTCAACGAATTAAAAAGTGCAACATTAACGGCTGTATTGTATTAATCTTTGAAGCCGACGGAGATGTCACTAAATGTGATAAATTCTTTCCTGAGAATACTGCAATAGTAAATCATATAGATACTAAATTTATCATTAAGTATCTTAAGTCTGATTTTCCTGAGTTAAAAGATGAATATTGTAAGATTTCTGCTAATGTAGCTTCAGATTACTATCAAGCTAAAAATATTGCAAGATGTCTTTACTCAATTCAGGATAAAGTAACATTATCTGAAGGTCAAATAAAATATCTGTTTGGCTTAGATACAACTTATACTGATTCTGATTTGATGATGGCTGTTGCCAATAGAGATTTTACATCGTTAGTTTATATGTCAGAACATTTTGAAGGTGATATTCAAAACATATTATACACTATACTTAGAACAATGATAGAATTAGATAAATGTCTTGATAATAAGTATACACAATCTCCTTTGCAGAAGGTTAGCAAACAATGGACAAGGTATGATGTGTATTGGATGTTTAATCATACATATAAGGCACTTAAGCAATTAAGAGAAGGCTATTCTTCAGATGCTTCATTATATATCATCTACTTAGCCGCATTGCTCAGGTTTAAGAATATTCCCAGTATACAAGCATTAGGTGAATGATATGGATTTTCAATGTCAAGAAACTGCAATTAAGAATTTGAAAAATGTATGTGAAGCTAACAGGCACAGTATAATCCTTTCTGGCTGCAGAGGTTGCGGAAAAACTACTTTAGTTAAGGAATGGGCAAAGATGCTGAACATCAACGATGTAGCTTTAGTTAACCCTTCTGTAAATGAGTTAAGGACAGTTATTGATACTTTGTTAGATAATCATGCTCCTGCTGTCATGTGTATTGAAAATCTTGATGAAGGTGTTGTTCAGGCAGCATATCCTCTCCTTAAATTTCTTGAAGAATGCCCTGAATATTTATATGTAGCAGTTACTTGTAATAACATTAGGAATATTCCGGATACAATATTAAGTAGATGTATTCTTATTGATGTAGCAATGCCTACTTCTAACGATTTAGAGCAATTTGCTACAAGTATAAATTTTGAGAATTTTCATTCAATAGAAGGTAAAAAGATTTGGAAATGCGTCAAGAGTTTCAATGATGTTAAGATGATATTAGGATTTGATTCAAATAAATTGGCTTATTTTGAATCGTTATCAGATATAATACAATTTAAAGAGACAGTAAGTAATACTGCTTGGAAGCTTCAACATTATCCTGATAATTCTGAAGCTCCGGTAACAATAGTAATAAGATACTTAATGCAAATCCTTAAACCAAATCAGATAAGACCTTGTCTTGAATGTCTTGATGATTTGCAGTTTGCTAGAATGTCGACAAATGCTATTATATCGAAGTTGATTTTTGAATTAAAATATACTGAATAAGGAGAATTACATAGTGGATAAATATGTTTTTAGTGGTTCAATTAGACCTTTTGTTCATCAAACTCTAATGTCACTTCCAAATTTTGAACCTTTAGATGTCCTTGTATCTCAGTTGGATAGAGGAGAAATTACAAATGTTATCGGGCTAAAGCAGAAGGGATTTTGCAGATGGTTATTTATTGATTCTGGTGCATTTAGTATTCACACAGGTAATGCAAAGTTTCCTGATAAATCAATAAAAGAGCCTACATTTAGGCAGTGGGAAGATAACTACATTGATTACTTAAACAGTATTGATGAATTTACAGATGTATTTGCTCAGTTAGATACTATTCCAGGTAAATTTCAGCAACCGAAGAGACCCGAGGATTATGTAGAGTCTGCACAGAAGTCTTGGGACAACTATCTTTATATGAGAAGTAAACTCAAATCTCCTGAAAAGTTAATGCCAGTATTCCACTATGGTGAAGATTTAAGTGCACTTAAGAATATGCTTGAATGGCGAGCAGACGATGGAAGTAAGTTAGATTATATAGGAATTTCGCCTGCTAACGATGCTTCTCAAGATGAGAAAGATATTTATATTTCACAGTGTAATGATGTCATTGCAAAATCAAGTAACCCTAATGTTAAGACTCACTTATATGGAATGACATCTTTACAGTCACTTGCTAAGAATAAGTGTTATTCAGCAGATAGTGTAAGTCATAGACTCCAGGCCGCATATGGTAAGATTATTTCTCCTACATTTGGAGTAATATCAACTTCAATGAGAGTTAGGCAGGACAATAATAAATCGGGTGCTCCTTTTGAATATTTTGCAAGTGAACACGATTTTGAGATAGTTAAACAAGAATTAACTTCATGTGGACTAACTTGGGAAGATGTCAGAGATAATGCAGATGCAAGAACCGCATTTAACATATGGGGTATTCAACAATTAGTTAAAACCACTTATAAGTATGATGATTCTAAACGAGTTAAGAAAGCTAAGAAATTGTTTTGAGTTCCTTTAACCTTTAATGTAATTGAATAATCTCATTAAGGAATACTCTGAATGAAAGATGTTTTCACACTAACACTACAATCATCAAAGATGCAAGATTTGTATATGCATACACCTGTAGTTAATCTTGCAGATGTTCCTGAAATAGTTTGTGTAAAATTGCCTGCCAGCATGCCAAGAGATATGGAGCTGTCAGGCATTTATGATTTGAATACTAACAAAGATGTTGAGTACACAGATTATGTAACTAGAGATGAGCATCGACCTTGGATTGATATCTCTACTTCTATACTAGATTTATCTGTTGGTCAACATGTATATAGGTTGACATTTTCTAAACTTGGAATTCAGCTTACTGCTATTTGTTGGTTTAGCTATATCATTCAAGATAACTTCGTTGAAAAGCCTTACATATACATGACTGAAAGTAGAGTAGAATCTGATATTCCAAAAGATGATGAGGATAGTGATTCATGAAAGTTTATATCAAATCCAGTTTAAATACAGATTTGTATAATATTTCTACTAGTAGTATAAATGGTGGAAGTAAGAGTAAATTATCCGAATCTTTGAATTTACTGCTTGATAAAATTCCAGTAAATCGTTATATCTTAGTAGTAGGAAATGGCGGCTATAACACAGGATATTTAAAAACATCAGAAAATTCTTTCATTTGGGCATATAATGATGAAACTAAAGAATTAGATAGTTATTGGGATATTAGTGATAACTATACAGTACTTCCTGTAAATTTTAAACCTTCAGGTAGAATCAATTATGAAGATGATTTAGTTCAAGTGTATGCATTATCTAGTGGAGATAATAGAATTTATCGGGGTATTGAAGACTATGACCCAATGAAAGATGAGGATTGGAAATTTTGTGATGACTTAGGTGTTTACTATTTAGTAGATTATATGGAACATATTGTATATGTAAAGTGGAAGGTCGGCGATTAAGATGAAATTATCTAGAATTTATGCTTCAAAATTGTACTTGACGAATCCTCGTAGAGAGGCAATCAATGCAGCTATCAATGATTCTGAGAACGTTGAATTAGTTCAACAACTTTCAGATTATCTTGATAAAGATGCAAGAGAAAAATTAGACGAAGCAGTTCAAGAAGAAATAGCTGAAACTGAGGCTAAAGAATCTGAAAATGCTTCAGAAATTGGTTTAGAAGATAACTTCGATAAAGATGTTCCTGATGAAAATAATGTATTTTCACCTTCTTATTCAGGCGGAGGTGGAATTCCTTCTGGTCCCGATGATTTTGGTGGAGATATGGAAGGTGAAGGTTCTGATATCTTTGATATGCCTGAAGGTGATGAGGGCGGAGGAGAGCCTGCTCCGGCACCCGAGCCTGATGATGCCGTTGAAGAGTCTACTGCTATTTATGGAAAAGTAACAGCAGACACTGCATTAGAATTCAACATCAATACTCTTGCAGAAGAAGCAGAAATTATCAAAGGGACACTTAATAGCAAAGATACTACAGCCGGAGTAATTCGACTTGTAATTGTTGATAACGAACTTTGGCTTTACTATAAAGATGAAGTAAACATTGGCGATATAATGGTTGATGTAATTGAATCGCTCAATGCTTCTGCTTATACATATTTGTCATTTAGTAGGTTAGCAAGAAGCAATAATGCAATTGTATTTGACATCAACGAAGTTATTGAGCCTGTTAAATCGATAGAAGAAGTCGAGGAAACAAAGAAATGAAGAACTTAGAATATTGTCAAGTAGTAGCAAGTGAAGCCGCAGATAGGATTTGGGAATTCCAGAATGCTATTACAGGTCCTGCTTATTTGTCAGACAGCTTATCTAATGAGGACATTGAAATACTTGATAAAGCAAGAATGATTCTTGATGCTTTTGCCGGAAATACATAATATGTATATAGATTCTGCAACATTGATTAAGTATAATGCTAATACACGAGGAACAAGTACAGGTGACTGTACTACTCGTGCAATTTCTTTAGCGTTCAACAAAGATTATCCACAGATAAAGAAAATGCAGAATGAATCTGCAAAGCAATACTATCGTGGCTATCCATTTAATTATCTCGAAAACTGCAAGAGAGTAATTAGAGAACTTGGTGGAGGCAACATGATAAATCCATCTTCTACAATGACTGTAGAAGAATTTGTTGATTCTCATTCTGGTACATATATCATATGGTGTGGAAAAACAAAAAATTCATATAGCCGCAGTACACATCTTGTTTGTGTAATTAATGATAGAGTATATGATAGTTGGGATTCAAGAAATTGGATTGTCAAAGGCTATTGGGAAATAAAAAATGGTATTAAGCAGGAAAATCTCACAGATATTCAACCTATTCTTAAACAGAGACTGCTTACAGATAGAGATATTCAGTATTACAACGATTTTGTAGGTAATATAATTGATAGAATTATTTCTAAAAATAAGAAATTAAAGAAAATCAAAGAAGAAGTTGATTTCGACATTGACCTCAATTTTGAAATATACAAAGTAACCCTTAGCGGTTACACATTCACATTAACTTGTAACATTGATATAGTTTATACAGGAAATATTAGACCTCAAACTTATCCAGGCAAGATTGTTGTAGTATTTAAACCTACTATGAAATCTGATGAGATTGATGATTATTTTTATGAAACATTCTTCAATAAATTCTATTCATATTTATATGGTATCATATTAAAGATAGAAGATACTTGCGAAGGTGCAAGGGTTCTTGGAAATCAGTCTCGAAACTACAAAGGATTAAGTTTCTATGATTTAAGAGAAAAGAAGTGTTTTGAATCATTACCTTACTGGGTTAAAGCGTTGGCTACATACTTTAGAATAGAAGTAAATAGATGGGGTTATGATGAGACTCGTGAAATAGTATTATACATGAAGAGACCTCATTTTGATAAAGATTATAATCCTGAAGCCAACAATGCAAATGATGAGATTGATTTTAGAGCCGAAAGTATGGAAGGTTTACGTAAGGGTCTAGAATATTATAAGAACACCGGTGATTATGGGAATGCATTAGAATTATCAATGAATTATTAATTCAGAATCGTTATATTAATTGACAATAAAAATATTACCAAAGGAGAATACAAATATGAAGATTTTAATCAAAGCAGCAACAGAAGGTTCCCTCAAGAGAACACAGAACATGGCTAAGAAGTTTTCTCAGGAAGAGATTGCTAGAAGACGCGAATCAGGTTACAGAGGCGAGTCTGGTGACCAGATTATCACAAATCTTATGAAGGACCCTAATACAAGAATTGGTGAGCCTGATGCAGAAGGCAATCGTTATATCTACTACAACGACAATCTTGTAGGTTGGGTAAACTATCGTACAGGTATGGGTGATTTCACAGATAGAGAGCTCTATACTCAGATTAAGAGAGCTGCAAAGGCTAGACCTGACTACGGTCATGAGTGGGACGATGTTGAAGACGAAGAAATTGAAGAAGTTGACGTAGAAGACGAAGAAGACGAAGAATATTGATGGATAACGAATTTTCAACAACAGAAGAATTAGATTTTCAATATCTATTGCAGTTGTTACCTCCATTAGAGGATACACCTGAGTTTGCTAACCTCCCTGAATTATTCAGCATAATTGGAGCAAAATCCTTGATTAAGCTTTGCAAGTATGCCGGAGGAGAAACAATAACAATTCCTACTCTTGAGCAATTATGTAGAGATATTGAAGCGTTACAATGGTATTATGATGTCTACATCAAGAAGTCAAAATCTTCTGCTGAAATTCCAATGGAACTGACTGAGTTAGTTCGCAAGATAAGAGGAGTATACTTATGATAACAAGAGATAATTATCCTGAATACAATGATATTCCTGAAGTAGACAATATCAATTGTTTTATTGACAGTGACGGTAATTTTGCAATTGAGGCAACATTTGGTGGAGCTGAATATTTGAATTTATCTTATGTCAACGAGTATGGAGAATATTTGATTGAAGACCCGTTCCTTGGAACAGTTTTCAGTTCTCCTGATTTGAACGAAGCAATTGATTATTTCTGTCAATTCTACAAGCTTGCTCCTGAAGATTGTCAGTATATTCATTCTAAATCAGAATCTCAAGATTATATTTCATCTGCTACAGAGACCGATACATCTGATGTATTTATGCTTATGGATTATTCGGCAGATATTGGCCCTGATACAAATGGTATGGATGGAGATGAGTTTTATTGCTTAGGCAAGTTCTACGCAGATAGTTTGCAGGTTGCAAAGCAAGAACTTGAAGCAATCAAAGAAAAGTATCCTTGGCTCAAGGACATGGGTTCAAAGTATACTGCTAGGAACATCTATGTAGATAAATATAATTCATATTTTGATTATCAGCCTGAAGACGAAGATGATATCGATATGAATCCTTCTGCTTGGGGTGGTGCCGAATATAATGTATTTCCTGATTTAGAAGCTCTCATCGAATATTTAGATTTTGATAAGAATCCTTATGGAAATTATAATTATGAAGATGATGAACTTCCCTTCAATATTGATGACACATATGGAGATGAATCTCCATTTTTTCATAATGCAGTAGTAGACGGATTAACTACAATTGATACAGACCCAGATTATCAAGATGATATAGCTGCAATCGATTTTGATTTTAATAGCCCAAATGCTACTTATGATATTGAAATCTTCTTCGAAGATGGAGATAGCTTAAAATATTCATTTGATGTTAATAAAATTATCAAGCTTGATGATGTCGCTGAAGCTTCTAAAATAGTTTCAGATGAGTTGTATCAAGCTCTTGCAAATTCTGGTAAGTTCTGATGTCATTCTATAATGCTAATACATATACTCCAAGAAAGCAAATAATTTGGCAACACCATTGGAGTGATGGTTCAAGATTAGAGCTTACTCAAGATTATAATGATTTTATTCTATTTGAGTATGATTCTGATGGAGATTTGGTATTTTATGATACAGACAGAGGACCTTCTTCAGAAGAGAGATATTCAAAGCGTAGATGGAAATTAGACGCAGTGATAAAAGATATAAAACAAGAGTATGATATGGAGGGTTGATAGATGTTACAATACAGTGACGCTCGAAACATTGCTCAAGATGCATTTGATAAGTTAGGAATTCCTGACGACGCATATAAGACATATAGTGTAGAACAGCTGAAAGAACTCGATAAGATAGCTAATGATGACGATTATCTCAGAGGTTTGATTCTTGATGAAATCGCTAATTATGATACATCTGAAAATGTTCAATCAGATATTGAGGATTTAATTGATAATGCAGTCAACGATTTATTCTTCATGATTGATGAAATTTCACAAAATCGCTATTATTATCAGAAAGAACAAACACTTGCTGTCTACAATGCAATTGCAGAGTCTATAGATAATATAGTCGGTGTAGAAGATGTTGAAGTTAATTACGACCCTGCAGACCCTGATGTTGGAATCTATGATGAAGAGCGTTCTATTGAAGTTCACCTTACAAATGGTGCTACAATTTATTTGAATGTAGAAATAACAGAGCCTTAAGATGCTAGAGTCAGTAAAAAATTACATCAAGGAATTGCCTGAAGAAGACTTCAATGAGTATTATCAGAAATATATACTCAATGTTCAAGATGATAACTTAAGTCTTGAAACTCAATTTAATGGAACTACCTTTATTAGTATAAATAAGTTGATTACATCGATTAATAGGGAGTTAGGTAACATAAAATGACAGTTAAAATTGAAGTTAATAAAAAAGAAGTACTCACATCACAGGATTTGCAGAATGATTATATTGATTTCTACAAGTGCATGATGAATCATCTTTGGGATATGAAGGTTGTTACAAATCTTGCAAATTTAGAGATAGCAATTTTCAAGAGATTTCCTGATAAAGAAGAAATGGAAAAGTATATCAATTTACTTGAACCTGATATTCGTGATACTCTCAAAGCCGAAGAAGATGTTGATTCTGGAGAATTCAGAAAATCGTTTGAAGTACTTAAAACAGATATTGAGAATTTTGAAGAAATTGGATATGATATCTTTGCAATAGAGCAAGCAATTGATGTTCAAAAAATATTAGGCGAAGACTCTTCAGATGAAGATGAATCAAATAAGAAAACAATCAAAGTTAGCAAAATCATAAAAAGATAACTTTCAATAATTCATGAATAATTCAAAGAGGTTGCGGTCATGTATCGCAACCTTAATTGATTATGAAAAGAGAGCTAATTTACAGACTAGGAGAACACATTTAATATGTACTACATCTTAGCAGCTGAATTTAACCTCGCCGACTACATACCAGTAATCATTCAGATACTGGTAACAGCGGGAGTTATCTTCGGCGGAACCGGCTATTGGCAATATAAGCAAGCTAAAGAGCAAGCCAAGAGAGACGAAGAAAGCAAAGAAAACGGCATAGAAAAGAAGATGGATACTCTAACTGAGAATATGACTCAGCTTAACAACAAAGTAGACCATCTATCAAGCGATGTTAAAGAACTCAAGCAAGACATAGAATTACTCCAACGTGCTAATGAAGAAACTGTTAAGTATCGAAATATTAGAGATACTGCTGATAAGGAAGCACTAGAAGTTCAAAAAGCTGTAATAGAATCTTTGAAGGGATTGATGCGAGAGCGTTTGCTAGACATCTACAAAAGATGCACTAAGAAGGGCTATTACACAAAAGAGGAAAGGGAGGTCTATAAACCACTGTATGAGTGCTATACACGTGAACCCTTTCACGGAAACGGAGTGATGCAAGACCTCCATGACATCATGGTCAGGATGCCCCTAACTGCAGAGGGTGCAGGAATATTCAACGATGACGATAATTACGATTGAAAATCGTTATTGAAGATATCAAAATAGAATCTTTTAATAAAGGAGAACATATATGTCTGTTATCAGTGCCGCTATAAAAGATTATATGGAAGGCATTACTTACCAATCCCATTCCGAGTTCACCTATAATTATAGGGTAGAACAGGTTGGTGAAAATGATTATGAAGTATATATTATCAATTCTTTTGCCGATATCATTTATGTTTTTTCTGATGTAAGAGAAGAGATGGATGATGAATCGGGATATTATTCTGCTATAGTTAATTTAGTTTCATGTAAAATTATCCCATTCGAAGTAGATGGCGATACGGATTATTATGTTGATAAACTTAATAAGTATATTGAAAGATGTGAATTAGTTTCTAATATTCTTGACAAGGTTGATGTATATTTAGACCCTGAAAAGAGAACAACTTTTAGATAAAAGGAGCATTTATGAAGAGATATATTAGAAATTCTAGATATAATAGCGAACCATCAAGTGTATCAAAATTTGAAGGTTTTGACAAGAAGAAATATTACGATTTATATGTAGACCTTTTCCGAACAATCACAGACGGTATGAATGCAGATTTGCCGAATAATATCAAGGAAGCCTTCAAAAAAGTCGGAGGAAGTTGCAGAATTACTTCACTTCGTGATAACTATATAGCATTTGATGGCTGGGTCAATCGTGATAAGGGATATAGTTGTGGAGGTTCTATTTCATTAAATTACCTTGACAGTGACGCGAGAAGATTAGCCGAAGATTTAGCTATGGGCTACTTTAAAACAACCGAAGGTGCAGATGTAGGTTGCAACACATATGAATTTGTAGATTGGATTCTATCTTCCACAAAAGTAAATTCTAAAAGTGTGACAGCTTCTAAAGTACTCAAGATAAAGAGGAAGAGCGGAAATATTGATACATACATCTATAAGAGAGAAGATGGTCAAGGTTCAGTATATGAGCCTGAAGATTCAGATGATTGGTTTCATTCTTATATAGTTACTCCTGAAGGTAAATTACTCTCATGGACAACTAGAGGACAGTATTATCCAAGTAACAATGAGTTCTGGATTGAAGATGAAGCAATAGAAGGTTCCACAAGAATTCAGGGCTCCGATTCTGATATAAAATATGTTCAATCTGAGTCGTATTTTTCACCTAGCGATTATAATTATAGTCTCCCATTACCTAAACATATAACATTCTGTGGTTGCGGAGGTCGTAGTTGGGTTTCTTCGGATAGTAATAATATTGATACTTGGGATTCCTGTGAAGCAGCAGTAGAAGATGCTATGCAGAATTATAAACCTGGCACACATATTTATATCTATAAAATCGATATAAATACACGAGAAATACTTGATTGTTGTGATGAAGTAAGAACTTGAGGAGTTAATATGAAAATTTATTCACATAGCAAAATAATGAAAAGATATTTTACTAAATATCCTTCAAATTATGTAAATGGATGATTAGATTAAAGGAGTTTTAGAAATGAACATCAATTTGACACCCGAACAACAGCGAGATTTTATTAGACTTATCCAGCATGATTTTGATATGACTTATGAAACTGCAGCATCTTCGTTTAACCGTCAAAACCTCAAAGACGCTATTTGGGCATTAGACCGTCTTGACACTTTGATGTCTGTATTAGAATCTCTTGGTATTGATGAAGGTGATTATTATTCTTTTAATGATGTAGATAAATTAGTTTCATCTCATAATTTAGATATTATAATGAAATCACACATTTATGATAGATATGATTTTTCAGACACCTAATGGGTCTAGGTATTGATTGAATATGAAAATTTACTCACACGGTAGAATCAGCCAAAAGACAATAGATTACAAGCTCAAGTATGTAAACAATGTAATTTCAAAAGTCAGAAGAGGTTCTGCTTCAATGCAAGAACTAAATGAAGCCTGCGAGATGATACATTGGTTATGGAAATGGAAGGTCATAGACAGAGAAGAATCAGGCAAGTTAGCTGATTTGATTTCTGATGCTATGGAAGGTAAATATCCCGAAGATGATTGGGACAACGAAGATAACTATTTCAAAGGAGAATAAATGAAAATTTACATCAAATCTACAGCGGACATAGAAGCTAAAAATCCTGGAATATTAGAAGTTCCTGAAGATAAGTCTGTGCAAGATTTGCCTGTAAAACATTTTAAAGCCTTAATTGATAAAAAGGGAAGAGCTCCAATAATAAGAGCCCTTACTAATCTTGAAATATGGAATAAAAATGATAATAAATCGTTATCATCTTGGGCAAAGAAAATGAAAAAGTCCCTTGAGGGCTACGGAGAGAAAGAAGATTAAATCTATGAAAATATACGTCAAAGCATCAAATAGATATCAGAATATATTAGATAATCTTGTAGATGGTAATAAGATTTGGAATCCACTTACAGGTGAATATGATACGCTGTCAGAAGAAAGGTTAGAAGAGCTTAGAAATCCTAAGCCTATACTGCTTCCTGATTTTAAGTTAGATACTTCTAGAACATATAAGAATGGAAAGATGTGGTATAGAGCAGTTGCTGGTGAGCATCCTGAAGAAAATAGAGTTTACAGAAATGCTGGCAGATATAAGTTTTTCATAAATTCTTATCCTGATGCCGGTCTTCCTTATTCTATCCTCTTCATAGCAGATTCAGAAACCGGGAAGATATACAGAAAACAAATTACACAGGGCATTGGCGATTTCAGAAGAGATTTGAATGAGCTCGTAGATTGGCTTCGTGAAGGAAATACAATAGAATAAGGAGAACATATATGGCGAGTTTATTTGACACATTTGTTGAGTATTACAACAAAGAAGTAGGTAGAGACCCTGAAAGTGATAAGCTCTGGGAGTTAGAAAAGATTTATAGAAGCTACGGTCTTGATGAAAATTCAGGCGATATGTATGAATGCTTCACAGTTCTTCCTGAAGATGCACAGGAAGAGGTAATTGAACTTTTAACTCCTGAACTTCAAGTAGGTGAGCCTGGATATGCAAAAGAGTTATATGAAGCATGTTTAGAAGACAAGCATAGAGGCTACGGCTACTTCTGTGATGGTGTAGTAGATTTTTATGAAGCTCTCAAAGCCGAAGGCATTGATGTAGGATTCTAATTTTGAGGTATATAAATGAAGATTTATATTAGGGCATCTGATTCAAATAAAACATTAACTTTATCTAAGGGCATTTACTTTGATTATTATGCTATTCCTCTTGATAAAGCTGAAGAATATAAAAAAGAATATAGAGAATTTTTTGTAGATAACAATAATGTTTATGGATTCTTATTTATTTCTGAAGCAGAATATGATACTGTTACAGGCGAGTTATCAAACAATTTATTAAATCATGACCAGCTTATAGCTAAGTATCATCTTGAATTTGTCCCTACTGATAAATTAACATATTTCCGTATTGATTTGAATCGTAGTAAAACAGGAACTGAGTTAACAACTTCCGGTGTGCATAATTTCAGGTTAAATGAATACTTAAGCAAGTTGTTTAATGTATCTATCAGTGATGACGCACTTTCGGATAACTGGATATCTTGTGATAACCCTGATTTTGTTTCCGAATTTAAGCAAGCAGCAGCAAGATGTCAGCAGTATATTTATGACCTTAAGAAAAATTCAACTACTGATTTATCCGATTACAGTAGACCTGATTATTTTGCATTCTGCTTTGCTGTAATTGACCCAGATACAAATTCTGCTTTAATTAGTGATTCTTCTAATGGTATATTATTTGCGTCACCTAGCTATTCTTCATATTTGAACGATACAAAGAAACTTGCCAAGGAATTAGGAAAATCATCTCCTAAGCAATTATCCTTTAAGACATTGTATTATAAGTATCTTGAAGAAAATAAAGATTTACCTGGTCCAGGTACTGAATATTCCAATCTTAATCTAGCTCGTAGTATTATTGGTCAGTTAGCACATAAATATCCTAAGATAATTAAGATTGAAAATCTTAAAGAGCGTGAATTTTCATTTAATAATAAAAAGGATTTTGTTATTATAGTTAAATCGAATGTACCTGAACCGGAATTATATCAAATAGGGACAGATTATTTTCAGATTACCTTACCTCAAGATTTCAAAGCTGATGAAGCTAATCTTAAGATGTTATACAAACTTATGAATAATGCATAATTAATTCAAAGGAGATATAAAGATGAAGATTACAAAAAATGCTAAGAAGGTAACTGCTTCAACAAGAGCAGTAAAACCTCAAAAGAAAGTAAATTCTGCTACTAACTATGATAAAGCTCAGCAGCATATCAAAGCAGCAATTGATGTATTAGCTAATTCTGATGACGAAGTCACAAAGGATATCATTGCTAATTTATCAGTTTGCTTATTTGATATTAAAGCAAGTACTTCAGTTAAAGCTTCAATCGAGCTTACAGATGAGCAGAAAGCAAAAGTAGACGAGATTGCAGATAAGTATGTCACAAGCAATCCTGTATCAGGAGATTGGGACACCGAGACAGCTGCAGAACAGAAAGAAATTTCAAAAGCCTTAGGAGTTTCTGCTGATGAAGCAAAGAAAATCATGATTGACTACTTAGGTTTTGAGGAAGATATGTTTGAGAAATAATCCCATTATTGATTTTCTTCCATCTTTGTAAATAGACCTTAGCAATTTTTTTTGCTAGGGTCTATTTACTTTAACCTTTATTAAAATCATAAATCCTATTTTTGAAGGTGTCATACAAATGATAAGCGAAGATGAGCTCAAAACCTTTGAGGAGTCGGCGGAAAGTTTAGATACCTCTGATACTTTTATAGACCCTCTTTTAAAGGAACAAAAACAACAAGCGGAACAGATGCGTTCTGCTCTTTTGAACTGTAAGAAGAATGATATTACATCTGCTAAAGTAGCGTTGCAAAACATAGCAGTACTTCAAGTCTATCATCAAGTAGCAAAAATCATCAGATATACAGAGATGATGGATAGAATCGAAGACAAGCTATATGATTCAATTGATATGAATCTTTCAGGTCTTGACAGTGCAGACCCTGCTACAATGCTTCTGTTACTTAAAGTTCAGTCTCAGTTGCAAGAGTCTATGGTCTTATCTCAGAAATTATTAGAGCCATATATGAACATAGACTTAGCGGCTATTGCTCCGCCCGTTGAAATAAATGAGAATACCTCTTTTGGTGCGGCTATAATCCCTAAAGAATCTCGTAATGTTATAAGGAATGGTGCACAAGCACTATTGACAGAACTTCGCAATGCTGAAAACCGTCCAGATAGTGAGGCTACTGAATTAGATGACAGAAATACAGACGCCGATTCGCAGTGATGCTCTTGATTACGAGGATATCATAAGTAGAATAAAATCTATTTATACTGGGTGTACTCAATTAGAGCAAAATCTCTTTCTCAAAATATTGGAAGAGCTTAGTGACAAGGGTTATTCTGAAACTCTTGAAACTATCTATTTAGTAGACTTCAAAGAAGTTCCAGTGAGTATTGACAGGTTTCTTACTGACCCTGAGTATCTAGGAGAATCAAACGATTGTGGTAATCAGATATATCCAGGTTGGTGGGATGTTTATCATGATGTGTTTGATTCGCAACGAGATGTGTACGAAGTAATTCTGAGCGGCGCCACAAGAATTGGAAAAACGTCAACTGCAGTCTCGTGTATGTGTTACATGACATATCTTCTGATGTGCTATAGAAATCCTCAAAGATACTTTGGACTCAAAGAAGTATCTAGATGTACAATCGCATTTGCTAACTTAACAAAAGATTTGGCGAGCGGTGTAGCTTATAGAGAGTATCAAGATACATTACTGAAATCTCCTTGGTTCATGCGACATGGAACAAAGAATAATAGTTCTACAAAACCTATTTTCATTCCTGAAGGAAATCAGATTGAAATTGTAACAGCTTCAGATTCTGCTCATGTGCTCGGCATGCAGCTCTGGTGTGCAGCTTTAGATGAAGTGAACTTTGCTCGAGCCGGAATCAAAGATATTTCTATTTCTAAAAATCATATGAAGCAAATGTATAATACAGCAAATGCTCGTATTACAGGTACATTCAAGCTTAATGGTAGAATATATGGAAAGATGTTTACTTGTTCGTCTAAAAACACTGATAATGATTATCTATCTGAACATATAGAACAGCAGTTAGACGCAGGTAATACTCACATGTATCTTTTTGATAAGCCTCAATGGGAAGTATTGCCTGCATATAGATTTGGTAAGAAGAAGTTTTATATTACTGTAGGTGATAGATTTAAAAGAGGCTTCGTAGTGGCAGATGAGAATGCAGATGAAGCTCATTTACAGGAATATAGAAATGAGGGGTATAAGGTATTAGAAGTTCCTGCAGACTATAAACCTAATTTCAAGGCCGATTATGATATTGCATTGAGAGATATTGCCGGTATTTCAGTAGTAGGTGCGATGGGTTTCATAACCCAAGAAATGATAACACCTAATGTAAGTGAAGATAGGGTCAATCCTTTTTTCGAAGATTATTATGAGATAGGACTTAGAGATAATGATACTATTGAACATCATTTCCATGCTGAGGTTGTACCTAACAATCTTAAAGCATTACCAATGAATATTCATATCGACTTCGCAGAAACTTCTGACCACATTGGAATTTCGGGAGTAGTAATTGATGGTAATAAGAATGTATTAGATTTGCAGACCGAAAGACGAGTAATGATGCCTTTCTTGAAGCAGATATTTCAAGTAGCAATAGGTGCGCCTAGAGGCGATAGAATGTCTTTCCAGAAAGTAATCAATTTTATATTATGGTTGAAGCGTAGCGGGTTTAATATTGGGATAGTTTCGACAGACCAGTATCAGTCTGCATATGTTAGAGAAAATTTAGACCACCAAGGATTTACTACAGAAAAGATTTCTGTTGACCGTTCAATTGACCCATATGTGTCACTTCGAAATTTACTTCAAGACCAACGACTTGAATTAATCAAGTGTGATTTACAAGAAATTGAGATGATTAATCTACAGAGAAACAATGACCGTGTGGACCACAAGCCGCAAAACAATTCTACTAGCAGTGCCCCTCCTTGTTTAGCTAACGGCTATAATAGTAAGGGAATAGGAAAGGACTGCGCGGATGCTTTATGCGGTGCATGTTCCTCATTAATTGCTCATCTTGATTTGATAAAACCTCCGGCTAAATCAGTTATAAATGCTATCAATTCTGTCAATGCCGGAAATCGTGGAATTCCTGGATTTGGTGGAGGAAGAGTAACTCAACCTCTTCCGGGATTTGGAACTCAGTATAGAAGATTCTGATGAATCTTTTAGAATAAATTATTTTAAGGAGGCATAAAGATATGCTGTTTACAAAAACCGTTTGCAAAGCAGGTTCATTGGTCTATGTAGTACCAACCGGCCTTCTTGTAACACTCAGATATGATGCTCATGGTATGTTACACAAAGTATATGAAGGCATCAATGTCAAAGGAGACCTTGGCGAAGATTTTCTCAAAGCAATTGTTAGGCAGGGCTTAGTTCCTAATACAATTAAGCTTCATGGAGGAACAACAGATATCCAAGGTGTATTCTACTCAAATGAAATTAAAGCAATTGATGGAAATCTTCCTGATTGTGAATTTAAGAGAATTGAAAATGATATCTTATCAGGAAGTCCGAAGTATAAATTTTATGTAGGAAATGTAGAAAGCGGAGCAATGGCTATAACTCCTTCATCCATGCAGGCATGGACAAAGATGGTAGGATTTGAGTCACTTCCTTGTTGGGCTGTTCCTATAGTTAATCCCGAGGCATCACTCAAAACATTCTTGACAACAAATGCACATATCACTTTTGAATATCCGCTCATTGCAGGTTACTTTGTATTTGAAGGTCAAAATAAGGGTGAATACTATTCTACAAGTTTAACAACTGTCAAAGTGATTGATAATCCTGTTAAGCTTATCGACTACAATGGCTATATCAAGTATGGACTTAAGTTTGATGTAATTTCTAAGGTAATTGATTATCCTAAGGCAGTTAAATTTAACATTCAGAAAGATTCTCAGATAGTTATTGATGATAATTCAGGAGAAGTTATTTGGTGTTCTACACAACATGATGAGGCAAATAGATTGCCGAAGAGAATAACCTGTTCTTCTTGTCATAAGATTCTTGATGTGCCTGAAGATGGAACAATGACTTGTAGTGACCCTTTCTGTACTTCATTGTTATATCCTCGTATAAGCAGATTCTGCACTTTGCTTGATATTGAGAAGCCTACCGAAGAAGAGTTTGATTCAGCTGTTAAGTCAGGAGATATTACGATTTTGCCTGATTTACTTCTTTTACCCAAGTATAAAGACCTTAAGATTAAGAAGTATTTATCTGAAATCTTATTAGCAAGTATCAATGGTGAAGTTGGATTAAACACAGAATGGCTTATTAAATTCTGCAACAAGTGCAATAATTCTTATGCTACAGTTAAATATTATTTTGAAGGTCCGAGAAGAATTGCTACTGAGTTAGATATGGAAGTCCCTAGAAGACTGATGGCATGGTTAAATGAACCTCGCAATTTAGTGGAATTAGATACAATCATCAATTCGGAGCAGATTGAAGTAATTGATGCTGATAGAATTGTAAAATTTGATGGTGCTCCGCTCCTTAGAAATAAGAGAATACTGATAACAGGAACATTCCTGCATGGAAATACTGAAGATATTATTGCAATTCTTCAGAGTTATTCTGCTACAGTAGTTACACAGATGGATAAGAAGGTTCAATGCGTAGTTGTTGGAGATATCAAAGAGAATATTGATGGTTTAGCAATTCAGGCTGCAAGAGAATTAGATATTCCGATGTTTGATGAATCTGCTTTCTTCGCTAGATATTCTATTGATGAAGACCTTGAAAAATTCCTCAAGTAACCTTTTATGATTGTGGAGGATTTCTTAAATGGCAACATGGTTAGATAAACTATTTGCACCCCGAAATAAAAACATTATTTCTAGATTGAGAAGTACTGTTTGTGTAGGTGGTACATTCTATAAGATATCAGACCTTCGTGGAGATTCTGATATTGAAGACATTAGAACTCAAATAAATGTAATGAGAGCTCTTGCAAGAGATTCTCAAGTTAGTACAGCATTAAATTACTATGCTACAGATGCTACAACGGCTAATAGTGCCGGAGATATTATCTGGGCAACGGCTATTGATGATAATTATAAGCAAGTAGCTGACATCATAAATAGTTGCTTCAAGAGATGGCGAGTAAATGATTATGCAAGAGACCATATTCTTGAGTTAGCTACAATCGGGCAAATATACATTCCTACAACCGAGATGTATAGAAATCCGGGAGTACATCAGAATAGAGAGTTAGTTGCATTAGATAAGAATACTTTACAGAATCTTGATTATGACATCATTCCTTCTTATATGATACCTCAAGAAGATATCATTCACTTATGGTATCACGGTGAGCCTCAGGGATATGTTTATCAACCTTCCGCTGAAAGTACTTCTTTTTCAGGAGACCAAATAATTAGTTATCCTGAATCTTCAATTATTCATTTCTCATTGGGTGGCCTTTTAGGTAAGTATCATATTTCAGGGGTTAATTCTCAAGGAGAGCAACTCGATTATGATATTCAATTTGCCGACCCTGTATTAGCTCAAGCAGTACAACCTACTCAGACATTGAGCCTTTTAGAAGATGCTTTATTGCTTTCTTCTTTAACTAGAACAGTAAGATTCATTAATGTAGATTGTGGTACAACAGCCGAGGAAGACGAAATTCGTCAGAACCTGCAAGTAATCAAAGACATGATTGAACAGCAGTTAGCTTTAAATACAGCTACTGGAAATGCAGAAAGCTTCGTCAATCCTCAAAGTCCTAACAACCTCATTTATCTTGCAAAAGTTAATGGACAAGATGCTATTTCAATTACTGACTTACAGATGGGTGAGCCTACAGAAAGTGAAAATAAACTTCTTAATTATTACCAAGATAAGAAATTATCTGTATTAGGTGTACCGAAGGAAGCAATGAACTATTCTGCAGCAGAAGGCTTAGGTAATGCTGGTTCAGTAATGTCACAAAGGTCAGCTCTTTATGCTAACATTCTTTCTAGAATCATGACAGCATACAAGAATGGTTGGAGAGACGCTCTTAATAAGTATTTCATGTCAAGGAACATGAGTGGTTTCGTTGATAAGTTTGTACTTAATATGAATCCTATCATCACTAACATGGACCAAGTACAATCAGAGAAGCGAGATGCGGCTATTAATCAAGCTTCTACAATGATTGATTTGATGCGTGGATTAGGTGTAACAGATGCAGGCGATTACAAAGAAGCAATTCAAGAAATATTAGTTCAAGCTTTCCCTCAAACAGGTTCTTCTGTCATGAATTGGAAAGTTGATTTAACTCCTAGCGAAGGTGAAGAAGGTATGGGAGGTATGATGTAATATGAGAAGTACAAAAGAACTCACAGACTTATTCTTCCAGAATTTGAAAGAATTCAATCCTAGTAATTTTAAAACATTACAAACTGCAGATTTATCTGTTGAAAGCCCTGTAATTCACAAAGCATTCAGTTCCGTCTTAACTCGTTATTTTATATTCAGAGAAAAACATCCTGAGATTACTGACGAAGAGAATAAGGTGCTCTACTTTAAGTTGAAGCTTGATTTAATTGCAAGTTACTTTAGTGAATATCCTGATTCTTCTACAGATAATCTTGTTGCTTTTCAAATTGAACTTAGAAACTATGTTAAAGAGCACAAAGAATGGATGGAAGCTGAAAGATTAGCAAAGAAGGAGGTCATATCAGCATGAACGCTCCTTTACGTTATAACATTTCTAACTGGATTCAATTATCAGAATGTCGTTCAAATAATTCCACTGATTTATATATTACTGTCAAACAGATTATTGATGATGGAAGCCATAGATTATCGGGAACAAATATTCTTGTTAATCACACACAGTATGGAACATTATTTGCCTGCTTAGTAAATTCTAAAGGAACTTTATTAACTCCAGACCCAGTTTCAGGAATTATTAAAGAATTTTCTACTGATGAGATTCTTGCAGAATTGAATAAGTTTGGATTTGATGTAACATTTGAAATCAATCAACACCTTAGCGGTGAGCAGATATCTTATCTTATTACATTATCTGGTCTTAACTATGATAAGATAAGAAAACTTGCAGTCTACAAGTATGATAATCTTGGCAATAAAGAATTTTCTGAATACATTGTAGCATTCAATGTTGATGGTTGTAGCGAATGGATTGATATGAATTACTCTTGTCGTGATATTGATTTTTTGAAGAAATTAAACGACGGCGTAGCTCTCAACCTTACATATATGAGTAAATCACAATTATTCGATTGGACTTGGCTTACTTATGTAGCAAATATCGAAGATATTATTGAAGATAACGGACAAGGAGAATAAAGCTTATGAAAAGATATGTTAGGTCTAACAAAGAATTCCAATTTACTATAGAAGATGGTTTAGGAACAAATGGTCGCTTTATTTATTTATCAGA
>Ga0310786_10000044_pt1 | contig 197177 bp, 157 predicted proteins | sample AusTroGonzalo_MG_FD_203881 | JGI IMG/M metagenome (GOLD analysis project Ga0310786, IMG submission 203881) | Bovine rumen microbial communities from tropical cattle in Woodstock, Queensland, Australia - Gonzalo_03 (v2) (version 2) | ecosystem: Host-associated > Mammals > Digestive system >... | reverse complement strand
TCTCCGCCGAAAACGCGGGCAAGACCGCGCGCGCGGCGGCGGCGCGGGAAGGCCTGCTCGTCGGCATCAGCTCGGGAGCCGCGCTCTACGCGGCGCTGGAACTCGCCAAGAAGCCGGAGTTCGCAGGGAAACGGATCGTCGTTCTGCTGCCCGACACCGGCGAACGGTATCTGTCGACCTGGCTCTTTTCGGAGTGAGCCGACAGACAATGGATGGGGGGGGCGGACAGCGCGGGCTGTCCGCCCCTTCCCGTTTTGATCGGATTGCGGGAACGGAATGCCGCGGCGTCACTTGTCCTTGAGCCGCACGCCGATGTCGACAAGTTCGAGGGTCTTCAGCATCTCGGGCGTGCGTTCGGGCAGATGTACCAGCCGTTCCGCCTGATGCTCGACCGCCTTTTCGAAGAGGTTGCGGACGTAGCGGCCGTTGCCGAAGTTGCGGTCGCGGTTTCGGGTCAGGTACGCGATCGCGGCGTTCAGGTACTTATCCATTTCGGGCGACAGCGTGTAGTGATTTTTCTTCGCCAGCAGCCGGAACATCGCGGCGAGCTCCGGCGTGGTGTAATCCGGGAAGTTGATGTAGCGGGTGAAGCGCGAGCTCAACCCCGGATTCGAGTCGATGAATTTCTTCATCTCGTCGGGGTAGCCGGCGACGATCACGATCAACCGGTCGCGGTCGTCTTCCATGCGTTTCAGCAGCGTCGCGATCGCCTCCTGCCCGTAATCCTTGTCGCCGCCCGCGACCAGCGTGTACGCCTCGTCGATGAAGAGGACGCCGCCGAGCGCGCTGTCGATGACCTCGTTGGTCTTGGCGGCGGTCTGACCGACGTACTTGGCGACCAGACCGGAGCGGTCAGTCTCGACAAGGTGTCCTTTTTCCAGTATGCCCAGCGCCTTGAAGACCTTCGCCATGATCCGCGCCACGGTGGTCTTGCCGGTGCCGGGGTTGCCGACGAAGACGCAGTGGTAGCTGAGCTTGGCGTTCTTCATGCCCGCCTTTTCGCGTTCGGCGGCGATCTGGCAGAACTCCGCCATCTTGCGGACCTCGCTCTTCACGGAGTTCATGCCGATCAGCTGGTCCAGCTCGGCGAGCACCTGTTCCAAGGTGGGTTCCTCGGCGGATTGCGCCGAGCGCTGCGGGTCGACGTCCGCCATGGTGAGGGTCATCAGCTGCTCTCTGGTGAGGTCCTTCTGGGTGGAGAGGCGGGTCGCCTGACGCTCGACCGCGGATTCGAAGAGGTTGCGCACATAGCGACCGTTGCCGAAGCGGGGATCGGGATGGCGGGTCACTTTGCGCATCAGTTTGGGCAGCCCCTCCTCCAGATCGGGCGACAGTGTGAACTGGTTCTTTTTGGCGCGCATCTTGAACATCTCCGTCAGCTCGTCCGCCGAGTAGTCCGGGAAGTTGATGTAGCGGTTGAAGCGCGAGCGCATGCCGCTGTTGGCGTCCAGAAAATCGCGCATCTCCTTTGAATATCCGGCGACGACCACCACCAGCCGGTCGCGGTCGTCCTCCATGCGTTTCAGCAACGTCGCGATCGCCTCGGCGCCGTAGTCGGATTTGCCGCCCGCGGCGAGGGCGTACGCCTCGTCGATGAAGAGCACGCCGTCCAGCGCGGAATCGATCAGCTGGTTGGTCTTCTGCGCGGTTTCGCCGACGTAGCGCCCGACGAGTCCGGAGCGGTCGGTCTCGACGAGGTGACCGGATTTGAGGATGCCCAGCTCGCGGTAGATGTCGCCCAGAATTCGCGCCACGGTGGTCTTGCCGGTGCCGGGATTGCCAGTGAAGACGCAGTGATACGACAGCGACGGGACCTTCAGCCCCTGTTTCTTGCGCGCCTGCACGATCTTGGTGTAATCGACGAGCTTGTGGATCTCCGCCTTGACTTCGACGAGTCCGATCATGCCGTCAAGTTCGGCGAGCGCCTCGTCGAGAGTGCGGCGGGGGCGCTCCACGGGCTTGCCGCCCGCGCTGCTCAGCTTCTGGGCGTCGCCGGCGGGCTTTTTGGAATCTTTGGCGGTCTCCTCTTTCGCGGCGGCGGTTTTTTTATCGCCGCCTGGTGCGGCGGTGTCGGACTTGGCGGGAGCGATCAAGCCGATGAGGATGCTGACCGCCCAGACCCCGCCCCAGACCGCCCACTTGGCGCGGTCGAAGTTCCGGATGAAGATGCCGGCGATGAATACCGGGATGCTCAACAAAAATGCGGCGGCGAGGATCGTCGACGCCGTGTTCTGAGGCACCGCCACGGCGATGACGACGCTGACCAAAACGAAAAGTCCACACCCGATACCGGCGTTCTTCATAACTTGCCCCCAGCTTTTTGATACCTATGGTTCTGCGTTATATTATACCCCGCGATCGGCGCGCTTTCAACCGGAACGTGCGTTTTTGCCCCGGATATTGCGTAAATCCGTTTCTTCCCCGCTGCGGATAGGAAAAAAGGGACTGCCGTCGAACGTCGGCAGTCCCTTTGGGAGTAACGTGATGGGTGCGAAAGCTTACTTGAGCAGCTTCGTCACCAGTTTGTCGAGCGCCTTCGAGCTCAGGATGTCGAAGCGCAGATCCTCGATCGCGCCGGATTTGCGGAGCGTTTCGCGCAGCGCGTTGGGCTTGTAGCCGTAGTAGCGGCTCATGCCCGTGACCTGGGCGTTCAGCTCCTCGTCGCTGACCGTGACTTTTTCGAGCTGTGCGAGCTTGCGGAGGATCAGCATGCGGCGCAGCGCCGGACGCGCGGCCTTTTCCGCCTCCGCCTTGTGGGCGTCGAGCTCGGTCTTGAACTTCTCGGCGTCCGCCTCGCTGCGGACGGTCTCGCGCGCCATTTTCTGCAGTTCCTTCTGGATCTCGGCGTCGAGCAGTCCGACGGGCAGATCGAACTCGCCCGCCGCCTCGTCGAGCTTCTTGCAGACCGCCTCGTTCGCCTCGTTGCGGCGCTTGGCGTTGCCCTCCATCTCCAGCTCCTTGCGGAACATGGCACGCAGGTCGTCCATGGTTTTCGCCCCCGTGTTGGCGAGCATCTCCTCGTCGGTGAGCTTGCCGCGGTGCTGGACCGACTGCACGGTGACCTTGTAGTTCAAGGTCTTGCCCGCGAGCTCCTTTTCGCGGTAGTCGGCGGGATATTCGGCGGCGAAGGAGTACTCCTTGCCCTTCTCGGCGCCGGTGAGCGCCTTGATGCTGCCGGGGATGAGCTCCGGCTCGTTGAGCCACAGGAACGAATCCTTGGCGGCAGCCTGCCGCTTGACGGCGGCGTTGGCGTCCTCGGCGGGTGTGAAGTCGCTCTCGTAGTCGACTTTGAGCATGTCGCCCGCGACGGCGGGAGCTTCGACCTCGGCGTACTTGCCGTAGCCGCGGTAGGTCTCGATGCGCTCGTCGATCTCGGAGTCCTTGACCTCGACGGCGGGGACGTCGACCTTGATGGCGTTGTAGTCGCCCAGCTCGATCGCCGGCGCGACGTCGGCGGCGAGGACGAATTTGAACTCCTCGCCCGCCTTGAACTCGGGCAAGGTCTTGAAATTCAGCGACAGCAGCTCGTCCTTCGCCGCCTCGACCTTTTCGACCGCGGCAGAGACGATGCGGTTGCGCAGTTCCTCGTCGATGTAGGAGGCGTACTTGCTCTTCACCAGCCCCAGCGGAGCCTTGCCGGGACGGAACCCCGGAAGCTGCACCATATTGGCGACGATCGCCAGCGTGCGGTCGGCTTCGGCCTTGGCGGCGTCGGCGGTGAGCGTAAACGCGTATTCGCGGCTGCACGCATTGGGCGAGGAACACTCCATCTGGAGCACATCAGCAAGTTTCTTTGCCATCGGAACGTAACACCTTTCTATGACTTGGCTGCCGACGGTGCGGCACTGTACGGTTTTTTTCGACTTATTTTAAAACGCAATCCTTTAATATACAGCATGCGGGGCGTTTTTTCAAGGTTTTTCGGGAGTTCCGGCGGTTTTTGCCGCGCGGTCGGAGTGCCTCCGGTCGTAGAGGAAAAGCTGGCAGGCGTTCCAAGTGTTGTGGCAGATCACATAAAAGGTCGGTCCCAGCGCCGCCAGCGGCGAAGCGAACGACAGCGCGAGCGACATCGTCAGCATGGTGTTCTTCTGCCCGAGGGTCTGACTGCCCTCGCGCCGCAGCCGCTTCGGCACGATCAGCGCGCCGATCGTGAAATTCGCCGCGCAGAGCAGCGCCGCCAGAAGCGCGATCTCCGCCACGATCCACAACGAGGTCCCCGTGTTGCCGCGCAGGAACTTGGACGCCTTCGCCGAGACGATGAAAAGCAGCGCGGACCACATCGCCAGCGAGACCATCTTGTAGCGCTTGGGCCACTGGGCGGCCGCGGGGTGAAAGCGGCGCACCAGCTGCGCCGCGACGAGCGGCAGCGCCATCACTACGAGCAGGTTCCTCAACACCCGGAGCGCGAAGGCGACCGTGAATTCGCCCGTCACCGCCGGAATAAGCGGAATCAGCGCCAGCGACACCCCGAGGTTGGTCACGACGAAACCGCTCACCACAAAGCCGACCCGCCCGTTGAGCAAATTCATGATCACCGGCGCCGCCGTCGCCGTCGGCGTGATGCCGATGAAGAACGCCGCCAGCGCGAGCTCGCGGCTGCCGGTCGTAAGCGCCAGCAGATACGCGCCGACGCCGATCGCCAGATTCGCCGCGAGAATGATCCAGTGCGCGGGCTGCGGCGCCAGTTCGCGCAATTCCAGCTGCAGGAAGACCGCGAAGAGCATCCCGATCAGCAGCGGATCGGTCAGAAATCCGAACCGCGCCCCCTGCGGCAGAAATATCCCGAGCACGAGCGGTACCACTATCATCGCCGGACGCACCAGCGTTTTGTTCATCATCGTTCCGTCCTCTTTTTCGTCCCGTTCGGTCGGCTAATGTATATCCGCGCGGCCGGTTTTGCAAATCCGCGCGACCGTAAAAAACGCCGGTCCCGGGATTGAAAAAAGTCCTTCGCGAGGCGATATTATAGGATATCACTACATTTGGGAGCGGCGAAAGCATGGCGGGCATCGTCAAAATCTGGAATTCCTGGCAGCGGAATCTGATCTGCATGTGGCTGTCGCAGCTGTTGGTGAACACCGGGTTTTCCGCGGCGTTTTCGTTCGTTCCGCTGTATCTGGGCGAGGCGAAGTTCCAACTCGCCGACACGGCGGCGCGGGGTTACTACACGTCGCGCTTCTACTTTTTCGGGATGCTCGCCTACGCGATCTTCACGCCGATCTGGGGCGCGTTGGGCGACCGCTGGGGCGTGAAGCTCATGCTCTACCGCGGGAGCTTCGTCACGGCGCTGATCTATCCCTTGATGGGCATCACGAGCAGCGTCCACTGGCTGATCGCCCTGCGCTTCATGACGGGGGCGCTCTCGGGGACCACCGTCGCCGCGCAGATGCTGCTCGTCAAGACCACTCCGAACGACCGGCAGGGGTACGCGCTCGGCGTCCTCGGCACCGCGATCTGGGGCGGCACGCTGATCGGCGACGTGCTGGGGGGGCTGGTGGTCTACCGCTTCGGCTACACGGCGACCTTCATGCTCTGCGGCGCGTTGTTCTTCCTTTCGGGGTTGTTCGTGGTCTTCGCGCGCGACTCGGAAAAGGCGGTCCCCGCCGTGACCGCGCGCAAGTCCGGGGGAAAATGGGCGAATCTGCGGAGCGTCTTCATCCCGGCGGTGGTGCTGATGCTGACGCTCTTTTTGCTGTGCGGGATCGCCCAGCGCTTCTATCTGCCGTACACGTCGCTGATGGTCGAGCGGCACGTCGATTCGACCAAGACGGCGGCGTACTGGATGGGGATCATCGGCGCCGTCGCCGCGGCGACCGGAATGATCTCGGGGGTGCTGATGGGGTGGCTCTCGGACAAGTTCCCCGAGTGGAAACTCACGACGCCGATGCAGTTTTTGTCGGCGCTGATGCTCTTTTCGGCGTCGGGGGCGGCGACGCTCTTCGGCTTCGCCTTCTGCCACTCGTTGAACAGCTTCGCTCTGGGCGGGCTGTACTCGGTGTTTCAGAAGGTGATCTCCAGCCTCGTCGACCGGACGAAGCGCGGCACGGTGCTGGGCTGCGCGACCACGATGTACAACGTGGGGTACATGCTTTCGACGATGATCTCGGGCTGGATCGTCACGCGCGGGGGTCTCACCGCCGTCTACCGCACGGCGGCGGCGCTGATGGTGATGCTGGCGCTGGCGTCGATGGTTATAATCCGCAGCGCCCGGCGGAAGTCTTCCGCCGCGGCGGCGCGGTGAGGATTTCGGACTTTTCATCCACATACGGGGGGTCGATGATGAAAAACATGCTCTGGGCTTCGGGCGGCGCAATTCTGGCGCTGCTCATCTTCATGGTCGTCAGGTGGAACACGATCCCGGCGGGGACGGCGAACGCGCCTTCCGCCGGAGCGGCGACGCGGATCGTGCGCGGCTTCGGCTATGTGCGGGGCAGGAACAACACGGTGCTGCGCAACAAGTTCGCCGGATTCGTGTCGAAGGTCAACTTCTACTCTCAAGCCATGGTCAAAAAGGGCGACGTGATCATCGAGTACGACGATCTCGACGTCCGCACCTCGATCGAAAAGCTCGAAAACTCCATCGCCGAACAGAAGCAGGCCCTCGCCCTCAAACGGACCGAACTTGAGCTCAAGAAGCTCGACCCGCTGCCGTCGGACTACCGCAAGACCCAGTGGAAGCTCGCCGCCGCCAAAAAACGCCTCGAACGGCTCAACCACGAGCTCGAAGTCTACAAGCGGCTCTACCGCAACAAGAGCATCTCGGAGCTGGCGTTCCGCGAGAAGGCGCAGGAGGTCAAGGACGCCGAAGCCGAACAGCTCGGATACTCCGACGACCTCGAACGGCTCAAGGGCGGGCTGGCGGAGATCAATATCCGCTACGCCGAAAACAACGTCGAAGCCGCCGAGCTCAAGCTGAAGAATCTGGAGCACGAACTGGAACTTGCCCGGGAGCAGCTCAAGTACTACAAGATCGTCGCCCCCTACGACGGGCTGTGCATCACCAACAGCGACACCGTCCACGCCTACAACGCGGCGGGGACCGAGGCGGTCGAAGTGCACCGCATCACCCCGGACGACCTGTGCCCGCTCGGGAAGCGCGTCTACGCCTACTTCGACGAGGACGACCTCAAGTTCGTGCGCGAAGGGGTCCCCTGCCGCTTCCGCAGCAACCAGTACGACTGCGACAAGCAGGGCTTCGCGACGCTGCTGCCCTATCAGGTCAAGAAGCAGCGCACCTCTTACGGCGACAAAGTGCTGCATCTGGTGAAGTTCCGGGTCATCAAGGAGACGGTTCCGCTGCGCATCGACTCGACCGGCAACGCCGAGATCGTCGTCCCGGCGGATTGAATTTACGGCAAAGGAGCGCGCGATGGAAAAATCTCTGACGGTCGGGTGTTATTACTTTCCCAACTACCACTTTTCGGATGCGCGGAACGCGCACGTTCATGGTCCAAGCTGGAGCGAGTGGGAGGTGGTCCGCCACGCGGTGCCGCGTTTTCCGGGGCACCACCAGCCGCTCGTCCCCGAGTGGGGGTACACCGACGAAGCCGACCCCGAGGAGATGGCGCGCAAGATCGCCGTCGCAAGTTTGCACGGGATCGACTATTTCATCTTCGACTACTATCACTACGACGACGGTCCGTTTCTGGAGCGCGGTCTGGACGCGGGATTTCTGCGCGCGGAGAACCCGTCGAATCTGCGCTTCGCCTTGATGTGGGCGAACCACGACTGGCTGGACATCCACCCCTGCGGGCGGCTGCCGCGGAACTTGCTCTACCCGGGGCGGGTCACGCCCGAAACCTTCCGGAAGCTGCGGAAAATACTGATCGACAAGTATTTCACGCACCCTAATTACTTCACGATAAACGGCGAACCCTACTTTTCGATCTACCATCTGCAGGAGTTTTTGAACAACTTCGCGGGGGACCTCGCCACGGCGCGGAACGAGCTCGACGCCTTCCGCGCCGAGGCGCGCGCGGCGGGGCTGCCGGGAGTTCACTTGAACTGCGTGGTCTGGGGCAAGCCCGTTCTGCCCTGCGAGGGGGTCATGACGGGAACGCGGGAGATCGTCCGGCGCCTCGGTTTCGACTCGGTGACGAGCTACGTCTGGGTGCACCACGCGAAGCTCGCCGCGCCGACGACCGACTACGGCGCGTTCGAGGAGGCGTACTTCGACCACTGGGAGCACATGCTGGACGAATACGACATCCCGTACTACCCCAACGTGACGGTCGGCTGGGACCCTTCGCCGCGGACGCTCCCGAGCGACGTCTGGACGCCCGAGACAGGCTACCCGTACACTCCGGTCGTCACCGGCAACACTCCGGAGCGCTTCCGCGCCGCGCTCGAGCGCTGTGCCGAAAAGGCGCGCCGTCTGGGACTTGCCACCATGAACATCAACAGCTGGAACGAGTGGACCGAGGGCAGCATGCTCGAGCCGGAAAAGAAATACGGAATGGGCTATCTGGAGGCGGTGCGGGCGGTCTTCGGAACCCGCCCGTGACCGGAAAATGCTATAAATCGCCCTTTTCGTCAAGGTGACGAAGCGTTTCCGGTGGTAATTTTATCCAGAAACCGTAACAGCGAACCACAACCACAATCAGGAGCTGGGGAAAAATGAAGGATTCCGAGATCAGGGCGATGTATGAAGCGGCGGTCCGGCGTTACCGGGAGATCGGCGTCGACGTCGAGGCGGCGCTGGCGGAGCTGAAACAAATCCCGGTGTCGATGCACTGCTGGCAGGGCGACGACGTGGCGGGCTTCGAGGCGACGGCGGGGGGCGCTTCGGGCGGCATCCTCGCGACCGGGAACTATCCGGGGCGCGCGCGGAACATGAAGGAGCTGCGGCGCGACATCGAAAAGGCGTGGTCGCTGATCCCCGGCGCGAAGCGGCTCAATCTGCACGCGATCTACGCCGACTACTCGGACGGCGCCGCCGAACGCGACGAATTGAAACCCGAACACTTCGACAGCTGGATCGACTGGGCGAAGAAGAACGATGCCGGTCTGGACTTCAACCCGACCTTCTTCGGGCATCCTCTGGCGGCGTCCGGGCTGACCTTGAGCCATCCGGACGCGAAGGTCCGCAACTTCTGGATCCGCCACGGTCAGGCGTGCCGCCGGATCGCCGCGCACATGGGCAAAAGGCTCAACAACTGCTGCGTGATGAACACCTGGGTCCCCGACGGCTACAAGGACATCCCCGCCGACCGGCTGGGGGCGCGCAAGCGCCTCGCCGCCGCGCTGGACACGATGCTCGCCGAGGAGCTCCCGAAGCGGCAGATGCGCGACGCGGTCGAATCCAAACTCTTCGGTATCGGCTGCGAAAGCTGCACCGTGGGATCGTCGGAGTTTTACCTCGGCTACGCGGCGAAGCACGGTCTCATCCTCTGCCTCGACGCGGGGCACTTCCACCCGACCGAAGTCATAAGCGACAAACTGAGCAGCGTCTCGCTCTTCGTGGACGAGATCCTGCTTCACGTCAGCCGCCCGGTGCGCTGGGACAGCGACCATGTGGTTATTCTCGACGACGAGCTCTGCGCGATCGCGCAGGAGCTGGTGCGCGGCAAGTTATTGAAACGCACGCACATCGGGCTCGACTACTTCGACGCCACGATCAACCGCGTCGCCGCGTGGGCGATCGGCATGCGCAACATGCAGAAGGCGCTGCTCAAGGCGCTGCTCGAACCCTCCGCCACCCTCGCCGCCTTCGAAAAGAAGTTCGATTACACGAGCCGCCTCGTCTACATGGAGGAGCTCAAGACCATGCCCTTCGCGGCGGTCTGGGACTACTACTGCCTCAACTCCGGCGTGCCGGTCGGGCTCGAATACTATCAGGCGATCCGCGACTACGAGGCGAAGGTCCAGTCGAAGCGCTGACGCGCAAAGCAGGGAGAACAGCAAGATGAAAAGCTTTCTGGCGTTCGACCTCGGGGCTTCGAGCGGGCGGGCGATCCTCGGGAGTATCGAGAACGGCAAACTCGTGCTCAAGGAAGTCCACCGCTTCCCCAACAACGGGCGCGTGGTCGACGGCGACCTGCGCTGGGACATCAACGGTCTGCGCGATGAGCTCGCGGCGGGAATAAGCAAGGCGTTCGCCGTGTCTTCGCCCGCCAGCATGGGCATCGACACCTGGGGCGTGGACTACGTGCTCTTTTCCCCCGGCAGCCGCGAGCCGGTCGAGGAACCGTTCACCTACCGCGACGGACGGACGGACAGGATCCGCCCCGAGGCGTTCGCGCGCGTACCGCAAGCGGAGCTCTACCGGCACACCGGCATTCAGGACATGGCGTTCAACACGGTCTTCCAGCTCGTCGCGCATTTGAAGCGCGACCCGGAGACGCTCGCGCGGACGACCTTCCTCCACATCCCGGACGCCCTCGGCTACATGCTGGGGGGCAGCTTCGACACCGAGTACACCGACGCCTCGACCTCGGGGCTCGTCGACGCCGAAAAGCGCGACTGGGATTTCGCGATCACCGACCGGCTCGGTCTGCCGCGGACGCTCTTCCCGAAGATCGTGCCGCCGGGGAGTCCGGGCGGCGCGCTTTCGCCCGAGTGGGCGAAGAAACTCGGCGTGCCGCAGCTCCCGATCGTCAAGGTGGGGTCGCACGACACCGCGAGCGCGGTCGCGGCGGTTCCCGACACGACGGGCGAGGAGTTCGCGTACATGAGCCTCGGCACCTGGGCGCTTCTGGGGGCGGAGGCGGCGACGCCGTGCCTCACCGAAGCCGCGGCAAAGGCGCACTTCACCAACGAGGGCGGACTCGACCGCACGATCCGCTTTTTGACCAACATCATGGGCTGCTGGCTCTTTCAGGAGTGCCGCCGCGCGTGGCAGGAAGCGGGCAACGACCTCTCGTTCTCGGATATGGAAAAGCTTGCGGCAAAGGTGGAAGCGCTGCGTTTCCGCATCGACCCCAAGAGCGAGGAGTTCCTCGCCCCCGGCGGGATGCCCGACCGGATCGCCGCCGCGGCGGCGAAGCGCGGCCCGCGCCCCGAGACGCCGGGCGAGATCGTCCGCTGCGTCTACGACTCGCTCGCGCTCTGCGTGCGCGACGAACTCAGGACGCTGGAAGGCTTGCGTTCCGCGAAATACCCCGCGCTCCACATCGTGGGGGGCGGCATTCAGGCGGAGCTCTTGATGCAGCTCATCGCGGACGCCTGCGGCATCCCGGTCCTCGCGGGTCCCGTCGAGGCGACCGCGATCGGCAACTTGCTCGCGCAGATGATCGCCGCGGGCGAAGTCGCGGACCTCGCGGCGGCGCGGAAACTCGTCGCGGCAAGCTTCGAAGTCAAAAAATATCTGCCGCGCGACGACATGACACGCCGCTTCGCGCAAGTTTAACACCGTAAGGATGGATCATGGATATTCTCAAAGTCCTCAACAGCTTCGACCCGGCGGCGCGGGAGAAGGCGTTTGCGGAGTGCGCCGCGTGTTTCGACTCGTTCAATCTGCACTGCCACAGCTTTTACTCGTACAACGGGTACGGCTACTCGCCCGAAATGATCGCGACTCTCGCGGCGATGTTCCGCTGGAAGGGCGTGGGATTGGTGGACTTCGACGTGCTCGACGCGGTCGACGAATTCCTCGCGGCGGCGAAGAAATTGAAACTCAACGCGGTCGCCGGGATGGAGACGCGGGTCTTCGTGCCGGAGCAATCGACCGAGGTCATAAGCTCGCCCGGCGAGCCGGGGATAACCTATCACTTGGGCTTCGGCTTCGCCTCCTCCGAGGTGCCCGAGAAGGCGAGACCCTTCGCCGCCGAGCTGCGGCGCAAGGCGAACGAGCGCACCTGCGGCATTCTGGAGCGCGTCAACGCCGTGCTGCCCGAAGTGGCGCTGGACTTCGCGACCGTCGCGCGCGACTTCACCCCGCGCGGCAACGTGACCGAGCGCCACCTCTGCGCCGCGTACCGCGTCAAGGCGGAAACCCGCTTCCCCGACGCGGAAAAGCGCGCCGAGTACTGGACAGGCAAGCTCGGAAAGTATGAAGCCGACCCCGTGAAGCTCGAAGCCCTTATCCGCTCCAAGACGATGAAGAAGGGCGGCGCCGGGTACGTCGACCCGAAGCCCGAAAACTTCCCGACCCTGCGCGAGATGAACGATTTCGTCGCTTCCTGCGGCGCGGTGCCGACGCTGGCGTGGTTGAACGGACTTTCCGCGGGCGAAAGCGACCCCGAGAGGCTGCTCGATCTGCACCTCGGATACGGCACGCGGGCGGCGACGATCATCCCCGACCGCAACTGGCGGACCAACGACCCGGAGCAGAAGGCGAAGCTCCTCGCCGCGCTCGACGCCTTCATGAAGGCGTGCGCGAAGCGCAAGCTCCCCGTGCTCGCGGGCACCGAACTCAACGCGCCGGGACAGCTTCTCTGCGACGACTACACGATTCCGGAGCTCGCCCCCTACCGCGACCAGCTGCTCGCCGGAGTCGCCGCGGCGGCGGAGTTCACCAAGCGCTGAAACCCCAACATCTGAAAGGATAGACATAAAATGCTTGAGACCATCGCCGCCTTGTCGCGGCAGTACGGCTCCGACGCCCGTTTCGTCTTTGCGGGCGGCGGCAACACCTCGTGCAAGGACGACGAGTTCCTCTATGTGAAGCCGAGCGGCGTCGCGTTGGCGACCATTCAGGGAAGCGACTTCGTTAAGCTCGAACGCGCGGCGGTGCGCCGCTGCTTCGAGATCGACCCGACCCGGCTTTCCGCCGACGAGCGCGAGGCCGCGATCAAACGGCTGCTCGGCGCGGCGGTGCTCAAGGGCGGCCGCCCCTCGGTCGAGACCCCCGTCCACGAGGCGCTGCCGTTCAAGTTCATCGTGCACCTGCACCCCGCCTTCGTGAACGGGCTGACCTGCTCCCAAAACGGCAAGGCCGCGTGCGAAAAGCTCTTCCCCGGCGCGCTGTGGCTCGACTACTGCGACCCCGGCTTCACCTTGAGCCTCGCCGTGAAGCGCGCCTGCGACGACTTCGCGGCGAAGAACGGCAAGTACCCCAAGGTGCTCTTCTTGCAGAACCACGGCGTCTTCGTCGGCGGCGACGGTCCGGAAGAGATCGACGCGGTCTACAATGACATCATGACCAAGCTCGAAAAGGCGTACGCCGACGCCGGGATCCCGACCGCCGAGGCGGCGGGCGAGCCCGACATCGACGCCGTGATGGAGTTTTCGCCCGCGCTGACGGGACGGCTCGCCCCCGCGGGCGGCAAAGTCACCGTGGTCGCCGCCGGGGACTTCGCGCTCCCCTCGGGACCGCTGACCCCCGACCACCTCGTCTACGGCAAAGCGTTCGGGCTCACGACCGACAACCCCGACCGCGCGGCGGTCGCGGCGTTCGAGAAACGGTACGGCTATTTGCCCCGCATGGTGCGCGTCCCCGGTAAAGCCGTATTCTGTTGCGGGAAGGACAAGAAAGCCGCCGACATCGTGCTCACGAGCGCCCGCAACGGCGCGCTGATCGAACGCCTCGCCGGCGCCTTCGGCGGCGTCCACTTCCTCGACGACCGCCAGCGTGGCTTCATCGAGAACTGGGAGGTCGAATCCTACCGCGCCAAAGTCTCCGCCGGCGCGGGTTCGGAGCTCGGCGGCATGGTCGCCGTCGTGACGGGCGGCGCGCAGGGCTTCGGCCTCGGCATCGCGCAGGAGCTCGCCAAGCGCGGCGCAAGTATCGCCGTCGCCGACATCAACGCCGCGGGCGCGGAGGCCGCCGCCGCCACGCTCGGCAACGGGTCGCGCGGCTTCGCCGTCGACGTCTCGAACGAAAATTCGGTCGAAGAACTTGTGAAAAGCGTCGTCAAAACCTACGGCGGCGTCGACTTGCTCATCTCCAACGCGGGCGTCGTCCGCGCGGGCAAGGTGGTCGACCTCGAATTCTCGGCGTGGGACTTCGTAACCAAGATCAACTACCACGGGTTCTTCTTCTGCGTCAAGCACTTCGCCCGCGTCATGGCGCGCCAGAACGCCGAAACGGGGCGCTGGAGCGACATCGTCCAGATCAACAGCAAGAGCGGTCTCGAAGGCTCCAAGAACAACGCCGCCTATGCCGCCAGCAAGTTCGGCGGCATCGGCATGGTCCAGAGCTTCGCGCTCGAGCTCGTCGCGGATAAGATCAAGGTCAACGCCGTCTGCCCCGGCAACTACCTCGACGGTCCGCTGTGGAGCGACCCCGTGCGCGGGCTCTTCGTCCAGTACCTGAACGCGGGCAAGGTCCCCGGCGCCAAGACGGTCGACGACGTCCGCCGCTACTACGAGGCGAAGGTGCCCATGAACCGCGGCTGCCTGCCCGTCGACGTGGCGCGCGCGATCGTCTACATCGTCCAGCAGCAGTACGAGACCGGTCAGGCCCTCCCCGTCACGGGCGGTCAGGTGATGATGAACTGACCGGCGGTTTCGTGTCCCCCGGTGCGCTGGCGCACACGGGGGCGACTTGGGCATAACGACCGCAGTGGGACGGGCAGGACGAGTAAGACGATTGGAACAACCGCGGCTGAAACCCGCGCATCCGCCGTCGCGCCGATGGCGCGGCGTGACAAGCCGATGTGGTGGGTGAAGGTCTGCAAACAGTAGTTCGTTGATTCCAGCAGCGCATGTCTTAGTGGTCCTGCATGTCCTAGTGGCTTGCTACGCCGTAGCCTTGGCGAAGGCGGGTCCTGCTTGCGGTAATTCGCGGTTCGGCGGTTTGCATACGCGCCAGCGTCGCCGGCGACACCCGCGTCGCGTCCGCCGCCCGCCCCCCCAGTCCGCGGCGCCGCGGTTGTAAAATCTCCCGCGCGCGAGTATATTATGAAAAATCAGGCAACCGTTTAATCAACTTCCAGAAAGGTGGAGTCGCAAATGTTTTCCATTTCTGAAATCTCGGGCAAAAAGCTCACCATCGCCGTCGGCACCGACCACGGCGGCTTCGCGGTCAAGGGCGAAGTGCAGAAGTTCCTCGAAAGCGCCGGTCACAAAGTGGTCGACTGCGGACCGTTCGTGAACGATCCCGGCGACGACTACTCCGACTTCGGCTCCGACGCCGCGCGGATGGTCGCGCGGCGCGAGGCGGACGCCGCCGTGCTGATCTGCCGTTCCGGCGTCGGCATGGGCATCGTCGCCAACCGTTTCCACCGCGTCCGCGCGGTGGTCGCGCAGGACGCCCCCACGGCGAAGAAGAGCCGCGAACACAACGCCTCCAACGTCCTCGTCCTCCCCGGCGACAAGATCGACTTCGCCGCGATGAAGGAGATCATGGAAGCGTGGCTTGCCACCCCGTTCTCGGGCGACGAGCGCCACGCGCGCCGCCTCGCCAAGGTCGAGCGCAACAGCTATGACGACATTACGGCGCTGCGCGACGCCGATCCCGAGGTCGCCGCGATCATCGACCGCGAAACGGAGCGCCAGAACAGCGGCATCGAACTCATCGCCAGCGAGAACTTCGCCAGCTGCGCCGTGCGCGCGGCGCAGGGGTCGGTGCTGACCAACAAGTACGCCGAAGGCTATCCCGGCAAGCGCTACTACAACGGCTGCGCCCACATCGACGAGGTCGAAAGCCTCGCCATCGAACGCGCGAAGCAGCTTTTCGGCGCCGAGGCGGCGAACGTTCAGCCGCACTGCGGCTCCGGCGCCAATCAGGCGGTCTACACCGCGCTCTGCAAGCCCGGCGACACCGTGCTCGCGATGAGCCTCGACCACGGCGGCCATCTGAGCCACGGTCATCCGCTGAACTTCTCGGGTGCGCTCTACCACATCGTGCCCTACGGCGTGAACCGCGAAACGGAGCTCATCGACTACGACGAGGTGGAGCGCCTCGCAGTCGAAAACAAGCCGCGGATGATCCTCGCCGGCGCGAGCGCCTATCCCCGGATCATCGACTTCGCCCGGTTCCGGGCCATCGCCGACAAGGTGGGCGCGATCCTCTTCGTCGACATGGCGCACATCGCCGGGCTGGTCGCCGCGGGCGAGCACCCGAGCCCCGTACCCTACTGTGACGTCGTCACCACCACCACCCACAAGACGCTGCGCGGACCGCGCGGCGGGCTGATCCTCTGCCGCGAGCAGTACCTGAAACCCATCAACTCCGCGGTCTTCCCCGGATTGCAGGGCGGACCGCTCGAACAGGTGATCGCCGCCAAGGCGGTCTGCTTCGGCGAAGCGCTGAGACCTGAGTTCAAGGCGTACCAGCACCAGGTGCGCGTCAACGCCAAACTGCTGGCCGAGGAGCTCGCGCGGCGCGGCTTCCGCATCGTTTCGGGCGGCACCGACAACCACCTCATGCTGATCGATCTGCGACCCAAGCACGCGACCGGCAAGGTCGTCGCCAACGCCCTCGACCTCGCGCGCATCACCGTCAACAAGAACATGATCCCCTTCGACCCCGAAAAGCCCTTCGTGACGAGCGGCATCCGCGTCGGCACCCCGGCGGTGACCACCCGCGGCTTCAAGGAGCCCGAGATCGTCAAGCTTGCCGACTTCATCGAGCGCGGCGTCGAGTTCCGCGAGGACGAGGCGAAGCTCCGCGCCCTCGGCGAGGAGGTCAAGGAGTTCATGCGCGATTATCCGATGCCCCGCTTCTGCTGAGGCGCCGCGAATTCAGGAAAACAACCGGGAGAGTACGTTGAAATGCTGGATATGAAACTCATACGGGAGCACAGCGACCTCATCAAGGCGAACTGCATCCGCCGCAAGTGCCCGATCAACATCGACAGTCTGCTCGAACTCGACGCCGACTACCGCAAACTCGGTCAGGAGGCCGAGGCGATGCGCGCCGAACGCAACAAACTGAGCAAGCAGTGCGGCACCGATCCCGCCGCCCGTGAGCAGGTCAAGAGCATCAAGATCTCGCTCGGCGAGAAGGAAGCCAAGATGGCGGAGCTCGAGAAGAAGATCCTCGCCGCCGTCACCCGCTTGCCCAATCTGCTCGCCCCCGACGTGCCCGACGGCACGGACGACAACGACAACGTCGAACTGCGCAAGGTCGGCACCATCCCGACCTTCGACTTCAAGATCCGCGACCATCAGGAGCTGGGCGAGATGCTCGACATCCTCGACATCGCCCGCGGCGCGAAGGTCGCCGGAACCGGCTTCTACTACTGGAAGGGCAAGGGCGCGATGCTGGCGCAGTCGCTGTACTTCTACGTGCAGCGCTTCCTCGTCGAGCGCGGCTTCACGATGTTCATGACCCCCTGCGCCGCCAAGGAGCGCACGCTCTTCGGCACCGGCTATCTGCCCTTCTTCGCCGACCAGACCTACAACCTCGTCGGCGAGGACCTCGCCCTCATCGGCACCAGCGAACAGACGCTGGTCGGCTATCACGCCGACGACCTGTTGGACGGCGCGAAACTCCCGCTCTGCTACACCGCCTTCACTCCGTGCTTCCGCACCGAGGCGGGCAGTTACGGCAAGGCGTCGCGGGGCATCTTCCGCGTCCACCAGTTCCACAAGGTCGAGCAGATCGTCTTCTGCAAGCCCGAGGATTCGCCCAAGTACCACGAGTTCTGCCTCAAGAACGAGGAGGACATCCTGCAATCGCTCAATATCCCCTACCACGTCGTCAACGTCTGCGTCGGCGACCTCGGCGCGCCGGGATACAAGAAGTACGACATCGAAGCGTACTTCCCCGCCTTCGGCGGCTACCGCGAAGTCACCAGCAACACCAATCTGACGAGCTTCCAGTCGCGGCGGCTCAACATCCGCTACAAGGACGGCGACACGCGGGATTTCGTCCATACGATCAGCGCGACGGCGGTCACCGACCGCGTGATCATCGCGATCATGGAGAACTTCCAGCAGCCCGACGGCACCGTGATCGTGCCCGAAGTGCTGCGGCCGCTCTGCGGCTTCGACAAGATCGAGCCCGTGAAGAAGTAAGCCATCACCGAAAGACCCGAAAACGCGACGGGATTCGTCCCGCCGCGTTTTTTTGTTTTGCCCGGTCGACAATGCAGAAGCGGACCTCCCGCTCCGGGAGCGCGAGTTTCAGTTGTTTCCGCCGGAGCGGAAGATCCGCAGGATCCCGCGCGGGCGGCGCGTTTCGCGTTCGGCGCGCTCCTGGAAGAAGCGCCAGCTGCGGTACTGGCTGCGCGAAGGTCCGTACGCCGCCGGAGCGGGGCGGGTGTAGATGCCGCCCGCCTGCAGATGCCGCGCCTTGTCGAGATCCTCCAGCTGGAACTTGAGCAGCGAGCGGAGCATTTCGCGCAGCCGGGGATCCTCCACCGGGAACATCGTCTCGATCCGGCGGTCGAGGTTGCGGCTCATCAGATCGGCGCTGGACAAGTAAAACTCCTCCTCGCCGAGATTGCGGAAGTAAAAGACGCGGCTGTGTTCGAGATAGCGGTCGACGATGCTGACGATCCGCAGATTTTCCTGCTGCGGGCGCGGGCGGCAGCACGAAATGCCGCGCACGATGAGGTCGATCTCGACCCCCGCGTCGGCGGCGCGGTGCAGCAGCCGGACCATCCGCTCGTCGGAGAGGCTGTTCATCTTGGCGACGATCCTGCCGCCGCTGCCCGACTTGGCGTGTTTGATCTCGCGTTCGATCAGCTCCTCCAGCCGTTCGCGCAGATCGAAGGGCGCCACCGCCAGCTTGCGCCAGCGCGCGGGCGGCGTGGTGCTGCCCGTCAGCACGTTGAAGAGCGCCGACACGTCGAAGCCGAGGTCCTCGTCGCAGCTGATGATCCCGAGGTCGGTGTAGAGCTTCGCCGTCTTGTCGTTGTAGTTGCCGGTCCCGAGGTGGACGTAGCGGCGGATGCCCCCCTCCTCGCGGCGCACGATCAATAGCGCCTTGCAGTGGACCTTCATGTTGGCGACGCCGTAGACCACATGCGCCCCGGATTCGTCGAGCAGCCGCGCCCACGCGATGTTGTTGCCCTCGTCGAAGCGCGCCTTGAGTTCGAGCAGCACCGTGACCTGCTTGCCGTTTTCGGCGGCGCGCCGCAGCGCCCGCACGACGGGCGAATTGCCGCTGACCCGGTACAAAGTCTGCTTGATCGCGAGCACGTCGGGGTCCTCCGCCGCCTGTTCGAGCAGCGACACGAGCGCGTTGAACTCCTGATACGGCGGGGCGACGAGGATCGAACGGTGGCGGACGACCGCCTGAAACATATCCGTCGCGCCGGCGAACTCCGGCACCGGAGCGGGCTGCCACGGCTTTTCGAGGAGTTCGGGGGCGTGCGCCGCCGTCGCGAGCTCGGAGAACTGTTTCAGGTACAAGGGCCCCCGCACCGCGTAGCAGAAGTCGGGATCGACCTTGAGCTCGCCCTGCAGCCATCTGAGCAATTCGCCGCGCCGCCCCTGCGGCAGCTCCAGCCGGATCGGTTCGCGCTGGCGCCGCTGGAGCAGTTTCCTGCCGATGTGGTGCAAAAGGTCGTCGAAGCTCTCGTCGTCGAGCATGTTGTCCATGTCGCGCGTCAGGCGGAAGGCGAAGCACTCCTCGATCTTCGCGCCGGGGAAGAGCGCTTCGAGGTTGTCCATCACGAGCTCTTCCAGCAGCACGAAGGTGCGCCCCGGCGCATCGGTCACGGGAATGAAGCGCGGCAGCACCTCGGGCACCTCCACGAAGGCGTGGAGAAGCTTTTTGCCGTGCCCGCGGAGCGACAGCGCGATCTCGATCGCGCCCGAGTTCAGCACCGGGAACGGGTGGGTGTTGTCCACCGCGAGCGGGGTCAGCACCGGCATTATCTGCTCCGCAAAGAAGCCGCGCAGGCGCTTGCGGATATCGGTCGCCAGTTCGTCGGGTCGGCGCAGGCGGATGCCGTGGCGTTCGAGTTCGGGCAACAATTCGTCGAGCAGGCACTCGCTCTGCCGCCGGATCAGCCGCTGGATCTTGCGCCGCGCCTTGGCGAGCTGTTTTTCGGCGGTGTTCCCGGCGGGGTCGGGGAAGTCGTTCCCGGAACGCACCAGCTGGCGCAGTCCGGCGATGCGCACCATGAAGAACTCGTCGAGGTTGCCGCCCGTGATCGCGAGGAACTTGACCCGCTCCAGAAGCGGGTTGGCGGTCAGCCCCGCCTCGAAGAGGACCCGCGCATTGAAGTCGATCCACGAGAGGTCGCGGCTGATGAAAAGCTCGCGCTCCTCCCGCGACGGCGTTTTGCTCCCCGACTTCTTCATGCCGTCGGCTCCCCGAGGCGCGGCCGCAATCCGAAGACGCGGAAAAACTCCTCCGCGTGCGGGACGAGAAATTCCCGCGCCGCCTCGGTCGCGGCGGTGCGCGACGTCACCGTGAGTTCGGTTCCGGAGATGTTCAAATGCGAATCCGCGGGGTCGCCCGCGATCCGCGCCAGCGCGGCGCCGACGCGCAGCAGCACCGCGAGCTTGAAGAGCGTCGGCCGGTGCTCGGGCGTCAAGCTCTCCGCATCGCCACCGGAACCACATTCACCCGCGCGGCGCACCGTCGCCGCGACGAGGCGGCGCTCGGCGGAGCTCACTCCGGGCAGCTGCAGATGGTCGATGAAATACCCCGAGTGGCGCGCCGTCTCGCGGCAGTCGACGATGCTTCCCAAGTTCCGGAGGCGCGCCGCGCATTCGAGGAGCGCGAGCGACCGCTCCGGAAGATCGAAGCGCCCCCGCAGTTTTTTCCAGAGCGCCGCCGCGAATCCGGCTCCCCTTTCCGCCGTTTCCGCGTCGGCGCCGAAACGTTTGACGATGCCGCGGCAGACCCCCGCGAGGTCGGCGGCGAAGCGCGCCTCGTCGACGGCGGCGCCGTCCGCAAGAAACGCGCTGCGGGTCGTGAACCCCGGTACGAAGAGCCGGTCGAACTCGAAATCATACTCCAGAATCGCCACCGTCATCATGGCGCAGGCGCTTCCCGCATCGTCGACGACCCCGCAGTCGCGCAGCAGCTCGAGGGGCACTTCGGCGACCGCCTCGGACCCGGCGGGGGCATGACCCAGCGCCGCAGCGAAACGCCGCGCCCCGCTCCCCGAAACGAAGAGGGTCGGCGGAGCCTCCCCGGCGACGGCGCGGAACCTCCGCGCCGCCCCCGAAGCCGCGATCGCCTCACCGAAAACGCGCGCGCAGTCGCGCAGACTTTCCGCCGCCGCGGGCAGCCGGTCGCGTCCAACGGGGATCTCCTCGCCGAAGCACAGCACCCCGCCGTCGAAGAAAACCATGAAGAGCGACCCCGACCCCACGTGGATGCCGAGCACCCGCTCCTCCGTCAGACCCGAGGCGGCGACGGCGCGCCGCATCGCCGACGCGACGAGATAACATTCGCGCGACGACTCCAATATCTCCGGCTTCCAGCCGCCCGCGCCGTACATCCGATCGGCGACGAGCTCGCGGTTCACCGCCTCGCGCAGCGCGCTCGTCGCGAAGGCGCGCACGGGAATGGCGCCGTACTCGTCGAGCTTACGCCGGAAATCCTCCGCGATACCGCAAAGCAGCGCCAGCTCGCCGGGCGGCACCTCGCCCCGGCGGAAGACCTCGCGACCCAGGTCGACGTCGCGCATCAGACTTTCCAGCAGACGGGGAGCCCCGGCGTCGGAGGTTTCGAAGATGTCCATCCGCACCGCGTGAGAACCGACGTCGATCACCGCCGTCTGCGATATCTGACGGCGTTCCGGTCTCATAGCTTGTTGAAAAACGACGTGCTGTCGGGGTTGTAGTAGGCGTAGTTCTTTTTGGCGAACTTGGCGATCCCGCGCGCGGTGTACGGGTCGATCCCCACCCGGAGCGTCACCCAGTTGGGGTTGTTCTCGTCCGGGTCGCCGGGTACGAAGTTCGCCATGTGGCGGCTGTCCACGATCAGCGCGACCTCCTGCCCGCGGAAGTTGCCGCGCAAAATATCCCACTGCAGCTTGCCGGGACCGTCCATCTTGAGCTTCAGGTCGCAGACGTCGGGGTTGCCGGGCCGCGCGACCACCTTGGCGTCCTTGATGTGCTGGCTGCCGAAGTACTGGTTGCGGTTGATCCAAAGCGATTCGCCGTTCGCGGTGGTGACTTCGCGCTCCAGCTGGGAGGCGCGGGGGTACTCGACGATCCCGAAGACCCCGAGCACGAAGCGCGCCTTGTAGTTTTCGCTGGAGGGATCGTCGGAGTTGATGGCGTTGTCGGCGTCCATCGCCTCCATCACCAGATCGCACCCGCAGAACGAAAGCGTCAGCGCCAGCACGGAAAGCATCCGCAGCAGTTTTCCCATCATGTCGGTATCTCCTTTATTGCACTATTGCATGTTGTCAAAAATTCATTGAACATGTATATTAACCCCGGATTGGATAATTTTCCACTGCGGAAACGTAAAAAAATGCTAAAATATGCGGTAATCGGGCATCCGGTCGGTCACAGCCGCTCCCCCGGGATGCAGAACGCGGCATTCGCCGGATGCGGCATCGACGCCGAGTATCTGAAACACGAAGTCGCTCCGGAGGAGTTCCCGGAGTACGTCCGTTACGCCAAAAAACACCTCGCCGGATTCAATCTGACCGTCCCCCACAAGCAGATGATCCTGCCCTATCTGGACGAGACCGACCCCGAGGCGGCGCGGATCGGCAGCGTCAACACCGTGAAGATCCTTCCCGACGGACGCCTCGCGGGATGCTCGACGGACGGCGTCGGCTTCGCGGAGGCGGTGCGGTATCGGCTCGGCATGGAGCTCACCGGGAAGTCGTGTCTGCTCCTCGGCTGCGGCGGCGCCGCGCGCGCGGTCGCCTTCCGCATCGTCGGGAGCGGCGCCAAAGGGTTGACGATCGCCAACCGGAGCGTCGACCGCGCCGAAGCGCTCGTTGCGGAACTCGGTCACGGCGCGAAATACTGTTCCATATCCGACCGCGAAGCCCTCGCAAGCGCGCTTCGCGACGCCGATCTGCTGATCCAGGCGACGAGCCTCGGGCTGCACGCCGACGACCCCGCCCCCGTCGACCTCGCATTATTGAAAGAGGCGCGCGACCTCGCCGTGATCGACCTCGTCTATCTGCCGACCCCGCTCCTCGAAAAAGCGCGGCAGCTGCACTTCAACTGCTGTGACGGCAAGGAGATGCTGCTGCGGCAGGGCGCAGCGAGCTTCCGCTTCTGGACCGGCGCAGAGCCGGATATAGAGGCGATGCGGCGCGGCATGGAACACCCCCCCTCCGCTTCGCCCGACGAGTGGCGCAGCCGGTGATTCACTTCATCGTGACGAGTTCGTAGCGTTCCGAGCCGAGGCCGATCTTGACCGCGTGGTCGATGGCGCTGCGCCAGACGGTGTCGCCGTGGGCGTCGTTGAAGAGGTCGCCGCTGTCGGGGCAGTTGTCCATCCAGGTGTGCTTCAGCCGGGGCGTGCGGTTGCAGAGGTCGCAGGCGGCGACGTCGAGCGCGACGGGGTCGAAGCCCGCGAGCATCCCGATGTCGGGGAGTATGGGAGTGTCGTTTTCGCCGTGGCAGTCGCAGTTGGGCGAAATGTCGCAGAGCAGTGTGATGTGGAAGTGCGGACGGTTTGCCAACACGGCGGCGGCGTATTCGGCGGTCTTTTCGTTGAGGAGGCGCGACCCCTGATCCCAGCTCGAAGCGAGGGCGTCGCGCGGGCAGACGGCGATGCAGCTGCCGCACCCGGCACACTTGTTGCGGTCGATGGTCATCTTGTTGCCGACCTTGGTCAAGGCGCCGTGGGCGCAGTGCTTTTGGCAGATGCCGCAGCCGATGCAGAGCTCCGGGTCGAGCAGGGGTTTGCCGTCGCTGTGCATCTCCATCTTGCCCGCGCGCGAACCGCAGCCCATGCCGACGTTCTTGATCGCGCCGCCGACGCCCATGAGCTCGTGCCCCTTGAAGTGCGAGAGACTGATCACGATGTCGGCGTCCATGACCGCCCGTCCGATCTTCGCGGTCGGGCAGTGGACGAAATTCGGCACCGGCACGGCGACTTCGTCGTTGCCCTTCAAGCCGTCGCCGATGATGATCTGGCAGCCGGTGGTGATCTGGTTGAAGCCGTTGGCGGCGGCGGTGTCGAGGTGTTCGAGGGCGTTTTTGCGGCTGCCCGCGTACAAGGTGTTGCAGTCGGTCAGAAAGGGCTTGCCGCCGAGTTCGCGGACGTAATCCGCGACCGCCCTGGCGTACTGGGGGCGCAAGTAGGCGAGGTTGCCCGCTTCGCCGAAGTGCATCTTGATCGCGACGAACTTGTCCGTGAAGTCGATCGCCTCGAAGCCCGCGAACTTCATCAGGTTCCGCAGTTTGTCGCAGAGCCCCGTCCCGTGGAACTTGGTGCGGAAATCCGTAAAGAACACCTTCGAACTATCCATTTGCCGCCTTCTTTCGTATTGCTGAAAATTGAAATTACCCTTTGAGTTCTTCGAGCATCCGCAGCGTCTCTTCGACCAGCTGCTGCCCGCCCGCCGCCGACACCGAGTTGCAGTAGGGCGTCGCGCTGAAGCCCTTGTTCGCCGCCGCGCGTTCGGTGGCGATGTAGGGACCCGCCAGCGGTCCCGTGAACGCGCACAGCTCGACCACGAAGGTCTGCACGAAGGGGCTGCGCGCCTGGATGCGGTGCATGAAGTCGCCGAAGAGCTCGTAGCGGCAGGTCGCAAACGCCGCGTCGCCGATCCGCACGACGTGGACCGGAGTCTCGATCCGCGTTTCGTCCGACGGCGTGCGGGGGGCTTCGATGACCCGCAAACAGCGCGCCCGCCGCGCGGCGAGCATGCTGTTGGCGCGGATGCGCGCCCATAATTCCGGAGCGTCCGACCATGGCTGCGCCGCGAACTCGGCGTAGCGTTTTTCGTTCTCGCGGATTATCGCTTCGGGGAAGCACCGGCGTTCGAGCTTGACGGTCGCGACCGTGTGGCGCAGTTCCGGCGCGGAGAATTTTTCCCGCCCCGCCCACTCCAGCACCTCGTCGAACGCCGCCGCGATGCGCCCCGCGATGTCCTCCGCGCGCAGCAGATCGAGCAGCGCGGTGCGGTGCCGGCGTTCGAGTTCCTCCGGATCCTTGCAGAACCCCTCCGGGTACTCGAAGGGGAGTTTCCGGCTGTACTTGGCGAAGAGTTCCGGGTACTTGAGTTTGTAGCGTCGCGTCTCGGCGGCGACCGCGTGCAGCTGGCGCGGCGAGAGGTCCCCCGCCGCCGAACACTGCGAGATCACCCCGATGTCGCCGTACTTGGCGCGGAGCTTTTCGCGCACGTTGTGCCAGTACCCCGCGTGCAGGAACCACGCGTCCTCGTTGGTCTGCGCCGGGCACGCCGCGTTCACGATCGCGCCGGTGAGGCTGCCCGCCGCGTCGAAGGTGTAGAAGAGATACACGAACGGATCGGCACCGGCTTCGTAGTGGCTGAACATCGGGTCGTCGGTCTTCCCGTACATCTTGCCGTGGCCGTTGACAGCTATACCGGGATCCTCCTTCGCGTCCGGGCGCAGACTGATGTCGTCGCGGTAGACGACCCGGCGGCTGTGCCCCGTCGTCGCCAGACCGTAACCGTAGGCGACCGAACCCGGAGCCCGCGAATCCCAGGCTTCGACGACCGCCTCGGCGGTCCGGCGGGCGATGAAGTCCACCGTCTCGGCGGCGCTCATCATGTCGAGCCCGGGGTCGGCGGGGATCGCGTTGGTGTACCCCTGCGGTCCCGCGTGGGTGTGGGTGGCGTTCATGACGACCTTGTCGGCGGGGAGCTCCGGTCGGAGCGCGCGGAGCTTTTCGGTCACGAGTACGATCAGGTCGTTGCGCAGGTCCACCATGTCCGCCGACACGAAGATCGCCGCGTCGTCGCCGTTTTCCAGCACGAGAGCGTTCACCGTGACTTCGTTGAACACCCCCTGCGAGACCCGCAGATAAAACATTCCCGGGATCGCCGCCGGACGCTCCGGCACGATGGAACGACGTCCCCAACCGATCTTCAGCACTCCGCCCACTTGCGCACCTCGCTTTTAAAAACCTGATCACCGGATAAAATAACTCCGCGGCGGGGGAAAAATCAAGCCCCCGCCGCGGAAAACCGGGAGGATTTTTCCCCGTGGGTCAGGTGACATCAGTGGTTGACGGTTCCGGCTCCGGTGTCGGTTCCGGCTCCGGTTCCGGCTCGTCGGCGGGGAATCCCCCGCGGGGCAAGGCGGTGCAGATCCGGGCGAGGAACTCCGTTTTGAAGGTGATGATCCGCCGTCCGCCGGCGACCGACGAACTTATATCCGCCGGTTTGACGAGTTTCAGCTCCGCCACGATCACCGGAGCGGCAAGTCCGCCGCCCGTCACGGTCGTCCACGTCTTGGGCAGCTGCCCCATCACCCGGAACAGACCCGGCAACACCGTGCGGCTCCCGTTCACGGGCGTCGTCTCGCGCCCCGCGAAAACGCCGGAGAGGCTCCGGAAATCCGGCGACGGGTCGTCGACTTCGCCCGTGAGGCGCACATACGCGGCGGCGAGCTGCTCCGCCGGCCATTCGCGGGAGTAGACGATCCGGTTCGGCTCCAGAGCGCCGAGCCCGGCGACGAGCAGCGTCAGCGCGAGTTCCGTTTCGTCCATGTCCAGCTCCGCGCGGAGCGCCAGCCGCTCCGCGCGCGAAAGTTCCCCGACGCCCGGAAATCCCGGCGCAAGTTCCGCCGGCGGCACGACTTCTTCTTCTTCGCTCATGTCTCGATAGTTCTCCTTTTTTAAAGCCCGCGGCCGGAGGTGATTCAGGCGAAGAGCGCCCGTATCCGCCCCGTCGCCGTAAACCAGCCGTCCCGGATGCCGAAGGCGATCGCGCCCTCGGCGGAAAGCTCCGTGAATCCCGATTCGCCGTAGCGGGGCAGAACGCCCCACACGGCGTCGGCGAAGCTCCGCGCCTCCTCCGGTTCGGCGAAGAGCCCGTGGACCTCCGCGACGAAATCCGACAGTTCCACACATCCGGCGCGTCCCGACAGAAAGACGACCCGCACCCCCGGGATCCCGGCGGGCAGCTCCCCGCAGAAGACGCTTTCGTCCGGCGTCAGACCGCCCTGCTGCGCCACCCATTGAGCGAGGGTCTGCTCCGCAGTCGTTATATCCATGTTCATAACCTCTGATCGTTTTGGTTTTTCCGCATCGTGCGAATCATGGTCAGGCGAAGCTGAAGAGCGTGCCGTTCTCATCCGGACGCGCCCGGAAGGTCAGCTTCGCCCGGTGGTTGTCCGAACGCGGTTCGTACTCCAGATCGGGCAGCAGCGCCGCGCGGGGAAAGCACAGGGTGCCGCCGCCGCTTTCCGCGGGGGGCGCGAGCACCAGCTCGCCGCACCGCTCGTCGGCGAGGACGTTGTCGCCGACCGAAAACGCGGCGACCAGTCCGAGCGCCGTCGCGATGTCGCAGCTCGTGACTTCGACCGTCGCGCGGGCGTCCACGATCTCCGCCGCCTCCTCGTCGCCGCCCGCGTCGTCGTAAAGGCGCATTTCCCGGCAGCGCCGGGAGACCCGGATCGCGGGCATCCCGGCGAGGATGCCGAGGTCGCAGCCGTTGAAACTCACCCGGTATGGGTACCGCTTGAAAATCGTTCCGTCTTCAGTCATTTCCGGTGTCTCCTCATCCCGCGACCGTCCGGCACCGGGCGGCGACGAGGTTGTCGTCGAGATCCCGGCAGATATGCACCTCGTCCAGCTCGTAATCCACGCCGTCGCAGCTCAGCACGTCGCCGGGTCGGACCTCCGCCGGCGGCGGGATCAGAAACTCGGTGCGCTCCCGGATCGCGGGATCGCCACCGGTACGCTCCCGGCTGCGGCACTCGATGCGCAGCGCCGGGGACTCGCTCTCCGTGACGACGAGTTCGTCGTTTTCGTCGCGCTCCCGACGCCGGATCACTACGGTCACATTGCATTTGAACATCGTGTTTTCTCCAGTTTCGCTTCGGCGCCGCGGATCGGACCGCGCGCCATTGAGCGCGACGGTTGTCAACACCCTAAACGCCGGAAGACCGGGATTTCCGCGAAAAAAGTTCGGTTTTTTCGCCGCCGCGCCCCGTATCCCCGGTCGCGGACGCGGGCGGGGAGAAAAAAACGTTCTGTCGGTGTATATTATTCCGGAACATTTAAGTTTTTGAAGGTTTTGACCGCGGGAACATGAGCTGGAAAGTTTTTTTGGCGATCATCGAAACGTGCGTCCTTTTCGCCGTCGGCGGCGGGGCGCTGCGGCTCGGCTACATCGGGCGCGACGACATCGGACGGTGGTCCCGCTTCACCTTCAACGTCTTCACGCCGTGCCTGACCTTTTCCGCGATCGCCGGAGGGCTGGGGCGGAACGAACTCACGGAATTGTGGATCATGCCCGTCGCGGGTTTCGCGATGATGGCGGCGGGGGCGCTGCTCGGATTTTTGCTGCGACCGCTGCTGCGCTGCCGGACCCGCGAACGCGCGGCGACCTTTCTGCACATCTGCGCGATCAACAATTACATCTTTCTGCCGCTGATCGTGATCGACAACGTCTTCGGCTTCGGACGGCACGCGGCGCTGCTGATGGTGATGAACGTCGGTTCGACGGTGGGCTTCTGGACCATCGGCGTCGTCACGCTGACGGGAGTGCGGCGCGAAACGCTGATCGACGCGGCAAAGCAGATATTTTCCGTCAACATCGTCGCGGTCGCGGCGGCGGTGGCGACGGTGCTGTGGCACATCCCGGTGCCGGCTCCGGCGATGAAGATCGTGAAGACGCTCGGCACGCTGGCGGTGCCGCTGACGATCATCCTCACCGGAGCGGCGCTGTACCGCGACGCGCGGGGGTTGCTCGCCCACAAGGCGGATGTGGCGATCGTGGCGGCGGTGCGGCTGGCGGTGATCCCGGCGGTCTTCATCGCGATCCTGAAACTCTTGCCGCTGCCGCGCGAAGTCTACGAGGTCTGCTTTGTGGTGGCGCTGATGCCGGCGGCGGTGTCGAGCGCGCTGGTGGCGCGTCTGTACGGCGGCGACGGGGAGTTCGCGTCGCAGTCGGTGGTGGTGACGACGCTGCTGGCGCTGGGGAGCGTGCCGCTGTGGATGCGTCTCATGTGAAATCATTGTCAACCCGGAGTATGGATGATGAAATCTGAAACCGGAAAAGGAACCGGGGAGTCCCGCCCCTTTCGCACCTCGCTGGCGGCGCAAACGGCGGCGCGCCTGGTGGTCGACACCGCGCGGAGCTGCGGTCTCTTGGACGACGGTGCGCTGGTGGTCGATCCGGCGCTCGCCGAGATGGAAAAGGCGCTGTTCACGGGAATGTTCAAGGCGGTGGCGCGGCGCGGGGGCGCGGAACTTTCGCCCGAGGAGTTCAGTTCGATCTTCCACTTCGTCTTCGCCCGCTCCGCCGAGGCGGCGACCGCCTGCTGGAGCGGTCGCCCGTTCGAGACGGGCACGGACGGGATGTTCGACGGCAAGACGCCGTTCTACGCCGACGACGCGCTGAAGGGATACATCCGCGAGCTGGATTTCCCGGTCAAGTGCGCCCAGAACTGCTGGGACAACTTCGCCGCGGGCAAAGTGTCGGCGGAGTACGACCCGCTGTTTCCGCTCTTCGAGGCGCTCAAGTGGTGCTTCCGCATCGGCTGCCACGCCAGTCTGCGCTTTCTGGAAAAACGCCACGCTTGAAAAAGCGCCTTCGACGGCGTATAATGCGTTTGGGGACGCAAGGGATGCGTCCCGCAAAAAGGAGGTCTGATATGGCAAGCGCGATCCATGAAGTATTCAAATGTGCCGACTGCGGTCTGGTGCTGGAGGTCCTCGACCCCGACGAATGCACCCCCGAGTGCTGCGGCAAACCGATGACGAAACTCAAGGAAAACACCGTCGACGCCGCGCGGGAAAAGCATGTTCCGGTGGTCTCCGCCGAGGGGAGCGGCATCCTCGTCAAGGTGGGCGAAGTGCCGCACCCGATGACGCCCGAACACTACATCTCGTGGATCGAGGTCATCAACGGCTCGTATGTGAACCGCTACCATCTGAAACCCGGCGAGGCGCCGCAGGCGGCGTTTTACGTGCCGCTGCGTCCGGGGCTGCAGATCCGCGCGTACTGCAATCTGCACGGTCTGTGGAAGAAATAGCCTGTCCGTCTCACTCGAAGAGCGACGCGAGTTCGGCGGCGGTGACGCCGCGCATATAGCGCCCGAGGTCGATCCCGGCGAGGAGTTTTTCGACCGCGTCGACTTGGAACCGGCATCCGACGAGCCGTTGCGCGAGCTCCTCGGCGGGGGCGTCGCCGAAGAAGTCGCCGTGGAAGCGCGCTTCGGCGATGCGGTTGTTTTCGACGCGGGCGGAGAGTTCCACCGTGCCGCCCGCGAAGCGTCCGCTCCGCCGGAAGTCGTAGGGGTAGGCGCTGCCGAAGTTCCACTCCCACGTCCGGTAGCGCTGCCGCGCGAGTTCTTCGGCGCGTTCCGCGAATCCGGAGGGCAGAGGGGCGACCTCCGGGATGTCCAGCTCGGCGAGCAGCGCCGCCATGAATTCGGCGTGGAAGCGCTCCACGTCCCACGCGGGGAAGAGCTCCTTGAGGTTCATAACGCGCGAGCGCACCGAGGTCACGCCTTTGGAGCGGATCTTTTCCGCGTCGGGGTTCAGGACCTTGCCGAGGACGCCCAGATCGACGTCGAAGAGCATCGTGCCGTGAAAGAGCGTGCGTTCGCGGAGCACCCGCTTGGCGCTCCCCGAGACCTTGCGTCCGTCCACGAGGATGTCGTTGCGCCCCGAAAACTCCGCCGCCGCCCCCAGACGCCGGAGCGCCGCGACCACCGGATGCGCGCATCTTGCGAAGTCGTCCTCGCCCCGCGCGAGGTGGTGGCGGGCGATGGTGTAGTTGATGTTGCCGAGGTCGTGGTAGACGGCGCCGCCTCCCGTGGTGCGCCGCACGACCGGGATGCCGAGGGCGCGCACGGCGTCGGCGTCGATCTCGCGGAGCGTGTTCTGGTTGCGTCCCACGATGATCGACGGAGCGTTGCGCCACAGCATGAAGAACTCGCGTTCGTACTCCGAGGCGAGCAGCTCTTCCAGCGCCAGATTGTACGCCGGATCGTGCGAGGGATTCAGAAAAAACTGCATTTTTTCATCCGTTTTTTCAGCGACTGTATTCAGTTTTTAAGGCAGCCGACGGGGACGACCAGTATCCCGTCCCGACGGCGGTAGGCATAATCGCCCGTGCCGGTAACGACCATCTTGAAGGCGGGCTTTTTCATGCGCGCGGTATCGATCTTGCCTTCCAGTCTGTCGAGGACCTCCACCGCCTCCGCAATCAGCCTGTCGCCGCCGAGTTTGATCTCGATCAGGGCGTAAGAACCGTTGCGCAGATGGATAACCGCGTCGCACTCCAAGTCGGAAGCGTCGCGGTAATGATAAACCCGCCCCCCGAGCGCGTCCGCATAAACCCGCAGATCGCGAACGCACATCGTCTCGAATAACAATCCGAAAGTTTTGAGGTCGTTCACCAGATCCTTTGGTCCCAAGCCGAGCGCCGCCGCCGCTATGGACGGGTCGACGAAATATCTGGTATCCGAACTCCGGATCGCCGTTTTGGAGCGCAGGTTCGGATTCCATGCCTCCATATCCTCAATCACGAAGATCTTTTTTAACGCGGAGATGTAGGAGTACAGCGTGTCGTCGTCGATGGTCGTGCCGTCGCTTGCGGTCATATCCTTTTTGATCGCCGTGTTGGCGACCTGTGCTCCCTGGTGCCTGGCATACGAACGCATCAGCTTCTGCGCCCGCGCCGGATCGCGGGAAACTCCGTCCGCCCGGGAGATATCCGAATTTATCACCGCATCGCAGTAATCGAACGCCTGATCCAAAGCGATCGCCTGCCGCATTTCCGTGGCGCGCGGCCAGCCGCCGCGGCAGACGAGGAACGCCAGTTCTTCGAATGATATGGGGTTCTCGCCGGATATTTCCAGTTCGCCGCCGAAGAGCTGTTTCAATGATACGCTTCCGACGGATTCGCCGGATTCGGACAGGCTCATCGGACGCATTTTAAGTCGGGAAAAACGCCCGGTTCCAGTGTGGTGGATAGCATCGGTTTTCGGCGGTACCGCGGAACCGGTCAGAATGAATTGCCCCGATTCGTCGCGGTGATCGACTTCGAATCTCACCGCATCCCACAACTTCGGCGCCAGTTGCCATTCGTCCAGCAGCCGGGGATTCGCGCCCGCGAGCAGTTGTCCGGGATTGACCTCCGCCATCTCCAGATATTGCCCGGTCTTTTCCGGATCGGACATGTAGACGATGCTTTGGGCGATCTGTTCCGCCGTGGTGGTCTTGCCGCACCACTTGGCGCCCTCGATGAGGACGGCGCCCGCGCCTTCCAACTTACGGGCAAGGATCGCATCGGCGATTCGCTCTCGGTATTTTTTCATGATCCAGCCTCCACTTTTCGTTATATACTATACCCCTTTCCCAACAGTTTTTCAAGTTCAATTCGGCAGATTGTGGGATTTTCGTTCGGCAGATTGTGGGATTTTCGTTCGGTGGATTGTGGGATTTTCGTTCGGTGGATTGTGGGATTTTCGTTCGGTGGTTTGCGGGATTTTCGTTCGGTGGTTTGCGGGATTTTCGTTCGGTGGTTTGCGGGATTTTCGTTCGGTGGTTTGTGATACGGTTCGGGCAAATCCGGTCAGCGCGCGTTCAGCTCGGCGGGGAGGAGTTTGCCGTCGCGCCGTTCATAGACGAGCGCCTTGCCGCCCCATTCGTCCTTTTTGCCGGTGATCCGGGCGACGAGGAAGAGCTCCCGACCGCCCGAGAGGGTTTTCGGCACCGCCGCCATCCCGACATTGACCGACAGGGGGAAGATCTCGACGGTCTTGAGCTCCGGCAGTTCGAAGAAGACGCTGTTGCCCTTGCCCGCGTAGAAGCCGGCGAGGATGCGTCCGTTGACCGCGTTCAGCGTCTGGGCGCCGTAGCGGGTCGGCTTGCCGATGTCGACGGTGATCTTCCTTTCGAACTTGAACTCGCGGTCGTAGACGCTGATCGTGTTCACGGGGTGCGGCGCCTTGCCGAAGTCGTCGCCCGCGACGTAGAACTTGCCGTCCAGATACGTGATCCCGTCGGGGCGCGGCGTGTCGGGGATGGCGACCTTACGGAGCGACCTGAATTTCAGATCCGGATCGCAGATGTAGATCCAGCCGGTGCCGCCCTCGCGCTTCGCGAGTTTCCGGTCGTAGTAGGTGACGGAGATATAGACCTTGCCCTCCGCGACGCACAGGTCGCCCGCGTGCCGCGGGATCTGGACGTGGGCGAGCTCCCGACCGGTGTAGTCGGTCTTGACGACGGTGTTGTAGAACGACCAGTAGATGCCGCTTTCGTCCGCGGCGATCCCCTGCAGATGCCCGGGGAAACCGGCGGTTTCGCAGACGATCTCGGCGCCCGGCGCGCTCAGAAAAAGCAACGCCAGCGCCAGTGCGGCAACAGGTTTCAGCATCGTGTCCGCGGCTTATTTCCCGGCGGAGAGCGCCATGATGCTGAAGACGAGGGCGAAGATCGCGCAGGTCTCGACGATGCCGAGGACCATCAGATAGTTGGCGAAGCCCTGCTTGGTCTCCGCGTAGGCGACGCAGCCGCCCGCGCCCGCCTTGCCCTGGTAGATCGCCGAGAACATCTGCGCGAGACCGCCGAAGAGACCGATGGCGAGGCAGAGCGGGAATTTGGCGGGATCGGCGATGTGGTTCTGGATCATGGTCATCATGATCATCGCGTAGATGGTCTGCGACAAGGGCGCGCCGACCAGCGCCAGCAGCAGGAACGGCGCCTGCTTGCCCTGCGCGTAACACTTTTTCCACGCGCCGATCGCCGCCTGACCGGCGATGCCGGCGCCGATGGACGACCCGACCGCCGCCAGACCGACCGTGATGTAGCAGGCTCCCTGGGAAATCGCATTGAGAGAGTTCATGATTATTTATCCTCCTTGTCATTATTAGGTCTTGCAAAGGGTTTGAACGGGCTCCCGCTCCAGGTGAGTCCGCTGTGGTTCGAAAATTCGAGCGTGTTGAGCCGTATCGCGTGGACGAGCACGCTCATCACGCACAGGGCGAGGTTCAGCGCGTGACCGATCAGCACCACCAGCGCGCCGAGAACGATGAAGTACGGCGAACTTTTGGCGATGCTCGCCCCCATCGCGTTGAAGTTCATGGCGATGCTCGCCCCCGCCATGCCGACGGCGAAGAGCCGGATGTAGCTCAGTACGTCGGTGAAGCTGCCGATCACGTCGAAGGGGAACTGAAAGACCGCCGCCGGGTCGCGCCAGCGCACCGAAAAGAGCACCACCAGCGCGAGCCCCGCCCCGTAGAGATAGTACATGTACACGGGAAACTCCCCCGGCGTGACGATGATCTTGACGGCGAGGAAGAAGTTGCCCCAGATGATCAGCATCCAGCCGAGGTTGGAGCCGAGGGACTTCCACGACCTTTCGCGGAACGCCCGCCACATGTGCCCGAGCGACAGCTGGGCGATCGCGAGCACGAAGCAGAGGATCTGCACGCTGGCGTCCTTGATGCGCGGGTCGGTCAGAAGCCTGATGCCGCCCTTTTGGACGCCGAACCACATTCCGGAGAGGGCGCCCCAGAGGATCGTCGCCGCGCTCAGAACGGTCAGCAGGGCGACGACCGGGCGTTTCTTTTTGTCGTGCCGGAACTTCCACGCGAGGAAGAGCGAGAGCGCCATGAAGATGAGTCCGTACCCCGCGTCGCCGACGATGATCGCGTAGAAGATCGTGAAGAAGAAGAGCACCCCGCCCGAAACGTCGATCTCGCGGTAGCCGGGGACGATCCCCAGAAAATCGAAGAGCGGCTGGATGGTTTTGGTGTAGAAGTTGCCGTGACGGACCAGCACCGGCACGCGGTCGTCCGCGTCCGGATCGGCGATGTGAAGCCCCCACCCCTCGCTTTTGGCGCGGGCGCGGAGCTTGTCCAGCTCCGGCTCCGGCACGAATCCCGTCAAGGTGTCGACGGCGCCGTGTTCGTCCATCGCGTCGATGGCGCGGTGGAACTCCAGCTCGGCGGCGAACTTCTGCCGACGCCGGCGGAGCACTTCCAGTTCCGGGCGGCGGCGTTTCAGCTCGGCGGCGATTTCGGAAAGCTTCTCCGCGATCTCGTCGCGGCGGCTTTTCAGCGCGCGCGGATCGTCCGCTTCGGTGAGTTTGAAGACGGGGAGTTTGCTCTCGTCCACGACCGACGTCGCGATCACGGCGAAGAGCCGACTGCGCCCCTCGGCGCGCAAAAGTTCGCAGTCCGCGTTTTCGAGCTCGCACGCGGCGGCGTACTCCTCGACCGTGCCGAGGCACGGGATCACCCGCACCCCCGCGGCGGCGAGGTCGTCCAGCAGTTTCCGGTCGAAGTCGCCCCAGACGGCGAGATTTTTGAGCCGGGCATTGACCGCCTCTTCCTCGGCGAGAAGGGCGGTGCGCTTTTCGAGCAGCGCGGAGATCTCCCGCTCCGCCGTTTCGCCGGAGACGCCCGGAGGCGGCGGCGCGGGGCTTTCGTCCGTTTTGTCGCCCGCCGTCAGCCGGTCGAACGCCGCAATGGTGCGCCCGAGGGCGTCGCAGTGTTCGGCGAGCTCCCGCGTTCCGTCGGAGCGGTGTTCGGTGAATTCGATCTGCATCACGCCGAGATCGCGCAGCGCCTCCAGCGCGGCGTCGCGTTCGCCCGCCAGCGCGAAGAGCAGCACTTTTTTCATCGGAACGATCATCGCAGGCGCCTCACTCCCGGATCTGACCCTCGCCGGTCACGAGATACTTGTAGCTCGTCAGCTCGTCGACCCCCATCGGGCCGCGCGCGTGGAGCTTGTCGGTGCTGATGCCGATCTCGGCGCCCATCCCGAATTCGCCGCCGTCGGTGAAGCGGGTCGAGGCGTTCGAGTAGACCACCGCCGAATCAACGTAAGTCTGGAAGTATCTTATATTTTCCGCATCGCGGCTCAAAATGCCGTCCGAGTGGTGCGAGCCATAGTGGTTGATGTGGTCGACCGCGGCTTTCGTATCGTCGACGACGCGCACCGCCAATATGAGGTCCATGTACTCGGTGTAGAAATCCTCCTCGGTCGCCGCCTTGGCGTCGGGGATGAGCCGCCTTACCGTCTCGTCGCCGCGAAGTTCGACGCGGTTTTCGCGCATCGCGGAAGCGAAGCGCGGCAGGAACGTTTCGGCAATCGGTCGGTCGACGAGCAGATTTTCGATCGCGTTGCAGACGCCGGGACGCTGGCACTTGGCGTTTATGATGATCTTGAGCGCCTGGTCGAAGTCGGCGGAGCGCTCCACGAAGAGGTGGCAGACCCCTTTGTAGTGTTTCAGGACCGGCATCGTCGCCTCGGCAGTCACCATGCGGATCAGATTTTCGCCGCCGCGGGGGATCACGAGGTCGATGTACTTATCCATTTTGAGCATCATTTTCACGGCGTCGCGGTCGGTCCACGGCAGCAGTTGGACCGCGCCGTCGGGGATCCCCGCCGCGACCGCCGCGCGGTTCAAGGTGTCGGCGAGAAAGCGGTTGCTGTTGAAGGCGTCGCTGCCGCCGCGCAAGATCACGGCGTTGCCCGCCTTGAGGGCGATCCCCGAGGCGTCGACGGTGACGTTGGGACGCGATTCGTAGATTATTCCGACGACGCCGAAGGGGACGGCGACCTTGGTTATGCGGATGCCGTTGGGGCGCACGCGTTCGTCGAGGACGCGCCCCACGGGGTCCTGCTGGGCGGCGACGGTGCGCAAGCCGTCGATCATCGCGTCGATGCGGCTGTCGGTCAGGGTCAGGCGGTCGACCTTCGGCGCGGAGAGCCCGGATTTCTTCGCGGCTTCGAGGTCGAGGCGGTTGGCTGCCTTGAGCTCGGTGCGGGCATCGTCGATGCTCTGCGCCATGAGTTCCAGGGCGCGGACCTTATCTTCCGGGGAAACGCCGCCCAGCGCCAGCGCGGCGCGGCGCGCCCGTTCGCCGATCGCCTCCAGATCGCGGCGGAATTTTTCCAGTGTTTCGTTCATAAAAGGGCAATTCCCTCCATTATGTTCTCAATAAAAGATATAAAATACCTCAAAACTGCCGATTTTACAAGTCGCTCCCGCTTGAAAAAGTCGCGGATAAATGCCATATTGGAACGGTAACCCCGGATTTTTTACAACGACAAAAAACATGTTCCGATTCATCCATTGTGCAGACCTGCATTTGGGGAGCCCGTTCGCGGCGTGGCGGAAGTTGCGTCCCGAAACGGCGCGCGAGCTGGCGCTGGCGCCCTTCGCCGCCTTCGACCGGCTCGCGGATACGGCGATTGAAAATAAAGCGCTCTTCATGGTGCTGGCGGGGGACGTCTTCGACAGCTCCGCGCCGACGCTCTACGCGGAGGGGCGCTTTCTCGCGGCGCTGGAACGATTGAACGCGGCGGGCATCCGGGTCTTCTGGGCGCCGGGGAACCACGACTGCGGCGCGATGCGCGAAGGTCTGCCCGCCAACACGGTGCGTTTTTCCTCCGAGCGGGCGGAGTGCTTCCCGATCGAAGCGGGGGGACGGGTCGTCGCGAGCGTCGCCGGGATCGGTCACGGCGCCCCGGACGAGCGGCGCGACCTCGTGCCGCAGCTGATCCCTCTGCTCGCGGCGGCGGCGGGGTTCCGAGTCGGGGTGCTGCACGCGAACATCGACGGGGTCCCCGGGTACGAGCCCTACGCCCCCGCGCCGCTGGCGGAACTCGAAAACGGCCCCGCCGACTACTGGGCGCTCGGGCACATCCACAAGCGGCGGGTGCTGTGCGAAAAGCCCTTCGCCGTGTACAGCGGGTCGGCGCAGGGGCGTTCGGTGAACGAGCCGGGAGCGCGCGGCGGGGTGCTGGTCGAGGTGGACGACGCCGGGAGCGCGACGCTGCGGATGCTCGACGTGCAGCCCTTCCGCTTCGAAACGCTGACGCTCGACCGTCTCGCGGAGGCGACCGACACGGCGGCTCTGACGCGTCTCTTCGCGGCGGCGCTGCCCGCGTGCAAGGAGCCCTTGTGCCTGCGGTTGGTCTTGAAAGGGGGCTGCCCTCTCAACGCCCGTTTGCGCGCCGTCGGCGGAGCGGAGCTGGAGGAGCTCTTCGCGCCGGTTCTGCGCTCCAGACTCCCGCGCGCGTTGCTGGAGAGCGTGGTCGTCGACACCACGGCGCCCCCCTCGGCGTCGCGGCGCGAGGGGTTGGCGGCGGAGGTCGCGGCGGTGCGCGGCGAAGTCGATCCGGGCGCGCTGCTCGCGGCGATGTCGCTCAAGGGTTCCGAGTTCTCCGGCTTCGGCGCGGAGGAGTTGGCGGAAATCGGGCGCGAAGCCGAAGAGCTGCTGCTCGACTATCTTGCGGGCGACTTGGAGGCCGTGAAATGATAATCCGCAAGATCCACATCGAAAACTTCGGGCACTTCCACGACTTCACGTTGGAGCTCGCGCCCGGATTGAACCGGCTGCGCCATGAGAACGAGTTCGGCAAGAGCACGATCTTCGAATTCGTGCGGCGGGTGCTCTGGGGCTTCCCGGACGGTCGGAAGTCGCAGCTGAACCACTACCCCGCGCGCTTCAACGCGGGGGAGTACGGGGGATATCTCGAAGTCGAGCTGGCGGACGGATCGAGCGCAGTGTTGGAGCGTTACGGGGTCCGCGGCGAGCTGGTCGTCCGCCGCCCCGACGGGAGCACGGAGCCGGGCGAGGAGTTTCTGCGCCGCCTTACGCCGGTCTCGGGCGACTGCTACCGCAAGGTCTACGCGATCACGCTGGACGAGCTGACGGAGCTGTCGACTCTCGACGGCGACGAGATCCGGGGGCGGCTCTACGGCGGGGCGATCACGGGGGGCGACGTGTCGCTGCCGGCGTTGGGCAAACACCTCGACGCCAAGGCGAAGGAGCTGTACAAACAGCGCGGCGCGGCGTCGAGAATCGCGACGGCGCGGCAGGAGTTTCGGGAAATTTGCGAAAGGCGCGACCGGGCGGTGAACGACTCCTTCCGCCGCGTCGAACTGGAAAAGGAGCGCGCCGAGCTGGAAGGCGCGACGGCAAAGCTGCGCGCCGAAGTTTCCGCCCGCGCCCAAGCCGTCGCCGATACGGAGTTGCTGCTCAAGGCGCACCCGCGCTTTCTGGAACTCGGCGCCCTCGACCGCGAGCTTGCGGCGCAGCCGCCCGCCCCCGAGGTGCCGGAGTCGGCGGCGGCGCGCGCCGAGGAGCTGGCAAAACGTCTTGAGGATATGAAACGCGACCTGCCGCCCGCTCCCGACGGGACGCGGCTCGCGATGCTCGCCGCCGAAGCCGCGCTCGTCGACCGGGAACTTGCGGAGTGCTCCGACGGCGAGATCCCGCTTCCCGACGAGGCGGCGTTGACGCAGGCACAGGAGCTCGCGCGGCGCGCGGCTCCGGCGGCACAATTCCCGCTGCGTTGTCTCGCCGACTATCGCGTGGCGTCAATACTGGCTTTAACTTTACTGGTTTTACCGGAAGTTTTCATGTTTGTGCCGATCCCTGATCTGCCCTACCGGATCGAGGCGGCACTGGCGGTCGCGGCGTTCGGCATCGTGCTCGCCGTGCTGCTGACGCGACGCGCGGCGAAGCGCCGTCACGCCGCCGAGTTGGAAAAGATCCAAGCGGAGGCGCGGGAACGCTGGCGCCTCGTCTGCCCGCCGGAGGAGTTCGTGCCGACGCTCGAAAAGCGGCTCCGCCGCGAAGCGCTCGCCAATGAGCTCCGCAAGCAGCGCGAAGCGACCGAGGCGCACGCCCGGGTCTCCGCGACGGAGCGCGAACTGACCGAGCTCTGCCGCCGTTTCAACTGCGCGGATTCTGCGCAAATGCGCGAGTGCGCGCGGCGCTCCGCCGAAGTCGCGGCGCGGCGCCGGAAGCGGGCGGAGACCGCCGCCGCGCTCGACGCGCTGCTGCCGCGCGAAAGACTGCCCGAATTGGAGAAACTCGACCCCGGGGCGGCGCGGCAAAAATGCGCCGAGGACGCCCAGGCCAGGACCGAGGCGGATCGGGAGCTCTTTTTGCTCCACCGGAGGGCGGGGGCGCTCGCCAACGAACTGAAACACCTGCCGCAGGGGGGCGAGATCGAGCTCCTCGAGTCGGAGGTCGAACGGGCGCGCGGCGAGATCCGGCGGCTCGTCCGCGAATACCTCGTGCTTCGTACCGCGCGCGGGCTGCTCGACGCGGCGGTCGCCCGCTACGAGCGCGAGTCGCAGCCCGAGGTGCTGAAGCGCGCCGAGGCGCTCTTTTGCGATTTCACGGGCGGGCGGTACACGCACCTCTACAAATCGGTCGCCTCGGGCGAGCTCACCGCCTGCGACAAGCTGACCGGGTTGGAAAAGACCTTCGGCGCGCTGTCGCGCGGTACCCGCGAGGAGCTGATGCTCGCCATGCGTCTCGCGCTCGTCGAATGCACCGAACGCGAGGCGGAACCCTTGCCCGTCTGCTTCGACGACGTGGGGGTGAACTTCGACCCCGCCCGCCTCGGGCGCGTCGAATCCGCGGTCGAAAAGTTCGCGAAAAAGCGGCAGGTGATCTGGTTTTCGCACTCGTAAATTAAGGCGCGGAAGTTGTTTTTTCCCGCGTGAGGTGGTATATTTTCCGCAAACAGGGGCAAAAACCGCAGGAGACATCTTATTTATGGAACATGTGCTGGTTACGGGGGGCGCCGGTTACATCGGCAGCGCCTGTGTGGAGTATCTGCTGGATCTCGGCTACGAGGTCACCGTCTTCGATGCGCTGCTCACGGGGCACCGCGACGCGGTCGATCCGCGGGCGGAGTTCATCCGGGGGCACCTCGCCGACCGCGAGGGGATCATCAATCTGTGCCGCGAACGGCGCTTCGACGCGGTGATGCACTTCGCCGCCTTCTCGCTCGTCGGCGAGTCGATGAAGGACCCCTCCAAGTACTTCGTGAACAACCTCTGCTGCGCGATCAACCTCGCCGACGCCGCCGTGGCGGGCGGGGCGAAGCACTTCGTCTTTTCGAGCACCGCCGCGACCTTCGGTCAGCCCGAAAAGGTGCCGATCCGCGAAAACGACCGCCAGCTGCCGATCAATCCGTACGGCGAGTCCAAGCTCTGCTTCGAGAAGGTCCTGCACTGGTACAGCGAGATCTACGGCATGAAATACACGGCGTTGAGGTACTTCAACGCCGCGGGCGCGACGGAAAAGCACGGCGAGGACCACCGCCCCGAGAGCCATCTGATCCCGCTCGTCTTGCAGACGGTGCGCGGCAAGCGCGACAAACTGATGCTCTACGGCGACGACTATCCGACCCCCGACGGCAGCTGCGTACGGGACTACATCCACATCCTCGACCTCGCGCAGGCGCACGAACTCGCGCTGCACGCGCCGCGGAGCGGTCACTACAACCTCGGCACCAGCAACGGTCTGTCGGTGCTGGAGATCATCCGCGCCGCCGAGCGCGTCACGGGAAAGAAAGTCAACTACGAGATCGCGCCGCGGCGTCCCGGCGACCCCGCCAGTCTGATCGCCTGCAGCGACCTCGCCCGCGCCGAACTCAACTGGAAGCCGCGCTTCGAGTCGGCGGAGGAGATCATCGAATCCGCGTGGAAGTGGCAGCTCAAATTCCCCGACGGATACGCGAATTGAACTGGTACGAACTGGGACCGTTCACGGTCTTCGACTTCGAGACCACCGGCATGAGCCCGGTCTGCGACCGGGTGGTCGAACTCGCCGCGCTCCGCATCGACGCGGACGGCGAAGAGAGCTGCTACCACTCGCTCGTCGACCCCGGCCGCCCCATTCCGCCCGAAGTCACGAACATCCACCACATCACCGACGACATGGTGCGGGGCGCTCCGCGCTTCGCGGCGGTGGGGCGCGAGTTTCTGGAGTTCGCCGAGGGGTCGACGCTGGTCGCCCACAACGCGCGCTTCGACCTCGGATTTCTGCAGGAGGGGCTGGCGCGGTGCGGACTGCCGCTCTGGAAGGGCAAGACCCTCGATTCCGTGCGCCTCGCCCGCCGCTGCTTCCCCGGTCTCGCGTCGTACCGGCTGCAGAACCTGCGCGTCGTGCTGCACCTCGACGACGAGGAGGGCAACGATCAGGCGCACCGCGCCGGCGCCGACGTCTTCTGGACCGCGCAGGTGCTCCGTCGCTCCTTGGAGCGCGCGCTGCGCGCGGGTGCCGCCGTACGCCGCGGGAACGGCGCCGACCGACCGGCGGAATGACGAATTTACGGTTTTTTGCCGGCATAAGCGGATTTTTTATTTGACTTTTCATCAAATCGGGGATATGGTAAGCTTGTTTAACGCGGGGGTGTTTCCCCGCCGTATACAATACGGGTCCTATTTTTTAACGAAAGGTTTTGAAGAATGGATACTATTATAGTCGTAGTGGTGATGGCGGTAGTCCTGATCGCGATGCTGATCTGCAAGAAGCGCATGGCGACCAGCCCGATGCTCCAGCCGATCCTGTTCCTCTGCGTGGCGATCGAGCTGGGCGGCGTGATCTATGTGATCTACAACAACGTGAGCGGCGGCTCGTCGGGCACCAAGAGCATCATCAACAACCAGCTGGCGTTCTACCGTTCGCGCGGCGCCATCGCGGGCGAATTCCTCGCGCAGAAGGCTCCGGGCAAGACGATGCTGCTCATCGCCAATCCGGGATACGACCAGAGCCGCATGGATCAGTCCCTCATCGAAGCGCTGAAGAAGAGCTACGGCAACGTCGTCATCGACACCATCGAAGTTCCGCCCAACGCCGAAGAGCAGGGCATCATGATCTCCGATCTGATGACCAACAAGGCGCTTGACGCCATCATCGAAAAGCATCCGGATGCCGGCATCATCGCTTTCCTGTACGGTCTGCCGGAAAATCCCCAGCGCATGAAGATCTTCGCCAAGAAGGACCGTCCGGCGATCTTCCTCTTCGAGATGGGCGCCGCCGAGGGCAAGTGGCTTGCCAAGCAGATCCAGAGCGATGCCGTCACCGGCGTCGTGATCGCCAAGCGCGGCGTCAAGCACACCGAGCCGGCGAAGCGCAACGACAAGGATACCTTCGACGTTCGCTACATCCTCGTCAGCAAGGACAATCTGGAAGCCAACAAGAACCTGTTCGAGTAATCGGCAGAGTCAGGCTCACCCTGAAAAACCAAGCCTTCGGGACCTCGATCCCGAAGGCTTTTTTCTGCCCCTTTTCGGCGGGTGATGCCGGGAATTATGCCAGAAGCGGATTGTCGAGGTACCGCGCGGGATTTTCGATCAGCAGCGTTGAGAGCAGTTTTTCCGCGTCGGAGCGGTCTTTGCGGATCATCTGCGCGATGTCGGTAACGACATGGGCGTAGCCGGGTCCGCCGTGGATCGTCAGCAGGTTCTTGAGGCAGACGTCGCACGCCAAGAGCAGTTTTTCCGCGTATCCGGCGTCGAGCAGTTGGTACAGCACCTCCATCCGCTCTTCGTCGGAGGGGAAGCGACCGTAGGCGGAGCCGCTCGTGAACTCCTTGCCGAAGTTGTCGAATTCGAGGTACGCGCCGCGGTCGAGCACCGCGCGCATGTCGTCGGAATTTAACAATACGTCCAGATGGCAGAGGCAGATGCGGTCCGCGGAGACGCCGTCCGCCTCCAGGATGTCGATCACGCGGAGCGCGTGCCGCGCCCACGGATTCAAATGGACCATCACGGGCGCGCCGGTCCGGCGGTGCGCGACGGCGGCGGCGCGGAGCACCTTGACTTCCTCGTCGTACAGCTTCTGGCTGGTGCCGATCTCGCCGATGATCCCGGCGCGGACGCCGGTGCCGCCGATGCCGGTCATAAGCTCGTTCGTGAGTTCGTCCGCGATCTCCTCCATGCTCATCTTGGCTATCCGCTTGGGGTGGGCGTCGGCGGTGTAGAAGCCGCAGGCGGCGACCACGTTCAAGTTTGTCCGTTCGGCGAGGCGCTTCAGGAAGCGGACGTTCCTGCCGATGCACGGCGTCGTCACGTCGACGAAGCTCCTGCCGCCCGCCGCGGCGAACTTGGCGACCTCATTGATCGCGGTCTCCTCGTCGTCGAGCATCAGATTGTCGCGGAGCGCGTAGGGATCCGCCATCAGCCGGTCGTAGTGTTCGCGACTCACCTTGCCGTCCCACCCGAGGCTGCCGGGAGTGCGGTCGCCCGGATACTGGTTGCTGATGTCGATCAAGGCGTGTTCGTGCGGCGAAGTCACGCCCAGTTCCGACTTGGCGATGATGCCGTTTACCGTCATGATGCCCATAAACCAAAAGCTCCTTATTCTATAGCCTGTTCGTTCCCGGCGCGGAGCCGGGGCAGGATCTTGTTTTCCCAGACGAGGACGAACTCGAAAACGTCGAATTCGCGCTGGAATTTGAGTTCGTTTTCGCATACGAAATCGCGCACTTCCGCCCAGCGCTCGTCCATGTCCGCAAGTTTGCCGCGGGCGCAGGCGAGCAACAGTACGGCGAGTTTTCGACATACCGCGGCGTGGAACTCGAGGCACTCCCACGAGCGGTGCTGTACCGCAGGGAGATTCTTTTTGAGGTTTTTCCGCACCGTCGGCAGGAACCCGTTGATGAACGAGGGGATCGCCCGGTATGTTTCCGCCATGTCCGCAACCGGCTCTTCTCCCCGGAGCACCCACGGGGCGAAGCGGCGCGAAAGCCCCAGCAAGTATGACATCACCTCCATGCCGTCGTCACCGTACGCCGCGGGGAAATATTCTCCGGCCCGCATCGGGAAATCCGCCCACCCGGTCCACATGGTCTCACCGATCAGGAACATCCCGATACCGTCAGGCATGAATACGCGCTGGTTCTGACAGCACAGCATGCCGTTCAAGCCGAGCCACCCCAGAATTTCGGCATCGCGCTCCGCGATCCGGGCGCACTGGATCCCGCCCGGGTCGTTGAGATAGTCCCACATGTAGTGGTAGTCGAAGACTACGCACTCGCCGCCGAAGTTCTGCTGCCACGCCGCGAGGTACGGGAGCGTCCCGCCCGCCTCGGGTACGGGCACGAAACCGTTGCGGACGAAGGGGACCGCCTCGTGCCCCTTGTCCTCGGCCATCGGCACCGAGTAACTGCGCCGGATCGGCGCGTACACCAAGGTGAAGCGCGCCGGATTCTTGAGTTTCGCCTCGACCGGTTCCCACAACAGATCGAGGTAGACGAGGAAGAATATTCTGGTGTCGAGCTTCGCCGCCGTCAGCTTTTCGTCGAGGAGATTCAACAGTTCCACGTACTGGTCGGCAGGGCGGCGATCTTTGCAGTTTTCGCACTCGCACTGGTTGTTCGCGTGATCCGCGAGCCAGAAGTGCAGACAGCGCACCTCCGGATTGGCGCGGGCGTAGTTCACGACCTCGTCGGCGAGGAGCTCCGCCGCGCGCGGATCGGAGAGGCAGAAGTTGGTGTCGATGGCGGAGCCGCCGAAGAGTCCCCTTCTGCCGCCGACGAGCGCGGTCAACCCCAATTTTTCGGGATCGGCTTCGTCCTCGCGGTTGGCTTCGTGCCACGCTCCGCTCGTGATGCCGAGGACCTTGGGGATCCAGCCGTGACCGATGCGGTGGTGGAACATCCCGCGCTTTTTGAGTTCGCGGTCGTAGTTTTCCACGAAGCGGTCGATATCGGCGTCGGAAAGCGGTTCCGGCGCGAGCGTGGGGTTGTTCTGATGACCGTACCAGCGCCGGAACGCGAACGCCGGCCGGAAGAGCTGGGTGAAGTACGCGTTGAAACCGAGCTTGGGCGCGAAGTCGATCAGCTCGGCGACGTTTTCGTAACTCGCCGCCCCCTCGAGACACAGCCCGCGGTGGCGGTAACGGGCGCTTTCGCGGACGCTCACCGCGAGTTCGCAACTCTTGCGCCGTGGCACGAACTCGCCGTCCGGTCCCGGTCGCACGAAAACGCACCCCGCCTCACGGAAGAAGCGGTAGACCCCGATCAGCACGCTGCGCACGTTGCTGCCCGTGATGTACCCCGCGCCGTTGCGAACGTCGATGTGGATCGCGTCGTCGAACTCCGGGTCGGCGACCTCGTCGGGCGGCGGCAGCGCGGGATCGAGCCCGATCCACAGCGCCTTCGCCCCCGGCGCGTACCGCCCGAACGAAACTTCGGCGGCGGCGCCGTCGTCCATGAGCGTGATCAGCCGCGCGAACTCATCGGCGGCGAATTTGCTCGTCGGCGACGGGTCGACGACCCGGATGTTCCAGCGGCACGGCATCAGAAGGTGAAGCCTTCGACGCTGTAATACGCCATGTTGGACTGCCGGACGTCCAGCCGCCCGAAGCAGGCGCAGATCGGAATGTCACTCTTGACCCAGACCGTGTACTGGACCGCTTCGCCGAGCTTCAGCCCGCGCTCGCCGAGGGGCTTGTCCAGCCGGACGCAGGTGGTGCGCATGCCGTTAAGTTCCACGAAGATGCCGCCTTCCGGCTCGCGGTCCTCGAAGACGAAGACGAGCTCGATGTGCGCCGTTTCGCCGTTCAGATTGGTCATCATCAGCGCTTCGTGACCCTCGAAAGCGGGGTCGTCGCCGTGCGGCGGCAGATAGCCGTCGCAGAAGACCCAGTTCCTTTTGCCCTTTTCCATCGTAAATCCCCCTTACTTCTTGAAGATCTCCGGAATCGCCCGGTCGTTGTAGGTGGTCATGCGGCGCGCGCCCGATTTGGTGATGAGGTAGCAGTCCTCGATGCGGAACGAACCCCACTCCATGCCCTTGAAGTACGCGTCGATGCAGATCGCCATATTTTCCTCGATCACCCGTTTGTTGGCGACGCTGAAGATCGGCGCCTCGCACTCCAGCATGCCGGTGCTGTGCAGACTGCCGTAGGGGCAGTAGTCGATGTAGCCGTACTTGGTGAGATAGTCGGTGTAGGCGTTGAGCACCACGTCGCAGCTGACCCCGGGCGACATCTTCGCCGAAGCGTGATTCAAGGCGTCGTAGGCGCAGAGCACCGCGTCGCGGATCTTGCCGGGGATCTGCCCCAGCACCAGCGGACTGCAGGTGATGCCGTTGTACCCTTCGAAGCACACCCCGGCGGCGAGGTTGAGGATCTCGCTTTCCCTGATCTCGCGCAACGTGTTGCGACACATGCTGATGAACGAGTTCTTGGTCCCGGTGGCGACCATCGGCGCGAAGGACTGGACGTAGCTTTCGGCGCCCAAAGTCATCATCTCGCCTTCGAACATGCCTTCGATGTGGCGCTCCGTCATGCCGACTTTGATCCGCGGCACCACGCGCGTGAACATCTCCGAAACCATCGCCCAGTTGGTCTTGAGGATCTCGACCTCCGCCGCGCTCTTGCGGATGCGCTGCTCGTAGTGGACGTCGTCGAAGTCCACGATCTCGGCGCCGTCGAAGACCTTCCTGAGCTTGCCCATGATGATCGCGGGGAAGATCAGCCGCCCGATGAAACCGACCCGTTTCACCTTCGGATGCGCCGCGGCGACCTGCCGGAACAATTCCTCGAAGTCGAGCTGCCCCTCGGTGTCGTACTCGAAGCCGCTCACCTCGCCAATTTCGGGCAGGATCGCGATGCGGCTGCCCGGCAGACTGTTGTGGATCTGGCAGTAGTCGTACGACGCCTGACCGCTGCACACGACGACCTCGCCCTCCGCGGGGATCACGATCGCGGAGCTTTCGTTCACGGGCGCAAAGCCGCAGTAATAACGCACGATCCCGATCTCCAGCAGATTCGAGAAGCCGACCACCAGATCGACCCCGCGCTCCGCCATCTTCGCACGCAGAGCTTCCACCCGCTGCAGATACTCCTGCCCCTCGATCTTCACCGCCATGTTCATGAAAAAATCCTCCTTGGGTTTGTTTTGAGTAGTTTATTCAAATCTTTGCCAGAAATTCCTTCATCCGGGGGATCAGCGCCTCCGCCCACACGCGGCAGCCCGTTTCGTCGGGGTGCTTGCCGTAGCGGCACTTGCCGCGTCCCCGCTCGGGGTCGGCAAGCAGCGGCGCGACGTCCAAGAAACCCTCCGCGCGCGGCGCGAGTTCGCGCCGGAGCCAGTCGTTGATCTCCTCCCAGCGCGCCAAATACTCGTCCTGCCAGTCGAAGGGCGGGAGCGTCTGCAGAAACACCTTCACCCCGGCGGCGTGCAGCTGGTCGACGATCGCCGAAAAGTCGGCCTTCATCTCGGCGACGCTCCGCCCGCGCCCCACGTCGTTGCTGCCGAAGGTGACGACCGCCGCGTCGAGTTGCCGCGCCTTGAACATCCACGCGCCGCCCGTGGCGGCGTCCTGCCCCCGACCGTAGCCGATGCCGAGATTCCAATGCGAATATTCGTCGCCCAGCGCCTCGGCGACGAGCGCGCACCAGTGCGTGTAGGCGTTGGGCGGCGTGCCGATCCCCTGCGTGATCGAGTCGCCGAAGTAGCCGATCCGCGCCGCGATTTTACGCGCGCAGCCGACCATTCCCGGCGGGGGAACGCGCCGGTCGGGGACCCAGATCCCATTCTCGCGGACAAAGGTCGGCAAAATGGACTCCAGATGGTACGGGACCATCCCGCCCCGGAACGCGATCTCGACGCAGAGAAATTCGCCCTTTTCCGGCGCGAGTTGCACCGGGTCGGTGGTGAAGAACTCCCCCGGCGCGACGATCTTGCTGCGGGAACCCGCGAAAGTGAGCGGGATCATTTCGCGGGGCTCGCCCGCCGTTTCGGCGCTCGTTTCGGAGCAGATGCCGACGGCGCAGTCGAGGATCTCCCACTCGTCGCAGACGAGGTTGCGCCAGCTTGAAAACTCGGGCTTGTAGGTGCTGTCGATGAGGTTGGAAAACAAGAGCGAATAGTCGTATCGCCCGCCCCGGAAGATCTTGTAGTAGATTCTCCCCGTGCGCGACCCCTCCGGGCGGAAGAAGAGCTGGTTGCCCGTGCCGCCCAGCGTATTGGAAACAAATTTATCGAACCACTTCATCGGGGATGCTCCGTCCGTTTCTGTCTGCCGGGGTAAATATAGCCCCTCCGGGGGGATAAATCCACCCCGCGGGGCATCATTTTTTCGCGGCGTCCTTGATGCGCCAGAGATACAGCGCCGCGAGCGTGCCGCAGGGCGAGACCCGGCGCCGCAGCTCCTGAAGCTCGGCTTCGGAAAATCCCGTTTTGCCGAGCACGATCTCCAGCCCGCGCCGGACTCCGAGGTCGCCGGTGCTGAGCACGTCGCGCCGTCCGAGGGCGAAGATGAGCAGCATCTCCGCCGTCCAGACGCCGACCCCTTTCAAGGTCGTCAATTTCCCGATCACGGTTTCGTCCGGGGCTTCGGCGAGGCGGGCGAAGTCGATTTCACCCGAAACCGCCGCCTGCGCCGCGCCGCGCAGATACTCGACCTTGCGCGCCGAGAGCCCGCAGGCGCGGAGCGCTTCCGTGTCGGCGGCGAGCAGTTTTTGGGGGGTGACTTCGCCCAGAAGTTCCCTGAAGCGCGCGAAGATCGCATCCGCCGCGCGCACCGCCAGCTGCTGCGACACGATGCTTTGGCAGAGCGCGTAAAACAGATCGCCGCCGACGTTCAGATGCGGCAGTTCCATGACGTTCACGACCGGAGCGAACTCCGGCACCCTTGCCAGCAGTCCGCGTTTGTCCGCTTCGGTGAAGTCGATGCGCATGCCGGATCCTTGACTGCCGGTCACTCGACGGTTTCGAAGGTCGCTTTGATCGTGACGGTGTCGCCGTCGGAGACCCGGATGCCCCGCGGCAGCATGTTCGTCCACTTCTCGACGAGGAACGGCAGTGTCCGGCCGGAGGGTTCGCCGCAGAACTCCAGCGCGGTGCATTTGAATTTCAGCTTTTTGACGACCTTGCCGTTTTCGTCGGCGGAGTAGCCGTGCAGCGACGGGCTGATGGCGCCGTTGCCCGTGACGTTGAAGGTGAGGTCGATCGTCTTCGTCTTGCCGAGGTCGATCCGCACCGGGTACGCGAAGCCGTGAAGCGCGGGATTGCGGAAACGGATCCGCTGGTTCATGACGATCCCCGCCGGGAGTTCGCCCGCGGTCTTGACCGAGGTCTCCTCCTCGCTGTAGAAGTTGAGGTCCAGCGCGACGATGTCCGCGGCGAAGACCGACGCGGTCAACGATAAGATCAGCATGGCGGCGAAGAACTTTTTGAACATGATGGGTCTTCCTCAGTTTGGTTTTCCGGACGTCGAAGTTCGGCTCATTGAGGAAAATATATCTCCGCCGCTTCGAAAGTCAAGCGGATACGCCGCCCGGACTGACGCAAAAAACGCACAAAGGCACCACTCGCGTTTCTATGCCCGCACACGGGGCGAGCGAGGCGAGGCGGCACCGCCGCGCCGTAAAGCCCCGCATTAAAACCGTCGGCAACAATTCCAAACGCCGGTCCGCGGGGGTTGCGGCACGCATATGTTTGCGGCGAGCGCGGGCGGTATCTTTGTTGCCTCGCTCCCGGGGGGATCAGCGTTCGGCGGCGTAGCTGCTTTCGCGGTAGTCGTCGATCGCCTTCGCCAAACGCCGGACCTCGGGCAGCACCGACTGGTCGCCCTGCTCGGCGAGCTTGAGCAGCAATTCGCCCTGCTGCCGGCAGAGTTTGTCGTGTCCGGGCCAGTATGCCTGTTCGAGGAACTCTTGGAACTTGATCAGCCGCGAGGCGCCATAGATCATGTAGGTCGGGGTCCCGGAGTCGCGCACCGCCAGCGTCCGGCGCGCCTTCACCGCGGCGGCGAAACCATCCAGATCGCACTTCCCGGCGAAGAAGACCGTGTAAACGTTCCCGAAGTAGGTCGAGGTCTGGTTGTGGTTGTCGCTCGCCGCGACGAACGCGGGTCGGCGCCCCCGTTCGAGCTGCTCCATCGCCAGAGAATTCATCAGCATGATCCGGTCGGCGGAGACGGTCCGCCGGTCGAAGCGCCCGGTGGCGCCGTTGGGCAGCTCCAGCGCGTCGTAGTCGGCGTTATCCAGCATGAAGGTGCGGTAGCTTTCCGGCGGGTCGTCCTGCTTGCCGTAGATCAGGTCGGTGGGATGGCTGTAAACCAGAACTTTCGCGCCCAGTTCGCGCCCCACTTGATAGAGCACCGCCGCCATCGCCGCGTTGCGCTGCAGATACGGATCCATGTCGTACTTGCCATAGACCGGTTTTTTCAACTCCTCGTCGACCCGCCGCGCGAACTCCTCGGGATGCGCCTGCTGCCACGCGTTGATGCCGGAGGAATGACCGACGGCGACCGAGTGCAGGATGTTGCGTTCGGTGTGGAACTCCTCGCCGGTGAAGAGCACCAAGCCGCACTGCCACGGCGTCGCCGCCTCGATCGCCTCGACCGAGGGAGCCTGCAGCCGGTGCTCCGAGATCGCCATGTAGTCGTAACCGACCCGGCGGTTGTAGGCGGGGATCACCTTCGGCTCCAGCTTGGCGTGACCGCAGCGGACGCTGTGCTGATGGATGTCGCCCTTCCACGGGCGCAGTTTGAAGAGATCCGGCCGGAGCGAGTAGAGCAGAAATTCCGAGGTCTCCTTGGCGGGGAAGTTCCACTTCGCGTCGGGAACGCCGAACCGGAAGGAGTGCCAGCCTTCGCCGTTGAGTCTTATGGAGAAGGTGAGTTCGCCGTCGCCGCGTTTCGCTTCGATCTTCTCCCACACGGGGCGCCAGCGCGATTTGCCGTGGAGCTTACCGTCGCTCCAGGTCCCCTGGCTGGAGATGTAGTAGAGCGGCATTTCGGCGAGGATCTTCCTTTCGGCGTCGTTTTCGGCTCGGACCGTCACCGTCGCCGGAGAATCCGCAGGGAAAACGATCGGTTTGACGTCGAAGGCGGCGAGCGCCGCCGCCGCGAGACAACAGATGGATACGGCAAGCGTCTTCGGGTACATGGCTTTTCCTTTCCGAATTTCATTGACGGTTGTTCATAATTTAATCGTCTTCGGCGGTTTTTCAAATTGAAACGCCGCGGTTTTCGCACTCCCGGGCGCCTTTGGGCGTTACTGCAAACCGGCGGTTTGTGGCTGCGCTGACGCGAATGCCGGGCGACCGACAGAAAAACTGCCGCGGTGAGACCGGTAGGACAATTAAGACGATTGGGACAGGCGTGGCTGGAGCCCGCGCACCCGGCGTCAGTTGTCGATGACGACCGTTTCGTTCTGCTGGGGCGGCATCCAGCGGCGGCGCTGTTCCAGCTCCTTGGCGCGCACGCGGTAGCAGTTGTTCCCGAGCACTTCGTCGAGCTGCCGGAGCAGCGTCCCCGTGACCGCGATGCGGCGGTGCGACTCGAGATAGGTCACGCTGTCGTTTTTGTCGACGAAGCAGACGAAGAGCTTCGCCTCTCCCGGTCGGGCGAGGCAGAGTTTCGCCGCCTGTTCCCACGCCTCGCGCGAGTGGCGATCCTGATAGATGTGCAGATAGAGCTCGTCGGTGAAGTTCTCGGGCGCGTAGTCGAGGCAATGCACCTTGTCGACCATGATCCGCGGCTTTTCGCCGGGGTCGCGGCGGCTGACCGTCGCCTCGATGCAGAGCGGCGTGCCGGGGACGAGCGGTATTTCATCCCTGGCGATCTGCCCGAGCGCCCGTTCGTAGAGCATGAGTTCGCAGCTGGCGTCGATGTCCTCGAAGGTCATCACGCCGAACTGCTTACCGCTTTTCTTGCCGAAGCGGTAATCCATGGCGCCGACCATTCCGGCGAGGCGGACGGGGGTGTTGTCCGCGAGCTCCTCGAGCTCCCGGAGCGGCGTCGCGTAGGCGCGAAGTATCTCCGCCTCCGCGTCGAGCGGGTGCCCCGAAACGTAGAAGCCGAGCAGCTCCTTTTCGCTCTTCAAGATCTCGTCCCAGTCGAACTCCGGGATGTCCGGGATCGGCACGTCGCACCCCGCGTTTTCTCCGTCGTCGCCGCCGCCCAGGAGGTCGAAGAGCGATCCCTGCCCCATCGCCTTGTCGCGGGCGCGTCCGGCGGCGTAGCTCATCATCTGCTCCGCCGTCGCCATGATCTGCGACCGGCGGAGCTTCAGCGCGTCGAGCGCCCCCGCGCGGGTCAGAAACTCGATCATCCGCGAGTTGAGTTCGGTGCCGCAGCGCTCGCAGAAGTCGAGGAACGACGTGAAGGGTCCGTCCTGTTCGCGGCTCGAAATGATCTTCGCCGCCGCGCCCTCGCCGACGCCCTTGATCGCGCCGAGACCGAAGCGGATGCGACCATGGTCGACCGAGAAGCTGATGCCGCTCGAATTCACGTCCGGCGGCAGGATCTTGATCCCCATCTGGCGGCAGACGCCGATCAAAAACGCGAGCTTTTCCGAGTTCTCGATTTCGCTCGTCATCACCGCCGCCATGAACTCGACCGGGTAGTTCGCCTTCAGATACGCCGTCTGGTACGAGACGATCCCGTACGCCGCCGAGTGCGACTTGTTGAAGCCGTACCCGGCGAACATCTTGATCTTTTCCCAGATCTGCTCCGCGAGAGCGGTCGGGATGTTGTTCGCCTTGGCGCAGCCGTCGATGAATTTTTCCCGCTGCTGCGCCATCACGTCGACCTTCTTCTTGCCGATCGCGCGCCGCAGGATGTCCGCGCCGCCGAGGCTGAACCCCGCCAGCGCCTGTACGACCTGCATGATCTGCTCCTGATAGAGCATGATCCCGTAGGTCTCCTTCAGGTACGGCTCCATTTTGGGGTGGTCGTAGACGATCTCGACCAAGCCCTTCTTGCGGTTGATGAAATCCTCCATGAACTGCATCGGTCCGGGGCGGTACAGCGCCACGAGAGCGATGATGTGTTCGACGGTGTCCACGCCGAAGTTGCGGCACAGATTCTGCATGCCCGTGGATTCCAGCTGGAACACCGCGATCGTGTCGCCCCTTCGCAGCATGTCGAAGGTCTTTTCGTCGTCGAGCGGTATCTTCGCCGGGTCGATGTCGACCCCGTGCTGCTGTTTGATGAGGTCCAACGCGTTGCGGATGATGGTCAACGTCCGCAAGCCCAGGAAGTCCATTTTCAGCAGCCCCAGCTCCTCGCACGGTCCCTTGGTGTACTGCACCACCATGTCGCCCGTGGCGCTGCGCGAGAGCGGCACCAGATTGTCGAGCCGCTGGTCGCCGATGATCACCCCCGCCGCGTGGACCCCCGCCTGCCGGTTCAGCCCCTCCAGCGGGCGCGCGAATTTTATGACTTCGGCGATGCGCGGGTCGGTCTCCATCGCTTTCTTGAGATCGGGCGACTGTTCGATCGCCTTGTCGATGGTCATTTTGAGGTCGTCGGGGATCATCTTGGTCAGCTTGTTGCCGGTCTCGAAGTCGAGCCCCAGCACCCGCGCCACGTCCTTCACGACCGCCTTCGCCTTGAGCTGACCGTAGGTGCAGATCTGCGCCACCGAGTCGAAGCCGTACTTCTGCCGCACGTACTCGATGACTTCGCCGCGGCGCTTTTCACAGAAGTCGATGTCGAAGTCGGGCGGGCTGACCCGCTCCGGATTCAGGAACCGCTCGAAGAGCAAGTTGTAGCGCAACGGGTCGATGTCGGTGATGAGCGACAGATACGCCACGAGGCTCCCCGCACCCGAGCCGCGCCCCGGACCCACCGGCACGCCGTGCTCCTTCGCGTAGCGGATGAAGTCCGAGACCACGAAGAAGTAACTGATGAAGCCGGTCTTTTCGATGATGCCGAGCTCGTACTCCATGCGTTCGAGGATCTCTTTCTGGTGCGGAGTCGGGTCCTTCACGTCCACGCTGAAGCCGTAGCGCATTGGGAGGTTTTTGGCGCAGAGTTCGCGCAGATCGTTCTTGTCCGGCGGGTCGCCGTCCGGCATGTAGAAGATGGGATAGTGGTTCGCCTTGTAGTCGAAGGTCACGCCCGTGCAGCGGTCGGCGATCACGCGGGTGTTGGCGATCGCCTCCGGCACGTCCTTGAAGAGCGCCGCCATCTCGTCGGGGGTCTTGTAGTAGAACTCGGGCGCCGAAAAGCGCATGTGGTTCTCGTCGCTCAGGAGAGTCCCCGTCTGGATGCAGAGCATGATCTCGTGCGCCTCGGCGTCCTCCTTTTTCATGTAGTGGACGTCGTTCGTCGCCACGAGCCCCACGTTGCGGCGGCGGGCGAGTTCGATCAGCTTGGCGTTCGCCTGCTTCTCCTCGGGCATGCCGTGGTCCATGAGCTCTATATAGAAGTTCCCCTCGCCGAAGATCTCCAGATACTCGTCGAGCGCCCTTTCCGCCGCCTTCGGGTCGTTTTCGAGGAAGTGCGACGGTATCTCGCCCCCGATGCACGCCGAAAGCGCGATGATCCCCTCGTGGTACTGGCGGAGAATCTCCTTGTCCATGCGGGGCTTGTAGTAGATGCCGTTGCGGTAGGCTTCGCTGATCAGCTTGCAGAGGTTGTGGTAACCCGTGTTGTCCTCGCAGAGCAGCACCAGATGGTAGCCCTTGATGTGCGGGATGTGCGCCGACTTGTCGAAGCGCGTCGTCGGCGACACGTACGCTTCGCACCCCACGATGCCGTTCAGCCCCGCAGCCTTGAAGGTCCGGTGAAACTCCTCCGCGCCGCCGACGTACCCGTGGTCGGTGATCGCCGCCGCGTTCATGTCGTACTCTTGCGCCAGCTTCGCCAGCCCCGCCGGAGTGCACGCCCCGTCCAGCATGCTGTAATGGGTGTGCAGATGCAAATGTACAAAATCCGTCGCCATCGTTCCGTTCCGGCGTTGAGAGTGGGGTAGTCCTGTTCGTTCGGCAGCCGCGCCGGGATGCGGCGCGGCGGGGGCGTCTTCTAGCCGCCCATCTTTTCGATGATGCGCACCAGCGGCATGAACAGCGCGATGACGATCGAACCCACGATGCCCGCCAGTCCGACGATCATCAACGGCTCGATCAGACTGGTCAGCGCGCTCACCGAGTTGTCGACCTCCTCGTCGTAGGTGTCGGCGATCTTTTCGAGCATCTCGGGGAGCTTACCGGTTTCCTCGCCGACTTCGACCATGCTTATCACCATCGGCGGGAAGATCTTGGTGTCGTTGAGCGGTCCGGCGATGCCTTCGCCCTCCTTGACCGCGTCGTGGACCTTCTGGATCGCGGTCGAGACGACGTCGTTGCCGCTGGTCTCCTTGACGATCGCCAGCGAGTTCAGCACCGGCACGCCGGAGCTCATCAGCGTGCCGAGCGTGCGCCCGAAACGCGAGATCGCGCTCTTGGAGATGATCGGTCCGAAGAGCGGCATGTTGTATTTGACCCAGTCGATGCCCCACTTGCCGGCGGGGATCGCGGCGATGATCTTATACAGTACGATGATGCCGATCACGCCGCCGAGGTAGAAGTACCAGCGCGACACCAGCGTTTCGCTGATGCCGATGATCAGCAGCGTCGGTCCGGGCAGCGGCTCGTTGGGACCGAGCAGGTCGCTGAATATCTTGGAGAAGTTCGGCACGATGAAGATCATCAGACCGACCACCGCCAACAGCGAAATGCTCAGAATCACGGCGGGGTAGATCATCGCCGACTTGACCTTGCCCGAAATCCGCGCCGCCTTTTCCATGAATCCCGCCAGACGGTCGAGAATGGTCTCCATGGCGCCCGACGCCTCGCCCGCGCGCACCATGTTCAGGAACAGCTTGTCGAAACTTTTGGGGTGCTGGCTCAGCGCCTCGGCGAAGGTCGCGCCGCCCTCGACCGTCTCCGCCGTCTTGCCGAGCACGATCCGCACCGCGGGAGACTTCGCCTGCCGCTCGAGCGTGTGCAGCGAACGGATCAGCGGCAGTCCCGCGTCCAGCAGGATCGCCAGCTGCCGTGTCAACACGGTCAGGTCCTTGCGGTTGATGTTGTTGCCGCCGATGTTGATGTTCATTCCGCCGCCGGAGCGCTTCGTCTTAGCCCCCTTGGTCTTGACGGCGGCGCGGATCGACGTCGGGAACATCCCCTTGCGGCGAAGTTCGTTCGCCACCGCCTCCTCGTTCGGCGCGTTGATCTTGCCCTTCTGCTCGCGCCCTTTGGCGTCCATGGCTATATAATTATAAGCCGGCATATTTCACCTCACAGTTTGAGTTCTGTGCACCGTTTTCCGAAAAATTATGTGTAGCGTACGACCTCGTCCACCGTGGTCTCGCCGTTGAAGATCGCGAGCAGACCGTCGTCGCGCAGCGGCCGCATCCCGAACTGGACGGCGCGCGCGCTCAATTCGTTGGCGGGCACGTTGTCGGAGATCATTTCGCGCAGCTCCTGGTTGATGACCATGAGCTCCGTGAGCGCCTTCCGACCCTTGTACCCGGTGTTGTTGCACTTTTCGCACCCCTTGCCGTAACAGAACTGCCGCCCCTCGACCTGAAGACGCTCCAGACTGAGCCGCTCCAAGTCGTTGTCGGTCGGGGTGTAGTAGGTCTTGCAGTTGGGGCAGACGCGGCGGATCAGCCGCTGCCCGAGCACCCCCGCCAGCGACGACGCGATCAGGAACGGTTCGACGCCCATATCGATCAGTCGGGTCACGGTACTGGCGGCGTCGTTGGTGTGCAGCGTGCTGAAGACGAAGTGTCCCGTCAGCGACGCTTCGATGGCGATCTGGGCGGTGATGAAGTCGCGGATCTCGCCGACGAGGATGCGGTCGGGGTCCTGACGCAGGAAGGCGCGCAGCGCCCGCTCGAAGGTCATGCCGACCGCGTCGTTGATCGGGCACTGGATGATGCCCGCGATGTCGTACTCGACCGGGTCCTCGGCGGTGAGGAGCTTGTCCTCGATCTTGTTGATCTCGGTCAGCGCCGAGTACAAGGTGGTCGTCTTGCCGGAACCGGTCGGTCCCGTGACCAACAATATCCCGTTGGGCAAATTGATGAGTTCGCGCAAGTTGGCGAGCACGTCCTCGCCGATGCCCAGCGCGTCGAGCTGCAGATTGACGACGCTGCGGTCGAGTACGCGGAGCACCACCGATTCGCCGTGGCTGGTCGGCAGGCACGACACCCGGAGGTCGACGGGTTTGCCGTTGCACTTGAGCTGGATACGACCGTCCTGCGGACGGCGGCGTTCGGAGATGTTCAGCCCCGAGATGATCTTGACGCGGCTGATGACGGGACGCGCCAGACTCAGCGGCGGCGGCGGCATCTCGTAGAGCGCGCCGTCTACCCGGTAGCGGACGCGGAAATTCGTTTCGAAGGGCTCGAAGTGGATGTCCGACGCCTTGTCGCGGATCGCCTGCTTGATCACGGCGTCCACGAATTTGATGATCGGCGCCTCGTTCGCCATCTCCTCGGTGTCGGCTTCGTCCACGGTCTCGTATTTGCTGGCGTCGCCGAACTCCGCGACGATGTCGGCGACGGTGTCCGCCATCTCGGGATAATAACGCTCGAGTTCCGCGTCGAAGAGGTCCGGGTCGCAGGGAACGGGGACGATGTTCTTGTTGACGATGAAGCGGATCGCCTCGACGGTCTGGTAGTCGAGGGGATTCTTCATCGCCAGATAGATCGTATCCTCCTCGGCGGCGATCGGGATCACGTTGTGGGTGCGCGCGAGGTCGCGTTCGACGAGGTCGACGACCTCGCGGTCGAGGTCGGCGGAGCGGGGATCCCAGACGTAGGAACCGAGGTTTTCCGCCATCATTTCCAGCATTTCGCCGCGGTTGAACAAACCGTAGTTCTCGACCACCTCGAAGGCGGACTTGCCGGAGCGTTCGCACTCTTCGGCGACCTCCTCCAACTGCCCCTTGAGCGAGGGATTGCTTGCGCCGCGTTCGTTGTTCAGCAAATCGATCAGTGCCGAGCTTTCAATATCCAACATTTTCCGGAAACTCCTTATCAGTCTTCGTCGCGCAACGTCACGAAGATCACCTCTTCGAGGGTGGATATGCCCGCTTCCGCCTTGCGCAGCGCGTCGTCGCGCAAGCTCCGCATCCCGTTGCGCCGGGCGGCATCGCGGATCACCCCGCTCGATTCGTTGGCGAAGATCAGCTTGGCGATGTCCTCGGTGATCGTGAAGATCTCGTAGATGCCGATACGTCCTTTGTAGCCGGTGTAGCCGCAGGTGCGGCAACCCTTGCCCTTGTAGAACTGGTGCGATTTGATGTACTCCGGCGACAGCCCGAGCATCTTGATCTCGGAGGGGGTCGGCTGGTGGACCTCGCGGCAGTTGGGGCAGACGCGGCGCAGCAGCCGCTGCGCCATCACCGCCCGCAGCGAAGTCGCCACGAGGAACGGCTTGACCCCCATATCCACCAGACGGGTCACGGCGCCGGGGGCGTCGTTGGTGTGCAAGGTGCTGAACACCAAGTGACCGGTGAGCGACGCGTTGATGGCGATTTCGGCGGTTTCGAGGTCGCGGATCTCACCGACCATGATGATGTTCGGCGCCTGACGCAGCATGCTTCGGAGCGCGGCGGCGAAGGTCATCTCGACGTGCCGGTCGACCTGCACCTGGTTGATACCGGGCAACTGGTACTCGATCGGGTCCTCGACCGTGATCAGCTTGCGCGCGGGAGTGTTGATCGTGTTCAAAAACGCATACAGACTGGTCGTCTTGCCGGAACCGGTCGGCCCCGTGACGAGGAAGATGCCGTCGGGGTAGTTGATGATCTTGGTCACGAGCTCGAGGTCGTCGGCGTAGAAGCCGAGCTTCGGGATGTCCAGCTGGATGCTCGCCTTGTCCAGGATACGCATGACGATGCTCTCGCCGAAGATCGTCGGGATCGCCGACACACGCAGGTCGATGTCGTGGTTGCCGACCGACATCTGGATTCGACCGTCCTGCGGGATGCGCTTTTCGGTGATGTCCATGCCGGACATGATTTTTATACGGCTGGTGAAGTTCGCCTGCAGATACTTGGGCGGCGCGTCGACCTCGCGCAGCGCACCGTCGATGCGGTAGCGTACGCGGTAGCGCTTTTCCATCGGCTCGAGGTGGATATCCGACGCCTTCATCTTGTAGGCGTCGATGATCAGCTTGGTCACGAGGCGGATGATCGGGGCGCTCTCGTCGTCGCCGATCGCGGAGCGGTCTTCGTCGGAGATCTCCAGCACCACCTCGGCGTCGTCGAGGTCGTCGGTCTTGCGCGCGATCCCGCCCTCGGAGTCGTTGTCCTCGGGATAGTAACGGGCGACCGCGGCGGCGATCTGCTTTTCCGGAGCGACCACCGCGTCGACGTCGCCGCCGATCAGATAGCGCAGCGTGTCGAGCTTTTCCATGTCGCTCGGGTCGCTCATCGCGATGGTGAGCGAGTCGCCGTGGCGCATCACCGGCACGACGTTGTAGTGACGGGCGATGTCGCCGTTCAGCCCTTCGATGACCTCGTCGGGGATGGTGTACCCCTCGAGGTCCATGAGTTCCATACCGTACTGCTGCGCGAGCATCGCAAGCAGTTCGGATCGGTCGACCACCTTCTGCCGGCAGAGGACGTCGATGACATCCTCCTCGCCCTCCTGCAGCTCCTCGTTGCGGGCGGCGGCGATCTGCTCGGCGGTGACCATGCCGTACTCCTTGAGGAGCGTCAACACATATTCAGCATCCCTGGCCAATCTTCCAAACTCCCAATCTGCAAAGGTTGCGCCCTCCGGAGACCCCGGCACGGCTTTCCCGTAAACTAATCATAGGGAAAAGTAACGCCGGAAACGACAAAAGTCAAGGGCGCGACACAAAAAAACACCGGGCGAACCGTTTTCGGCAGCCCGGTGCGAAAGTTTGCGCCGCTATCAAAGTATCAATAGTAGGGCGACAGGTGTCCGGGACCGCCCTCGTCCTCGCAGACGACGTCGGGACCGGAGTACCATATGAGCGACACCGAAATGTGCGCGTGAGAGCCCGTGTTGCCGCGACGGAAGATGAAAGGCTGGTAGTAATTCCTCATGTTGTCGGCGTCGGTCGACACGACGCTGCCCGCCTGCGTGTAGATGTTGGCGCGACCGTTGTGGGTCATGTTGATCCGCGCGTAGGTCTTGCCGCCCTGAGAGAAGTCGCTGGCGGGGTAGGCGCTGGCGAGGTGGCTGTACTGGGTGCCGGATTTATAGCTTCTGCCGTCCGCGAACCACACCCGCTTGCTCGGCGACACGTTGTTGTCGACGATGGTGGTGTTGTTCTTGAAGTATCCGTTCGCGTACTCGGAGTGGTTGAAGCTGATCCCCCAGACGGGGTCGGGCACCTCCGCCCCGGTGTTGTTGTTGTAGATCGCCGAGTAGGTCTGGATGTTCACGCCGTCGTAGTCGTTGCTGCCCGCGATCTTCTTGAGCGGCACGGAGGGGCATCCCATCCAGCCGGGGCGCGTGCCGCCGCCGCCCGCCGCGCTGAGCGACTTGTAGTTGGCGGGGAAGGTGCCGGGGATGTACTTGGTGAAGCAGAGGCGGCTCAGCCAGCCGCCGTAAGGATATTTATAGGACTCGTTGAAGGCGGTGGAGTTCGACGCGGGCCAGAAGTTGCGGTTGTCGTTGATGTAGAGCTGCCCGACCGCACCCAGCTGTTTAAGATTGGATACGCAGCGCGTGCCGTGAGCCCGTTCGCGCGCGGACTGCAGCGCGGGGAGCAGCATCGCCGCCAGGATCGCGATGATCGCGATCACGACCAACAGTTCGATCAGTGTGAATTGCTTTTTCATCATACCATCTCCTTTGGGGTTGGTTGTTATCTTGCTGGACTCATTCGCCCTTGACCATCCGGCGCATCCGGTCGCGCTCCGCGTAATCGCGGTCGCCGCGGTACTTGGGATAGACCGTCGAATCCGCGCGGCGGAACGGGACGTGCAGCGTCGTCGGATAGTTGCGCGTGTCGGTGCGCACCACGAGCTCCAGATAGTACATCGCCTCGTCGAGCCGTTCCGGCGGAAACAGCGTCGTGTCGATGCTGCCGCGGGTGCGCTCCAAGCCGGAGATACGCACTTCGTTCGGCGCGGCGCTCCACCCCTCCGGCAAGCGCCACGCGAAACGCACTTCCTGCATCCCGGGGATGCCGTCGCGCATCCAGATGCGCACCTTGAGCGGCTGACCGGGGGTGAGGTGCACCCCCTCGACGTACTCGATGCCCACGTGCGCGTACGAGATGTCGAAGCCGAGTTCGTAGGAGGAACGCGCCCAGATCTCCTTCGCGGCGGTGTCGTCGAGCAGATCTTCCGCCGGCTGATGCGGATTGTCGCGCTCGATCTGCCGCTTCAGCCGCATCACCCGGCGCGTGAGGTCGTCGATGGTCTTCGGGATGGAGACCTTGAGCCCGAAGCGCTGGATCGCGCCCGTGACGATCGTGTTGCCGATGGGGGCGATCCACTTTTCCGGGATCGCGTCGATGCCGTAAAGGATGCCCCACACCGCCCCCGCGGTCGCCGCGGTGCAGTCGGTGTCGTCGCCGCAGTTGGTGGCGAGGCAGACCGTCCGCCCGAAGTCGCCCTCGCCGTAGAGCAGACCGAGGACCGCGAAGGCGACGTTCGCGGGCGCCTGGAAGTAGCCGAGGTCGGCGTTGAGCTCGACCACCTTGTTGCGCGCCGTTTGCCACGGTTCGCCCGCATCGTAGCACTTGCAGACGAGTTCGACGGATTCGCGCAACCTTGACTTGGGCGGGATCTTGGAAAACCCGATCGCGACGAGCTTGCGCAGATCCTTTTCGACGAAGGCGGCGGATTCCAGCGCCACCGTGAACATCTCGGCGTAGATCCCCTCGCCCTCGTGGTCGCAGCACGAGTCGAGCCACGCGAACTTGAGCGCCTCGTCCGGGTCGCCGGGGAAGAGGCACGCCCAGATCTCCGAACGGATCCACGCGCCGTTGCTCCAGCTCCACGCCTTGTTGTCCACCGCGCCCGAAAGCGGCGGGTAGAAGCCGTTCTTGCTGTTGAAGCGGCAGACCGCGTACTCGTTCCACGGTCCGATGATGTTGCTGATCCAGTACTCGCCCATCAGCCGCGGCGTGATGTTGTAGATGCCGTGCTGTTCGGCGATGATCAGCCACAACAGTTGCAAGTCGAGGTCGTCGTTGGGTTCGGGCTTGCCGAAGAGATCCTTCTGCACATAGAAATCGACGTCGTGGATATCGGTCTGACCTTCGAAGGGCGTGCCCAGCGTGCCGCCGATGTTTTTGCCCATCCAGCAGCCGCGCACCGACGATTCATACGAAACTTCCGACATTTTGAAAACCTTTCCTTATGTTTTTGGGTATCAGTCGATCTTTCTGGTGGCGTCGAGCAGCGATTCCACCAGCTCCTCGTCGCCGGTGCGCGGGCGCCAGTACCTGACCTTGCCCTCCGACACGACGATTTCGGCGGGCATGGTCCGCAAATTGTAGACCCCGCCCATCGAGTAGCAGTACGCGCCCGCGTTGGCGATGGCGAGCACGTCGTCCTCGCGGATCTCGGGCAAAGGTCGCTGCTCGGCGAAGCGGTCGCCCGTTTCGCAGATGTTGCCGCAGACGTCGTACAGCTTTTCGGGACCCTCCGGGTTGCCGAGGTTGAAGATTTGGTGGTACGCGCCGTAGAGCACCGGGCGGATCAGCTGCGGGAACCCCGAGTCGCACCCCGCGATCACCCGCGTCCGGTTGAACTTCAAGGTGTTGACGGTGGTCAGGAGATACCCGCACTCGGCGACGAGGTACTTGCCCGGCTCGAAGAGCAGTTTCAGCTCGCGACCGTAGTTTTTGCAGTGGTCCGCGAAGAGCCGCGCGATCTCGGCGCCCATCGTGACGTAGTCGATGCGCGCTTCGTCGGGCTTGTACGGGACTTTGAAACCGCCGCCGAAATCCATGAAATCGAGCTCCGGGAAGTTGCCTTTCGTCGCGATCGCCATCAGGTTCTTCATGCTCTGGTAGACCGACTCGGGTTTCTGGAGCCCGCTGCCGGTGTGGCTGTGCAGCCCGATCACATGCAGTTTTCCCGCGGCGACAAGACGCTTCACCTCGTCCACCTTGTCGAGCAGGATGCCGAACTTGGTCAAATCGCCGCCCGTCATGGTGTTGGCGCTGTCGCCGTCGACCACGTCCGGATTGAAGCGCAAACAGATGCGCGCCCCCGGATGTCGCGCGGCGAGCTTGCCGAGGCGCGACAGCGACCCCACGTTGATCGTGACTCCGCTGCGGTAGACGCGCTCGAACTCGGCGTCGGTCATGTTGTTGGCGGTGTAGATTATGCTCTCTTTCGCGAAGCCGAGCTTCAGCGCCAGCTCCACCTCGGCGGGGCTGACGGCGTCGATGCCGCACCCCTCGTCGCGCAGCGCCTCCAGGATCCCGATCTGGTAGTTCGCCTTGAGCGCGTAGTGGATCTCGAGCTTCGGGTACGGGATGAAGCGGAAGAGGTCGCGGTAGCGTTCGCGCACCAGATCGGCGTCGTATACGAAGAGCGGCGTGCCATAGGTCTGCGCGTATTTCAGAAGTTGTTTGTGGTCAAGCATATTTCATCACCGTTATGGGTTGTGCGGGCGTCACCGCCCGAGTTTCTTCAAAAATTTGCCGATGCGCTCCAGCGCCTCCTTGAGTTCGTCGCGCCCGGTCGCGTAGCAGCAGCGGACGAAACCCGCCCCGCCCGCGCCGAACGCCGTTCCCGGCACCACCGCGACCCGCTGGTCCTCGAGCAGCCGTTTGGCGAACTCCTCGCTCGAAAGTCCCGTCGCCGCGACCGACGGGAACGCGTAAAACGCCCCCTGCGGCAGCAGGCAATTCAAATTCGCCGCGTTGAGTCCGCCGACGAAGAAGTCTCTCCGCTCTCGATAGCTGTCGCGCATCCTGAGCATCGCCTCGCGACCGTTCCGGAGCGCGTCGAGCGCCGCCTCCTGCGCGACCGTCGGCGCGCACATGATCGCGTACTGGTGAATGCGCATCATCGCGTCGGTCAGCGCCGCCGGGGCGCAGGCGTAGCCCACGCGCCACCCGGTCATCGCGAACGCCTTGGAAAAGCCGTGGAGAAAGATGCTCCGCTCCTTCATCCCCGGCAGCGAGGCGATCGACCGGTGCGTTCCGTCGAACGACAGCTCCGAATAGATTTCGTCGGTCAGCACCAAGAGATCGTGCTTTTTCGCCAGTTCCGCCACCTTTTCCAGTTTGTCGAGCGGCATCTCCGCCCCGGTCGGGTTGCAGGGAAAGTTCAATATCAGCGCCTTGGTGCGGGGCGTGATCTTCTTTTCCAGCTCGGCGGGGTCGAGCGCGAAGCCGTTTTCGACCCGCGTTTCGACCGGAACCGGCACACCGTGCGCCATCCGGATCTCAGCCGGGTACGACACATAACACGGTTCGCTGTAAATCACTTCGTCGCCGGGATTTATCACCGCACGCAGCGCGAGGTCCACCGCCTCGCTCACCCCCACCGTCACGATGCACTCGCTCCGGTAGTCGTACTCCGCACCGTAGTTGCTTCTCACATATTCGCAGATTGCGCGGCGCAGCGCCGGCATGCCGAGGTTCGAGGTGTAGGCGGTGTGACCGTGTTCCAGCGAGTAAACGCCGCTTTCGCGGATGCTCCACGGCGTCGTGAAATCCGGTTCGCCCACGCCGAGGCTGATCACGTCGTCCATCGTGTTGACAAGGTCGAAAAACGCACGTATCCCGCTGCGCGGCAACGTGGAAATATGTTCGGCGACGAAACGCTCAGAAACAGATTTTGAGTCGCTCATATTCTTCATCGTTCTGCATCACTCTGCCGGATTCCTTGTACTTCTTGAGGATGAACCCCGTCGAGGTCGACAACACGCCGTCGATGGTCGCCAATTTCTCCGAGACGAAATTCGCCACCCGGGCAAGCGAAGTCCCCTCGACCGTGAGCAAGAGATCGAAGCCGCCGGAGATAAGCATCACGTCGACGACCTCCGGATACTTGGCGATCCGCCGCGCGACCTCGTCGAAGCCACCTTCGCGCTTCGGCGTGACCTTCACCTCGATCAGCGCCTTGACCCGCGTCTCGCCCAGCGCCCGGTCGTCGAGGATCGCCGTATAACCGCGGATTATGCCCTTTTTTTCCAGATTTTTGATCGCCGCGGCGACCTTGTCTTCGCCGATGCCGCAGCGTTCGGCGAGTTCGCCGACGCTCAGCCGCGCGTTTTCGCACAATAGTTCGATTATCTTGTTTTCCATAAATAAAAACCGTCGGTTGATGGTTAAAGGTGCTTCACCAACGCCGCAAAGACCATGGTCACCGGCGCCACGTATATGAAACTGTCCAGCACGTCCAGCGCGCCGCCCATGCCGGGTATCCAGCTGCCGGAGTCCTTCACGGAGCACTTGCGCTTGAGCGCCGATTCGGTCAGGTCGCCCGCGATACTCGCCAGCGCCAGCAGGAACCCGAGCGCCAGGAACTTCCACAGCCTCAAATTTCCGATCCAGCACTCGTAGTTCCAGTTACGGCAGAAGCGGTACAGACACCACGCGACCGCCATCGACAGCACCGTGCCGCCGATCGCGCCCTCCCACGACTTCTTCGGGCTGATCGACGGACAGAGCTTGTGGTTGCCGCCCGGGAGCAGCTTCGCCGAGAGCATGCCGAAAATGTAGCCGCCCGTGTCCATCGCCTTGGTGACGAGGATCACGAACAACAGAAACTTCTGCTCCGGAAAGTACATCGACGCCACCAGACCGAACGGGATCACCGTCATCAGCACCGCGCCGACGGTCGTGAAGATCCTCTTCACCGCATCTTCGCGCCCGAAGAGTATCAGCACCCAGGGCAACAGCGACACAGGTATCACCGCCCGCGCGAGATCCCAGCCGAAGAGCGCCATGACGAGCAGCGCCGAAAGCAGCAGCACCGAAAGCACCGCGGACAATACCGGATAATTCTCTATCCCGGCGCAGTTCATCATCCGCGCGCACTCGTAATTGGCGAAGCTTATCATCACCAGCGCGCAGAAAAAGAAGATCGGTCCCCCCACCATCGGCGGCGAAAAGAAGATCACCCCCACCAGCGCCAGAAGCAGCGGAAAACTCACCGCGCGCCATTTCAGCATTTTTTCACCCCTTCCGGAAACATCCGTTCTTCAACTTCGGCACAAAAAGCGTGATACAAAGGCAGATGCAGCTCCTGTACGAGATAAGTTTCGCTCTCGTCCACGGCTATCACCGTGTCCGCATACTTCTCGCACACGCCATGCTTATTGCCGGTGAGGAGAAAACTCCGGACCCCCGCCACCTTCGCCGCCATCAGAGCGGCTTTTATGTTCTTCGCCCCGCCGCCCGTAGAAATGCCGAGAAAAACGTCGCCCTTCTTCGCCAGCGCCAGCAGCTGCTGGGCGAAAATCAGATCGGCGTCGACGTCATTCGCGAACGCCGTGCAGAAAGCCGGATGCGACAAGAGCGACACCGCCCGCAATCCCCGCTGCATTTTGGACGCGCATTCGACGCCTTCGGCTCCGAAGAGCTCGGCAAAACGACCCTTCGTATCCTCGGGCAGCGGCCGCTTCTGCATGAATCCCTTCAACAACTCGCCGCAGATATGGTCGCTGTCCGCTCCGCTGCCGCCGTTTCCGGCGACGAAAAAACTCCCGCCCGAACGGAAACAACGCACCGTTTCGTCGATCAACTCCCGCAGCGCGGCGGCACATGAAACCAATTCCGGACGCCGGGCGACAAGTTTTTCCACTCTGTCCATTTGAAATTACTCCCTTTTCGATATATCTTAATTTAAGATAATCACCGTTCGGCGCTTTTTCAAGAAAACGCCGCAAAATGATCGGGTGAATAAGGCGTCCGGAGGCTTTTCCGGCTCCGTTGTGAACAACCCTGTCAACAACGTGTGAAATAATCTGTTGAGAAGTGTTGACAACTCATGTTCTCAACCGCCGTCATCAGGCGGTCAACAGAGTTCTCAACAGGGGTTTTGAGTTGTATTTTGTTGGTTGGTATCGAGTTGCGAAAAGCATTAACAGATTTTCGCTCCTCTTCTACTAATAAAAAATAAAATAGATTTATAAGAAGAAGAGTCCGGTACGACCCGGCGGCGGAGAAGCTCCGAAGCCTGGAATACCGGTCGAAAAAACGTAAAACGACAACTTTCAAGGATAATCCCGGGAGGAGATCATGAAATTCACCGTAAACCGCGAGAAACTTCAAAAGGCGCTGCAGCGCGTCGGCAGCATCATCGGCGCGCGCTCCATGCTTCCCTTGCTCGGCAACGTGCTCATCGAAGCCGGCGACGGGAATTTGAAACTCTGCACCACCGATCTCGACATCCGCATCACCACCGGCGTCGAAGCCGAAGTATCGGAGCCCGGTCGCAGCACCGTGCCCGCCCGCCGTCTGACTTCGCTGGTCGCGAGTTTTACCGCCGACCAGATCGACTTCGACGTCGACGACAAGGACCACTTCAAGATCAGCTGCGGCACCGGTCGCTTCACGCTGCTCGGTCTGCCCGCCGCGGATTTCCCGGAACCCGCCCAGTTTGACTGCATCCGCGAGATCAAACTCAAGGAGAGCGAGTTCAAGCGCATGATCACCGCCATCGGCTACGCGGTCAGCGCCGACGATTCGCGCAAGGTCCTGACCGGCGTGCTGATGAACTGCCACGACTCCATACTGACCATGGTCGCCACCGACGGCAAACGCATGGCGATGCAGGAAAAGGCTCCCGAAGTCTTCACCGGCGAGGACGGCGACGCGATCGTTCCCCTCAAGGCGGTCAACGAAACCAAACGGCTGCTGGAGGGCTCCGACCCCGTCAGCATCGTCTTCGGCGAAAAACAGTGCCTCTTCAAGGGGACGAACTTCGAGCTCACGACCAAGCTCATCGAGGGCAACTACCCGAACTTCCGCCAGGTGATACCCACCGCCTGCAAACGCAATATCGAGGTTCCCGTCGCGCCGTTCCTCAAGAAGATCGAAACGGTGTCGCTGCTCCTTTCGGAATCCAGCAGCTACATCATCTTGAGCTTCGAGCCCGGCAAGATGAGCATCCAGGGCTCCAGCAGCGAGTTCGGCGAAGGCAGCGACTCGATCGAGATCAACTTCGACGGCGAACCCTTCGAAGTGTCGTTCAACCCCGCGTATCTCGCCGACCCGATGCGTGTCACCGGCTGCGAGTCGATCCGCCTCAAAGTCAACGACCCGCTCACCCCCGTGACCATGGAGGCGGACGAGGGTTTCCTCTACGTCATCATGCCGATCCGCAAAAAGGCGTAGAAAGCGGCAAATTGAAGTATAAAAAAGAGGGGCGCATTTGCGCCCCATGTTTTTTAGTACCGGCGGCAGAACCGATCGGTCAGAAGTTGAACAGATCGTCGCAGAGGCTGGTGCCGTCGTTTTCGCGGAACAACGCCACGTCGGTGATTCCGTTCATGTTGGCGGCGTTGCCGGTGCCGAACGTTCCGTCCGGTCCGGCGGAGATGAGGTCGAAGGAACCCCGTTTCAGCAAACCGGGCGCGCAGTAATAGATGATGCCGCCCCAGGCGTCTTCGAGCTGGCGGGAATCGTTAAGATTCTTTTTGATCACTTCCAGATCGAGCGGTTTGGCGAAGCTTTCGAAGAGCTCGTTGTTCAACCGGGCTGCCCGGGTCGCCGGCGCGGAGACTTTGGTCAATTCGTCGCTGCCGAAGTTGATGGCGCTTACCGTGCCGTCGGATGCGAGAGTGAAAGTGATGGCGCTGAAACCGCTGTTCGATCTGGGGTAGTAGCCGTTTTTGGTGTGGAAGCTTTCGAGGCCGGCTTCGATCTGTTTCATCAGCGCCTCGGTGGAGGACTCCTTCGCCTTGTTGTTGGCAAAAGTGTAGGCGCCGAAACCGATACCGCTCAAAATGGCGATGATCGCCATGACGGCGAGCAGCTCTATCAGAGTGAAACGACGGATCTTTTTCATGATACTTCCTCTTGATTAGTCGGGTTTGTTGGAATATAATATGCGAAAGACGATTTTTCAAATGGCGGCGACGAAGAAATGGATTTGAACGGCAGACATGCTTTGGTGACGGGCGGAGCGGTGCGCGTCGGGGCGGCGCTGGTGCGTTCGCTTGCCGCGTCGGGGGCGCGCGTGACCGTGCACTGCCGCGAAAGCCGGAGCGAGGCGGAAAAACTTGTATCGGAGCTGCCGGGAGCGGGCCACCGCGTAGCCGTCGCGGATTTTTCCTCGGGCGAAGCGGGTGCGGCGGAGCTTTGGGCGCAACTCGACGCACCGGTCGACGTTCTCGTCGGCAACGCGTCGTGCTACCGGCTGACCGCGGGTCTTGAAAGGCTTTACGATCTGGTCAACTGCCGGGCGCCTCTCGAATTGATGCGCCGTTTCGCCGCGCAGGATATCGCCGCCGGATCGGTCGTGAACGTGCTCGATCAGGCGGTGCTGAATCCCGCTCCCGCCGAAGCCGAAGCGTATCTGGAGTCGCGGCGCAAAGTTGCCGCGGCGACGCGGGAGTTTGCCCGGAGCTTCGCCGGAAAAAACTTGCGTTTCAACGCGGTCGCTCCGGGACCGATGCTGCCGCCGCGCGGGCTGGAAAATTCCAGAATGGAAAAGACCTTGCGCCAGGTGCCGCTGGGTCGGCCGGTCGCGGTTGCGGATCTCGTCAAAGCAGTGCTGTTCCTGATCGGGAACGACAGCGTCACGGGCGCGATACTGCCGGTCGACTGCGGCATGTCGCTGCCGCCGTTGCCGCCAACAGGTGAGCAGTCATGATGAAAAAAATATTTCCGTATTTTTCGCTCTTCGGCGCGCTTGCGGCGCTGCTGCTCTGGGGCTTCACCGCCGCGGCCGACGGAAAGTCCGCCGCGCTTGCGGACTTGAAGGAGGGCGACCGCATCGACTGCCCCGGCACTTACTCCGGGCATCTGCAGGGGATCGCGACCGACGGAACGACGATCTACTGGTCGTTTTCGGAGCACGTCGTCCGCACCGACCTTTCCGGCAGGCTGCTCGCGAAGGCGAAGATCCCGTTTCACGGCGGCGACCCCTGCTGGCACGCGGGGCGGCTCTACGTTCCGGTGGGCGAGTACTTCAACGCCGAAGCGCCGAAGGGGAAAACGGCGAAGAACTTCGTCTACGCCTTCGACCGGAATTTGAAGCTGGTCAAAAAACACCGCCTGCCCGGTTTCAAGTACGGCGCGGGGGGCATCGCTGCGTACAAGGGGCACTTCTTCGTCGCGGGCGGACGTCCGGCGGGGATGTCCGGCAACACCGTTTGCGAGTATGACGCCAAATTCAAACTGCTGCGCCGTCACGAAATCGCCTTCGACTCCGAAGCCGGCATCCAGACGATCAACCGCGCCTTCGGCAAGTGGTACTTCGGGTGCTACGGCACCCGGGGCTGCACCGTGGTCGCGGACGACGGTTTCAGGATCGCGGGGCGGGTCAAGCCGCATCTCGCGGTCGGCATGATCCCGCTCGCCGAGGAGGGACTCGTGCTGGCCGCCGCGGTGGAGTGGAAAAAAGGACGGGATATTTCGACCGCGTACGCGGTGGCGACGCGCCTGCGGAAGGCCGCCGAAAAATAAGGTACTTCGAGATGCACGCACGACACCGCAGAATATTGGAGATGCTTCAGACCGACCGGCTGTATATCCGCAGCGCCGCCGCCGAACTCGGCGTGTCCGAAATGACGCTCCGGCGCGACCTGCGCGAGCTGGAGGAGCAGAAGCTCGTGATGATGGTCAAGGGCGGCGCGATCATGCACCCGGCGCGCTACGAGCCGGAAAAGAGCCCGATGATGCTGACGCCGGAAAAATTCGCGTTGGCGGAGGCGCTCTTCGACGAGATCATGCCGACCGAAAAGATCTTCATCGGCTCGGGGTTCACGGCGCTCGCCTTCGCCAAGCTGATCGCCCGCCGCCGGAGCGGGCGGTTGACGGTTATCACCAATTCGCTTTCGGCGGCGGCGTCGCTCTTCCGCGCCCGCCACAAGGTGATACTGCTCGGCGGCGAGCTGCGCGACAATTCGCTGGAGCTGGTCGGTTCGCTAGCCGAGCGGAATCTGGCGGACTTCGACGTCGACTGGATGATCGCGGGCTGCGACAGCGCCTCCGCCGAGATCGGCTTCTGCACGCGGGACGTGAATCTCGCGCGGCTCAAGCAGCGGCTGCTGGGGTGTTCCGGCCACGCGGCGATCATCACGGAAAGCGCCAAGTTCGGACTCGACGCGACCCGGGAGTTCGCCTTTGCCGCGCCGTATCAGGTCGATCTGCTCGTCACCGACGCGGGGCTGGACCCGGCGACGGCGACGGCGCTGCGCAACACCGGGATGCAGGTGGTGACGCGGTCGGTCGGCTCCGGAACGTCATGGAAATAGAATAAAATTCATCAACATAAGGAACAGGTCATGAAAATCGAGTTGGGATTCAGGGATACGACGCTGCCGGTCGAGGTGCCGGAGAAAAATCTTCAGGCGGTGCTGCAGCCGTCGGCGATCCGCAACGAACTGCCGGAAGAGGAGATCGTCCGTGCCGCGCTGGCGGCGCCGATCGGGACGCCGCGTTTATCCGAGATGGTCAAGCCGGGTCAGAAGATCGTGATCGTCACTTCGGACATCACGCGTCCGATGCCGACCGCGCGGGTGATGCCGCAAATATTGGAGGAGCTGGACCGCGCCGGGGTGCGCGACGAGGACGTGACGCTGGTCTTTGCGACGGGGGTCCACCGCAAGCCTCCCGCCGAGGAGTGCCGCAAGCTCGCGGGGGATCTCGCGTACTCGCGGATCAGGTGCATCGGCTCCGACAACGAGGACGTGGCGTATCTGGGGCGCACTTCGCGCGGCACCGAGGTCGAGATCATGCGGCAGGTGGTCGAGGCGGATTTCAGGATCTGCCTCGGGAACATAGAATTCCACTACTTTGCGGGGTTCAGCGGCGGGGCGAAGGCGATGGTCCCGGGCTGCGCCGCGCGGCGGACGATCAAGGCGAACCACTCGCTGATGATGGATCCGCGCTCGTTTGCGGGGAACATCGTCGACAACCCGGTGCGGCTCGATCTGGAGGAGGCGGTGTCGTTCCGGCCCGCGCAGTTCATCCTGAACGTGGTCCTCGACGCGCACAAAAAGATCAAGTACGCGGTCGCGGGCGACATGATCAAGGCGCACCGGGCGGGGTGCGAATTTCTGCGCAAAGCGTATCTGTGTCCGATCGAGCGCGAGGCGGACGTCGTCGTGGCGTCGATGGGGGGCAGCCCCAAGGACCTCGACTTGTACCAGTCGCAGAAGGCGATCGACAACGCCTACCACGCGGTCAGGAAGGGGGGCGTCATCATCCTCGCCGCGTCGTGCCGCGAGGGATTCGGCGAAAAGACCTTCGAGGCGTGGTTCCGCGAGGCGAAGACGAGCGACGACCTGATCCGCCGCATCAAGGCGGACTTCCAGCTCGGCGGGCACAAGGCTGCCGCCATCGCCAAGACGCTCGCCAAGGCGCGGATCTGGCTGCGTTCGGACCTGCCGGACGCGGTGGTGTCGGGGGCGTTCCTGCGTCCCGTGGCGGACGTGCAGACGGCGCTCGACGAGGCGCTGCGCGAGTTCGGCGCGGACGCGAAGGTGATCGTGATGCCCTACGCGGGCTCCACGCTGCCCGCCTTGAAGGATTGAAAAGGGTCCGTCGAGGCAGTATATTATACACTTGAAAACATCGGTACTGAGCACGAGGGCGGGCGTTTTCCGCCCGAAGGCGAAGGCCGGACGGCGGTCGACACAGTCGACCGTGTGCGTCGGCGCGCTTTTCGGGAGGGGATCACCGTTCCGGAAGGCGCGTTTCGTTTTCGACGGCGCTTTTCTCCCTCCCGCCGTGCCGGGGCAACACAAGGACAGCGGATCATGGATGAAAAAACCCGGATCGCCCTTCTGGGCATCATCGTCGAAGACACGTCGGTCACGGAGGAGATCAACCGGATCCTCCACGAGCACGGGCGTTACATCGTCGGGCGGATGGGCATACCCTACCGGTCGCGGGGCGTGGCGATCATCAGCATCGTCCTCGACGCGCCGCAGGACGTGACGAGCGCGCTCTCGGGCAAGCTCGGGATGCTCCCCCATGTGAGCGTAAAAGCGGTATATTCCAAAAACTGAGATATCGGGAGGAAAGTCAAGATGTACGACGTCAAGTCTCCGCACGCGGAGGATTTCATCAACGACGAAGAGATTCAGGCGACGCTGCAGTACGCCGCGGAACACAAACACGACCGCGAACTCGTCGACGCGATCCTCGACAAGGCGGAAAAGTGCAAGGGGCTCACGCACCGCGAGGCGCTGGTGCTGCTCGACTGCGACCTGCCCGAGGAGAACGCGCGGATCCTCGCGCTCGCCAGAAAGGTGAAACAGGCGTTTTACGGCAACCGGATCGTGATGTTCGCGCCGTTGTACATGTCCAACTACTGCGTGAACGGCTGCACCTACTGCCCCTATCACCTGAAGAACAAGACCATCCCGCGCAAGAAGCTCACGCAGGACGAGATCCGCGCCGAGGTGATCGCGCTGCAGGACATGGGCCACAAACGCCTCGCGCTCGAGACCGGCGAGCACCCGGTGATGAATCCCATCGAGTACATCTTGGAAAGCATCAGGACCATCTACTCCATCAAGCACCGCAACGGCGCGATCCGCCGGGTCAACGTGAACATCGCCGCGACCACGGTGGAGAACTACCGCAAGCTCAAGGACGCGGGCATCGGCACCTACATCCTCTTTCAGGAGACCTACAACAAGAAGATGTACGAAGAGCTCCACCCGACGGGTCCCAAGCACGACTACGCCTGGCACACCGAGGCGATGGACCGCGCGATGGAGGGCGGCATCGACGACGTGGGCTGCGGCGTCTTGTACGGGCTCGGGACCTACCGCTACGACTTCGTGGGGCAGCTGATGCACGCGGAGCATCTCGAGGCGGCGAAGGGTGTGGGGCCGCACACGATCAGCGTGCCGCGCATCCGCCCCGCGGACGACATCGACGCGGACGCCTTCTCGAACGCGATCGACGACGACACCTTCGAAAAGCTCGTCGCGGTGCTGCGGATCGCCGTGCCCTACACGGGCATCATCATCTCGACCCGCGAAAGCCGCCGCGCCCGCGAACGGGTGCTGGCGGTCGGCGTCTCGCAGATCAGCGGCGGTTCGCGGACCAGCGTCGGCGGCTACACCACCCCCGAACGCCACGACGAAACGGCACAGTTCGACGTCAACGACACCCGGACGCTCGATGAAGTGATCAACTGGCTGCTCGAGCTCGGGTACATCCCGAGTTTCTGCACCGCGTGCTACCGCGAGGGGCGCACCGGCGACCGCTTCATGTCGCTCGTCAAGTCGGGGCAGATCGCGAACTGCTGCCAGCCCAACGCGCTCATGACGCTGCAGGAGTATCTGGAGGACTACGCCTCTCCCGACACCAGAGCCAAGGGCGAAAAGGTGATCGCCGAGGAGCTGAAGCGCATCCCGAACGAAAAGGTCCGCGCGATCGCCACGGAACGCATCGCCAAGATCAAAGCCGGCGAGCGCGATTTCCGCTTTTGATCCGGACAGCGCGCGTCAGAAGCAGAGCAGCGTCTTGACGCCGTTCCACAGCGGACCGGTGAGGTCGAGCTTTTTCCGCGAACTGGTCGTGAGCGGGATCGGCACATGCGTGAACTCGCCCGCCCAGTGACCGACCATCATGTCGGTGCGCCCCGCCATCGCGGCGTGGACCGCGCACTGCGCCAGAAGCGAGCAGAAGACCGAATCCTCGCCCTCCGCCTGCACGCTGCGGATCGTGTAGCCGGGATCGAAGTATTTGAGGTTGATCTCGATGCCCCGCTCCTTGAAGTAGGCGATGATCTCGCTCTTGAGGAAGATCCCGATGTCGTTGTGCAGCTTGTTGCCTGAGGCGTCGCGGCGTTCCGGCGCGTCGGCGAAGAACTCCTGCCCCGCGCCCTCGGCGACCATGATGACGGCGTGGTGTTTTTTCGCCAGCCGCTGTTCCAGATGCGGCAGCAGCGCCCGCGGACCTTCGCGCAAGGTGAATTTTTCCTCCGGCACGAGGCAGTAGTTCACATACGGGTTCGCCAGCGACGAATACGCCGCGATAAAGCCCGAGTCGCGCCCCATCACCTTGATCAGTCCGATGCCGTTGTAGGCGCCCTTCGCCTCGTTGTGGGCGCCGGAGATGAATCCCCCCGCCGTCCGCACCGCGGTCGAAAAACCGAAGGACTGGTCGATGAAGCTGATGTCGTTGTCCACCGTCTTCGGGATCGCGATCACGCTGATCGGCAGGTGCCGCCGGAGGATCTCCTGCGCGATGTCGTGCGCGCCGCGCGCGGTGCCGTCGCCGCCGATGCAGAAGAGCATGTTGATCCGCTGACCGACCAGCGCGTCCACCAGCGCCTCGGTGGGCTCGCTGCCGCGCGACGAGCCGAGGATCGTTCCGCCGGATTCGTGGATCGCGTCGACCGACTCCGCCGTGAGCGGCACGGGCAGCAGACCGTTCGCCGGGTTCAGCCCCCGGTAGCCGTAGGGGAAGCCGTAGACGTCGTCCACGCCGTAGCACTTGATCAGCGTGATGGTCAGCGACTTGATGACTTCGTTCAGCCCCGGGCACAGCCCCCCCGCCGTGAGGATCGCCGCGCGGCTTTGCGCCGGATCGTGAAAAATGCGGCGGCGGGCGCCCGCCTTTTCGAACGAGAGCAGTTCCTCGGGATGCTCCGCCTCGCGCAGCACCTCGGTCACGTCGGTGTGATACATCACCCGTTCGGTATCCGCGATGAACGCCGCCTCGGTGAGGGGCGACGCGATCTTCGCCACGCCGAGAGAGGGAATCAGAAAATCTTTTGCCGTCAGCATAAATCACCTCGATGGTTCAAGGGGCGGCGAATCGGACGCGCCCCGGTTGAAAATCCGTCCGTCCCGCGTAATATACGCTGGATGAGTGGAAAATTCAAGAGCCGGGTGGCGGCGGGAGCGAAGGTCGGACAACGGGCGCTTGGGGCGGCGCTGGCGCGAATGCCGGGCGACCGACAGAAAACCGCCGCGGTGAGACCCGCCGTAGCCTTGGCGAAGGCGGGTCCTACTTGCGGTAATTCGCGGTTCGGCGGCTTGCGTGCGCGTCAGCGTCGCCAACGCCGCGCCCCCCTCAACCGATGAAATAGGTCGGGATGGGCGGGAAGCCGTTGAACTCGACCGAGGCGTAGCTGCTCGTGTACGCGCCGCAGCTCAGCCAGTACAGCCGGTCGCCGATCTTGATCCCCGCCGGGAGCGGGTTGCGGAAGAACTCGTACATCACGTCCTGACTGTCGCAGGTCGGACCCGCGATCACGAAGTCCTCGCAGTCCTCGCCGGGGGCGTCGGAGTAGATCGGGTACTTGATGCTCTCGTCCTGCGTCTCCGCGAGACCGTTGAAGCGTCCGACGTCGGTGTAGAGCCACTTGTCGACGCCAGTGGTCGACTTCTGGCTGATCAGCACGACCTCGCTGACGATCACGCCGGATTCGCCCACGAGCGAGCGGCCGGGTTCGAGGATGATCTCGGGGAAGTCCTCCTCGAAGTCCTCTTTCAGGTACCGGGTGATCTCGCGGGTGTAGACGTCGAGCTCGTTGGTCTTGCTGATGTAGTTGGCGGGGAAGCCGCCGCCCATGTTGACGAGATTGAGCCGGATGCCCTCGTCCTTCAAGTAGTCGAAGATGTAGCGCACCTTGGCGATCGCCGAGTCCCAGACGCCGATCTCGCGCTGCTGCGACCCGACGTGGAAGCTGATGCCGCAGGGCCGGAGACCCTGCTTTTGGGCGAGCATGATCAAATCGATCGCCATGTCGGGGTGGCATCCGAACTTGCGCGACAGCGGCCAGTCGCTGGTCTCGCTGCCTTCGGAGAGGATCCGGCAGAAGACGCGCGACCCGGGGGCTTCGCGGGCGATGTTGCGCACGTCCGCCTCGCTGTCGGTGGCAAACAACCGCACGCCCTTTTCGTAGGCGTAGCGGATGTCCGCCGACTTCTTGATCGTGTTGCCGTAGCTGAGGCGGTCGGGCGAGATCCCGAGCGACAGCACCCGGTCGAGCTCGTAGCGCGAGGCGATGTCGAAGTTGGACCCCAGCTCCGCCAGCGCGCCGATCACCTGGGTCGACGGACTGGACTTGACCGCGTAGTAGACTTTGGCGAACGGCATGAGTCGCCGCAGTTCGTTGTACTTGCGGCGGATGATGTCGAGGTTGACGAGCAGAAACGGCGTTTCGTGGCGCGCCGCCTCATCCCGGAAAAGCTTCCACTCTTCGGGCGAATAGTACTCTTTGATATCTATCGGCATGTCCCTCAAATCCTCATTGTTCTCAGGTTGTCCTCGTATCTCGAAAGTGCACCGACAAAAAAACCGAATCCGCCTCGATTTCCTGCTTCGGAGACCCGGATTCAGTTGTCTGTAACTTAAATTATCGCCATTACGGTCGATTTCAACCTCCGGATTGTGGAAAAACACGATTTTTTCGCCCCGCCGGGCTCCGGCGGCGCGTTTTCCGGTCGGCGTCGGGGCTTGACGGATGCCCGTTCGCGCGGTATATTCTTTACCGGACGGACGACCAAATCATAAGGAGATACCGCCTTGTTTCTGCTCGACATCGGCAACACGCACACCCGGATCGCGCAAAGCGACGGCGCGGCGATCCGCATCCTGCGGACGCTGCCGACCGCTACGCTCTCGGCGGCGGATCTGCCGCGCGGCGAACGTATCGCCGCGGCTTCGGTGGCGCCGCGGGCGGCGGCGCGCCTGAGTCCGCTCGAGATCGAATTCATCACTGCCGGAAACTGCGGAAACTTGATCGACTTCGGCTGCGTCGACGCCTCCACGCTGGGGGCGGACCGCGTCGCGAACGCGGTCGCGGCGGCGGAGTTTTACGAACTCCCGGCGCTCGTCGTCGACTGCGGCAGCGCGATCACCTGCGAACTCGTGGACGAAAAAAGGCGCTTCCTCGGCGGCGCGATCGCTCCGGGGCGGCAGCTCCAGCGCACGGCGCTCCATTCGGGGACGGCGCAGCTCCCCGAGGTCGATTTCACCGCCGCGATCTCCGATCGCCCCGGTCGCAACACCGCCGAGGCGATCCGGCTCGGCGTCGACGCGGGAGCTGTCGGCATGGTGCGCGAACTCGCCGGCCGCATGGGTGACGCGGTACGGCTCCGCACCATCGTCCTCGCGGGGGGCGACGCCGGATTTTTCGCCCCGAACTTCCCCGAGTGGCGCGTCGCGGAACCCGAGTTCACCTTGCAGGGGGTTCGCCTCGCCGCCGAGGCGATCAGTCGTCCTTGACGTCCAGTCCCCGCGCCGCACGGTAGCGGCGCGTCACCGTCTCCGCCGCAAGCTTCGGCCGCCGATACTCGTCGAAGATACCCTTGTTGTTGAAGGCGCGCGGCCGCCGGATCGCCCGGGCGCTCGAATAGGTGCGGCAGTCGATGAACTGCCAGAGCGAAATGCCGCAGATCCGGTCGTGTGCGAAGAAATAGTCGAGCACGGTCTCGAGGTAGTCGCGCTGGTACTCCTCGCTCCACTGACCGTTCAGCCGGTCGCGCCAGCCGTAGATCGCCCCCGCGCCGATCTCGCTCACGATCAGCGGCTTGTCGTCGAAGCCATTTTCGTGCAGGAATTTGAGGAAAGTGTCGCACTTGACGGCGATCTCGTCGAGCGGGCGGTACTTTTCCTGATCCATCGCGTACCAGCCGGGGTAGGTGTTCAAGCCGACCACATCGACGAGGTCCAGGTCGATGTCCTCCGTGAACTTCTTGGTCGCGTAGGTCACGAGCCGCGACGGATCGAGTTTCCGCAGCTCCGCCGTCATCGCCTCGTAGAGGAACCGGCACGACGGATCCTCTGAGGAGCCCTCGTTCATGAATCCCCACAGTATCACCGCCGGGTGGTTGCCGCTGTTTTTGACCATCGGCGCAATTTGCCGCAGCTGCGCCGAAGCGAAGCGCGGATCGGCGTACTGCTCGGGGCGGTTGCCCCAGCCGAGCGCCTCCTCCCAGACGAGTATCCCGAACTCGTCGCAGAGGTCGAGAAAACGCTGATCCTGCGGGTAATGGCTGCCGCGCACGAAGTTGCAGCCGACCTGACGCAAAAGCTGCATGTCCTCGACGACGATCTGCCACGGCAGCGCCGGACCGAACTCCGGGTGCGCCTCGTGCCGGCAGTAGCCGTACAGCCGGACCGCCTTGCCGTTGAGGAGGATCTTGCCCTTTTTCGCTTCGACGGTCCGCAGACCGAAGCGCTCCGTCAGCGTCTCTTCCCCCAAGGTCACGCTCAACGTGTGCAGCACCGGGTGTTCGCAATCCCACTTCCGCTTGTCCTCGAGCACGGCGGAGAACTTCGCCCGTCCGTCCCGGACCTTCAGCGTGCGTTTCGTCGCCTTCCCGCCGTCGAAGGCCGCCGCCAGAGCGATCCGCTCCGGGAGTTCGTCGCCCGCAAGCAGCACTTCGACCTCGACCTTGCCCGCCTTGAGGTCGGTTACATGCACGAACGCCCGGTCGAGCGACACGGGGAAGACTTCGTGCAGTTCGAGCGGACGGAAGATCCCCCCGTGGCTGTAAAAGTCGAAAAACGGCGACAACAGCGGCTGCCGCTCCGCGTCGAAACGGTTGTCGATCACCGCGACGAGCTCGTGCTCCGCGCCTTCGCCCGCGTCGAAGCGGAATTCCAGACCCGAATACGGCAGATCGTGGACGCCGATCCGCCGACCGTCCCAGAAGAACGCGCCCCACATCCCGAGTCCCGGCGACTTGAGCAGCAGCTTCGCGTGCGGCGTCACCCTGACGCGCGTCCGGTAGAACGCCGTACCCCGCTTCCCCGCGTGGCGCGGCAGCGCGTCGAAGACCCCCGGTACCGCCTGCCGGTCGTCGTAGCGCACCTTCGCCAAAGCTGGCGCCGCGGGATCCTTGACCCCGCCGTCGACGAAGTGAAAATCCCAGATGCCGTCCAGCGCGTGGATCGCGCGCCCCCGATATTGCGGATAACTCCCCATGCCCATGATCGTTTTCTCCGTTTATTTGAAGATGTTTTCCGGCAGTTCCAAGAGATAGACGCGGCGGCTGCCGCCGTCGATCGAATCCACCGTGACCCGCCTCCCGTCGGGCGACCAGCGCGGATGCAGGTCGCAACGCAAGTCCTTCCTCGTCCCGTCAGGCAGCGTGTGCCGGAACTCGCCCAGCAGCCGGAAGTGCCCCGTCGCCGCCTCGATGAGGACGAGCTTCTGCACCTTGTTCGGGTCCTCGCCGAGCGGGTACGAGTCGAGAAGTATGAATTTGCCGTCCGGCGAGTAGACGGCGTGCCCCTTGAGCGCGATCTCGGAGGTGATCCGCCGCGCGATGAACGGCCGGCGGCTCTCGTCGAACGAAACTAGCTCCGAACCATGGTGCCCCCACTGCGCGTCGACCATGATCTCGCGCGGGTCGTGCCCCCAGATCTGATGCGAAACGTCGTGCCGCCAGTAGGTGTCGGGGAGCACGCACTCCGCGTCGGAGGGGTCGTCCAGCGCGCAGGTGAACATGAAGGTCTGCCAGAACTTCGTGACCCCGACCGGGTCCTCCGTCTGCCGGAAAAGCCAGAGCAGCCGCGTCGAATCGGCGTTGAAGATCGCGTGGTTGAGCCAGATGTACTGGTCGTCCGCGGTGTAGGCGTAGGGGTGGCGCTCCAGCATGGTGCGGTAGCTCACGAGCAGCCGGTGCGCCCCCGTGTCGAGGTCGACGAGAAAGATTCCGTCGCGGTCGAGGTCGGCGGGGTGCCATTCGTCGAGCGGTACGGGCGTCGGCGCGTAGCTGTACCCGCGCCGGGGAATCCGCCCGAAATTGAGCGACACCCCGAAGCGCCCGTCGGGCGAGATCGCGTAGATCGGGAGTTCGTAGGCGCCGACGATCCCCTTGCCGAGTTCGTAAATCCGGGCGACGAGCTTTTTTTGCGCTTCGTCGAAGTCGTTGTATATGAAACATCCGGGGCGGCGCGGCAGAAACAGCTCCATGCACCCCTGCTGATGGCACCACGCGTTGGTCTCCGCCAGTTTTCGAAACGTGCCGGGCGCTTCGCGGTCGAGGAGGCCGATCTCCGCCGTCTCCCCGGGTAGCGGCAGTCTTTGTTGCTGGTCGACCTTCAGCGCCAAGTGCCACCGCCCCGTCGTGTCCCACGGGTTGCGGTCGTAGTAGCCGAAAAAGTAGTGCCCGTCGTCGTCCGGAGAGAACATCCGCCAATCGAAATCGCTGTTCATTCAGCCTTGCCTCCTGTTTAGGTGGTTTTAGGTACTGTGTTTATGTATCACACTGTTGTCTGTTGCGCGCACTTGCGTCCGGTGTGCTCCGCGCACCCCGGAACCCCGGCGGCAGGGGCGCAGCCCCTGCACCTGCTTCGGACGGCGTCGCCGTCCTCGCCTGGGTCGATGACGGTGTGCAACGCTATATGACGGCGGACACTTCTTTCATTGTCGGCAACAATAAAGACGCTTTCTTTTTTGTCCGATGCGACTCCGTTCGCTCGACTCCGGGCGGCTGTTTTCCGCAAAGATCGCTTTCCGCATCAAACCGCTTGCGCACTTATATACGGGCGATTTTGCGGAACCTTTTCCGCCGCCCCTGCGCGCTTCTTTACGAGCGCGCAGGTCTTCGCTCCGTCGCGCCCCGCAAAGGGCTCCGCGCCCTTTGATCCCCGGCAGGGGCGCGGCCCCTGCACCTGCCCTGCCCGCCCTTTTATGGCCGGTCAGGGCCTATGCTTCACGTACAAGGCTTGCAACAGAAAAACTCTTGCCTGTCTCATAGCGGCAAAGCCGCGTATTCCAGCAGTTTGGAGGTGCGTTGGCAGAGCTCCGCGACGGGGAGCTCCGAAAAGATCCCCTCGTCCTCCATGCTCAGCATCCGCGGTGCGCGCGCGAGCTTCGGCATGAAGCGCTTCCAGTCGATGTTCCCGAGCCCCGCCGCCCAGTGGCGGTCGCTGACTCCGTCGTTGTCGTGGATATGCGCCACGGCGATTTCCGAGTACATCATGTCGAGCGCCTCCATGATGCTTATCCCTTCCCGCGCGGCGAAGATGTTCAAGTGTCCCGTGTCGCAGCAGCAGCCCAAGCATGGCGAGGCGAAGCGCCGCACCAGATTCGCCAGCACGTCGGGGCGGTCGATGTACTGCAGACCGTTTTCGATCGCGATCACGACGTTATTCTTTTCCGCGACGGCGAGGAGCGGCGTCAGCGTGCGCTCCATGAGCCGGGCGGCGTCGTCGACCGTCCCCTTGAAAGTGAAGTCGTTCAGTGGGTGCATGGTGTAGGTGCCGATCCCGAACTCCCCCGCGAGCATTTCGATCAGGTGCTTATGGATGCGCTGCGCAAACGGTATGAATTCCTCGTCGAAGGCGAGCAGATCGTACTGCTTGCCGAAGGGCGCGTGCGAGCCGGAAAGGTGCCCGTAGCCGCAGTTGTGGAGCTTTTTCAGCCGTTCCGGAAATCCGGGCGCCATTTCGAGCAGCAGACACCACCGGTCGTTAAGGACGAACTCGTGGTGCCCGTACTCGGAAAATTCGGCAAAGACGCGCTCGTAGTCCCGGTCGGCGAAGCGACCCCAGTTGAGAAAGTGCGGTATATCCTGCTGCATGATATGTTTTTCACTCCTGTGGTTGGTCGTCTTCGTCCTTCCGGGGCGGCAGGTTCAGCCGCTCCTCCTCGACCGCGAGCGGGCGGTTCTTGACCTGCACCAGTATCGCGCCGATGTACTCGCCGATGATCCCGATGAAGACCAGCTGGATCGCCCCGAAGAAGAACATGCCGATCATCAGCGGCGCCATGCCGAAGCTGAAGGAATCCCAGTAGACGAGTTTCAAGACGAGATACGCGAGCGCGATCAGAAAGCTCACCGCCGCGAGCGCGAAGCCCGAAAAGACCGCCAGCCGCAGCGGCAGCCGCGTGTGGTTAACGAAGCCCGTCATCGCCATGTCGTACAAGGTGAAGAAGTTGTTTTTGGTCCGCCCGTGCTTGCGCCGCGGCTGGACGAAGGGGATCTCCACCCGGTCGAAACCGATCTCGGCGATCATCCCCCGGAAGTACGGGTACGGGTCGCGGAATTTACGGAACGCCGCCATGAACTGCTTGTCGTAGAGCCCGTAGCCGGTGAAACCGCTCACGATCTCCTCGTCGGGCGACGCCTTTTTGAGGAGCGCGTAGTAGAAGCGGCGCACCTTTTCCATGAGCCAGCCGCACTCGGTGCGGTCGCGGACGGCGATCACGACCTTGGTGCCCTTTTCCCACTCGCGGAGCATGTCGGCGATGAGTTCGGGCGGGTCCTGCAGGTCGGAGCACATGGTGACGACCGCGTCGCCCTCCGCCTGCCGGAAGAGGTTCATCGGCGACCGGATGTGCCCGAAGTTGCGGGCGTTGAGCACCACTTTGACACGCTGATCTTCCGCCGCCATGCGCCGCAAGAGATCGCGGGTCCCGTCGGTGGAGTGGTTGTCGGCGACGAGGAGTTCCCATTCGTACTCGGGGAATTTTTCGAAGACCCGTTTGATCCGGTCGTAGAGCTCCGGCAGATTTTCGACCTCGTTGTAGCACCCCGTGACGATACTGACAAGTTTGCGCGCCATGATCTTTCACTCTCCGTCGGCTAAGCGTTTTTCGGTTTCTTCGGTCAGCCCCTCGAGCGCGGTGAGGCGGGGGCGGAACCCCGCATCCTCCAGCGCGGTGCTCCGCGAGCAGTAGACGGGCTTGTCGCCGTTGGGCGACGCGGGGACCCCGGCGAAGCGCCAGCGCAGACCGAAGCGTTCCTTGAAATGTTCCAGAATGTCGAATTTGCCCGCCGGGGCGACGCTCCGCAGATCGAAGGCGCGGTTGATCTTATTCTGCCCGAGGCAGAAGCGGACCGCGTCGAAGAGGTCGTCGGGGGCGATGTAGTCGCGCACCATGTCGCGCGGGGTGGTGACGAGCTCCTCGCCGCGCAGCAGCGCCTTGAGCACGTCGGTCATGAAATACCCGGCGTCCGGGTCGACGAAGCGGCTGTAAAACGCGAAGACCCGCAGATCGGCGATCCGCAAGTCACTGTGGGCGCGGTGCTTCGCCTCGGCGTAGAGGCGGCTCAATGCGTAGAAATCCTCGGTCGCGGGGGCGTTCACGTCGACTTGGTACAAGGCGCCGTCGCCGAAGGGTCCCGGCGTGCGCGAGCCGTAGACGGCGCCGCTGCTGAAAGTTATCAGCGCCGCCTGCGGATTGACGCGCCGCAGATACTCGAGCGCAAGGTCGTCGAACTTTTGCAGCGTGTCGAACCAGTTGGTCGGATCGAATCCGGGAGACCCGGGCGTCCCCGCCCCGACGCAGTCGATCACGGCGTCGAAGCGCCGTTCCAAGAAATCGCCGTACCCTTCGACCACCGTCGTTTGCCCTTCCGGGGCGCAGCGGCGCAGAAACGCTTCGACCGGACCTTTGTCGCGGCAAAAGAGCGTCAGGCGGTCGTTCGTCCGCGCGGCGAAGCGCACGATCAAATTCCGGGCGATGTGGGAGGAGCCCCCCATGACGGCGATGTCCATCGTTTCCTCCGGCGGAAGCGTCACTTTTTTATCATGTCCCCGGGACCGAAGATCTCGTCGCAGGGGACGGGCAGCTCCTTCGAGTAGGTCGGCACGATGTACTTCTTGATGAAGGGCAGGCTCTCGGCGATCAGACAGGTGTCGACCTTGCGCCCGAAGCATTTGATGTTCAGCCCCCGATCGATGATGTCCTTGAGCGGCTCCTTGAAGAAGTTGCCGAGCGACACGTGGATGTACGGGCACGGCATGATGTCGCCGTACTTGGTGATCGAGATCATCCGCTTGACGGCGATGCACCCGAGGTCGAGTCCGTACGAGGGGGTGAGGTGCGTGAAGACGTTGTAGGTCTTGCCGAGCTCCTCCATGTACTTCATGTCGTCGCGGTTGACCAGCACGTCGAAGTTGCCCTCCCACGAGCCGACCGGTTTGGCGTAGGTCACGAAGACCGGCACGTCGTGCGCCTTGGCGAATTCCAGATACTCGATGAACTCCTGCGACCGCACGCGGTCGTGGGTCACCACGGTCGAAAGAATGATGTTCAGCCCCGCGTTCTGCGCGGCGTCGATCGCGCGCAGCGCCCGGGCGTGCGACCCCGGCGCGTGGCGGAAGGCGTCGTGCTCCTCGGCGTTGAGGCTGTCCAGACTCAGCTGGATCTTGTCGAGACCGATTGCTTTGAGGTGCTTCGCCTTTTTGTCGTCGAGCAGCCAGCCGTTGGTGTCGCTCGTGATGTAGAACTTCTGCGGATCCACCGCCTCGATGATCTGGTCGAGGTCGGGGAAGACCAGCGGTTCGCCGCCCGTGATCACGAGGTGCGCCAGCCCGAGTTCGTCCGCCTGGCGCGACAGTTCGCGCACGTCGGGGATGGTGAAGTACCGCCCGCTGCGCTTGCCCTGAAAGCGTTTGACCGAGCAGTGCTCGCAGCGGAAGTTGCAGGTGTAGTCGTACTGGAACTGCAAGATCGCGATGCTTTCGCCGCGCTTGACCTTGTCGGCGTACTTCATGATCTTTTCGTAGACGTAGGGTTTTTCCCGCTGGAGCTGATTGCGTTTCGCCTGTTCGGCGGCGGTGAGCGGCCGTTTCGCTTCTTCTGCCATTTTATTGATTACCCCCTGTGTTGGTTTATGGTATCGTTTCGAGATGATCTTCCCGCAAGAGCGCGAGTTGGTGGCGTTTTCCGTACCGGGCGCGGATCTGCGTTGCGACCTCGTCGGAGTAGGAGCCCGCCATGACGACGATCGCGGCGATCTCCCGGCGGTCGAGCTCCTCCGGGGAGACGATCGGCAGCGCGGTCGCGGGGGCGAAGCGCCCCTGCTTGAACTTCGCCGAGTCGACGATGCATGAAAAGCGCTTCCCGAGCCGCGACGCGGCGAGGAGCGCGAACGCCTGATGCCCCGCCCCCCACACGGCGAGTTTTTCCGCCGGCAGCTCTCCGCAGAACCTTTCCAGCTCGCCGAAGAGTTTTTCCGCCGCCGCGCCGAAGCCCGAAAAGTCGGTCGGCCGGCGCTTGCGGACGCGGGCGGAGAGGATGTAGTCGTGCCAGACCACGCGGCAATCCTCCACCGCGAAGCCGTTGTTTTCGAGCATCCGCCGCAAGGTGTCGTTGGTGTAGTAGCAGAGGTGGTCGACCGTGAACTCGCTGAACATGTCGCGTTCGAGCATCAGCGCGAAGTTCGGGACTTCGACGATCCCGCACGCACCGTCGGCGAGGTTTTCGGATATCCCGCGCAGAAACTTCCCCGGGGCGGGCAGGTGTTCCAAGTAGTTGAAGGTGAAAAAGCCGTCGCAACGCGCGCCCGGGAGTTTCTCGTCGCCCGTTTCGAAGCAGAGCCGCTCCACCTCCAGACCGGCGGCGCGCGCCGCCGCGACCGCCTCTTCCCCGTACTCGACGCCCCGGACCTTCACGTTCGCGCTCTCGCGCAATAGTTTCAGGTACTCGCCGCGCCCGCAGCCGGGTTCGAGGATCGTTTTGCCCGCCAGCTTCTCGGACGCGACCCACTGGGCGAACTGCCGTTTGCGGAACTCGCCCATCTCGGGCGAATACGCCGCCGCGCGGATCACTTCGCGCCAGTAGGGGACGGGGTCGTTCGCGAGCTGGATCAAGCCGCACGCCGGGCACTCGACGACCTTGAGATCGACGCCGTCATGCTCCGGAGCCTCGGGCAGATGCTGCGACATCCCGGGCATCCCGGAATAGCGGAGCACCGGAGGGGCGTCGATCTCGCGGCGGCAGAGGCGGCAGAGCATGGTCGTTCGTCAGCTCCAGTTCAGAAGTTGGTCCAGCTCCGCTTCGGGCAGGAAGGGGGCGAGATTTTCCATCGGCAGCGACACCATCCGCCCGTCGGGGAGCATCTTGGACGAGAGCCGCGGCGCGCAGACCGCGTCGGGGTCGGTCATGACTTCGACGACCACCGTGCCGGGGAGTTCCAGCACCGCCGCGAGCTCACCGGGCAGCGCCTCGGAGGAGGCGAGTTTGCGGTATTGGAGGCCGTAGGCGGGGACGAGTTTGCTCAAATCGGGCAGATGCAGACCGCTTTCCGCGTTGCTCGCCACGAAGTGCGAGTTGAAGCGCGCTTTCTGCATGTTGACGATCGACCCGTAGCCGCCGTTGTTGAGCACGAAGAACTTGATCGGGAGCCCGAGATTCTTGAGCGTCTGCAATTCCTGGATGTTGTGCTGCAGCCCGCCGTCGCCGACGACACCGATGGTGCGTCGCCCCGAGACGACCGCGCCGCCGATCGCCGCCGGCAGACCGAAGCCCATCGACCCCAGCCCCGGCGTGTTGAAGATCCGCGCGTTCGAGTTGATCTTGATCGCCTGCATCACGAACTCCGCGCACGCTCCGGAGCTGCCGGGGATCAGGAGATCGTCGTCGCGCAGCACTTTGGAGAGCTCGTCGATGAAGTGGTACAAGTTGATCTTTTCCCCGTGTTTCATATCGTCCGTGATGACGGGATAGCGCTTCTGGAGCTCCTTTGCGAAGCCGACCCAGCGCGCGAAACGCCCGGGATCGGGCGACGCTGGCGCGGCGAGCAGCGCGTCGATCAAGCGCCCCGCCTCCAATGCGAATTTGCCCGCGAACTCCATTTCCAGCTTGTCGATCTCGGGCTTGTCGATGTCGACGATCACCTTGCGCGCCCGGGGCGCGAACCCCGGATGGTTGAACCCCGTCTGGCAGAGGTCGAGACGCGTTCCCAAGAGCAGCAGAAAGTCCGCCGTCTGCTGGATCACGTTCGCCCCGCGCGAGGCGATGATCCCCGGCCGCCCCGCGAAGAGCGGATGGTCGTCGTGGATGAAGTCCGCCGCTTTCCAAGTGGTGAGTATGGGGACGCCGAACTTTTCCGCGAAGCGCAGAAACTCCTTGACGTGGTCCGTCGCGCGGACGCCGTTGCCGACGTAGATCGCGGGGCGCTTCGCCTTGGCGAGCTCCGCCAGTATGAACTCCGCCGCCTTGCGGTACTCCTGGGCGTCGTCCGGCGGCGCGGGCGGGGTGAAGTGTTTCAACTTCTCCGGCTCGATCAGCGCCCCCTGCACGTCCACCGGGATGTCGACCCACACGGGACCCTTGCGGGGCGTGCGCGCCAGGTAGACCGCCTTTTCGAGTTCGTAGGGGATGCGCTGGGGATCCTTGACGGTGACCGCGTACTTGGTCACGGGCGCCATGATCGCGGGGGTGTCCACCTCCTGGATGCCCATCTGGCGCATGCCGCGCTTTTCCATGAGTTCGTTGTGTTTCGCCTGCCCCGAGAGTATAAGCACCGGCGTCGAATCGATCCACGACCCCGCGACTCCGGTGAGCGCGTTGGTCGACCCCGGACCCGCCGTGACCAGCGCGAGGCCGAGGTTGCCGGTGTACTGCCCCGCCGCGTCGGCGGCGATGGCGGACGCCTGCTCGTGAAGGTTGCAGACGTACTTTATTTTGCTCTTGCCCAGCGAATCCACGAGGTGCATGCAGCCGCCGCCGGGGAGCATGAAGCAGACCTTGACCCCCACCGTGTCGTGCAGGTAGCGGAAGACGTAATCGGAGACCTTTTCCGCCATGTCAGTCGAGCTCCCCCGACAGCCAGCTGCGGTAGAAGGTCATGTAGGTCTTGCGCTTGGAGGTTTCGGCGATGTTCGGGTCGTCGTAGAACGAGTCGTTCTTGAAGTGGGTGGTCGAAATCTCCTCCAGCACCGCGCCGGTCTTGCTGCCGAAGCTGTGCGGCTTGCCGCGCTCGACGACCACGATGTCGCCCGCGTGGTAGACCTTCTTCACGCCGGCGAGGGTGATTTCCAGCTCGCCGTAGAGGATGTTGAAGGTCTCCTCCTTCTTGTAGTGGGTGTGGGTCGGGTTGAACTGCCCCGGGAGCAGCATGATCACCTTCTTGCAGTATTCGCGGTTGACGCAGGTGATGATAGCGCAGCCCGTCTCGTAGAAGTGCTCCAGCCCGTAGTGGTGCGAAAGCTCCAGATCGAGCTTGTCCTGCAGCGGCACGCCGGAGTCGCGGATGAGCCGGCAGAGCTTGCCGACGATCTCGCGGACGCGGGCGCGGTTGTCATGCGTTTCGACGTTTTCGTTCGTCAGCGCGCCGTTGACGGGGATGTCGGCAGTCGCGACGAACTCGCGGTACTTGGACAATTCGTTGGCGATGAATTGCCCCGGCTGATTGGGCATCGCGAAGAACAACGCGTCGGCGAAGATCTTCTCGCCCTTCTTGATCGGTTTCGCCGCGAAGAGTCCGCGCTGCAGCCCCCGCAGGTCGCTGCGCTCCTTGGCGGAAATGTCGCGGCGCGCGCCGGCCCGGCCGCACATCGCGCGGGCGGCGGCGGCGGCGTCGAGCCACTTCGCGACCTGCTCCGGCGTCGAGGAGTAGCCGTTGATCGAATACTTTTCCGTGGGCAGCCCGACGTGGCGCTCCAAGATTTCCGCGCCCTTGGCGACCGCGATGGCGACGGGGACGAAGTTCGCCGGGTCCTCGTGGGTCGAAAAGCCGACGGAGATCCCGGGGTAGCGCGCGCGGAAGAAGTCGATCTGGTTCAGCTCCAGCTCGGCGTCCGGAGTCGGGTACGAGCCGACGCAGTGCATCAGGCACAGCGGAATGCCCCGGTGCTCGAAGAAGGCGACCACGTTGTCGATGTCTTCGAGCGCCGCCCCGGCGGTCGAGGCGATCACCGGCTTGCCGGCCTGCGCGATCTTTTCCAGAAGCGGCCAGTCGTTGAAGGAGCAGCTGGCGACCTTGATCATGCCGTAGCCGTGTTTCACGACCCGATCGACCGAATTTTCATCGAAGGGGGTGCAGAGCGGGATGAAGCCGCACGCTTCGACTTCGCGCTTGAGCAACAGGAACTCGTCCTCCGAAAGGCGGGTCTCGGAGAAGCGTTTGATATACTTGATGTCCATGCGGTCCCGGTACTCGGGATGGATCAGCGTATCCAGATCGCGGTACTGGAACTTCACGGCGAAGCGGAAGGGTTTGTTGGCAGTCGCCTCCTTGAGCGCCCGGATCAGTTTGACGCCGTGGTCGGTGTCGCCCATGTGATTGTTCGCCATCTCGAGGATGACCAGATTCCTGAAACACTCGTTTCCCATAATCGCCCCGCTGGTTGTCTTTCACTTACATTCCGTCGCGCCGCATTCGATATGTCCGTCCGGTCGCGGCGCGGTACTTACTATAACACCAATCAACGACTTTTCAACTTCGTCGGCGGGGGTTTGCGCGGGTATGTGCGCGCAAAGACCCGAAAAGGCGTTCATTCGGCGAGGGAACGGGCGTAGTCCGAGAGGGTGTTGTCGCGGGCGCCCATGATCGCCACCGCGTCGTCGAGGGTCGTGTTTTCTAGGAGGTATTTGCGCACGGCGTCGCGGTCGGGCAGCGTGAGATAGCGCTCCGGATGGCGGGAGTTGGCGCGCCATTTGGCGCAGACCTCGTCCGCGTGGGGGCTGAAGCTCGACGTGCCGCCCGCATAGTAGGGTTCGAGCAGGATGAAGAGGTCGCCTTCGCGCTGGTCCTGCTCCAGATACTCGAAGAGCGTTTGCTCCATGAAGCCGAAGGGACCGTAGCCGTGGGGCTGGAAAACGGCGAAGACTCGACCGCGTACGAGCGAACGCATGAGGTCGAGGTTCGCGCGGATCTTTTCCGGGTTGTGGGCGTAGTCGTCGAAGACCGCGGCTCCGGCGCCGCCCAGGTGCCCCGCGAAGTCGTTGCGCCGCCAGACCCCGCCGAAGGCGCCGAGCGCGGGGGCGAGTTTTTCCTCGTCCGCGCCGAGCAGCCGCAGCAGCGCCCGCACCGCGAGCGCGTTGAGCGCGGTGTGCCTGCCGGGGGCGGGGAGTTCGAGCTCGCCGCCGTCGGCGAAACGCACCACGGGGCGGCGGAGTCCCGTCCCCGCGTCGCGGAGCTCGTAACTTGTCATCCCGTCGGTGACTTCCGGGACGTCCGCCGCGCCGAAGACCCGGAGCGGCAGACCATCGGGCAGCAGCTTCGCCGCCGCGAGCTCGCGGTAGACTTCGAGCTCCAGCACCGCCCCGCGCCGCACGGACGAGAGGAACTTGCCGAAGACGCGCACGAGCTCGTCCTTGGCGTAGTGGTCGGTGCCGAGGTTCAGTATCACCGCGTAGTCGGCGGCGTAGTTGAGGAGGCTCTTGTCGCTCTCGTCCGCCTCGAAGACGAAGTATTTGCCGCTGCCGGAGCGATAGTTGCCCGCCCGCGTTTCGGTGATGAAGTTCTTGACCAGCGCGCCGTTGAGGCAGCCGGGGTCGAAGCCCAGCTTGACCATCGTTTCGGCGACGTAGCCCGTGACGGAGCTTTTGCCGCAGCTGCCCGTGACGGCGATGCTCCGCGTGCCCTCGGGGAGTTCGCCGAGCAGTTTGCCCAGAAGCTGCGAGCGGTGAAGGCGCGGGATGCCTTTGCCCGCCTTGAAATCGGGGTTGTCCTCTTCGATCGCGGTCGAGTAGACGAGGTGATCCGCCGGGGGCGGGACCTCGGCGAAGGAGCCGTCCTGCGGGAAGAGTTCCAAGCCGCTTTTGACGAGCGCGTCGAAGATGCGCCGGTTTTCCGGGCGCCCCGCGCCCCGGTCGCTGCCGCTCACGCGGTACCCGAGGTCGAGCGCCATCGCGGCGAGACCGCTCATGCCGATGCCGCCGACGCCGACGAAGTGCATCCGTTCCTTCATGACGAACCCCTGCCCGGTGCCGTACTTTGTTCAGTACTTGCTGTCGGCGTAGCCGACCCAGCCGCCCGCCTTGACGAGCGCGAGGTCGAAGTCGCCCACACTGAACTTGCATACCCGCGTCTTGCCCCCGCCCGTGACGGTAAAGGTGAAGTTGTCGAGGTCGCAGACGAGTTCGGCGTCGGTCGCGGAAAATTCGTCGAACAATTCTTCGATCTCCTCCTTCGGCAGTTCGATCGCCATCATCCCGCAGTTGAACATGTTCTGGCGGAAGATGCGGGCGAAGTTCTCCGCGATCACGAGGTTGATGCCGTTGCACTCCAACACCCACGGCGCGTGTTCGCGCGAGGAGCCGCAGCCGAAGTTGGAGCGGGTGACGATGACCTGCTTGCCGGCGATGTCGCGCTTGGAGTCGAAGCCTTCGAGCACGAGGTCCTCGAGGCAGTAGGGCTTGAGCGCCGCCTTGCTGGATTCGGTCAGATACTTGGCGGGGATGATCTCGTCGGTGTTGATGTCCGCCCGGTCGAGAAACAGGATCTTGCCGTTGAAGTTCTTCATGATCGTGAAATCCTTTCTCAGCCTTTGAAGAGTTCCGAGTTGGTGATGTGTCCCGCCAGCGCGGTCGCGGCGGCGGTCGCGGGGCTCATCAGATGGACCATGCCGCCTTTGCCCATGCGGCCGTTGAAGTTGCGGTTGGTGGTGCTCGCGCAGACTTCGCCATTGGCGAGGACGCCGTTGCTCATGCCGAGGCAGGCGCCGCAGGTGGCGTTGGTCACGCAGAAGCCGGCGTCGGCGAAGACTTCGAGCACTCCTTCGCGCAGCGCCTGCCGGTAGATGTCGCTCGTCGCGGGCGAGACCACCGCGCGCAGCGTCGGCGCGATATGCTTGCCCTTGAGGATCGCGGCGGCGACGCGCAGATCTTCGAGCCGCCCGTTGGTGCAGCTGCCGATGTAGACCTGATCGACCTTGGTGCCCTCGAGCTCGCGCACCGTCATCACCTGATCGGGCTTGTAGCGGACGGTCGCCACGGGTTCGATCGCGGCGGCGTCGAGCTTGAGCACGCGCGTGTATTCGGCGTCCGCGTCGGAGCGGAATTTCGAGTAAGCCGCCAGCGCCGCTTCGCGGTCGGCGAACTCGTCCTTGATGAACGGCCAGAGGTATTCGACCGTGGTCCGGTCGGGCTGGCAGACGCCGCAGGTGGCACCCGCTTCGATCGCCATGTTGCAGAGCGTCATGCGGCTTTCCATCGTCATCGCGTCGACGGCGCTGCCGGAAAATTCGAGCACCTGATCGGTCGCGCCGTTGACGGTGAGTTCCTTGATCACGGTGAGGATCACGTCCTTGGCGAAGACGCCGGGACGGAGCGCGCCGTCGATCTCGACCTTGAGCGTCCGGGGCTCGCGGAAGGCGCAGACCCCCTTGAGGATGCCGACTTCGAGGTCGGTGGTGCCGACCCCCGCCGCGAAGGCGCCGAACGCCCCGTGGGTGCAGGTGTGCGAGTCGCCCATGATCACGGTGAAGCCCGGCCGGACGAAGCCCTTTTCGGGGAAGATAGCGTGGCAGACGCCGTTTTCTCCCACGTCGAAGAAGTCCTTGATCCCCATGCGGTGCGCCCAGTCGCGCAGGGTCTTGCCCTGCTCCGCCGTCTTGGAGTCCTTCGCCGGCGAGACGTGGTCGATGACCGCCTTGATCTTCGTGTTGTCGAAGACGCGGTCGCGCCCGATGGCGACGAGGTCGTTCACGGCGATCGGAGTGGTTATTTCGTGGCAGAACACGCGGTCGAGCGCGAGTACCCGCACTCCGGAAGCGGGACGGTCGACTTCGTGCGAATCGAAGATTTTCTGTGCGAGTGTCTTACCCATGATTGCCTTTTCACCTTTCCGGGCTCCCGAGAGCCGATGGTTGGACAGTCAAATAATATAACCCCAAAATGACCGTCGCGCAAGAGCTTCGGTGGATGCTTCCACCCCCTGCGGCGGCAGATAATCCGGGTGCCGCCGCAAACCGACGACCCGGCGTCCGCGGACGACGACTTCGATCAGATCGAAACGCCGCGCGGCGGGAGTGTAGGGCAGCATCGCCAGGTATTGCATGGCGGCGGCGAAGTTGCGGCGCCGCTGCGCCGGAGAGAGGTTCCCCGCCGGCGTGAATCCGGGCTTTTCGCGGAGTGTCTTCACTTCGACGAAGAGCAGGACCCCGCCGTCGAGGGCGACGAGGTCGAGTTCGCCGCCGAAGGTGCGGCAGTTGCGGCCGAGGATGCGGCAGCCGCAAAGTTCCAGATAGCGCGCGGCGGCGCGCTCGCCGTCGCGTCCGAGCTTCAAATGCGCGGCCTTGCCCCGGCGGAGGTTCATGGTTCTGAAACGCCTTCGACGAAGCGGTCGCGCCCGGCGAGGTCGCGCCGGATCGTCGCTGAAAAACCGAGGCTTTTCATTCGCTCCGCGATCTCGGATGCCTGCCGCGGGTCGAGTTCGAAAAGCGCGTGCCCGCCGGGGGCGAGGTGGTCTTTCAGCTCCGCGAGCGCGCGGCGGATGACGCCCGTTCCGTGCTCCGCGGCGAAGAGGGCGAGCGCGGGTTCGTGCTCCGCGACCTCCGGGGCGAGTCGGTCGCGATCCTCCTCGGGGACGTAGGGCAGGTTCGCCGCAATCACGTCGAAGCGCCGCTCCGCCAGCGCGGAAAAGAGGTCGGAGCACACGAGTTCCACGTTGCTGGCGCCGAGGCGGTCCCGGTTGCGCCTGGCGACGCGGAGCGCCTCGGGCGAGATGTCAGCTCCGACGATCCCGGCATCCGGGCGGTGGTGCGCGACGGCGAGGGCGATCGCTCCCGACCCCGTGCCGAGGTCGAGCAGCGAGCCGCCGGCGGGCAGCAATTCCAGCACCCGGTCGACGAGGAGTTCCGTCTCGGGGCGCGGGATCAGCACGGCGGGCGAGACTTCGAGTTCGATGTCGTGGAAAAACGCCCTGCCGACGAGATACTGCACGGGCTGGTGCGCGGTGCGGCGGCGCAACAGCGCGTCGAAGCTCCCGATCTCGGCGGGCGTCGCGGGACGGGAAGAGGTTCCGAGTTCCAGCGGGGGGAGATGGCAGACGTGCTCGAGCAGAATCCCCGCTTCGGCGGCGGGTGAAGCGGCGCCGAGCTTTTCGAGTTCGGCTACGCCGTGCGAAAAAAGTTCCCGGATCGTGGGAGCCATGGCGGGATTCAGTGCTCCGACGCCTCGCGCATCAGGTCCTGAAACTCCTCGCCCGAGAGTTCGCGGAGGTCCTTGCCCCGGCGCGAGAGTTTTTCGTTGAACTTGATGACGGTCTCGGTCATGCGCTCGTGGGTCTCTTCGCTGCCGCCGACGAGGCAGAAGTTGTCGCCGTTGGTGATGCGTTTTTTGCCGTCTTCATTGTCGAAGCCGAGCCCCAGCAGCATGGCGCGCTTTTTTTCTTCTTCGGTCATGATGATCCCCCCTCGTCTCTATAATATACCGCGTCGCGCGAAAAATCCAAGCGCCGTCCGACGCGGGAAAAATGGATTTTGCCGCGTTACGAATACCGCGCGGCTTTGAAAAGCGCGCCTTCGGCACTTATATTTTTATAAACGACGAACGAAAGATATGCGTGCGGAGGCTTTGGAAAATGCACGAACTACCGAAAAAAGCGGACGACTTCGCCGCTCCCGGCGATTACGAACCGACGGTCCGCATGGCGCGCCCGGAAAACACCGCGACCACCAGAACGCGCAAAATCAAGGCGCCCGAGCCGCCGGTCGAGAAAGAGGCGGCGCCCTTCGAACACGCGGAAAAGTCATCGGTCGGCGTGTTTCTGGAGCACCTGACCGGGATGTTCCGGCGCAAGGGCAGCATGATCGAACCCGTGCCGGTGCACGAACCGCCCGCCGACGTGTCGACCCAGCCCACCGACGCGGAGGATTTCCCGCTTCTGGAGGAGGCGTTCGAGCGCGGCGAGGAACTCGGCGCGGGCGGTCAGGCGCGGCTGTTCCGGGGCTTCGACCGCCATCTGCTGCGCCGGGCGGCGGTCAAATCGCTGCGCGACGAGCAGTGCCTCGTGCCGGAGCTGCGGGAGAAATTCATCTCCGAAGCGATGATCACCGCCCAGCTCGACCATCCGGCGATCGTGCCCGTGTACAGCATCCACCGCGACCGGGAAAACCATCTGCACCTCGCGATGAAACTCGTCAACGGCCGGCCGTTCCAGAAATACCTCGGCGACCTGGTCCGCCACTACGACCGCGACGGCTTTTCCGCGCGCGAGGAGCAGCGGTCGCTGGCATACCGCCTCGAAGTCTTCCTCGCGGTCTGCGACGCCCTCGAACACGCCCACAACCGCAACATCATGCACTGCGACCTCAAGCCCGAAAACATCATGATCGGCGAATCCCACGAGGCGTATCTGATGGATTGGGGGCTGGCGCGGCGGATCGAGGAATCGGACGCGTCCGGCGAGTCGTGGCACGCGCCGACGGTGATCACCGGCACGCCGCGTTTCCTCGCGCCCGAGGCGTTGCGCGGCGAGCGCTGCGACCGGCGCGCGGACATCTACGCCATGGGACTCATCCTTTACGAGATCACGACCTTGCAGTACGCCTACGGCAGCACCGGCGGCGACCCGCACGAAACGGTCGCCCGCATCCGGCGCGGCGAGATGCGTCCCGTGACCCACCGCTACAAGTACCCGATCCCGGTCGATCTGCGCAAGATCATCCTGAAGGCGGCGGCGTGGGACAAAAACAAGCGCTACAATTCGATGGAGGAGTTTTCCAACGATCTGCGGCATTTCATCCGCGGCGAGGAGGTCTCCGCCAACCCCGACAGCAGCTTCGGCAAACTCGCACGCTGGGCGTACCGCCACCGGCGGCTGGTGCTGGTGTTCGTGCTCACGGCGGTGGCGCTGGGGGCGACCGGGGTGGCGTTTTCGCTCTACGACCGGATCCAGGCCGACCGGATCGCGGCGGAGGAGGCGGAGTACCGCCACCACCGCAGGCGGGAGTTGAGCCGCCTGCTGGGCTCCGCGCTCGGCGCCAGCCGGTCGCTCGACCGCCAGATCTCCAAGATGGAGTACGAACTGCGCGCGGTCGCCACCGAGGCGATGCTGCTGCTCAACGCCAAGCTGACCATGGAGGACGAGCCTCCGATCTACTCCCTCGTCGAACTCCACGACACGCTCAAACGCCCCGCCTCGGTCGTCGACTCTCCGGGATTCGGCTTCACCGTGGACATGGACCACATCGCCTACCACCTCTCCCCCGGCAGCGCCCCGAAAGATTATCCCGACCGCGTGCGGCGGCTGACGTTGCTGCAGCCCATGCTGATGCGCGCCGTCGTCGAGAGCGGCAATGACGCCGTGCTGTCGGAGGAGAATATGGAAAAACTCCGCGAACGCGCGCTTCAACGTGGCGTGCCGCTGGTCAGCCTCTACTTCGGCTTCCACGACGGGCTCTTCGTGACCTATCCCGGCGAACTCGGCATCGACGGCGGCGGCGTCTACGACCACCGCAAACGTCCGTGGTACCTCTCCCGCGTGAACAACCCGAAGACCAAGGCGCTCGTCTGGGGCAGTCCCTATCTCTCCGTCAACGACAAGCTGGTGCTCACCTGCACGCTGCCCATGATCGACACCAGGGGCAGGAACCACGGGATCGCCGCCGCGGATGTTTCGCTGCCGCGGATGATCGAGGAACTGCGCGAAGAGGGCAACAAGGAATCGGCGCTCCTCGCCAAGAGCCTCGTCGACGCGGAGGGCAACATCGTGGTCGACCTCGGTGAAAACTTCCTGCGCAACACGCGGAACAACTACAAGGTAGTGAACGGCAAACTCGAGTTTCTGCGCTATCCCGATCAGGAGCTTTTGAAGCAGATCCGCCTCAGCCGCGCCGGGTACGTCGTCCGCCGCGAAGGGGGACGCGAAGTCGTGTACGTCTTCGCGGGGATGTTCTCGGTGCCGTGGATCTACATCGAAAAACTCGATCTGAACCGGCTGCTGCACGAACAGGGCATCAATCCGCCTCCGGAACGCTGATCGCCGCCGCCGGTATGCACTCCGGCGACAAGGCGATGCGGGAACGCTGTTTTCAAGGGGGGGAAGAATGGTACACCCGGCGCGATTCGAACGCGCGACCTTCTACTCCGGAGGCAGACGCTCTATCCAACTGAGCTACGGGTGCCCATGATGTATTGGAGTTTAATATATTCCGGGCGGGACGCAAAATCAAGGCGCGGAGGCGAAAAACTTGCAACATCCGTCACGCCCGCGGCGAACGACGAGCAAGGTGCGACCGACGCCGAACGGCGAAGCAAAACAAAAAAATGGAGGCGTGGACCGGAATCGAACCGGTCTGAGCGATTTTGCAGACCGCTGCCTAACCTCTTGGCTACCACGCCTCGAAAAATCGATGCTGTTTTCTAACATACCACTGAGGCTGCGGATTGTCAACCGGGAGCCGGGATTTTTTCGGCAAAATGTTTGAAAAAACTTTTTGTCCATGCTATCTTTAAACCCAAAAAAGGGGAGCTCTTCATGTCCTGGTTGGATTGGATCATCGTCTGCGTTCCGCTGTTGATCGTTCTGTTCGTCGGTCTCAAAAGCCAGAAGTATGTGCGGGGCGTGGCGGGTTTTCTCGCCGCCGACCGGGTCGCCGGCCGTTACGTCGTCGCGGTCGCGGGCGGCGAGGCGGCGATGGGACTTATCAGCATCGTCGCGATGATCGAACGCGATTACAGCAGCGGCTTCGGTTTTTTGTTCTGGAACCGGCTCGGCACGCCGCTCGGGCTGCTCTTCGCGCTGACCGGGTACTGCACCTACCGCTTCCGCGAGACGAAGGCGATGACGATGGGGCAGTTTTTCGAGCTGCGGTACAGCCGCGCCTTCCGGATTTTCGCGGCGTTTCTGCAGGCGTTCAGCGGTATCCTCAACTACGCTATCTTTCCGGCGGTGGGGGCGCGTTTTCTCATTTACTTCATGGATCTGCCGGCGACGGTGAACTTGGGCGGCGTGGCGGTGCCGACGACCGCGCTGGTGATGGCAGGATTTCTCGGGGTGGCGCTCTTCGTGGCGCTGCTCGGCGGGCAGGTGACGATCATGGTCACCGACTGCGTGCAGGGGCTGCTGAGTTATCCGATGTGCTTCATATTGATCGCGTACATATTGTACCGCTTCGACTGGTGGCGCGAGATGGCTCCGGCGCTGGGGAACCGCGTCCCGGGCGAAAGTTTCCTCAACCCGTACGACATCAAAAATCTGCGCAACTTCAACTTGTTTTACGTCGTGGTGGGGTTATTCAGCAGCGTCTTCAACCGCATGGCGTGGAGCGGCGCGCAGGGGTACGCCGCCGCCGCCAGGACCGCCCACGAGCAGAAGATGAGCGGACTGCTCGGCACCTGGCGCGGGAGTTTCATGGTGATGATGTACACGCTGCTCGCCGTTTCGGCGTTCACCTATCTGAACCACCCGGATTTCGCCCGCGAGGCGCGCGGCGTTAGGTTGAAGCTCGCGGAAAAGACCATCGACGACATCGCCTCCGGGGCGCGTTTTGCCGAAGCCCGGAGCGACCTCAAGGCGACCTTCCGCGCGATCCCGGAGCAGCGCCGCCCCGTTGACGGCGAACATCCCATTTCGCAGAAGGACAATCTTGACACCCCCTATCAGAACGCGGCGCGCGACCGCTTGAAGAGCGTCGAGGGCGGCGCCGGGGTCGGTCAGACCTTCCGCACCATCTACGGGCAGATGCTGGTTCCGGTCGCGATCCGCGAGATGCTGCCGATGGGGCTGACGGGGATATTCTGCGCCGTGATGATATTGCTGATGGTATCCACCGACACGACCTACATGCACAGCTGGGGCGGGGTGATCGCGCAGGACATCGTTCTGCCGCTGCGGGGAAAGCCCTTCACGCCGAAGCAGCACATGCTGCTCTTGCGGTGCTGTCTGGTCTTCGTCTGCCTGACGGCGTATTTCTTCAGTCTGTTCTTTTCCCAGATGGACTACATACTCATGTTCTTCCAGATCACCGGCGCGATCTGGATGGGCGGCGCGGGGTCGTGCATCGTCTTCGGGCTGTACAGCCGTCGCGGGACGACGGCGGGGGCGTTCTCGGCGCTGATCTCGGGCGGGGTGATCGCGGGCGGCGGTTTTCTGATGCAGAACTTCTGGGCGGACCGGATCTATCCGCTGCTCGTGCGGCAGGAGCTCGCGGAGCAGCTGGATACGGTGCTGCGAGCGATCACCGCGCCGCTCGCCCCCTACGTCATCTGGCGCGTCACTCCGGACCGGTTTCCGATCAACTCGCAGGAGATACTTTTCATTTCGATGCTGAGTTCGATCGTGATCTACGTCGTCGTCTCGCTTCTCACCTGCCGCCGCCCCTTCAATCTGGAGCGGATGCTCCACCGCGGCATCTACAACGTCGAGGGCGGCGCGGCGCCGGCGAAGCCCCGCTTCTCGTTCCGCGGGGTGATGTCGATCCTGCTCGGCATCACGGGCGAGTATTCCAAGAGCGACAAGTGCATCGCGTGGGCGGTGTTCATCTACTCTTTCGTCTACGGTTTTCTGGGCAACTTCATCGTCGTCGTGGTGTGGAACGCCGTTTCGCCGTGGCCGGCGCACTGGTGGCGCTGGTACTTCTTCATCACCAGCATCGTCGTGACGGGCATCGTGTCGGTCGCGACGTGGATCTGGTTCACGGCGGGGGGTATCCGCGATTTGATCCGGCTCTTTGCGGAGTTGCGGAACCGCTCCGACAACGCGCTCGACGACGGCAGCGTCAGCGGTCACGTTTCCGCCGCCGACGCCGCGGCGATGGAAAGGATCGAAAAAAAAGCCGGCGTTGTTAAATGATTTTACCGATAATCCGGTTTGACAAAACAATGTTTAAGAGTTAATTTATAAGGAATGCCGAACTTATTAAATGCCGCCGCAATCGGCGGGAGCGGGGAATTTAAGAATATGAACTCGAATCACAGATACGCGACACTCGCGGCACTCGGGGCGCTGTCGGCGTTGTTCGTCGGCGGCTGTTACAGCTACGACAAGCCTGCCGCCGCCACTCAGTGCGACACTTACAGCCAGCGCGAAAAAGACGAACGCGACGATCTTTTCAAGGACATGAAGCAGCTGACGCGTTCCGACGCCCAGCGCATCGCGCTCAAGAACAACCCGACCTACATCGCCGCCTACCACGCGGTCTCGGCGGCGCGGATGCGCTACTACCAGGCGTGGGGCGCCTATTCGCCGACGGTGACGGCGAGCTTCTCGGCGCAGGACCGGATCCAGAGCTACTACAACGCCCGCACCTATCTCGGTCACCCGGGACGCATCAACACCAGCACCTTCACGACGAACACGACGGTCGGCGCGACGATGGTGCTCTTCGACGGTCTGGCACGCGAGTTCAAGATCCTCGCCGCCAAGCACAGCATGGAGTACCAGAAGACGATGGAGGCCGACCAGTGCCGCACGATGATGCGCGCCGTGGCGGTCGCCTACAACGCCGTGCTGCTGGCGATCGAGAACCGCCGGATCGCCGAGCAGGACCGCAAGTTCCAGCTCGATTCGCTGAAGGACACCAAGTACAAATTCGAAGCCGGCGCGGTGCCGCTGAGCGACGTGCTGAACTTCGAGATCCTCGCCAGCAACGCCGAAGTGAGCATGATCTCCGCCGACTATCAGTACGAGACCGCGATCTACGCGCTGGCGGTGCTGATGGGGTACCCCGAGGGGACGCTTCCCGCGGAGCTCACTTTCCCGTCGGACTTCAAGAGCGACTTCGGCGATCTGCCCGCGGTCGAGATCTACCTCGACGCCGCGCTGGCGCACCGCCCCGACCTCAAGGGCTACCGCGAACAACTGGATGTCGCGCGCTACCAGCTCTATCAGAGCTACAGCGCCTACTCGCCGACGGTCAGCGGTTTCGCCAACTTCGGCTTCGGCACCAACGAGACCTCCTCCGCCCACCACTCGTACTACAACAACGGGACCCGCGTCGACGGATATCACGAGCGCACCTACTACAACCAGCCGTCGTTCACCTACGGCGTCACGGCCGACTGGACGATCTTCAACGGCTTCATCCGTTACAACACCATGCGTGAGTATCAGGCGAACCTCGCTTCCGCCGAGTATTCGGTGTCGGCGCAGTGGTTCACCGTCGTCGGCGAAGTGCGCGCCGCGTATGCGAACTACGTGCAGACGGTGCGGCAGACGCGCTTCTACGAAAAGATCCGCGAACTTTCCCAGAAGCAGCGCGATCTCGTGGACGAGGAGTACCGCGCCGGCAACGCCGAGCTGACCCGGCTCAACGAGGCGCAGCGCGACCTGGTTCAGGCCGAGACCAATCTGGCGAGCAGCTACATCGCGATCCAGAACGCCAAGGCGCAGCTGGATTCCGCCGTCGGCGCGAACACCGCCGAGTACTACATGCAGCAAAGCGAGGACGAGCAGAAGGGGTCGCCGGGGCTGGAGAGTCTGGGTGAAAACGCCGCCGCCGAAAAAACCCCCGAGACCCAGCTCGCCGATCCGCAGAACAACGACGTGATCCCCGGCGCGGAGCCCGCCGGGAATGCCGCCGCCCCGGCGCAGACGGAACCCGCTCCGGCGCAGCCCGCGGCGAAGGAAAAGCCGCAGCCCGCCCCCGCCAAGCCGGAAGAGCCCAAAGCCGCGGCGGCTCCGCAGATCCCCGCCACGCCGACCGCTCCGCCCCCGGCGAAGAGCGACAAGTGATCTGGGAACATCATGGTTGAATCGCGCCGCCGGAGAGCCTGAACGGAACTTTCCGGCGGTGTTTTTGTCAGGAGAATGGACCACATGCTTAAACCCCGATTCAAACATCCGGTGCGGACCTTCGGCGCTCCCGTGCTGCGGGAGCGGGCGCAGGCGATCCCCGCGATCACTGCCGAAGTGCGCGAACTGGCCGCCGACATGACCCGCGCCATGCGTTTCTACGACGGCGTCGGCATCGCGGCGCCGCAGGTCGGCGTCTCGAAGCGGCTGGTGGTTTTCGACATACCGTACCCGGAGGAGCGCGCGGGGCTGTCGCCCGGCGAAGAGGCGCTGCTGCCGCTGATGCCGCTCGCGGTCGTGAATCCCGAGATCATCGCCGCGTCCTCCACGCTCGCCGAGCGCGACGAGGGGTGCCTGTCGGTGCCGGGGATCTTCGCTCCGGTGGTGCGCCCCGAGCGGGTGGTGCTGCGCGCGATGCTGCTGGACGGTTCGATCGTCGAATACGAGTGCGGCGGATTGCTGGGGCGGTGCGTCCAGCACGAGCTGGATCACCTCGACGGCATGCTTTTTACCGACCGGGTGGAGCCGGCGGCGCTGGAGGAGCATCGCGCGGAGCTCGAACAACTCGAACGGAACGGCGAAAAGCGCGATTTCCGCCGCTGACGCCGCCATTGGGAACAAGAGAGAGATCATGCCGCTGCTGGAAGTCCGGGACCTCGCCGTACAGTACAAGGTGCGCAGCCACAGCTTCGCGCCCAAGCGGATACTGCACGCGGTCGACGGTGTGAGCTTTTACATCGACGCCGGCGAAACGCTGGGGCTCGTCGGCGAATCCGGATGCGGCAAAAGCTCCCTCGGGCGCGCGCTGGTGCGGCTGGAGAAACCGGCGTCCGGCTCGATCAGACTCGACGGTCGGGAACTGGCGACGCTCTCCGGGCGCGAACTGCGCCGGTCGCGGGGCGACATCCAGATGGTCTTTCAGGACCCCTACGGTTCCCTCAATCCGCGGCTGACGATCCTCGAATCGCTGGACGAGGTGCTGGCGCTGCGCAGCAAAGACGGCCGCGCCGCCCGCCGCGAGCGCGCCGCCGCGCTGCTGAAGCAGGTGGGACTGCTCCCGGACGCCCTCGACCGCTATCCGCACCAGTTTTCCGGCGGTCAGCGCCAGCGGATCGGCATCGCCCGCGCCCTCGCCGGGGATCCGCGGCTGATCGTCGCGGACGAGCCCGTCTCGGCGCTGGACGTCAGCGTTCAGGCGGCGATCGTCAATCTGCTGATGGATATTCAGCGCGATTGCGGCATGGCGTTCCTCTTCATCGCGCACGATCTGGCGGTGGTCGAACACATCTCCGACCGGATCATGGTTATGTATCTGGGGCGGATCGTCGAGATCGCCCCCGCTCACGAACTCGTGGCTGCGCCGCGCCATCCCTACACTCAGGCGCTGCTGGCGGCGGTGCCGACACTGACCCCGGAGGGGCGGAGCCGGATCGTGCTGCACGGCGACGTGCCGTCGCCGCTCGACCCGCCGGAGGGGTGTCCGTTTCATCCGCGCTGCCCCTTCGCGCAGGAGCGCTGCCGCCGCGAGCGCCCCGAGCTGGAATGTTCCGGCGACCGCGCCTGCGCCTGCTTCTTTCCCCGTTGACGGTTCCGGGGTATTTTGCACAAAAATTCGCTGAAATGCTTGAAATGGCGGTTTTGTATATTATATTGAACCAAAGTTCATTTTCGTAAACCAACTTCGGCAGGGAAAGGTGAAGGCGATGAAGGCGATATGCAAATCCGAACGCGGAGTCGGGCTGAAACTGGTGGACGTTCCGATCCCCGAATGCGGCATCAACGACGTGCTGATCAAGGTCGAAAAGACCGCGATCTGCGGTACCGACGTCCACATCTACAAGGACGATCCGTGGTCGCAGGCGACGATCAAGACCCCGCTGGTGATCGGTCATGAATTTGTCGGGCGCGTCGTCGCCTACGGGAGCAACGTCCACGACGTCGAGGTGGACGAACTCGTCAGCGGCGAGGGTCACATCGTCTGCGGACGCTGCCGCAACTGCCTCGCGGGGCGTCGCCACCTCTGCAACGCCACGAGCGGCGTCGGCGTGAACCGGCAGGGCGCCTTCGCCGAGTTCATCGCGATCCCGGTGACCAACGTCTGGCACTGCAACGAAAAGATCCCGACCGACGTGCTGGCGTGCTTCGATCCGCTGGGCAACGCGACGCATACGGCGCTCTCGTTCGATCTGCTGGGCGAGGACGTGCTCATCACCGGCGCCGGTCCCATCGGCATCATGGCGGCGGCGATCGCCCGCCACGCGGGTGCGCGCTACGTCGTCATAACGGACGTGAGCGACGACCGGCTGGAACTGGCGAAGCGCATGCCGATCACCCGCGCCGTCAACACTTCGCGCGAAAACCTGCACGACGTGATGGCGGAGCTCGGCATGAAGGAGGGCTTCGACATCGGTCTGGAGATGTCCGGCAGTCCCGTCGCGCTCAAGGGAATGATCGACACGATGAGCCACGGCGGCAAGATCGCGCTGCTCGGCATATTGCCCGACGACGCCCCCGTCGAGTGGAGCAAGGTGATCTTCAACGGACTCACGCTGCGCGGCATTTACGGCAGAAAGATGTTCGAGACGTGGTACAAGATGACCACGATGATCGAATCCGGACTGAACATCGAGCCGATCATCACGCACCACTACCACTACACCGACTTCGACAAGGGTTTTCAGGCGATGATCAGCGGCAAGTCCGGCAAGGTGATCCTGGAGTGGAATTGAGATCGACACGGCAACATCGGGAGGAAAGAGATAAATGTACGGAAGATTTCAGCAGTATCTGAGCGAAAAGCTCGCGGGCATCCGCGAGGCGGGGCTTTACAAAACCGAACGGGTGATCGAGGGACCGCAGGGCGCCCGCATCAGCGTCGGCGGGCGCGAGGTCGTCAACATGTGCGCCAACAACTACCTCGGCCTGGCGCACCACCCCGCCGTCGAAGCGGCGGCGAAGGCGATGATCGACCGCCGGGGCTACGGGCTCTCGTCCGTGCGCTTCATCTGCGGCAAGCAGGACATCCACGGCGAGCTCGAGAAAAAACTTTCGGAGTTTCTGCACACCGACGACACGATCCTCTTCGGGTCGTGCTTCGACGCGAACGGCGGCGTCTTCGAGGGACTGCTCACCGCCGAGGACGCGATCATCAGCGACGAGCTCAACCACGCGAGCATCATCGACGGAGTGCGGCTCTGCAAGGCGCAGCGCTACCGCTACAAGAACAACGACATGGCGGACCTGGAGCGCCAGCTCGTCGCCGCGAAGGACGCGCGCTTCCGGCTGATCGCCACCGACGGCGTCTTTTCGATGGACGGCTACATCGCGAACCTCAAGGGGGTCTGCGACCTCGCCGAAAAGTACGACGCGCTGGTGATGGTCGACGACTCGCACGCGGTCGGCGTGATCGGTCCGAACGGGCGCGGCAGCGTCGAATACTGCGGCGTCGAGGGGCGGGTGGACATCATCACGGGCACGCTGGGCAAGGCGCTCGGCGGCGCCTCGGGCGGCTATGTTTCGGGGCGTAAGGAGATCGTCGAGATCCTGCGTCAGCACGCGCGTCCGTACCTCTTCAGCAACAGCGTGCCGCCGCCGGTGGTCGGGGCGTCGCTGGAGGCGCTGCGCCTCGCGTCCGGCTCCAACGAACTGCGCGAAAAACTCGCCGCCAACGCGGCGCGGTTCCGGTCGCAGATGGAGGAGGCGGGGTTCACCTTGAATCCCGGCTGCCACCCGATCATCCCGGTGATGCTCGGCGACGCGGTCGTCGCGCAGAAGATGGCGGAAATACTGCTCCGCGAGGGGATCTACGCGATCGGCTTCTTCTATCCCGTGGTGCCGAAGGGCAAGGCGCGCATCCGCGTGCAGCTCTCGGCGGCGCACAGCTTCGAGGATATCGATCGCGCGGTCGAGGCGTTCAAGACCGCGCGGCGCGAGATCGGTTTGTGACGCGGTCGTGAAAGGGGCGGGGCGGCTTCAGCGGGAGTCGCCCCGCCTTTTTGTTTGAATTTGATCCAGACGGAATATCCGCCGCGCGTTGCCGGAAAAGAACGCTTCGTGGGCGGGTTCCGGCACCACCCGGCGCAGCAGTTCGAGATACGCCGGGATGTTCACGAGCGGCCAATCCGAGCCGTACATCGCCTTCGAGTCGTCCGAAAGGTATTCGAGCCACATCCGCAAATACTTCCAGTAGCTTTCGCACTGGGCGTAAAGCGCGTCCGCTTCGAAGTCGCCGACCGCGAGTCCCGACAGGTCCAGCGAGACGTTGGCGTTCTTGGCGGCGACCTCCGTCGCGTCGACGATCCACGGGTTGCCGAAGTGCGCGAGCACGAAGCGCGTCCGGGGGAACGAAGCTGCGACCTCGTCGACGCCGAGCGGGTGCGCGTACTTGACGAGCCCCCGGTCGCCGGCGGTGTCGCCGGTGTGAAAGACGACCGTCCGGTCGAGCGCGCCCGCGAGCTCGTAGAAGGGCAGAAAGCACTTGTCCGAGGGGTAGCGGTAGTCGTAGCCGAGGTAGACCTTCAAGCCGACGCAGCGAGGATTGCGGAGCGTCTTTTCCATGCGCTCGAGTTCGCCCGAAAGCGTCTCGGGGGAAAGTTTTTCGCTCCGCAGCCCCGCGCAGAAATACAAGGGCGGCGCGACCTCCGGGAACTCTCCCCCCTCGGGACCGCCCATCGCGACGCCGCACTCTATGCCCTGTTCGCGAAAGACCCGCGCCAGATGCTCCGGCGTGTTTTCGTGACCCGCCGCCTGCGCCGCGCGGGTCATGTATTCGTGATTCGCCAGGTGCAGATGCGCGTCGACGATCATGGTCGGTGCCCTTCAGTCCGAAAAGGTCAGCTGCGGGCGAAGTCCGCCTTGACCTCGCCGCGGAATTTCTCGTCCGTCATGAACTTGAGGGCGATGTGCGCCATCGCCGCCGCGGCGCGGAGCGCGTTGTCGAATGCGAAATCCTCCTTCGCGGCGGCGGCGAACTCCACGCTGTGACCGGGCACCTTGTGGTCCGCGACGGCGAAGTAGCAGTGCGCTCCCGGAAGCTCCTGCGAAAAGTTGCCGAAGTCGCTGGAGCCCATGTTGACGGTCGTCCCCCGTTCCGGATTCGCGCCGAGCGCCGCCATGTCCGAGAGGTACTGTTCGTTCATCGGAGCGTTGGGCTTGCGCGCGCGGTAGGGGCGCGACGGCTGGACGATCTCGAGCTTCGCGCCCGTCATCATCGCGGCGCCCTCGGCGATCGCGCGGAAGCGGGCGTCGAGCTTTTCCATCCACTCGTCCGAGGTCGAACGCAGGTAGAAGCAGCACGAGGCGCGTCCCGGGATCACGTTCGGCACCTTGCCGCCGTCGTCGACGATGCCGTGGACGCGGCAGAACGACGGCAGCTGCTGGCGGAAGGCGTTGATCCCGGCGTACATCAGCATCACGGAGTCGAGGGCGTTGACCGCCGTGTCGAGGTTGCCGGCGGCGTGCGCCTCGCGCCCTATGAAGGTGACGTTGTACTTGCGCAGCGCCGAGCTGCCGGTATCCTGAACGGTGCGGGCGGTCGGGTGGACCATCATCACGGCGTCGAGCCCCCGGAGCGCGCCGCGTTCGAGCAGTACGACCTTGCCGCCGCCGTCCTCCTCTGCGGGGGTGCCGAGCAACCGGAGCGTGCCGGGGACGTTTTCGCGCTTCATCGTCTCGGTGACGGCGAGCGTCGCCGCGACTCCGGCGGTCGCGATCAGGTTGTGACCGCAGCCGTGACCGACGGCGGGGAGCGCATCGTACTCGGCGGCGATCCCGAAGGCGGGACCCGCCCCCGTCGCGACCTCGGTCGCGAAGGCGGTCGGCACGTCGAGGTACTGCCGGGCCACCTGAAAGCCGTGCTCCTCAAGGAAGCGCGCCAACCGGTCGGCGGAGTACTTTTCCTGAAACGCCGTTTCGGGGTGGTTCCAGATGTCGAGCGAAAGCTCGCGGAGTTCCGCGCGGTGCGCGGCGATGGATTCGTAAAGACTTTCCAGAGAAAACATTTTTTTGCCTCATTCGCAAAGGGTTGTTTGGTCTATTTGCCGGTTTCGAGGATGCGCCGGATCAGCGCCGAGGTCGAAAAACCGGGGACGAAGGGTTTGAAGACGATCCGCGTCCCGGCGGCTTCCAGCGCGGCGCGTTCGTCGGGATTGAGCTTGTCGAGCGTGTAGTCGCCGCCCTTGACGTAGACGTCGGGGGCGAGCGCGGCGAGTTCGCGGTCGCAGCGTTCGCCGTCGAAGACGACCACGCGGTCCACCGCCGCAAGCGCGCAGAGCATGAAGGCGCGGTCGACCTGCGCGACGACCGGGCGCGTTTCCCCCTTGAGGCGCCGCACCGAGGCGTCGGAGTTTATGAGCACCAGCAGCGCGTCGCCCTGTTCCCGCGCGTCGCGCAAATACGCGGCGTGACCGCGGTGCATGATGTCGAAGCAGCCGTTGGTGACGACGAGGCGCTTTCCAGCCGCGCGGAGTCCGGCGCGCCACGCGACGGCGGCTTCGAGCGTCAGCAGCCCGGTTTCGGGACGGTCGAGCGGGTTCACAGCAGCTCCCCCTCGCGATGGAGCGGCCGCACGCGCACCCCCGCCTCGCGGAGCAGCGACAGCGACACGTCGTCGATGCTGTACCGCGCGTGGTAGACCACCTCTTCGATGCCTGCGTTGATGATCATTTTGGCGCAGAGCAGGCACGGGCTGAAGGTCGTGTAGAGCGTCGCCCCCTTGACCATGATCCCGTGGTACGCCGCCTGCACGATGGCGTTCTCCTCGGCGTGGCTGCAGAGGCAGGCGGCGAGGTCGTGACCGGAGGGGGTGTCCGAGTTGCAGCGGGGGCAGCCGCCCTCGTCGCAGTTTTTGATCCCGCGCGGGGTGCCGTTGTAGCCGGTCGAGATGATCCGGTGGTCGCGCACCAGCACCGCCGCGACCTGACGGCGGCGGCAGTTGCTGCGCGACGCGGCGACCTGCGCGATCGACATGAAATACTCGTCCCACGACGGACGCCTGACATGTGTGTGTTCTTCCATGGGTTCAATCTCCGAATGGGTTATATGTCACCGAAAAGATCGTCCTTGTAGGTTTCCTCCGCCGGGGGGGCGGCGGGGGGCGGCGTCTCTTCCGGGGCGCTTTCCCCGGCGGCGGTCGCGGTCTCAAGAAATTCGTCGAGCGCGACGATCCTGACGCCGTGTTTGCGGGCGGCGGCAAGCTTGCTCCCCGAGCCCTCCACATCGGCGGCGACGAGCAGCGCGAGATCCTTCGTAACCGCGTCGACGGGCTCGTAACCAGCCCGCCGTGCGAGCTCCTCGTAGTAGGAGCGCTTTTCGGGCATCTTGCCCGTGAAGCAGATCTTGCCCCGCCCGGCGGCGGCGCTTTCGCCCGCGCGCACGACCTCGACGGCGGCGAGAAGTTCGTCCAGATACTCCCGCTGGGCGGAAAATTCCCGGGCGATGGCGGCGCCGCGCTCCGGACCGACGCCGTCGAGAGAGACGAGTTCGCCCGCCGAAAGTTGCCGCAGTTCCGCAAGCGGGTGCTTTTCCAGGAGCTTCCTGGCGATGTTGGGTCCGACGTTCGGGATGTTCAGCGAGGCGAGGAGCTTGTACTCCTCGACCCGGCGCGCCTTCCGGATCTCGTTGACGAGGTTCTCCGCGGACTTCCGCTGAAAGCCTTCGATCTTCAGCAGATCGGCGACGGTGATCTCGAATAGATCAGCGACGCGCCGGATGCCGCAGGATTTGACGAGTTTCCTCAGTGTCGGTTCGCCGAGGCGCTCCACGCCGAAGCTCCGCAGCGCCGCGAGCAGCCGCTGGAGTTCCGTTTCCGGGCAGTTCGCATTCGGGCAGACGAGCTCGGGACCGCGCCGCACCAGAAGCGCCCCGCACGAGGGGCAACGGTCGATGACGGCGCTCCGGCGCTGCGCTCCCGGCTTGCGTGCCGAGATGTAGGGGATCACGTCGCCCGCGCGCTCGACGGTCACGGTGTCGCCGATCTGAATGTCCATGTCGATCAGATTCTGCACGTTGTGCAGACTCGCGCGCTTGATGGTGATGCCGGAAAGCTCCACCGGCGCGAGGTGCGCCACGGGCGTCAAATTGTTCTTGCCGAAGCTCCATTCGACGTCGAGCAGCGTCGTTTCACACGAGCGGTTGGTGAACTTGTAGGCGATCTCGCCGCGCGGATGGTGCGCGGTGTTGCCCAGCGAAGCGCGGTACGCGGCATCCGCGAGCTTGACGACGATGCCGTCCTGCGGATAGGGCAGCTCGACGAGCCGGAGTTTCAGCGCCTCCCACTCCTCCGCCAGGTGGTCGGCGCGGACGCGCAGCGACACGAGATTGTAGTCCACGAGCGTCAGCTTGGCGTGCTGGACGAGCATGGGGGCGATATCCTTGAGGGTCATTATCCCCGCGACGGCGTTGCGCGAATTCTTGTAGACGCCGCCGTCCTTCTTGCGGATGTCGGAGTACAAGGTGCGGAAGTCGTCGCTGCGGATGAGCAGCTCGCCGCGCGCGGGACGGTCGAGCGGTCCCCGGTAGCCGGGGGCTTCGAGTTCGATCAGCGGCAGCTTGTCGGAGACGTCCTCGCCCACCTCGCCGTCGCCGCGGGTCGAGAGCACCTTGCCGTCGTAGTTGACGCTGATGCCGTCGTACTTGGGTTCGACGAGCAGCTCCTCGCCCGGGGAGCGGCGGAATTTCGCCGCCCACTCGAGCAGTTCTTCGAGCGAGTACGCCTTGTCGAGCGACAGCATCGGCTCCGCGTGGCGCACCTTGCCGGAGCTTTCGACTTTCGGGGTCGATATTTCGGTGAGAAGCTCATGGTCGGGCGCCAGCTCGGCGAGCGCGCGGACGAGTTCGTCGTAGCGCGCGTCGCTGATCTCGGGCTCGTTCAGCTCCCAGTAGCGGCGGTTGTGATGGCGGATCAGCGCCGCGAGTTCGTCGACGCTCAGGTTTTCGATGTTGAAGTCGGTCGTTTCCATAAGAATAAAGAATATAGTCCGCGCAATTGATTTTTTCAAGCGAGCGGATTATATTATAAAAATTTTCGGTCGCGGTTTCCCGTTCGATTGAAACGACTTGTATAATAAACACGCGTTCGGTGTCCCGAACGTCAGAAAAGGAGATAGTCGATCATGGCTAAAGAATACAGCGTCGCCGTGGCAGGCGCCACCGGCGCCGTCGGCGTGGAGATGATCAATACGCTGGAAAAGCGGAATTTCCCGGTTTCCCGGATCAAACTCCTGGCGTCCGCCCGTTCGGCGGGCAAGACCGCGACCTTCCGCGGCGAAAAGGTCGTCATCGAGGAGATGACCGAAAACTCCTTCAAGGACGTGGACATCGCCCTCTTTTCGGCGGGCGGCGACGTCTCGAAACAGTTCCGCAAGGCGGTGACCGACGCGGGCGCGGTGATGATCGACAACTCCAGCGCCTTCCGCCTCGAAGCCGACGTGCCGCTCGTCGTCCCCGAGGTCAACCCCGAGGACGTCGCCAAGCATCACGGCGTGATCGCCAACCCGAACTGCTCGACGATCATCATGCTCGTCGCCGTCGCCCCGCTCCACCGCGCGAAGAAACTCCGCCGCCTCGTCGCCTCCACCTATCAGGCGACGAGCGGCGCGGGCGCGAAGGGCATGCACGAACTCCTGGTCCAGACCCGCCAGCTCCTCGACGAACAGCCGATCGAGCCGCGCGCCTTCGTCCACCGCATCGGCTTCAACCTGATACCGCACATCGACGCCTTCCAGCCCAACGGTTACACCAAGGAAGAGCTCAAGATGCTCAACGAAACCCGCAAGATGCTCCACGACGACTCGATCCGCGTGAGCTGCACCTGCGTCCGGGTGCCGGTGCTCCGCGCCCACTCCGAAGCGCTGAACCTCGAGTTCGAGAACGAGATCACCCCCGACGAAGCCCGGCAGATCCTCGCCGCCGCCCCCGGCGTGACCGTCGTCGACGACCCCGCGAAGTTCCTCTACCCCATGCCCGTCGACGCGACCGGCAAATACGACGTGCTCGCGGGACGCATCCGGCAGGACATCTCGCGCGACGACAAACGCGGGCTGGATATCTTCGTCGCCGGCGACCAGGTGCTCAAAGGCGCTGCCCTCAACGCCGTCCAGATCGCCGAGATCCTCATCGGCCGCAAGGTCGACAACGCCCAGTTCAAATAACATCCGAAGTTTTCACCCGGCGGCGGCGGAATTTTATCCCCGCCGCCTTTTTTGTCCCTTCCTCGGGGCAAAAAAAACCGGAAGCGCGGGGGAAACCGCGTTTCCGGTCGGGTGGATTCCTGAAAGCGTTACTTCACGCCGAAGTGGGCGAGCAGCATTTTTTCCGCTTCCGCGTTCCAGAGGTTGTTGTGTTTCTTGCACACCGCGTCGAGTTCGGCGAAGAAGGGGTCCTTCTTGCCGACTTCGGCGAAGTCCGCGATGGCGGTGAGCGGCATGTCGATGCCGGTGTAGATCAGCTTCTTGCCGCCCTTGATCTGGGGCAGGCGCAGCGTCGTGTCGATCACGGCGTCGATGCCGCCGACGTGGGTGATCATCGCCGCCGGGTTGATCTTGCCTTCTTCCATGAGCTTCAGCGATTCGCGCATGTCGTCGGTGTTGCCGCCCGAGGTGCCGACGATATGGGTCGACGCGTAGTGCACGTTGTAGAAGTTGAACATCGCGCTGAACTTGGGATCGAGCGGACCCGCGAAGAAGTTCAGACACCCGTCGCGGCCGAGGATCTGGTCGCCCTGTTCGACGACCGGCTTGACGGGCGCCATGCAGAGCACGTCGTCGTAGCCTTTGCCGTCCGTGAGTTTCAGCAACTCGGCGACGGCGTCGCCCTTGCCGGTGTTGAGGAACACGAGCTTGACGCCGTTCTTCGCCGCGTCTTCGGTGGTGTAGAGCTGTTCCGCCCGGGCGAGCCGCGCGTCGTCGATGTCGGTGACGACCAGGAGCTTCGGACGGCGCGGTCCGTGGATCGCGTAGTCGATGGCTCCGAGACCCATCGGACCGACGCCCGCGAGGATCGCCATTCTGCCGCCCTCGACGATGCCCATCTTATGGGTGTAGACGCCGTTGGTGGTGTGGTAGAAGGCGTGGAAGCCGCCCACGATGCAGCTCATCGGTTCCGCGACGCTGCCGTAGAAGAAGGCTTCGCCCTGATAGGGCAGCAGACACTTCTGCTCCATGACCTCGTTCGGGATGATGATGTAGGTGGCGTCGCCGCCGATGTACTGGTAGGAGTACCCGGGCGCGGCGAGGCTGCCCTTGTAGTTCAGCGCGGGCTGGATCGAGAATTTTTCGCCCGCCTTGAACTCGTTTGCCCACTTCTTGCCGACTTCGACGATCTCGCCGCAGAACTCGTGACCGATGATCACGGGTTTCTGGGCGACGTCGTCGGGTACGCGCTTGTGCGCGGCGCCCTGCTCGGCGGCCTTGAAGCTCGACATGCAGATACTGTCGGAGACGATCTTGGCGAGGATCTCGTCGTCCTTCAACTCGGGCAGATCGAAGACCTCCAGACGGAGGTCTTCCTTGCCGTACATTCTTACAGCTTTGGTCTTCATAGTCTCAGATACCCAGTTTGGCGCGACGGATCTTTTCCATCTTGGTGTAGTTCATGCTCGGGGTGTATCCCGGCAGCGGCAGGATGCCTTCGTTGACCGCGTCGAGGATCCAGTTCGCCTGCGGATAGTAGAACTGCTCAAGTTCCGGACACGGCGAGATGCTGTTCGGGGCGCCGACGACCATCGGAGGCGCGTCGAGGTACTCGAAGCAGAAGCGTGTGATGTTGCTGGCGAGGTCGTTCAGGAACGAGCTGCGCTCGCAGGCGTCGCTGATGAGCACGATGCGACCCGTCTTCTTGACGGACTCGATGACCTTGTCGTAGTTGAACGGCACCAGCGTGCGGGCGTCGATGACCTCCGCCTCGAGCTTGAACTGCTCGCTCAGCTGCTTCGCCGCCTTGATCGACGGATACAGCGTGGCGCCGATGCTGAGGATCGTGAGGTCGCTGCCGGCGCGCTTGACGTCGGGCTCGCCGATCGGAACTTCATAGTAGCCTTCCGGCACGCCGCCCTGGTGGAACTGCTCGCCGGTGTCGTAGAGCTTCTGGCTCTCGAAGAAGACCACCGGGTCGGTGCCGTTCAGCGCCGCGTTCATGAGACCCTTGGCGTCGTAAGGCGTCGCCGGGAAGCAGACCTTCAGCCCCGGGATATGGGTGCAGAGGCTCGTCCAGTCCTGCGCGTGCTGGGCGCCGTACTTGGCGCCGACCGAGACGCGGAGGACGACCGGCATCTTCAGCACGCCCGCGGACATCGCCTGCCACTTGGAGAGCTGGTTGAAGACCTCGTCGCCGGCGCAGCCGAGGAAGTCGCAGTACATGAGTTCGGGGATCGCCCGGCCGCCGCAGAGCGCGTAGCCGCACGCCGCCGCCACGATCGCGCTTTCGGAGATCGGCGCGTTGAAGAAGCGGTGATACGGGATCGCTTCCGTGACGCCGCGGTAGACGCCGTAGGCGCCGCCCCAGTCGCGGTTGTCCTCGCCGAAGGCGATCAAGGTCGGGTCGGTATAGAACTTGTTGATGATCGCTTCGAAGAGCGCGTCGCGGGTGTTGAAGGTCACGAGCTTCGAGTACTCCTTGCCGTTCTCGTCGAAGGCGAAGCGCTTCTTGGTCTTGATCTTCTTGAGGTTCGGGTTGTCCTCGAGCTTCATGAGCACGTCGGGCTTGCGGTCGTCGAATTTCTCGACCTTCTGGTTCGAAAGCATGTACTTGCGCATGGCGTCCGGATCCTTCGCCGGGTTGATGCGCGGGCTGATCGAGTCGTCGATGGCGAGCTTCATGATGCGGGTGATGCGCGCCTTGATGTCCTCGTTGAACTCGTCGAACTTGCCGTCGGCTTCGACCTTGTTCTTGACCAGCTTGGTGCGGAACGCCTGGATCGCGTCCTGCTCACGCCACGCCTCGATCTCCTCGGGGGTGCGGTAGCTGGAACTGTCGGTCGCGCTGTGGCCGACGTAGCGGTAGGTCACGGTCTCGAGAAGCACCGGCCCCTGCTTCTTTTCGATGATCTCGCGTTTGCGCTTGAAGGCGTCGATCACGGCGAGCGGGTTGTAGCCGTCGACCCGCTCCGCGTGGAGCGCGTCCGGACGCACGCCCGAGCCGATCCGCGCCGCGATGTCGTACGCCATCGTCTCGCCGCGGGTCTGACCGCCCATGCCGTAGCCGTTGTTGATGCAGTGGAAGATCAGCGGCAGACCGCCCTTGAAATCCTTCTCCCACAGCTGGAAGTACTGGTCCATCGACGCGAAGTTCAGCGCCTCCCAGACGGGACCGCGGCCCATCGAGCCGTCACCGACGTTGCAGACCACGAGACCCGGCTTGCGGTTGACCTTCTTGTAGAGCGCCGCGCCCGCCGAGATGCCCGCCGAGCCGCCGACGATCGCGTTGTTGGGATAGATGCCGAAGGGCAGGAAGAAGACGTGCATCGAGTTGCCCAAGCCGCGGGTGAAACCGTTTTCGCGGCCGAAGAGCTCCGCCATGAAGCCGTAGAGCAAAAAGTCGATCGCGAGGTCGCGGATCTTGCCCGACTTGTTCTGCTTTTCGACCACCTTCAACAGCGCGCCGTCGTAGAACTCCTTCATGATCTTTTCGAGTTCCTTTTCGGGCAGGTTGCGGATGGCGTTGAAGCCCTTCGCGAGCACTTCGCCGTGGCTGCGGTGGCTGCCGAAGATCACGTCGTCATGGGTCAACGTGTACGCCATGCCGACCGCCTGCGCCTCCTGACCGGTGTAGAGGTGCGCGGGACCCGTGTAGAGGTAGTCGACGCCGTTGTAGTGCTTCGCGGTACGGACGCTGAAGAGCATCGTCTCGAACTCGCGGATGTACTGCATGTCCTGATAGATGCCGAGCAGATTCGCCTTGGTGAAGATCTTCTTCTCTTCGGCGAAGGTCTTCTTGTACTGGTTGAGCTCGATGGTTCCCAGTTCGACTTTACCGGGCTTTCTGACCTGTTTCGGGTCGATGAATTGACATTTAGGCATTTTCTAACATCCTATATGGTTGATGGTTTAGTACCGTTGAATTTTTCAGATCTGCCCCAGGATCGCGTCGCGGAAGACTTCGCCCACCGTCGGGTGCGGGAAGACCACCTTCGCCATGCTCTGCGGGGTCATCTTCTTTTCGACCGCGATCGCGAGTCCGAAGATGATCTCGCTCGACGGATTGCCGATCGCGCAGGCGCCGATGATCGTGCCGTCGGGTCCGAGGATCAGCTTCACGAAGCCCTGACCGCCCTCGTTCTCGGCGATGTAACGCCCGGAGAACGCCAGCGGCAGCTGCACCACCTTGACCTTGATCCCCTTCGCCTTCGCGGTCTCCTCGGTCTCGCCGACGCTGGAAACTTCGGGGTTGGTGTAGATCACGGCGGGGATCGCGGAGTAGCTCATGCGGTCCTTTTCGCCCGCGATCACGTTGACCGCCACCTCGCCCTCGCGGTACGCGGTGTGGGCGAGCATCGACTTGCCGTTCACGTCGCCGATCGCGAAGACGCCCGGCACGTTGGTCTTCATCTCGTCGTCGGTCGGGATCGCCCCGCGCTCGGTGTTGACGCCGATCGATTCGAGGTTCAGCCCGGCGGTGTTGGCGCGCCGCCCGATGGCGACGAGGATCTTATCCGCCTTGAGCGTGCTCTTGCCCTGCGCGTTCTCGACTTCGAGGGTCGTGCCCTTGACCGCCGTCGCCTTGGTGCCGAGCATGAACTTCACGCCGCGCTTGGCGTAGATGTCCTGCACCATCTTGGACATGTCGATGTCGGTCGGTCCGCCGATGCGGTCGAGCATCTCGACCACCGTCACCTCGGTGCCGATCGAGTTGAAGTAGCTCGCCATCTCGAGTCCGATCACGCCGCCGCCCAGCACGATGAGCTTCTTGGGCGCCTTGGTCAGCGCCAGCACTTCGCGGTTGGTCACGGCGTCGCCCGAAGCGACCGCCTCTTTCAATCCCGGGATCGGCGGCACCGCCGCGACCGAACCGGAGGCGATGATGAGTTTCTTGCCCTCGTAGCGCTCGCCGCCCGCTTCGACCACGAAGCCGTTGTCGCTCTTGCCGGCGACCTTCGCCGCCGCGCTGACGACCTTGACCTTCGCGCCCTTCATCTGCATCGCGACGCCCGAGACCAGCATCTTGACGACCTTGTCCTTGCGCGCGATCACCGCCGCGTGGTCGATCGAAGCCTTCTCGCTCTTGACGCCGTAGTGCTCCGCGCCGCCCTTGGCGTAGTCGTAGAGCTTCGCCGAGTAGAGCAGCGTCTTGGTCGGGACGCAGCCCTCGTTGAGGCAGGTGCCGCCCAGCGCCCGCTCCTCGAAGAGCGCGACCGTGAGCTTCTTGTGACCCGCGCGTTCCGCCGCGCGGTATCCGGCGGGACCGCCGCCGATGATGAGTACGTCGTAAACCATGATATCAGTATCCCCCAAAGTTGGATTAAAGCGCCATCAGAAATTCGATGTTCTCCAGCCGGTCCGCGAGGACCTTCAGGAACTTCGCCGCCGGCGCGCCGTCCACCACGCGGTGGTCGAAGGTCAGCGACAGCCCCATCGCCTGATAGAATTCCACGTCGCCGTCGGCGGTTTCGCGCGGACGCAGCGTGAGTCCGCAGACGCCCAGGATCGCCGTCTGCGGCGGGTTGATGATCGGCGTGAAGCTCTCGACGCCCTGCGCGCCGAGGTTGCTCACCGTGAAGCTGCCGCCCGCCAGTTCGTCGGGCTTGATCGCGCCGTCCTTGCACGCCGCCGCCTTCGCCTTGACCCACTGCGAGATCTCACGCAGCGACATCTTGTCGGCATCGCGCATCACCGGCACGAACAACCCGCGCGGAGTATCCACCGCGCAGCCGAGCTGAGCGTGGGTGAAACGACGCATCGTTTTGCCGTCGAGGAAGTTCGCGTTGATATCCGGGAACTCGGGCAGCGTGCGCGCCACCGCGAGCAGAATGAAGTCGTTGATGGTCACCTTTTCGAGACCGTAGCCCTCGCTCGCCTTCATCCGCTTGCGCAGATTCACGATCGCCGTCGCGTCGAAGGTGCGGTTCAGCGTCAGCTGCGCCATGGTGGCAAGCGAGCTGTGCATGTTTTCGGCGATGACCTTGCGGAGACGCGTGATCGGCTCGTCCGCGTACGCCGCCGCCGGAGCCGCGGGAGCCGGAGCCGCCGCCGGAGCTGCCGCCGGAGCCTGCGCCGCCGCCGGAGCCGCGCCGTTCGCCGCGAGCGCCTTCACGTCGCGCTCGATGATCCGCCCCTCGGGTCCCGTCGCCGCCGCCTGCTTGATGTCGAGCCCCAGATCCGCCGCGAGGTTCTTCGCCCGCGGAGAGGCATTCAGATGATCGCCCTGCTGCGCCGCCGGAGCCGCCTGCGCCGCCGCCGGAGCCGGAGCCGCCGCTTCCGCTTTCGGAGCTTCCGCCGGAGCCGGAGCCGGAGCCGCCGCCGGTGCCGCGCCCGCGGGCAGATCGAACTTCTCGCCCGGCTGACCGATCACCGCCACCGGAGTACCGACCTTGACCTCTTCGCCCGCCGGAACGAGCTGCTTGAGCAGCGTGCCTTCGACTTCCGCGAGGCACTCGAAGCTCGATTTGCCGGTCTCCTGCGAAAAGAGCGCCTGACCGACCTTGACCTGATCGCCCTCGTTGACGAGCCATTCCGCCAGCAACGCGCTCTCGTCGGACACGCCCATCTGCGGCATCTGCACAATAGTAGCCATCTTTTTTTCTTCCTTACTTTAGGTTTTCATTTTTGCTCGTCTTGTGGAGTCTGCCGTGCCTTGCTTGTCGCGTGTTCGGTCATGCACCGAGGTGCACTCCCTCGCCCGCTCCGGCGCAAAACGCGGCATCCAACCGCAATACTTCGCAAAAATTTTTAGTGACTATATGTTAGTTGTTTTTCTTACCGATTCCGTAATTTTGCGTTTGCATCGGTTCGGCTTGTCTTCCGAGGTCTCGGGGGAGCACCGAGGTACACTCCCTCGCCCGCTCCGGCGCAAAACGCGGCATCCAACCGCAATACTTCGCAAAAATTGTTAAAAATGATATGTTAGTGGTTATTCCTACCGATTCAGAAAATTTATGTTTGTACCAAATCAAGTCGCTTTCCGCGACCTCCCGCAAAACCCGGCATCCAACCGCAATACTTCGCAAAAATTTTTAGTGACTATATGTTAGTTGTTGTTCTTACCGATTCCGTAATTTTGCGTTTGCATCGGTTCGGCTGGTCGTCGCGCGCGCGGCTTGTCCCGCCGTAGCCTCGGCGAAGGCGGAAGCGCCATTTCATCTCTCATCTTTCATCATTCATCATTGATCATTTGAGGCGCGTTGCGCCTCAAATGATCTTCACCTTCCCGGCGAGCCGTTTTTTCAATTCCGCGGGGAATTCGTCGTCCGTGACCAGCACGTCGATGTCCTCCAAGTGCGCGAAGGTGAACGGCAGCAGCGACCCGACTTTGCTCGAATCCACCGACATCACCACCCGGCGCGCCCGTTTGATGACCGCGCGCTTCAAGAGCGCGTCCAGCTGGTGCCCCACCGAGAACCCCGCCGCCTCGTCGAAACCGCTCGTGGACATGAACGCCGTGTCGATGTTGAGCTCCGCCAGCTGGTTTTCGACCGCGGGGTTGGATACCGAGATCGTGTTGCGCGCGAGCGTTCCGCCGAGCATCACCACCGCCGGGCGCGCCTTGCGCGTGGCGATCTCCAAAGCGATGTTGGGGGCGCTCGTCACGACCACCATGTTCTCGTCCGGCAGCCGCCGCGCCAGCACCATCGCGGTCGTTCCCGCGTCGATGAAGATCCCCTTGCCGGGCTCGAAGAGCGAGAGCGCCTTTTCGGCGAGCCGCTGCTTATCCGGCAGATTGCGCTGTTCGCGTTCGCTGTAAATGTCTTCGCTCAAGCCGTAGCGCCCGGGCAGATAGCGCGCGCCGCCGCGGGTCAGGATGATGGCGCTCTCGCGCGAAAGGTAGTCCAGGTCACGGCGGATGGTCATCTCGGACCACCCGTCGAAGGCGGCTGCCAGATCGCCGATGGAGACTTCTCCCCGCTCTTCGATGAATCTGCGAATCGCTTCGCGCCGTTCTTTCATGCCACGACCCCGACTGGGTTGCCAATATTCATAACATTATAATATAGTACCGCAAAACGTGGAAATCAAACACGACGGTGTGAAAATATTTCAGAAACCTGTGAATTTTCAACAGCCGCCGGGTGAAATTCTCCGCGTGCGCCGGGGCGCGGGCGCGGAAAAGTTTTTCCGGCTACTTGAATATATAAGCTTTACAGCGTATTTTAATACCGTTGTTTTTCCCGGTCGCGGAAGGATGCGCTCCCCCGCGGCTTTGCGGACACGGGATGCATGGATACTCGATATAACAGGGAGATGGATGGTTTTATGAAAAAGGGCAAGATATTCGCGATGATCCTGCTCGTGCTGATCGTCGGCGGGGCGTTCGTCTGGGCGATGCGCTACGGGTTCGAACACTCCGAAGCGGTGCGCAATCTCTTTTCCAACGCGGCGAACGAGGTCACGGGCGAGGCCGGTCCCGACGCCGAGGCGGCGCTCGCGGCGCGCAGCCGCATCACCGCGCTGGTGTCGATGTATATTTTCGCGATCATCACCGTGCTGCAGTTCGTGGCGCTGATGACCGGTATCGGCGTCGTGTCGGGGATCCGCTCCGGCGACGCCCCGGCGGAGCTGAAACTCAAGCAGCTCGACAACGCCGAGATCTTCTTCGACATCCCGCTCTACGTCGGGCTCTTCGGCACGGTGTCGGCGTTCCTCGTCATGACCTTTTCGCCGCAGTCGAGCCGTTTGATCGCGTACAGTTCGACGCTGATCGGCATCATCTTCAGTCTGCTGCTGCGGCTGACGCTGCAGTATCCGCTGCGCAAGCACCTGATCGCGAATAATCCGGGAGACGACAAGTGAATCGGGCGATCCTGATCGTCATCTGCGACTTTCTGGTCTCGGCGATGCTGTCGATGATGACCGGCATGGTCCCGGCGCACACCGGCGGCACGGGCGTCGGGCTGGACGAGCAGACCACGCGGACGCTGCTCGCCGAGATGCACGCCAACATCACCGCCCTCGAGCGCATGCGCGAGCTTCTGCGCAAGACCGCGCGGCAGAATGGCGGCGCGACCGCGGAACAGGAGCAGAAACTTCACGATCTGGCGATGCAGATCGTATCGCTGCGCCGCGACGCGGAGCTGTTGAAACGCAGTCAGGACAAGCGCCCGCTCGGCAAGCTGACGGCGAAACAGCTCCAGACCCGGCTGGAAGCCGAACTGCGCGAGCGGATGCGCGCCGAAATGGAGCTCAAGGAGCAGCGCGCCGACCTCGCCGCGACCAACAAGGATCTGCGCGAACTGCGTCAGGATTTTTCCTCGACCACCCGCGCGGTCGCCGAGCTGACCAAAAGCAACACCGAGGTCCAGCGCCGGTTGGAGCAGTCGCGCGAAGAGCTGCGCCGCACCGAGTCGGCGCTCAACGAGGCGCAGCGCGCCCAGAAGAATACGGAAAGCGAACTGTCGGAAAAGTCGCGCGAACTTCAGCGCACCAACGCCGACCTCGCCGACGTGCGGCAGGCGCTCAAGGAGATGAACACCCGGATCGGGCAGAGCACCGCCGAAAGCGGAGCGCTGCGCCAGACCCTCGCCTTCACCTCGGGTCAGCTCGATTCGGCGACCCGGCAGGCGGCGGAGCTCAAGGACCAGCTCGCGCGGACCGTGCGCTCGCACAATCTGGTGGTGCTCGAGCGCGACGAGGCGCGCAACAAACAGGCGGAGCTGCAGCAGCTGGTCCGCACCACGGTCAAGGAGCTCTCGGAGGCGCGCAAGACCGCCGAGGAAAGCCGCGTCCAGAAAGCCGAGGCGGTCGGCAAGCTCGCCGCCGTCTCCGCCGAACTCAAGGAGGCGAAACGCAAACTCGGCAACCACGTTCTCCAATGCTACGGCAAAGGCGCGGTCGCGCTGGAGGTCGCCATCCGCGAGGAGCGGCTGATGGGCGAACAGCGCGGCGGCGGCACCTTCTATCTGCCGCTGATCGAACTCGGCGGCAAGAGCTATCTCGTGGGACACCTTGACCAGTTCGTCGGCGACCTCGACACGCCGCTGATGTTCAATAAAGTCGTCCACGCGGCGATGTTCGTATCCACCCCCGGCGAAAAGGCTTCGCCGGGTCAGCCGCTCGCGGGTCCCGTCATGCTCTCGCCGCGCGAACTGCGCATGGCGGCGGTCGCCACCCGGCTGAACGGACGGACCCCGCTCAAGGCGCTGACGCTGGCGGAGCTGCGGACGCGGGGAGTCCACGAACTCTATTTGTTCAAAGCCAACACCTTCGGGCGCGACAGCACCGAACTCGAGGGGCGGTGCAGTCTGGACGTTTCCGAAAGCGTGCCGTACATCTTCATCCGCAACTCCGGATCGCGCAGCGAGCTCAAGGCGGAACCCGGCGATCTGATCCTCACCCGCGAAGGCGATTACGCCGCGATCGTGGTGGAGACGCTGCCGCGCAGCTTCGGTCGCGGCGAAGTCGTGCGCGCATTCGTGCTGCCCGATGCGAAAGCCTTTGCTTCTCCGCACCTGATCCCGTGTGAAAAACCCCGCGACGCCAAATACTTCGACGCCTTCGCCACCGCGGTGCGCGAAGTCAAGGATGCGCTCAATTCCAAGCGCCGCCGCTGACTTCGGGGCGGCGGAGCCGAGTGGCTGTCCGGCAGGGGGGATACCGATATCCCCGCCGCCGGGTCACTCCTGCACCGAACCGATTTCGATGATGCTGTCGGTCATCCGGTTGTAGACGACGTAGATGAATTTGGCGGGCTGACCGCCCACGCCCCACAGCGCGATATTGCGGTCTTTGCTTTTGCGCCACTGCTTCTGCCCGTGGACCAGCCGGTTGACCCATTCGAGGTCGTACTCGTCGTCCAGTTTCATGTCGTACTGCGCGTCGCGCCCCATCACCCCGGCGACCTCCTGGAACCGCGTGCACTGCGAGACGCCCTGCAGCTTGTCGTTGTACGTCGAATTGGCGTTGTGACAGTATATGCCCCAGATTATCAGGGCAACGATCACTACCCCGGGGATCACCAGTCCCAATGTTTTCTTTATCTTCATAAAAACCTCCTGTTCATTTCCCGGGCACGACCTCCTCCGAGGGGACGGGGTGCACGTAGAAGATCACCTTTTTGTCCTTCACGAGTTCGTCGAAAACGGTGAGGTCGTATTCCAAGTTTTTGCCGTTTTCCAAACTTGACAGAAATCGGTAGGATATTCCGTTCACCTTGAATTCGGTCCCGGCGGGGATATATACGAACAAACCCGCGTAACACCAAGTGCGGTCCTCGAAATAGGCGACCTTGTCCTCGCGCAGCTCGGGCATGAACTCATGTACGTCCGGGTAGTAGTCTTTTTCCGGAACCCGGTAAAAAACGCCTTCCTTGTCATAATCCATGGGGTCCTGCAATATATTGCCCGGGCGCTGGAACAGTACGAACCCCTCCTCCAACGTCCGGTAGGTGTGCCCGACCTTGAAGAACGGGTCCTCCGCGGGGACGTTAATGTCGGCGCATCCCGCCGCAACGACCGCGACCGCGAGCATCAGAAAAGCATGAAACCATCGCATGAGCCGGGCACCCTCCATATCATCCGGCGGAATCGCCGCACTCTCCGCCGATCCGGTTTATCGCATAAAGCGGCAGATTGATCATGGTATATGGACGATCGTCGATCGTCTGCGCCGATCTTCGGTAGTCCGCCATCGAGGTTCTGACGCAAAACCCGGGATGGAAATGTCGGCAATAGACTTTCAGACTTTTGGCTTGCAGATTGTCCTCCGCCTTGACCTCGACCGGGATAACGCCATTCTCGAACTGACAGACAAAATCCACTTCGGCACCGCCGTTTTCGCGGGACCAGTAAGCCGGTTCGAGCCCGCAATCCGCGCGAAGCTGCTGCTGGACGTACTGTTCAGTCAACGCACCTTTGAACTCCTGAAAAACCGCGTTGCCCTCGAGCAGCGTTTTGGCATTCAGATTTGCCATGGCTCCGAGCAGCCCGACATCCAGCATATACGCCTTGAACCCGTCGGAGCTGTACGCGGTCAACGGTATGGCGGACTTTGTCGCTCTGAACACATGGTAGATCAGTCCCGCTCCCAACAGCCACTGCATGGCGATTTCGAATTCGCGGGCTCTTGCCCCGGTGCGCAACGCGCCGTAGACAAACTTTTTGTTTTCCCTGGCAAGCTGCGAGGGAATGGAATTCCAGATCATACGGATGCGCGGGACGACTTCCTTGGGCGCGTGCTTCGAAAAATCGCGATCATATGAACGGAGCAAGCTTTGCTGAACCCGACGAACCCGTTTCAGGTCATTGTACCGCAAAAAAGTATCCACTGCCTCGGGCATGCCGCCGACGTAATAGTAAAGCCGCAGCAGCTCGATGAATTTGTCCTTGAACGCGGTGATCAGCTGCCAGTCTCCCGATTCCGCAAGCTCGGCTAGTTCGGGCCCCCCCGCCGCATTCAGAAATTCGGAAAAACAGAGCGGATACAGGTCCAGAAAATCCACCTTACCCACCGGAAAGCTGTCATCTTTATGCAAAGAAACGCCCCAAAACGATCCGGCGGCGACGATGGCATATTCGGGGGCTTCCTCGCAAAAGTATTTGAGCGAATTTACCGCATGGGGAGCCTCCTGTATCTCGTCGAAAACGATCAGGGTATCCCGCGGGTCGATGGCGCACCCGGCTTCGATCTGAAACGCCGTAATGAGTCGCTTGACATCGTAATCGGCATTGAAAATATTCCGCATGCGGCTGTTGTTGTCGAAATGAATATAGGCGGTCCTGGAAAAATGCCGACGCCCGAACTCTTTCATGAGCCACGTCTTGCCGACTTGCCGCGCTCCCTGTATCAGCAGCGGCTTTCTGCCCGGCGCATTCTTCCACTCCAGCAGCTTTTGCAGAGCTTTTCTTTTCACGACAACTACCTGGCTTGCGATATTATCGGCTTAATATAGCATGGAGAAGCGAAAATCCAAGTGAATTCTATAGAAAACAATCACATTTTCAGTGGGACTTTTTGTGTGTTGTTGCACATTTTCAGTGGGACTTTTTGTGTGTTTCCGCACATTTTCAGGGGGACTTTCGGCTGAATTGGACTCCCTCACGCTCGAGCACCGAACAGCAGATGTCCGCGTCATCGAAAAAGCCGCCCGTCCACAGCATCCGCGCGTCGGCGGGGAGCGCATCGAGGATCTTCGCGACACAGCGGTCGACGATGAATGTCCCCAGCTCGGCGGTGCAAAGCCAGATGTCCCTCCAGTACTGCGGCGGGACGAACTCCTCTGAGTCGCTCAGAAATACCAGATGCTGATTGTGACTTTCGTGCAGCAGCCGCCAGGCGGCAAGGAAATTTTCATGCGTACAGGGCATCACGACGTCGGCGGCGCAGACGATCTCCGTATCGTCCGCGAGGATCTCCAGGTCTTCGGATTTGAACTCGGCAGCACTCACGATCGCGGGAACATCGCTTTTATATACTTTTTTGTGACGCGCCACGCGCGGATTCCAGAAATCGAGCGGGTATGACCGGAAAAAGAGGAGGTTGAGATAACGGGCGCCGCCGGGGAATCCCTCTTCCCAGATCGCCTGCGCCAGCCGCATTTTCCGGGCGTCTATATCCTCTCGCCCCCAGTCGGTCCGGACGTGTTCCGTAAAGGAACCGTGCGCGACGGTTGTTCCGGCGGTGACCATGAATCCCCCTGCGAGCCCCACTCTTTCAAAAGATGCTTCGTTTTGCGTCTCGCAATATAAAATATTATGTAGTCCGTGTATTGTCAAATCGCCGTGCCCCGAAAAAACGCCCGCCGCGCGTGTCGCATTACCACTCCGCGCCGAAAAACCCGGAAGAATATCGTTTGCGACCTTGAAAAGCCGCCATGATGTGATATAATAATGCAGCATCGGTTTTTTGCGTTCGGAACCCCACACAAACCTTGAAGGAGATGTGAAGTTGAAGAAATTGTTGTTTGCCTCTGTGCTCGCGCTGATGGTCTCGGCGGGGGCGTTCGCCGGTGACGTGCTCGCCATGTCCCTCAATTTTCACGACGATAACGGCAACGTCACGCCGGCGTGCGACTTCCCCGCCGGGGTCATGATGAAAAAGAGGATCACCTTCAGCAACAAGACTCTCAAAGGGTTCGCCTATCCCCTCACCATCGAGCTCGACCGCGTGCAGGAAGTGGATCTGGCGTTCAAGGTCAGGGGCGAAGGCAGATTCGTCGTCTCCGTGAACCCGGAGATCTGGGAAAAAGGCAAGGGCGTCGTCAGCAAGATGAAGGTCAAATGCACCGAGTTCGTGCTGAACGGCGTGCCGGGAAAGAAAATCCCCTTCACCTTCGAGAAGTGGACCGCGATCGGCGAGGTCAACGTCAAGGACGGCGATGTCGTCACCATCAAGGCCGCCTTCGAGAAGGTCGAGTAGTCTCAGGCGTCATCGGAACCTTCGCGCCGCCGGAAAAATTCCGGCGGCTTTTTTTATGCGGGGGAGGCAAAAGCGACCGAAAAACCTTCTCCGCTCTTGACAAAACGGCAAAGCGATGTTAAATTCAGGACATCAGGACCGACCCGGTCGAAGGCAAAAAAAGTGGGGGGATGCAACAATGACTGCAAAAAAATCACTCATCGGCTTTGTCGCGGCGCTTTCATGTGCGCTGGCGCTTGCGGCGGAGGTCATGCCGATCTCCAATTTCGGCACCGGCGACCGCCCGATGCTGGTCCCGCGCGTCCAGCAGTATCGCGCCGAAGCGGGCGCGCTGAAACTCCCGGAGCTGTTGACCGTGAGCGTCCCCGCCGGCGAGGAGCTGATCGTCGAGCAGCTCTCCGAGGCGCTGAAGCGCTTCCCCGGCGTCAAGGTCGAGTCCGCGAATGGCGACGCGTCGTGCCGCTTCGTCATCGTCAAAGAGAGCGACACTTCGGTGCCGCATCATCCGCAGGGTTACACTCTGACGGTGAAGGGCGACGGCATCGTTGTCGCCTCGCACACGACCGACGGACTGTACTACGGCGCGCAGACGCTCCGCAACCTCTTTCGCAACCTCGCCGCGCCGGAGCTCGCCGCCTGTGAGATCTCGGACTGGCCCGACCTCGACCGCCGGGGCTACTTCATGACCATCGCTCGGCTCAAACCCGAAAATCTCCCGCTCCTCAAGCGGACGCTCGACACCCTCGCGTCGCTCAAGATGAACTGGCTGCTGCTCGAATTCGGCGAGAGCTTCCCCTACAAGGACAACCCCTTCACCAAGCGCAAGAACGCCTTCACCGTAGAGCAGGTCACCGATCTGCTTGAGTTTTGCCGCAAGCGCCATATCCGCGTCACCCCGACGCTGCAGGTGTGGAGCCACGCGCGCTGGATGACCAGCCACCCCGATTGGGACAAGATGAGCGAAGACCCCTCCACGATCAACTGGAGCAGCCAGCCGTGTCCCGAAAGCGAGCTGGCGGTGAGTCTCTGCGACAAGGCGATCAAGGAGCACATCGACCTCTTCAGGAGCCCGGACTTCTTTTTGATGATGGACGAGTTCTATCTGGGACCCTTCCACAAATGCGAAAAGTGCCGCAAACTGGATCCCTATCTGCAATACAAGCGTCTCGTAACCCACTTCGAAAAGCAGGTGCTCGACCGCGGCGTGACGCCGATCGTCTGTCAGGACTCCTTCCTCGACCAGCCGCTCAAGAAGTGGAACTTCGGCGACAAACTGCGCGGCGACCTCGACCCCGCGACCGAGATCCTCTGGTGGAGCTACCGCGACAAGCTCCCCGAAAAGAAGCTCGTGCCCTTCCGCGACTTCAAGCTGATCGGGCACTCGCTTGCCTGCAAGCCGCTCAACACCTACAACATGGTGCGGCTGATCAAGAAATACAACGGCTCGGCGAGCACGCTCGTCTACTGGTATGAAAGCGCCGCCACGGGTCTGCTGTCGATCCTCGACAAGGAGACGGCGGGTAATCTGGGCGGCTTCGTCAACGGCGCGGACTACCTCTGGAAGTACCCCGACGTCGAATACGCGAAGCTCGGTTACGACGGCACCTTCGAGATGGTGCGGCGGCTCTACCCCGAAAAGGCGGTCGCCGAGGCGCTGCCGGGGTGCGCGGAGCCCGTGCCGCTGGAAGGGGCGGCAAACGCCGAACTTTCCGGGTCGGGCAAGTTCCCGCGCTTCGCTTCGGACGCGGCGCTGGAAGAGCTCAAGGGCGTGCTCGCCACGCTCCCGGAGCGCTTCCATTTGATGACTTCGCCCGGCGGCAAATACTACGGGCTCCGCGTCACGGGCGAGGTCGGCAAGAACAAAGGTCGCATCGGCATCCAGCTCAAACTTGCCCGGCGCAAGATCGAAAAGCTCTATTTCCTCACCACCGCGTCGCGCGCCGCCGACATGCGGGCGTACGCGGGCGCAAGCTACTACGGCAAGGATCGCTTCGAGTTCCCGACCGTCGCCACGATCGTCGTGAAATACGCGGACGGCGGGAGCGTGTCGCTGCCGCTGCGCTACCGTCGGGACATCACCGACTGGAACCGTCCCTATGGCGGCATCGGCATGCGCTGGGCGGTGCGCGGCGTCGACGCGGACGACAACTACTACAACTTCGGTATCTACGAGTTCGCGAACCCCGAGCCCGAGCGCAAGATCGATTCGGTGACCTTCATTTCCAAGCGCTTCGGCGGCATTTCGCCGGTGATCCTCGCCATCTCCGCGCGCGGCGTCGACCGGCCGTTCCCCGCACCGGGTAAAGTCAGCCCGGCCGCCGTCGCCGGTCGCCCCGGCGTCGTCGACGTACCCCTCACCGCCGACGCGCACATCGCCGCCGACTTCGAAAACGGCATGGGCGACGTCACGATCTTCGCCTCGAAACTGCTGCGCGAAAAGATCAAAAGCGAGATCGTCGACGATCCCGCGTCGCCCTCCAAGAGCAAAGTCCTCAAGATCAGCTTCCCGGCGGGGGACTACAAGGGGCGCAACCGCGACGGCGGATACGTGCGCGTCGACGTCGCCATGCCCTACACCGTCACCGCTGAGACCAAGGCGCTCGTGGTCGACCACAAAATGGTCACGAAGGGCGTCGGCTTCAGCCATTCCAACGACTACCTCGTCGACCGCGTGGAGGGCAAGGGCGCGGACGCCAACGCCGCCTACCGCATGTACAAACTCGCTCCGCGCGGCGGCTGGACGCGCGAAACGATCCCCTGCGCGGGACGCACCGATGCGACCAACCCCATGAAGGATCTGACGCAGACCAAGTTCCGCAAGGTGAGCTTCTTCTTCAACGAGGTCGACGCCCCGGTGGAGATCTACATCGACAACATCGGCGACACCGCGAGCGCGGTATCCGACATGCCGTATTGGAAGCCGGACGCCGAGGGCGAACCGATGTGATCCCGACAACGGCAGGGGAAATTCCGGTTTCGGCTTGAAAAATCCCCCGCCGCATGGTATTATATCGGCGTATCCGAGGAAAACTTTCACACGGCGGGAGAAATATCGTGAACATGGCTTCTTACTGGTGGTGGCTGATCGCCGGGGTCACGCTGATTCTGGCGGAGTTCGTCGTGCCCGGAGTGTTCATCTGCTTCTTCGGGGTCGGGGCGATCCTCACCGGGATCGCGGCGTGGCTGATCCCGGGGATGTCGTTCACCGCGGCGCTGCTGCTCTTTTCGATCCTCAGCGTGGTGTTTCTGTTCACCTGCCGGCGCTTCATGCCGAAGAGCTTCCGCGGGGTCATCAAGGTCGACCACTCCGACATCGAGAATGACGACGTCGCCGGCGCCGAGGTGGTCGTCACCGAGGCGATAACCCCCGGGGCTCCCGGCAAGGTGGAGTTCCGCGGCTCGCAGTGGACCGCGCGCGCCGACCGCGCGCTCGCCGTCGGCGAACGCGCGAAGATCCGCTGCCGCCGCAACATCACCCTTTATCTGGAATGAATTTCGTCAAACCCCAATAAAAAACAGGAGTATTTAATCATGCCCGTCCCGGTCATTCTGGTCGTCGTAATTCTGGTGCTGGTCTTCGTGGTCCTCGCCAAAAGCATCTGCATCGTGCCGCAGAAACAGGCGTATCTCGTCGAAAGGCTGGGGCGCTACCGCGAAACGCTCGGCGCGGGGATGCACGTTCTCTTCCCGTTCATCGACCGCGTCGCCTACCGCCGCGACCTCAAGGAAGTCGCCATCGACGTGCCGCCGCAGCAGTGCGTGACGCGCGACAACATCATCGTCGAAGTCGACGGGCTGCTCTATCTGCAGGTGATCGACCCCGTGAAGGCGTCTTACGGCATCTACGACTACCTCTTCGCATGTTCGCAGCTGGCGCAGACGACGCTGCGTTCGGAGGTCGGCAAGCTGGAGCTCGACCGCACCTTCGAGGAGCGCACCGCGATCAACACCGCGATCTGCTCCGAAGTGGACAAGGCGTCCGATCCGTGGGGCGTCAAGGTGACCCGCTACGAGATCAAGACCATCAAGCCCCCCGCCTCGGTGCTCGACGCGATGGAAAAGCAGATGCGGGCGGAACGCGAAAAGCGCGCCAACATCGCCGAGTCCGAGGGCGAACGGCAGGCGCGCATCAACCGCGCCGAAGGTATCAAGCAGGAGGCGATCGAGCTCTCCGAGGGCGAACGCCAGAAGCGCATCAATGAAGCCACCGGTCGCGCCGAAGAGATCCGTCTGGTCGCTCAGGCGACCGCCGAGGGGTTGAAGAGCATCGCCGCCGCCATCGCCGAGAACGCGGGCGGCAAAGACGCGATGAACCTGAGGCTCGCGGAGCAGTACATTTCCGAGTTCGGCAAGCTCGCCAAGACGAACAACACGATGATCCTCCCCGCCGATCTGAGCAACGTCGCGAGTTTGGTCCAGACCGCCGCCGCCGCCTTCAAGGCGCAGGAAAAACCGCAGAAGTGATCACCGCCCGGCGGTAGAGTTCGGCGCGACCGCGAGGCAGGCGTAGTCGCCGATCGCGTCGCCCAGCTCGGCGGGCAAGACCCGGCAGACGCTCAGACTGCGCGGCAGCGCTTCGCGCGCCAGCACTTCGCGCATCGTCGGGACGAGCAGATGCCCCGCGCGGGCGAAGATGCTCCCCAGCACGATCCGCTCGGGGTTGAGCAGATCGATCAGCACCGCCAGCCCTTCGCCGAGACGCCTGCCGCACTCGCGCCAGACGCCGCGCGCCGTTTCGTTCCCGGAATCGGCGGCTTGGGCGAGTTGCTTCGCGTCCAGCTTTTTCCCCGGGAACGCCGCCTCCGCCAGCTGGCGCAGTCCGCCCCCCGAGCAGAAGCCCTCGAAGGAACCGCGTTTGCCGTACCCCGTCGGTCCGTCGGGGGCGAGGCGGATATGTCCGCACTCGCCCGCCATGCCGTTGGCGCCCTGATACAGCGCGCCGTTGAGGATCAGCCCCGCGCCGAGACCGGTGCCGAAGGTGAGAAAAATCATGTTCCGGCAGCCGCGCCCCGCGCCGAAGCGCCACTCCGCGACCGCGCAGGCGTCGGCGTCGTTGCAGAGCCGCGCCGGACAGCCGAACTCGCGCGCCAGCACCTCGACGACCGGCACCTCGTCCCAGCCGGGCAGGTTCGGCGGCGACAGCACCACCCCGCGCTCCGCGTCGAGCGGTCCGCCGCAGCTTATACCCACTCCGGAGTATGCCGCGACGCCGCGGCGGTCCAATAATTCCCGCATCGCCTCCGAGAAACGGCGGATGCACTTATCCGGCTCCGGGAAGTCGGCGGTCGCGAACGCCGCGCGGTCCACGATCTCCAGATTGTCGCCGTCACGGCGACCCAATACCGCGGCGCACTTGGTGCCGCCCACGTCGAAGCCCAGCAGATACTCCGTCGTCGTCATCACAACAGCTCCTCCTCCCGGACCACCGCCGGGATCTTGTACGGCGCTTCGTGGAAGGTCAGCCCGAGGCGGCTGATCGTCAGCCGCACCAGCGTCGGCACCGGAAGCGTCGTCACTACGGAAAGAATGATCACCGCGTTGAAGAAGGTCTCGTCCAGCAGTCCCTGCTCGCGGCCGATCGCCGCCGCCGCCAGCGTCGCCGACAGCTGCGGCACCGTCATCAGCCCCGCGACAAAACCGTGCCCGTTGGAAAATCCCGACGTCCGCAGCGCGAGCCACCCCGAAAACATTTTGCTGCCGACGAGGCCCAGCACGGTGAAGAGCACGATCCGCCAGCTTTCGCCCCCGGACGCGACGAAGACCGAAAAGTCCGTCTTCATGCCGATCGAAACGAAGAGAAACGGTATCACGAAGCCGTAGCCGATGCTCTCGAAACGCTTGAAGAGCACCCGGCTCCGGCTGGCGACCACCTTGGAGAGCCCCAGCCCCGCGATGAACGCCCCCACGACGAGATTGATGCCGAAAAGTTCGCCGATCAGCACCGTGACGAGGATGACGAGGAGCAGGATCATGATCAGCATGTCCTCGCCCGGATGAAAACGCTTGAGCAGCCACGACCCCACCCGGTTCACGCAAAAGAGCGACAGCGCCAGATACGCGAGCACGATCAGCAGAAAGACCGGAATGAAGGTATTGCTCAACAGCGCGTCGCCCCAGTGGTCGAAGATCGACAGCGTGTTGCTGCCGACCATGTGCGACACTCCGGCGCGCTGGCGGTAGAGCTGCAGACTCACCGCGAGGAGCACGATGCTCGCGATGTCGGTGATGACCGTCGAGATCAGCACCGCCGCGCCGAAGCGGGTGCGCGTGAGTTTGAGGTCGCGCACCACCGGGAAGACGATGCCCACCGAGTGCGAGGCGAAGAGCGACGCGTAAAGGAGTTTGCCCGGCAGGTCGTCGGGGCGGAAGTGCCAGTACACGAAGTACCCCGCCGCCGCCGGGATCAGAAAGGTCAGCACGCTCAGCGCGATCACCGGCTTGCGGGTCGAACGGATCAGTTTGAAGTCCGCCTCCATCCCGGCGAGCGCCATCAGCAGCATCAGCCCGAGCGCGCCGAGCGAATCGATGAAGCTCATGAAGTGGCGCTGAGTGTGCGCCGCCGCGTCGGGGAAGTTCGGGTCGCCGAGAAAGCTCAGCGCCCGGCACAGCATGCCGACGAGGTCGATGCCGATCCCCGTCGGACCGATCAGGATGCCCACGAGCAAGAGCGAGATCACGACCGGTATCTGAAACCGGCGCAGCAGAAACGGCACTATCCCCATCCCCGCGACGATCGCGAGGAACAAAATCAAAAAGGCGCTTTCATTCATCGACGGAACTCCTTTTACTCCTCGACGGGTAATATAATCCGGCATCCAAAGATTTTCAACGGTTGAAAAATCGCTTTGCCGGTGATATAGTTTCAACGTGCACCGGAAAGCAGGGCGGGAAAGGCGTTTTTCCGCCCGCGCCGGTCGAAAAAATCCAAAAGGAAAAAGTTTTTATGAGATGCGCCAAGTGCGGTCATGAAGTCGATCCCTCCAGTCCGGATTGTCCCTATTGCGCCTCCGGCGCGGGCGCCCCGCGCGTGAGCTGCCCCCGCTGCGGTTCGACCGACCTCGACACCGTGCGCAAGATCTTCGACCCCGGCTGCGGCTGTCTGGGCTTGCTGCTCTTCGGCTGGTACGGGCTGCTGCTCGGGCTTCTCGGCGCCAACGACGTCGAGATCGTTTGCCGCAACTGCGGTCACCGCTGGACCCCGGGACGCCGCCGATAGGTCGCAAATCATGAACATCGTATTCGCCATCTTCAAATACTTTCCGCACGGCGGTCTGCAGCGCGACATGATGCGGATCGCCGAAGCGCTGCTCGCTCGGGGCGACCGCGTGACGGTCTTCTGCCACCGGTGGGACGACGACGCACCGCTGCCGGAGGGGCTGGCGATCCGCACGGTCGCAGTTTCGGGCTGGAGCAACCACGCCCGCGCCGAAAGCTTCATCCGCCGCCTCACGAACGAGCTGGAAACGTTTCCGCACGACCGCTTCGTCGCCTTCAACCGGATGCCGGGCGCGGATTTCTACTTCGCCGCCGACAACCCGTTTTACTCGACCGCCATCCGCAACGTCGGCAAACTCGGCAGCCGGCTGCTGCCGCGCTACCGCACCTTCATCGCCGAGGAGCGGGCGGTCTTCGATCCCGCTGCGAAGACGGTCGTGATGTACCTCACTCCCCGGCAGAAGAACGAATACATCGCCATCTACCGCACGCCGGAAGAGCGGTTCAAACTGCTCCCGCCGGGGATCCCGGGCGACCGGCGGCGCCCGTCCGAGGACGAAGCCGAAGCCCGGAGAATCGCCAAGCGCCGCGAACTCGGCGCGAAGAAGCATGATACGCTGCTGCTTCAGGTGGGCTCCGGGTTCCGCACCAAGGGCGTGGACCGGTCGATCGCCGCCTTCGCCTCGCTGCCGGACGACTTCCGCGAGCACACCCGGCTGGTCGTCGCGGGCCGGGGGAAGGAAAGACCGCTGAAAAAACTCGCGCGCCGGCTCGGCGTCGACGACCGTGTGACGCTGCTCGGCGCGCGCGACGACGTGGCGGATCTGCTGCTCGCCGCCGATCTGATGATCCACCCCGCCCGCAACGAAGCTACGGGAACGGTGCTGATCGAGGCGCTCGCCGCGGGGCTGCCGGTGCTCTGCTCGGGGAACTGCGGCTTCGCGGATTATGTGCGCGAATCGGGCGGTGTGGTGCTGCACAATCCATTCAGCCAGAGGATATTCAACAAGGTGTTGCTGCGCACGCTGTCGGTGCCGGATACGCTGGCGGACCTGCGGCAGAACGCTCTCGGTTACGGGCAGCACGCCGATTTCTACCACCGCGCCGAGGTCGCCGCCGCGATCATCCGCGGGGAGGCGTGACCGATGCGCTTTCTCGTGCTCGACGAATTTTTCCGCCGCCTGTGGCCGCCGCCCGAGGATCCGTTCCGGCGCGTGGCGGAGCTGGCGGGCGAGGAGTTCCGCCGCGTCAAGACCCGCCGGACTTTCCGTGTCGAGCTGGAGGGACGCGGCTTCTTCGTGAAGCACCATCTGGGCGTCGGCTGGCGCGAGATCTTCAAAAACTTGATCATGTTCAAGCGCCCGGTCCTCGGCGCGCTCGACGAATACCGCGCTCTACGCCGCCTCGCGGAATTGGGAGTGCCGACCATGACCCCCGCCGCCTGCGGCTGCCGGGGCGCCGATCCGGCGAAGTTCGAGTCGTTCCTCATCACCGAGGAGCTCGCCGGGATGATCGACCTCGAAACCCTCGCCGCCGGCTGGAAGCAGGCTCCGCCGGAGGCGCGGCTGCGGCACGACCTGCTTCGCGCAGTCGCGGAGTCCGCGGGCAACATGCACCGGGGCGGCGTCAATCACCGCGACTGCTACATCTGCCACTATCTCACGCCCCGGCGGGGCGACGGCTTCGGCAGGCGGGTGTATGTGATCGACCTCCACCGCGCACAGATTCGCAAACGCGTGCCGCGCCGCTATCTCGTGAAGGATTTGGCGGGGCTCTGCTTTTCCTCGTTCGACGCGGGGCTGACCCGGCGCGACGCATGGCGCTTCATAAGGCTCTATTCGCAGCGGCCGCTGCGGCGGGAAATGGAGGACAACTCCCGCTTCTGGCGGGAGGTGCTGAAAACCGCGCGCAAACTGTACTTGAAGGAATTCCGCCGCCAAGCGCCGGAGCTGCGCTGACGGTCACTCGGCGTCGTCGGTCTGGCGGATCACCACCAGCGTCTGATCGTCGTTCTGCTCCAGCTCGAAGCCGCTGACCGCCTTCGTGACCGTCTCCAGCACGCCGCGGATCGACATGCCGCCCTCGCAGGCGCCACGGAAGGTCTCGGTCAGCCGCGTGACGCCGAACTCCTCGCCCGAAGCGTCGGTCGCCTCGGTGATGCCGTCGGAAAAGAGCAGTACGGTCGACCCCGGGGCGAGCGTGATGCAGATGCTCTCGAACTCCGCGAATTCGTCCGGCAGGATCCCCAGCGCCGAGCCGTTCGGCGAAAACACCCGGATGTGGTTGTGGATGAACGCGATCATGTCGGTGTGTCCGGCGCGGGCGAACTCCAATAGCGAGTTGCGCTTGTCCAAGAGGCAGCAGCCGACGGTGATGAAGCGGTCGGCGTCGATGTCGCGGTGGAGTTTCCGGTTCAGCTCGCGCAGATAATCGGGCAGGGTCGTGAAATTGTCCGCCAGACTCCGCGCGAAGCTCCGCGTCATGGCGGTGAGCATGCAGGCGGGCATTCCCTTGCCGCAGGCGTCGCCGAGGACCACCAGCATCCGGTCGTCGTCGATCCGCACGAAGTCGTAGAAATCGCCGTCGACCTCCTTGGCGGAGCGGGTCGAGGCGACGATGGAGAAGCACCCCCACTGGGGGGCGTTGCCGGGCAGCATCGACATCTGCAGATGCCGCACGAAGCTCAACTCCTGATCGATCCGGTCGCGGCGGCTGATTTCCTGATACGCGACGGCGATCTTGCGCACGAGCGACACCTGATGCGCGAGCAGCTTGAAGCGCTCGAACTGGGAGTTGGTGAAACTCCGCTGGTTGCCGGGGCGACGGTTGTTGAAGGCGCAGATCACGCCGACGCACGCGCCTTCGCGCAGCATCGGCACCCCCATCACGCTGCGCAGCGCGCCGGAGCACCCGGTGAAGCGGTCGTCGCACGCCGCGTCCGGTACCAGCTCGGCGCCGCGTTTTTGCGCGATGCCGCCGACGAAACCATCGCCGACCGCCGGGGTCTGGCGGGAGAGCTGTGCAGCGAGCGCGTCGCCGCCGGATTCGGAAAACTCGCCCCAGAAGCCGATCGCGACGAGACGCTCGTCCTGCGCTTCGTAGATCGCCACCGCTTCGGCTTCGATCTGCTCGGCGACGTGCCGGGCGGCGGCGCGCATGGCGCCCGCCACGCCGTCCTCGCCCTGAATGCCGGATGAAAACCGCGCGAGAAATTCGCTGATCTCGCGCGTCCGCGCCTCCGAAGCCAGCAGCGCCCCGCGCAAGGTGCGGATACGGCGCACCAAGAGATACAGGACGCCTGCCGCTCCCGCCGCCAACGCCAGCACCAGAGCCACGATCGCGATGGTCACTTCAACTCCTCAGCCGTTAAGACCTTCCGCCTCGCCGCGGAAGGCTAAATTTACGCCTCCTGCTGGTACTCCTGCAGCGACTTGAGCGGCGACGCGCCGTGCTTCGCCTCGGCGATGCCCTCCGTGGTCGCGTGCGCCGCCGCCACGGTGGTGACGTAGGGCACGCGGTACTGGATCGCCAGCATGCGGATGTAGCTGTCGTCGATCTTGCTCAAACGCCCGATGGGGGTGTTGATGATCAGCGCCGCTTCGCGGTTGCGGATCACGTCGGCGACGTTGGGGCGCCCCTCGTTGAGTTTCTTGACCAGCTTGCACTTCAGCCCCTGCGAGTTCAAAAATTCGCCCGTGCCCTCGGTCGCCAGCAGCGAGAAGCCCAGCTCGGCAAGTTTCCGGGCGATCGGCAGCACCGCCTCGCGGTCGCGTTCGCAGACCGAGATCAGCACCTTGCCGTCGATCGGCAGCTTCGAGCCCGCCGCCACCTGCGCCTTGTAGTACGCCATGCCGAAGGTCGGGGCGATGCCCATGACTTCGCCGGTGGCGCGCATTTCGGGACCGAGCACCGGGTCGACCTCGGGGAACATGTTGAAGGGGAAGACCGCCTCCTTGACGCCGACGTAGTGCTTGGGCGGCTCCTTGAGGTACTTCTTGAAATCCTCGAGCGGGGCGCCGAGCATCAGATTGGTGGCGATCCGCGCGAGCGGCACGCCGGTGATCTTGGCGACCACGGGAACGGTCCGCGAGGCGCGCGGATTGGCTTCGATGATGTAGACCTGATCCTCGCAGACCGCGTACTGTACGTTCAATATGCCGCGCACCTGGAAGTCCTTGGCGATCGCCGCCGACTGGCGGGCGATGGTGTCGAGGTGTTTCTTCGCCAGCGTCATCGGCGGGATCGAGCACGCCGAGTCGCCGGAGTGGATGCCCGCCAGCTCGATGTGTTCCATCACCGAGGCGATGTAGGTGTGCTCGCCGTCGCTGATGGCGTCGACCTCGCACTCGATGGCGTGGTCGAGGAAACGGTCGATCAGCATCGGATACTCGGGGCTGACCTGGATCGCCTCGACCGCGTAGCGGGTGAGCATCTCCTCGTCGTAGATGACCGCCATGCCGCGGCCGCCGAGCACGAACGACGGACGCACCATCACCGGGTAGCCGATCTTTCTGCCGAGCGCCAGCGCTTCGTCGAGCGACCGCGCGGTGCCGCTTTCGGGCTGCTTGACGCCGAGGGCGATCATGCGCTCGCGGAAGTATTCGCGGTCCTCGGCGAGACGGATGCCTTCGGGCTGGGTGCCGATGATCTTCACGCCGGCGTCCTTGAGCTCCTGCGCGATATTGAGCGGGGTCTGACCGCCGAACTGGACGATCACGCCCTGCGGCTGCTCCTTCTCGTAGATGGCGAGCACGTCCTCGAGGGTCAGCGGCTCGAAGTAGAGCTTGTCGCTGGTGTCGTAGTCGGTCGAAACGGTCTCGGGGTTGCAGTTCACGAGGACCGACTCGTACCCCGCGTCGCGGAGCGAAAACGCCGCGTGGACGCAGGTGTAGTCGAATTCGATGCCTTGACCGATGCGGTTGGGACCGCCGCCGAGGATCATGATCTTGCGGTTCGCCGAGACGGGCACGTTGTCGGGCTGCCCCGAGTAGGTCGAGTAGTAGTACGACGCGTCTTCGACGCCGCTCACGGGGACCTTGCGGAAGGTCGCCTTGCAGCCGAGGGCGAGGCGCTTTTCCCTCACGAGCTTTTCGGGCACGTTGAAGAGTTTGCCGAGGTACTTGTCGGCGAAGCCCCAGCGCTTCGCCTTGACGAGCAACTCGTCGGGGAGCGCCATCCAGTTGAACTTGGCGAGTTCGAGCTCGAACTTGGCAAGCTCGTCGATCTCGGTCAGGAAATAGACGCTGATGCTGGTGAGCTTGTGCGCTTCGGCGACGGAGAGCCCCTTCTTGAAGGCTTCGTAGAGCTGGAAGTACCGCTTGCTGTTGGGGATGGAGACCAACCGCCTGAGTTCGTCGAGCGGCAGCGCCTCGATCTTCTTGTCGAGCCCCGGACCGCTGCGGCCGATCTCGAGCGAGCGGATGGATTTCTGGAACGCCTCCTTGAAGTCGGCGCCGATGCTCATGACCTCGCCCACCGCCTTCATCTGGGTGCCGAGGTGGTCCTTCGCCTGCGGGAATTTCTCGAACGCCCAGCGCGCGAACTTGGCGACCACGTAATCGCCCGAGGGGGTGTATTTCTCCAGCGTCCCGTCGCGCCAGTAGGGGATCTCGTCGAGCGTCACGCCGGTCGCGAGCTTGGTCGAGACGCGCGCGATCGGGAAGCCCGTCGCCTTGCTCGCCAGCGCGCTCGAACGGCTGGTGCGCGGATTGATCTCGATCACGATGATGCGCCCGTCCTCGCGGTTGTGCGCGAACTGCACGTTGGTGCCGCCCGTGACGCCGATCGCGTCGACGATGCGGTAGCTGTAATCCTGCAGTTTCTGCTGGACCTCCTCCGAGACGGTCAGCATCGGCGCCACGCAGAAGCTGTCGCCGGTGTGGATGCCCATCGGGTCGACGTTTTCGATGAAGCAGACGGTGATTTTATTCCCTTTGGCGTCGCGGACGACCTCGAGCTCGAGCTCCTCCCAGCCGAGAACGCACTCCTCGACCAGCACCTGACCGATGAGACTGGCGGCGAGACCGCGCGCGACGACTTCGCGCAGCTCCTCGACGTTGTAGACGATGCCGCCGCCGGTGCCGCCCATCGTGTAGGCGGGACGGAGCACGACGGGATAACCGAGCTCCTGTGCGATCTTTTCCGCCTCTTCGACCGAGTAGCACGGCTCGGACTTCGCCATCGGGACGCCGAGCTTTTCCATGGTCTTCTTGAACTCGATGCGGTCCTCGCCGCGCTTGATCGCGTCGAGGTCGACGCCGATCACCTGCACGCCGTATTTCTCGAGCACGCCGGATTCCTGGAGCGAGCTGGCGAGGTTGAGCGCGGTCTGCCCGCCGAGGTTCGGCAGCAAGGCGTCGGGACGCTCGCGCTCGATGATCCTTTCGATGCTCTGGGCATTGAGGGGTTCGATGTAGGTGTGGTCCGCCATGCCGGGGTCGGTCATGATCGTGGCGGGGTTGGAGTTGGCGAGGACGACTTCGTAGCCGCCTTCGCGCAAAGCCTTGCACGCCTGCGTGCCCGAGTAGTCGAACTCGCACGCCTGACCGATGATGATGGGTCCGGAGCCGATGATGAGGATCTTTTTGATGTCGTTGCGCTTGGGCATAAAAACACTTCTTTCCGCAAGGGGTTGGTAATTACACAAACTAGCTTATAATATAGCTCTATCCCCTGCTTTAGTCAAGCGCCCCCGCGCGCGCGAAAGCGGGAACGGCGCTGGCGCGTATGCGGGCGCCCGACGGGAAACAACCGCGGTAGGACCAGTGGGACAAGCAGGACTATTACTTCGCCGCCGGTCCGCATGCCGCCGGAATAATCGTCCCACTCGTCCTGCCCGTCCTACTGTTTCCTTGTCGGAGATTGCTCGTCGGCAAGTTTTCCGCTTACTTGCGGCTGTCGAGGTACGCCTTGAACTCGGGGTCGAGCTGCGTCAGGTAGACGAGGAAGATGCGCAGCTCCAAAGCGACCCGGTTGTTGGGCAGCGTCGACGACAGCAGTATCCGCTTGCCGGTGAAATCCGGACGCTGCGAGGGCTGGGTGTAGCCTTCCGTCAGGATGTTTTCGCCCACATACTGCAAGGTGCCGATCGCGTCGGTGCCGGTCTTGCCTTCGGCGTAGCAGTTGAACCACTCGAGGTGCATGACGCGGTTCTGCGGCGTGCGTTCGGAACCCTTGTACAGCGCGCCGTTTTTGTCCAGACAGAAATCCGGCGCTCCCGTGTTGCCGTCCTTGTAGAAGCACAGTCCCTTCCGGTTGTAGGCGACGGTTTTGAGGTCCTCTCCGTAGTAGATGGTGTCGCCGCGCAGCGACAGCACGATCGGTCCCTCGCCCTTCGCGCCGAGGTAGTAGCCGTAGGGCACTTTGGAGAAGTCGACCTGGAGTCTGTCTTCGTTGTCATCCGCCTTGGCGTTGGGATCCGCGGTCGCGACGTGGAACAAATACAGCGCCACCGCGTTCGGCAGCGGGGAGTCCGGATAGAGGATCAGCTTGCGATTGGGACCCGACCCCTGATAGATCTTACGTCCGTCGATGTAGCCGACCACCTTGCCGCCGTTGTTGCGCATCCGGATCTTGTCGCCGTCGAGCGCGTACATCGGGCGGTTCCTGCCGTTGGAAAGCACCTTGTCCTTTTCGTTCCACTTGGCGGCGGTCTTGTTGCTCATGTCCATGATGATGTCCTGGCGGTCGTCGTACTTGAAGATCCTGTTGCCTTTGCTGGCGACCCCCTGATACATGAGTCCGTTGGAATACTGGTAGATCACGTTCGCGCCCGCGTCGCGGACATGGATGTCGGCGTACAGCGTCAGGGAGCTCATGCCCAGCACGAGGGCGGTCAATACGAAAAGCTTGTTTTTCATCGCACTTCCTCAAGTTTTTGCGGTGACGATTTGAATACCACGTTCGGGGGTTGGGGGGGAGGCGCGGTGAGATCCCGCCGGCGCCCCGCGCCTCGAACCATACTTCGGAAACTCGGAGTAAACAATAGCATTGGCAGGCGGGATATTCAACCGCACGCCGCAAAAAATCCGCAAAAATCCGGCGGAACTCCGGATGCCGCGGCGCCGGTTCGTAAGAAATTTTACCGGCGGCATCGCCGCTGTGCCGCCTTGAAACACTCCCCCCGACGACTTAAATTGCAAAGCGTTGTCGGCGGCGACACCACGTCCCCGCCCCAAAAAAAACATGCAGAGGAGGAAAAAGCATGATCAAGAGGAGTTTGCTGTGGGCGGGAATCGCCGGAGCGTCGCTGCTCGCCGCCGCGGAGCCCGCGTCCGCACCGAATCAGGCGAACGACCAGCCGGTCGTCACCGAGGAGGAGACCATCACCATCGTCGCCGTTCCGTGCACCGCGGAAGCGGCGAAGTGCGTCGGCAAGGAAAAGTGCGACGACAAAAAGGAGTGCGGGGACAAGAAGACTTGCGACGACAAGAAGACTTGCGACGACAAGAAGACTTGCGACGACAAGAAGAGTTGCGACGACAAGAAGGACATTCGCGCCAAAGCCGCGGGAGCCGCCGGCGGCTGCGACGCCGCGCAACCGGCGGCGGAGTTTTCCGACGCGGATTACAACCTCGCCTGCTGCTTCATGGAGACCAGCGGTCTGCCGCAGGGTTTCGACGACGCCAACGCCTTCATGATCGCCGAGCAGATGGATCAGATGCCGATGCTGCAGCCGGCGCGTCCCGTCTTCGAAAAGTTCTTCAGTGACCACTGCTCGTACGAGGCGCTCAAACACGACCTCGCCCGCATCCATCTGGAGACCTTCACCCGCGACGAGCTGAAGAAACTCATCGACTTCTTCAACACCCCGGAGGGCAAAAAGTTCGCCGCCAGCCAGTCCGAACTGACCCACCGCACGCTGGCGCTCCGGGCGCACCGGATCCACCAGAATCTGCCGGAGCTGCAAAAGAACGTTCACGACTGCATGGCAAAGGCGCAGGCGCAGGAAAATCCGACCGTCGCCGGAGCGAAATGACCGCCGGTTGACTTCGGACCGTCTCCCCCCCGGAAGCGCATGGATCATGCCGCTCCCCGGGGTTTTTTGTACTTTTACGCCGCCGTTTGCAGACGCGCGGGCGGTTACTGGTTGAACTCCTGCGCCTTCAGCACGGCGACGAAGGCCTCCTGCGGGATGTTGACCTGCCCGATGAGCTTCATCCGCTTCTTGCCTTCCTTCTGCTTTTCGAGCAGCTTGCGCTTGCGGGTGATGTCGCCGCCGTAGCACTTGGCGAGGACGTTCTTGCGCAGCTGGCGGATGGTCTCGCGGGCGATGACCTTTCCCCCCACCGCCGCCTGGATCGCGATCTGGAACATCTGCTGCGGGATCGCCTCCTTGAGCCGTTCCGCGATCTGGCGTCCGCGCTCGTACGCCATGTCGGTGTGGACGATCGAACTGAAGGCGTCCACGGGTTCGCCGTTGACGAGGATGTCGAGCTTGATGAGCTTCGCCGCGCGGTATCCGGCGGGTTCGTAGTCCAGACTCCCGTAGCCGCGCGTGAGCGACTTGAGCTTGTCGTGGAAGTCGATCAGTATCTCGTGCATCGGCATTTCCGCCGTGATGATCACGTGGTTCGCGTCGACGCTCGCGGTGTCGGTGCAGACGCCGCGCTTGTTCATGACGAGATTCATCACGTCGCCGATGTAGGTTGTGGGCAGCATCAAATGGCACTTGATGATCGGCTCCTCGATGCGTTCGATCGCCGAGGGGTCGGGCAGATATACGGGGTTGTCGATGTCCTGCTCCTCGCCGGATTTCAGGAACACGTGGTAGATCACCGAGGGATAGGTCGCGATGATGTCCATGTCGTACTCGCGGCGGAGCCGTTCCTGAATGATCTCCATGTGCAAGAGCCCGAGGAAGCCGCAGCGGAAGCCGAAGCCCAGCGCCGCCGAGCTCTCCGGCTGGTAGAAGAACGCCGCGTCGTTGAGCTGGAGCTTCGCCATGCTCGCCTTCAGTTGCTCGTAGTCGGCGGTGTCGATCGGGTAGATGCCGCTGAAGACCATCGGGCGGACGTGGCGGAACCCGGGCAGCGGCTCCTTCGACGGGTCGGCGAGGTCGGTCATGGTGTCGCCGATGCGGGTGTCGGAGGGGCTTTTGAGGTTCGGGATGATGTAGCCCACCTCGCCCGCGGCGAGTTCGTCGTCGGGGCGCATCTCGGGGCTGAAGTGGCCGACCTCCTTGATTTCGCTCTCGATGTCGTTGCTGAAGAGCCGGACCTTGCACCCGCGTTTGAATTTCCCCTTGGCGACGCGCACGAAGTTCACGACGCCGCGGTAGGCGTTGTACTGCGAGTCGAAGATCAGCGCCGCCGACCCCGCGTTCTCTTCGGCGGTCGGGGGCGGGATGCGTTCGATGACCGCCTTCAACAGCTCCGCGACGCCCTCGCCCGTCTTGCCGCTCACCTTGAGCGCCTCTTCGCGCGGGATGGCGAGGATCTCCTCCATCTGCTCGTAGCAGAGCGGCAGATTCGCCGCGGGCAGATCGATCTTGTTGATCGCGGGGATGACCTTCAAGTTCTGGCGGAAGGCGAGCTGGACGTTCGCCACCGTCTGCGCCTGCACCCCCTGCGTCGCGTCGATCAAGAGTATCGCGCCTTCGCAGGCGCTGAGGCTGCGGCTGACCTCGTAAGTGAAATCGACGTGTCCCGGAGTGTCGATCAGATTGAGTTCGTACTCCACGCCGTTTCCGGGGTCGTAGTGCATGCGCACCGGGTGGGATTTGATGGTGATGCCGCGTTCGCGTTCGAGGTCCATGCCGTCGAGCAGCTGGTCGGTGAGGTCGCGTTTGGCGACGGTGCCGGTGATCTCCAGCATCCGGTCGGCGAGGGTGGACTTGCCGTGGTCGATATGGGCGATTATGCAGAAATTGCGGATCTTTTTCAGTTCGGACATGACGAATTCTCTATTTCGGTGTACTATCACAATGATAATATAGCACCGGGGGAAGTGCAACTCAAGAGGCGGAAAAAAATTGCAAAATCGCCTTCGGCGTGATATTGTATCCCCGGAACAGAGGAACCGGGACATCTTTTTCTATGGACAAGATCATCATCCGCGACTTGCAGGCAAGCGTGCTGATCGGCACCTTGGAACACGAACGGACGCGCCGCCAGCAACTGCGCGCCGCATTGGAGCTCGAGCTGGATCTTCACCCCGCCGGGGCGGCGGACGACCTCGCGCTTTCGGTCGACTACTCCGAGATCGCGCGCCGCGCGCTGGAGATCATGAGCACGAGCCGGTTTCAACTGCTGGAAGCGCTCGGGTACGCGCTCGGGCGGATGCTTTTGGAGTATCTGCCCGTCCACCACGCCTCGGTGCGCCTCGAAAAACCCCGCGCGATCCCCGGCGCCCAAGCCGAGATCGTGATGGAGTTCGACCGGGCAGCGCAGGAGGGTCGCCGCGATGGCTGAAGCACCTTTCGACGCGGACAAACTCACGCCGATGATGCGCCAGTACCGCGAGGCGAAGGCGGCGATCCCGCCCGACGCGGTGCTGCTCTTCCGCCTCGGCGATTTCTACGAGGAGTTCTTCGAGGACGCCGAGCGCGTGAGCAAGGTCCTGGAGCTCGTGCTGACGAAGCGTCAGGGGTATCCGATGTGCGGCTTCCCGTACCACGCGCTGGAAAGCTACCTGCCGCGGCTGATCGCCGCCGGACTCAAGGTCGGCATCGCCGAGCAGATGGAGGATCCGAAGCTCGCGCAGGGCATCGTCAAGCGGCAGATCACCCGGATCGTCACCCCCGGCACCGTCACCGACGGGACGTTGCTCGACTCGGGGTCGAACAACTTTCTCGCTGCCGCCGCGCGGGAGAAGGACGCCTTCGCGCTCGCCTTGCTCGACGTGAGCACGGGGGAGTTTTCCGCCACGCTGCTCCCGGGCGCCGCCGATTTGGCGGGCGAGCTCGCGCGCTTCAAGGTGCGCGAGTGTCTGGTCGCCTCGGGGGTCCGGGCGGAGCTCGCGGCGGAGCTGCCCGACAACGAGTCGTCGCGTCTCTTGTGGACCGAGTGCCCCGACTTCGACTTCGACCCCGGCGAAAACGAGCGGCTGCTCTGCAATCACTTCGGCGTGACCACCCTCGACGGTTTCGGTCTCCGCAATCATCCCGGAGCCGTCGCCGCCGCCGGGGCGGTGCTGCGCTACGCGACCGAAAGTCTGCGGCAGGAGGCGGGCCATGTGACCGACCTCGAGTTCAGAATCCACGACGACGCGCTGCAGATCGACGCCGCGACGCTCAGGAACTTGGAGATACTCGAAAGCCGTTCCGACAACACCAAGGCGGGTTCGCTCCTGGGGGTGCTCGACCACACCAGCACGGCGATGGGGGCGCGGCTGCTGCGTTCGTGGCTGCTGCGTCCGCTCTGCGACCACGACCGGATCGTGGCGCGCGCCGACGCGGTGGAGGCGTTCGTGCTCGACCCGCTGACTCTGGAGGAGCTGCGCGAGACGGCGGGCGGCGTCCGCGACCTCGAACGCATCACGGGACGCGTGAACATCGGCACCGCGACCCCGCGCGATCTGCAGAATCTGGCGTTTTCGCTCGGTCATCTGCCGGGGGTGCGCCAGCTGGCGGGCAGCTTCGACGTGCCGATCCTCGAAGCCGCACTGGAAAGGATCGGCGACTTTACTTTAGTTACGGAGCGCATCAACGCCACCATCGCCGACAATCCCCCCGTCAGCGCGGGCGAAGGTGGAGTGATCCGTCCGGGGTTCTCCGCCGAGCTGGACGAGCTGCGCAGCGCCGCCACCGAAGGGCGGAACTGGCTGTCGCAGATCCAGCAGCGCGAGATCGAACGCACCGGCATCAAGTCGCTGAAGGTGAAATACAATTCGGTCTTCGGCTACTACATCGAAGTCAGCCGCGCGAACCTCGCCGCGGTGCCCGAGGACTACATCCGCAAACAGACGCTGGTCAATGCCGAACGCTTCATCACGCCGGAATTGAAGGAGCTCGAAAACCGCATCCTCGGCGCCGAGGAAAAGTCCCGCGCGCTGGAGCTCAAGATCTTCGCCGAGCTCCGCGAGTTCGTATTGCGCTACACGACTCAGATCCAGTCCGCCGCTTCCGCTCTCGCCGAGATCGACGCCCTCGCCGGGCTCGCCGAGTGCGCCCGCGTCAACCACTACCGCCGCCCCGCCGTCTCCGATTCGGACACGTTGAGCATCACGGGCGGCCGCCACCCGGTGCTGGAGCAGACGCTCGGCGCGGACAAATTCGTCCCCAACGACACCAGTCTCGACGGCGACCTGCGGCGGATGATGCTTTTGACCGGACCCAACATGGCGGGCAAATCCACCTACATACGGCAGGTCGCGCTGCTGGTCGTCATGGCGCAGATCGGGTCGTTCATCCCGGCGGAGGCGGCGGAGATCGGAATCGCGGACAGGCTGTTCACCCGCATCGGCGCCTCCGACGACCTCGCGCGCAACCAGAGCACCTTCATGGTCGAGATGGTCGAAACGGCGAACATCCTTCGCCACGCCACCGCGCGCAGTCTCGTGATCCTCGACGAGATCGGGCGCGGCACCAGCACCTTCGACGGGCTGTCGATCGCGTGGTCGGTCGCGGAGTTCCTCCACGACGAGACGCGCTGCCGCACGCTCTTTGCCACCCACTACCACGAGCTCACCGAACTCGCGGGCACCCGGCGCGGCGTGAACAACTACAACGTCGCCGTCAAGGAGTACGGAAAGGACATCATCTTCCTGCGGCAGATCGTCCCCGGCGCGTGCGACCGCAGTTACGGCATCCACGTGGGCAGGCTGGCGGGGCTGCCCGAAGCGGTCCTCGAACGCGCGGGCGAGATCCTCGAAGTCTTGGAGCGCAACGCCTCCGCCCCGCGCGACGCGATCGTCCGCAACCTCGAACGCAAAACCGTGCGCCGCAAGCGCCGGAACGCCCGCGAGGAGGACGACATGATCCAGCTCAAACTGCTCTGACGGTGTCGCGGCGACGGAAAAAAAGACCCCGCGACGAAGGAAATGACGCTTTTTTTGCCTCCGCGCACTTGAATAAACGCCGAGGGGTGATATAATAGCTGTATGCGAACGCGACGGTGAAACCGCCGCGTCGGGGTTTCGGGAGAAAACATGGGTGACATTAACAACGACGACGTGCTGATCCGCGCGGAAAAGCTGGTCAAGATCTACCACGGACGCCGCGTCGTGAGCGACGTATCGCTGACCTGCCGCGCCGGCGAAGTGGTGGGGCTGCTCGGTCCCAACGGGGCGGGCAAGACCACCAGCTTCTATATGGTCATGGGGCTGATCCGCCCCGACGGCGGCGACATCAGCTTCCGCGGGGTGGACATCACGCACATGCCCATGTACAAGCGCGCCCGCATGGGCATGGGATATCTGGCGCAGGAGCCGAGCATCTTCCGCAAACTCACGGTCGAGGAGAACATCATGGCGATCCTCGAAACGCTCGAACTCAGCTCCGCGGAGCGCAAAAAACGCTGCGCCGAACTCTTGGAGGAGCTGCAGCTGACCCGCCTCAAGAAGCAGAAGGCGATGACGCTTTCGGGCGGCGAACGGCGGCGGCTGGAGATCACCCGCGCGCTCGTCACCAACCCCTCGTTCATCATGCTCGACGAGCCCTTCAGCGGGGTGGACCCGCTGGCGGTGTACGACGTCCAGCAGATCATATTGCAGTTGAAGGCGCGGAATCTGGGCATCCTCATCACCGACCACAACGTGCGCGACACGTTGAAGGTGGTCGACCGGGCGTATCTGATGTGTATGGGAAAGATCCTCGTCGAGGGGTCGAGCGAATTTCTGGTCAACGACGAGCAGGCGCGCAACCTTTATCTGGGACCGCAGTTCTCGATGTGACGGGAGCGCGGCGGATACGGAACAACCGGGACACAACAACCGCGCGGCATGATGCCGCGAGTTTTAATACGGGAGGAAAAACATGAGTATCAAGATCAACGGACGGCAGCTCGAGATCACATCCACCATCCGCGACTGGGTCGGCGACCGCCTCAAGGCGCTGTCGGAGGATTCCGTGCTCAAGACCACTCAGGTCAACGCCACGTTGGAACGTGAAAAGAGCACCTTCCGCGCCTCGCTGGTGCTCAACTGCAAATACCACACGCTGACCGCCGAAGTCACGGGACCCGATCTCGGTCGCGTTTTCGAGTCGGGCGCGCGCAAGCTGGAGGCGCAGGCGCGGAGTCTGCGCGACAAGATCCGCTCGCACAAGGCGGACGGGCTCGCGGAAACCGAGCAGGTCAAGGCCGCGGAACCCGCCGCGGAACCCGCCGAAGAGGAAGCGCCCGCCAAGACCAAGGTCAAGGCGGAAAAGTGACGGTCTCCGCCTCGGCGGAGCATCGAAGATCGCGTTACTTGCCCGGAGCGCCGCGCGCGCCCCGGGTTTTTTTGTCGTCCGCGCTTTCAAATCCCGGTCGCCAAAGTTATATTAAACTCAAACCGACTTCGGGAAACCAATGTTAAAAGATATCCTCGGAAAAGTTGCCGCTCCCGGCGTCGAATTTCGCGGAATACCCTTCTGGGTATGGAGCGGCAGACCCGACGCCGACGAACTGCGCCGGCAGCTCGGGATCTTCAGGGAGATGGGCTTCGGCGGCGCGATGCTGACGACCGGGACCGGTCTGGTCACGCCTTATCTGTCGGAGGAGTGGTTCGACCTCGTTTCCGCCTGCGTCGACGAGGCGAAAAGACTCGGGCTGAAGTTGTGGATCTACGATGAGGACCGCTGGCCCTCCGGCGCGGCGGGCGGTCTGGTCACCCGGGACAAACGCTTCCGGCTGCGGTATATCCGGCACACCGTCGACGCGGAGTTCCCTCCGGAGGAGGACTCCGTCGAACTTGCGCGCTACGCGGTGGTCCTGGAGGGGACGACCATCGTCGGCTGCCGCCGCCTCCGCCGGGGCGCGAAACCCGGCTCCGGCGAACGTCTCATGGTCTTCAAGTGCATGATCAGCCCCGTCGGCGAGTCGTGGTTCAACGGTCAGAACTACCTCGACGTGCTGAATCCCCGGGCGGTCGGAAAATTCGTCGCCGTCACCCACGAAGCCTACCGCCGCCATCTGGCGCGGGAGTTCGGAAAGGTCATCCCCGGCTTTTTCACCGACGAGCCCAATCTGTACGCGGACTCGCCCGTCGACTCGTTGCCGTGGACCGACGGTCTGGAAAAGGCGTTCCGGGAGCGTTACGGCTACGACCTGCTCGATCATCTGCCCGAACTTTACTATTCCCGCGACGACGACAGCGCGGGGCGGGGCGGTTTCAAGACCCGGCTCGACTACCGGAACCTCGTCGGCGACGCCCTGAGCCGCGCCTTCGGCGGCACCATCGGCGGCTGGTGTCGGCGAAACCGCGTGCAGATGACCGGTCATGTGCGGCGCGAGGACTCGCTTTCCGATCAGGCGCAGTCGGTCGGCAGCGCTATGCGCTTCTACGAACACATGAGCATGCCGGGGATCGACGTGCTCACCGAACACGGCTTTCTGTTCAACACCGCGAAGCAGTGCTCCTCCGCGGCGCACCAGCTGGGGCGCCGGTTCCGGATCACCGAGACCGGCGCCTGCACCGGATGGGATATGCCGTTCATGGGGCACAAGGCGCTCGGCGACTGGCAGTATGCGCTCGGCATCAACTTCCGCTTTCTGATGAACGTGAAATACACCTTCGCGGGCGAAGCGAAGCGCGACTTCCCGGTCGGTCTGTCGTTTCAGTCGCCGTGCCGGAAGGAGTATGCCGCGGTCGAGGATTATTTCGCGCGCCTCGGCGCGGCGCTCTCGGAGGGCGAGGAGCAGCGCGATCTGCTGGTGATACACCCCCTCGAATCGATGCTGGGGAGCTTCGTCAGCCGCGTGCGCATCAAGCACAACCTCAAGCCGGACAACGATCTGGACCGGGAGTTCGTCCGGCTGACCAACGAACTTGCGTCGCTGCACCTCGACTTCGACTTCGGCGACGAGGAGCTGTTGTCGCGCCGCGCGGCGGCGGCGGGCGGGAAATTCCGGGTCGGCAAGGCGGCGTACCGGGCGGTGCTGCTGCCGTATCTGGTGACCGTTCGGGCGACGACGCTCGAACTTCTGGCGGAATTTTCCGACCGCGGCGGCGCGGTCTTTTACCTCGACTCCGCGCCCGAGTATCTGGACGGCGTCAGATCCGCAAGACCCGAACGGATTTACGCCCGTTTCCGCCGCATCAGCGAGGCGGAGCTCGACCGCGCGCTCTCGCCGCTCGTCCGCCGGGTCAGCATCCGCAACGCCGACGCGACCGAGGTGTCCCCGGCGCTTTATCTGCTCAAAAAAGGACGGGATTTCGAGACGCTCTTCGTCTGCAACACCGGGCACGGCTTCATCGCGGACCAGAAGAATCTGCCGCTCGTCCGCGACCGCCGGGAGCGCTTCCCAGAGGCGACGATCGCGTGGAAGCTGCCGGAAAACCGCCGGATCTGCCAGCTCGATCTCAATACCGGACGGCTCCATCGGCAGCCCTTCGCCCGCCGCGACGGTCTGACGGTTTTCGCTTCTCCGCTGGAACCTCTGGAATCGCGGCTGTTTTTCGCGACCGCCGCCGAGGTCGCCGCCGCCCCGCCGCTGCGCCGGCCGCGCCCGCCGGGTTCCGGAGTGCCGCTGCCCGACACGCGCTGCCGGATCGAGCTTGACGAGCCCAATGTGCTTATCCTCGACACTCCCGCGTACCGGATCGACGGCGGCGAAAGACACCCCCCGCGTTTCTTCCTCTGCCTTGACGACGAACTGCGCGCCCGGCTCGGCGCGCCGCCGCGCGGCGGCAGAATGGTCCAGCCGTGGGCGCGCGGAAAAGTCGAGGTCAAGCGGCGGCTCGATCTGGAGCTGGAGTACGCCTTCGATTGCGAAGCCGTACCCGCCGGCTGCCGGCTCGCGCTGGAACGCCCCGAGCTCTACACCGCCATGTTAAACGACGTCCCGCTGGACATGACCGACCGCGGCTGGTGGTGCGACCGCGCGATCCGGCTGGTCGATCTGCCGCAAAAGGCGTTCAAAAAAGGCAGAAACACGATCGTTCTCGTCTCGAAGTACGACGAATCGCTGCCGGGGCTGGAGAGCATGTACCTGCTGGGCGACTTCGGCGTCCGGGACGACGTGCTGACGCGCCCGGTGCGCTTTCTCGAATTCGGGGACTGGACGACGCAGGGACTGCCGTACTACTCGGGAAATCTGACCTACACGATCGAACTCCCCGCGGGGACAAGCCAACTGGAGTTCCCGAAGTGGCGCGGCGCCGCCCTTGCCTGCGCGTCCGGCGACGGGAAAAAGTTCACCACGCTCGGCTGGCCGCCGTTCACCTTCCGCACCGGGAGTGCCCGCAAGGTGCGCGTCAAGGTGCTCGGACACCGGCGCAACGCGATGGGACCGTTCTTCACCGCCGATTTGTGGCCATGGTGGACCGGTCCGGATGAATTCCGGGCGCGGGAGACCGCGAAACGCGGACTCGTCCCCTGCGGCATCCTCGAACCGCCGACGGCGGTTTTTTTCGGCGGAGACTTGAAAAAATCCTCCGCCGAAGGCACATTATGACGACGGAAGAAGGTGATTCACATGCGCAAGTTCATCTATTATCTCGAATACCTCGCCGCGAGAGTGCTGGCGGGCGGGATCCGTCTGCTGCCGAAATCGTGGATCCCGAAACTGGCGGTGGCTTCGGAGTTCTGCTTCCGCGTCGCCCGTCCCTATTACCGGCTGGTGCGCGCGAACCTCCGCGCCGCGTTTCCCGACCTCGCGCCGCCCGAAGTGGAGCGCATCTGCCGCGAGTCGCTGCGCAATATGCTGCGCAACTTCCTCGAATTCGTCTGGATGAACGGCGACCCCAGGCGCGTGGACCGCTGCTGCTTCCCCACGCCCGCCGCCAAGGAGCTGCTCAAACGTCACGTCGACGCCGGTCGGCGGGTCATTTTCATCAATCCGCACCTCGGCAGCTGGGAGGCGTCGGGGCTGATGGTCCCCCTGTACGCCGAAATGGACATGGTCGCCATCGCCAAGCCGATCAAAAACCCCTACATCAACCGCCTGCTGAACTCGGGCAGCCGGGAAAAGGTCCGCGGCCTGCGGATCATTTTTTCCCGCGGCGCCGCGCGCGAAGCGATCCGGCAGATGAAGCAGGGGATGCACCTCGGCACGCTGATCGACCAGAACACGCGGGTGCGCGACGGCGGCGAATTTCTGGAGTTCTTCGGTCTGCCCGTCGCCAGCAGCGTTTCGCCGGCGGTGATCAAACGCTACTGCGACGCCCACGGCATTCCGAGCGTGATCATCTTCGGCGTCACGCTGCGGCGGCCCGACGGCATCCTCCAGCCCGTCTGTCTGGAGCTGCCCCGCCCCTTCGAGGAGTACCCCGACGACCGCGCGGTGATCCAGGAGGTGATGAAGATGAGCGAATCCTTCATCCGGAGATACCCGGAGCAGTATCTGTGGCTCTACAAGCGCTTCCAGAACATCCCGCCGGACTGCCCGGAGGAGTTGCGCAAGCGCTATCCCTACTACGCCAAAGTACCGTCGCCCAACTTCTTCCGCAAACTGCGTCCGCGCAGCTGACGCCCGTCAGGGGAATTTCAGTTTCCAGGTGTGTTCGGCGACGGTGCCGACCAGCAGCAGCGCCAGCGCCGCCAGCGCGAGATACGGCGCGTACTCGTGATATTCGATGAACTTGGGCTGTTCCTTGGCGGTGGTTTCGAGTTCGTTGATCTTTTCCATCACGCCGTGCATTCCGGAGGCGTCGCCCGCGTGGAAGTACTGCCCGCCCGTGAGCTTCGCCAGACGACGCAGCCGCGCCTCGTCGAACTGCCCCGAGTAGGGGTGGAGCCGTCGTCCGAAGGGAGTCTCCGCTTCGATCACCGCGCGGTCGCCGCCGATGCCGACGGTGTGGATCACGACGTCGCACTCTTTGGCGAGCTGCGCCGCCTGCTCCGGGGTCACGCGGTGGGCGACGTTGTCGGCGCCGTCGGTGAAGAGCACCAGCACCCGCCGCGGCGAATCGGATTTCTTCAGCCGGTTGGCGGCGGAGGCGATCGGCGAGGCGATCCCGGTCGCGTCGCCGATCTGTCCGGGTTCCAGGGTGCCGAGCCGTTCCGTGAGCCAGTCGTGGTCGAGCGTCGGCGGCACGAAGTTGTAGGCGAACTCGGCGAAACCGATCAGTCCGATACGGTCGTTGGGTCGCTCCGCGATGAAGCGCGCGAGCTCCCGTTTCGCGGTGTCGAGGCGGTTTTGGAGCTTGCCCGAGCGGATCGCGTCGACGATCTCGCCGCCCGTGCGCAGGGCGCCCGGCACGTCGTAAGCCGCCATGCTGCCTGACATGTCCAGCGCGAAGATCATGTCGATGCCCTGCGCCCGGACGATGATCTTTTCGTCGCCGCGCCGGGGGCGGGCCAGCGCGACGATCAGGAGCGTCAGCGCGGCGAGAGAACACCACCCGGCGAAGCCGATGCCCCGCCTCCGGCGGCGTCCCGGATTCCGGAACGGCCGTACGGTCGCGACCATCAGCGTCGGCGGTTTTTTGACGTAAGCGAGGTAGAGATATACGAGCGGCACGACGACGAGCGCGCCGAGCGCCCACGGGTTTGCCCAGCTCATCTTTTCACCTCCGGTGCGGCGGGTTCGGGCGGCGGCACGGTGCGGTCGACGAGCAGCCGCGCCATTTCGACCGAGCGTTCGAGTTCGCTCCGGTCGGCGGGGACTCGGGCGAATTTAACCAGATCGGCGGCGCCGAGGAAGTTGCGCAGAAACTCCCGGTCGGGCGCTTCGAGGTGCTTCGCGTCGGCGGCTCCCGCGATGAACTCCGCGGTCGTCTCGGTCACGACCGGCAGATCGAAGCGCGCCGTGAGATAGCCGCGCAGAATGTCCGACAATCTCCGCACCCCCTCCGCCGCGGGGAAGTCCCGGCGCGCGAGATCGCGCTCGAGTTTGGCGAGCTCCTCGCCGGCGGAGACCCACGGCGGCACCACTAACTGCGCCCGGCGACGCCGCCGGAAGAGCAGCCAGAGCAGAACCGCCGCCGGGATCGACAGCAAAGTCGCGTACCACCACTTGCGGTGCGATTCCGCCGCGGGCGGAAGTTCCGGCGCGGCGAGCTGCACCTCGGCGGCGGGAGCTTCGCCGTTCGCCGCCACCTGTGGGGCGGGGATCGCGATCTTGAGTTCGCCGTCCGGCGCTTCGGGCAGCGCGCGGCGGAGCGTCAGCACGAACTCCCCCGCGCCGCACCCCTGCGACGCGAGCGGACGCACCTCCGCTTCGACCCGCCAGTGACGGTACCCCCAGTTCCGGCGCTGCGTCACGCGCACGGGCACCGAGACCGCCGTCTCGTTCCCCTGCCGCGCCGACGCCTTGAGGATGCCGTTCGTCCACGGCAGCCGCAGCTCCGCGGATGCGACTGCCGGTCGTCCCGGTCGGGCGACCGTCGCCGGAGTCAGCTCCGCCGTGTCGGGCAGCACGGGCGGCAGCCGGTATCCGCGCCGGAAACAGAGCGCCGCCGCGGCGAGCGCCGCGACGACCGCGACCGCCAGTATCGTATAGATCAGTTTTTTCCCGAATCCCGTCATACTGCCACCGTTTCAGCGCCGCATCCGCCGGGCGCGGCGCGCAAAGAGGTCGATCAGCGGGCGCAGGATGTCGCCCGAGTCGGCGACCTCCACCATATCCGTCCGCGCCCGGCGGCAGAGTTTGCGCCGCTCCTGCGCCAGCGTCGTCAATCCGCCGTCGAGGCGGCGGAGCGCCGCCGCGCCGCCCGAAAATTCGGATATTTCGCCGCTTTCGGCATCCTCCAGCACCGCCGCGAGCTTTCCCGGCCACGCCGCTTCGCGCGGATCCGCAAGTTTCAGCACGATCACGTCGTGGCGGCGGTGCAGCAGTTTGAGTTCGTTCTCGAAGGGCTTTTCGTCGAGCATGTCGCTCAACACGAAGACGATGCCGCGCTTCTTGACCAGCCGCGCCGCTTCGCGGAACGCCTCGGCGAGATCGGTCCCGCGCGACGCGGGCTCGTGCGCCAGCACCTCGCGGATGATCCGCAGCGCGTGGCGCCGCCCCGACCGCGGCGGTACGAAAAGTTCGCACCGGTCGCTGAACATCATCAGCCCCGTCTTGTCCCCGTTCCGCCCCGCGGAAAAGGCGAGCAGCGCCGCCAGCTCCGCCGCGACCGCACGCTTGCTGCGGACGCCGCCGCCGAAGTCCCCCGAGGCGGAGACGTCGACGAGCAGCAGCACCGTGAGCTCCCGCTCCTCGACGAACTTTTTGACGAAGGCGGAACCCGTGCGCGCGGTGACGTTCCAGTCGATGGTGCGCACGTCGTCGCCGGGGACGTACTCGCGCACCTCGTCGAATTCGATACCGCGCCCCTTGAAGAGACTGCGGTACGCCCCGCCCGCGATCTCGTCGACCGCGCGGTCGGTGCGGATTTCCAGCAGTCGGATCTGTCTGACAAGTTCCGGGGGAAGCATTTTACCTTTTTTCCGAAAACCCCGGAAAGGCTACGGCGTGCGCAGTCTGCCGAGCAGTTTGCCGATCACCGCGTCGGCGTCCACCCCCTCCGCCTCCGCCTCGTACGAGAGGACGATCCGGTGGCGGAGCACGTCGGGCGCAAGATCCTTGACGTCCTGCGGCAGCACATACGCGCGACCGTTCAGCAGCGCGAGACCCCGCGCCGCCAGCGCGAGCGCGATCGACGCGCGCGGGCTCGCCCCGAAGGCGATCAGCGCCGAGGTGTCGTCGAATTCCACGCCGCGCTGGCGCTCCGAGAGCTGCGCCGCCGCGCCGGGGCGCGTCGAGATCACGAGATCGAGGATGTATTCCACGATCTTGTCGTCGATGTAGATTTTGTCGACCAGCGCGCGCGCCCGCATCACGTCGTCCAAGGTCGCCACCGCGACGGCTCCGGCGGGCGGAGCCGGGTGCGCCATGCGCTCCACGACCGACTTTTCCTCGTCCCGCGACGGGTAGCCGACCAGCAGTTTGAACATGAAGCGGTCGAGCTGCGCTTCGGGCAGAGGATAGGTGCCCTCCTGCTCGATCGGATTCTGGGTCGCCATGACGAGGAACGGCTCGGGGAGCGCGAAGCGTTCGCCCGCGATCGTGATCTGCTTTTCCTGCATCGCCTCCAGAAGCGCGCTTTGCACCTTGGCGGGGGCGCGGTTGATCTCGTCGGCGAGGACGATGTTCGCGAAGACCGGACCGGTCCGGGTCGAAAACTCCCCCGTCCGGGTGTTGTAGATGCGCGTGCCGATCACGTCGGCGGGAAGCAGGTCGGGGGTGAACTGCAGCCGCGAGAAACTGCCTCGGAGCGTCTGCGCCAGCGTCTTGACCGCCAGCGTCTTCGCGAGGCCCGGCACCCCTTCCAGCAACGCGTGACCGTCCGAGATCAGCGCGAGCAGCAGCCGTTCGACGAGCCGCTGCTGCCCGGAGACGATCCTGCCCATTTCCTGTCTGACCAGCTGCAGCGGCGCGGCGGCGAGCCGCACCTCGTCCTGAAGCTCCTGCATGTTCACGGGATCCATGATGTCGTCCTTTCCGCGCTTGAAATGCGCCGCTCCGGAGCGCCTCAGGCGTTCAGCAGTTCGACCAGCTTGGCGCGGCTCTGCATGCCGACCAGCGTCTTGACCGCCGCGCCGTCCTTGTAGAGGATCAGCGTGGGCAGCGTGCCGACGTTGAGCTTGACCGCGAGCTCCTTCGCATCGTCGACATCGATCTTCACGATCGTCACCGTGTCGGGGGCGTCCTTCGCCGCCTGCTCGAGGACCGCCCCGAGCATCTTGCAGGAACTGCACCACGGCGCCCAGAAGTCCGCCAGAACCGTACCCTGAGCCACCGCCGCATCGAACTCCGCCGCACTGATGTTTTTGATCGTCGCCATTTCAGATATCTCCTTGCATTATTTTTATTCGCCGCGCCGAGGTTTTAAGAACTCCGGCGCATCCTTGCAACGCTACATTATAACCCGCTCCGACCATTCTTTCAATAGCCGGAGGGCGTTTTTGCGGGGAATATCCGCTCCGCCGCGTCGCGCGGGCACCACCCCGACGCTCCCGCGCCCCGCAGATGTATGAAATCACCCCGCGATTCGACCACGTCGGCGACGCTGCCACCGTTCAATCCGCCCGCTTCGCCGCCCCCCGACGCGACGGGCAGCGCCGAGAGCGCGACCCCGCCCGGAGCCGTCACCACCGCGCGCGATTCGCGATAGCTCCCGGACGAAGTGTACTGCGACCACGCCAGCGCCGCCGCCACCGCTCCGGCGGCGGCGCAGCACCACCCGGCGGCGAACGCCGTGCGTCGGTAACGGCGGCGCAGCAGCGCGGCGGCAAGCAGCACCAGCCCGAAGAAGACCCCCGCGATCGAAAGATATTCGTCGGGGCGGAAAAGGTCGCGCAGCCGCACGAAAAACCCCGGCTTTTCCACCGGTTCGCCGAGTTCGTCGGCGACCCGCGCCAACTCCGCCGCGATCCGCTCGTCGCGCGGGGCGAGCAGATGCGCCCGCTCCAGATGCAGCCGCGCCCGCGGCAGGTCTCCCGCCCGCCGGAAGGCGATCCCGGCGTTGCGGCAGCCGACCGTGTCCCAGACCCCGCCCGCGTAGGCGCGGCGGACCCACGTCGCGGGCTCCCCCTCGGCATCCGCCGCCCGGACCGTGCCGACGAAGAGCGCCGCCGCCAGGCAGAGCGAGCGTCCGAGCAGCTTCAAAAGCTCCTTTTTCGCCTTCGGAGTCAGGGCGCCGTGCCGCCGCGCGGATTCGGGCGCGAAGGCGTCGAGCTCCGAAGTTTCGAGCACCTCGCGCAGGGCGGGGTCGGCGACGCGCTTTGCCACTTCGGCTCCGGAGCACTCTTCCGGCAGCCCGAGCGCCCGCGCCAGCGCCGCCGTGCCGCCGGAGCGCAAAATGTCGTTGACGTCCTCATCCCGTTTGACGCGCCGGATCAGCTCCCGCGTGCGGCGCCGCCGCTCCTCGCCCGCACCGTCGGCGTGGCGGCGCTCCCGGCGGCGCAACGTCAATTCGACCGCCAGCGCCGCGAGCGCCAGCAGCATGAAGGCGCCCGCGCCCCGGAGCATCCCTCGGTGCGTGAGCGGCAATTCGATCTTTTCGCCCGGAACGAAGGTGATCTCGGGAGCCGTCTCCACTTTCGGGACGCGGTCGGGCGCGGCGGCGGGCTCCGGCGTGACGGGCGGTTTCGGTCCCGGCGAAACGGCGGCGGGCGCGGCGGGTATCGCCGTCCCCGTGACCGCGAGCTCCAGCTCGCTGCGGATCAGTCGGTAGCTCCCCGCCCCGCTGTCGAAGAGCGCAAACGCCGGGGCGAGTTTGTATTCGCCGGGGCGCAGCGGGATCAGCGCATAGCGGATGCTCCGCGTGCCGCCGGGATCGTCCTTCAGCTCGGGCGGGTAGACGCGGAAATCCGGAAAATCGAGCTTCGGCGGTCGGAACCCCGCCAGCGAACCCGCGCCCTCGAGTTCGAGTTCCAGCTCGACGGGTTCGCCCACGCGCGCCGTCCGCGCCGAGAGCTTCGGCGTGACGCGCCAATCGCCGAAAAGCTCCAGCGCGCAACTTCCCGCCGGCGGCTCCGGGACCGGCGCCACGGCAAGCTGGACCGATGGGTAAGTTACGACCGTGCGGCGCGTCCGCGCCCCGCCGAAGGGGTCGCCGAAAAAGTCGTCCTCGTCCAAATCGCCGAAGCCGAATCCGAAACGCCCGCTCCGCGCCCGTTTGGTCGGCGGGGCGGCGACGCTCAACGCCTCCGTCGCCGACAGCGTGAATTTGCCGGGATTCATGAACCGCAGCGCAGTCCGGAAGGTCAGGGTGCGCACGGACCCCTCCGGCGTCTCCCGCTCGCCTTCGCGCGGGTCGTAAAAGTGCGGATGCCGCGTCCGCTCGCGCGACAGATCGGGCAATACCGCCGGTCCGTCGCAGCTCATCCGCGGGAACTCCAGATCGCGCAGCCGCGACTCCGCCGGGACGCTCAGCTCGAACTCGACCGGTATCTCCTCGCCGACGTAGAAGGTGCTCCGCCCCCCGGGGACGACGATCCGCCCGGTCGGCACACTTCCTCCCTTCGCCGCCTCGCCCGCGGCGAGCACGCGCAGCCGCACCGGTTTGCTCCGCGCGGTCGTGCCGTTCTCGAGACGCACCTCGAACGGCGGGATCACCAGCTCGCCCGGGCGCGTCGCCGACAGCGGCAGCGTGTAGGTGTAACTCCGCTCTCTCCGCCCGTTGACGATGCTGACCCGGCGCGAAGTGCCCGCGTTTTCGGGGTGCCACTGCGCGCCCTCGATTTCGGGCAGTTTCAATTTGCCCCGGTCGAGTTCCCGCTCCGAGGTGATGGATACCCTCGTCCAATCCCCGACCGGGAACTCCCGCGGCTCCGCCGTCACCTTGAGTTCAAGAGCTTCCGCACCGCATCGGAGTGCCCCCGCCAGCAGCGTCAGCAGCACCAGATGTTTGACAACCGTGTTTTTCATATCCATATTCATCGCCGTCCGGGGAAATCACCAATCCTTTTCGACCGGGGGACGGCGGAGACGGCGGCGGCGGTTCAGCTCCTCGCGGTGCCGTTTTTCCCCGTCGTTCAGGAGCTCGAGCAACTGCTCCGCGCCCTTCCGGTCGGCGGATTTGTCCGGTTCTTCATCAAGGGGTTGTGCCCCGTTTTGTTTCTGTTCCTCTCCGGATTTCTCCTCTCCGGACTTTTTCTGTTCCTTTTCGGACTCTTTCCGTTCCCCGCCGTTTTGTTTCTCTTCGTTTCCGGATTTCCGTTCTTCGTCCGGTTTTTCGTCGCCGCCCAGTTCGCGCACCGCGCGGTCCAGATGCGGCTGCGCCGTCTTCGGGTCGGGCGCAGCTTCGGCACGGCGGAGCTCTTCGGCGGCGCGTTGTGCCTGTTCCTTCAATTTCTGCTGCCCCAACTGTTCCGCGCTTTTCTCCAGTTTTTCACTCGCCGCCGCCGCGTCGCGGATCGCGTCGCGCCGGTCGGATCCCTGCTGCTGATTTTGCTGATCTTTCTGCTGCTGATTTTGCTGCTGTTGTTCTTCTTTCTGCTGCTGATTTTGTTGGTTTTGCTGCTGTTGCTGATCCTTTTGCTGTTGCTGATTCTGCTGCTTTTGATTTTGCTGCTGCTGGTTTTGCTGTTGAGCGTTTTGGGCGCTCTGCCGCGCCTGCTGCTGTTGCTTTTTAAGCTCTTCGATCTGTTTTTCCAGCTCCTCGATCCGTTTCAGGTCCGCCTCGCGCAGCCGCAGATCCGTCGGCAGCGCATTGTCGTCGTCGAGCGCCGCCGCGCCAGCTCCCGCCAGCGCGGCTCCGTAGAACTCCCGCGCCCTCCCGAGCCGACCGCGCGCCGCCTTGAGTTTGGCGAGCGCCGGGTCGAGTTGCTGCGCCGCGACCTGTTTGCGCGCCGCATCGAATTCGCTCCGCGCCGCCTGATGCTCCGCCGCGCCGAGGTTGAAGAGCGCCTTCGCTCGCGAGCGTCCGGTTTCGTCCGGCTGTCGAAGCACGCTTTCGTAACAGCGCTGCGCCCCCGCCGCGTCGCCCGCCTGCTGACGCTTCAGCCCGAGATTGTAAAGCTCTTCCGGAGTCTTCGCCGCCATGATTTCGGCATCCTCCGCCGGAGCGGCGGAAACCGGTCGCGGCTCCTCCGCCTCCGCCCGCGCCCCGGGCGCCGTCGCCAGCAGTATTATCAGCAGCATCAGCATCTTGCGCACCGGAGTCCCGCGCGAACGCTCCGAAATCAATAGTGAAACCGCCAACAGCACCGCCGCCAGCGCGACGAACCAGTCGAAACGCTCCTCGGGGAGCTCCCGCGTGCGTTCGCCGTGGTCCGTCGCCGTCAGTCGGGCGAGTTGCGCCGCCACCGCGTCCGCGCCGGTGTCGGCGACCGTGCTGCGGACATACACGCCGCCCGTCTCTTCCGCCAGCCGGCGCAGTTCCGGTTCGTTCAGCCGGCTCGTGATGAGTTTTCCCTTCGCGTCGCGGCGCAGCGCCCCCGTTTCGTCCGGGAGCGGCGTCGCCGCCGCCGGATCGCCCAGTCCCACGACGCATACCGGGATCCCGCGCCGCTTGAATTCGTCGATCGTCCGCCGCCCCGACCCCGTGAGCTCGTCGCCGTCCGTCAGCAGCACTACCGCCTGCGTTCCCGCCGCCCCCTTGAGGCACTTGAGCGCTTTGCGCAGCGCCTTTTCCAAATCGGTACCGCCGCGCTGGACCAGATCGGGGGTGAGTTCGTCGACGTACTCTTCGAAGGCGACGGGGTCGGCGGTGAGCGGACACGCCGCGTAGGCTTCGCCCGCGAAGGCTACGAGCGCCAGCCGGTCGCCCGGAAACTTTTGCGCCAGCTGCCGCAGCAGGAACTTCGCGTGTTCGAGCCGCGAAGGCGGCAGATCCTGAGCCAGCATGCTTCTGGAGACGTCGAAGACCACCACGATGTCGCGTCCCCGTTCGGAGACGGTCTGCGGGTGCGACTTCCAGTAGGGACGCGCCGCCGCCACCGCCGCCGCCAGCATCGCCGCGCACAAAAATACGATCCGCAGCGCCCGCGCCGCGGGCGAAAATTTCAGCGCCGCCCGCGCCGCCCCGGGGTCGGCGAAGAGCGCCTCGAGTTCGCGCCGCCGCCGCCATGCCGCGTACCACAGCGCCGCCAGCACCGCCGGGACCGTGACAACCAGCGTGTAGAGATATTCGGGTGCGATGAATCTCATGATCCAGAAAAACTCCTGAGCCGTCCTGCGCGTCATTCTGCCGCGGGATAATACGGCAATTCACAATATAAAGATTTTTCGCGGATTTTCAAGATGCCTGTCCGAAGAGGAGGGGTCAGCGGAAACCCGCTTCGGCTTCGTTCACCCACTCCCGCGCCGCTTGCGAAAGCAGCGCGGAACGGGCGTTCGCCCATTCGATGCCCGTCAGCCGGTACCGGAAGGCGCGCCGCGCCGGAGCGTAACGGAAATCCGCTTCGGCGAGGTAACGCTCCAGCGCCTCCTGACGTTTCAGCACGGTGTCGATCTTTTCCAGCCGGTCGCGCAGCCGCGCGTTGTAGCGGAAGGGCGGATCGTCCGCGTAACTCATGAGATCCGCGAGTTCGGAGATCGCCAGCCGCGCCGGATGCGAATCGCCGAAACTGAACTCCAGAAAGCGGTCGTGAAACTCCATGCACCGCGCTTTGGCATCGGGACGGCCGCGCAGGCGTTCCGCCACCTCGGAAACGTCGAACTCCACGAATTTTTCCGGCACGGGGGCGCCCTTTTCGTCCAGAACCGGCATTTTGAGCTTGCGCAGTTCGGCAAACTTCCGGATCGTCCACCGCGCTGGGCGCGGAGCGTGTTCGTGCCAGGCGACGATGCGCGCCGCCAGCCGGAAATCGCGCTCGCGCCGCTTCGGGTCGGCGGGCAGCCAGTAGAGATCGGGGTCGGCGCCGGAAGGCTCCGCGCCGGCGCAGCGCAGCAGATACTCCGCCGAGGCGAGTTTTTTGCCGCCGGCGAGGAAGAGCGCCCGCGCCGATTCCTCCATCCAGAAGCGCGCCGCCGGGTCGAAATCCGCGGGATTTGCGCCGTGTACCGCCGCCACGGCGGGAAGTTTGTCCCTTCCCAACAGCGCCGACATCACCGGAGAGCGGCGGTTGCCGGCGAGCAGCCGCTCCTCGCGCTGCCGCGCCGCGAGCATCCGGTCGAGCGCCGCGATCGTCCAGGGCGGCAGCGCATGGGTCTCGCCCGGGCGGAAGGGCGCTCCGGCGGCGGCGAGCAGCAGCGCGCTGTATACCTTGCGTTTCCACACCAGATCGGCGTCCCGCCCAGGCGAGCCGTTGAGCATCAGTACGTACTTGCCGCCGCGGAACTGCAGCTCGGCGCTCGACTCGGGCACGGCGGGCGAAAAGGCGATGACGAGGTCGCGCGGCGACCGGCGGTACGGCACGCGGAAGATCTTGGTGATCCGGGCCGCCGTATCCGCGAGTTCCCGCTGGACCTCCTCGGGCGCCTCGCCGGTCGTCAGGATCTCGCCGCCCGCGGCGGACAGGAACGCCGACAAAAGCAAAATTGTTGTAAATATCTTCGGAAACACGGTTGTTTTTTCCGGCATTTGATGATAGTTTATCCCCTGCCGAGGCGGCACTCTCCGACAGCGGGGTCCGCCCGGCGCTAATATAATTTGCGGAACGGAAAAAAACCAGTAGTCATGTCCAAAAAAAATACCGATCAATTCTATCCCGTGGCGCTGACCGTCGCGGGCAGCGATTCGGGCGGCGGCGCGGGCATTCAGGCGGATCTGCGGACCTTCAACGCCTTCGGCGTCTACGGCGCCAGCGCCATCACCAGCGTCACCAGCCAGAACCCCTTGGAAGTGCGGCGGATCGACACGCTTCCCGCCGCCGCCGTCAAGTGCCAGCTCGACACGGTTCTCGACCGCCTCGCCGTGCGCTGGGCGAAAAGCGGCATGCTCGCTTCCGCCGACATCGTCGACGCGGTCGCCGCCACGGTCGCGGAACGGAAGATCCCGCTGGTCTGCGACCCGGTGATGGTCTCCACCAGCGGCGCGCGGCTGCTCGAAGATCCGGCGGTCGAAACGATGCGCCGCAAACTGCTCCCCGCCGCGAAGTGGATCACTCCGAACCTGCCCGAGGCGGAACTGCTGCTCGATACCCGGATCGATTCGCTCGCCAAGTGCGCCGACGCCGCCAAAGCGCTCTTCGACCTCTACGGCACGGGCGTTCTGCTCAAGACCGGTCACGCCGAATTTTCGGAGGAGGCTTCCGACGTCGTCTGCCGCGACGGACGGCTCTATCTGCTCGTCTCGGAGCGGATCGAGGTCCCGCCGCACGCCGCCCACGGCACCGGCTGCACCCTTTCGGCGGCGCTCGCCGCCGGACTCGCCGCCGGAGCCGCGTGGAAACAGGCGCTCTGCGATGCCAAGGCATTCGTGCTGGGGTCGCTCGCAGAGTGCGCGCCCATCGGTCCGGAGCTGGAGGCGATGTACCCTCCCGTCGGGGATTTCTGCTCCGCCGTCAAGCTCAAAAACTTTCCCGGACAGGGCGAATGAAGCGCCCGCCGGTCATCGTCGCACTGCTCTGCTGCGCACTCGTCGCCGCGTCGGCGGAGATCCGATACGCCGGGATCGCCTACACCGATGCCAACACCGCGGCGGCGCAGCTGGGACTGCGTCCCGCGCCGCCCCTTGACGGCGCGCACTTCGCCGGCGGCAACGACAGGCTGGCTTTGACCGCGAACAAAAACGCCTGCGTCTTTTCCGGAACGAAGATCGCCCTCTGTTTCCCGGCGATCCGCCGCGACGGGCGGCTGTATGTGAGCCGCCTCGATCTCGAAAAGACGCTCGCGCCGCTTTCGGCGCGGCGCAAGGGCGTAATTCGCCATCGCATCGCGAGCATCACCCTCGACCCCGGTCACGGCGGACGCGACCAGGGGGCGTCCGGGTATGTACTGCGCGAAAAACTGGCGACGCTGCTGCTCGCCCGCCGCGTCGGGGCGATCCTGCGCGCCTGCGGATACCGGGTGCACATGACCCGCGAGTTCGACTACTTCGTCCCGCTCGGCGAGCGCTGCCGGCTTCAGCGGGCGGCAAAGAGCGACCTCTTCGTTTCGATCCACTTCAACGCCGCCGTCAACCGGACCTTCCACGGGATCGAGACCTACGCGCTGACTCCGGCGGGCGCCGCCTCGAGTTCGGGCGGCAAGCCGTCGGCGACCAATTTCAGCGGCAATCGCAACGACGCCAACAATATGCTGCTTGCCAGCTCCATCCAGCGGGCACTGCTCAAGCGAACCGGCAGCTTCGATCGGGGGGTGAAACGGGCACGCTTCGCCGTGCTGCGGGACATCACCGCTCCGGGCGTGCTGGTCGAAGTGGGGTATTTGTCCAATCCCCGCGAGGAAAAACTCCTGCTCGATCCCGCCTACCGCGAAAAACTCGCCCGCGCCATCGCCGAAGGTATCATCGTCTACCATCGGGCGGTGTTGCGCCGCTGACCGCCCGCAAAACGCTTCTGGCAGCTCCGCCGCTTCCCCCCCCCGCGGCGTTGTAATTAAACCGAATACATGCTATATTATCAATTAAGAGTGTTTTTGTGTTATAATGCCGGAATCCGGCGGTTTATCCGCCGTCCGGTCGGTGAATTTTGATCTGACAGGGGGATGATGTGACGGTACCCTCGGAATATCTCTTTGATGATGTTGACAGTTACGATACTCCGGAACCGCTCCGGAGCGCGTTGGCGTTTCGTCTGCTTTTCAAAAGCCGGTGGTATTTCTACGCCGGGATCTTCGGCGTATTCTGCCGCTCCGGCAAGCTCGGTATGCGGGGCAAACTCGACGGCAACGCCCAGATCCGGATGTCCAATCTGAATCTGCGCCTCGTCGAAAAGTGCGGCGGCCGGGTCCACATCGCCGGGCTGGAACATCCGCGCCGCCTGATCGGGAAGCCGGTGGTGGTGGTCGCCAACCACATGAGTCTGCTCGAGACCGGGCTGCTGCACTCGGTGGTGCGCGGGTATCTCGACTTTTCGTTCGTCGTCAAGAAGTCGCTGATGGACATCCCGTATTTCCGCGAGATCCTCAAGGCGCTCGACGCGATCCCCGTGACGCGGGATAATCCGCGCGAGGACCTCAAGACCATGCTCCGCGAGGGCAAGCGCATACTGGAATCCGGGCGCAGTCTGATCGTCTTCCCGCAGTCCACGCGTTCGGAGATGCTGGATCCGGAAAAGTTCAACTCGATCGGCGTCAAGCTCGCCAAATCCGCGGGCGTGCCGGTGCTGCCGCTGGCGCTCAAGACCGACTTTCTCGCCAACGGCAAGTATCTGCGCGACATGGGTCCGGTGCGTCCGGAGCGCCGGGTCTGCTTCGAGTTCGCGCCGCCGCTCGAGATCGCGGGCAACGGTCAGGAACAACAGCATGAGATCATCGACTTCATCAACTCGCGCCTGACCGAATGGCGGCGGCTCGAAGCGGAGGAGAACTCCCGGTGACGCGAACCTCGACAATCAGGCTTCTCACCTTTCTGGCGGCGGTGTTTCTGGCTGCCGCGCCGCTGTCGGGCGCACAGATCCTCGGCGAAAAGATCACCCGGGACGACTTCAAGCGCATCAAGGCGGATCAATGGCGGCTCGTCGGCAAAAACATCATCGCCAGCGGCAACGTGCACGTCCCCTTCGGGAGTTTCGAACTGCACGCCGATCAGATGGTGCTGAACATCGAAAGCCGCGATCTGGAGGCGGTCGGCAACATCCGGCTGCACCGCTGGGAAACCGCCACGGTGTCCGTGGACCCGGATGAGCTCGAAAAATACGCTCATTTGGCGGGGCTTCGCGTCGAAGTGGTGGGTTCCACCGGGGATATCTGGGGCAAACACAAGGTCAAGCTCAAACTCAGCCGTTCCGCCGACAACATCTCCACTCACCGTATTTCCGGCAATATGGCGACCGGATATTTCAGCTTCGACCGCGCCCAGTTGCGTTTCCGCAACTTCGTCTGCCGCGCCGAGTCCGGCGAACGCAAGCCCGACGGCGTGATCGTCATCAGAAAAGCCGAGATGAGCGCCTGCGGTTATCTGGAGCACGACAACGGCCATTACAGCTTCGGCGCCGACGAGATGACGCTGACCCCGTTCGCCCCCGACTCCTACGACCTTCGGGATCAGGATATCGGGGAGGGCACCGGAGATTACGCGATCTGGATGACCAACGGCTGGGCGAAAATCTACGGCATCCCGGTGTTGTGGCTGCCCGTCTTCTACAAGCCGCGCGACGAGTCGCCGGGGATATGCAGCGTCGTCTTCGGCAAATCCAGCGACTGGGGGTATTTCATCTCCATGCGCAAGCGCTTCCGGTTCCTGGACTACCCGGCGCTCTCGGTGCAGCTGATGGGCGATTACTACTCGCTTCGGGGCTTCGGCTACGGCATCAACGGTCACGCCAATACCGAGGACAGCCGCACCGAATTCCTCGTCTACTCGATACACGACAACCACCCGTATAAGGAGTCCGACTACCGCAAGCACCGGCTGAAGGTGCACGCCGACCGTTATGATTTCCGGGTCAGCAATGTCACTCACATCACGCCGCGGCTGGACTTCCGGGGTGCGTTCGAGTACACCAGCGACTACTACTTCACCCGCGACTTCTTCAATTCGCGCTACTCCAGCGATCCCCAGCCCAGCACCTATGTGGCGCTGGAACAGCAGTTCGACATCTTCAGCGCGTCGGTGTATTTCCGGGCGCGGGTCAACAGTTTCTACTCCACGGTCGAAAAGATCCCCGAGGTGCGGCTGGATTTCCATCGTCAGCAGATCTTCGACACCCCGCTCTACTATCAGGGCGATTTTTCCGCCGACTACATGCGGATGCGCTGGATCAAGTTCGACGAAGATCCCAAGCCAAAACTCAGGCTGAAAGACTACGAACTCCACGATTATGAATCGTTCCGTCTGGATACGACCCATTTCATCTATCTGCCGCTGCAGAAGTTCGGATTTTCGCTGATCCCGCGCGCCGGCTTCAAGCTGACCGCCTATTCCAACTCCTCGAAGCACCCGGTGTCGGCAGACGATCTCATCAAGCTCCTCACCGCCGCCGACCCGACCTCCAATGGCTTGGGGAATCTGAACAACTACGACCGGCACGGCGGTTCGCGGGTCCGGGCGGTGGGAGAACTCGGCGCCGAGGCGTCGTTCAAGATCCACAACACCTGGCAGAACGCCCGGAGCGACTTCCTCGGCATCGACGGTCTGCGTCATGTGATGCGTCCGTACATCAACTACACCTACATCAGCAAGCCCAACGTAAACCGCAAATACCTCTATTACTTCGACGACATCGACCGGATCGAAAAGGAAAACTTCTTCCGCTTCGGGGTGGAGAACCGCCTGCAGACCCGCAGCGGCGACACCGGCATCCGCGAATACTTTTCGATGGAGAACTACTGGGACCTCTACATGGAAAAGAGTGAAGACGAACTGAGCAACATCGGCAACTTCTGCACCAAGCTCTCCTTCAATCCGATCCGCAACCTCACCTTGAGCACCGAATTCAGCATCGACGGCGGCGGCAACAACGAGGATCTGCCGCCGTATGTCCGGCGCCACGGACGCAAACGCGAACCCGGTCTCAAGGCCAAGTGGCTCAACCGCTGGAACATATCGATCACCTACGAGCCGATCAAGGATTACATGCTGACCTTCCAGTACAATTACTACCGTCCTTACAGTGCCAGAAGCGCCTATTCGATGGGATCGACCCTCGCGCTCTTCGAAGCGGGCAGCTACTTCAACTGCTACCGGACCAAGCGCAGCGAGACCGTCACGTTCGGTGCGCGGATGCCCCTCACGCCCGACCGCCGGACCTTCGGCTCCATGAAGATAGAGTACGATGTGCTCAAGGGCGGCTTCAGCGAGATCGGGTTCATGGTCTCGCGGCAGTTCCACTGCGTCGAAGTGATCGGGTCGCTGGTCTTCGAACGCGACGACAGCGAAAGCAGCAGCAGCGGCTGGGACACCAACTTCACGATCCAGCTGCGGCTGCTCGGGCTGGAGATGCCCGTGCAGAACGAAAGCAACCAGATGCTCTCCCGCGCCAATGACATGAGTTTCGGCGGCGGCGAAACCACCAAGGGTCTATGGTGATCCGGCATCCGTTGCCATCCACGGACCGGAACAGTTCAGACGAGATGAGAATAACCGACCTCAGGCTGCACAATTTCCGCAACGCGGCGCAAGGCGCATACCGCTTTTCCGCTTCGCGGGTCCTGCTGCTCGGACCCAACGGCGCGGGCAAGAGCAATCTTTTGGAGGCGCTCGGGTTTTTAAGCGTGCTGCGGTCGTTCCGCGGCGCGCCGGTGCGCGAGATGGTCATGCTCGAAAAGCACGAATTCGGGCTCGCCGCGCGGATCGATTGCGGAAACTTCCGCAAACAGATCTCGCTTCGCGAGCGGATCGGCGGCGGCCGCGAACTTTTCGAGGAACGCAAGCCCGTCGCCCGGGCGAGCGACTTCATCCGCAACTTCCGCACCGTCGTCTTCGCCCCGGAGGACCGCATGATCGTCGCCGGGGGCGCGGCGTACCGGCGGCGTTTCTTCGACATGCTGATCTCGGTGCTGGAGCCCAAATACTTCTCGTCTCTGGGCAGCTGCAACCGCGCGCTGAAACAGCGCAACAAAGCCCTGCGTTCGGGCGGCGGGCGCGCGGCGGCGTACTTCGACCCCGTGCTGGCGGAAAGCGCGGGCGTACTCACCGCGTTCCGCCGCGAGTACGCGGCGATGCTGGAGCGCGAGGTGAACCGACTGATGCCGTCCCCCGGACGCTTCGCCGTCAAGTGTCACTTCTCGGCGCCGGAGGATTGCGGCGAATTTCTGCAGCTGCTCGCTCGCGAGCGCGACAAGGAGCTGCGCCGGGGCGCGACGCTCTACGGTCCGCACCTCGACGACTTCGAGCTTGTGCTGGACGGCAAACCCCTGCGCGGCTGCGGTTCGAACGGACAGATCCGGCTGATGTCGCTATATCTCAAGCTCGCCGAGTTCGCGCTGATCCGGCGGCTCGCCGAACTGCCGGTGCTGGTCCTCGCCGACGACGTGACCTGCGAACTGGACGCCGTCAACAAACGGCGTTTTCTTGAGCTGACCCAAGTTGCGGATCAGTCATTTTTCACTTTCACCCAGCGCCCCGACGAGCCGTTTTTTTCTTCGGCGCAGGAGATCGTCCTGCCGTCCGAGAACGGCGCGGCAAAGGCGGATAATTCACAGAATATGGCAGGTTTGAGATGACTAAAGATTTTTGGCGGAGCTGGGGCGGGTACTATGTCCCGGTATTCCTCGTAACGACCGTGTGCACCGCGCTTTTTTTCACCGAAGTGCGCGAATGGAACGGCGCGACGCTGCTGCTCATGCTGGCGACGCTGCCGGTGTACGCGTTCTTCTACACGCTGCCGGGAGCGGTGCTGTCGGCGCTCGCGGGGGCGGCGTGCTGCCGCACCCGCGCGGCGAAAACGGTCGCGGCGGCGGTCGCCGGGGTCTGTTCCGCCGCGACGACGCTGCTGCTGCTCGCGGATCTCGGGCTGTACCATCACTTCGGGTTTCATTTCAACCTCTTCGTCTGGAATCTCCTGACCACTCCGGGCGGCTTCGCCTCGATGGGGCTGCGGAGCGACACGATCGTGCCGCTGGCGCTGGCGATCGTGCTGGCGCTGGGAGGGCACTTCGCGCTGGTGTATTTCATGATCTTCTTTCGCGGCGGCGCCTTGGGACGGCGGTTTTACTGCGTTTTCCGGGGGTGGCGCAAGTATGTGTGGCCCGTCGCGGTGCTGCTGCTCCTCGTCGGCAGCTGCACCTTGTACGCGTGGCATCACTTCATGAAGCACTCCGTGCCGCTGCTCGCAGCGGAGCGGTTCCCCGCCTACCAGCGGACCACGATGCGCGACATCTTCCGCGGACTCGGCTATCGGGAACCCCGCCGCGAGGAGTTGCTGCTGCGCCGCCCCGGCAGCGCCAGCATCGACTACCCCAAGTCGCCGATCCGCCGCGCCGCCGACCGCAAACGCTATAACGTGGTGTGGCTGACCTGCGAATCGTGGCGCGCCGACATGCTCGACCCCGAGATCATGCCCCGCGCCTGGGAGTTCGCCGCCAAGCACGGCATCCGGTTTCTCGACCATCGCTCCGGGGGCAACGGCACCCGGCAGGGGATGTTTTCGATGTTTTACGGGCTCTACGGCAATTACTGGCACCCGTTCCTCGCCGCGCGGCAGGGCGCGCTGATCATCGACTGGATGCTCGAGGACAACTACGACATCCGCTGCATCACCTCGGCGAAGTTCACCTATCCCGAGTTCGACCAGACGATCTTTTCCAAGCTCCCCGCCGGGGCGCTGCACAGCTTCGACCGCGCCGACACCTACAAGCGGGACATCCGCAACACCAAACTGCTCACCGATTTCATCGGCGGCGACCACGGCGGTCGTCCCTTCATGGCGTTCATGTTCTTCGAAAGCCCCCACTACCCCTACGAGTTTCCGAAGGAAAACGCCTGTTTCAAACCTTTCGCCGACCGGGTGGACTATCTGGAACTGGGTCCGGCGCAGGCGGAGCTGATCAAAAACCGCTACCGCAACTCCTGCCGGACTCTGGACGGTTTTCTGCACCAGGTCTTCACCCTGCTCGAAGAGCGCAAACTGCTGGACGACACCATCGTCGTGCTGCTCGGCGACCACGGAGAGGAGTTCTTCGAACACGGCAGGCTCGGTCACAATTCGGACTTTTCCAACGAGCAGATCCGCACTCCGCTGGTGCTGCATCTGCCGGGGAAAAATTCCGGGACCTACGCGGGGATGAGTTCGCACGTCGACGTGGTGGCGATGCTCGCGCCGTACTTCGGCGTCGAAAATCCCGCTTCCGACTTTTCGCTCGGCAAGGATCTGCTCTCTCCCGAAGCGCCGGTGCGCAAATATTCGGTCATCGCCGGGTGGCGCGACATCTTCTTCGCGGGCGAGAAATACAAGATGCTCCTGCCCGTGAACAGTTACGAGGCGATCACCATGACGCTCTTCGACGCGCAGGATCGGCGACTCCCCGACACGCAGCGCTTCTTCCGCGAATGCCGCGACGAACTCGCCGAGGTCCAGCGTGAAATGCGCCGCTTTCTCAAATAGGTTCTCCGCCGGATGTGAGTTTTTCAACCGCCTCTCCCCCACACCCGCCGAAAAGGCAAAAAAAGGGGGGACGGCTGATGCCGTCCCCCGCGGGAACCGGGGTGAAGTTATTCCAGAATGTCGCCGGACATATTCTCGCCGGTGAACTCGTACTTGCCGCCGCCGAGGGCGACGGTCTTTCCGAAGCGCGATTTGAGTCCGTCGCGACCGACGTTCAGGACCGCCTTGCCGACGCCGGGACCGTCCGAGGTGATGACGACGATGGAGCGACCCTCCGCGGTGTGGAGCTTAGCCTCGACCTTTGACTCGCCCGAGGACTCCAGCGCGACCGGAGTCGGCTGCCCGTCGGCGAGGAAGAAGGGCGTCAGTTCGTTGGCGAGTTCCACGATCCGCTTGACCTGCGCGCCGAACCACTTGGAGGCGCCGGGGTCGAAGGGGTCGTGCCGCCGGATCGACTCGTAGGCGTAGAAGACGATGCCGCGCGCGCGGAAGTTCAGCGCGAGCAGGGTCTGGGCGCGCATGTCCTCCTCGGTCGGATAGCGGAAATCGGAGTATTTCTCCGTCCGGCGGTAGATGCCCCAGTTGAAGGTCTGCGGCACCCACCACACGCCCATGCGGCTTTCGCGCTGCTGCTTTTCGTAGCTGTTGCGGATCCGCGTCATGGACTGGCTGCTCTGGTCGACGATCGGATAGGGGTCGATCATCATGAAGTCGCCGGTCGGTCCGTACCAGATGTAGTTGTCCGCGATGTTGGTCAGCGTGGCGACGAAATGGAACGGGTCGAGCCGGCTGATGCGACAGCGCAGATCGGTGACTTTGCCCATTTCGGAGATGGGATTTTCGTCCGAGATGTACCAGCCGAGCAGCGCGGGATGGTCTTTTATTCCGCCGACGATGCGGTCGATAACGGCTTCGCGGCCCACCGCGCCGTCGAACTTGTCGAGCGTGATGCCGCTGCGGGTGTTGACTTCGAGCATGCCGAAGATCACCTTGAAACCGTTTTCCTGCATGAAATCGAGACTCTTGCGCAGCGCGGCGACGGTGTATTCGCCCTTGCTTTCGGGCAGGCGCATCTGGTAGCTGCGGTAGGGCAGAACGGTGTTGACGCCCGCCTCGCGGAGCCACTTTGCGTGCTTGGCGTTGAACAAATTGGGCGCCTCCAGATAGAAGCCGATCGGGAAGAAGGGTTTGCCGTCGACGGTGATGCGACCGCTCTCATCGGTTTTGACTTCGCCCTGCGGCGGTTTTGCCTCGGTCACGAGGAACGGGAACTCCGCCTCGGCGATTATTTTCTTCTGCTTCACGTCGCCCACGGAGAAGCGGATCTTGTGGAGACCGTCGGGCAGTTTGCCCAGCGCGAACTCGGCGAAGCCGTTTTCGACCGGAGCGTAGAACTCCTTTCCGTCCGCGGTGACGGCGAAGCCGGCAAGCGGCCGCTCGTTATCCAGATCGACCACGCGCAGTTTGATCCTGCCCGCGTCGTCGAGCCGCAGCTGCTTGGGCAGCACCGGATAGATGGAGAGGCTTTCGCCGAGCCGTTCCAGCTTGACGTTGTCCCAGACGACCTGCCGGCAGGTGTAGGGGCGCTTCAGGAACAGCACCAGCCGCGCCTCGTCGTACTCCTTGCGCATCGTGAAAACGAGTTCGGTGGTCTGCCAGTCGCTTTCTCCGTTGACGACCTTGGTGCGGAGATAATTGCTGCAGATGTACTTGCCGTCGCCGTGGAAATCGAATCCCGCGCAAAAGACCCGCTCGGTGACGGGCTTGCCGTTTTTGGCGTGGCACAAACCGCGGAAACGGGTCATCACGGACAGCCGGTAGTTCCGCCCCGGCTCCAGACCCTTGATCTTCTCGCTGAAGAAGACGTACTTGCCGTCGGCTTCGGGACGCGAGAGCACCAGACCGCCGCCGCCCGTCACGCCTTCGCCCTTGATGATCTTGTACGGCTTGGGGGCGCGCGGATTTTTGGAGTCCGGCTCGAAATCGTGGACGAAGACGACCTTCCCCTGCGAGTCCTTGTCCAACGGAGCAAAATCCTTCAACTCCGGCGCCGCGAACGCGGACGCCCCCACCGTCATGGTCGCCAGAAACAGCTGCCAGCTCCTGCGCATTGTACCCTCCCCGAATTTTGGATGTTTGCAGAAAAAAAACCGTGCCTCGATGACTTTAATATAGCGGCGGCGCGAAATATTGCAACTTGGATTTTTTCGAGAGCGGGTAAAAAAACGAAAATCCGTCGGTTCGTTCCACCGTCCGCGTGCGCATTTTTTATATTTTCGCTCTGTTCCCATTGTGGGTAGATAAACTTTGTTATTTTTAAGACAACAACATGCTCCGCTTGTCCGCGTACTTGCGTCCCGAGCTGCTCCGCGCCCTTTGATCCCCGCAGGGGTGCCACCCCTGCACCTGACCGGCTTTGCCTTTTATGGCGAAGCCGGTCCTTATGCTCCACATACCGGCTTGCAGTAAAAAACAACTGCTTATCTCCCCGATTTGGGAACAAAACGTATATTTTCGGCACCGGAAACAAAAATCTACCAAAATAATCGTGTTTTGCGCTTGACAACCGCTTTTTCGGGGTGTATGTTATGGTCGAAACGAGATGCGGGGAGTCCGTTCCCCGCTTTTTTCTCGGCGAAAACACGACTAAAACAATAGAGTATAGGAGGGTTGACACATGAGCGACAAAAAATATCATCTCGAGACTTTGGCGATCCACGCGGGGCAGGTCCCCGATCCGGCGACGCTGTCGCGGGCGGTCCCGGTGTACCGGACGACCGCGTACGCGTTCAAAAGTTCGCAGCACGGCGCGGACCTCTTCGCGCTGAAGGAAGCCGGCAACATCTACGCCCGGCTGATGAATCCCACCGAGGACGTGCTCGAAAAACGCCTCGCGGCGCTCGAAGGCGGCAAGGCGGCGCTCGCGCTCGCCTCGGGTACGGCGGCGATCTACTTCACGATCACCAACATCGCGCGGCAGGGCGACGAGATCGTCGCCGCGAACAACCTCTACGGCGGGACGTACACCCAGTTCGACGCCATTCTGCCCCAGCAGGGCATAAAGGTCAATTTCACGCCCGTCAACGACTTTTCCGCCGTCGAAGCGGCGATAAACTCCCGGACCCGGGCGATCTACATCGAGACCGTCGGCAATCCGGGACTGGACGTCGCCGACATCGAGGGCTACGCCGCGATCGCGCGCAAGCACCATCTGCCGCTGATCGTCGATTCGACCTTCACGCCGCCGACGCTGCTCCGTCCGATCGAACACGGCGCGAACATCGTCGTCCACTCGCTTTCCAAGTGGATCGGCGGGCACGGCACCGCCATCGGCGGGGCGGTGATCGACGCCGGCAACTTCGACTGGAGCGACCCCAAGTTCGCGCTCTACAACGAGCCCGACCGGGGCTACCACGGGCTGCGCTTTGCGCACGACCTCGGACCCGGCAACGAGATCGCCTTCGCGCTCCGTCTGCGCACGGTGGGACTGCGCAATCAGGGTCCGACGCTCGCACCCGACGCGGCGTGGATCTTCCTGCAGGGGCTGGAGAGCCTTGCGCTCCGCACCGCCAAGCACAGCGAAAACGGACGCGCCGTCGCGGAGTTCCTGCAAAAGCACCCGAAGGTCGCGTGGGTCAAGTATCCCGGATTCAATCCGCTGGCGAAGAAGTATCTGCCCGACGGCGCGAACGGCATGGTCGTCTTCGGCGTCAAGGGCGGCGCGAAGGAGGCGCAGAAGCTGGTCGACAGCGTCGAGCTCTTCACCATCATCGCCAATGTCGGCGACGCGAAGAGCCTGATCATCCACCCGGCGAGCACCACCCATTCGCAGCTGAGCGGGGAGGATCAGATCAAGGCGGGGCTGCCGCCGGAGCTCATCCGCCTTTCGATCGGTCTGGAAAACCCGGAGGACATCATCGGCGCCCTCGACGACGCGCTGAAGCTGCTCTGACGACCCGGTTGAGGCGTTCCCGGCATCGAGGCGGGGAATGACGAAATCCGCGCCCCGACGATGGTCCATCGTCGGGGCGCGCTGTTTTTGTCGCGGCGCCCCTCGCGTGGCGTCCGCGCCGGACGGCGGAAAAAAAGCGGTTTTAGCCGGTAAAAATTGCGGAAAACGGTTGAAAAAGAGTTTTTCCGGCGCTATTTTATCCAATATGGGAGAATGCAATTATCCCGGATACGGCAAAATCGGTGCATCGGGGGATGCTTTATGCGCCGGAAATCCGTGGGGCGGGAGGAATGATTTACAGCGGAGAGGGTATATGAAATTCGACTTCGTACAGTTCGTCAGCAAGGATTCCGTGATGACGCTGACCGGCAAGAACAAGCTGGAGGTCATGGAACAGCTGATCAGTCGCGCCACCGACCTGACCAAGCTCGATCGCGACGTGATCTTCCGGCTGGTGTGGAAGCGCGAGCAGATGATGACCACCGGCGTCGGCGGTCAGCTGGCGCTGCCCCACATCCGGATCAACGACATCGTGCGTCCGTACGTGATCGTCGGGGTCTGCGAAAACCCGATCACCGATTATCAGGGGCAGGACGACCAGCCGGTGCGGGTCATCGTCTTCACGATCGCGCCGGACGAGGATCAGGAGAGCTACCTCCAGCTGTTGAGCAGCATCTCCCGTCGCCTGCGCAATCCGGAACTTATCTCCGAGCTGGTCGGCGCGGTGGGCAACACCGTGAAGATCCTGGAGATCCTGCAACGGGACAACGCCTGATATGACCACTGCGGCGGCGGAACTTGGCGCCCGGGCGCAGATCGACTTTCACTGCTTCGTCGACGGCTGCACCGGGGTGGTGAAATTCAATCTGGCGGATATCGGCGGACGGGATTTTCAGGCGGTGTGTCCGGTATGCCATCGCGCTTACACCCTCGAAGCGGATCTGCGTGGCAAACTGCGCCGGATGCTGGAACTCATCAATGCGCTGCGCGATTCCGAGGACATATTGGGCGACAGCGTGGTCTCGGTCAACGTCGCCGGCGGCGAAGTGCGGATACCCTACGCTCTCTTGCTGACCCGCCTCAACACGCTGATCACGCTGGAGCTGGGCGGCAAGAAGGTGGATTTCCATTTGTGGGTCGAACCGTCGTCGCCGGATACTTTCCGCTGAAAAGCGAAATCCAAAATCCCGATGCCCGCCGGATCTTCGCGCGCGCGCCTGAGCGCGATGCGGATACGAAGCGGGCGTTTTGCCGAACGCCCGTCCGCGCGGCGCGCCGTTGAAGAAAATGACGACTTGAAACTGCAAATACCAACTGTCGAGGAGACATCATCATGACGGAAGAACAGATCGTAAAAATTCTCAAGGATTCGGGAGCTTTGCTCACGGGGCATTTCCAGCTGCGCAGCGGACTGCACAGCGACCACTTCTTTCAGGCGGCGCTGCTGCTGCAGTACCCGGACAAGGCGGAGGTCGTCTGCCGCCACCTCGCGGAGCGCTTCGCCGGGGTCGAGATCGAGACGGTCATCAGCCCCGCCGTGGGCGGTCTGATCGTCGGTCAGGAGGTCGCCCGCGCGCTCAAGTGCCGCGCGATCTTCGCGGACAAGGAGGACGGTCAGCTGGTGCTCAAGCGCGGCTTCACGATCCGCAAGGGCGAAAAGGTCCTCGTCGCCGAGGACGTCGTGACCAAGGGCGGACGCGTCCAGCAGACGATCGACCTCGTGCGCTCCTTCGGCGGCGACGTGGTCGGGGTCGCGGTGATCGTCGACCGTTCGGGCGGCGACGCCAAGTTCGACGTGCCGTTCCAGAGCGCGCTGAAGCTTGATCTGCCGACCTTCGATCCGGCGGCGTGTCCGCTCTGCGCCAAAAAACTGCCGATCGACCGCCCCGGCTCCAAATAAGGGATCGACCGCTTTATGCTTACGGGTATCCTGAAAGCCATCTTCGGCACCAAATCCGCCCGCGACGTGCGGCGCATGAAACCGCTGGTGCGCCGCATCAACCAACTGGAAACGGAGTACCAGAAACTTTCCGACGCCGAGCTGCAGGCGAAAACGGCGGAGTTCAAGGCGCGGCTCGCCGCGGGCGAGACGCTCGACAGTTTGCTCTGCGAGGCGTTCGCGACCGTCAAAAACGCCTGCCGCCGCCTCATGGGGCACGAGTTCGAGGTCTGCGGACTGCCGATGAAGTGGGACATGATCCCCTTCGACGTCCAGCTGATCGGCGGCATCGTGCTGCACCGCGGCGGCATCGCCGAAATGGCGACGGGCGAGGGCAAGACCCTTGTCGCCACGCTGCCGCTCTATCTGAACGCCCTCACCGGCAAAAACTGCCAGCTCGTTACCGTCAACGACTACCTCGCGCTGCGCGACTCGATGTGGATGGGGCAGATCTACACCTTCCTCGGGCTGACCGTCGGGTGCCTTCAGAACATGCAGGACCCCGAGACGCGCAAGGCGCAGTACGCCTGCGACATCACCTACGGCACCAACAGCGAGTTCGGCTTCGACTATCTGCGCGACATGGGCATGGCGACCGACGCCTCGCAGATCGTCCAGCGCGACCACTACTACGCGATCATCGACGAGATCGACAGCATCCTGATCGACGAGGCGCGGACGCCGCTCATCATTTCGGGACCGGTGCCGATGTCGACGCACCAGTTCGACGAGCTGCAGCCGCTGGTCGCCGAGCTCTACAAGAAGCAGAATCTTTTGTGCTCGCGCCTCGTCCGCGAGGCGAAGGCGGTGCTGGACGACCCCGCGTCGGGCGAGGTCGACCGCGAAAACGCGATCACCAAGCTGCTGCAGGTCAGGTACGGCATGCCGACCCACCGCCAGCTGCTCCACGTCCTCGAGGACGGCGAGCTCGTCAAGGAGGTCGAACGCGCCGACATGCGCGCCAACAGCGACACCAACCGCGGGCTTTTGCAGGAAATTCAGTCGGAGCTGTACTTCACGATCGACGAAAAGTCCAACGAGGCGAATCTGACCGCCAAGGGGCGCGACGAGATCTCCCCCGGCGACCCCGACGCCTTCATCATGCCGGATCTGTTGGGCACCATCCACCGGATCGACACCGACGACACGCTCACGCCGCAGGAGCGCACCGAACGCAAGAACGCGTTTCAGGACGAGTTCGCCGCCAAGAGCGAGCGTCTGCACGACCTGTCGCAGCTGCTCAAGGCGTACTGCCTCTTCGAAAAGGACGTGAGCTACGTCGTGCAGGACCGCAAGGTGCTGATCGTCGACGAGCATACCGGACGGCTGATGCCGGGTCGGCGCTTTTCGGACGGGCTGCACCAGGCGCTCGAAGCCAAGGAGCACGTTCCGATCGAGCAGGAAACGCAGACCATGGCGACCATCACCATCCAGAACTACTTCCGGATGTATAAGAAACTTGCGGGCATGACCGGCACGGCGGAGACCGAGGCGGCGGAGTTTCACCAGATCTACAAGCTTGACGTGACGGTGATCCCGACCAACCGCCCCTGCATCCGCAAGGACGACAACGACTCGATCTTCAAGACCAAGCGGGAAAAGTTCAACGCGATCCTCGACGACGTCGCCGAGCGCCACGCGAAAGGGCAGCCGGTGCTGCTGGGCACGATCTCGGTGGACGATTCCGAGATCCTGTCGCGGATGCTCAAGATCCGCGGCATCCCGCACAACGTGCTGAACGCCAAAAACCACAAGAACGAGGCGGAGATCGTCGCCCGTGCCGGTCAGATCGGCGCGGTCACGGTGGCGACCAACATGGCGGGGCGCGGCACCGACATCAAGCTCGCTCCCGGCGTGCCCGAGCTGGGCGGACTGCACGTCATCGGTTCGTCGCGTCACGACTCGCGGCGCATCGACCGTCAGCTGCGCGGGCGCTGCTCGCGTCAGGGCGATCCCGGTTCGTCCAAGTTCTACGTCTCGCTCGAGGACAATCTGATGCGCCTCTTCGGTTCGGACCGGATCGTCAAGATCTTCGAAAAGTTCGGTCTGGAGGAGGGCGACGAACTGCAGCATCCGTGGCTCAACAAGTCGATCGAAACGGCGCAGCGCCGGGTCGAGCAGCAGCACTTCGCGATCCGCAAGCGCACGCTGGACTTCGACGACGTGATGAACAAACAGCGCGAGATCATCTACGCACTGCGCAAGGACGCGCTGCTTTCGGACAATCCCCACGACGTGCTCTTCAGCATCATCGACCAGGTGGTCGAGGAGCTGGTCGCGGCGGTCGCCAACGGCGATGAACGCAGGAAGGGCGCGGTCGCCTTCGATTCGGCTCGGCTGGCGGCGGAGCTGAACGCGCTCTTCCCGCTGAACTTCGACGCCCGCGACTTCACCGCCGGGGTGGAGCCGGACGGTCGGCTCGCCGATCCGCGGGCGCTGGCGCTGCAGATCATCGACCGCATCGAGGGCGCCTACGACAAGCGCAACGGCGACGTCGACCCCGAACAGCTCGAATACCTCCAGCGGCACACCGTGCTGGAGCCGATCGACCGGCTGTGGCAGGAGCATCTGTACGCGATGGACGGGCTGCGCTCCAGCATGTCGCTCCGGGTCTACGCGCAGAAGGACCCGCTCGTGGAGTACAAGCACGAGGCGTTCGGTGTCTTCAAGGCGATGATGGACCAGATCTACCGCGACGTGGCGAAAAACCTCTTCACGGCGACGCTGACGCGGGTCTTCACCCCGGACGAACTGCCCGAGGAGCTGCGGCAGATGCTGATCCACCAGAACTTCGAGCAGTTCGGCGGTCTCGTGCCCGACAACGGCGCCCCCGCCGGGTTCCCGGAGGAAGACAACGCCCCCGAGGCGCCGCCCGTGCAGCTGCCCTTCCGCCGCGAGGCGGAGAAGGTCGGCCGCAACGATCCCTGCCCCTGCGGCAGCGGCAAGAAGTACAAGAAGTGTTGCGGCAGAAACGAGCCGTAACGGCGAACCGCGGAGGTTTTGGAGATGAGCAAGGTGTTGTTGCCGCTCGCCACGGGCTTCGAGGAGATCGAGGCGCTGGGAACTTGCGACGTGTTGCGGCGGCTGGGAGTGGAGGTCGTGACGGCGTCGCTCGCCGGTCGTGAAGTCGCCGGCGCGCACGGCGTCAAGGTCGTCGCGGATGCGGAGCTAGAAAAACTCGACGCGTCGGTATTCGACGCGGTGGTGCTGCCGGGGGGGATGCCGGGCGCGGTCAATCTGCTCGCCGTCAAGGATCTGGTGCGCGACTTCGCCCGCGAGGGGAAAGTCACGGCGGCGATCTGCGCCGCGCCGCTCGTGCTCTCGGCGGCGGGCGTGCTCAGGGGGCGCACCTTCACGATGTACCCGGGGATGGGCAAATACCTGAACCCGGGCGAGGAGCCCACGGAGCGCCTCGTCGAAACCGACGGCACGGTCGTGACGGGCAAAGGTCCGGGCGCGACGGTATTTTTCGCCGCCGCGGTCGCCTGCGCCCTCGGCGTGGCGCCGCAGGCGACCGGCGAAGTGCTCGCTTCGATGTTCGCCGCCGAGCGGGAGTAGGCGCCAGAATGTCCGGTTGTTTCACGCTGCTCGGGCGCGACCCGTCCAGCCGGGCGCGGCGCGGAGTGCTGCACACGGCGCACGGCGACGTTCAAACGCCGGTCTTCATGCCGGTCGGGACGCGCGGCAGCGTCAAGGCAATGTCGCCCGCCGAGCTCGAGGAGCTGGGCGCGCAAATCATCCTCGGCAACACCTACCACTTGTTTCTGCGCCCCGGTTCCGAGTTGATCGCCGAAGCGGGCGGACTGCACCGTTTTTCCGGCTGGGAACATCCGATACTCACCGACTCGGGGGGCTTTCAGGTCTTCAGTCTCGCCAACTTGCGCAAGCTCGAACCCGACGGCGTGCGCTTCGCGTCGCACATCGACGGCACGCGCTTCTTCCTCGGTCCGCGGGAGTCGATGAAAATACAGCGCGACCTCGGTTCGGATATCGTGATGGCGTTCGACGAGTGCACCCCCTATCCCGCGACCCCGGAAGCCGCCGCCAAGTCGGTTGCGCTCACGACCCGCTGGGAGACGATGTCGCGCGAACAGCCGCTCGGGGAACACCAGCTGCGTTTCGGCATCGTGCAGGGGTCGGTCTACCCCGAATTGCGCGAAAGGTCGGCGCGCGAGATCACCGCGCTCGACTTCGACGGCTACGCCATCGGCGGCGTCTCGGTCGGCGAACCCGAACCCGAGCAGTTCAAAGCGGTCGAAGCGGCGGAGCCGTTTCTGCCCGAGGATCGCCCGCGCTATCTGATGGGGGTCGGCACGCCCCGCCAAATTATCGAAGACGTGGCGCGCGGCGTGGACATGTTCGACTGCGTGCTCCCGACTCGCCTCGGTCGTCACGGCGGGGCGTTCGTCGGGTGCGGCGACACCTTGCCGATCAAGGCGGGGCGCTACGCGCACGACTTTTCGCCGATCGACGAAAACTGCAGTTGCTACGCCTGCCGCCACTTCAGCCGCGCATACATCCGGCATTTGATGAATGTCGGCGAAATACTCGGCGTGCGGCTGCTGACGATCCACAATCTGCACTACTATCTCAATTTGGCGCGCACGATCCGCGAGGCGTTGGAAAACGGGATCTTCGCGGAGCTGCGGGCGCGCTTTCAAGCCTGAAAAAGGGGTCCGACGATGAAAGAAACACTGCCCACCTGGGATTTGACCGCGATCTACAGGAACCTCGAAGAGTGGGAGCGCGACGCGGCGCGGATCCGTCCCCTCACGGAGAAGTTCGCCGCCTACCGGGGGCGGCTCGCGGAAAGTCCCGCCGTCATGCGCGAGGCGATCGAGGCGCAGGACGCGGCGAGCCGGCTCACCGCCAAAGTCTACACCTACGCGCATCTGCTCTCGGACGAGGACACCTCGAACAACCCCAACCGTGCCCGGGTCGACAAACTGGACGCGCTGCTCGCCTCGCTCTCCGAGCTGGAGGCGTGGTTCGAGCCCGAGTTCATGCGCATCCCCGACGAAAAGCTCAAGGAGTTTCTCGCGTCGCCGGAGCTCGCCTTCTACCGCCGGAGCATCGAGGAACTGCTGCGCGACAAGGAGCACACCTTGAGCGAACCCGAGGAGCGCATCCTCGGCGTCCTCTCCGACGTGCTGGGGAGTTCCGCGAGCACCTTCGAACTCTTGAACGACGCCGACCTCACCTTCGGCAGCGTCCGCGACGGCGGGGGCAAGTCGGTTAAGCTGACCCACGGCAGCTACCGGCGGCTGATGGAGGATCCTTCGCGCGAGGTGCGCCGCGCCGCCTTCAAAAAACTCTACCGCCGTTACCGCGAGTTCCGCAACACCTTCGCCTCCACCCTCGACGGCGAGATCAAGAGCCACGCCGCCTCGGCGAAGCTCCGCAAGTACCCCTCGTGCCTCGCGGAGGCGCTCTCGGACGACAACGTGCCGGAACAGGTCTACACCAATCTGATCGACACCGTCCACGCGAAGCTCGAGTGCTTCTACCCGTACATGGAGCTGCGCCGCCGGATGATGAAGCTCGACAAGCTCGACATGTACGACATCTACAATCCGCTCATCCCCGCCGCCGCCGGGCGCTACACCTTCGAGCAGGCGGAGCAGCTGGTCAAGGAGGCGCTCGCCCCGCTGGGCGAGGAATACGTCCGCGACCTCGACCGCGCCTTCACCGAACGCTGGATCGACGCGCCGGAGCGCAAAGGCAAGCGCTCGGGGGCGTATTCGTCGGGGTGCTACGACAGCTATCCCTATCTGTTGCTGAACTACAATTCGACCCTCGACGACGTCTTCACGCTCGCGCACGAACTCGGACACTCGATGCACAGCTTCTACTCGCACCGGGCGCAGAAGTACCACTACGCGGGGTACCGGATCTTCGTCGCCGAGGTCGCCAGCACCACCAACGAGATCCTCTTGTCCGAACATCTGCTGCGCCATGCGAAAAGCTCCGCCGAGCGCGCGTATATCTACGGTCACCTTCTCGACGAGATCCGCGGCACGATCTACCGCCAGACGATGTTCGCCGAGTTCGAGCTCGCGCTCCACCGCAAGGCGGAGGCGGGCGTGCCGCTCACCGCCGACGAGCTCACGCACGAGTATTACGAACTCAACCGTCTCTACTACGGCGACGCGGTCAAAGCCGACCCGCTGATCGGGCTGGAGTGGGCGCGGATACCCCACTTCTACTACGACTTCTACGTCTACAAGTACGCGACCGGCATGTCGGCGGCGCTGGTGCTGGCGAAGAACCTGCTCTCGGGCGACAAGGCGAAACGCGAGGCGTATCTGGGGTTCCTCCGCGCGGGCGACTCGAAGGACGTGCTCGACATCATGAAGGACGCGGGGGTCGATCTGAGCACCCCCGCGCCGGTCGCTTCCGCGCTCGACTACTTCGGCGAGACGGTCGAAAAACTGCGTCGGGAGCTGGGACTTTGACGCGCCTCGACGCCATCCTGCGGCGCGCGCTCGACGGGGCGACGCTCGCCGAAGCGGAGCTCGAGTATCTGCTCCGTCTCGACGACCCCGCCGCCTGCGCCGCGCTTTACGCGGCGGCCTGCGAGCTCAAATTCCGCGAGGTGGGCAGGGGCGTCTACCTGCGCGGACTAGTCGAAACGAGCAACATCTGCACCCGTAACTGCCTCTACTGCGGCATCCGCAAAGGCAACTCGGCAGTCCGCCGCTACGAGTTCACTTTGGACGAGATCGTCGCCGGGGCGAAGCTCGCGGCGGAGTTCGGCTACGGCGCGGCGGTATTGCAGGGCGGCGAACGCTCCGACGCACGCTTCGTCGACTTCGTGACCGAGGCGGTGCGGCGCATCGGCGAACTCCCGAATGCCCCGGCGCTGACGCTCTCTTTCGGCGAGCAGACGCTCGAAACCTACCTCAAGTGGCGCGAGGCGGGGGCGGTGCGCTATCTCTTGCGCATCGAGACGACCGACTCCGGACTTTACGCTTCTCTGCACCCCGAAGGAACATTGGAGGGACGCAAAGCCGCGCTCCGCCGGCTGCGCGAGGCGGGCTTTCAGGTCGGGACCGGGGTGATGATCGGTCTGCCGGGTCAGAGTACCGCCATGCTCGCGCGCGACGTGGAGTTCTTCCGCACCGTCGACGCCGACATGATCGGCATGGGACCGTGGATCCCGCACCACGGGACCCCGCTCGGGATCGCCCACATGGGTACGCACGCGGACGACCTGCGGCGGCTCGAGCTGGGGCTGAGGATGATCGCCGTGACCCGATTGCAGCTCAAGGACGTGAACATCGCCGCCACCACCGCGCTGCAGAGCATCTCGCCCGCCGACGGCAGGGAGCGCGGCATCCTCGCCGGGGCGAACGTGATCATGCCCAACGTGGGCGACTTGAAACACCGCGCCGACTACACCTTGTACGACGGCAAGGCGGGGCTGGACGAAAACGCCGAAGCCATCCGGCGCAAGCTCGACGAATCGCTCGCCGAAATAGGCGAGTTCGTGCGCTACGGCGTCTCCGGCACGCCGCGGCACTACCTCAAACGCACCGGCGCGCGGGAGTGACGGAGAACTTCATGGGCATCTACAAACTTCACAGCAAGTTCCCCCCCGCCGGCGACCAGCCAGAGGCGATCGCCGCGCTCACGGCGGGGCTGCGCTCCGGCAAGCGCTGCCAGACGCTCCGCGGCGTGACCGGCTCCGGAAAGACCTTCACCATCGCGAACGTCATCGCCGCGACCGACCGTCCGGTGCTGGTCTTGTCGCACAACAAGACCCTCGCCGCCCAGCTGTACAGCGAACTCAAGGGGTTCTTCCCCGAGAACGCGGTCGAGTACTTCGTCAGCTACTACGACTACTATCTGCCCGAATCGTACATCCCGCAGACCGACACCTACATCGCCAAGGACGCGTCGATCAACGAGGAGATCGAAAAGCTCCGCCTCTCCGCGACCGCGAGCCTGATCGAACGGCGCGACACCATCATCGTATCCAGCGTCTCGTGCATTTACAGCCTCGGCGCGCCGGAGGAGTTCACCGAAATGTGCGTGCACCTTTCGGTCGGCGACACGCTGGACCGCGACGAACTCTTGCGGCGGCTGATCGACATCCAGTACACGCGCAACGACACCGCCCCCGAAAAGGGCGAGTTCCGGGTGCGCGGCGACGTGGTGGACGTCTACGAGCCGCAGATCGACGACTTCGTGCGCGTCGGCTTCTTCGGGGACGAGGTGGAACTGATCGAACGGCGCGACCTCGTGACGGGAAAGGTCAAGGCGTCGCTCGAACGCACCACGCTCTTTCCCTGCAAGCACTTCGTGATGCCGCAGAACCGGATCGAGACCGCCGCCGCCTCGATCCTCGCCGAGTGCCGCGAGCGCGTCCGCTACTTCGAGGAGAACAACTTGCTCGTCGAGGCGCAGCGCATCGACCAGCGCGTGAACTACGACCTCGAAATGATGCGCGAACTCGGCTACTGCAGCGGCATCGAAAACTACTCGATGCACCTTTCCAACCGCCGCCCGGGGATGCGTCCGTACTGCCTCTTCGACTTCTTCCCCGACGACTTTCTGACCGTGATCGACGAGTCGCATGTGACGATCCCGCAGCTGCAGGCGATGTTCAAGGCGGACCGCCAGCGCAAGCAGGTGCTGGTCGACCACGGCTTCCGGCTGCCCTCCGCGCTCGAAAACCGACCGCTCAGCTTCGAGGAGTTCAACGCGGTGCGCGGCGACACCATCTTCGTCTCGGCGACCCCCGGCGACTACGAGCTGGAACTTTCGGGCGGCGCCGTGGAGCAGGTGGTGCGCCCGACCGGTCTGCTCGACCCGGCGATCGAGGTGCGACCGCTCGAAAACCAGCTCGACGACGTGATCTCCGAGATAAGGGAATGCGCCGCGCGGCACGAGCGCGTGCTGGTCACGACCCTGACCAAGAAAAGTTCCGAGCGCCTCGCCGACTACCTCTCGGACTGCGGCATCCGCGCGAGCTACATCCACAGCGAGCTCGACGCGTTGGAGCGCGTGCGGGTGCTGAACAAGCTCCGCGACGGCGACTTCGACTGCGTAATCGGCATAAATCTGCTCCGCGAGGGCATCGACCTGCCCGAGGTGGCGCTGGTCGCCATTCTGGACGCCGACAAGACGGGGTTCCTGCGCTCCGAACGCTCGCTCGTTCAGACCGCCGGACGCGCCGCCCGCAACGCCGCCGGGCGCGTCATCATGTACGCCGACGAGATCACTCCGGCGATGCGCAACACCATCGACCTGACGCAGCGCCGCCGCCGCAAACAGGAGCGCTACAACGCGGAACACCACATCGTCCCCCGCACCATCGTCAAGGAAAAGCGCCTGACCATCAGCGAGATCATCGGCGCCCCCAAAAAGCGCGGCAAGTCGAAGATGCCCAAACTCGCGGGGGACGTCTTCGGCGCCGAGGGCGTCCCGGACCTCGACCGCTCCGGATTGCCCGACGCCGAACTCGAGGCGCTGATCTCCGAACTCACGGGCGAGATGCTCGCCGCCGCCGACGCGCTGGAGTTCGAACGCGCGGCGATGCTCCGCGACCGCATTCGCGGTCTTCAGCGCCCCGCGAAGTGAAAAATCCCTCCGGACAACCCGGTTGCGGCGAATAAGGATTTGTTTTTGGACACATCCGGTGTTATATTCTTAAAAAGCGATGGCAAACGGATAAAAAAGCTTAAGGAGTCGTCATGGCGCAGTTGATCTACAACCCCGGCATCTTCAATGCCGATACAATGGACAAGGCGAAACAGTTGAGCATCATCGCCGGAAGCTCGATCCCCGAAAACGTCCGCTGGGGCGACGAGGTCAAACTGCTCTGCAATACGATGGCGCGCGAACTCATGCTGCGCCGGGGCGACCTGATACTCGACTTCGGCTGCGGCGTCGGGCGGCTCGCCAAGGAGCTGTGTTCTCTCGGCTGCGACGTGGTCGGCGTCGACATCTCGCCCACGATGCGCCGCTACGCCATGGAGTACGTCAACGCCCCCGGTCACTTCGTCGCGCTCGCTCCCGAGGAGCTGCTGCTCTTGGTCAACAAAGGGCTGCGCTGCGACCACGCGCTCGCCGCCTGGGTCTTCCAGCACTCGCCCAACGTCTACGCGGACATTTTGTTCATCCTCAAGGCGCTCAAGGGTCTGGGCGGGCTGATGGTCGCGGACAACCGGCAGATGCGGCTCGTCCCGGTGCAGGGCGAAAACCCGTGGTGCAACGACAACGTGGACATCTGGCGCCAGCTGGAGCTGCAGCTCGGCATCCGGAGCAACACCGCGTATCCGGGCAACTGGGGCGCCGATCCGTCCAAGATCATGATCCGCTCGTACATGAAGACCACCAACCAGTGAAGTCATACCGACATGACGCGGCTGTGATGCGGAGGCGGCGCCTCCGCATTTTTTATCTGGACGGGGGAGTTCCGCCGTGTTGAAGCCGGGCGGATACGCGGTTCCGGCGGCGTTTGCCGCGTTCGGCGGCGCGCTCTGCGCCGGAGCGGCCTCCGCCGGAGTGCTGCCGTGGTTCGTCGCGGCTCTGCCGCCGGTCGCGGGGTGGATCTTTCTGCGCCGGCCGACGGCGCTGCTGCTCACGGCGGGATTTCTGGCGGTCGCCGGTTCGTTCGCGCTGCGCGAAGCGTACACCGAACCGCTGCCGGGTGACGGCAGACCGTTCGCCGCGCGGATGGAGCTGGTCGTGACCGATCCCCGGGTCTCCCTCGTCGTCGGGGGAGCGGCGCCGCGTCTGCTCCGGGCGAAGCTGCGGACAGCGGAGCGCGAAAGTTCCGGCGATGCGCTCCGCTTCGCCGGGCTCGACGTGCTGATCGAAGCCCCGCCCGAAAACTCCGCGCTTCTTTACGGCACGCTCGCGGAGGCGGAGGGAACGGTGATCCCGCTGGAATTTCTCTCGAAAAGCTCCGACCGCGATTTCCCGCTCCGTTTGAAGCGTCAGGGGATCGCCGCGATCGTCCGGCTCGAAACATGCCGGGTCGCGGGGCGGGAAACGACCGTGCGCAGCCGGCTGCTCGACGCCCGCGACGCGCTGTTGTCGCACCTCTTTCGCGGAGTGACCGATCCGGCGGTGCGCCGTCTGGCGGCGGCGCTATACTGCGGCGTCGCCTCGGGGCTCTCCGACGGGATGCGGCAGGACTTCGCCGCCGCGGGGATAATCCACATCTTTTCGGTCTCGGGGATGCACGTCGCCGTGCTGGCGCTCTGCTTCGGCTGGCTGCTGCGCTTCCTGCCGTTCCCCGTTCGCGGTCCGGCGCTGGCGGTGCTGGTCTGGCTCTACGTCCTCGGGACGGGCGCGGGCACGCCAGCAATCCGCGCCGGGGCGATGATCACCTTGTGGGCGCTGCTCCGCATGATGCTGCTGCGCCTGCCGGGGATCGACATTCTCTGCTGGACGGCGACACTGCTGCTGGCGCTCGACCCGGCGATCGTGAGTTCGCCCGGGGCGCAGTATTCGTTTCTGATCACCGCGGCGCTGCTGCTGCTCGCCCGCCGCCGGAGCGGCGAAGAGCGGCCGTTCCGGGCGGCGACGGATTTCGTACCGTTCAGGTTCCGCTCCGAAACGATGAAACTTGCGTCGCGGCTCAAATCGCGCGCCAAACTGGTCTTTCTCGGCGCGGCGGTCGCCTTCCTCGCGGGCGCGGGAGTCGCCCTGCGGACCGACACCCACCGGCTGGGTACGGGCGCGGTCGCGGCGAACATCCTGCTGGCGCTGGCGATGCCCGGATATTTCGCCTTGCTGTTTCTGGAACTGCTGGCGGGGGCGCTCGGCGCGGAAAAGTTCACGGCTCCGCTTTTCGAGTGGGCGTTTCTGCGGCTGCGGGACTTCGCCGCCGTCTTCGGCGAACTTTCTCCCGCCGCCTCCGCCGTGCCGCCGCACTGGAGCGTCGCCGTCGTCTACACGCTGGCGCTGCTCACCGCGCTGCGCGTGCGCTCCGCCCGGGCGCGGCTGGCTGCGGGGACGGTCGCGGCAGCGATCGGAATCGCCGTATTGTCGAGACCGTTTTTCCTGCCGCCCGCGGTGTACGTCCGTTCGGCGGGCAGCGGACGCGCGGCGGTCGTCGCGGTCGCCGACCCCGCCCGCGGTCGCGGAGTGATCGTCAATCTGCCCGATGCGCCGGGCGCCTTCGCCGCGGCGGAGTTTCTGCTGGCGCGGGGCATCCGCGAGGTCGATCTGCTGGGGGCGTCGTCGCCGCGCGGGATCTCGCGAACCGGGGTGGAGGCGCTGCGGAAAATGATGCCGCTCCGGAGGATTCGCGCCGACTCCGCGACGACGGCGCAAAACGGAGCAATCCGCTTCGAAAACCCGGAGCTGCACCGCGATCTCATCCGGATTGCGCCGCTTAAAAACGGATTCCGCCTTGAATATTCCGATCCCGGCTCTAAATTATACTTCGGCACCGTCGTGGACGATGGCGACGCGGGGCGGACGGTCGTGGTGGAACATCGCGGCAGCCGCACACTTCGTCTGCTGCCGTGGAACATTTATCCGGAAAGCTGGGAACATGAATTCGACAACTGAAACCGCCGCTCCGGGAGCGCTGCGGATCTGCCACGTCATCACACGGATGATCGTCGGCGGAGCGCAGGAAAACACCCTGCTCACCATCCGCGGACACCGCGAGGCGGGGCAGTACTGCGAACTCATCACCGGTCCCTCGCCGGGGCGCGAGGGCGAATTGTTGAAACAGTCGGTCAACGACGGGCTGAAGGTCACGGTCTTCCCCGAGCTCGTGCGCGAACTCGCGCCGCTCACCGACCTAAAAGCGTACTTCAAGCTGAAGAAATATTTCCGCGACCACCATTTCGACGTGGTCCACACCCACAGCTCCAAGGCGGGGATCATCGGGCGCTTCGCCGCGCGGGCGGCGGGGGTGCCGGTGGTGGTGCACACGGTGCACGGTCAGGCGTTTCATCCGCACGAAAAGTGGTACCGGAACAAGCTCTACATCTTTCTGGAGCGCCTCGCCGCGCGCAAGTGCGACCGGATCTTCGCCGTCGCGCAGGCGATGATCGACCAGTGCGTCGCGGCGAAGGTCGCCCCGCGCGAAAAATATCAGGTCGTCTACAGCGGGATGGATACGCGGCGCTTCGCCTCGGCGCGCCGCGACCCGGAGCTGCGCAGACGCCTCGGCATCCCGGAAACGGCGCGCGCGATCGTGACGGTGGCGCGGCTCTTTCCGCTCAAAGGCTACGAATTCGTGCTGCCCGCGGCGAAGCGGGTCGCGGCGGAGCGCCCCGACACGCACTTTCTGATCGTCGGCGACGGTCCCATGTACGACGAACTGCAGACCCGGCTGCGCGCCGACGGTCTGGCGGAGCGTTTCCACTTCGCGGGGCTGGTGCCCCCCGACGCGGTCGCGGACTACCTCGCGCAAGGGGAGCTCCTCTGGCATCTCTCGCTGCGCGAGGGTCTGCCGCGCGCGGTGGTCCAGTCGCTCGCCTGCGGAGTGCCCGCGGTCGGCTTCGCGCTCGACGGCACCCCCGAGGTGCTCGAAAACGGCGTGACCGGATTCGCGGTCGCGCCGGAGAGCGTCGACGAGGTCGTCCAAGTGACGGAACAGCTCTGGGACGACGAGGAGTCGCGCCGGCGAATGGGCGACGCCGGGCGCCGCCGCGTGCTCGAACAATTCGACTGGCGGCGCATGGCGGAGATACTGTTGCGCGAGTATCGCGAGCTGCGTTCCCGGAAAAACGCTTGACAATTCGCACTTTCGGTGATATGTTATAGGTCTGCCGGTCGAAAAGACGGCGATCCAGTGGCGTATCCCGATCATCACGCCCGCGGTACCGTCCCCGTCCGACAGATGCGAAGCAGGGTCCGTAAGGCGTTGCCGCCGAAGTGCGAAGCGGTGGCGGTGCCGGGACGGGAAGTGGCTTTACAAACTCAAAAAAAGCAGAGTGGCAACAGCTATGAAGACTTATTTGGCGAAGGTCGGTGAGATCCAGCGCGAGCACATCGTGTTCGACGCCTCCGAGATGCCGGTCGGCCGCTTGGCGGTGAAGATCGTCAACGCGCTGCGCGGCAAAGACAAACCGACTTATACTCCGCACATCGACACCGGCGCTTTCGTGGTGGTCGTGAATGCGGCGAAGGCGGTTTTTACCGGTCACAAGGAAGTGCGCAAGACCTATGCGACGTTCACCGGATTCCGCGGCGGTTACTACGAGACGACCGTGGAGGAACTTCGTGAGAAGAATCCGGAAGAGATCATCAAGAAGGCGGTGTGGGGCATGATGCCGCACGGTCGTCTGGGGCGCGCCCAGTTCAGCAAGCTCAAGGTTTACGCCGGAGCGGAGCATCCGCACGCGGCGCAGAAGCCGGTAAAAGTCACGGTGGAGTAATTGACGATGGCGAACAAGAACGATGAAGTGTTGGCGGTCGGTCGTCGGAAATGCGCGGTGGCGCGGATTCGTTTGACTCCCGGTACCGGCAAGCAGACGGTCAACGGCAAGGCGTTGGCGGAGTATTTCCCGAGCGAGGCGCTCTGCGGATATATCCAGCAGGTCTTCAAGGTCGTGGACGGCGAAGGCAAGTACGATTTCACGGCTAACCTCGACGGCGGCGGCATTTCCGGTCAGGCGGGGGCGCTGCGCCACGCGGCGGCTCGCGCGCTCGTCAAGTACGACGAAACGCTGCGCGCGGCGCTGAAGGCGGCGGGAATGATGACGCGGGACGCCCGGGTCAAGGAACGCAAGAAGCCCGGTCAGCCGGGAGCGCGCCGTCGGTTCCAGTTCTCGAAACGTTAAGGAAGTTTCGGGATACTGTGCTTCGGCTGCTTGAAAAAGCAGCCGGCGGCGGGTATATTATAAGTGTTGCGCACCCATAGCTCAATTGGATAGAGCGTCTGGCTACGGACCAGAAGGTTGAGGGTTCGACCCCCCCTGGGTGTACCATAAAAATCATACGACCGACCCGAGAGAGCCGGTCGTTTTTTATGCCCTTCTGAGGCGAAAAAAGCCATTTCGGACGCCTTTCGGACGCTTCGGCAAACCTCTTCCGACAAGCCATCAGGTACCACGAAGTACCATTTGAACACCTAACCCATACTTCCGACAGCTGCTTTCGGCTCCCTGCGATACCGACAGATGACGCGATATCTTCGGCGTTTTATTTTATTCCATGGAAATTTCTTGAGGAGGATTTTCTATGGCAAACACCAAAACGCTTCGTCTTTCAGTCGGTGCCCTGTTTACCAAGGGACCCGGAAAAATCTATTTCTACCGCTACCAAGTCGCCGGACGTCGGAAAACCGTCTCGCTCCATACCAACAACCGCGCCGAGGCACTGAAGAAGGCTCAGGAACTTATCCCGATCGTCAAGGCCTCTACTCCGGAGATCGTCGCCGCCCATGTGGAATATGCCAAGGGATTCAAGGAGGCGGAGCGCAATCTGTGCGTTTCCGACATTTGGGAATACTATTCGCACCATCCGGAACGGGCTATCCCGGCGACGGTCAACGAGCGGCTCCAATATCAGGCGAGCTTGCAGGAGTTCCTCGATTTCCTGAACAATCCCAGCCGGGAGGTTCGCAGTATCTCCCCGCAGGTCGCCGAGGAATTTTCCGAACACCTAAAGACGACCGGGATCGCCGTCCACACCCATAACCGGAAATTGAAGCGGATCCGCAAGATATTTTCGGTGCTCACCGATTTTTACACCGGCGAGAATCCGTTTCGGACTTCACTTTTCCGCCGGGAACGGGAGGAGCAGAACCTCGGCGTCCGTCGTCTTGCGTTCAGCCGGGAACAGGAGCAGAAGATCCTTCAGCGCCAGCTCCTCCGCGAGATCGGCGTCTAAGCCCCGGTATTTTCCCGTCGCACCGTCGCGGAACGACATCGGCTTGTAGTCGCCCGGCGCGCCGACGCGCAGCACGCCGCGCGCTTTGACCGCCCGAAGCGCGTCCTCCTGTTGCGTGGTTCCGCATCCCGCGAGGATGACGACGACAGCCGCCGCGAGACAAAAAAGGGAGACGCGTTCCCGCGTCTCCCGTGGTGCGATGAAGTTCAGGGCGGCTACTTGAGCGCGATCGCTCCCGTGACGCCGCCGTTCTCGACCTTCCACGCGTCGAACTGGTCGCTGACCGTGTTGCGGAGGATGATGTCGTCCGTTCCGTCGTTGTCGACGTCGGAAACTCCGGAGATCTCGTACCCCGAAGGCAGATTGCCGAACCAGAAGTTCTCGTAACGCTGACCGTTGCCCATCTTCCACCCGGCGATGCCGACGCCGTCCGAAAGCAGCGCGTCGTCGATGCCGTCCGCGTCGAAGTCGCCGAAGCCGACAACGCTCCAGCCGTCCGTGGCGCACCCCGCGTAGCAGACGGTCGGCGGCGCACCCGCCACGATCGCCGCTTCGTCGCCCGTCAGGAAGGTGAAGACGTCGCCCGAGCCCGTGATGGCGTAAGCGTGACCGTCCTGGGTGACGGTCTTGGGCATCGTATTTTGCAGCATCACGTCGTCTCTGCCGTCGCCGTCGAAGTCGCCGACGCCCACGATGTCGTACTTGTAGTTGTTGGCGTTGATCGAGGCGGGGTCGGAGAGGTCGCCCTTCAAGGGGTCGCCGGGTTCCCAAGTGTTGACCAATGCTCCGAGCCAGCCGGCGTAGGTCGCGCCCGTATTGTCCCGCGCCCAGACGGGGAGCCCGTAGTTGAGCGAAATTTCCGGGTCGCCGAAGGCGGGACCCTGCATCAAGACGCCGTCGATGCCGCTTGCGGAAAAGTCGCCGCCCGCCTTGATACTGTAACCCTCGCCGACCACGCCGAGGCAGTTGGTCTTGTTGTTCACTTCGTCGAAACTCGTCATGTCGTACTGCATGTAGGCGTAGCCGGTGGCTTTTTCGACCCAGAGCAGGCCGTCTTTGCCGTCGCCGTTGAAGTCGCCGACGGCAGTGAGTTCCCACTTCGACGTGTCGATCGAGCCTGTGAGCGTCGTGACCGCCTCGGTGGTGCGGACCGCGCCGCTCCCGTCGCTCAAAAGCTGGAAGACGCCGCCCGCTCCGGTGAACGCCCCCACCACGGTTTCGAGCGCGTCGATCACGGCGCCGTCGACCGTCAGCGTCAGCGTGTCGGAATTCTTGGCGAGGCGGTAGGTATGACCGCCCGCGTCGAGCGTGCCGCCGACCGAGACCGTGCCGAGCGTCGTCCCCGTATCGGTGTTGACCGTGATCGTCTTGTCGAAGGACGCCGCGCCCTCGGCGAGCTTGTACGTCCCCGCCGTCGGAGCCGCGCTGACCGTGACGGTGTAGACTGGCGCGCCCGTCACCGGCGACAGGTCGTTGACTCGCGCCGGAGAACCGGCGGCGACAGTCGAAATGTCGAAGTCGATGACGCTCCCTTCGTAAGCGGAGACCGTTGCTCCGTCGGCGAAGGTCAGTTTTCCGGTGACCACACCGCCTTTGGATACATACATGAGGCCGCCGCGGCTGACGGTGATCTCGTTCGCCTTGCCGCCCTCGTAGACGATCATGAAACCGCCGCTCGAAATGGTGGTGGAGTTCGCCACGCAGCCGTTGGAGGCGTACATGTAACCGCCGCTCGACAAGGTGGTCGAGTTCGCCACGGCGCCCTTTTCGACGTGCATCCGGCCGTACTTGATGGTGGTCGAATTCACCGTGCCGCCCGAGTAGACTTTTATCCGGCCGTCGTTGTCGAGTGTGTTGCGATCAGCCGTGCCGCCCGAGGAAACGTACATATATCCGCCCGCCAGATCGGTCGAGTCGGCGGCGCCGTGGATGTATATGTGCCCGATACGGAACAACGTGGTATCGCTCACCACGCCGCCCGAGGAGACGGTCATGGAGCCGCCGCTCGACACGGTGGTTCGGTCCGCCGAGCCGCCGTTGTAAATGTACATGAAGCCGTCTCTCAACATGGTGGTATCGTTCGCGACGCCGCCGTTCGAGACATACATTTGGCCGTAGTTCGACACGGTGGTATCATTCGCCACGCCGCCCGAAGAGACGGACATGTAGCCGCCGCTCGACACGGTGGTTCGGTCCGCCGAGCCGCCGTTGTAAATGTTCATGAAGCCGTCTCTCAACATGGTGGTATCGTTCGCGACGCCGCCGTTGTAGACATACATTTTGCCGTCGTTCGATACGGTGTTATCGTTCGCGACGCCGCCCGAA